>OJLE01000016.1_pt1 | contig 157817 bp, 132 predicted proteins | sample 1596801 | NCBI WGS metagenome assembly OJLE01 (sample SAMEA3904669, study PRJEB24821) | metagenome | biome: Builtin; feature: hospital; material: surface | place: USA | collected 2013-06-01 | reverse complement strand
GCGTCAGATGGGTATAAGAGACAGGAAGGGGCGTCGGCAAGAGCTGTCCACAAGTTAGCCGGCGGCCGAGATGCGCGGGGACAGCGGCGATGGTAGGGGCGGTCTTCTATGCTGGAAGGCATGTCGGAAGCGAAGGAAAGAGTCTCAACGCGGCAAAAGCTGCGGGTGATTGACCGCTCGGTGCTCTCGCGGGTAAACCGCATCCGTTCGCGGTTTGTTTATATTGTGCAGGCGACCATTGGTGCGGCGCTCGCGTACTGGGTGGCCGGCGATGTGGTGGGGCACCCGCAGCCGTTCTTTGCGCCGATTTCCGCGGTCATCATTTTAGGGATGTCCGGTGGGGACAGGATGAAGAAGGCGCTGGAGATGTCGATTGGCGGCATCATCGGCGTGGCCGTAGGCGACTTGCTCTTTCAGATTGTGGGGCAGGGGCCGTTCCAGATTTTCTTCATCGTGGGCGCGGGCCTGGTGGTGGGCTCGTTTTTGACCAAGTCGCCGCTGATTACTAACCAGATTGTCTTTGGCGCGATTTTGATTGCGACGATTTTTCCACCCACGCAGGGCCCGGGTGGCCTGCACCGCGCGATCGACGCGATGATTGGCTCAGGCATTGGCCTGATAACCATCGCGTTGATTCCCAATTCCCCGTTGGTGGAGGCGCGGCGCGAGGTATCGAAGGTGCTCAAGATTGCCTCGAGCATTCTTGCCGACGTCACGTACGGCATCCGCCAGCAAGACCCCGCCGTTATCCGAGATGCGCGCGAGGCGGTGCGCGGTACGCAAGACAGCGTGAATACCCTGCTGAGTGCGGCGCAATCGGGCAGGGAGGCCTCGGAGGTCTCGCCACTGTTGTGGGCATCGCGGCGCAGCATTCGCTCGCTGGAGCGCATCCTCATGCCGGTAGATAACGCGGTGCGCGGCGTGCGCGTGCTCTCCCGCCAGGCATTAGGCCTGACGGAGGACCGCGACAAGGTTTCAGACGCGCAGGTGGAATTGCTCGATGAGCTTTCTGAAATCATGCTCGCCATCAGCGAGCTCTACGGCCAAGGCAAACAGCATGGGCACGACGAAGCGATTGAGATTCCGGACCTCGTGCAGCGGCTGCGCATCGTGGGCGGGCGCGCCGGGCTAGACATCATCGACAAGGACGGCACGTTATCGGCCTATATGATTTTGGGCCAGACGCGCTCCATTGTGGTCGATATGCTGATGGTGTGCGGGCTCTCGCGTGAGTCGGCCGTGGCGCACCTCGTGCCGACGTCGCAGCATCCGGCCTATCCGCCGGAGGTGTGGGGGCGCGAGGACTGAAGTCGTCGCGCGGGGCTAAGGGCGGACGATCTGGAGATCGCGTAGGTGGCGGTAGAAGGTCACGCGGGTCACCGGCCGCTTGTGGGGGACCGAATCGACGATGACGCGCAGCTGTGGGCCGCCGGCCTGGACGGCGCGGCCGGTGCGTACGGATTCAGGGGCGAGCTGGCCGGGCTTGCGCAGCAGCGAGCGGAGGCGGCCCTGGGACTCGACGGGGGAAGTGGCGCGGGCGGCGAGGATGCCGGGGGCATCGGTCATCGGGACGAGGCGTGCGCCGAAGGTTTTGGGGGAAGTGGCGGCGAGCGTGTGGTCATCGATGATGACTTCGCCGGTGAATGAGCCATTTGCGGCGTCTGAGATGGTGGCGGAGCCCGCGACGGCGAGGCCGGAATCGTTGCGGATGAGCGGCGCAGGGCGGACCGGGACGGTGCGGGCGAAATCGAGGGCCTCGGCCGGGGAGGTGGGAATCCCCCAGTTCTGCGCGGCCGCTGACGGGGTGGAGGCTGCGGCCGAGGGGACGGGGATGAAGGCGACCTCGGCCCAGAGGCGGTCGGAGCGCATGAGGCGGGTGAGCACGGCCGAGAGGGCGGCGTCGGAGCCGGCGACGACGATGCGGGCGGGCTCTATTAGGTGCGGGGCCTGTGGGGCAGGTTCGGGGGCGCCGAGGTGGCGGACGTCGGGCTGCGCGGCGATGTCATCGAGCGAGGGAGTGGGGTCTGTGGGGAGGAGGGGGTTGAGGAAGGCGTCGATAAGCGCGAGCTCTTTGCGGGTAGGAACGGCCGAGAGATCGTGGGCCTCAGCGGGCATGGAAATGTCCGGGGCGCCGCAGCGGAGGAACAAAAAACGCATGCGCACCATGCTACGCGCGCTTTTTGGGCCGGGAAAGTGTAAAGTTGGAGAGTATTTTGGCTTCAATAATGAGGAAGTGACTAAACAATGGCAGCGATCGTCATTGTCGGCGCCCAATGGGGCGACGAAGGCAAGGGCAAAGCGACCGACATCCTCGGCGGCAAGGTTGACTACGTGGTCAAGCCGAACGGCGGTAATAACGCCGGCCACACCGTCGTGGTAGGCGGCGATAAATATGAGCTGAAGCTCCTGCCGGCCGGCATTTTGTCTGAGAACGCTACCCCGGTGCTGGGCAATGGCGTGGTAATTAACCTCGAGGCGCTCTTTGATGAAATTGATGGCCTCGAAGCCCGCGGTGCGAATGCCTCGCGCCTGAAGATTTCCGCCAATGCGCACCTAGTAGCCCCTTACCATCAGACGCTCGACCGCGTGCAGGAGCGCTTCTTGGGTAAGCGCGCGATTGGCACCACCGGCCGCGGCATTGGTCCGACCTATGCCGATAAGGTCGCGCGCATCGGTATCCGTGTGCAGGACATCTTTGATGAGTCCATCCTGCGCCAGAAGGTGGAGTCTGCGCTGGACATTAAAAACCAGATGCTGGTGAAGATGTACAACCGCAAGGCCATCGAGGCAGATCAGATTGTGGAGTACTTCTTGAGCTACCGCGATCGCCTACGCCCGATGGTTATCGATGCCGAGCTCGAGCTCAACAAGGCCCTCGAGTCTGGTAAGCACGTACTCATGGAAGGCGGCCAGGCCACCATGCTGGATGTGGACCATGGCACTTACCCGTTCGTGACCTCGTCTAACCCGACCGCCGGTGGTGCTTCCGTGGGCTCCGGCATTGGTCCAACCCGCATCAAGACTTCCCTGGGCATCATCAAGGCCTACACCACCCGCGTGGGCGCTGGCCCGTTCCCCACCGAGCTTTTTGATAAGTGGGGCGAATACCTGCAGACCACCGGCGGCGAGATTGGCGTCAACACCGGCCGCAAGCGCCGTTGCGGCTGGTACGACTCCGTCATCGCGCGCTACGCCACCCGCGTGAACGGCTTTACCGATTACTTCCTGACCAAGCTGGACGTTCTCACCGGCATTGGCGAGATTCCTATCTGCGTGGCCTACGACGTCGACGGCAAGCGCTACGACGAGCTGCCGCTTACCCAGTCCGAGTTCCACCACGCCGAGCCCATCTTCGAGACCATGCCGGCCTGGGATGAGGACATCACGGAGTGCTCCACCTTTGAAGAGCTGCCACAGAAGGCGCAGGATTACGTCCTGCGCTTGGAAGAGCTGTCTGGCTGCCGTATCTCCTATATCGGCGTTGGTCCGGGCCGCGACCAGACCATCGTGCGTCACGATGTCATGGAAGACCAGTAAGGATGTAGTCCTTATTAGCCTGGGGTGAGAGCCCCACTCTCTAGCACAGCTGAACTGGCTCTCTGCACGATGCTTCTTCTAGCCCTCCAAGCAGACAACAAAGGTTGCTACCCCTATCCAGCTCGCGGTCCCTTTAAGGATTTAGCCCTAATTGAGTGAAAGCGCCCGTGTCCCGTCATTGAGACGGAGCACGGGCGCTGTGGCGTTTTCAGCGCCCCTTAACCACCTCAAGCCCATGATTTGGTGAATTAAGGCTTTCCCTGTTGAACGTAACTAGATACTAAGCTAAAGTTAAGATTGCTTTAAGTACTGAGAGTTTTTCAGCTTTCGCGGGCCCTATTCCCGCGTATTACTACACAGGGAGTTACTTCAATGATTATCAAGCTTGTGAGCGGCCTGCTAGCCACGATTATGGGCTTCTTCGGCCTGGGCGCCCCGGCGCAGGAGGCTGCGCCGGCTCCTGAGCAGGAGCAGGTTGCCGTTGCTGGGCAGGGCAACAACGACGACGTGCAGGCACTTATCGACGCCGCCCATGCCGAAGCCGGCTACGACTTCATCAGCGTCCGTTACGAAGGCGACACCGCCCATATTGCCCTGAACCCGGAGACCTACAACCCGGACAAGGATGGCGATACTTTTGAGGCGGTTTCCCAGCTCCTGCAGGAAAAGGGCTACCGGGTTACTGCCGTTCTTTAAGGCCTAGTTCATTCCAGGATCCGCACTGCGGCCTCGGTAAAGCATCCGCTTGCCGACGCCCGTGCGGATTTTTCTTTGCCCAATTCTCCCTCACTCCCTATTCGGGGGTCCTAAGTGTGATTGTGACGACCTTAGGCAGAGTTTTCGCTCACACAGCCCTTCTTGGAGATGAGAGGCAAAAGGGTTAAGGATTACTACATTTCTAAATGTCGAACGTGCGTACACTCTTATCGAATGCCATGCAGTTACACCTGTAACACCAACTTTCTGGGGATGGTAGCGGGGTGACGCGAAGAAATTGCGTGCAATCCCCCCTCTCTAAAATTTGCAAGAAATTAGATAAAGCACAGCGTAAAGAAATATCTACGTAGGTCTTGTTAAAGCTAATCTTAGTATTGATTAAGCCATTAGTGTGGTGTCCAGACCTTAAGAAAGGCCTAGGATACATTGAACATACGTATTTAAACCTAGGTTAACCGTGGAAATAAGTGCATCCACCTGTGGGTATGAAATTAGAAATCCTGCATAACCTGCAGTTTTCTAAAGCTTTCTGGCTGGCGCCTTAAATTTTCCCGTGATACTATGCTGAGGGCACGATAAGAGTTAATCCAGATTCGGGTTCAAAACCCTGATTAACCGCAGTGTGTTCAAGTCTCAATTTCAGGTTCTGTTCAGCGAAGACACTCGCTGTACAGGAAAACGAATGTAAGTATTTGTACCGCTCGAAGAGGAAAGAATGAGTAAGTTAAGAAATATATCCCGAGAGGGGTGGATGGTCTTTACCGCAGTGCTTGCTGCAATTGCGGTAATCGCGGCCATGGTCACCGTTCCGGGTAGTAAGGCAGGGGCTGCTGAGCCTACCGACTTTACGCCGAACGTAGAGATGGGCGGTAGGGTTAATGTAGGCGAGGACGCCCAGGCATGGGGCTCTCTGACGTGGGCAGGTCCCCCTAAGGATGGCACGAAGGCAAACCCAAATAACAACGTGGGGTGGGCTTGGTGTATAGATCCTCTTGACAAGTACCCAAATAACAAAACTAGCGTTTTGTACTCGAAGGACAACGCGACAAAATTGAGCATTCCTTCCGAGTATCGGGACGCTGTGATTCGGTTAGCTCTCGAGTGGCAAAAGGCCATTAAGGCTGGGGATAAGGCCGCTGCGGGTACGTATGTGGTATACATGATAGCGCTGGTAAGTGAACGTCCGGATAACAGGACTGCGGCCGCCTATACCATTAACGGGCAACAGCCCAAGTACAACAACCCTTATGATCAAGTCAACTTTCCGACCTTTAATGGCTCTATGAAAGAATTCACAGATCTAACGGGTCTTGAGATTGAGAGCGCTTATACTCCGGGAAATAAGGGCCCTTCTTTCAAGAAGGTTTCAGAGATTCCTGAGCAACCTGCAGACTATTTCGTCACTGTGGTTATTCCGGTTGAGAAGAATGGGAAAAGGGCTCCAGGCATGCAGCGAGTAATGCCGCCGGATCAGCCGGGTCTGCCCGACGATGAAGGTGAAACTGAGGAACCTACTACTTCTCCGGAGACTCCGAAGACGGAGGAAAATCCGTCCGATGAGACCACTCCTGAGAATCCGGGTGAGGAGACTACCCCTAATAGTGAGACGACCACGGAGTCTGAGCCGTCTAACACTGAGGAGACCACTCCAAAGGATTCCACTACTGAACCGACCTCTCCTGACGAGACCACTAAGGTGACTGAGCCGACCGCTCCGGTTCCAGGCACTGAAGAGCAGGAGAAGGACCTTAATCCGGAGATTAAGACTGAAGCTTCCTTTGATGGCGACAAGCAGCAGGTCGTTGCTGGCGCTACCGTTAAGGATAAGGTTCACTACGAGGAGCTTGTCCCGGGTAAGAAGTACACCCTAAAGGCTGAGCTGCGTAACAAGGCTGCTGGCGAGAACGGCGAGCACGCTATTCTTGGTACCGGTTCTGAGACCTTTGAAGCTACGGGTGAGTCCGGGGACGTTGAGGTAAAGATCAATGTCGATGACAGTGTGAAGAACCCTGTTGCTGCTGCCGTTGCTTATGAGAAGCTGTACTCCCACGAGGTGGATGAGAACGGCAAGGATGTCCCGAACGATTCCGGCGATGGCAACTTCATTGCGAAGCACGAGGACATTGATGATGAGGCGCAGACCGTCAATACCAAGTGGAATCCTGAGATTCACACGCAGGCCAAGATCAAGGATGGCAACCGTGTAGAGAAGGGTGCCACGGTTATTGACACTGTGACGTATAAGGATCTTGTTCCGGGTAAGAAGTACACCCTGAAGGCAAAACTCATCTCCAAGAAAGATGGCGAAACCGTACTGGGTGAAGGCTCTGCGGAACTGACTCCGAAGGAGTCCGCCGGTGAACAGAAGGTTGAGATCACCGTCAACGAGAAGGCAGATCCTGCTGTTGACGCTGCGGTTGCCTTCGAGAAGCTTGTATCTACCGAGGTAGACAAGGATGGCAACGAGACCACTGGCTCCTCCGATGAGAACGAGATTGCTACTCACGAAGACATCAACGATGAGAAGCAGACCGTTAACACCAAGTGGACCCCGTCTATCCAGACTAAGGCTGAATTTGACAACGCTAAGCAGGTAAAGGCTGGCGTCACCGTCAAGGACACCGTTACCTACACCGACTTGGTGCCGGGTAAGGAATACACCCTGAAGGCTGAGCTGCGTAACAAGGCTGAGAATGATAAGGGTGAGCACGAGGTCGTCGGCAAGGGCGATGTAACCTTCACTCCGAAGAAGTCTTCCGGCGAGCAGGTTGTTGACATTAAGGTCAACGATGACGTTGAAGGCGTTATCAAGGCTGCCGTCGCATTCGAGGATCTCTATTCCAAGCAGGTCGATGAGAACGGTAAGGACACTCCGAACTCTGACGAAGAGAAGAAGATTACCGATCACCGCGACATCGATGATGAGGCACAGACCGTAACCTCCAAGATGGAGCCATCCATCGGCACCAAGGCTGAGAAGGCTGAGGGCGATGAGATCAAGGCTGGCACCGTCATTACCGATAAGGTTAAGTACAACGACCTGGTTCCTGGCAAGGAATACACTCTGAATGCAGAGCTGCGTTCCAAGGTCAAGGACGAGACCACTGGTGACTTCCCGGTAATCGGCCACGGTGAGAAGACCTTCGTACCGAAGACCTCCGAGGGCACGGTAGAAGTCAAGATCACCGTTGATGAGGGTGTTACCGAGGCCGTTGATGAGGCAGTTGCTTTCGAGTACCTGACCTCCACTGCTGTTAACAAGGACGGCGAGGATTCCACCACTGGTGAGAAGAATGACATCGCCGAGCACACCAATATCGAGGACGAGGCTCAGACTGTAAAGTCTGACAAGCCTTCCGAGACCACCACTCCGGAGACCGCCACCTCTACCGAGGAGGTTCCGGATAAGCCTGGTCACGGTGGCGAGGGTGAAACCTCTACGCCTTCTTCCTCTGAGGATTCCTCTACCTCGACGACTAGCGAGGCCAGCGAGTCTGAGGAGCCGGGTGACTCTGAGAGTGAGAAGCCTTCCGAGTCTGAGGAACCGTCTGAGTCTGAGTCCAGTGAGTCTTCTGAGTCCGAGTCTGTAGAGACCACGTCTTCTGAAGCTTCCGAGACCTCTGAGTCTGACAAGCCTTCGGACGGCGAGTCGACGACCCCGGATAAGCCGACCGAGCCTTCTGAATCGACCGAGCCTAACGAGCCGGGTACCCCTGGTGACGACGAGAAGGACACTCCGAAGGTTTCCACTAACGCTGACTTCGAGGGTGGCCTGCGTGAGGTTGTTGCTGGTGCCAAGGTTGTGGACCAGGTTTCTTACGAGGGTCTGGTTCCGGGTAAGGAATACACTCTGGATGCCCAGCTGATTTCCAAGGAGGACGGCAAGACCGTTCTTGGTGAGGTTAAGGGTCACAAGTTCACTCCGGAGAGCGCTAATGGCACTGAGGCTGTCACCATCACCGTCAATGATGATGTGACCGAGCCGGTTGAGGCTGCGGTTGCCTTCGAGACGCTGACTTCCACCCAGGTGGATAAGCACGGTGAGGACAACCCGACCGATGAGGACAACCCGAATCCGGTTGGTGAGCACAAGGACATCAATGACGAAGATCAGACTGTGACCTCTGAGGGTTCTGAGAAGACTCCGAAGGTTTCCACTAACGCTGACTTCGAGGGTGGCCTGCGTGAGGTTGTTGCTGGTGCCAAGGTTGTGGACCAGGTTTCTTACGAGGGTCTGGTTCCGGGTAAGGAATACACTCTGGATGCCCAGCTGATTTCCAAGGAGGACGGCAAGACCGTTCTTGGTGAGGTTAAGGGTCACAAGTTCACTCCGGAGAGCGCTAATGGCACTGAGGCTGTCACCATCACCGTCAATGATGATGTGACCGAGCCGGTTGAGGCTGCGGTTGCTTTCGAGACGTTGACTTCCACTGAGGTGGATAAGCACGGTGAGAACAAGCCGACCGACAAGGACAACCCGAACCACGTTGGTGAACACAAGGACATCAATGATGATGACCAGACTGTGACCTCCGAGGGCTCTGAGAAGACCCCGAAGATCACCACTAACGCTGACTTCGAGAAGGGCTCCCACGCAGTTATTGCTGGTGCCAAGATTATCGATGAGGTTACCTACGAGGGCCTGGTTCCGGGTAAGGAATACACCCTGAAGGCTGAGCTCATTAACAAGAAGGACGGCGAGACTGTTCTGGGTACCGGTGAAAAGACCTTCACCCCGGAGAAGTCCCACGGCATGGTCCCTGTCACCATCACCGTGAACGATGATGTGAAGGAGCCTGTCCAGGCTGCGGTTGCCTTCGAGGAGCTCACCTCCACCGAGGTCAATGACAAGGGTGAGGAGACTCCGGGTACTACTCCGGAGAAGCCGAACCACATCGCTGAGCATAAGGACATCGACGATGATGACCAGACCGTGATTTCCCACGAGGTTGAGGATCAGGACAATCCTGACGATGACACCTCCAACGGTGGATCCTCTAACGGTTCCTCTAAGGACAATAAGTGGTGGCTCATCCTGATTCCGGGCATCGGCTTGGGCAAGATCATCAAGGATCACTTCGACCACAAGGATCATGGCAACCACAACGGTGGCCACGGTGACAACACCAGCAGCCACAATGGTGGCCACGGTGACAACACCGGTAACCACGATGGTGGCAATGGTCATGAGGTCAAGGGTCAGGATGCCCCTAAGGGCGGCAACGCTGACAATGGACACGGCCGCGGCGTCGAGGTCCAAGGTCAGGAACCTGAAGAGACTGGTAACGCACTGCCATCCAACGCCGAGCGCGTTGAGATTAAGTCCGTACCGTCCGGCGCAACCGAGCTTGAGCCGGGTATGCAGGATTACATCAAGTAGTCCATAAGCATCGGTGAGGCGGCCCGCGGGTCGCCCCACCGGGGTTGAGACTTAAACACCAAAAATCCCCTCCAGGGTGTGACTGCACACGCTGGAGGGGATTTGCATATAACCTGCACAAGGTAGACAAAACGAGGAAGTAAAGGAAGCTAGCTATGGGAAAGCACGCGCAACCACAGCAGCCGGAAGAGAATGGAACTTCGCAGTATCCGGCGAGTGGGGAAGAAGGGGGCGTCGGCAAGCAGGGCATGGGCCGTGGCAAGCTGATCGCCATTATTGCGGCAATTGTTGTCGTGGCATTGGTATTGCTGCAGGTAGTGCTGTACCTGGCGCGCGATGATGAGGATGAGGCCGGCTCGGCGCCAGAGACGGTGGCCAGCGAGAGCGCACCGGAGGAATCCGGGCCGAAGTCGGATGCCTTCGTGGATGATTCGGGCCAGCAGGAGCACGAGTATGAGGCCGCGCCTGGTGAATTCAAGGGCTTTGAAGGCATGTCCGTGGGCATCGATGGCGAGTACGCGGCCGTGGACCCCGTACAGGTCACGGACCAGGGTGTGCTGCTGCCGCCACACGACGTCACCCGCGTGGGCTGGTACTCCGCCTCCGCCGTGCCAGGTGAGCCGGGCAATGTGGGCTCGAGTGTGATTACCGGGCACATTAACTACCAGGGCCAGGGCACCGGCTATGCGGAGAAGTTCACGAAGCTGAAGAAAGACCAGGAATTTACCGTGGTCATCGACGGCCAAGAGCGCACCTTCCGCGTGACCGAAGCGCCGTATCGCTTGCCCAAGGGTTCCGGCTTCCCGGACGTGGTCAACGATAAGCAGGGTAAGAACCGCCTGGTTCTTATTACCTGCGGCGGCCAGTTCGTTGGCGGCGCGCTGGGTTATGAGGACAACATCATTACCGTGGCAGAGCCGGTAGGCGAGCCAGAGCAGCCCGCCGAGCAACCGGCAGGGGAGGCCCCGGCTGAGGCCCCTGCAGCCTAGCGGATACCTTTCAGGCGCCCTGTGGAATTGCCCACAGGGCGCCTTTTCTTATCCGTGGCACCTGGCATGTGGGTAGTGGGGTTGGGGCCTAAATATGAAATAATTTAAGGCAGTAACCGCCGCTGCCTGCGGCTTAGAAGGAGCATTTTCATGGATAATCCAGGCGAGATCGCCGGTCATATTGGCACGCCGCTGACCAGCAATGCCACCAAGGTATTGCTGCTGGGCTCAGGCGAGCTGGGCAAGCAGCTGGCCATGTCCTTCCAGAACCTGGGCCTTGAGGTCCACGCGGTGGACTCGTATGCGGGCGCGCCGGCACACCAAGTGGCGCAGTATAGCTACGTCGCCGATATCAAGGACGCCGGGCGCATCCTGCAGCTAGCACGAGAGATTCAGCCGCACTTTGTGGTTCCAGAGGTAGAGACCGTAGCGGTAGAAGCGCTGGAAGAGATGGAAGCGCAGAGTGACGCCATCGTGGTCCCCTCGGCTCGCGCCTGCGCCATGACGCAGGATCGCCAGTGCGTGCGCGAGGTGGCCGAGAATATTGGATTGCCGGTCTCCGCGTATCGCTTTGCTAGCTCATTGGAGGAGCTAGAAGAAGCAGTCGGGGAGCTGGGCTTTCCGTGCATCATTAAGCCGGATGTCTCCACCTCCGGCAAGGGCCACATGATTGCCCGAGATGAGGACGATGTGCGTGTGGCCTGGGAGACCGTGCGGCGGGTGTCCTCGGACTCGCAGCGCGTGGTGGCCGAGCGTTTCGTGGACTTTGATCTTGAGGTCACCCTGCTAGCTATCCGCTCCATCGACCCGGCCACGGGCAAACTGGCCACGTGGTTTAGCGAGCCCATCGGACACCGCCACGAGCGCGGCGACCTCGTAGAGGAGTGGCAGCCTACTGGAATGAGCGAGATTGCGCTGGAAAATGCCCGCTCTGTGGCGGCGCGCATCTCCAATGAGCTGGGTGGTCGCGGCGTGTACTGCGTGGAGCTGTTCGTCGCCGGCGATGACGTGTACTTTTCCTCCGTATCCCCGCGCCCCGCGGATACGGCGATGCTTACCGCCTACACGCAGCGCTTTTCCGAGTTTGACCTGCATGCCCGGGCGATTTTGGGCTACCCCATCGACGCCACCCTGGTCACCCCGGGTGCCAGCGTGGTCATCCACGCGGACGAGGAGCTGAATGAGGTGGCCTATACCGGCGTCGCCGCGGCCCTCAGCTATGCGGAGACGGACGTCAAACTCTTTGGCAAGCCCGGGGCTTACAAGGGCCGCCGCATGGGCTTGGTGTCTGCTACCGCGGAAAGCGCGGAGGAGGCGCGCGACCGTGCGGCTCTAGCGGCACACAAGATCGAGGTGACCACCACGCCGGGTCTGCTGGCGCAAGGCGGCGCCCGCGGCATCGATCCAGAAACCGAGAATGTTCCCGATATTGAGGTCGTGGAGTACGCAGGCGGCGTGGAGCTCGATCCGAAGCTCGCCTCCGGCGTGGACGACGCCGACTAGGAGGCGGCCAGCTGTCCAAGCGTCTAGCTGGCGGGGCGCAGCATCGGCTGGTGGGGGACTCCTTCGTCGTCGAATAGCTCGCCTACCGGAGTAAAGCCAAAGCCGGCGTAATAGTCCACGAGGCCGGCCTGCGCCTCTAGGTAGAGCGGCTTGCCTGGGTGCATGCGCTCGCCTAGGTCGACGGCCGCCTGGAGAAGTTCGCGGCCGAGGCCCGTGCCGCGCGCGGCGGGCGCGAGCGCGAAGCGGCCGATTTGTGCGCCGGTGGCGTCGGCAAGCGCGGCGTCAGTAGGCGCAGCCGGAAAGACGCGGGCCGTGCCGAGCAATTCGTGGGAGTCCGTATCCCAGGCCAGCAGGTGCACGGTCTGGGGGTCGGCGTCGGTGGCGTCAATCTCGGCATACGGGCAGCGCTGCTCGTGCACAAAGACATCCACCCGCAGCTTGTAGAGCTGGTGGACGTCCAAGGCTGCCAGTTGACCCAAGGGCGCGGCGGAAATAAAATGCGGCACGGGTTAGGCCTGCGGGCCGGCGTGCTTGACCATCTCGTCCCACTCGACGATCTTGATGCGCTCGCGGCCGTGCGGCTCGCCAGCGGCGCGCTCGGCGGCATCCAGGCGGTGCCAGCCTTCCCAGGTGGTCACGGCGATATCGCGGGAAGCCAGGAAGTCCAGGATATCCTGCGGATCGCGCTTGGTGGCCGGCTCCAAGTCGCCGGCCTTGTAATCGGCGATGAGCATGGTGGTGGTGTCCTTGGCATCGGACTTGGTATTGCCAATCAGGCCCACCGGGCCGCGCTTAATCCAGCCGGTGGTGTAGAGGCCGGGGAGCTTTTCGCCGTCGACATTGGCCAGCACGTGGCCGCCGTCGTTAGGCATGGTGGCCTGGGTCTCGTCGAAAGGTACGCCGTCGACGGACTGCGGGTGGTAGCCCACCGCGCGGTAGACGGCCTGCACCGGCCACTCGGTGAACTTGCCGGTACCGGTTGCGGAGCCATCGCCATTGAGCTCAGTGCGCTCGGTCTTGATGGCGGTGACATGACCGTCTTCACCCAATACCTCTACCGGGGATTCGAAGAAGTGAATGTAGAGCTTGTGCGGGGCATCGCCCGGCTCGCGCATAGCGTAGGACTCTAGCGTCTGGCATACCAGGTCGGTGGACTTGGCGGCGCGGCGTGCCTCCTCGGAGGCGGCGTCATATTCGATGTCCTCGGGGTTGACAATGACCTCAATGGTCGGGGACTCGTCTAGCTCCTTGAGCTCCTTCGGCGTGTACTTGGCCTGTGCCGGGCCGCGGCGGCCGAAGACGTGGACCTCCTTGGCGCGGTTTTTCTTCAGCGCTGCGTAGACATTATCCGGGATCTCGGTAACGAGCAGCTCGTCGGCGGTCTTGGCCAAGATACGAGAGACGTCGAGGGAGACATTGCCCACGCCCACGACGGCGACGGATTCTGCGGAGAGATCCCAGTCGCGCTCGAAGTTGGGGTTGCCGTCATAAAAGCCTACGAACTCGCCCGCGCCGTGATTGCCCTTAAGATCCTCACCGGGGATGCCCATGCGCTTATCGGCGGTGGCGCCGGTGGCGAAGATGATAGCGTCGTAATACTCGCGCATCTCCTCGACGGTGATGTCCTTGCCCACCTCGATATTGCCCAGGAAGCGGATCTCTTCTTTTTCCATAACGTTGTGCAGGGACTGCACGATGCCCTTAATACGCGGGTGATCCGGTGCCACGCCGTAGCGGATCAAACCGAACGGCGTTGGCATCTTTTCAAAAAGATCGATCTGCACATCGAGGTCGGATTTCACTAGAAGGTCAGAGGCGTAAATGCCTGCCGGGCCGGAGCCGACCACGGCGACGCGCACTGGGTTAGTCATGTGCTTAGGGTGTCCTTTCTTTCGTTGTGCTGCATATTCTACGCGGTCACTATGCGATAAAAACCACAGCATTACTAACCCCAGTTTAGGGCGGTCACGATAGGGCATAGGAGGGGGTAAATCGCGTACAGTGGAAGAGTCACCGCGTGTTAATAACTGTGATGGATGACATGAAGTTATGACACGCGTTAATTGTGTTCAAGTGACCGTGAATGAAAGGTAATTTGCATGTCTGCATCCCATTCCGCAGTTATCAGCACTATCGGCCGTGGCTTTGATGGCCTCGACGTGTCGGCCCTAGCCCAAGACTTGGGGGCGGAGTTCATCCGCCTCGAAGACTTTGACGCCACCGTCGCCGCTGTACTCGCTGAGGCGCCTGCTGCCGAGAACATCGTGGCGCAGGGCACCGGCGATATCGCTTTTGATGCTGAGGTAGCTGCCGCCCTCGGCCTGCCTCTGGCCATCATTTCCGGCGCCCCGCAGCGCACCGGCGAACTGGCCCAGCAGAATGCGGAATCCTTGGGTGCCACCGTCGCTGGCATCTTCACCGATCTGGAAGCGGTTCCGGGCGCACTTGCCTCGCTTGGCGACGTCACCCCGGTCATGTCCGCAGACCTCTTCCAGAAGCAGCTCATTGACCAGGCCCGCGCCGCCGGTTCGCACATCGTTCTGCCAGAGGGCGACGATGACCGCATCCTCGAAGCCGCTCATGTGCTGCTGCGCGATAAGGTTGCCAAGCTGACCATTCTGGGCAATGAGGCCGATATCAAGGCCCGCGCCGAAGAGCTCAAGCTCGACCTGGCTGGTGCCGAGATCATCAACCACCTCGAGTCCCCGCTGGCAGAGGAGTTCGCCGCCGACTTTGCCGAGCTGCGCAAGAAGAAGGGTGTCACCCTCGAGCAGGCGCGCGAGACGATGCAGGATATCTCCTACTTCGCCACCATGATGGTCCACAAGGGCTTGGCCGATGGCATGGTCTCCGGCGCTGCTCACACCACCGCCCACACCATCAAGCCTTCCTTCCAGATCATCAAGACCAAGCCGAATGCTTCCGTCGTCTCCTCCATCTTCCTGATGGTCATGCGCGGCCGCCTGTGGGCCTTTGGTGACTGCGCCGTCAACCCGAACCCCACCGCCGAGCAGCTGGGTGAGATCGCGATTGTCTCCGCACAGACCGCTTCCCAGTTCGGCATCGACCCGCGCGTGGCCATGCTGTCCTACTCCTCCGGTACTTCCGGTTCCGGCCCGGACGTCGAGCGCGCCGTGGCCGCCGTAGAGGCCGCCAAGAAGCTGGATTCCTCCGTCAAGGTGGATGGTCCGCTGCAGTTCGATGCCGCCTGCGATCCAGGCGTTGCTGCGAAGAAGATGCCGAATTCTGAGGTTGCCGGACAGGCAAATGTTTTCGTCTTCCCGGACTTGGAGGCCGGCAATATTGGCTACAAGACGGCACAGCGCACCGGCGGCGCGCTCGCCGTGGGCCCGATTCTGCAGGGCCTGAACAAGCCGGTTAACGATTTGTCGCGTGGTGCGACCGTTCCGGACATCATCAACACCGTTGCAATCACCGCTATTCAGGCTGGAGAGAAATAAATGTCATACGTTCTGGTCCTTAACTCAGGTTCTTCCTCCGTTAAATTCCAGCTGGTCGATCCCGAATCCGGCGCCACGGATACCCCGTTGGTTTCTGGTTTGGTCGAGCAGGTTGGCGAGCCCCTCGGCGCTGTCACCGTGAAGACCGGTGGCGAGAAGTACAAGGAAGAGCTGGAAATTCCTACTCACTCCTTCGGCCTTGAGCGCGCTTTTGCCATCATGAGTGAGCACAACGTGGGCCCGACCGACGTGGATGTCATCGCCGTTGGCCACCGTGTCGTCCACGGCGGACGCCTCTTCTCCGAGCCGCAGCTCATCGTGGACCAGATCGAGTCCATGATTGAGGACCTCATCCCGCTGGCTCCACTGCACAACCCGGCTAACTTGGACGGCATCCGCGTGGCTCGCAAGATGCTGCCGGATATCCCGCACGTTGCCGTCTTCGATACCGCCTTCTTCAACACCCTGCCGCCGGCAGCCGCGCTGTATGCCATCAATAATGAGGTGGCATCCAAGTACGATATTCGCCGCTACGGCTTCCACGGCACCTCCCACGAGTTCGTCTCTCAGCAGGTTCCAGGCCTGCTGGGCCGCGATCCGATGCACACCCACCAGATCACCCTTCACCTGGGCAACGGTGCCTCCGCTGCGGCCATCCGCAACGGCCGCGCCATTGATACCTCGATGGGCCTGACCCCGCTGGCCGGTTTGGCCATGGGTACCCGTTCTGGCGATATTGACCCAGGCATCATTTTCCACCTTGTCCGCCAAGCGGGCATGAGCGTGGATGAGATTGACAACCTGCTCAATAAGCAGTCCGGTGTCAAGGGCATCTCTGGTGTCAATGACTTCCGTACGCTGCGCGAGCGCATCGACAACGAGGACCAGGACGCGTGGCTGGCCTACAATATCTACATCCACCAGCTGCGCCGCTTCATCGGTTCCTACATGATTTCCCTGGGCCGCGTTGACGCCATCACCTTTACCGCCGGTGTGGGTGAAAACGATACCGAGGTGCGCCAGGACTCCCTGTACAACCTGGATATGTACGGCATCCACTTTGATAAGGAGCGCAACTTGGTCCGCTCCGATCAGCCGCGCATGATTTCCACTGAGGATTCCCCGGTTAAGGTCTTTGTCGTTCCGACCAATGAGGAGCTGGCTATCGCGCAGAAGTCTGCCGAAATCGCCGCTATGGCGCGTGAGGCTGGGCTTTACAAATAGAAAGGTTCCTCCCCGGCCAGCGAAAGCGGCCGAGCAGTGAACAAGGGGGCGTGCGGTAAAAAGACCGCACGCCCCCTTCTTTTGTTTTTCTGCGCTGTGCGAGTAGATGAAAGAACGCAAGCTAGAAGGTGGTCACGGGGCGGACCTGGTTGGCAAGGTCCACGAGGGCGTAGCGGTGGCGACTAAACGGTGCCTGGCGGGCGAGGGCGCGGAGGGTCTCGGACAGGCCGGTGCGCAGGCCGCGTTGGGTGAAGGCGTATTCGAAAAGATCGTTGGGGGAGGCGGCATGGGAAAGATCCGCGTTGCGCAGGAAGTTTAGGCCGGCGGAGATGACGGCGATCTTAATCTGGAGAAAGCGCGGCTCGTTGGTGGGGACCTCTTCGAGGCGTCGGGCAGCGCGGCGGATGCGGGACTCGGAGAGATCGTGGACGATGAGCTGAAGGATCGTCGTCAAGCGGGCCATACGGTAGTGACGCGAGGCATTAGGAACCTTGTCTAGTACGGTGACGGCGACCTCCACCTCTCCCTCGGAGCGCAGCTGGCGGGCGAGGCCAAAGGAGGAGGACACGGTCGTGGGGTTGGTGGACCACACGATTCCGTAGAGGCGCATGGAGTTAAACCGCAGGGCAGCGGGGTCTTGCGTGACGTGGTTCCAGATTTCTGGCTGGCCCTCAAAGGCGGAGTTGGGGAGATCGGCCAAGGTGGAATGCATATTGGAACAGGCCCGGGCCACCGTGGGATCAATGAGCGAGATATCGCTGTAGTCCAGCTGCTGCAGGATGAGTTCGTTGATGGCGGCGATGGCGAGTTTGGGTGCCGCCTCGCCCGGAAGGAGATCGAGGACGGCGGAGAAGTATTTCTGGGCGTCGCGGTAGTCATCGAGGAGCAGTTCCGTGATGCCGGCATACCACTGGAAGCGCCAGTCCCGGCCGAGGCGGTTTTCGATGGAGCTGAGCCACTGCCGCGCCTGGCCGGTATAGCCCAGGTCGATCATGGAGCGCACCACGCCGAGTGGAATTTCGGCCGAGTGCTCGTACTCGGGGGTCTGCATGGCCTGGCGGAGGGTTTCGAGGGCTTCTTGTGGCTCCGCGTAGGAAGCACCCTGCAGCAGGCCGGCGCCCACATCGTCGCGGTCTAGCAGCGGGGTGGGCAGGGCGGAGACTACCTCGGGGGCGGTGATCTGGACGGTGCGATCGATGCCGTCAATAAGCTGGTCGGTGCGAAAGACCAAGTGCTTGGTGCCAAAGGTGGTACGTTGCGGCGAAAAGAGCGAGTGCTGGGAAGGATATTGCAGGCCGTCGCGGATGGCAATGACCTCGCGCAGCACGCCGTAGAGCTGGGTGCGCAGCTCCTTGATGGAGGTAAAGCGGCGCTCCGGATCCGGGTCCGTGGCGCGCTGTAGCAGGCGGTATAAGGACAAGAAACGGCGCAGTTCCGGCTCCTCGGTGGGGGTGGGGATACCTGGCAGATAAACGCCGTCTTCGGTAGGAAGCTTGAGGCACAGCGAGGCTAAGGTACGGCCGATGGTGTAGATATCGCTGGCGATGGAAGGCCCCTCGGTGACGACTTCCGGGGCCTGATAACCCTTGGTGCCGTAGATATAGCCAAAGGCGCCGATGCCGGAGACCGCGCCCAGGTCAATGAGTTTAACCTGGTCCTCGGTGACGATGATGTTATCGGGCTTTAAGTCGTTATAGACCACCCCGCGCGAATGCAGGTACTCCAGCGCGGGCAGGACTTCCAGGATATAAGCGATTGCGATATCGACCGGCAGTAGTTTGTCCGTCTGCTTTTTCCGCCTGTTTTTAAGCGACGGCCCGCCGACGTACTCCATGACAATAAAGCCGCCGGGTACCCGGGGGTCATCGATGAAGTTGAAAATCTTGACGATGCCCGGGTGGGTAATATCCGCGAGGAACTCGCGTTCTGCCACCGCAGCTGCGGTTTCATCGGCCGATTTTTGGGCCTGCATACCTTTGAGGACCACCACTCTTCCAGAAACAAAGTGGTCATTGGCCAGGTAAATCCAGCCCATGCCGCCATGGGCGATGACGCCCAAGATTTCATATTGGCCGGCCACCATGTCACCAGGCTGTAACTGCGGTGGCGGGATCTTTTTACCGGAGGATGCCTCGTGTGGGTCGATCAGGGCGTCGGTCGGCTCGGAGGGGGTGATAAACGGCAGGCGCACCATGCCATCGGCCACGCGGCGCTCGGTGCGGTGGGTGCCACGGCGCTCGCGGAAGGTATCGAGTGCGCGGCGGCGCGAGCGCTGCGAGGAGTCCTCCTGGGTCTGCTGGGCGCGCTGCTGTTCGCGCTTAGCCCGGATATTGTCTAGGTCCGCCAAGAGGCTAGAGATATGGTCCGGGTCGATGGAACCATCGCCATCCTCGTCATCGTCTGCGAAGGGATCGAAGGCTACCGCGGAGGTGCCGGTATCACCGTCTGCTTCATCCTCGTCAGCGAAGGGATCAAAGGCCACCGCCGCGGTTGCTTCCTCGTCTTCGTCCGCAAACGGGTCAAAAGCTACGGCTGCTGTGGCGGGGCCGTCGTCCGAGGAGGCATCGCCTAGCGCATCCGGCTCCTGCGCGGAATTGGTGGCATTGGTGGGCTGGCGGAAGGCACGCTGGGTATCAAGGTTTTCCGGCTCGATGTATTCGAGCTCATCATCGCTAAAGTTCGGGTTATGGCTCATGGTTTAGCCTCCTCCTCGATATACTTTCCGGCCGGCAGCGTGGGCTCTTCTAAGTAGGCACCGAGCCACTCCTCAAAAAGGGAAGACCACGTGCCATCGCGGCGTATGCGCTCTAGCGTGGAATTTATTTGGCGCAGCAGTGGGCGGGTGTCATGCTGCTTGCTGGGCAGGCGCACGGCCACGCCGTAGTTTTCGGTTTCCAGCGGTTCGCCCACGATGGAGGTATAGGAATCCTGGGCGGCCATGCCGGAGAGCAGGGCATCATCGACGACGATGCCATCGGCCTGGTTGAGCTGCAGTGCCATGAGGCAATCGCCCCAGGAACGGGTGACCAAGATATCGGCTTTGGGGGCGTGCTCGCGGATGGTATCGAGTGCGGTGGATTCGCCCACACCGCACAGCGTCTTCCCAGCGGTGTCCTTGATGGATTTGATGCCAGATTTGCTGAGCACCAGCATGCGGGTTTGGGTACGCATATAGGGGATGGAAAAGGCCACCTCCCGCTCTCGCTCCGGGCTAATGGTCATCGTGCGCACAATCATGTCCACCGCGCCGGAATTAAGGGCATCGACTCGGTTGGAGGATTCCACGAAGCGGAAGTCCACCTTATTGGGATCACCAAAAATATCGCGGGCAACCTCGCGGGCGATATCTACCTCGAAGCCGCGTACTTCACCCGAGGCGGCGTCGCGGTAACTCAGCAAGTTATTGGAACGGTCCACACCCACGATGAGCCGGCCGCGCTTGACGATGTCCGGCACCCGTTCTTTCGCTTTCTTGTCATCTGGGCGGTAGCTGCCTTTAATGTCTTCACCAGAGGCGCGGTGCGCGGGGGTGGTTCCTGCCTTTTCAATCTTTGCCCCATCTGGCAGCGGCGGGCCCGGCTTTGCGTCAAGGGCCTGCTCGGCGGGCGCCTCCAGTGGCGGGGTAGAGCGGACATCGCAGGAAGCCAGAGGCAGCGCGGCGCAGACGCAGGCAAGCGAAGCGAGGACGAGGCGTGGGCGGCGCATTAGAGGTACTCCTGCAATCGGGGACGGATGCCCAGCCACACGGCGATAATGGCGCATAAGGTCAGCAAGAATACGGCCGAGGACACCGCGGTCATGGCGGTCAGGCCGCGTTCCAGGTAGCTGCGCATAGCGACGCGCGCCTGACTAATGAGATCGGAGAGCTCCGCGTCGAGCTCGTCATAGGAACGCGCCGTGGTCATCTCACCGTCCTTGGGCTCGGTGGCCGTGGCCTGGTAGATGGCTTCATCATAGTCGCCGTCTTTCAGCGCGCCCATGAGCTTATCGTGGGTGCCACGCCACTGCTCGGCGGCCGCCCGGGCGCTGTGGATGAGTTCGGGGTCGGTGACCTCCACGTCCTCATCATTGAGGGCATCCTCATAATCCTGCAAGGCCATTTCGATGGAGTTAATCGAGCTGGAAAAGCGCACCATCGTATCCTCCTCGGAGGAACGCAGCACCAGCGCCAGGGTTTCAGAGGTGCGCGCCTGCTGCGCCTCAATACGCGAGGCCGTCAGCGAATCCCATGGGCGCGAGGCTGTCTCAAAGCCCTGGTGGCCGGTGGACCAGGTAGCGAGGTTGGATAGTGCTACCCAAGAAATGGCTAGGAAGAGCAGCACGCTGGCCGTCAAAAAGCCACGATTAAAACGCCGGCGGGTCTGGCGCCACAGCCACCACTGGGCCACAACGAGGAAAAAGAGCGCGGCAAAGAGGCCGGAGAGCGGCACCCACTGCGGCGAAGTGAGCTTTTGCTGCTGCTGGTTTACCTTGGCGGTGGTCAGTTGGAAAAGCTCGGAGGCGGCCGGCAGGATATGCTCGCGCATTAGTGCAGAGGCATTGGACATATAGGAGTTAGCTACCGCATTGCCCGCCCGGTGATTAGAACGGGCCTTTTCCACCATCGCGGTATAGACGGGCAGCTCGCGCTGGATAAAGGTCACCAGCTCGCGCACACGGCCATCTTCCTGTGTGGTACCCAGCACGGATTCGGTGGCTGCCACCGAAGCGGCATCAATAGCTTCGTTATAGCTATCGCGATTTTGCTCTGATTCCACACCGGCCTGTACGAAGCCGGTGGTGGCCACGGTATCGGCCACCGAAAGCGAACTATAAAGGTGGTGCGCCGCATTCGACATCGGTTCGGTAGTGCTTAGCAGCTCGTCCAAATCGGAGTGGCGGGCGGCGGAAGATTGGGACATCGATAAGCCGGCAGCGCCCAGGGCCACGGTGAGGATGAGCGTGACCGTAAAAAGCTTGCCCGGGGTGGTGGAGGCAAAGTAGTAAAAGCGGCGCATCAGGCGCGCCGGGCCTGCGAACCATTGCATGGCGCGGCTGCTGAGCCCGCTGAAGGCCGGGCCGGTGGGCGCGGTGACCTCATCGAGCCAGTGATCGCTCGGGTGAGCGTGCTCGTTGTGCACGCTTTCTGCCCGGACTGCCTGCTCGGTCATTAACTCAGAATAGCGTCCGCAGTGTGCTGGGCGCCACCATATACCCGCGTGTGTGGCTAGGATAGGCAGCATGCATAATCCTCACAGTGGAGACGGCTGGGCGGCAGGTCCTGGCGGCATTCGGGTCTGGGGAAAATTCGGTGCCGCTGGCCTCTTTCTTGTTGCCGGGCGCAAGGTGCTTCTCCAACACCGTGCCGCGTGGACCAATCACGGCGATACATGGGGGATTCCGGGTGGCGCCCGTGATTTTACGGAGACGCCGACCCAGGCCGCGTTGCGCGAAACTCAGGAAGAATGCGCGATTGCGCCCCACGATGTAGAGGTACTCGATGCGCAAGTCACGGCCGGGCCTTATCCCGCAGCGGGGGATCTACCGGGGGAGTGGACCTATACCACCGTGCTCGCGCGCACGCGCACCGGTGTTCCGCTTCCTACTACAGCTAATGAAGAGTCCTATGAGCTGCGCTGGGTGCCTTTCGACGAGGTGGAGACCCTCCCATTATTGGCTGCCTTTCGTCGCTCCTTTCCCACCCTGCGGGAGAGTATGGAGGCATTGAACAGGTAAAGTTGCCAGATTTATGGCACTCTAGTGCCATGATCGAAGTAGAAGGACTGACTAAACAATATAAGTCTGTCCGCGCCGTTGATGATCTCACCTTTCAGGTAAAACCCGGCATGGTCACCGGGTTCCTAGGCCCCAATGGCGCGGGCAAATCCACCACCATGCGCATGATCCTCGGCTTGGATGCTCCTACGGCCGGCAAGGCGCGCATTAACGGCAAGCACTACCACGAGCTCAAGCAGCCCCTGCGTGAGGTGGGTGCCTTGCTCGATGCCAAGGCAGTGCACCGCAACCGCAGCGCCGCTAATCACCTGAAATGGATCGCACAGTCCAATGGCATTTCTACTTCCCGCGTTGACGAGGTCTTGGGGCTGGTAGGGCTTTCCGACGTCGCCGGTAAGAAAGTCGGCGGCTTCTCCCTCGGCATGGGCCAGCGCTTGGGCCTCGCCGGCGCACTGCTCGGTGACCCGGGCATCCTCATTTTGGACGAGCCGGTCAACGGCCTTGACCCGGAGGGCATTCGCTGGGTCCGCCAGCTGGTACGTGCCCTAGCCAAAGAGGGCCGCACCATTTTGATTTCTTCCCACCTGCTGTCGGAGATGTCCCAAACCGCAGATCACCTCGTGGTCATTGGTAAGGGCCGCTTGGTAGCGGACCAGCCCACCTATGACTTTGTGAAGGACCACTCGGAGTCCTCCGTGCTGGTGCGCTCCGATCACCTCGATGCCTTTGGCTCTGCTCTGCGCGCCGAGGGAATCTCCTTTACCGAGTCCACCGACGAGGAAGGCCGCCCCCGCTTGGTGATTGCCAACCAGACCACGGATTTCGTGGGCCAGCTGGCGTACTCCACCGGTGTGCCGCTTAATGAGCTAAGCCTCAAGAGCGCCTCCCTAGAGGATGCTTTCATGGAGCTTACTGGCGACGCCGTCCAGTACCACGGCTCCACCGGCGCCCCCACTCCCGGAACCGCTGGCGCCGCCACTCCGTTCGCTCGACCCACCCAGCAGGAGGTTTAAGTCGCCATGCTGAATACCTTGAAGTCCGAATGGACCAAGCTGCACACCACCCGCTCCTTCTGGTGGACTACCTTCATCTTCCTCTTCTTTGTCTGGGGTTGGGCCATCTTGAATGCTCGCCTTACCCAACCGGCGGAAACCCCCGAGGATGTAGAGTTGGGCATGGGGATTATTACCCCAGATGGCGCAGTGACTTTCCTTTTTTCCCTTGGCCTGCCTGTACTCATGATCCAAGCCATCATGATTGTCACCACTGAGTACCGCTTTGGTACGCAGACCATCACTTTCATGGCCACCCCACGCCGCTGGTCGGTCGCTGTGGTCAAGTTGCTCATGTACGCGGTTATCGCCGCAGCATTGACCTTTGTGGCCGTGGTGGGTGCCTACCTACTCACCGAGTTTTTTGCTCACGATGAGGTAGCCGCGCAATTCCAGCCTTGGGACGATGAGATGGGGCAGAAGCAGCTGTGGAAGTATCCTCTAGCCGCCGCGCTGCTCGTCCTTTTCTCCCAAGGTCTCGGACTGTTATTGCGCTCGACGGCTGGCTCCGTGGCCATTGGTCTCATCCTCTTCCTCGGCGTGGATAATCTTGTGGCTGCCCTTCCCAAGTTTGGTAGCAAGCTGGTCAACTTTATGCCGTTCAAGTCTTTCCAGTCTTGGCTGTGGGAGATAGATCCGGTTGATGCTCCCTGGAAAGATAACTGGGTATTTTGCCTGGTATTTATTGCCTGGGCTCTCCTTTTGTGGGTCCTCGGCGTCATCGTCCTGCAAAAGCGCGACGCCTAAACACCTCCAACGCTTAAGCCCCCATTGCTTAGGCGCTTCACCGCCTCGGCCGGCAGCTCATTCGCTGCTCACCGGGGCGGTGTCTTGTTTCCGGACCGTTTTCGCTGCAGCCGCGGTGGTCCGTGTTCGCTCTACTGCAGCGCGGAGGTAAGTCGCATGACATTATCCACGTAGCGGCGGATAAAGCCGCGCTCATTCCATTCCTCCAAAGTTAGCTCGTGACACACGGCGCGGTAATTGGCTACGAGCTGGTTGAACTGGTCAATGAGGTCTCCCTTGGCCACCAGCATGGTGGACTCATAGTTCAGACCAAAGGAACGCGGGTCCATATTGGAGGAGCCGAACATACACAGCGGATCGCGGCCGGGATCGTCCGGGTCGGTAATAATGAACTTGGAGTGAAGCACAAAGGGATAGGGGAATTGGTAGATGTGTACGCCGGCCTCTAGCAGGGCCTGATAGTAGGAGGACTGGGCATGGTTGACCATAAATTGGTCCGCCTTTGCCGATACATAAAGCTCCACATCCACGCCGCGGTAGCAAGCGGTGGTCACGGCCTCTAGCAGGGACTCATCCGGGACAAAGTAGGGCGAGCACAAAACTAGCCGGTCCTTGGCGTGGTGAACCAGGGAGTTGAACATGCGCAGGTTTGGCTCAGTGGTATAACCAGGTCCGGAGGGGATGATTTGGAGGTGATTGGCGTCGGCAGTCTGGGCGTCGTCATAAGGCAGCTCATCGAGGGGAAGGTTCTCGTCTGCCTCTAGGTACCAATCCACGGCGAAGACCGCGGACATGGAAGTCACAATCGGCCCGGAGAGCTCTACCATGTAGTCGATCCAGTAGCGGTCCTTGGTTTTGTACTGGCGCTTAATCATATTCAGCGAGCCGATAAAGCCCACCTTGCCATCGATGATCACCAGCTTGCGGTGGTTGCGCAGGTCCGGACGCCGGAAACGGCCCTTGTGTATCTGAATGGGCAGCATGAGATGCCAGTCCACGCCTATCTCTGTCAGCTGCTTGCCCAGCTTGAAATAGCCCTTGTACTTAAAACTGCCGATCTGATCCAGCAGTAGCCGCACCTTCACGCCGCGGGCGGTAGCCCTGCGCAGTGACTCGAAGAAGACGTCCGTGACCTCGTCCCAGGACTGGATGTAGATCTCGATGGACACGTACTTCTTGGCGCGGTCAATGGCGGCGGCGATAGCGCGAATGGATTCGTCATAATCCGCGTGCAGACCCAGGTTGTGGCCCACCAACGCTGGGAATCCGGTCAGCTCGCGGTTGAGCCGGATGACCGACTCAGTTTCTGCCGAAAGTATGCCCTGTGGGTGGTCAGGGGTGTGGGCCGTGACGTTTTCAATCTTCTCATTTGCTTGCTGCTGGATGCGGTGGCGGCGCCGGTTGATATACGGCGAGCCCATAAGCAAAAACAGCGGCAGACCGATAAACGGCAGCACCAAAATAGCCAGCAGCCACGCGGTGGAACTGGACGGGCGGCGGCCTTCGGGCACGAAGCCGACGGCAATAATCTTGATGCCGTAATCCAGGATTAGGAATAAAAGCTGCCAGAAGCTGAGATCAAGCGACCAAGACATTTATCGCACGGAATCGAAATCGGGCAGATTGAAATCTGCGAGAAGCGGGCAGTGATCGGAAGCTTTATCGCCGGCGCGCTCAACCAGGTCTACCTGTGCGCCGGTTACGTGTTGGGCAAGTGGGGCGGAAGCCAACTGGAAATCGATGCGCATGCCTTCGTTCTTTTGGAAGCGCATGCCCTTGTAATCGAAGTAGGTATAGCGTTGGTCCTCCGTGAACCGGCGGGTGACCTCCTCGAGCCCGGACTCTTCCAGCATCTGGAATGCGGCGCGCTCTGGCTCGGTGACATGCGTCTTGCCGCGGAAGGCTTCGATGTCCCATACGTCTTCATCGCGCGGAGCAATATTGAAATCACCGGTCAAGAGAAGTTTAGACTGCGCATTATTTTCCGCATAGTGCGCCAGGTGATAGAGAAAGTCCAGCTTGTAGTCATAGTGGCGGTCCGTGATCTCGCGGCCGTTGGGCACGTAGAGGGACCACATTTCTACGCCACGGATTCGGGCCCCTAGCGCTCGTGCTTCACGGTCTTGTGGCTTATCTGGATCTTTGGCAAAGCCGGGTTGTCCCGGGAAACCTACAAAGACCTCCTCGGGCGCGTCTGTGGACACGATGGCCACGCCGTTCCACTGGTTGAGCCCGTGGCACGTGACGTGCAGACCCGCTTCCTCGAAGGGCTCGCGTGGAAACTTATCGTCTTTTACCTTAGTTTCCTGCAGGCACAAAACGTCGATATCGTGCTTGGAGATAAGGTCCAGCGCCCGCTGTGTGCGGGTACGAACGGAGTTAATATTCCACGTGGCGATGCGCATGCCACATACAGTACCTGCCCGCTGCAGCGAGGTCAGTGGGCAGTCCCATAAGGCTCACCACCCAGCCCGAAAGGGTGCTGCGCGGGGCCTAGCCCCGCAGGCGGGCGTAGACGCGGCGGTGTTGCTCGATGAAGCCGAGCTTCTCAGCCAGCCGCACTCCTGCGGTATTGGAAGCCGGAACGGTGAGGTAGGCATGCTCCGCGCCATTATCGCGGCCCCAGCGCAGCAGGTGCTGGCCTAGCAGGGTGCCGAATCCGCGGCGGCGGGAGTTCGCAGCTACCTCCACATTAGAAAGGCCCAGCCACGCGGTGCCATCGCCGGATTCGCTAATGGCACCGCGGGCAATGGCGACGGTTACGCCTTCGAGCGCTAGGCGGCCAAAGCCAAGTGTGCCCTCGATGGGGGCGCTCAGGTGCTTCAGTGCCTGAGGCGAAAGGGTTCCGCTGCGGGAGTGATACATCTCCAGCCACTGGTCATCGGGGTGGTCTTCGACATGGAAGGTGGGGGAAGCAGAGGGGGCTTCGGCAAGCGCGGGCAGATCGCGCAAGACCATAGCGAGCGTTTCTGGTTCGGTTTCCGAGGCGGCGTCGGCAAGCAGGCGCTCGGCGGGTTTGCCAATGCGCTCTGGAACCAATAGGCGCACCGGCAGGTCGCGGCGGGCGAAGAAGTCCTTAATCTCTTCCATCGGCACCGGGGTAAAGCCGGCCGAAGGGCCCAAAGGCACGGCCGAATTGGAGCTGCCGGTAGCCCCGTCGCCGGCGCGCAGGAGCCAAGAACCATCGCTAGTCCAGGCGTGCTCCCCGCCGGGGAAAGCCGCGGCCGCCGCAACCTCCACGGCGCGGATATCGGAATTGCGGACCATGCGCGGGGAGAGCCGCTTGATGATTTTCAGCTGTTCCGGCGGGATCTCTACCGCATCCAGGTCAGAGGGGAAACCACCGACCTCCTGCGGGCGGATAACCAGCGGATTGAGGCTCAGCACGTGCCCGATGACGTCGCTATGCACGCCGCCGAAATCGCGCCGGGCCACCACGCGCTCGCCCACCTGGACGGCATCGGAGCGGAAAATACGTGACATTAGTCGTCGTGGCCGAAGGGATCGGCGTCCTCGCCCGGTACCCAGGAATAACCCGGCTCGGTCCACCCATTGCGTTTGATGGCCTTTTTGGCCTGGCGCTTATAGCGGCCGATGAGGGTATCGGTGTACAGGAAGCCATCGAGGTGGCCGGTCTCGTGCTGCAGGCAGCGGGCGAAGAAGCCATAGCCTTCGACGGAGATGTCGTTGCCGTTTTCGTCCTTGCCGGTCACGCGCGCCCAGTCGGCGCGGCCGGTGGGAAAGCCTTCGCCTGGAACGGAGAGGCAGCCTTCGTCATCGGAGCCGTCGTCGGCCGGCATGGTCTCCGGAATTTCGGAGGTCTCCAACACGGGGTTAATAACGCAGCCCTTGCGCATGCCTGCCTTTTCGGACGGCAGCTCGGTGCCATTGGGCCCGTCCGTATCGGGGCAGTGGTAGACAAAGAGGCGCTTGCCAATTCCTACCTGGTTTGCGGCTAGGCCCACGCCATGGGCGGCATCCATGGTTTCATACATGTCCGCGATGAGTTGCTGCATTTCCGGGGTGGAAATTTCGGATTCTTCCACCGGTTGGGTGGGATTGTGAAGCACGGGCTCGCCGTGGATAACGATGGGGCGAATAGTCATGCCTTACAGTTTAGGCATGGACCCCTTGTCTGACCTAGACACCGCCATTTTGGACTTTGAAGAAAACGCGCCGCGCAGCATCGGCCGCAAGGAAGAGGCCATCCGCGCGCAACTGGATATCTCCCCGGTGCGCTACCATCAGCGCCTTAACCTGCTTCTCGACGCCCCCGCGGCCGCCCAATCCCATCCCCTCCTAGTCGCCCGGCTGCGCCGCCTGCGCGAGGAGAGAGAAAACACGCGGCGCGCCGCGCGGGGAAATACCCCTTCTAGTTAATTCTGGGTACTAGTGTTGCGTATGTGACTAATGTGAATCCGGAAAATTCGACCGACAAGGTACCCGACGAAACCCGCGCCGGCTCCGCTGCCGGTGCGTCCGCTTCCCGTGCCGCTAAGCGCCCCGCTGGTGGCGGCGCGCACGCTAAAAAGGGCGGACTCCCGCTGCGCGGCCTGGCGATGGTCCTCATCGCGGTGGCCGTCATGCTCGGCCTCTGGGCTTTGTACTCCATAACCTCGGGCGACGATGATTCCACCGTGGCCTCCGAGAACAAGCAAGAAAACTCCACCGGTTCCACCATTGGTGCCGCACCCGAAGGCTCCGCTGGTCCCGATGCCGCAGGTTCCCGTGCCCCCGGTGCCCCAGGCGCTTCCGAGGGCGCAAGCGCTCCTTCCCCTGCACCGGCGCCAGGAAAGGGCGATGCCCCACGTGATTCGGCTGCTTCCGGTGCTGCCGACGAGGCTGCTGCGCCTCAGGGCAATGACGCTGCAGGAGAGGAAAACGCCCACTCCGCCGCGCGCGACCGCAAAGATATTAAGGTCAGCGTCCTCAATAACTCCGGTGAGGTAGACAAAGCCAAGAAGGAAGCCGATTCCCTCAAAGGCGGCGGCTTCAAGGTGGGCTACGTGGGCAACCTGCCTGGCGATGTCCTTACCGTCCCGAAGACCACCGTCTTCTACCCGGAAGGCGATACCTCTGCTGAAGCACTGGCCAAAGAGGTAGCCGCTCGCTATCAGGCCGATATCGCGCCCATGAATCGCGACCTGCCTAAGGAAGCAACCGATGACGGCGCCGTCGTTGTCGCCCTAGCGGTGCCGCAGGCCTAAGCTAGCTGCGTACCTGACTTAAAGTTCAAGGCCATCCGGCCACAAAGAAACTTTATTGTTCTGTGGCCGGATGCCCTTGGACTTTTATGATCTGAGATATTGCCTACCCGCACGGCCGCCGCTGAGAATGGGTTAAATAAAATTCACGTCTTAATACCTGTCAGCCGTTAAGCTGAATGGGTGAAGATCCCGGCAGAACAATTCGCCCGCTCTCCCGAACCAACGCTAGGTGTGGAATGGGAGGTAGCGCTCGTGGACCGCGAAACGCGCGACCTCGTCCCGCGCGGTGCGGAACTTATCGATCTGGCCAATGCGACCTATCCCGATATCCATCTGGAAAAGGAATTTCTCCAAAATACGGTGGAGCTAGTTACAGGCATTTGCCACACCGTTCCGGAAGCAATCGCTGACCTGAAAAATTCCCTGAACGCGGTGGAAGAAGCCGCCGATAAGCTGGGGGTAGATGTTTGGGCATCCGGTGGGCACCCATTTACGGATTTCCGCGAGAATCCGCTTTCGGATAAACCCAGCTATCAAGAAATCATCGCGCGCACCCAGTACTGGGGCAAGCAGATGTTGCTTTGGGGCACGCACGTGCACGTGGGCATTAGCCACGAGGACCGCGTGTGGCCCATCATCAATGCGCTAATGACCAAGTACCCCCACTTGCTGGCCTTATCAGCGTGCTCGCCGGGGTGGGAGGGCCTGGATACCGGCTATGCTTCCAACCGCACCATGCTCTACCAGCAGCTGCCTACCGCAGGCATGCCATATCAATTCCGCGATTGGGCCGAGTGGCAGTCCTATATGCGCGACCAAGCGATTTCCGGCGTTATCAACCACACCGGCTCCATGCACTTTGATATTCGGCCGGCCGCCAAGTGGGGCACGGTGGAGGTGCGCGTGAGCGATGCGACGTCGAATCTGCGCGAGCTTTCCGCCATCGTTGCGCTTACTCACTGCTTGGTGGTCTACTACGACCGGCTTATCGACGCCGCGGAACCCCTTCCCACCCTGCAGCCCTGGCACGTGGCAGAAAATAAGTGGCGCGGCGCCCGCTACGGCATGGATGCGCTGGTAATTACCTCCCGCGAGACCGATGAAGCCTGGGTCAAAGACGAGCTAGCGCAGATGGTGGAAGAACTCGCCCCCATCGCCCGCGAGCTGGGATGCTTTAATGAGCTGCAGCTTATCCACGAAATTATTGATGGCGGCGCCGGCTATGAGCGGCAGCGCCGCTTGTTCAAAGAAACTGGCAGCTGGCGCGAGGTGGTTGAGGAGACCTGCCGCGAGCTGCGCACCTTCCGCCCGCTCTAAAGCGGGAGGGCAGGGGGCCGGTAGCCGCCTCGGGCTTAGTCCTCGGAGCGCGAGTGGCGCCCATAAGCCGGGGTATCGGGGATATCGGTGATGTCCTGGGACGCGGGGAAAGCGCGCGTTTCGGGACCCACCGCGGGCATTTCTGCCGTTTCATCGCTGATAGTGCGCGCTGCCCGTGAATGACCACCACGGGTCGTAGACTCGGTGTTCACTGAATGCGCCGGATGGGCCGCGGTCGTGGTGGCAGCAGGTTGCGCGGCAGCGGGCTGCTGGGGGCTACCAGGGGCGGTCGTTTCCTTGGCCGGTTGGGTGCCAGGGATAAATCCCCACACCGCGTAGAAGGCGATATAGATAACGCCGGCGCCGGTAAAGGCCAACATGCCCCAGGGCTGCAGATCCCAGTGGTTGAGCGAGCGGCTAGCAGCAGACAACCACACGGCTGCGGAAATGAACGGCATGGTTACCGCACACATGGCCAGCACGGATACGAAACCAGCGAACTGTGCGCCGAGGAAACCGTGCAAGCGCCTGCCCAGCGCCTGGTTAACGGAAACCAGTACGACGACGGCCAAAGGCACCGTCCATACCCAGTGGTGATACCAGGAGAAGGGGGAGACCAAGCAGGAACTGATACCGGCGAGCGCAAGCGCGGCCGAGTTATTACGGTGCTTCATCGCGGTACGCAGCGCCAAGCAGGTCAGAATAAAGACCACGACCACGGCGGCAAGCCATACCCAGCCGCCGTCGATGCCCCATGCGCGGACCATCACGGAGCGGATGGACTGCGCACCTGGGTTAGTGTGCTCGCCCACGCGGGAGGATTTAAAGATGGCATCGGTCCAGAATTCGGCGGCATCCGGGATGGTTACAAAGCCAATGGCAACGGTTACCGCGAACGTCAAGATGGCGATAATCGCCTGCCACCAGCGTTTTTGGAAGAGCAGAACCAGTCCCATATAAGCGGGGGTAAGTTTCATACCCGCAGCCAAACCGATGCCGATGCCCGGCAGGGCCCGCTTGCGCGGGAGGAGGTCCAAGGCAACCAGCAACATCAAAAAGATGTTGATCTGGCCAAAGAATAGGGTGCCGTGCACCGGTTCATTTGCCGGGGTGCAGCACAAAAGCAAGATGCCCAATAACCACATTGCCGGGGAGAGCTTGAGCCCGCGCTCGCGCAGAACCAGCATGATGACCGTAAACAGGGCAAGGGCGGTGCCGCCTTGCCAAAGGAGGATCAAAGGGTCGTCGGCAAGCGAGGAAAGCCACGTGAAAAGAGTGCCGGAAAAGGGCGGATAGGTAAAAGGCAGGTCACCAATATAGGCGTTATCGTACAAGTTTGCGCCCTGCGCTACCTCACCACCGGCGAGCCAATAAATCTTCAGATCTAGCGGAACGCGCCACACAAAGGCGCTATTGCCATCGTAGATGCTGAAGCGATAGACAATGACGCCGATGAGGGCGGCGAGCAAAGTCACCACAGTGGGAAGCCCATAAAGCTTTTTCACGGTGAAAAGCGTCTCCTACTTGCGGCGCAGCGACTTCGCGGCGGGGCGGTCGTTGCGGGACATGGTTTCCTCGGTGCCGTATAGGCCCTCACGGCGTGCAATACGTGAGGTGCGCTGCGCGGTTACCGGGCTAGTGAACATGGCAAACAGTACCAGCAAAATGAGCATTCCTAAATCCCCCCGCTCGGCCACGCTGAAGGATTCCGCGCCCGTGAGGCGGATGATCGCGCCCAGGATGGTGAGGATAAGACCGGTGGTCTGCGGCTTGCTCACCGCGTGTACGCGCGACATTGTGTCTTTGAATCGAGCGATACCGATGGCTGCGGCCAAGGTGAGGAGGCTGCCGCTAATAATGAGGATGAGCGAGAGTACATCAGCGATAAAGGACCAGCTCATTGGTTATCCCTCTTCCTAAACCTTGTAACCGACACGGTAGAGATAAAACCCAAGAGCGCAATGACCAGCATGGCCGAGGCCACCGTGGTGTTGAGCGACCAGCACATGTAGGTAGCAAGCGCGCACTGGAACATCGCGGTAAAGCCATCCATACCCACCAAACGGTCCAGCGAATTAGGCCCGGTGATAATGCGCCAGACGGTAATGAGGAAGGAGACGACCAGCAGCGCGGCGGCCACCAGCAAAATCGCATTGTAGATCTGAGGATCCATTAGGGGTGGCTCCTTTCAAAGATTTCGATGAATGAGACCTCCATACGGGCCACGGCATTGATCTCGCGCTGGATTTGCTCCTCATCGTGGGCATCTAAGATGTGGACGGTGAGCATGCGGTTAGCAATATCAATATCGGTTACCGTGCCACCCGGTTGCAGGTTGTACAGCGTCACCGCCAAAGAGATGGCAAACTCATTATCCAAGCGCATGGGCAGCTCCAAGATGGCGGTCTTGGGCACCGGCTGCGGGCGCACGGCCAGCCATCCCACCTTGAGCGAGGCGTAGAACAACTCCCAGAACCAGCGGAGCATAAAAGCAATGAGCTTGCCCCAGGAGACGTCGATGCCGGTAATCGGCATGGCCGGCAGCGGTAGGGCAAAGACAATAACGACGCCGATGATAAGTCCCGCCACCAAGTTTCCCACGGTGACCTCGCCCATCAGCATGCACCACATGATGATGAGCCAGACGATGAACCACGGACGGAAGCGGTGGTGCAGGCCGGAAAAGCGCGAGTTAGTCATCGCTAATATCCTTCCTCTTGGCGGCGTCCGGGGACTTTACGGTGGTGGAATGCGCATCGCGTCCACCGGCTTCTGGATCGGTGCGGGAATCCAGGCCCGGCGAGGCCGGGGGCTCCGCCTCAGGAGAGTGGCTGCGCCTATTTTCATAGGAATCAGCGCCGCCGGTGTAGCGCTCCTTCTGGTTGAGGTGGCGGGTGGGATCATCCGCGCGGTCGCCCAGCACGGCGTACTGGTAGATGGACGTATCCTGCGCGGATTCGGCCGCGCGCGAGGTTACACCGGAAATCGGTCCGGCCAGGAAAGTAATGGACGTAGACGCGGCCACCAGCAGGGTCGTAGAGGCGATCATGCCAAAGGGCACCCTGCCCACATCCTGGCGGGAGGAAAATTCCACCTCATCGGTGATATCGGAAAGCGGGGCCGGGCGGGCGAGCGCCACGTTGCCTTCAGGGGCATCGGCGCGGTCGCGTTGAAAGCCCTTAGCCCACACCAGCATCATCACGTAGAGGGTAAGCAGGGAGGTAGCCACGGCTCCAACGATAAGTACCCAGGCCATCCAGGATCCTTCATTCGCACCGGCTTGCAGCAAAATGACCTTGCCCAGGAAACCGGAGAACGGCGGGATGCCGCCCAGGTTGATGGCGGGGATGAAATACAAGATTCCGATGAGCGGGGCGGAATACATCAGCGAGCCCAAACGGCGCAGCGAAGATGTTCCGGCTTGGCGCTCAACCAGTCCGACCACCAGAAATAGCGCAGTCTGGACCAGAATGTGGTGTACGGCGTAGAAGATGGCGCCAGAAAGCCCCTGCGCGGTACCCAAAGAGACGCCGAAGATCATATAACCAATGTGGCTGACCAGGGTAAAAGACAAAAGGCGCTTAATATCGGATTGCGCGATGGCGCCCAAAATACCCACCAGCATCGTGGCGAGGGCTACCCACATGAGCACGGTATCGAGCCCACCCGCAGTAAAGACGGAGGTGCGGGCGCGGATGATGGCGTAGACACCCACCTTGGTCAGCAGGCCGGCAAAGACGGCCGTAACCAGCGAAGGTGCCGTGGGATAGGAGTCCGGCAGCCAGGCATCCAGCGGGACCACGGCGGCCTTAATGCCAAAGGCGACGAGCAACGTGGCAAAGATAGCGGTGCGAGTTCCTTCCGGAATGTCCTGCATGCGCTGGCCAATCTGTGCCATGTTCATCGTGCCCACGGAGGAATACACATACCCCAACGCGAGCAAGAAGATCATGGATGAGGCCATCGACACCATCACGTAGCCCACGCCGGCGCGCACTCGACCAGCCGAGGCCCCCAAGGTCAACAGCACATAGGACGCCACGAGGAAGACCTCGAAGCCCACGTAGAGGTTGAAGAGATCGCCAGCCAAAAAGGAGATATTAACGCCCATGGTCAGCAGCATGTAGGTGGGCAAGAAGACGGCCACCGGCTCGTCCTTGGTGCCGTCGCGAACGCCCTGAGAAATGGCGTACCAAATGACAGAAAACAGCACCACGGAGGACGTAAAGAGCATGACCGCAGAGAGGCGATCCGCCACGAGCGTGATACCCACCGGGGCGTCCCAGCCTCCTACCTGCAGGGTTTGGATGCCTTCAAAATCTGCGATGAGGATGAGTACGGCATTGACCACGGCGGTAATGAGCAGTGAGAAAAATACGATCTGGCGCTGCACATTGGGAATGCGGCAAAAGATCAAGGCGAGGGCCGCGGCCACTGCCGGGATGATAATGGGCAGCGGAATGAGGTAGCCGATGTAGGGAAAGAGGGCATCGACAAGCGGCTGTACGGTCTCACTCATCGCGGGCCCCCTTTACTGGTTCCTCGAAGGATGCAGGGCCGAAGTTATCGCCTTGCTTGGTGGCGCGGCCGGTAGCCGGATCATTGGACGCATCTTGGTCCGGGCTGGCGGCCGCATTGCCGGGGCGCGCGGCCTTGGCGGCAATAGCGGTATCTTCCGCGTCATCTTCAATGACATCATCCGTGCGGTAGCGGTACTGGCGGTAGGCCAGGGTAAGGATGAAGGCCGTCAGCGCCATGGAAATGACGATGGCAGTCAGAATCATTGCTTGTGCCAGCGGATCTGCAATCTCGGTGCCGAAAGGTTCCGAGTCGCGGCCATCGATAGGCGGAGAACCGGCCGAACCGCCGGACTGCAGCAGGAAGAGGTTTGCGCCATTGCCCAAAAGCAGCAGTCCAAGCAGCATTTTGGTCATGGCGCGGTCCAGGAGCAGGTAGACGCCCGCGGCTACGAGCACACCGGCGGCCAAGAGGAGGAAGAGGTTGGCTTCCATTTATTTCTCCTTCCCTGTGGTGGCGGTTGTGCTTGCTGTAGCGGCTTGTTTCTTTTCCTTGCGTTGGGCCCGTTGCGCTTTTTGCTTGGCGGTGCGTTGGCGCTGCTGCCGGGCCAGCGAGCGGGCGCGATCGCGGGCACGTTGCTTACGCATATCCTCTTCTTCATCCAGCTTGGCGCCCAAGGAATTTAGGATGTAGAGCGTGAGCCCCACGACGATGAGGTAGACACCTGCGTCAAAGACCAACGCTGAAGGTAGCGAAACCTTGCCGATGAGCGGAATCTCCGGTGAGGTGTATCCGCTGGTAAGCGGCGGGTGACCAAAGAACATCGGGGTCACCGTGGCTAGTGCGGACAGCAAGAGACCGGTGCCCATGGTGCGGCCGGCGTCAATAGGCAGGGTTTCTTCCAGCTCCGCGCGCCCACCAGCCAGGTAACGCAGGATGAGTGCTAGCGCTGCCACGAGGCCGCCGGCAAAGCCACCGCCAGGAGCATTGTGGCCGGAGAAGAAGAAATAGAAGGACAGTGCGACCATGGACGGGAAGAGCACGCGGGTGGAGACATCGATCATCAGCGAGCGGTTGAGTGCTTGCTCAGATTCCACCCCGGCGGCCAGCCACCGCCGGCCGGTAACCCGCAGGGTGGGGCGGCGGCTTTCACGGCCGAAAGATTGGGTGCGATAAATCAGCGAGACCACGCCCAGTGCGGCAATGATAATCACCGTGATTTCGCCAAAGGTATCCCAGGCGCGCAGGTCCACCAGCAAGACGTTGACAGTATTGGCACCGTGTCCAATCTCTTTGGCCAGATCCGGCATGAACTCGGAGATGGGCTTGGACTGACGCGCGTTAATAGCAAACATCGCTACTACGGTGACGGTAAGACCCGTGCCCACGGAAAGCCAGGCACGCAGGCGGCCCATCTTGGGGTCCTGCTTCCATTCGGTGGAGGCCGGCATGCGGCGCAGAACCAGCATGAAAAGAACCATCACGATGGTCTCGGTCAACAGCTGCGTCAGCGCCAAGTCCGGCGCACCGTGCAGAGCGAAGATGAAGGCGAGCGTATAGCCAGTCACCCCGACGATGATGACGGCTGATAAACGATTATCGGTGACCGTGGCAGCCACGGCGGCCACCATGATGATGAAGGCGGCGACGATCTGCCAAGGATTTTCCGCCACTATCATGCGGATATCAGTGAGATCGCCTTTGATGATCATAGCCAGTGGCAGCAGCATCAACGTGGCAAAGATAACCGTCAAGTTCAGCTGCAGGGAGCCGCGCTGCGTGGTTGCCGTCGTGCGCAGCGAGAGCTGGCGCAAAAGAGCGATGACCGAATCGTAGGCGTCATCCGCATTGCCCAGTGCGGGGTAGGAGAATTGCCACTTGACCAGGACCTGGCGTTGCCAGTGCATAATAATACCGGCCACAATAATGAGTGCGGAGAGGCCCAGCGCCACCGTCAAGCCATGCCACAGGGCTAGCTCGCTATGCTCCTCCGGGCCGAAGGTGGAATTGAGGTGTTGGTCAAAGGCTGCCGAAAGCGGCTTGGGGAATACACCAAGTACCACTGTCAGGACGGTAAGTAAGACAGGGGAGAGCCATAGCCCCAGGTTGACCGGATGCATCTTGGCGACGGCCTCTGCCAGCTCCGTTCCATTGACCTCCTTCTTGGTGGCAAAGGCACCCCACAAAAAGCGCAGCGTATAGGCCATCGTGAGGATAGAACCGAGGACATAGGCCACAAGCATCATATTGCGCGGCATGCCGGCCAAGAGCTCTTCGTGCATGGTGGCTTCCAGCACGGCCTCTTTAGCCACGAAGCCAAACAGTGGTGGGACGCCGGCCATGGAGAACCCGGAAATGATCGCAATACCGAAAAGGAAGGGCTCCTTGCGCCCCAAGCCGGATAGCTTGGTGATATCCCTCGTGCCCGAGCAGTGATCGATAGCTCCGACGACCATAAAAAGCGCCGCCTTAAATAGCGAGTGCGCAAAGGTCAGCGCGAGGCCGGCCTGCATGGCTTCCCGCGAGCCTACGGCCATGATGGAGGTGATAAAACCCAACTGGGAGACGGTGCCATAGGCCAAAATCAGCTTCAGGTCGCGCTGTTTGAGCGCCATCCAGCCACCGAGCAGCATGGTAAATACGCCTAAGGAGATAACCACCACGTGCCAGGTTGCCACCTCATACATCGAGGGCGCCAAGCGCCCGACGAGGTAGATGCCGGCCTTAACCATCGCGGCGGAGTGGAGATAAGCGGAGACCGGAGTCGGCGCCGCCATCGCGCCGGGGAGCCAAAAGTGTGCCGGTACGATTGCGGACTTTGTCAGCGCGCCCGCCAAGATGAGCACGATGGCCACCGTGACATAGGGTGTTTGCGCAAAGTTCTCATAGGCGGAGATATCACTAAAGGTCCACGCCCCAGTTTGCCGCCCGAGCAAGATAAAGCCCATGAGCATGGTTAGCCCGCCCAGCGCGGTGACCATCAGCGCCTGCTGGGCCGCGCGGCGGGAGGAGGCTCGTTCCGCATAGTAGCTAACCAAGAGATAAGACAGCAGGGAGGTAATCTCCCAGAACACGTACATCAGCAGGAAATTATCCGCGGCCACTAGACCAAACATGGCGGTGGCGAAGCCCACCATTTGCGCCGCGAACATGGCCAAGCGGCGTCGCGTGCCGTCGAAATAGCCCCAGCAGTAGATCAATACCAGCGCGCCCATGCCCAAGATGATGAGGCTAAACAGCGCGCCTAGTCCGTCTAAGCGGAGGTCAAAACTTAGGTTCGCGGAGGGCATCCATTCCACGGTATGCTCAACCGCGCCACCGTCTGCGAAGGTGCCGCGCAGAAAGTGCATGAGCGTCCACACAAAGCCTGCGCCGGGGACTAGGGCCAAAATTCCAAATGCCGGGCGACCCAATCGCATGATGAGCAGCGGTGCCACCACGGTGGCGGCGATGAGAGTACCCAGGAGTATTAGCACGTTGGTTACTGCGCTCCTTTTGGTTGTATCGCGTTCTCTTGCCCCGCTGCCGCGAACACCACGAGCATCACAACTACTGAGAGACGAGAACATTCACGAGCCGCACGCCGCTGAGTACGCCGCGGGGGCATAGTGCAAGCAACATGGCCGAGCGCGGGGCCAACTTTTTGCCACTTTACCGGCTTTTCTACGGCTTTGAAAGAACTATTTTTGGCGCTGTATTATATGCTGCTGTTTTGCGGCATAAAGAAACCCCGCTCCGTGGGGAGCGGGGTACGCCGCAGTGCCGCGGCAATAGCCAGGACCCAGGCTGGGCCAGGGGCGCAAGCCTTAGGAGTAGCGCTGCAGGAAGAGTGCCTCGGCTGCGGCAATATTTTCGATCTCGGTGGGATCCACCGACTCATTGGCGGAGTGAATGGTGCACTTGGGCTCCTCCACACCGTAGAGGGCGATCTCCGCGTTAGGATGCGCCTCTTGCAGCTCGGTGGTTAGCGGAATGGAACCGCCCATGCCCTGAGCGGCGGTCTCTGCGTTATAGGCCTCGGAAAGGCATTCGCCTAGCAGGGCAGCGGCTGGCTTTTCCGGATCGGTGGCAAAGCCGGCATTGGACTCGAGCACCTCGGCCTTGACGTGGGCGCCCCAAGGGGTGTGGCTGCGGAGGTGCGCACAGACGGCGTCGGCAATCGCAGCGGCATCGGCGCTAGCTGGAACACGCAGGTTGAGCTGGGCGGAAGCGGTAGCGGGCACGGCGTTGACTGCTTCTGCAACCGGGGTAGAGGTAAAGCCGGTCACGGTAATGGCTGGGCGGGACCAGACCATATTTGCCACCGGGGTGGCGCCAGCCGGGTCATCTTCGCCCATGATCTTGGTGCCCTCCAGCAGCTGTGCATCGGCACGGAAGGCCTCGGCCGAGTATTCCTGGCCGGACCACTCGGCGGTGGTATCTACGCCATCGATAACGGTGCGGCCGTACTCATCGGATAGGGAGTCGATGGCGCGCATCAGGGCTTTGGCGGCGTCCGGGGCCGCGCCACCAAATTGGCCGGAGTGAACGCCGGCGGCCAGCGTATCGACCTGCACACCAATCTGCGCGCCGCCGCGCAGGGAAGTGGTCAAGGTCGGCTGGCCTACGGCGGAGTTGCCGGCATCGGCGATGAGGATGGCATCGGCCGCAAAAAGCTCCGGGCGGTCCTTGATGAGCTGGGACAGGCCCTCGCCGCCGCGTTCCTCAGAACCCTCGATGAGGTACTTCAGGTTGACCTTGGTGCCGCCGTTATTGTCCACCGCGCGCAGGGCCGCTAGGTGCATGGCCACGTTGCCCTTGCAATCGGCGGCGCCGCGGCCGTACCAACGAGTAGAGCCATCGGCGGCCTGGTGCTCAGTAAGGGTAAAAGGATCAGAATCCCACGCTTCGCGGTTGCCCGCCGGTACTACGTCATAGTGGGAGTAAAGCAGGACGGTTTTGGCCCCCTCGTCGCCCTTGCGCTCGCCCAAGATGGCGGTGGAGCCATCGGCCGTAGTGATGGTTTCTACGCTCACTCCAGCCTCTTCGAGTGCGGATTTAACCCACTGGCTCGCGCCCTTGGTCTGGTCCTCCAAGCCCTCCTCATTGTGGACGGAGTTGAAGGCTACGAGCTCGCTGAGCTGGCGGAAAATGGTCTCGCGGTCGTTGCGGATGCTTTCACTAAGTGCAGTCATGTGTACTACCGTACCCGTCCTGCCCAAGCTATAGAGCAACCGGAATAGGAAAACGCTGGGGTGGTGAACTAAAATTTATTCATTCCACCCTGTGCGGATTTTGTCCGTTCGGACCCCATTCCGGCGAGGAATCGGGGACAAACAGACAGGAACGGACGTGGCAGGCTGCGGTTTGTTACGCGGGGTGAAACGAGAAACTTTCATAGCCGAGAATAGAAAGGACCTGGCATGGCGAACGCATCATCCGCCGCAGGTTCCAAGGCCACCCTGCCCGAGCTGACTCTGCGCGGCATTATCATCGGCGGCCTGATTACCCTCATCTTCACCGCTGCCAACGTGTACCTAGGCCTGAAGGTGGGCTTGACCTTTGCTACCTCCATCCCCGCTGCCGTGATTTCCATGGCAGTCTTGCGCCATTTCAAAGGTCATAACATTAAAGAAAATAATATTGTCCAGACCATCGCCTCTGCTGCGGGCACCTTGTCCGCCATCATCTTCGTCCTCCCGGGCCTAGTGATGGTGGGGTACTGGCAGGGCTTCGGCTTCCTGCAGACGGCCGGTGTGTGCATCATCGGCGGCGTGCTGGGCGTGATGTATTCCATCCCGTTGCGCCGCGCTTTGGTAACAGGCTCCGATCTGCCCTACCCGGAGGGCGTGGCCGCGGCCGAGGTCCTCAAGGTGGGCGATGAAAATGCTTCCGGCGCCAACCAGGAAGAAAATGCCAAGGGTCTGCGCATCATCGTCGCCGGCGGTATTACCTCGGCCGTCATGGCGCTGCTGACCGCAATGAAGGCGGCCGCCTCTGAGGTCACCGCCTATTTCAAACTCGGCGCCGGCGCGACCACCCTGGGCACGAGCCTTTCTACCGCCCTTATCGGCGTGGGCCACTTGGTGGGCCTGCCGGTGGGCATCGCCATGCTGGTTGGCGTAGTGATTTCCTATTTCATCTTGCTGCCCATTTTCACCACCGGTGATATTTCGGGCGCCACCGCGCTTGCCGACGTCGTCGATACCACCTTCTCCGATGATATCCGCTTCATCGGCGTGGGCACCATGGCCATTGCCGCTATCTGGACCCTGCTGAAGATTGCCGGGCCCATTGCGCTGGGTATCCGCCAGTCGCTAGCCTCCTCGCGCGCCCGTAAGTCCGGTTCCGCCGTGGATGTGACCGAGCGAGATATTCCCTTCCCCTATGTTGCCACCACCATCGTGGCGTTTATGGTGCCCATCGCGCTGCTGCTGTGGGACTTCGTGCAGGGTACCGATATCCATGACCATATGGCCGTGCTCATTACCGTCTCCGTGCTCTTTACGTTGCTGGTAGGCCTCATTATCGCCTCTGTGTGCGGCTACATGGCGGGCCTGATTGGTGCGTCTAACTCGCCGATTTCCTCCATCGGTATCATTGCCGTGCTTGCTGCCTCGCTGCTCATCGCCGCCGTTACCCGCGGCACCAGCGCTGATCCTTTGTCCTTGGTGGCGTATACGCTCTTTACCGCGGCCATTGTCTTTGGTATTGCCACCATTTCCAATGACAACCTGCAGGACCTGAAGACCGGCGCACTCGTTGGCGCTACCCCGTGGAAGCAGCAGGTAGCGCTCATTATCGGCGTGGTCTTCGGCTCCCTAGTCATCCCGCCGATTTTGCAGGTCATGCTCAACGGTTTCGGTTTCCAAGGCATGGAGGGTGCGGGCGAAGACGCCTTGGCCGCCCCACAGGCCGCCTTGATGTCTTCGGTTGCCTCCGGCATCTTCGATAGTTCGTTGGATTGGGACCTTATCTTTATCGGCATGGCCATCGGCGCTGTTCTTATTATTATTGACGAGCTCCTGCGCAAGTTCACCGATAAGTACTCATTGTCCCCGCTGGCAGCTGGCATGGGTATGTACCTGCCGGCCGCGCTGACCATCGTCATCCCCATCGGCGCCATCCTGGGCACTTTCTACGATAAGTGGGCCGCGAAGCAATCCCGCCCCGAGTTTGCCAAGCGCATGGGAACCCTCCTGGCTACCGGCTTGATCGTGGGTGAGTCCCTCTTTGGCGTGGTCAATGCCGGCATCATCGCCGCCGCTGGCGGCGAGAGCCCGCTGGAAATCTTTGAGGGTGGTGCCTCCGCCACCGTGGTAGGCGTGATCCTCTTCATTATCGCGCTAACGTTCATCTACCGCTGGACCAAGCGCACGGTGAAGAGCTCCTAGTTCCTGATCCATTCCTTATATAATGGCGTCCCTTCGCGGGGGCGCCATTTTTTCTTGCAGTCGCGATGGGAGAGTGCCAGAATAGTCGTTAGCACTCGCACAGTATGAGTGCCAGATAAATCTACATCGTTGTGGTTGAGGTTGGTTCACACTCACCAGCCATGCCGTCGCGGGCGTCCGCAGCGAGAAAGACGTGAGTGTCGTCCTCAATAAACCAAGGAGCACAAACACAATGGCAAAGATTATCGCTTTTGATGAAGAGGCCCGCCGCGGCCTTGAGCGCGGCCTGAACACGCTGGCCGACGCCGTCAAGGTCACCCTCGGCCCTAAGGGCCGCAACGTCGTCCTGGAAAAGTCCTGGGGCGCGCCGACCATTACCAACGATGGTGTTTCTATCGCTCGCGAAATCGAGCTCGAGGATGCTTATGAGAAGATCGGCGCCGAGCTGGTCAAGGAAGTAGCTAAGAAGACCGATGACGTCGCTGGCGACGGCACCACCACCGCAACCGTGCTGGCACAGGCTCTGGTACGCGAGGGTCTGCGCAACGTAGCCGCAGGTTCCAACCCTATGGGCATCAAGCGCGGCATCGAGACCGCAACCAAGAAGGTTGTGGACTCCCTGCTGTCTTCCGCCAAGGAAGTAGAAACCCAGGAGCAGATTGCTACCACCGCTGGCATCTCCGCTGCTGACCCGGCCATCGGCGAGAAGATCGCCGAGGCTATGTACACCGTGGGCAACGGCTCCGTAAACAAGGACTCCGTTATCACCGTGGAAGAGTCCAATACCTTCGGTGTTGACCTCGAGGTAACCGAGGGCATGCGCTTTGACAAGGGCTACATCTCCGGCTACTTCGCTACTGATATGGAGCGCCAGGAGGCAGTCCTGGAGGACCCATATATCCTGCTGGTCTCTTCCAAGATCTCCAATATCAAGGACCTCGTTCCGCTGTTGGAGAAGGTCATGCAGTCCGGCAAGCCGCTGCTGATCATCGCCGAGGACGTTGAGGGCGAGGCCCTGTCCACCCTCGTGGTGAACAAGATCCGCGGCACCTTCAAGTCCGTTGCCGTTAAGGCTCCTGGCTTCGGCGATCGCCGCAAGGCCACCCTGCAGGACATGGCCATCCTCACTGGCGGCCAGGTCATCTCCGAAGAGGTCGGCCTCTCCCTCGAGACCGCCGAGCTCGAGTACCTGGGCCAGGCACGCAAGGTCGTTGTCACCAAGGATGAGACCACCATCGTTCAGGGTGCTGGCTCCCAGGAGCAGATCGACGGCCGCATCAAGCAGATTCGCGCTGAGATCGAAAGCTCCGATTCCGATTACGACCGTGAGAAGCTCCAGGAGCGCCTGGCTAAGCTCTCCGGCGGCGTTGCCGTCCTTAAGGTCGGCGCCGCTACCGAGGTCGAGCTCAAGGAGCGCAAGCACCGCATCGAGGATGCAGTCCGCAACGCAAAGGCTGCCGTGGAAGAAGGCATCGTTGCCGGCGGTGGCGTAGCCCTGCTGCAGGCTGCTTCCGTCCTGGATTCCCTGGATGACCTCAAGGGCGATGAGGCTACCGGCGTCAAGATCGTCCGCGAGGCCCTGTCCGCACCGCTGAAGCAGATCGCACACAACGCTGGTCTGGAGCCGGGCGTTGTTGCTGACAAGGTTTCCTCCCTGCCAGCAGGCGAGGGCCTGAACGCTGCTACCGGTGAGTACGTCAACCTCATGGAGGCTGGCATCAATGACCCGGTCAAGGTCACCCGCTCCGCACTGCAGAACGCTGCTTCCATTGCAGCTCTGTTCCTGACCACCGAGGCCGTCGTTGCCGACAAGCCTGAGCCGGCCGGAGCCAACAACGGCATGCCGGACGCTGACGCCATGGGCGGCATGGGCTTCTAACGCCCTATACCCCATAGGCCGCCAATAACAACGGGCCTAGCATCAGCCTGAGCGCCCCGTTTCTGTGCTTTAGAGCGCATGAAACGGGGCGCTTCGGCGTGTCTGCACCATTTTCTTTAAGTGATGCGATATGTGAACGCTGCGTCTTTACGAGATGACTTTCCGAATGTGCTCGTCATAGTCGGTTTCAATTGGGGCTGGAGATCGGAGAGCTTTTGGGAAATTCACCGCGCTATATGGCTCGCGATTCTCCGCCACAGCTTTTAACATGCGAACCATGCACCCCAGTGACCCCGTATAGGGGTAGCTGAAGGGGCGGAATTTAAAAAGGTTTTTCGCTCTCGGAGAGTGGGTTTTGCGCCTACCTATCGTTCGTTACTCCGGAAGCGTTACAGTGTTAAGCCTGAGCTAACCTAGCTATTTAAAGCGTAATGTAAAAGCCCAGTTTAGTAGCCTTTCAGTTAAGGTAAAAAATTTTAATGCCTCCAAAAGCCATAAACTTATCCTTATCAAGTTGCCTGCGTGATGGGGCATCTATGCAAATTTGACTTGATTTCGTTCAAACTTGTGTCAAAATATCTTTTGTGACGCCCGCTGAGGGTGTCTGCAAACTGCAAACCCCTCCGCGGCAGTAGCTTCGGATCTATTTTAGGAGTTCAAACATGGATCTCTCCACCATTCAGATGCACTTGGATAACTTCGTAACTACCTGGGAAGGCTGGGGCAAGATTGTTCAGGGCATCCAGGACTGGAAAGGCGTCGCTGAAGGATTTGAGGCCCTGAAGGAAGCTTTCGAGACTTTCGGTAACGGCTTGGAAGAACTGAGCTCCAAGTAAGCAAGACCTTTCCATCAACCAACCTTCAATAAGGAGACACTAAAATGCAGGAACTTTCCTCCAACTTCGGCAGCTTCGTAGAATTGAGCAGCAATTTGTTCAACTCTATCCACGAGGTTCTTTCTCCGCTGCTGTCCATTGCTGAAGGCGCTTCCAAGCTGATCGGCATGTTCGTATAAGAACATCCTCCAGTTCTGAGCTTTAAAGCTCACTGAAGCAAGAAGGTCTACCGTCTCGGTAGGCCTTCTTTTCGTTTTGGTGGCTGTTTAGGGAAGGGATAACTTCTTAGGGAAGGGATAACTTCGAAAGTTTAACGCGCTTGCTGTCTATATTCGGGTTACACTTAATGCATGGCTGATATTAAAGACGACGATCTTCCCGAGATTGACCTGGCAAAAACAGACGGCTACGTCGTCGACGGAACCGATGAGGATGACCCTTCGCTGATCATGCCGGATGGTTCCCCGGTTCAGACTTGGCGTGAAAATTACCCCTACGATGAACGCATGACTCGCGATGAGTACGAGTCCGTTAAGCGTGCGCTGCAGATTGAATTGCTGAAGTGGCAGAACTGGACCAAGGAAACTGGTCAGCGTCATATTATTATCTTTGAGGGGCGCGACGCAGCCGGTAAAGGCGGCACTATCAAGCGCTTTAACGAACACCTGAACCCGCGCGGTGCCCGCACAGTGGCATTGGAAAAGCCGTCGCCGCGTGAGTCCACCTCGTGGTACTTCCAGCGTTACATCGAGCATTTCCCGGCCGGTGGTGAAATCGTCTTCTTTGACCGCTCTTGGTATAACCGTTCCGGGGTGGAGCGGGTTATGGGCTTTTGTACCGAAAGTCAGCACGCGGAATTCCTTCGCGAGGTTCCGATGCTGGAGAATATGATTCTGGGCTCGGGTATCTCCCTGACCAAGCTGTGGTTCTCGGTTACTCGTAAGGAGCAGCGCACTCGCTTCGCTATTCGCCAGATTGACCCAGTGCGCCAGTGGAAATTGTCCCCGATGGACTTGGCCTCGCTGGATAAGTGGGACGACTACACCCGTGCTAAGGAAGAGCAGTTCCGTTATACGGATACGGAAGAGTCGCCGTGGATTACCATTAAGTCCAACGACAAGAAGCGTGCCCGCATTAACGCTATGCGCTATGTACTGTCCAAGTTCGAGTATACGAACAAGGATCACGAGCTGGTGGGCGAGGTTGATGAGAATATTGTTAAGCGTGGTCGCGACCAGATTGGTGACTAAGCTTTAGCTGGATTAGCCATCACGACGGCGGGAAACTCGGAAACTTCGAGTTTCCCGCTTTTTGTATTAAGGGGGTAACGGGGGTGGATTTGGGCAATAGTTTTGGCAAAATTTGTTCTTCCTAAAAGTCCGTTTCCGTGCGGTTATTTTACGGAACCGTAGGTTACATAATTGGAAGTTATTTGTGCTTTATATCGTCGCGTATTTAGCATCACTGTTATCTCAATCTCATCCAGGAAAGCACTATGAGATACAACACTAAAGAGGAGACGGTGATGATGAAGAAGCATATAACCGCTTGCTTGACGGCGGCTGCTGTCATGGCGGCACCAGTGGCGGTATCTGGAACGTTTACAGTTGGCGCAGCTGCTCAAGAGGCACCGGCCCCAACGGCAGACCAGAAGCCAGATGTATTGGGACGCCCGACCGTCTCTGACAAGCAGGTTTCTGACGAGGATGGCTACTTCGATAGCCAGCGCGGTCAGGGTGTAAAGATCTACTACCGGAAGCAGAAGGTGGCAAGCCCACGCGGTGCGGTGGTTTTGGCGCACGGTGTATCTGAGCACTCGGGGCGTTACGATTACGTCGCCAAGCGCTTGCTCGATGCAGGCTACAACGTCTACCGCGTAGATCACCGCGGCCACGGCAAATCCGCCGGCGGCAGCGTACCGATGGGGCATATCGATAATTTCCAGTACATCCTCGATGATTTCGACCGTGTCGTGGACATGGCGAAGGAAGAAAATCAGGGAGTAAAGACCTTCCTGCTGGGCCACTCGATGGGCTCGCTGACCGTGGAGGCCTATGGCATTCGTGAGCCGGGCAAGGTCGATGGCATCATCACTAACGGTGGCGGCGCGCCGCTGAACCTTTCGGGCAAGAATGTTGCGGGAAAGAACATCACGCCGGATGATATTTCTGAGACCCAGAAGAAGCTGGATCCCACCATCTTTGAACGCTTGCCGCTAGCCCAACTCACCAGCTTTAATGCGAACTATGCGCAGAACCTGATTCCGCACCGCACCGAAATCGGCGCACAATCGCCGGAGTGGAGCAAGGACATTCAGCTGTCTAATCCATTTACGGATGGTATCTCCACTAACCAAGCGGTGAAGGACGAGTATGCCTCTAGCCCGCTCATTGCGCAGAAGACCAGTGCCGGCACGGCCTTGCAGCTGGCGGCAATTGCGAATTACGACGCCGTCAATGCGGACCTCTTCACCGCACCGACGCTCATCATGCACGGCACCAAAGACGGAATCGTTCCGCCGTACTTCTCCCAGGATTGGTATAACTCCATCTCCTCCAAGGACGTGGAGTACGTGACCTGGGAGGGGCAGAAGCACGAGGTCTTTAATGAGCCGGCTGCCGATCAGGCTCTCGATACCGTCGTGGACTGGCTCGACCGCCACGCCTAACTTCACGCGGACCTCAAAGTGAGGACTCTTGGCAGGCATGTAGTGCTTGCCAAGAGTTTACGTATATGTAACCGCGTCGTTGCCCAGGACGGATAGAAATTGAATTATGAAAAATAAACTCTGTGCTTTCTCATCTATCCTGGCGCTTACCGCAATAGTAGGCGCGCCCGGAGCTGCGGCCCAGTCCTCGCTTCCGGGTTCGTCCCATGGTTCTTCATTGGGGTCGTCATTCGGCTCTTCGCTGAGTTCTTCACCGAGCTCCTCCCACGGTTCCTCCACAGGAGACGATGTGCAGCAGGAGGACGCCACTGAGTCTCGGGTGCTGTGGCTGGAAAGCTTCGACGGGGTGGATACCCCGGCATGGTTTACTCACCGCGCGCCGGAGGGGTGGAAGACCGACGTGCACGGCGTGGACTCGGGCGAGGCCCGCTGGAAGGGCTGGACTTTTGGCGATATGCGCCATTGGACCTGGGCATCTGGTACCGATATGCGCCACTATTTCACCCAGGCGCATGACACCTTCGCCATCATCGACAACAAGCAGCAGCGCTTGGCCGAAGGCGATTCCATGACCGCGGGTCTAAAGAGCCCGGCCATCCCGGTGGCGGGGCAGGAGCGGGTGAATGTGGAATTCGACCACCATTACCGCCAGGGCAAGGACGGGCAAAATGCCACGGTGACTGTCTCCTTCGATGGCGGGGAAGCCCAGGAAATCGCCGTCTTTGATAAGGATGTCTTCTCCAAGCACGAGTCCATTGGCGTGGACGTGCCAGCCGGCGCGAAGAATATGCAGGTTAGCTTCAGCTACAACAACGGCAATGATGACTGGTGGTGGGCGGTGGATAACGTGGGCGTCGTCAAGCCGCTCGGTGAGCTTCAGGGCTCGCCGCAGGCTACCGTGGACGTGCTTTCCGACGTCCAGGGCGACCCCCAAGACTACAAAGACGCGGTCCGCCAGTTGAACGGTATGGAGGACAAGGCCGGGGCGCTGGTGCTCAACGGCGACCTCGTGGACGATGGCTCGCAGCAGCAGTGGGATGATTTCTTGGCCGCGCACAGCGAGGTGCCGCACGATTCGGGCAAGGAATTGTGGACCATCGGCAACCACGAAATGTATGGCAAGGAAGGCTCTAAGACTTACCTGGATCGCTTTCTCAAATACTCCGGCCAGGATAAACCGTGGAAGGAAGAAGTGGTGGATGGGGTGCCGCTCATTTCGGTAAATACCGAGTTTTATTCCGATATTCTGCGCCACGGCAAGGAGCCGTTCCAGCGCATCAGCAAGGAGCAGCTCGATTGGCTAGATGAGCGCCTGGCTTATTGGGATGCTAAGGGCACTCCGGCGTTGGTCTTTAGCCATCCGCTGCTGCCGCAGACGGTATCGATGTCTCATTCGGCGTGGTACCAGAATGACTTTGAGGACCTCGAGACGCTATCCAACGTGGTCAATAAGTACAACAACATCGTGTGGTTTAGCAGCCACAGCCACTCTTCGCTGCGTCAGAATAACTGGTGGGGAACCCGCCGCTATGACGGCACTGGTGAGGCTGGCCGTACCGGCTTCCCCGTGGTCAACACCGGCGCCATTCTCAATGAGTACCTACCGGATGGCGATAACGACGAAAAAATTGTTAAGGAAAAGGAAGAGGCCTCCACCGGACTGCGGGTCAAGGTGTTTGCTGACCGTGTCCGGGTGGAGGCCTGGGACTTCAAGTCCGGCGAGATGATTAAATACCAGGACTTCGCGCGGTAGGGCGCAGATTATGGCCGGCGACCTATCGCTCCCACGGCTCGATGGGGTTGCCCTGCCATACGGCGTTGGTGGGCACGCGGTCACCGCGCATAACCAGCGAGCCGGGACCCACGGTGGATGCAGTGCCGATGAGCGAGGCAGGCAGCGCCACCGAGTGGGCGGCCAGGGTGGAGCCGTCCTGGATGGTGACGGTATCTAGGCTCATCACGCGGTCCTGGAAAAGGTGGGTTTGCACCACCGTGCCAGGGCCCACGGTGGCGGCCTCACCGACGCGGATGAGGTCCGTTTCCGGGAACCAGTAGGAATCGATCCACGCACCGCGGCCGATTTCCACGCCGAGGGCGCGCAGCCCCAGGTTGATCTCGCCGGAGCCGTAGGTGTGCTGGAAGAACCACGGCGCGGCGACGACCTCCACGAAGGCGTCCTGCAGCTCATTGAGCCAGACAAAAGCGGACCACAGCGGGTGGTCAGCCGCGCGGTGCTTGCCCACGCAGATCCACTTCACCGCGACGGTGACGGCCATGGCCACCGCACCCATGCCCATGAGCACGAGGCCGGAGAGGAGCCAGGTCAGGGGGAAGCCGAGGGCGTCGAGAAGCAAGTCGTAGACGCTAAGGGTTGCCGCGAGCAACATGGCAGAAAACATCGGTGCCAAAAGGCGCATGGTTTCCACCACGCCGCGGGCGGCCTTGACGGCAAAGCCCGGGTTATAGGTCAGCGCCTCACCCGAGTTGGCGGGGGAGTCCACCTCTACGGTCACGCGGCGCATGCGCTCTGGCGGCGCACCCCACCAGTTGGCGCCGGCCTTCGTCTTCTTCGGGGTAGAAGAAAGAACGGCAACCAGCGAGTTCTTGGATAGTTTGCGGCCGGGTGCGGTGATGCCGGAGTTGCCCACGAAGGAGCGCTTACCCACCTTGGTCTCGCCGGTGCGCATCCAGCCGCCGCCGAGCTCGTAGCCGCCGATCATGGTGTCATCGGCCAGGAAGGCACCCTCTTTGACCTCGGTGAGCTTGGGGATCATGACCGCGGTGGAGATTTCCACGTTGGCGCCAATCTCCGCGCCGAGCGAGCGCAGCCAGGCTGGGGTCAGCTGGGAGGCATAGAGCGGGAAAAGCTTGGTGCGCGCCTCGTCCATGAGGCGCTCGATGGCCCACAGGCGCCAGCCCGTGGCCGAGCGCACGGGTGCCACGCCCGGGCTAATGCCCAGCGAGAGAATGCGCACGCCCAGCCAGGTCTGCAGCATATAGGTGGCAAAGGCCGCCAGCGCGCCGACGGGCGCGAAGAAGACCGCACCGATGAAGCTATCGCCACCCGTGGAATGCACAAGGGCGAGGACGATGGCCGCGCCTATCGCCAGCGCCACGACCGGCTGGATGGCGAGGAGGACGGAGGTGGCGTCATAGATAGCCACCCACCACGGCCGGCGCTTTGGCGTATGGGACGGGAAGCGGTGCTTGGAGCGGCCCACCTTTTGGGCAGGGGAGCCGGACCAGCGCTGGCCGTCCTTGATCTTCTTTCGGCCAGTGACGGTGGAACCGGCCTCCACGTGGGCGTACTTGCCCACCATGGTGCCAGGCAGCAGCGTGGAGCGCGCGCCCACGCGGGCGCCTTCCTTCACGTCGATGGCGCCCACGTGCAAGATATCGCCGTCTAGCCAGTAGCCGGAAAGATCCACCTCGGGCTCGATGGCGGCGTGCTTGCCCAAGGTGAGCAGGCCGGTAACTGGCGGCAGGGAGTGCAGGTCCACGCCGCGCTTGACCTTGACTCCGAGCGCACGGGCGTAGTTATTCACGCGCGTGGCACCGGCCAGGGAGCTCGCGCCAGCGGCATTAGCCCAGCGCTCAGCCGCCCAGATGCGTAGGTGCGTAGAACCGCCGCGCGGGTAGTCTCCAGGCTTAATGCCGGCCGTAATGAGCCGCGCACCGTAGCCGCCGAGGGGGATGCGCCCCACCGGGGTGACAAAGACAATGAGCATGGCGATGACCAGCCACCACGGGAAAGCAGTGGCCCACTCGAAGCCCAGTGATGCCGCCACGGTGGAGCCCAACATAAGCCAAGCCAGCCAGCTGGATGCGGCCAGGGTCATGACCGGAATCTGAATCAAGGTCTGGGCGAGGCGGGTGCCAAAGCCGACCTTGGTGACCTCGCGCATGGGGACGTCGGCAGCCGCGGGGCGCGGCTCGGCGCCGCCGATGAGCTCCGCCAGAGAACCCAAGCGCGGGTGATCGTAGAGGTCGCGCACGGCCACGGTGGGGTAGCGCTCCCTGATATGCCCCACCAGGGTCGCGGCCGCCAGGGAGGTACCGCCGAGCGAGAAGAAGTCGGCGTTCTCATCCTCCACGGATACACCGAGGGTTTCCACCCATAGCTCCGCGAGCCATTTTTCGGTCTCGGTCAGCGTGGTCGATTCCACGCCCACTCCAGGCAGCGGCCACGGCAGGGCCTTCTTATCCACCTTGCCGGAGGTGCGCACCGGTAGCTCCTCCATCACGCAGATGCGCGGGACGAGTGCAGCCGGCATGGTATCGGCCAGGCGCGCATGCGCGGCCTCATGATCGAAGCCCTTGGACTCATCCTCGAGGGAAACATAGCCCACCAGAACGGACTCGCCGCCGGGAGTCTTTTGCACGGCCACGGCCGAGTTGTAGACGTTATCTAGCGCCGCAACATTAGCTTCGACCTCGCCGAGCTCGATGCGGCGCCCGCCAATCTTTACTTGGTCATCCACGCGGCCGACGAAGTACAGCCCGTCTTCTTCCAGGCGAACGTGGTCACCGGTGCGATAGGCGCGCTGCCAGCCCATGGACTCCAGCGGTGCGTATTTTTCCGCGTCCTTGGCCGGATCCAGATAGGACGCCAGTCCCACGCCGCCGATTACCAGCTCGCCGACGCCGCCCATTTCCACGGGCATGCCCTGCTTATCGACGACCACCAGGTCCCAACCGTTAAGCGGCAATCCAATGGACACCGGCCGGCCCGGCAGCATCTGCTGCGCACAGGCGACGACGGTGGCCTCGGTGGGGCCGTAGGTATTCCACATCTCGCGGTCCTCGGTGGCCAAACGGTCCACTAATTCTTGCGAGCAGGCCTCGCCGCCGACGATGAGTAGGCGGATATTGTCGAGAGCCTCGGCCGGCCAGAGGCCCGCCAGGGTGGGCACGGTAGACACGACGGTGATGTCGCGGCGGATGAGCCATGGGCCCAAATCCATGCCGGAACGCACCAGAGACCGCGGTGCTGGGACCAGGCAGCCGCCGTGGCCCCAGGCCAGCCACATTTCCTCGCAGGAGGCGTCGAAGGCGACGGACAAGCCGGCGAGCACGCGATCCTCAGGACCTAAGGGCCCGTGCGGGTGGTTGACCAAAAAGAGGCTCGCTTCCGCGTCCACGAAGGCGGCCGCGGAACGGTGGCTGACGGCCACGCCCTTGGGCTTGCCGGTCGAACCTGAGGTGAAGATGATCCACGCGGTGTCCTCTGGGCGCGGAGCATTCGTCTTCTCGGCAGGAGCGTCCGGGCGCGCGGAGTCCCGCAGGAAGCGGAATCCGTCGTCCGTGAAAACGCCATCGATATCGGCTTCGCCGAAAACCATCTCGGCGCGCTCGTCAGGGTCATCGGCGTCGACAGGCACATAGGCTGCGCCTGCCGCCAAGGTCGCCAAAATGGCGAGGTAGAGCTCGCGTTTGCCGGAGGTCATCCTAATGCCGATGCGATCGCCGCGGCGCACGCCATTGGCGTGCAGCTCGGCAGCCCATGCCTCGACCTCGTGGATGAGCTCGGAATAGGTGATGATTTCGCCGTCATCAAGCGCGGCGGCATCGGGGTTCATTTCCGCGGTGGTGGTAATGATGTCCCACAGCGTGCGCGGCCGCGGTGCCGCGCTTCCTAGAAGGTACTGCTGTGGGACGAGCGATTCGGGACCCGCCATTTATGCCTCTTCTTCGTCCGCGGCAATGATGGACTTAGCCAACTTTCGCAGATGCTTGAGCTGCTTATTGGTGGACTCATCCAATGCCTCGTCCTCGGCGGTAGCGACCAGCACCGCCAGGTCCTTGTGGGCCTTTGTGCCCTTTTTGGTGGAAGCGACGATCTGGCGGCGGCGATCCTTTGGGTCGCGTTCGCGCTTTGCCCAGCCGCGGTCCTCGAGGGCGTCGATAAGACGCACCATGTCAGAGGCGTCAATGGCCAGGGTTTCGGACAGATAAGACTGCGACGCGGCATCCGCGTCGACCAGACAGGTAAGGACCCAGTACTCGCGCAGCGTTGTCTGCTTGGTCTGCAAAGCAGCCTCTACGCCATCGCGGGTGCGGCGGCGGAGGCGCTCCAATTGGAACGACGGGGACTCAAGCAGGGTCGTTGGGATTACAGAATTATTCGTGGAAGCCATACCATCATCATAATCGCAAAAGATTGGTTAAGGCCAATTAATCCGTTTCGATGGGGAGCCCAGAAGCCTTCCACTTATCCGTGCCGCCATCCACATTGATGGTGTCCCAGCCCAGCGCATGTTCTAGATACTGGCAGACCTGCATGCTGCGACCGCCTGCGTGGCAGATTACGTAGATATCCTTATCTGGGTCGATTTCCTGGATGCGACCCGTAATCTCGCTCATCGGGATGTGGGTCGCGCCCTTCGCGCGCTCCACTGCCCACTCATCATTCTCGCGGACATCAATGAGCTGAGCGCCTTCTGGTACTTCGGTTGGTTGAACGTTTTTCATGCCTCATACCCTAGTCACGCATAGGTCCTTATGCTGCTCCGCGTGCCGCGTCCGAGAAGAGCCGTGAGGAACTAGGGACGGCGACAACATGCGAGCTCGGCCCGTTGCGTCAATTGTCTGTTCCAGCAGCTTTAGCTCTTGTCTCGCCAGATTTGTAGCCCAAACAGTTATCTGCTTCGGCGTTTAACCCCTTGTAGTCGAGGCTTAGAGTATGCCTTGGTCCAAATCCTTGGCATCCGCGGCGGATGTGCGCAGGGCATGAATTTCCAGCGGCAACTGAGATGAATTCAGGCGAACCCGTCTTGGTTGTGATTAGAGTGGCGTACAGCCCACGGTACGGCTTTCTGTTCATGGCGAGAGTGGGGCTTCTCCGCCACGCTTTCAACGCTCATCTGAATTGAAAGGGAAATTTTTGATGCAAAGTCTGGCAGAGATGCGGACAGAGCTTCGACAAGGCACGCTTGAAATCGATGGCATAACCATTGAAAGCGATATCGAGGTGAGCTTGGAGCCTCACACCGAATATATTGTCAACCTCGAATTTGAAGTTCGCCAAGGAACGGCTCCCACTGCAATGAGGCTTAGGACCTTTAGCGCTGAGTTCGTGCTCTTTGATAATGAGACAGAAAACAGCATTCGTCTTACCGATGGCGTTAGCAATAGCGCAGGCTTTCGTCTGCGAACCGGACAAAAGTCAGACTGGCTCAGTGTCTTTAACGAATACCTCCATAGTTACATGGAAGGAGTCGAACCTGGATACGAATGCATGACTGGTGATTCAGGAATTGTTATCACTGAGAGGGAAGGCGACACCATTCACTTTGCCTGCAACAACCGCAGTCCACGGGAGCAGCTAGCTTTTGAGGACGTCACCGGGACGCTGACACTTAGAAAAGTTGGTTCAGCGGAAGAGCATTCCATCGCTCCTGTAGAGGATGGATCGCCAATTCAACAATATTGCTTCATCGACAGCGGCGATGAAGCAATCGATGAAAAGAAGCTCGTTGATATTGCTACTGCGCTTTCGGGCAAGACCTCCCCGAGAAGCGAAGCGGTCACCACCTTAATTGACAGGCTTGAAGGGCTTAACTACACCATCATTTCTTCCGCAGGCAATGCTGTCACCATCGAAGTGGACATCTCGGATGAGGACACCACCGAATTCGCTATGGTCGATGAGGCTCGACTGTGGAATCTCAACCTAGTGAAGGTTAAAACTCGCACCTTGCTGAATCAGAGCACAAACCGGCCAGAAAGTTAGGCCACACCTGCCCGGAATAAAAATGTGAAGGACCGCGTGATTCGTCGTGTTGAAGAACGGGTTCTGGCGGAGAGCACGCAGGTGCAAGCCGCGGATCTGGCTGTGGCACTTAAATCGTCGGTTCGTGTGAGGAGTCGATGTCGTTTTCTGTAAATAGCGTCGGAAATTGGGGGGTTCGCGCTCTATTTACCGTGAGCGTCGTGCGGGCTGCCCGCGGCGATTCTTGTGTGGCGCATCGGGTCAAAGTGACACACACGGCGCTGGCCCCGCGGAGGCCTGCGTGCGCGTTTTAACGGTGCGCGGAGAGGTACTCCAGAATCGCCTTGACGCGGCGGTTGTCCTCGCTGGGGTCTAAGCGAAGCTTGGTGAAGATGTTGGAGACATGCTTGGCCACCGCGGCGGCGGATAAAACGAGCTCGGCGGCGATGTCCTTGTTGGACTTGCCGCGGGACATTAATTCGAGAACCTCGCGCTCGCGCGGGGTGAGCTCGCCCAAGCCGCTGCGTCCGGAGCTCATGAGAGCTTGAGCCACGGTGGGGTCGATGACGGTGCCGCCCTGGGCCACCACGTCCAGGCTGGCCAGGAAGTCGCGCACCTCGGAGACACGGTCCTTCAAAAGGTAGCCGGTGCCGGCCTCGGGGGAGTCGAAGAGCTCCACCGCATAGGCCGGGGCCACGTATTGGGAGAGCACCATGACAGGCAGGCCCGGGTAGGCGTTTCTCAAATTCACGGCGGCTTTCAAACCATCGTCGCCCATGCCCGGCGGCATGCGTACGTCCGTGATGACGATGTCTGGCAGGTCGTCGCGCAGTTTATCCACCACAGCCTCGAGCGAAGGGGCAGAGGAAGCCTGGTCCACTACAGAGTGCCCGCGGCGCTCCAACAGGCCGGCCAGGCCCTCGCGCAGAATGGCGGAGTCATCCGCTACCACAATCCTTAAGCTCATCTTTTACACTCCTGGCTGTCCGCGATCGAGAAGAAGGGGAATGGACCCGGCCACCCGGGTCGGGCCGCCAGGCGGTGAGGACAAAGACATTTCTCCGCCGAAGGCAGCAAGACGCTCGGCCATCCCCGCCAGGCCGCGCCCGGGGACGACCTGTGCGCCGCCGGGGCCCTCATCCACCACGGTGATGCGCAGCGAATCGTCCGAGGTCACCAGCACCGAAACCGGCGCGCCCGGCGCATGCTTGGTCGCATTCGTCAAAGCTTCCGTGCCGAAGAAATAGCCGCAGGCCAGCACGGAGGCGGAGAGCTCAGGCAGAGAATGCGGGGCAAAGACGCTGACGTGGGGGCCGTGGGAGGAGGCGGCGTCGGCAAGCGCGGCGACCAGGCCGTGATCCTGCAGCACCTGTGGGTGAATACCGTGCACCGTGGCGCGCAGGGAATTCAGGCCGCGGTCCACGTCCTGCTTTGCGGCGGTGAGGAGCTCGGTGAGGCCAGCGGGGGCGTCGAGAAGAGCCTCGCCCAACTTCATGCTCGCGGCCACGAGGTATTGCTGCGCGCCGTCGTGCAGGTCGCGCTCGATGCGGGCGCGCTCGACCTCGTAGGCGTCCGCGATGGCGCGGCGCGAGGCCGTGAGCTGCGCAATCTGCTGCGCCTGCTGCTGCTCGTGCGTGGTGGGTTGGGGCTTCTTTCGGAACACGGTTCACAGCATATCGGGTGTCCCGAACTACAGGGGTAGTGCTGGCACTACCTTAAAGAGCAACGCTAGGGCTGTTCTTTCTGCGGGCCCGGCACGGTGAAATGAGAGACATGGCACAGATACTTTCCCTGACAGACATCACCAAGGACTTCGGCGGCGGCCCGGTGCTCGCCGGAATTTCCCTCGACATTGAACCGGGCGAGCTCGTGGCTGTCATGGGGCCGTCTGGCTCCGGCAAGTCCACGCTGCTGCACTGCATGTCCGGCGTGCTCACCCCCACGCACGGTAGCGTGCGCTACGGGGACGAGGAGCTCTCCGCGCTTTCCGACACCCCCCGCTCCCGCACCCGCCTGCGCAACTTCGGCTTCGTCTTCCAGGATGGTCAGCTGCTGCCGGAGCTCAGCAACGTGGATAACGTGGCGCTGCCAGCCATGCTTAACGGTATGGGGCGGGGTGCGGCCCGCAGGCGCGCGATGGAGCTTCTTGATCAGCTGGGCCTGGGTGGCCTGGCGGACCGCCGCCCGGCGCAGGTCTCCGGTGGCCAGGCTCAGCGCGTGACCATTGCGCGTGCGCTAGTGGCGAACCCAGGCGTTGTCTTCGCCGACGAGCCGACCGGTGCGCTGGATCAGTCCACCGGCCACGAGGTCATGCAGATGCTCACCACCATCGTGCGCCAGGCCGGGGCGAGCCTGGTCATGGTCACGCACGACCCGAAGGTGGCCGATTGGATGCAGCGCCGCGTGGAGATTCGCGATGGCATCATTCACGACGACCGCCGCCTGGGGGTGATTCGATGAACACCGCCACCTTGGTCTATGACCTGCAGCGCGAATCCATTCGCGCGCGCTCGGGCACGGGCATCGTCTCTCTATTGGCGATTGTGAGCCTGACCATCGGTTCCGCCATCGCCTTTTTGGTTGCGGGCGGTACCTGGATGTTTTGGGAGCGCGCCCAGCACGTCGAGGACGCCGCGCCCGCCCTCAAGGAGGCCTTTGGCAACGAGATGGAGGCCTTCCTCTATCCCTGGTTCGCCCTGGCTCTCTTTTCCTGCGCGTTCATCCTTCCCGCGCTGTTTAACCTCACCTCCCAGGCCGCCGTCCTGGGTGCGTCCGGAAGGGAGCAGCGCCTAGCCACCCTGCGCCTGCTGGGCTTAAGCTCCCGCCAGGTGGAGCGCATGGCAATTGTGGAAACCGGCCTCCAGGCGGTGATCGGCATCGTGCTCGGCGGGTTGATTAGCCTACTCGTCGCACCGGTCTTTACCCAGCTGGACTTCCAAATGCGGCCCATTGACCTGACAGAGATTCTGCTGCCCTGGTGGGGATATATAGCCGTGGCCGGCGTGCTCTTCCTCCTGGCCATCGGCGCGGCACTGTACGGCATGCGCCGCGTGCGGGTGAGCCCGCTGGGCGTGGCCAAACGCCAGATGCCCGCGGCCTACCGCTGGTGGCGCGCCATCGTCTTCCTCATCATCGTGGCAGTCGGCGGCGTGTTCCTCACGGGCAAGGCGGGCCCGCCCACCGCGATGGTCATCGTGGTCATGTTTGGCATGCTGATGAGCATCAACCTCATCGCGCCTTTCATCCTGCAGTTGGGCGCGCACGTCTTCTCCCTCTTCCCCGGAACCGCGCACTTCGTGGCCTGCCAGCGCGTGGCGGGCAATGCCCGCCCGGCATGGCGGCGCAGCGCTGCCATCGGCTTCTTCGGCTACCTGGCCGGCTTCCTCGTTGCCGCGCCCCTGGGCTCCGATGCCTTGGCCTCGGTGCTCGAAGAAGATCCCGGAATGAACGTGGTGTTCAAGGACATCTCCACTGGCGTTGTACTAACCCTCGTTTTCGGCTTCACGTTGACCACCATGTCCATCATCCTGGGTCAGGTTTCCGGCATCTTCGAGGACAAGGAGCTCATCCGCTCTCTGGATTTGATGGGCGTGCCGCGCGGCTTCCAGTTCCGCTCCGGGGCGCTGACCGTCATGGGGCCGGTCGTGGCCTTGAGCTCCTTCGGTTTTCTCTTCGGCGGCGGAATTGCTTCGCTGATGTTCTTCTCCAACGTCGAGCAAAGCGACGTCGATGTGAGCGCTCGCCTGCTTATGGCCTTCGGCTTCCTGGCGGTGGGCTGGGTGGTCACGCTTCTTGCCATTGTCCTTGTTGAACCGTTGCGCGGCTACGTGCTGCGCACAGGAGGTCGAAAAGAATGAAAAAAGAATGAAAACTGTACTGAAAATTCTTGGCGGACTCTTCAGCGTTGCCTTTATCGCGGTGTTCGCCGCCGTGTACTTCCTCGGCCCCTCCTATGGCGGGGCGCTGCTGGGCTAGCCCTATTTTCTTTTCAACGCCAGCGAAAAACACATCAACACCGCGGTGGTGGATACCGCAGCGTATACCGGAATCTATGGCGAGAGTGAAGAATTTCAGCGCGCCCGCGAGGCTTTGAAAGAGGACCCGACCAACGCGGAGCTCCTCGATGCCGCCATCGACGCCGCCTCCTCCGCCGAAGCCATCCTCCTGACCTTCCGCGGCCTGGACAACGTGCGCACCTTCGGCGAGCCGACCGCCGGCTACGCCTCCGCCAACGTGGTGCTGGATTACCCGGACGGCCGCTCGCTCATGCTCACTACTGCCAAGGACAAGGCGTGCACAGGTGAGGAGTTCGTCGAGGACCCCATCGCTCCTGATGCTCCGGAATCTGAGCTCGACGGCTGGCTTGCCTCCCATTGTGGCTTCTAAGGCGCGGTTTTCGTCCACAGGTGCCTTTAACGTTCACGGCAAATAACGCCCCGAAACACGCTATTTTTCGCCACTATGTACCGTGAACGACAGTGATTAGTCGGAAAACGCGAAAGGTACGCTTCGGCGCGCGGTGGGAAACCTCTTCGGTCCCCACCGTCTGCGGAAACGTACCTTCACAGTGCCGCCGTTAACGTGCGGCAGAAGCGCTTACTTGAAGCGAGCCTTAGCCTCTTCGAGGATCTTCTCTGCCTCGGCCTTGTCGCCCCAGCCGGAGCCGGATACTTCCTTGTTCGGCTCCAAGTCCTTGTAGTGGACGAAGAAGTGCTCGATTTCGTCCTTGATGTGCTGCTCCACATCGTCGATGTCCTGGTAGCGCTCCCAGCGCGGGTCATCGATGACGGCGAGTAGCTTGTCGTCGCCGCCGGCCTCGTCGGTCATCTTGAAGACGCCGACGATGCGGGCCTCAACGACTACGCCCGGGAAGACCGGCTCCGGCAGGATGACCAGGGCGTCGAGCGGGTCGCCGTCCTCGCCCAGGGTGTGGTCGATGAAGCCGTAGTCAGCCGGGTAGGCCATCGGGGTGAACAGGTAACGGTCGAGGTAGACCTTGCCGGACTCGTGGTCAACCTCGTACTTGTTGCGGGAGCCCTTCGGGATTTCAATGGTTACTTCAACGCTCACAGCGATGTCCTCCATGGGGGATTGGGTATCAATTACTGCCCATAGTCTAGCGCGTTGCGGATTCGCGCTAGGGTTAAAGGCAATGAAAACAAAGCATGTTTGGTGGTCAGCGACCGCGCTCGTGGTAGCGGCAGCGGTCGGAGGTACGGCTGCGCTTGGCGTTACCCTCCAGCGCGAATACGGCGATCTCTCACACGGAGAAGCGCAGGCGGTGCAGGCTCCTGAGGAGCCTTTGCGCACCGCCGAGCCGGGGGAAGCGGACCTGGATGCGCTAAGCGCGAAGCTGGACGAGCTCTCTAAGAATAAGGACCTTGCCACGTTCGGCGGCGAGGTAATTGATACCGAGACCGGAGACGTGGTGTGGCAGCGGGACGCGGATAAGCGGCTGACCCCGGCCTCGTCCACGAAGGTGCTCACTGCCGCGGCGGCGACGTTGGCGCTGGATGAGAACGAGAAAATCACCACTAAGGTCTACCGCGGTGCGAATGAGAAGAACGTGGTCATCAAGGCTGCGGGTGATGTATGGATGACCCACGAGCAGCTCGATGACTTAGCTGAGCAGATTTCTCAGAACATCGACCAGGTCGATGGTGTGTTCATTGATACCTCTGCGTGGAAAGGCGAGCCGCAGGCCCCGGGCTGGGACCCGGAAAACGTGGACGGCGGTTTCGTCGCGCCGATGGAACCGGCCATGCTCTACGGCGGGCGTTTGGGGACGACGACGGGGGATGTGCCGCGCAGCCATACGCCGGCTTTGGACGTCGCTAAGCAGCTGGGCGAACGCCTCGGCGCAAGCGAGGCAGGCATGGGCTCCGTGGCCGAGAATGCGCAGGAAGTAGCGAGTGTGGACTCGGCGCCGCTGTCGGACCGCGCCCGGGAGATGGTGCGGCACTCGGATAATGTCATGGCCGAGGCCATTGCCCGCGAGTTGGCTGTGTCCCGCGGTAAAGAGGCCAGCTTTGAAGGCGATACGCAGGCCACGCTCGAGGTTCTGCGGGAGCAGGGCTTCGACGTCGAAGACGTGGATATTAAGGACAATTCCGGGTTATCGGAAGACAATCGGCTCACGGCCGGGCTTTTGACGCAACTTATTAATGGGGCGGTGAAGGATCCGCACCTACGCCCGTTGGCGTCCTATCTGCCGGTGGCAGGTGGCGATGGCACCCTGCATGAGCGCTACGGCGATTCCGCGGCCAAGGGCTATGTGCGCGCCAAGACCGGCACGCTGACGGGCGTGTCGGCCCTGGCCGGCACCGCGCAGGGCAATTCGGGTCGCGTTTATGCCTTTGCTTTCCTGGTCAATGACGGCGATATCTTGGCCGCCCGCAAGGCCCAGGACGCGTTGGCTTCTGCGCTGCATGAGTTCTAAAAAGCCCTTTTGGCCGCGGGTCTCACCGCACTTTTTAGCTTGTCGACGCGGCGTGCGCGCCGCCTCCCTCAACCGCACCGTGGCGGTGGGACTTTCCGGAGGCGCGGATTCTTTGGCGCTGCTGGCGGCGCTGGTGGCTGAGGGGCACGACGTGCTCGCATTATGCGTGGACCACCGCTTGCAAGAGGGGTCGCGGGCGCAAGCCGAGCGCGCTGCTGAGCAAGCCCGAGAACTGGGCGCGCGGGCGCGGGTGCTCAGCGTTGAGGCCGGCGGGGCGGGTCCAGAGTCGATGGAGGCGGCCGCAAGGGTGGCGCGGTACCGGGCCCTAGCCGCCGCCAGTGCGGCCGAAGAGCTAGAAGTAGCCGTGGCGCACACGGCCGATGACCAGGCGGAAACGCTGCTGCTGGGGGCGCTGCGCGGGCGAGTGACCGGCATGAGCGAGCGCAGCGAGGTGGAAGGCGCCCGCGTGGTGCGCCCACTATTAGGCGTGCGCCGCGCCGATACCGAGGGCACCTGCGCGGAATTGGGGCTTTCGGTGTGGCAGGATCCGCAGAATGCGGACACGAATTTCCGCCGCGTGGCGCTGCGCCGCGAGGTAATCCCGCAGCTGAGCCGCATCATTGGCGGGGATGCAGTGCCAGCGCTGGCGCAAGCGGCACGTGACGCCGCGCTTGACGACGCCGCCCTCTACACCCCACCCACCACGGACTGCGCGGAGCTGGCGGCAATGGCAGAACCGCGGCGTCGGCGAGCGATCGCGGCGTGGCTAGTCAGCGAAGGGGTAGAGGTAACCCGGAGGGGAGTGGGGGACGTCGCTAAGCTGTGTACCCACTGGCACGGGCAAGGGCCGGTGGCTGTGCGATCGGCGCGGCAGGTGGGGCAGAGGTTGGAAGTAGCCCGTATAGGTGGCAAACTGGCACTGTTGTCTGGTCATTAAAGGAGCCCACTCGTGCACGACAAGAAAGACTTCGCCGTTCCCGCAAACCGCTACGGTGACGATGTAGAAGCAATCCTCATTGGAGAAGAGGAACTGCAAAACCGCGTCCAAGAACTCGCGGATATGGTCTCTGAAAAGTATGCCGACGCTGAGCAAGACCTGCTATTGGTCTGCGTGCTCAAGGGTGCGGCTTTCTTCCTTACGGACTTCGCGCGCAAGCTATCCATCCCTTCCGAGTTGGAGTTTATGGCCGTGTCCTCGTATGGTGCCTCCACTTCTTCTTCCGGTGTGGTGCGCATCTTGAAGGACCTGGACCGCGATATTGCGGGGCGCAACGTGCTTATTGTGGAAGACATTATTGATTCCGGCCTTACCCTGTCATGGCTTATTCGGAACCTGAAGGGGCGAAACCCAGCCTCGCTTGATGTGGTCACGCTGCTGCGTAAGCCGGAGGTAGTAAAGGCCGATATCGACCTTTTGGATGTGGGCTTTGATATCCCTAATGAATTCGTCATCGGCTACGGGCTAGATTATGCGGAACGCTACCGCGATCTGCCCTACGTGGGCACCCTTCACCCTGATGTCTACACCACCGACTAAAATCGCGCAGTAATGAAAAATAACAAGATTATTCGCTACGGCGGGATTGCGGCACTTATCCTTATCGCGCTGTACGCTTTTACCTTCTTTAGCAACGATGCCCGCGGCTACGTGCAAGCGGATACCTCCGTTGCACTGACCCAGCTTAAAGACAAAAACGTCGATGAGGTGGAAATTGATGACCGCGAGCAGCGCCTGCGCATCAAGCTCAAGGACGAAATCACGGTAGATGAGCGCGAAGGCGTGAAGGAGATTGTGGCCAAGTACCCGGCCCGCGCCTCCGAGCAGGTCTTTAACTCTGTCAAGGATTCTGGTGCCCAGAAGTACCAGACCAATGTCACGCAGGAATCCTTCTTGGGCTCCATGCTCAGCATGCTGCTGCCGATGATCATCCTCTTCGGTGTGCTCTTCTGGCTCATGTCCCGCATGCAGCAGGGTGCAGGCGGCATGTTTGGTATCGGCGGGTCCAAGGCTAAGGAACTGACCAAGGATATGCCGACCAATACTTTTGAGGACGTGGCCGGCGCGGACGAAGCCGTGGACGAGCTGCAAGAGATCAAGGACTTCTTGGATGACCCCACCCGCTACCACGACCTAGGCGCCAAGATCCCGCGCGGCGTGCTGCTTTATGGCCCTCCGGGTACCGGTAAGACCTTGCTGGCCCGCGCCGTGGCTGGCGAGGCCGGCGTGCCGTTTTATTCCATCTCCGGTTCTGACTTTGTGGAGATGTTCGTCGGCGTGGGTGCCTCCCGCGTGCGCGACCTGTTCAAGCAGGCGAAGGAAAATAGCCCCTGCATCATCTTCGTGGACGAGATTGACGCCGTGGGCCGCCAGCGCGGTTCCGGCACCGGCGGCGGCCACGATGAGCGCGAGCAGACCCTCAACCAGCTCCTGGTAGAAATGGACGGCTTTGGTGACCGTGAAGGCGTAATCCTCATCGCCGCCACCAACCGCCCGGACATCCTCGATCCGGCGCTGCTGCGCCCAGGCCGCTTTGACCGCCAGATTCCGGTCACCAACCCGGACTTGGCCGGCCGCGAGCAGATCCTGCGCGTGCACGCGAAGAATAAGCCGCTGGCAGAAGAGGTTGACGTAGCGCAGCTGGCCAAGCGCACTGCCGGCATGTCCGGTGCGGACCTGGCCAACGTACTCAACGAGGCCGCTTTGCTTACCGCCCGCATCGGCGGCAACGTCATTACCTATGACGCTTTGGAAGAGGCCACCGACCGCGTCGTGGGCGGCCCGCGCCGCCAGGGCAAGATCATCTCCGAGCACGAGAAGAAAGTCACCGCTTACCACGAGGGCGGACACACGCTTTCCGCGTGGGCCCTTAAGGATATTGAGCGCGTGTACAAGGTCACCATCCTGGCCCGCGGTCGCACCGGCGGCCACGCCATGACTTCGCAGGAAGATGACAAGGGCATGTACACCCGCGATGAGCTTTTCTCCCGCCTGGTCTTTGCCATGGGCGGTCGCGCGGCCGAGGAACTGGTCTTCGGTGCGCCGACGACCGGTGCGTCCTCCGATATCGAAAACGCCACCAAGATCGCTCGTTCCATGCTCACCGAGTACGGTTTCTCGCCGGAGCTCGGCACCGTGAAGTACGGCAAGGAGCAGGGCGATCCCTTTAGCCAGATGGGTGGCGGCGGCTCCATCGAGTACTCCGATGAGGTTGCTTCCAAGATCGATGAGCAGATGCGCTACTTGCTCGAGCGCGCGCACGAGCAGGCCTATGACATCCTGCGCAATAACCGCTACTACCTGGATAAGCTGGCAGAGGCCTTGCTGGAGAAGGAAACCCTGCGCCGCCCCGACCTGGAGCGAATCTTCGATGGCATCGAGCCACGCGAAGCCTTCGACGTTTTCCCAGGCGAGGATGATCGCTTCCCCCGCCAGATTGGTTATGCGCCGGTCAAGACCCCGGTCGAGCTGGCTAAGGAGCGCGGCGAGGAGCTGCCTAAGCGCATGACGCTTCTCGATGCCTCCAGGGCCGCCCGTGAGCGCCGCCTCGCCGGTGAAGAACCGAAGGGTGAAGTGGGCTTCAACTTTGGCCAGCACGCTGGCGATTACGTCGATCCGGACACCGCCCGCGAGTTGGGAAGCACCCCAACAAACCAGGGCAAGGAGTCCACAGACACCAAACGAGCTGGCGCACAGCCTGATCGGCCGGCTCAGCCTTCCGAACCCGCTGAGCGTCCGACGGCACGCCCTGCCGCACGCCCCGCTACGGGCGGCGGTAAGCATCACAAGCCGGATGCCGGCGCGGATGCTGAGGCTGAGACCAGCCAGTGGTTTAGCCCTGGCTGGGACGAGAAGGATCGCCGCAAGAATCCCTATGCGCGCGAGGACGACAAGCAAGAAGATAACTAATGCCTGATAATCACATTCCCGCCCGTGCCCCCTTCGACCAGGACCGGGCGGAGGCGGCGGTACGCGAGTTGCTCCTTGCAGTGGGGGAGGACCCCGACCGCGAGGGTTTGCGCGAAACCCCGGCCCGTGTGGCCCGCGCCTACCGCGAGGTCTTTGCCGGCCTGCACGAAGACCCAACCGAGGTCTTGCACAAGACCTTCGCCGAGGACCACCAAGAACTGGTCCTGGTGCGCGATATCCCTATCTATTCCACCTGCGAGCACCACTTGGTGCCGTTCTACGGCGTGGCGCACATTGGTTATATCCCAGGTAAAGACGGCCACGTCACCGGCTTGAGCAAGCTTGCCCGCCTAGCGGATATGTACGCCAAGCGCCCCCAGGTCCAAGAGCGCCTGACCCAGCAGGTCGCGGATGCCCTGGTGGAGGTCCTTGGCGCGCAGTCCGTCATCGTGGTCATCGAGTGCGAGCATTTGTGCATGGCCATGCGCGGCATCCGCAAGCCCGGTGCGACGACAACCACCTCCGCGGTGCGCGGAGGCTTCAAAAATAATGCCGCCTCTCGTGCAGAGGTACTCAGCCTGATTCGTAGCTAAATTCGGTTCACCATTAAAAGCCTTAAGGAGCACGCCATGCAGCAGGCAACCTCGGTTTCGGATCTGACCCGGAGCAATCGCACTCTGGTGATGGGCATCGTCAACGTTACGGAGGATTCCTTTTCCGATGGCGGCCGGTGGTTGGACTTTGATGCCGCCATTAATCACGCCCGCGAGCTCGTGGCGCAGGGTGCTGACATGATTGACGTCGGCGGCGAATCCACCCGCCCGGGCGCGGTCCGCGTGGAGGCGGACGTCGAGGAGCGCCGCGTGGTGCCCGTCATTCAGGCCTTGAGCAAGCTCGGCATCCGCACCTCCGTGGATACGATGCGCGCCTCGGTGGCACGTGCGGCGACAGCGGCCGGCGTGGACATGATTAATGATGTCTCTGGTGGCCTGGCGGATCCTGAGATGTATCGCGCGATGGCCGAGGCCGGCGTGCCCGTGTGCCTCATGCACTGGCGTACGCTGCAGGAGGGCGCATTCGGCTCCGCGGCCGGCAGCGCGGATCACGGCGGCGATGTGGTGCGCGATGTGCGAGAAACCCTAGAACGCCTGGCGAATAACGCGCTAGACGCCGGCGTGCGCCGCGATAATATCGTGCTCGATCCGGGCTTGGGCTTTGCCAAAACCCCGCAGGATAATTGGGCGTTGCTCAAGGCCCTGCCGGAGTTCCTCGGCGGCGAATTTCCCCTCCTGGTAGGAGCATCCCGTAAACGCTTCCTGGCCGCCATTCGGGAGGATCGCGGCGTGGAGTCCAGCCCGCTGCTGGCCGATCCCGCTACCGCGGCCGTAACCGCCATTTCCGCCCAGATGGGGGCGTGGGGTGTGCGCGTGCATGAGGTTGCTGTCTCCCGCGACGCCGTGGATGTGGCGGCCGCTTGGAACGCCGGCAATGACTACACAGGCGGGGTCAACGCCAGCGGCAGCTATAGCAATGGCGCTGATGGCAATGGAACTATGAAGTCCACGGCTCTATCACGTAAACCTGAGGAGTAAATCATGGCAGACCGCATTGAACTCACCGGCCTGGAATGCTTTGGCTACCACGGCGTCTTTGAGGAAGAAAAGCGTACCGGCCAGCCTTTCATCGTGGACATCACCTGCTGGTCCGATTTCGCCGAGGCCGCCGCTACCGATGATCTGACCAAGACCATCAATTACGCCGAGCTTGCCGACGTCGCTGCAAACATCATCGAAGGCCCCGCCCGCGACCTCATCGAGACCGTCGCTAGCGAGGTGGCCGATACCATCATGGCTACCTTCGAGGGCCTGCACGCCGTCGAGGTCACGCTTCATAAGCCGAAGGCACCGATTCCGCGCACTTTTGCCGATGTCGTCGTGGTCGCCCGCCGCTCCCGCAAGCACGCGAGGACGCTCTAATGCGCGCGGTGCTATCCATCGGATCCAATATGGATGACCGCGTGAAGCTATTGCGCACGGTATTCGACGAATTCGCCGGCGACATTGTTGCCGCCTCGCCGGTCTATGCCACCCCGCCGTGGGGAGTAACGGACCAGGACGAATTCCTCAATGCCGTGCTCATTGTGGATGTGGACGAGTCACCCAAGGAACTGCTGCGCCGCGGGCAGAAGCTCGAGGAGGCCGCGGAGCGGGTGCGGGTGCGTCACTGGGGCCCGCGCACGTTAGACGTAGACATCGTGGACATCGAGGGATACACCTCCGATGACCCGGAGCTCACCGTCCCGCATCCTTATGCCCACGAGCGCGCCTTCGTGCTGATTCCCTGGTTGGCGGCCGATGGTGGTGCTAGGTTGAGTGGGGAGGGCGTCGCCAAGCGGGTGGCAGCACTCGACCCGAAGGAGCGCGCCGATATTCGCCGGTTGGGCATGATGGAGGAGCTATGAAACGGACCTCGTTGGGTGCCCTCATTGGCACCGGGGTCTTCTTTGCCGCCGCCGCGGCCATCCTCACTACGCGTTTTTATGGCTCCATGCTGCACATCCCAGTGACGGTTTCGGCCACGCTGTGGCTCATGGCGGTCATCTGCTTAGTGCTGACCTGGAAGGTGGACCAAGCCACCGAGGACGAGCATGGCATCGGCCTAGATAGTTCGCAGCTTAATCCCATGACCATCACGCAGTTCATGCTGGTGGGCAAGGCCTCGGCGTGGACCGGAGCCATCGTGGGGGGAATCTATGCAGGCGTGGCCGTCTACGTTATCCCCAACGCCGGCACGCTTGCGGCCGCCTCCGATGACCTGGTGGGGGTCATTGCCTCGGCGCTCGGTGGCCTTGCCATGTGCGCTGCTGGCCTGCGGCTGGAGCGACACTGTGAGACCCCGCCCCCACCAGATGGGGTACAAACGGTACATTAGTGAGCATGACTGAGCCGCGCTCTTCTTCTCACACTACTTCCGCCAAGACGTCCAAGCCGGATCTGGGCCAGATCGGGCTCATCGTCCTCGTGGTGCTGGCCGTCCTAGCCAGCATCGTCATGCTGATTTCCGGCTCTGCCGCAGCGCTAAAGATTGCGCTCATCGCCGCCCTATGGGCCGCTGTGCTCGGCTTCTTCCTAGTGATGCGCTACCGCCGCCAGGCCGAAGAATCCGTGACCAAGCTGGAACTGCAGGAGCGCGCCCACCGCGCCGAGCTGAAGCAAGCCCGCGCGGCCGATGGCCAGCCCCTACCGGACCAGGAACTGCTCGATGAGATCCGCACCGAGCTGGCGTCCATCCGCAAGCAGATTGAGGATCTTTCCGGCCACGAATTCACCTATGAGCCGGCCGCCCTACACGCAGAAGCCCGCCGCATCATGCAGCTGGAGGCCCAGACCGCGGCCGCCGCGCGCCCGGATGCGGAGGAAGGCAACGTGGACTTCACCCAGTCTTCTTCCGGCGCCCCGTCCGCCGATGCTATCGCCGGCCGCCTGGGGAACCAGCCGTCCGCGGCGCACGCTGAGTCCAACCCACTCAATGACATCATTAGTGAAAAGACGCGCGCGCAGCGTACCTCCGGCAAGTCTTCTGGCGCCTCTACCTTTAATACCGGCGGTTTCCAGGCCGTGCGCTGGGATACCGGTGGCGATGACTCCTTGAAGACCACCCACGCTTCCGCCTCCAGCGAGCACCACGGCAGCCACCGTAAGCCGGAGGCTGCGACCACGGCCAATGACGAGACCCAGGACATCCCGCAGCAGCCGGCATCGCAGCGCGATGAGCGTGCGGAGTACCCGGGCTCCGGCCAACACGTGGCCCCAGAAAAGTCCGAGCCAGTGCGCCAGAAGGCAGCCCGCTCCCATCACCGCGCGGCCGCCGAGGAGCCCGATTCCCGCGGACGCCGCCGCAGCGACGATAAGCGCGAAGGCGCGGTTTCCGTGGCCGAGCTATTGGCCCAGGCGAAGAAGGATAAATAAATGCGCCCGCCACGCATGCGGGTAGCCCTCTTCGGCCGGAGCCTGGCTGGCTTTACCTTGGCCAATGCCATGGAACGCGCCGGCCATGAGGTGCAGATGCTCTCGGACCCGGCCGAACTTGCCTCTTTTGAGGCCCTCATCATCGCCGTGGGCGATGCCCGTCTGGAAGCTACCGTGGAGTTACTCGAGCCACACGTCCATCGCGGACTAATCGTCTTCCACACCTGCCTTTCGCGCGGAGTGCAGGTATTGGATCCCCTGGAAACCCACGGCTGCGTTGTCGCGGCGCTCGCCCCATTTACACTGAAGCGCTGGGCGGTGACCACCCTGGATGAGTTGGGCGAGACCGTGGTGGAACTTAATATCGCCGAGTTTTACGCAGAGACCGTAGCGCTTTCCGACGCCGAACGTGCCCCCTTTGCCGCCCGCGCCTACTACGCCGAAATGCTGCGGCGCTTGCATATCTCTGCGGCGGTTGATGCTCATTTCCTCTCGCCCTCAGAAGAGCCACCCCTGGTGGGTGAGGACATGGACACCGAAGAAATTATCGCCGCCTACCGCGGCGCCACTGACCCCGGCTTGCGGCGCAGCTACGTGGAAGTTGCCCGCCGCCTAGGAGAGGTGGACGGCCGCGAAGAGCTAGAAATGTGGGCCCTACAAGAGGAGAGCCGATGAGCCTGGAGCTGGGAAACGCTACCGTCATCAACGATATTGAGCGCATCCGCATGGTCGGTAGTGCTTTTCACAAGACTGGCCGCCCGGTCGCCTTCGTGCCGCTGACTACCGGCGTGCACGCCGGTCATATCGCGCTGGTGCGCGCGGCGAAGCGCATCCGGGGCGCCGTTACCGTCGTGGCCCTGCAGTCCCCGCAGAAGGAGGACCTTGAGCTTCTGCGGGCCGAAGGAGTGGACATCGTGTGGGAGTACTCGCCCGAGTCCTTGTGGCCACACGGACGCCGCATCGCCGTAGCACCGGCCGACGCCGCCACCGCTCTCGAGCCGGATCTCAGCGGGGATCTCACGCTTTACCTCGCGCTCATTTTGACGCTTGCGCCAACCGACGTCCTTTTAGGCGAGAAGGACTACGAGCTTCTCCTTGCCATCCACCATGCGGTCCAGGACTTCCACCTAGGAGTCCGTGTGCAAGGCGTACCCGCTGTGCGCATGCCCGACGGCGTGGTAATGAGCCTGCGCAATACCCACGTGCCGGCCGAATCCCGCGAGCAGGCCGCGGCACTATCTGCCGCGCTCACCGCTGGCGCGCACGCCGCCGAGGCCGGTGCGCAGAAGGTACGTGAGGTTGCCGCGGAGGTGCTTCGCGCCGCGGGGGTTGAACCCGAGTATCTCGAGGCGCGCGGTCGAGATTTAGGGGCCCCTCCCGTAGAAGGTGATGCCCGCCTGCTTGTTGCCGCGACAATCGGTGGCGTCCGGCTCATCGATAATGTGGGCCTGCCGCTGGGCATCGGTTTTAATAATATTGAAGAACACGAAGCCAAGGCCGAGCTCGAACGCGAACAGCAACGCGAGCAACAGCGCGCACAAGATGCCGCTTCCCAACAGCTATCGGAGGACTAATGACCGATATCCAGATCCGCGACTTAGACCCGCGCGATGAACCCCAGGCCATTTCCTTTGCCATTGAAGGCATGCATCTGCACTGGTTTGTGAAAAATCCTCGCTTCGAGCGCGCCTATGGCCGCTATTTTTGGGATTTAGAGCGCGCCAAGGCCACCGATATCCTGGCCGCTTATGATGGTGACCGCTTTCTCGGTGTACTTTTAGCCTCCATGAAAGGCAAGCCTGCGTTGCCGTATCCATGGTGGCGCAAGGCTTATGTCCATGCGGTGGAAATCTTCAATAACCTACGCCCCGGCGGGCACCGCGATGACTATGATGCTGCCAATAAGGACATGCTGCTCAAGTACCTAGGCGAGCATCCCATTGATGGCGAGATCGGCTTCCTCGTCGCCGACCCTAACTCCGGTGTGAGCGGCGTGGGCACGGCGCTGCTTGAAGCCTTCGAAGCCCGCCACGCGGGAAAGAATGTCTACCTGTTTACCGATGACGGCTGCACTTATCAGTTCTATGACGCCCGCGGCTTTAGCCAGGTAGGCGAGCGCACCATAGCGGTCAACGAGGACCGCGACTTGGTGTGCATGCTCTATGTGCGCCGCTTGGGCGCACCGCAGGCCTAGCGCGCCAGCGCTCCCATCGGGTCCCAAGCCGGCAGGGTGGTCACGGACTCGGACTGCAGCGCCGCTTGGTATTGCTCCGGCAGGCGGGAGGGGTGCACGGCAATTTCGAAGACAAACTCATCGAACCAGTCATCCGCCATGGTCCAAAAGCCCTTATCGGCCTTCTTTGGGCCCCAGGAATTCTCCACGCGCCAGCTCTGTACTGCGCCCTCTTCGGCGATATCGGCGCCGGTAAACACCATCGCGTGGGTCATCATGGACTCGTGCAGGCGCAAACGCTGTGCCTTGTCCAGATCCATCTCCACGCCGTAGAAGGCCTCATAATCGTGCAGGTGCTTGGCCCACACGCCGTGCTCATCATCGGATTGCTGGTCAGTATCGCAGCCGAACCACACTGGCTGGCCATCGTTGATGGAGTCACGCGCGGCATCGCGCAGCACCTCCACCGGCGCGTTCAGATAGGTTACGCGCTCGCCGGCCACATTGCCCAGGTATTCCACGGTGTAGAGCTTGCCGTAGGCATTGCGGGGATCATTGACCACGCACACGTACTCACTGAGGTCTGCGGGCAGGTATTCCTTGGCAAACTCCTGCGGGGTAAAGGTGCCCGCGCGGTGGAACTCATCATCCTTATCGCGATATTGCCAGACAAAGTCCTCCGGCGGCAGGCCCAGGTTGGCGGTGAGGATACGGTAGACGTCGGCAAGCGCCTGCTTGTGCGCGCCCTCTTCGCCGCTGCGGATCCGGTGCGCGGCGCGGCGCAGCACGGTCTGCAGGTTACGGTTCAACATCGCCGTGGCCTCCGAAGAAGCGGTTTCCGGCATGGCGTACTGCGGTACTACACCGTATTTTTCCACCAGTGCGACAAACATGGACCACTGTCCGCCGTCATCGATCGGATCATCCATGAGCTTGGTTACGGTGCGGTCCGTAATATCGCGGTCCTTCAGCTCAGCCATGGCGCTAAGGAACCAATTGGCCTTCTCGAGCTTGTCAAAGAAGTAAATATAGGTCTGGGAAAGCTCAAAATCTTTAAGCTTGGCCTTGTCCATCAGCCCACCGCGCAGGGAATTCAGGCCGGCAAAAATCCAGCAGCGGCCCGAAGCCTTCTGGTCGGCCACGCCCCAGGAATCTAGCTTATGGCTGGTCACCCGGTTAAGGGTGTGCAGTACCTCGCGGTCGAGGCTGAGCTTATCGACGCCTTCCTGAGCCACCCCATTGCGTACCAAGCGCAGCGTGGCATCACTGGCGAGCTCAGCATTGGCGGCATGAACCTCGTTCGGGTTAATCTCGGTCATTTCTCGATTCTCCTTAGTTCATCCGGTCCCAGAGGGGAAGCTCAATCGGTTCGGTATCTAGCGCCTGAGAAAGCTCATCGCTCAGGTGCTCCTTGCGCACGGCGATGTGGAAGACGTTCTGGTCAAACCAGGCATCGGACATGGTGGCAAAGCCCTTGCCGGGCACATCCTCGCCGTCTTCCTTGCGTGGTGGCTTGGAGCCCCAAGAGTTCTCCACGCGCCAAGCTCGGTCCCCATCCACACCGGTGAGCGCCATCGCGTGGGTAGGCGCGGTCTCGCCGGAGGTAAAACGCTCCTCCTTAGTCATGGTGGAATCGATGCCGTAGAGGCCATCGGTATCCACCAGTCCCTCGTCCCATACGCCGTTGAGGAAAGAGAATTGACGGTTGACGTCGCAGCTAAACCACACCGGCTCGCCGGCGGCTAGGCTGCGCTTGGCGGTCTCCTTGAGCTTTTCCACGGTGACGTTTAAGTACTCTTGTGGCGCGCCACCCAGCACATTGCTTTCATCGGCGCTGCTAAATACGCGATGCTTGGGGTTGGTGGAACGGGGGTCATCAGCCAGCACCACGAACTCGTCGAGGTGGGGTAGGTATTTCTTGGCAAACTCGCGCGGGGTGGAGTGCAGGCGCACGAATTGCTCGTCCTTGGTGCGATACGCCCAGGTAAATTCCTCGGGCGGGGTGCCCAGGTGGATGGCCAGGATGCGGTGGAAATCTTTGCGTGCCTGAGCAAGGATGTCCTCGCGCGGGCCATCTAGCGCGGCGGCGCGACGCACCACCGTGGCGAGATCGCGGTTCATTTCCGCGGTATGTCCAGACGAGCGGACCTCCGGCATGACCTCGGCAGGTACCACGCCGTACTTGGCCACCAGGTTGCTAAAGAAGCACCACCAGCCGCCGTCGGCTCCAGCGTGGTCGAGCACTGCGGCCACGGTGTGCTCATCCCAACCAGCGTCCTTTTTATCCAGCAGCTGATTGAGAACCAGGTTGGCCCGCTCCAGCTTGTCAAAATACTGCAGATAGGTGAAGGAAAACTCGAAATTATCTACGTTGAGTTCCTGCGCAGCGCGGTGGCGGAAGACGTTTAACGCAGCGAACATCCAGCAGCGGCCGGAGCGCTTTTGATCCGTTACATCCAAGCTATCCAGCTTGGTTTCCGTGGTGGGGTATAAGGCGGTAATGCGGTCGCGGTCAAGCGCCGCCTTGGCCGCGCCAACGTTGGTGATGGTGTTGCGGGCCAGCCGCAGCCGTGAATCGGCCGCAGCCTCCTTGCGCAACTGGGACAGGTATTCCTTGGTGAGCAAAGTCATATTTCGGTTTTAGCAGACTAGAAATCCTGATGGGGCTGGTTGGGAGAAGAGCTAGAGAAATTCCGCCAGCTTTTCGACGGCCCCCGGAGTCCCCACTTCCTCCGGCAGCCACGGAACCTCGCGCACTGGGGTCTGCGGGAGCTTGGCGCGCAGAAGTGCGAGCGCCTCATCTTCGGCCGCGCGACGGGCGGCGAGGAATTCTCCCTGGTTGGCAGGGGTACGGCGGTTAACCAGCATGGACCCCACGCGCACGCCATTTCCGGTGAGGTCCGCGTGGAACTCGGCTGACTCGAGTACGGGCAGGCGCTCGGCGGTAAGGACAATATGGAAGACCGTGCGCGGTGAAGTCAGCGCCGCGCGCAGCTGGGAAAAGCGCTCGCGCCGCTGGAAAAGAGTGGCGCGAATTTCCTGATTGCGCCGGTCCACGGGGTCATTATTCGCGCTGTTGCCGGGCGACATTCCGCGTACCAGTGAGCCAAATTTATCGGACTTCTCGCGCCGGGAAAGCAACCCATCGGTATAGGCGGCCATGATTTCTGGCAGAGCCATTAGCCGCGAGGTATGCCCAGACGGGGCGGTATCGAAGATGAGGAAATCGACGTCGGACTCTTCGCCGACGAGCGCCGCGATACGCTCCAATAGTGCTGCCTCCTGCGTGCCGGGCGATTGCCGGGCCAAGTCCAGGTGCTTTGTGACCTCGCCGTGCAGATGCTCGGGCATGAAACGGCGCATCGCAGAACCTACCTGCGCAAGATGTTGTTCCGTGGCGCGCGCCGGGTCGATCTCGATGGCGGAGAGGGAAGGGGTGAGGGCCACGGGGGCATCGCCAAGCGCGGTGCCAAAGATGTGTCCCAGGTTGTGCGCTGGGTCCGTAGAGACCAAGCAGACGCGGTGATCACGGGACAGGCGCAGCGCGGTGGCGGTGGCCAAGGTGGTCTTGCCCACCCCGCCCTTGCCGCCAAAGAACATGATGGGGGCGGTCTCTAACAACATTGAATATTCTCCAGCGGGGATCTTTCCATTCCCATGCGCGTATGCCAGGCGTGGAAATCCTCATAGACCAACGGCAAAAGCTCCAGGGTGTAGTAACTGGCCGGGTTGGGAATGCCCAGAGCCTCCGAGGCCACCAGCATCATGAAGAGATCGTCTTCCTGCTGCTGAGCCCTGGCAAAACTGGCGCGGTACGGGGCCTGGTAGAACTCGTTGAGACCGGCCCCGAAAGCCCTAAGCTTGTCGAGCATGCTCGGGCAGCGGGGCGTCAAGATCAGCATCGGACCACTCCAGTGGAGCCTCCTTGCGGGCACGAGAGATGGCACCGACGGCCTCCACAATGACCCAGATGGTGGCCACCACGATGATGGCGTCCATGCAGAACAGCAGCCAGTTCTGGCTAGTAAATAGCGACTTTAGCTGCAGGAGCGCGGCCCACAGGGACATGGCGGTAACGAAGATGAGCGGGATGACCACTGGCCACGTCGGCCGACGTAGGTGGGTGAGGATGACTACCACGATGGCCAAGGAGAGTCCTGCCATGAGCTGGTTGGTGGTACCGAATAGCGGCCAGATGGTCATGCCGCCCGAGCCATCCACGCCGGCGGAGAAGGTCAGCCCAAAGGCCAAGCCCACCGCAATGACGGTGGCGGCCAAAGCCTTGATGCGTACGCCTATGATTTCGCCGATTTCTTGGACCACCAAACGCTGCAGGCGCACACCCGAGTCCATCGTGGTAGCCGCAAAAAGCACGGCCATGGTGGCCAAGATGGTGCCGGAAAGGGAGGTAGGAATACCCAAGCCCTCATTCATGAGCGCGCCGCCGCCTTGCACAAAGGCGTCCACGCCGCCGGCGTTCCACTCGGAGTAGATTTCTTCCCACTGCGCGGCGGTCTTGAAGCCAGCGGTAGTAGCGATGATGGTGCCCAGTGCGAGCAAGCCCTCGCCCACCGCGCCGAAGTAGCCCACAAAGCGCACGTCGGTTTCTTTATCCACCTGCTTGGAAGAGGTACCGGAGGCCACCACGCCGTGAAATCCGGAGACAGCGCCGCAGGCGATGGTGACAAAGAGCAGTGGAAAGATGCCCGGGGTGCCGTCTGGTACGTTATCGCGCAACGCTGGCGCCATAATTGAGGGCCGAGTGATAAGGAAAGACCCGTACAAGATGGCCAAACCTACGAAAAGCTGCAGGCCGTTGATGTAATCGCGTGGCTGCAGCAGCACCCATACCGGCAGCATCGAAGCGATGAAGGCGTAGATGAATAACAAGATGATCCACACGCCGTTGGCGGGAATCCCCAGGACGGTATCCGGCAAGACCACGGGAACGCGGTCACCGATGATCATCAGCGCGTAGAGCGCGATCACACCCACGATAGATACCAGCGGTAGGTTCCACTTCAGGCGGTAGATGGCTTGGCCGATAAGTAGCGCGACGGCGATGGCGCCCCACGTGGGAATGACGGCCGTGGGAGTGGATACCAACAGGTTGGAGATGACCACTGCGAAGGCAGTATTCACCATCAAAAGCAACAGGAAAATGACGATGAGGAAGAGGTTGCGCCCGCGCTTGCCGATATAGCGCCCAGACAAGGTACCAATGGATTGGCCCTTGTGGCGTTGGGAGGCCCACAGAGCGCCGAGATCGTGCAAACCTGCGAAGAAGATGGTGCCGATGGTCACCCAGAGAAAGGCCGGTACCCAGCCCCAGATAACGGCTACGGCAGGACCGATGATCGGTGCTGCACCCGCTACGGAAGTGAAGTGGTGCCCCCACAGGACGTATTTATTGGTCGGGACATAATCCACGCCGTCTTCCATGGTGTGGGCCGGGGTGGAGTAATTCGGGGATAGCCGGAAAATTCTTCGCCCTAGGAATTTGGAGTAGAGCAGATAGCCGGCGACCATCATCGCGATACCGATGACGGCGAGGACAAGAGAGTTCATAGTGTGTGTCTCCTCACAGACGGGCAGGTGGCGTGCATCACACGTGCGAATAGTATGCCATAACTCACATATGTGTTTGCCTGTGGGGGAGACCGATGGGTGGATTTATATTTGAAGGGTACCCGGAGACTTTTGGTTCAGTCGCCGTGGATAGACGAAAGCGCGGCCCTTGCTCGAGCAGGAACAAGGGCCGCGCGGTGGGTACTTAAACCAGGTGGTGGTTACTTCTTATCGACGCCGATATTGCCGTCCTTCTTCCACACCACAACCACTGCCGGGCGTGGGGTGGACTTGCCACCGTCAGGCCAGTGAGAGGTCTGCTTTTCAAAGGTGGCATCATCGGTTTCACCTGGGTGCTGGACGTTGACCATCACGCGCTCATCGGTGACGATGGGGCCACAGGTCTCGGCACCTGCCGGAACGGTAAGGAAGCACTTCAGCTCACCGCGGGTATCGCCCTCGGTGGTCACCGCGTAGAGGCCATCGTTGGACTCCAACGCGTTACCGTCGGTGGAGATCCACAGATTGCCGTGGCTATCGAAGGCCAGGTTATCCGGGCAGGAAATCGGGGAGACCTTCTCCTTGTCAAAACCACCGAAGTAGGTATTAGCCTCCTTCGGATCGCCACAGACCAAGAAGAGGTTCCAGGTGAACTTCTCGCCAGCGTGGTCATCTTCAATCTCCATGACCAGGCCGTTCTTGTTCTCCTTGATAGGAGCCCATTCCATAGGCTCTTCCTTGTTCTTCTTGGCGTTCTCGCCGGTAGCGCCACGGTACTTATTGTTGGTCAGGGCAACGTAGACCTTCTCCGAGTCTGGGTGGACCTGCATATCCTCAGGGCGGTCCATCTTGGTCGCGCCCACCTTATCGGCGGCCTCACGGGTGTAGACCGCAACCTCTTCTGCAGACATGCCGTCGACGTGGGACTCGAACTTATTGTTTTCCGTATCGGAGGTCAGCAGCTTAATCCACTTGCCCTCGCCGTCGAAGGCACCGTCTTCGGGCAGTACGCCGGAGCCGTCAATCTCGTCGGCTGGGGAGTTGCCCTCTACCTTGGCTACGTACAAGGTGCCGTGGTCCAAGATGGTGAGGTTGTGCTCGATGTCGCCCTCTTTGTACTTCTTGGTGGAGATGAACTTGTAGATGTACTCGAAGCGGGAGTCATCGCCGGCGTAGCACACCACGGTGCCATCGGAGGCGATGTGGATGTTGGCGGCCTCGTGCTTGAATCGGCCCAGAGCGGTGTGCTTGACCGGGGTGGACTTAGGATCTAGTGGGTTAATCTCGACGATCCAGCCGAAGCGGTTCGGCTCGTTCGGCTCCTTGGAGACGTCGAAACGCTTATCAAAGCGCTCCCACTTGCGCTGGGACTCGCCATCTTCCATGCCGAAGCGCTCTAGGGACTCCTGCGCCTTCTTGTCATCCAGCTTGGCGTGAGCGAAGTACTGGTCAAAGTTCTCTTCGCCGGAGAGCATGGTGTTCCACGGGGTGATGCCACCGGAGCAGTTACTCAGAGTGCCCTTGACCTTCTTGCCCGTCTTATCGGCGGAGGTCTTCACAAAATCGGAACCGGCAGCCGGGCCGACCAAGGTGAATTCGGTGGTGGCGGTAATGCGGCGGTTGAGCGGGCCAAACTCGCGCTTGAGCTCACCGGTGTTTCCTACCTTGGATACTTCCACGATGGAGTGGCCGTGGCCAGCCCAGCCAATCTTGGCCTGCTCTTCGGTGGGGTTGTCCGCATCGTAGTTGGGGAACATCTGCGGCTCGGTGGTGTACTCGTGGGAGCAAACGTAGATAAGGCGGTTGTCATCGTCCGGGTGCTCGATGAGGCCGGCGAAGTCATTGTTGAATCCGAACTGCTTCTCTGCTGCCTCGGCGGTCTGATTCTTGTCATCGAATTCCGGCGCGTCCTTAAACAGCGGATCGCCCCACGCGATGAGCACGGACTGCTCGTAGCCATCCGGGATGACTACTTCGTCCTTTTCATTCGGCTGTACTGGGTCAAACTTCATGCCCTCTGCGGAGGTTAGCTCGACGTTCGCCTCAGAGGTCTTGCCGCCCTTGCCCTCGGAAGAAGACGCCTCAGTAGAAGCATCGTCTGGGCTAGAGCAGGCAGCCAGCGCGGCGCCGCCGCCGACGGTTACGACGGACAGGCTGCCCGCGCGCAGGGCGGTACGACGGGAGAACTGATCACCGAAGTACGGGTTATCGGACTTGTTCTCGCACTCTCCGAAGCACGCATTGCCACACTTGTAAGTGCAGGTCAGACTGGAACGAGAGGATGCGAAGAGACTAGAGAGAAGATTGCGGCCCTTAAGCGCCATGGGTATTGCTCCAAAAATGTCGAAAAATATTGATTGCATATGGGGACAGCCATATATAAAAGGTCATCTTCGTAACTGTGTGTTGACCCCGAGGTGACAGTGAAGTGAATTATGCGTAAATCCTTTCCCGGGAGAGGGTGGCGTGGGCTAAATCGCGTGCTGCGGTGGGGATCGACTACCCTTGGCTAACGTGAGCGAGCAGAAGAATAATGAAGTAAACGATGTCCCTGAGCAGCTGCGCATCCGCCGCGAAAAGCGCGATCGCCTGCTGGAATCCGGCGTAGAGGCCTACCCGGTAACCGTTGAACGCACCATCTCCTTAAAGGATTTGCGCCATGATTTCCGCGTCGTGGCTGAAGGCGAAGAGCCGGGAAACGAAGAAGGCGTAACCTACCTTGCCGCTGGTGAGGAAACCGAGGTCACCCACGCAATTGCTGGTCGCCTTATCTTTATGCGCAATACCGGCAAGCTGTGCTTCGCCACCTTGCAAGATGGCGATGGCACCCAGGTGCAGGCCATGCTTTCCCTCGCAGAGGTAGGCAAGGAGCGTCTCGACGCCTGGAAGTCCGACGTCGACTTGGGCGATTTCATCTCCGTGCGCGGCCGCGTGATTTCTTCGCGCCGCGGCGAGCTGTCCATCATGGTCTCCGAATGGACCATGGCCGCTAAGTCCTTGCGCCCGTTGCCGGTGTCCTTCGCCGATATGGCTGAAGATACCCGCGTGCGCCAGCGCTATAACGACCTCATTATCCGCGAAGATGCCCGCAAGAACGCCATGATTCGCGTCAAGGTCATGCGCGCGCTGCGCAATTACCTGGAAAGCCAGGACTTTGTAGAAATCGAGACCCCGATGCTGCAGACCCTGCACGGTGGCGCAGCCGCTCGCCCGTTTATCACCCACTCCAATGCGCTGGATATTGACCTCTACCTGCGCATCGCTCCAGAGTTGTACTTGAAGCGCGCGGTCGTGGGCGGCATTGACCGCGTCTTTGAAATCAACCGCAACTTCCGCAATGAGGGCGTTGACCGCTCCCACTCGCCAGAGTTCGCCATGCTGGAGACCTACGCTGCGTGGGGCGATTACAACGATTGTGCCCGCATGACGCGTGAGTCCATCCAGGCTGTTGCCCGCGATGTCTTCGGCTCGACCACCGTCACCCTTGCCGATGGCACCGAGTTCGATTTCGGTGGCGAAGAATGGCCGGAAATCGAGATGTACCCCTCCCTGAATGAGGCCCTGCAGCGTAAGTTCCCGGGCCAGCCGGAGGTCACCATCGATACTGACGTCGAGACGCTCAAGGGCATTGCAGACGTCATTGGTCTCGACGTCCCTAAGGACGGCGGCTGGGGCCACGGCAAGTTGGTCGAGGAAATCTGGGAGGTCCTGTGCGAGGACCAGCTCGAAGGCCCTATCTTTGTCAAGAATTTCCCGGTTGAGACCTCCCCGTTGACCCGCCAGCACCGTTCCGAGCCGGGCGTGACCGAAAAGTGGGACCTCTACGTGCGCGGTTTCGAGCTGGCAACCGGCTACTCCGAGCTCGTGGACCCGGTTATCCAGCGCGAGCGCTTTGAGGATCAGGCCCGCCTGGCCGCCGGTGGCGATGATGAGGCCATGGTGCTGGATGAGGACTTCCTCGCGGCTATGGAGCAGGGCATGCCGCCTACAGCCGGTACGGGCATGGGCATGGACCGTCTACTCATGGCCTTGACTGGCCTGGGCATCCGCGAAACCGTGCTCTTCCCGCTGGTCAAACCCGAGCAGAAGTAGCACCTAGCGTCCTATCGCTTGGCCGTCAGCCCGCGCGGGCTGACGGCTTTGCTATTTCCTGCTCATGTTCGTTCCTGCACCCCTGCTGCAAAAGACCAGCGCAGTTTCTCACCGCATGGAAAAATGCGAGGCATGAAAAGAATTCTCCCTATCCTTGCCCTACCTGTATTGGCCGTTGGGCTTGCGTCATGTTCCTCTGCTGACAGTAACGAGGAAGCGCCCCAATTCCGTCCACGGATGACCGAAAGCACCGCAACTAGCTCGGCGGAAGCTTCCTCCCCAGAGAGCACAGCGGAAGAAACTACCGAATCAGAAAAGAAGGTGGATTCCTCGGGGCTGACCATGCGTTCGGCCGAGGACTTTTTGGCGAAGGGCCCCGAATACGCGCAGTCGAAGGCGTGGGGAGTTAAAAGTCCCGATGGAAAAGTTTCGTGCTCCTTTAAAGAGCTCTCCGCAGGCCCGTGGTGCACCGTGCAGTTCGCAGATCCACCCCTAATGCCAGACCCAAACCAGCCGCAGTGGGAGGCTAATATGGTCAGCTTCAAAAAGGGGGAGGGATTCTTCCCATCTGGCGCGGTGGATCCAGGTGATATGACTCCGTCGAAACAGCTCAAGGCAGGGGAGAAGGTAGAAATTGAAGGCGTTACCTTCGAGGCACCAAACTCGGATGAGTTCACGGTCACAGCGAAGGGACATCATTTCACCGTAAAAGACAACGGTCAGTACTACTCCGATACCTTCCCACCTAAGCCCGATTCCAACGGCAACGCCAAAATGGGCACTATCTGTGGGCAGATGGATACAAAATGGGGACGAAAGAACGTCTACGTGCAAGTCGATGGCACGAACTGCACCAAAGCTATGCAGGTCGTAGATAGCTACGTGAACCACGACTTTAAGCCGGAGGAAGTAAATACCCGCGGCTTCCTCAGGCTCGAAGGTTGGGCGTGCGATGTATCCGCGCCAAAGTTCTTAGATGACGCAAAGCCGGAAAACCGCTTGCCCAAATGCGTGGATTCGAGTGGCAGCGGGCGAGTAGTTCTCCTGGATATCTAAGTTTTTAGCGCACGAGTGGGCCGGCGGATTTATCGCCCCGCAGGCGCTTAATGATGTTCTCGGCCGAAATCAGGCACATTGGCACACCGACGCCCGGCACGGTGGTAGCCCCCGCATAGTAGAGGCCGTTTACCTTGCGTGAGGCATTGCGTCCGCGCAAAAACGCCGACTGTCGCAGCGTGTGTGCCGGTCCGATGGAGCCGGCCGACCAGGCATGGTAGCGCTCGGCAAAATCGGCCGGGCCGAGCGTGCGCTTGACGACGACCCTCTCTCGCAAATCCGGCACTCCGGCCGTGGCCGCGATGCGGTTGAGGGCGGCGTCGGCAATCGCAGCAACGCGCTCGGACTCCTCAGCGTGATAGGCATTGCCAAACCCGGGCGCCTCCGCGGCCGGCACCGGCACCAGAATGAAGAGATTTTCGTGGCCCTCGGGGGCGACACTTGGGTCGGTGGCGGAGGTCTTGGACACGTAGATGGACTCGGAGGCCCCCAACGGCCGGGAGGGCTCTGGGCCGGAATAGACGGCGCGGAAATCCGGATCCCAGTCCTTGCTAAAGAGCAACGTATGGTGTGCCAGCTCGGGCAGCTTGCCCTTCACCCCGGCCAAGATGAGCACGGTACCCAGGCCCGGATTGCGCCGGCCCCAGTAACGCTCCGGGTAGGTGCGCAGCTGCGGCGGCAAAAGCTGGGTCTCGGTGTGGTGCAAGTCCGCTGCGGAGACCACGATATCGGCGTGGATGGCGCCCTTGTTCGTGCGCACGCCCGTTACCTGCCGATTAGATACCTTGATGGAGGTAACCTCCTCGCCCAAACGGAAGGTGGCGCCAAACTTCTTCGCTTGTCGGTAGACGGCCTGGACCACGGCGGCGAAACCACCTTGTGGGTAGCGCACCCCCTCCACCAGGTCGGTGTGGCTCATCAGGGAATATAGGGCTGGGGCGGCGGCCGGCTCGGAGGATAAAAAGACCGCCGGATAACTCAGAATCTGGCGCAGGCGGGCATCAGCGAAGTTACGGCCCACGTGCTGCTGCAGGTTTGCCGCAAGCAGCGCCACGAGGCGAGAAAGCCGGGTGCGAATATCGCGGTGCACCAAATTGAGCGGCGCGGAGAAGGTGGTGTAGAGGAAGTGCTCGAGCGCCATGTCATAGGTATCGCTGGCCTGCGCCAAGTACTGCCGGACCTTGTCTCCCGCGCCGGGTTCCAAGGACTCGAACAGCGCGGTGACTTCCTCGATACCGGAGTGCACGTCTACGGGCGCATCCCCATGAAAAACACGGTAGGCGGGGGAGAGGTCCACCAGATCTAGCTCCGCCTCGGTAGAGGTGCCGCAGAGCGCAAAGAAATGATCGAAAGCCTCGGGCATGAGATACCAGGACGGGCCCGTATCCCAGCGAAAGCCGTCTTCTGCAAAGCTGCCGGCGCGGCCTCCCACCTCATCCAGCGAGTCCACCACGGTGACCTCGTATCCTTCGCGGCCGAGCAAGGCGGCGGTGGCGAGTCCAGCGATGCCGGCTCCGATGACGACGGCGTGCATGACGTTCTCCTTAATCTTCGGCTGGGTGTGGGGCGTGCTTGCTGTGGCCGCGGCGGCGCACTGCGCGGGCCGCTAACCAAGCCTTGGTGTGGTTGGGCACGGATACGCGCGTGGTGGCGAGGTCCGTAGCAGGGGTTGCGGCGAGGCGATTGGTCAGCTCGGCAAAGATATCCGCCGCCGCGCTCACACCAACCCGTGCGGAGGCAGGTAGCAAGTCGATGGTGAGCGCGGCGGTAGCAAGCTCCTGGCGGATCTCTGCGATGAGCGCGGACTTGGTGGCCTCATCAATCCGGCCGGATGGGGCCTGCTGAAAATAGGTGCGCCCCAAAGTAGAGCTATCCTCGCCCAAATCACGCAGGAAGTTTATCTTCTGGAATGCCGAACCTAGCGCGCGGGCGCCGCGTTCCATGGCAGTGCGGTCGGCGGGTGAAACGCTTTCCTCGGCTAGGAAAATCTGTAGGCACAAAAGCCCAATGACTTCTGCCGAGCCGTAGATATAGTCCTGCAGCTCGGCCGAAGAATACTCGCGTTGTTTAAGATCCGCGCGCATGGAGTGAAAGAAGGCAACAAGGTACTCGCGGGGGAAGCCACAGCGACGCGCGGTTAAGGCATAAGCGTGGACCACGAGATCCGTGTGCAGTCGCTGCTGCGGTGCGGCCAGGATGGTTTTCTCGTAGGCATCCAAAGCGGCGGCGGGGTCGGTGTGGGCTTGGGCAGCGGCGCCGTCGACAAGCTCATCGGCAATGCGCACCACCGCGTATAAGTGGCGGATATCGGCGCGCACCCGCCCGCGCAAGAGCCGCGTGGCCAGCGAGAAGCTGGTGGAGTAGCGCCCCATAACCTGTGCGGCCGCGCGGGAGGCCGCTTGGTCATAGCGAGAAAGCATATCTGTCAACGTAGCATGCAGCCTATTAACGGTTTGTGGCGCGCGGCTGCCCCTCCGCGAACCCGGCGGCGGACTGCACACCCACGGTGGCGCGTTCGTGGAAGCTAGCCAAGGAATTGGCGCCGGCGTAAGTGCACGAGGAACGGACGCCAGAAATGATTCGGTCCACGAGATGCTCTACGCCGCCGTGCTCGGGGTCGAGGTAGATGCGCGAGGTAGAAATCCCCTCTTCAAACATCTCGCGACGGGCGCGCTCGAAGGCCTCCGTATCGGAGTTGCGGCCGCGCACCGCCCGGCGCGAAGCCATGCCAAAGGACTCCTTGTAGAAGGTGCCATCGGCGTCCTTGTGCAGGTCACCTGGGGATTCAAAGGTTCCGGCGAACCAGGAGCCGATCATAACATTGGAGGCACCGGCGGCCAGGGCAAGAGCGACATCGCGCGGGTCGCGCACGCCGCCATCGGCCCAGACATGGGCGCCAACCTCGCGGGCTGCCGCAGCGCACTCCAGGACGGCCGAGAATTGCGGGCGGCCCACACCCGTTTGCATGCGGGTGGTGCACATCGCGCCCGGGCCCACGCCGACCTTGATGATGTCTGCGCCGGCGGCCGCCAGTTCGCGCACGCCCTCCGCTGTGACGATATTGCCGGCAGCAATGGGAAGCCCCAAGTCCAGCGCTTTTACCTTGCGCAAAGCGGTGAGCATGCTGTCTTGGTGCCCGTGTGCGGTATCAATGACTAAGACGTCGGCTCCCGCCTGCGCTAGGGCACGGGCGCGGCCTTCCACATCGCCGTTGATGCCCACGGCCGCACCAATGTGTAAGCGGCCCTGCTTGTCGACGCCCGGCTTATACATCTTGGCCCTCACCGCCCCCTTCCTCGTGAGGATTCCGGCCAGGGTGCCATCCGGGTTGACCACCGGCGCCAGCTTCCGCGAGGTTTTGCGCAGCTTGGTGAAGGCCTCCTGCGGGTCGATGCCTACCGGCAGCGTCACCAGATCCGTGGTCATCAATTGGCCGACGGCGGTGAAATTATCCTGCCCGCGCAGATCCTTCGGTGTGATAATGCCGATGGGCATGTCCCCGTCGACCACGATGGCCGCGCCATGAGCGCGCTTGTGCAAAAGGTTGCTGGTATAGCCCACGGTATGGTGCGGCTTCACGATAATGGGGGTGTCATAGACCAAGTCAGCCGCTTTCACGGAGGCGATGGTCTCTGCGGCCGCATCCAGGGATAGGTCCTGTGGCAGGATAGTGAGCCCGCCGCGGCGCGCGATGGTCTCGGCCATGCGGCGACCGGCCACGGCGGTCATATTGGCCACGATGAGCGGGATGGTATTGCCAGTGCCGTCCTCAGTGGTGAGATCCACCGACTGGCGCGAGCCCACCTCGGAGTGGCTGGGCACCATGAACACATCGGAATAGGTCAATTCGTACGGCGGGCGGGAATCCTGGAGAAAACGCACTGGGATGGCCTCTCTATATATTCGGGTGGCGCGGTCTGACCGCGCGGAGGAAGACATTAAAATTATACTCCCCGACTTTCCCCATATCGGCGGCCTCAGTATCCTATCTGGGTGTCTCAGAAACCAGATCCGCACATTTCCGCAGAGGTAAAAATCAACCTCACCATCCTCGTCCTTGGTGCGATGGTGATGATCCTGAACGAGACCGCCCTTTCGGTGGCATTGCCTGCCATCATGGCGGACTTTGACATCCCGGCTACCTCCGCCCAGTGGTTGCTTACCGGTTTCCTGCTCACCATGGGCGTGGTCATCCCGACCACCGGCTTTCTCATGGATAAATTCACCACCCGCCAGATCTTTCTCGCCTCCGCGGGTGTATTCCTTGCCGGTACAGTCTTTGCGGCACTCGCCCCAGCCTTCGGCATCTTGCTGGTGGGGCGCGTTTTCCAAGCGGCGGGTACTGCGTTGATGATCCCCACCTTGATGACGGTGGCGATGACCCTCGTCCCGCCGCAGCGTCGCGGCAGCGTCATGGGCATTATCTCCGTGGTCATTTCCGTGGCCCCAGCGCTCGGACCTACGGTGGGCGGTCTGGTTCTTAGCATGTTCACCTGGCACGTCATCTTCTGGACCATGGTTCCGCTGCTCGGCCTCATCGGCGTCGCCGGCTACCTCCGCCTAGTCAACGTGGGCGATAAACGCGATACCCCGCTGGATTTCCCCTCAGTTATTTTGTCCGTCCTTGCCTTTGGCGGGTTGGTATATGCCGTATCGTCCCTAGAAAATATTCTGGAGGGCGAAGGCCTCATAGACATCCTCGTCCTCGCCATAGGACTTGTGGCCTTGGCGCTTTTTACCCTCCGGCAAGTGCGCCTGGCTAAAGACAATCGCGCCCTGCTGGATATGCGACCATTTAAGGTTCCGAACTTCACCGTGGCGGTACTCGGCATGCTTTTGATGTTCGGGCTATTGCTTGGCGTGGTCAATGTCCTGCCCATCTACCTGCAGACCTCTTTGGCGGTAAGTTCCCTGGTCACCGGGCTCGTCGTCATGCCCGGCGGCTTGCTGCAAGGCGGCATCTCCCCGATGGTAGGCCGCCTCTATGATGTCCACGGGCCCCGTCCGCTGATGATTCCAGGTGCCCTTCTCCTTGCCGCGGGTACGTGGCTGATGACCCTGCTCACTGAGGACAGCGCTGTGTGGATGGTCATTGCTATGCACGTCCTATTCGCCCTCGGCATTGCGCTCATGATGACGCCACTGATGACGACGTCCCTGGCCTCCCTGCCGGATGAGCTCTACTCGCACGGCTCCGCCATCCTTAATACTTTGCAGCAGCTGGCGGGCGCGGCCGGCACTGCCTTTTTGATGACGTTCCTTAGCCGTGGCACCAAGTCTGGCCTGGCACAAGGCATGAATGATGCTGCTGCCACCGCTTACGGTGCGCACTGGGCATTCCTTTTTGCAGGCGTGCTCTCGCTGGTGGTTATTGTGCTGGCCCCCTTCCTCAAGCGCGTGCCGTCGACGGAGTAGCCACTAGGACAGGAATAAGGCCCGCACACGCTATGCGCGGCGGGCCGGAAACTCTGAGAGTGCGATTTAAGAGGCGCACAGCGGCAGGTTCAGCCGCTCGTTTTCAGCCTTATCGCCCCACACGAGGAACGCGGATTGGGTGCCTTCAACGGCCATGACGTAGGTAGGAACATCCGCGGTGGTCTCATAGCTTTGGATGGTGCACTGGTCATTGGAAAGCTCCACCGGCTCGGCGTCGGGAAGCATGGCATCGCGCTCTTCTATGCTGGGGTAGTAGGTCACGATATAGCTAAACCCATCGCCCACGCAGGAAATCTTGGCCTCCTGGCCAGACTCCGGCTCACGCGAGGAACACTTTGCCCCATCGAAGCCCTCCTGGCCGCTACGGGAGCTCACCAGGTTCGGGTACGCATCCGCCAGGTTTTGTTCTTTGTCATTCCAGCTGGGGTAGGACAAGAAGAACCACAGCGCCGCCGCGGCGGCAATCGCGGCCACCGCCAACACGCTAATCAACGCAATGAGACCGCCCTTGCCCTTCTTCTGCGGCGCTGGCCCCATGGGTTGCTGCCCCATGGGTTGCTGCCCCATGGGCTGGGCCATCGCCTGCTGCTGCGGCTGCGGCTGTGGCTGTGGCTGCGGCGGGGCGAATTGCTGCTGGGGGCGCGGTTCGGGGGCTTGCACGCGCGGGATCTGTGCGGTATCGAACTCTCCCTGCGGGCGCAGATGCGCCACCACATCCTTGGCGCTATCCGCCGTGCCGGTGGCCTTATAGTCCGGGCACTTGCGCGCGACGAGTTGCTCGAATGCCTCTACCGCTTCGCCGTGCTCCTCGGGAGACGGGCCGGCCGCGGCCAGTACCGAAATCTGCCGTTGCTTGTCGACGCCCACCCGGGCCTCCCTCAGCCCATGAACCGCAAAGTCTGCCTGCTTGCGAGAGATCAAAAAGTCCACCGCACCGGCCAGGGGGCCAAAGATCTCCGCCGCGTCCGTGCGGCTGAGATTATTGGGTATTTGCGAAAGCTGGGTGCCGACAAACCCCTCGCGCACAATAAACTCTTGCCCGTCTGCGGTAGTGCCCGTGCCTACCAGCGGTGCGATAGCCGGGTGATGCAATCCATGTAACGCGGTGGACTTTTCCACCATGCCGGTGATTCCTGGGGCGAAAATCTCCACGCTCAGCGGCTGGTGCGTGGCCCCGTCTTCCACGGCAAAGAGTGTAGAGGAAGGAGCTTCATCCACTACTGCCAATTCGTGCAGGTTGTGTTGGGTGGCGAAGAACTCAGGAAGTTGCGGCACGGTGGAGATTTCCTTAAACAGTGCGGAAGAGGGGCGGGGAACAATAAAACGATTCCAGATTACATGCCCGTGCCCCTGTTCGCTACCGGCGTACACCCGTGTGAGCTGCGAAGATGGGGAATTATCGCGGTATTGCGGGCATCTGGGAGTAAAACCGGAAATGATCGGCGGATTGCCGCGTTAGAGTGGGTGACACATTAGAAGCGAAAGTATAGGGGAATCATGTTCGAGAGGTTTACCGATCGTGCTCGCCGCGTCATCGTTTTGGCGCAGGAAGAAGCACGCATGCTTAACCACAATTACATCGGCACCGAGCACATCTTGCTCGGCCTTATCCATGAAGGCGAAGGCGTCGCTGCCAAGGCACTGGAATCCATGGGTATTTCCCTGGAGGATGTCCGCCGTGAGGTCGAGGAAATCATCGGCCAGGGTAGCCAGCCACACACCGGCCACATCCCCTTTACTCCACGTGCCAAGAAGGTTCTTGAGCTCTCCCTGCGTGAGGGCCTGCAGATGGGACACAAGTACATCGGTACTGAGTTCTTGCTGCTGGGTCTCATTCGCGAGGGCGATGGCGTCGCCGCGCAGGTGCTGACCAAGCTCGGCGCCGACCTGCCACGCGTGCGCCAGCAGGTTATCCAGTTGCTGTCCGGCTACGAAGGCGGCCAGCAGGAGGGCGGCTCCTCCAATGGCCAAGGCTCCGGTCCCGTCGGTGCAGGTGCTGGCGCCGGCGCTCGTGGCGGCTCCGGTGGTTCCGGTGAGCGTTCCAATTCCCTGGTGCTTGATCAATTCGGCCGCAACCTCACCCAGGCTGCCAAGGACGGCAAGCTTGATCCTGTCGTTGGCCGCGAGTCCGAGGTAGAGCGCATTATGCAAGTGCTCTCTCGCCGCACGAAGAATAATCCGGTGCTCATCGGTGAGCCGGGCGTTGGTAAGACCGCCGTGGTCGAGGGCTTGGCGCTCGACATCGTCAACGGCAAGGTCCCGGAAACCCTCAAGGACAAGCAGCTCTACTCGCTTGACCTAGGTTCCCTGGTGGCCGGCTCTCGTTACCGCGGTGACTTCGAGGAACGCCTGAAGAAGGTGCTCAAGGAGATTAACCAGCGCGGCGATATCATCTTGTTCATCGATGAGATCCACACCTTGGTCGGTGCCGGTGCTGCTGAAGGTGCTATCGATGCAGCTTCCTTGCTTAAGCCAAAGCTGGCCCGTGGCGAGCTGCAGACCATCGGTGCTACCACTTTGGATGAGTACCGCAAACACATCGAAAAGGACGCCGCTCTCGAGCGTCGTTTCCAGCCGGTCAAGGTAGACGAGCCTTCCCTAGATGACACCTTCTTGATTCTGAAGGGCCTGCGCGATAAATACGAGGCTCACCACCGCGTGTCTTATACCGATGAGGCGTTGCACGCTGCAGCTTCCCTCTCGGATCGCTACATCAATGACCGCTTTTTGCCGGATAAGGCCGTTGACCTTCTCGATGAGGCTGGCGCGCGCATGCGCATCAAGCGCATGACCGCGCCAAAGGGCCTGCGCGAGGTCGATGACCGCATCGCTGAGGTCCGCAAGGAAAAGGAAGCGGCCATCGATGCCCAAGACTTCGAAAAGGCAGCTGGCCTGCGCGATAAGGAGCGCAAGCTGGGCGAGGAGCGCGCTGAGAAGGAAAAGCAGTGGCGTTCCGGTGACCTCGAGGAAATCGCCGAGGTTGGCGAGGACCAGATTGCAGAGGTGCTGGCGCACTGGACCGGCATCCCTGTCCTGAAGCTGACGGAGAAGGAATCCAACCGTCTGCTCAACATGGAAGAAGAGCTGCACAAGCGCATCATTGGCCAGGACGAGGCGGTCAAGTCCGTCTCCCGCGCCATCCGCCGTACCCGTGCAGGCCTCAAGGACCCGCGCCGTCCATCCGGCTCCTTCATCTTCGCTGGCCCGTCCGGTGTGGGTAAGACCGAGCTGTCGAAGTCCCTGGCTAACTTCCTCTTCGGTTCGGATGATGACCTCATCCAGATCGATATGGGCGAGTTCCACGACCGCTTCACCGCTTCTCGTCTCTTCGGTGCTCCTCCGGGATACGTTGGCTACGAAGAGGGCGGCCAGCTGACCGAGAAGGTTCGCCGCAAGCCGTTCTCCGTCGTGCTTTTTGATGAGATTGAGAAGGCCCACAAGGAGATCTACAACACCTTGTTGCAGGTGCTAGAGGATGGCCGGCTTACCGACGGCCAGGGTCGCGTTGTTGACTTCAAGAACACCGTTCTCATCTTCACGTCGAACTTGGGTACCCAGGACATCTCGAAGCCGGTGGGCTTGGGCTTTACTGGCTCTTCCGAAAATGATGCGGATGCTCAGTACGATCGGATGAAGCAGAAGGTCAACGACGAGCTGAAGAAGCACTTCCGCCCGGAGTTCTTGAACCGTATCGATGACATCGTTGTCTTCCACCAGCTCACTCAGGAGCAGATTGTGGAAATGGTCGAGCTGCTCATCGGCCGCGTGGCCAAGCAGCTGGATGAGCGCGATATGGGCATCGAGCTCACGCAGAAGGCCAAGGACCTGCTGGCTAAGCGAGGCTTCGACCCAGTATTGGGTGCTCGTCCGCTGCGCCGCACCATCCAGCGCGAGATTGAGGATCAGCTCTCCGAGAAGATCCTCTTCGGCGAAATCGGCGCCGGTGAGATCATCACCGTCGACGTCGAGGGCTGGGACGGCGAGTCCAAGGACAACACTGGCGCGAAGTTCACCTTCAGCCCACGCCCGAAGCTTCTGCCGGAGGACACCGAGGAGCCGCAGCTTGACGACGCCGAGGTGCGCGAAAACGACGCCGACTCCACCGATGCCGGCGAGCCCGACACCATCACCCCGGACGTTCCGGGCGATGGCGGCTCCACCGCCGCCGGAACCGACCTAGAGTCCGGCTCCGGTTCCGACTCCGATGACGATGGCCATAACCCGCCGCCAGCAGGCGCCGGCCAGCCGATGTAGTGGCGCTATAGCGCCTTAAAGCCGCCCAGCCCTCGCTTTCCCTGCGAGAACTGGGCGGCTTTATTTGCGCCCAGGAATCTATTTATGCTGTGCAGTTAGTGGGTGCCGGTTTGCCCTCAAAGCGGTCAAAGAGATACTGCAACCCGACCGGCATCTCTAGGTACAAGGGCACGGCGTGGTCGATTCCAGTGCGTGGAATCGTTGCGGTGCCGGGTGCGGCTACGAAATCGATGGTTCCGCCCATAGAGCAGTACGCTCCAGCAGTCCTGCGTACCTGGTCATGAGAGATTAAATCATCACTAGGTGAGCTAGCCATCATTACCGGTGCATTTGGCACCGCTTTGCCCAGGTTTTGGCGCTCTAAAGTTTCCTTAACGACAGGTTTGCGTTCCACAATCTCGGACAAGGATTCCCCGGTGCGGGTAAGCATTCGGGTATTTGTAAAGCCCCACATGAGAACAGAATCGCCCGTGCAGCTGGTGGCCGCGGAACGTAAGAAGTCAATGCCTCGTGGGTTGAGTTCCGCCAACACTGCATCGCGGAATTCTGGGCTACGCTCAGAAAAGCCATTAATGGCATAGCCCAGCACGTGGGCGATAGCTGAACCGTCAATGCTGCGCATAGTCTCCGGCAGGTCCGTTGGCGGCGCGCCAGCGTATGTGCCGGCTACGTTGAGGTCAGGAGCGTAGCGTTCGGCATACTCGGCTGCGGAGAGCGAGGCGCCGCCGCCCTGCGAATAGCCCGCAAAGCCAATAGGGGCGTCCTTCGGGGCGTGCGCGAGTTCTAGGCCGGAGCGGGCGGCGTCGAGAAGCGCGTGTGCTTCTTCAATGTGGTTTACATACGTGTGGTGTCCTGGCATGCCCAACCCAATAAGGTCGGCAACGATAACGCGTGCCCCGTGGCGCAGGGCCATCATATAAAATGAGTACTCGTAGCTGGCATTAATGGTGGGAGAGCCCACTTTGCTCAGGCCCACCGACCCCAGCTGCATGCCCGCGCGCGACGGCGCGCATTGGTCGCCCTGCCCACGCGTGCTTGGTCCGAAGACGATGGTCGGGCGCTCGCCCTTGCCACGCCACGGTGCAGTGGGCTCGTACAAGGTAGCCGAGGCTTGCACCGGCTTGCCGGCATCGGTGGTGGTGTCATATGTAAACACCTGCGCCTGGCCCGCCGATTCTGCCAGGTGCGGCGCCGGGTGAGCTGAAGTCACCGCCGCGTTGGCAGCTGGCGGCAGAAAGAGCGACCCGAGGATTAGTGAACAAACTGTGAGGAGTCTCATACAAATCTTTTCCATGACCAAAACCTACTGCGCAGTAGGAACGGTGGAAGTGGAATTGCTAAAATAAATGCTTATGGGACTTCAGTATCGTTCAAGAAAAAAGACCGGCAAGAATAGCTGGATCAACGTCTCTGGATCCGGCGCGTCGATGTCTACCAAGGTAGGGCCGGTCACCTTTAATTCCCGCGGCGGCATGTGGGTGAACCTGCCGGGCGGATTCAATTTCCGCGGCCGCTGGCGTTAACCAGATCACACGCCCTGGATCGCGACCTGCGATTATAGCTGGCCATTATTAACCCCCTAAATAGGGAGGTGGAACAGGCCAGCGTCGTTTTGCTCGGCGAGGCCGTCGGCAAGCAGCGAAGCCAACGCCCGGGAGCGCTGCGCCGCATCGGGCCAGACCACATCAATTTCGGACTGCGGAACCGGCCCGTTCGCTGCGCGCAGCACATCCAAAATCTTGCCTCGCACCTGCCGGTCTGTGCCTACAAACTTCTGCACCCGCTTTTTCGCCCGCGCCTGCTCCTCCGCACTCGGCTGCGGTCGACCAGCCAGCTGCCACGCGCAACTAGTGCGCAGTGGGCACTGCTCGCAGGCGGGATTCTTCGCCGTGCACACCAGCGCGCCTAACTCCATGAGTGCGGCCGAAAAGCGCGGCCCATTCTCGGCCGGCAAAAGCTCTGCCACGGCCGCCAGCTCCCGCTTCGATGGCTGCGGCGCAAGGAACCGGCCCTCTTCTGCGCGGGTATACACCCGCCGCACATTGGTATCGACCACCGGTACGTTTAGCCTGAAATGAAAACAGGCCACGGCGCGCGCGGTGTAATCCCCAATGCCAGGCAGGCGCAGCAATTCATCGACGTCCGCCGGTACCTCGCCTTCGCCGATGGCCGCGGCACATTCCCACAGGCGCAGCGCGCGCCGCGGGTAGCCCAGCTTGCCCCAGGCGCGCAAGACCTCCGCTCGAGTAGCCTGGGCAAAATCTGCCGGGGTGGGCCAGCGCCGCATCCAGTCCTCCCACACCGGAGCCACGCGCGCGACTGGGGTCTGCTGGCTCATGACCTCACTGAGCAGCACACCCCACGCGCTTGTGCCAGGCCGGCGCCAGGGCAGGTCTCGTTCATTGGCATCGAACCAGGAAAGAAGAGCTTGCGAATCCATCGTGGGAGATAGTCTAGGGCATTAGAATATGGCCTATGCCTTTACGTAATATTGCCCACGAACCGCAGGCCGTATGGGAGGCCCTCAAGGCGGGAAATCAGCGCGTATTGGACGGCGAGACCGTCGACGTGCGCGAGATTTATAACCGCGAGGGCCTAACTCACGGCCAGGACCCTCGCGTGGTGGTTATTTCCTGTTCCGACTCCCGCGCCCCTATCGAGCACGTCTTCAATATCGGCTTCGGCGATGCCTTTGTCATCCGCACTGCCGGCCACATTCTTGACGACGCCGTTCTAGCCTCCCTCGACTACGCCCTTGCCGCCCTCAAACCCAACCTGCTGGTAGTCCTCGGCCATCAATCTTGCGGCGCGGTGGGCGCGGCTACCGGTTTTGTGTCCGGCGGCGAGCTGCCCACCGGCCTGCAGCGTCCCATCATCGAGAAGGTTGCCGCCTCCGCACTGGTGGCGGGCCCACATGCCACGACTGACGACGTCGAGCGGGAGCACACCCGCCAGACCGTCGCCCAGCTGGTTGCCAGCGTGCCCAACGTCCGCCGACTGCTCGACGAGGGTGCCCTGGGCGTTATCGGCGCGCGCTACCTGCTGGAAGATTCCAGCGTGGAAACCCTGCAGACCTTCGGAGTGGACTAGCCCGCCTGACACGCGGCGCGGGCTTAGCGCACCGGCCCGTGCCCACCGCTTAAAATTGACAGCGTGACGCAGAAAAAGCCCCTACCAGAAGAGATTTACAAGCGCCGACGAGTAGCGGCGCTCATCATCGTACTCGTGCTGGTCGTGGTGCTGATCTGGGCGGCTGTGGCTGCCTTCGGGGGCAGCAGCGATGAGCCGGCCGATACCGCCGCACCCGCGCCTACGCCGGAGCAGACCGCATCTTCTGCCGCCCCAGAAACCTCCGCGACCTCCGCGGAGGCGTCGGCCGAGGGGGCGTCGGAAAGCGTGTCTGCCGAAAGCGAGCCGTCCAGCTCCGCGGCCGCGAGCTCCGAAGCCGCAAAAAAGACCTGCGACCTGGCAGACCTCCAGGTGCGCACCTCCATGTTGAATTACTCCGTGCCGGAGGGCGAACTGCCGAAGTTCTTCATGACAGTCACCAACCCCACGGCCGCAGACTGCAAAATCGACCTAGACAAGAACCTGCTGCGCTTCGAGGTCTACAAGATGGCCGATAACGAGCGCGTGTGGTCCGATACGGATTGCTATGCTTCCGTGCAGACCGGCTCGCAGACTTTCCCGGCCGGCAAGGACGTAAAATTCGAGGCCGAATGGTCCCGCCAAGCCTCCAAGCCAGGCGAATGCACCAATCGCCCCGCGGCTGAGCCAGGCGCCTACTTCGCCCACACCATCATCGGCGATAACTCCTCCCCGCCGCAGGACTTCACGCTGCGCTAGGTGCTACCTCGCCACCGCAGCGATGGCCTGCCCTAGCGTCCCAGCTTGGTGGACGCGAATGCCGTCTACTGGCTCGATTTCCCCGCGTGGGACAATCGCGTTCTTATAACCCAGCCGCGCGGCCTCCATTAAGCGCCGCTCCACATTGGGCACTGGACGCAACTCGCCGGCCAGGCCCACCTCGCCAATGACAACCGTCTTGGCCGGCAGCGGTTGCTCGTGCAACGAGGACCACGTCGCCAACGCCACCGCCAAATCCGTCGCGGTTTCCGTAATGCGCATGCCGCCGACCGTGGCGACGTAGGCATCTTTATCATTGGTGCGCTGGCCGGCGCGGGCCTGGAGCACCGCGAGCACCATCGGCACGCGGTTGGAATCTAGCCCGGTAACCACCCGCCGCGGGTTTTTCGCCACCGGGTCCACCGTCAGCGCCTGCACCTCCGCCAGAATCGGCCGCACCCCGTCCATCGCGACCGTCACGGCCGAGCCATCCGGCGTAGAACCGCGGTGCGAGAGGAATAGCCCGGAGGGATCCGCTACCTCCCGAATGCCGCCGGAGGTCTGCTCGAAGCAGCCCACCTCGTCGGTGGCACCAAAGCGATTTTTGATGCCGCGCAGCATGCGCAGGCTGGATTGGCGGTCGCCCTCGAAGTTTAAGACGACGTCGACAAGGTGCTCCAGCACGCGTGGCCCGGCCACGTTGCCGTCCTTCGTGACGTGGCCGACCAGTAGCACCGGAATGCCCGTGGATTTCGCCAATGACGTCAGCGCGGCCGTTACCGCGCGCGATTGTGCCACGCCACCGGATACACCCTCCACACCTACGGCATGCATGGTCTGTACCGAATCGACGATGATGAGGCTAGGCTGCAGCTTATCGACGTGCCCGAAGACCCCATCCAAGTTGGACTCGGCCGCCAAATACAAAGTTTCCTGCAAGGCGCCGGTGCGCTCGGCGCGGGAGCGGACCTGGCCGGCGGATTCCTCGGCCGTCGCGTAGAGCACGGTGCGGCCGAGCTGTGCCCACCGCGAGGCTACTTCCAGCAGTAGCGTGGATTTGCCCACGCCGGGCTCGCCGGCCATAAGCACCACCGAGCCCGGCACGATGCCGCTTCCCAGCACGCGATCCAACTCGCCGATACCGGTGCGCACCGTCTTTGTTGCCTGCGCCCCAATCTTGGTAATCGGCTGTGCCGGACTCGACGGGGCTACGCCCTTGCTTGCCGACGCCCCTGGCACCGCCACCACCGGTGCCTTTTCCTCCAGCGTGCCCCACGCACCGCAGTCCGGGCATCGCCCGAGCCATTTGGGCGAGACGTAGCCGCATTCGGAACAGGTATGGATGGGGCGGGTTTTCTTGGCCATGGCTTCTAGCCTAAAACACACAGACGCTCCCAGCCCGAAACGGGCTGGGAGCGGGGCTGGAAAGTAGTGTGGCTTAGTTCTTCGGAGCCTCGGAGGTGTAGCCCTCGGAGGACTCGACGTCGCGGTCGAACTCGCCGGACTGCATCTGGGTGGCAGCGATGGTGGCGTTTACGTCGATGGAGCCATTGGAGAACTCGAAGGTAACCGGGCGGTCACCGGCGTAGCCGTAGTCATCATTCTTCAACTTGGTGGCGATGTACTGGACGGTTTCGGAATCCTGCTGGGGGTTAGCTTCCAGGTTCTTCTGAGAATCAGCGATGATGGACTCATCGCGGTGCAGCGGCTGTGGCTGCTTCATCTCAACGCGCTGGCCATCGACCTTCACGGACTCCAAGGAAATGACATCGGTGTCGTAGCCCTGGTTAATGGCGCTGAACTTCAGTGCAGCAGTGCCGTCCGGCTCTACCAGGATGGTGACATCGCGAACTGCAGCCTTATTATCTTCCGTGCTTGCAGAAGCGCCATCGACCGCAGCCACTTTTTCAGCGGTCTGGGTGACATGACCCGCCGAGCAAGAAGCCAACGCCAGAGCGGAGACGGCGGTAACGGAAATAATGGCACCGCGGCGGGCGGCGGACTTCAGGGACTGCACGTTGAGCATCCTCCATCAATTGCGATCACAGGGCTTGTCAACGCTTTAGCCTAGTCCCTTTCGCAATAAAGTACACAGTTGTCCCAAATCGGGCGGGTAGACCGTGGGGGTATACGGGGGTATCCGCAGTCGGGGTGACCGTGCGTGATAAAATAGCGGCCTTAGTCAACCGGGATAAATCGGGAACACAAGGAGTGGCAATGGAGTATAAGGTCGGCGAGGTCGTCGTCTACCCGCACCACGGTGCGGCCGTCATCGAGGATATCGAGACCCGCGAAATGGGCGGCGAGACGCTCGAATACCTGGTGCTGCACATCAACCAGTCCGACCTGGTCGTCCGCGTGCCCATCAAGAACGCCGATAACGTCGGCGTGCGCGACGTCGTGGGCAAGGAAGGCCTAGAAAAGGTCTTTTCCGTGCTGCGTGACGAGGACGTCGAAGAGGCCGGCAACTGGTCCCGCCGTTATAAGGCTAACCAGGAGCGCCTGGCTTCCGGCGATATTAATAAGGTCGCCGAGGTCGTGCGTGACCTGTGGCGCCGTGACCAGGATCGCGGCCTTTCGGCCGGCGAGAAGCGCATGCTTGGCAAGGCCCGCACCATCCTGGTAGGTGAGCTCGCACTGGCCAAGCCGGTCGATGAGAAGAAGGCCGACACCATGATGGAAGAAATCGATGCCACCATCGAGCGCCACCGCGCCGCCGGATTGGTAGATGATAAGTCCATCACCACCGATATCGACAACGACATCGATCTCGATGACCTCTCCTTCGACGACGAAGACTAAACCGCGCGTCATCGCGCTCATCGCGGCCGCAGGCCAGGGAACTCGCCTCGGCGCCGAGGTGCCCAAAGCTTATGTCGAGCTGCGCGGCCGCACCCTCTTGGAACGCTCCGTGCGAGCATTGCTGGCCTCCGGGGTAGTCGATGAAATTATCGTCCTGGTCAGCCCGGACATGGAGGCTGAGGCCGCGCGTATTATCGGCCGCATCGACGCCGTTGGTGCTACTGACGCTGCAAGCGCCGCCCCGATTCGCCTCGTTCACGGTGGCAGCGAGCGCGCCGATTCCGTGTGGGCCGGCCTGCAAGCAATCCCGGACGAGGATGCCGTGGTGCTCATCCACGATGCGGCCCGTGCGTTGACGCCGCCGGCGATGGTGCGGGGCGTCGCCAAGCGGGTGCTGGAAGGCGCTCCCGCGGCCGTGCCGGTGGTTCCGGTGGCCGATACCATCAAGGAAGTCGCGGATGAGGCCGTGTTGAGCACCCCCGATCGCTCCCGCCTGCGCGCAGTGCAAACCCCGCAGGCCTTCCGCCTGTCCGCGCTGCGCCAGGCCAACCTCGATTATTGGGCCCAGCAGCCCGAATTTACCGCCACGGATGACGCCAGCCTCATGGAATGGCACGGCGAGCGCGTGGCAACCGTGCCGGGCGATACCCTGGCTTTCAAGATCACCACGCCCATCGATCTCACCCTGGCCCACGCCCTGACCGAGGAGACCCATGACTAATCCGATTATCCCGCGCGTTGGAATTGCCACCGACGCCCACCAAATCGAGGCCGGCAAGGATTGCTGGATCGCCGGCCTGCTCTTCGAAGGCGTTGACGGGTGCGAGGGCCACTCCGATGGGGATGTTGTAGCGCACGCGCTCGTCGACGCCCTTTTATCCGCCTCCCACCTCGGTGACCTCGGCTCCTTCGTGGGCGTCGGCCGCCCCGAATACGATGGCGTTTCCGGCGCGAAGTTGCTGCGCGAATGCCGCCAGCTCCTCGAATCTGAGGGCTTTATCATCGGCAACGCCGCCGCCCAGCTCATCGGCCAGACCCCCAAGATGGGTCCGCGCCGCGAAGAGGCCGAGGCCGTACTGAGCGAAATCCTTGGTGCCCCCGTGTCCGTATCTGCTACCACGACGGACCACCTGGGGTTCACCGGCCGTAAGGAGGGGCGTGCGGCGGTTGCTACGGCCGTCGTCTGGCGCGCCTAGCCCACCGCACTAACCCCGCGCACGCGTCAATTAGACTAAGTGGCGTGAGTACTTTGCGCATTTATGACACAGCCACCCGCAGCCAACGCGATTTCGAGCCGATCCGCCCCGGCCATGCCTCGATTTATCTGTGCGGCGCCACCCCGCAGGCCCAGCCGCACATCGGGCACCTGCGCTCCGGCGTCGCTTTCGACATCCTGCGCCGCTGGCTGCTCGCCCAGGGCTATGACGTAGCCTTGGTGCGCAACGTCACCGATATCGATGACAAGATCCTCACCAAGGCGGCCGAGAATAATCGCCCCTGGTGGGAGTGGGTATCCACGTATGAGCGCGAGTTCACCAAGGCCTATAACACCCTGGGCGTGCTTCCGCCTTCGGTAGAGCCGCGCGCGACCGGCTTTGTCACCCAGATGGTCGACTATATGCAGCGGCTTATCGACGCCGGCTTTGCCTACCCCGCCGAAGGCTCCGTCTACTTTGACGTTGCCGCATGGACCAAGGCCGAAGGCTCGGATTATGGTTCGCTGTCCGGCAACAAGGTAGAAGAAATGGAACAGGGCGAGGGCGAAGATTCCGCCAAGCGCGGCGCCCAAGACTTTGCCCTGTGGAAGGCCGCGAAACCGGGCGAACCCAGCTGGCCCACCCCCTGGGGCGACGGCCGACCGGGCTGGCACCTGGAGTGCTCGGCCATGTCTACCTATTACCTGGGCTCCAATTTCGATATCCACTGCGGCGGGCTGGACCTGCAGTTCCCGCACCACGAGAACGAGATTGCTCAGTCGCACGCGGCCGGCGATAAGTTTGCCAACTACTGGATGCACAACCACTGGGTGACGATGTCGGGCGAGAAGATGTCGAAATCGCTGGGCAACGTGCTCTCTATTCCGAATATGCTCGAGCTGGTGCGTCCGGTGGAGCTGCGCTACTACCTGGGCTCGGCGCACTACCGCTCCGTGCTGGAGTATTCCGAGGCCGCGCTGACCGAGGCCGCCGCAGGCTACCGCCGCATCGAGGACTTCCTCGCTCACTTCGATGACCTGGAGCTGGGCGAGTGGACGCAGGGCTTTGAAGACGCGATGAATGATGATATCGCGGTGCCCAAGGCGCTGGCGGAAATCCACACCACCGTTCGCGCCGGCAATAAGGCCCTTGCCGCCGGCGATGAAGCCGGGGCGCGCACGCTGGCCGGCCAGGTACGGGCGATGGCACACGTACTTGGCTTTGACCCGCTGGAGTGGGAAGATGGAGCGCAAGCTAGCGGGGCGGATGCCGCGTTGGATGCGCTGGTGCAGGCTGAACTGGAGCGGCGCACCCAGGCGCGCGCGGACAAGGACTTCGCTACTGCCGACGCCGTCCGTGACCGCCTCGCGGCCGCCGGCATCACCATCACCGATACCCCAGACGGCCCGACCTGGTCGCTGGCGCAGCGTTAAGCACTCCGAAAGGACAATAAACTATGGCACGTACCCACGGCCGCGGTGGCGCGGGAATCCGCAAAACTAATAAGAAGGGCGCAACCAAGGGCTCCGGCGGCCAGCGCCGCAAGGGCTTGGCCGGCAAGGGCCCGACGCCCAAGGCAGAGGACCGCATTTACCACGCCAAGCACAAGGCCAAGCTGGAGCGCGACCGCCGCAACTCCGGCCGTCACCAAAAGGAGACCGCCGAGATGGTCGTGGGCCGCAACCCAGTCATCGAGTGCCTGCATGCCAAGGTTCCGGCCACCACGCTCTATATCGTGGCCGGTACCCGCAACGATAAGCGCCTGTCTGAGGCCGTGGCCATGTGCAATACCCGCAATATCCCCATCATCGAGGTGCAGCGCCACGAGATGGACCGCATGACCGGCAACGGCATGCACCAGGGCATTGGGCTGCAGATCCCGCCGTATAAATACGCCGATGTCGACGAGCTCATTTCCCGTGCGGCCGAAAGTGCGCGTCCGGGTATGTTCGTAATCTTGGATAACATCACCGACCCGCGCAACCTCGGCGCGGTGATTCGCTCTGTGGCAGCTTTTGGTGGCGACGGCGTCATCATCCCAGAGCGCCGCTCCGCATCCGTGACTGCCGTGGCGTGGCGTACCTCGGCCGGCACGGCGGCGCGCCTGCCGGTCGCCCGCGCGACGAATATCACCCGCACCGTACAGCAATTCCAAAAGAGCGGCTACCAGGTCGTCGGCCTAGATGCCGGCGGCGAGCACACGCTGGATACATATAACGGCGCGACGGACCCCGTGGTCATCGTCATCGGTTCCGAGGGCAAGGGGATTTCTCGCCTCGTGCGGGAAAACTGCGACGTCATCATGTCCATCCCTATGACGGATTGGGTCGAGTCCCTCAATGCTTCCGTCGCGGCCGGTTCTGTGCTTTCCGAATTCGCACGCCAGCGCCGCGCGGCCCAGTAGTCTCTAGCGAGAGTTTCTAGCCGCCTTCTGCCCAGGGCGGCAGCCACCTAATGGTGCCATTCACCCGGGCCAGGCGGCCGCGAACTGGCGGGCCGTTGGGGTCATCGTCGTTGACGCCGTTGTGGTACGGGCAGGCGATGGTGAGGTTTTCGGGGTTTGTCTCGCCGCCGTGGCGCCAGGCGGTGAGATGGTGGACTTGGCATTCGTCGGCGGGATAATTGCACTGGGGCCAAGGACAAGTGGGATTTTCCGCGGCCGCCATGGTGCGCTGCTTGGGTGAGGCGAGCCGCTCCGTGCGATACAGATTCACCGGGCCTTTAACGGGATGGATGAGGGTGACATAGCCATGCTCGGTAAATGCGCGGCGCACGAGGTCTGCGCCGGTCATCCGGGCGCCATTGGTGAGCTGCAGTGTCACGTCATCGCCCGCGCAGTCGACGACGCGGTCGAGCTCGTCCAAGCGCAGCACCACATTGGTGGTCACGGACGCACCGGAGGCGGCGGTCTTGCCCTGGAAAATCTTGCGCACCGAATCTAGCGGGGCATCTTTATCCAGCGCGGCATGCATATCCGCAATATCGGCGGATTTGCCGGTAATCGTCATAGTCCAGGGGCCCTCGGCGCGGCGGTAGAGCTTGACACCGGGTGTGCGCTGCGGCGGGCCTTTAATCTCGCGCACGCGTTTACGCCCCCGCTTTTCGACGTCCGAGGCATCCCCCTTCATCCCGCACAGTTCCCGCCGCAGCGCCCAGGCCTGACGCTTATTTCTCAGCCGAGTGGCGTAGCGCTCGATGGCCAGCAGCGCGGTAAGGCTGTGCCCATTGGTGCGAGCGGCGGCGATGGATTCGCGCTGGAGGCGGCTAAACGCGGTTGGGCCGAAGTAGGTATCGGCGAGGGTGAGCAGGCGGGTGGCGGTGGTATCGGGACAGCCGGCGTCGATAAGCGCGCGCTTGGAAAGGCCGTGGCAGTCGGCGATGATGTCCATGCCGGCGGCCAGGCCTGTCAAGAAAGTGTGCAGCGCGTTCATGGCTCCACACATTAGGTGCGGGACGCGAGCTGGGGCGAGGGATAAGGCGCGCCGCTGTGGATAACTAGGACTGCGCGGTGCCGAGTCCGAAAAAGTCGCGGACCTTATCCACAGCGCGGAAGGAATCTGTATTGGGGCCTATGCGCGGGTCGGTTCTCATGCTAGAGGGAATCACGTGGCCAAGGCCCTCCATGGTCCATAGTTCGACGGGAAAATCGCCGGCGTATTCGGTGGCGGTGACATCCGGGGCGGGGTGGTAGTCGCGCGGTGGCTGGCAGCCATTGGCCAACGCAAAGTACTCCGCGGTGGCAGGAGCGGAGAGCACGCGGCCGCGGGTGCGCTCGGCGTCCAGCCCGGCCACACCGCCTTCATAAGGCGCATATGGGTCCGCGGTGCCGTGGAAAAACAGCAGCGGCGTGGGCCGGTAGCCATCCGGGTTGCTGGGCGCGTGGTTATCGCCCTCGCCCAAGGTGGAGGCGAAGATGCAGGCGCGGGTGAGGGTAAAGGGAGCGTCGAAAAGCAGGCGGAGCACCATCTGACCGCCATTGGAATAGCCGCAAGCAAAGGTGCGCGCGGTGCTGAACTCGCGCTGCATAGCTTCAACGAGATACGTGGCGAAGGCGATGTCATCAACGTTCTCCGTGCGGGCGGTGACCGGTAGGATGCTGCGGCAATCATTGAAATGGCGATCCACGCCGTCGGGGTAGACGAGGATGGTGTTGGTGGCATCGGCAAGCTCGTCGAAGGTGCCATTGGTAAAGCGGCGCATCACGTTGCCGGATTGCAACGAGCCGTGGAAGAAGAGCAGCAGGTCCGGATGCGGGCCGGGATTATCCGGCGTGATGATGAGGAAGCGGCGGGTGCGGCCATCCACATCCGCGGTGCGGCGGTGTACGTGCATAGCCGCCCAGTTTAGTCGGCGTGGTGCTCCTCGGCCGTGGTGTGGCAGTCGGCGTGGAAGCGTTTAGCGGCGACCTCGTCGCGCACTGCGCTTTTATTGCGCCGCCAGCCAATGAGCCGGCACACCAGATAGATAACAAAGGAAATGGTGGTGACAAATACCGAAACCGGAAGACCGGGCGCGAGCGATAAGATGAAGCCGCCCACGGCCGACACCTCGGCGAAAATGGTGGCCCACATGACCGCGCGCAGGGGCGAGGAAGTAACCTGCACGGCCGCTGCGCCGGGGGTGATAAGCAACGCCATGACAAGCAGCGAGCCGACGATTTGTACCGACTGAGCGGCCGCGAGCCCGACGAGTACGGCGAAGGCGACCGAAATAAAACGGGTCGGCACGCCGGCCGCCTGGGCCATAACTGGGTCGGCCGAAGCGAAGAGCATGGGGCGCCACAGGATGGCTACGGCGGCGAGGATGACTACGGTGGTTGCGGCCAAAAGCCATACCGAGGCCGAGGACACGCCGACGATCTGGCCGGTCAGCAGCGTCATCGCGGTATTCGCGTTGCCCGGATAGAGGTGCAAAAATAGCACCGACAGTCCTAGACCAAAGCTCATGACCACGCCGATGGCGCTGTCTTGCTGGCCCTTAAAGCCCAGTACGGCGAGGATGATGGCGGCCACGATGGCCCCGGCGACGGCACCAAAGCCCAAGTTGAGACCGAAAAGTAGTGCGGCGGAGGCACCCATGAGCGCGAGCTCGGAGGTGGCGTGGACGGAAAAAGACATCTGGCGCAGCACGATGAGCGAGGTCATCACGCCGGACAGGATGCCCAGCAGCGCGGAGGCGATGAGCGAGGATTGCACAAAATCCACGCTGAGCAGGTACTGGGTGTCTTCCATAAAGCTAGACAACGATAAGCCTCCCATCGACGTTTAAGACGTTGACTTTGGAACCGTAGAGCTCGGAAAGGACATCGGAGCGCATAACCTCATCCACCGCGCCGAAGGTATGACCGCCGGGAGCAAGGTAGAGCACCTTATCGGTCACTCCGAGTACCGGATTGATGCCATGGGTGACAAAGATGATGGAGGTGCCGCGCTCGCGGCGTAGCGCATCTAGCTTCTCCACGGTGTCTTGCTGGCGCGCCGGGTCGAGCGAGAGCAGCGGCTCATCGGCAAGGATGAGCTCTGGGTCATTGGCCAGCGCTTGGGCCTGGCGGATAAGTTGCTGCTGGCCGCCGGATAGCTGTCCTACGCGGCGGTCGCGCAGGCCGGTGGCACCTACCTCGGCGAGGAGCTCGTCGACGCGGTGGCGGGGAGGGCGGCGGCGTCGGAAAGCGCCGTGCGCAAGGGAGAGCGATACTAAGTCGCGGGCGCGCAGGGGCAGGTCGGCCGGGAACATGCGCTGCTGCGGGATGAATCCGACGCGGCAGTCTACGTCGACGCTGCCGGCCGTGAGTTTGCGGGTGCCCAAGATAGTGCCGAGCAGGGTGGATTTGCCCACGCCATTGGGGCCCAAAACGGCGATAAACTCGCCGCGGTCAACGGCGAGGTTAAGGCTGGACCACAGCGGGGCAACCGCTGCGTCATGAAATTGGATGAGCACTAGAGCTTCCCCAGGGAGTCGGTGACCTCGTCATAGTAGGTCCAGAACTCCTTGCCATCCGGCGGGGTCTCGCCGATTTCGACGATATTGACATCCGCATCCTCCGCGGCGGACTTGATACGGCCGGCGGTATCGGTTTCGGTCTGCGGGTTAAAGATGAGAAGGTCCACCTTGTGGTCCTTGATGGCCTTGGTGAAGGCGGCAAGGTCGGCCGCGGTGGGCTCGCCCTCAGAAATGGTGGCCTTGCGGTAGCCCTCTGGGGTGACGTCCTTGCCGGAGGTGTACTTCATGATGTAGTCCGCAATCGGCTCGGTCTGGGCGTAGGAGAGATCGCCCGGTAGCTCCTTGAGCTTGTCGCGCAGGCGGTTGACGTGGGAGTCCACGCGCTCGGTGCTGGCGTGCGCATCGGTATTGAGCTCATTGATCTGGTCCGCGATATTACCGGCGACCTCGTCGAGCGCAGCTGGGTCGTACCAGATGTGCTCGTTGCCTTCGATATTGGTGACCTTCTTTGGGTCCTTCTTGGCGGTGGCCTTGGCGGCGTCGATGGTCATGACATTGGGGTCATCGGCCAGCTTGCCGTGGTCGGTCAGCGGCAGGGCGGAGATGATGTTGTCTTGCTCGGAGACGGCCTGGTAAATCCAAGAATCGTAGCCGCCGCCGTTGACTACGAGCAGGTCCGCGTCTTCGGCCTTGGCGATATCGGCCGCGGAAGGCTCGAAGTGGTGGGGATCGACGCCATTGCCCTCCACGATGGGTTTGACCTCAATGTCCACGCCGGAGGCGGTATCGGCCACGGCTTGGGCAACATCGGCCCAGATAGAAGTGGAAGCGACGATAGAGATTTTCTTCTGAGCGCCGGGCTCGGCGGCCGAGTCTTGAGAGTCAGAGGAGGAGCAAGCGGTGGCGGTGAGGAGGAGGCCGCCGGCCGCGAGGAGGGTGGCGGTTGCGCGAAGTGAGTTATGCATAGCTCCCAGTGTGCTGTTGATGGTAATTGTTGTCAATTGAATATGTATTGAAAACGCGGCCGGGGGTAAGCTTACGGCCATGGTGAAACGCAGCCCCACCCGCAAGACGCTGGCCTCGCTGGCCGCCGAACTGGGTGTTTCGCGCACGACGGTGTCCAATGCCTATAGCCGGCCGGACCAGCTCTCGGCCGCGACGCGCGCGCGCATTCTGGCAGCGGCGAAAGCGCGAGGGTACCCCGGGCCGGACCCCACGGCTCGCAGCCTGCGCACCCGCCGTGCGGGTGCGGTGGGCGTGCTGCTGACTGAGCACCTGTCCTATGCCTTCGAAGACATGGCCTCGGTGGATTTCTTGGCCGGCATGGCGGAGGCCTCGGCCGGCGCGCAAAGCATGCTTACCCTCATCCCGGCCGGCCCGGAGGGGGAAGCGGAGGCGACCAGCTTGGTCGGCTCGGCCGCCGTGGATGGTTTTGTGGTTTATTCCGTGGCGGCCGGGGATGCCTACCTGGAGGCGGCGCGCGGGCGCGGGCTGCCGGTGGTGGTCTGCGATCAGCCGACGGATTCGGGCCTGCCTTTTGTAGGGATCGATGACCGAGCCGCCATTGCTCCGGCCGCCCGCGCGCTGGTGGAGGCCGGCCACCGCAAGATTGGCGTGCTGGCCATTCGCCTCAAACGCGAGCGCCACGATGGCCCCATTTCCTGGGAGGAGTTGCAAGAGGCCGATATGCACGTGCAGCACGCCCGCGTCATGGGCGCCATGGACGTCTTTGCGCAGGCGGGGATCGCGCCGGAAACCGTGCCCGTGGTCACCCAGCACATCAATGATGCGCAAACCACGCGGGCGGCCGCGCAGTTGCTTCTCGACGCCCACCCTGACCTCACCGCAGTCCTGTGCACCACCGACTCCATGGCGCTGGGCGTGATGACCTATGCGCGCGAACGGGGCATCGATATTCCCAGTGAGCTTTCCGTCACCGGCTTTGACGGCATCGATGCGGCGCAGCGCCTTGGCTTGACGACCATCATCCAGCCCAATAAGGCCAAAGGCGCCGCCGCCGGCCACATGCTCTCTAACCTCATCGCCGCCGCGGATAATGCGGCGGCGGCCGTGCCGGCGGTGTCGCGGCGGGTACTGCGGACGAATTTCGCGGCGGGGCGGACCGTGGCACCACCGCGTTAAGTCGGGGCAGGCCGGGGTTTACCGGCTAGGCGTCGTCGCCGCGGGAGTGACCTATATGGGCCGCGCGGGCGGTGGCAAGCTCAGTGAGGAAGTGGGCGACGGCGTCGACGTCGGCAAGCTGCACTACGGCCGCCGTATCGCCCTCGCCTACCTTGACACCGACGTCCGGCGGCTGATGGAGGGCGCGGAAACCGTCCTCGTCGGTGACATCATCGCCCAAAAAGACCATGGCAGTGGCGCCGGTACGCTCGCGTAGCTCGTCTAACCACGTGCCCTTGGTGGCCTGAGTGGCAGAAAACTCCACGACGGACTTACCGGCCGTGCGTGGGAAGCCGCCCGGATCGAGTGCGAGACCGGCTTCATAAGCCTGGGCGGCCGCCTCAGGATCGGATTCCTCGAGCGCCCGCAGGTGCAGTACGCGCTGGAACGGCTTGACCTCGATATCCGCGCCTGGGAAGCGCTCCATAATTGCGCGGATCTCGGTTTCCTTGGCGGTCAGATGCTCGCGCATCGCGGGAGTTAGATCCGTTTCTTCCCAAGAGGATTCGGCACCGTGGGAGCCGCCAAAAAGCACGGGCTCGCGCAGTGGACACACGCGCTGCAGGCCTGCGAGGTGGCGGCCGGACAGCACGGCCGCGGTGGTATGCGGCAGATGAGCAAGTTTATCCAAGGCGCGCAGGGAGTCTTGGTTCATCTCGACGTCATAGATGGCCGTGGCAAAGGGGGAGAGCGTGCCGTCAAAATCCGAGACCACCGCGAGGTGCTTGGCGGCGGCAAGGGCCTTGATGGTGGTGGAAAGCGTCATGGCTTCCAGCCTACGTATTTAATTGCCGAGGGAAACCAATTTGATAGACGGCGAGTCTACCTCGTCTGTAACCAGCTCTAAGACCAGCTGGTTATTGCTATTGACGGTGTAGTGGAAATCGCGGCCAGCGGATATCAAGTTGCGCAGCAGGTTATCGGCCCACACGGACGCGCCATGGCAATCCTGGGCGGTCTCGTCATAATCCACCTCATCAAAGTGCAGGCGGTTGCCATCCTGGATATTTTGGCGCTCCTCATCGGCGGAATAGGTCACCTTTCCCACCATTTGGGTGCAGCCGGTGGTGCCTACCAGCGTAGATTCACCAAAGCTCAACGTGGGTGCCTGCGGGATGGATTCCGGGATGGTAGAGGCAGCATCCGGGGTGGTGTTGATGGAGACTACCTGCCACTGTTTATCCAGGATCTGCTCATCACCAGGGGCCTGGGGCTCTTCTTCGCCGGAGCCGCAGGCAACTAGCAGCGTGGCGGCGCACGCAGCGGCGAGCGGAGTAATGAGGCGGGCACAGCGAGGAATCATGCGCCAGCCTCCTCGGCGTCGGCATGGCGCAGGCAGCTCAGGAAGGACTGGGACCATAGCTGTACGTCGTGCTCAGTGACCTGCTGGTGCATGGCGAGCATGCGCTGGGACATGGCAGAGGGGGCATCGTCAAGCGCGGTGAGCGCATTGAGCAAGGCGGCCTTGACGGACTCGATATCGAAGGGGTTGCACAGGTAGGCCTGGCTGAGCTCATCGGCAGCCCCGGCAAACTCAGAGAGCACTAGCGCGCCCGAACCATCGTCGTGGCAGGCCACGTATTCCTTGGCCACCAGATTCATGCCATCCTTGAAGGGGGTGACCAGCATGACATCGGCCATCCGGTAATAGCTGCGCAGCAGGCTTTTAGCCACGCCCCGGTGCTGGTAGTGCACCACCGGGTGTCCCACGCGGGCAAAGCGCCCGTTGATGCGGCCGACGGCCTCTTCCACCTTGGAGCGGGTGGCCTTGTAATGATCAAGTCGCTCGCGCGACGGCGTGGCCAGCTGCACCATTGCTACTTCTTCCGGGTCGAGTGCTCCGGACTCCAGCAGCTCCTCAAAAGCAGTCAGCCGCTGCAGGATGCCCTTGGTGTAATCGAGGCGATCCACTCCCAGGATAATGCGCTGGTGCGAGCCCAGCTCTTCGCGCAGCTTGGCGACGTCCCGCTCATCCTCCGCAGTGAACCTGGCAAAGTCCTTCGCGGCGATAGAGATGGGAAAAGCCCCCACGCCGATGGTGCGGCCCTGCGGTAGGTGAATATGTGCGGTGACCTCGCGGGTACTGGCCTCGCCTTCCACGTCGAGGCCGTGGCGGTGGGCGAGCTCGAGGAAGTTGCGGGCATTGGCCTCCAAGTGGAAGCCAATGAGATCCGCGCCGAGCAGCCCGCGCACGAGTTCCTCGCGCCACGGCAGCTGGCGGAAGAGATCGGCAGAGGGGAAGGGGATATGCAAGAAGAACCCGATGGTGAGATCGGGGCGCTTTTGGCGCAGGATGCCGGGCAAAAGCTGCAGCTGGTAGTCCTGGACCCACACGGTGGCACCCTCGGCGGCGACCTCGGCTACCTCATCTGCAAAGCGCAGGTTGACCTCGCGATAGGCGTGCCACCAATCGCGGTCGTAGGTAGGGGTGACTATGAGATCGTGGTAGAGCGGCCACAGGGTGGCATTGGAAAAGCCCTCATAAAAACCCTCGAAATCGGACTCGGTGAGCTTGACCGGATGCAGCAGCACGCCGGCATCGGTGCGGAAGGGCTCAGGTGCGGTGTCAGTCACGCCGGGCCACCCTACCCAGCAGCCCTGATGGGACTCCAGGACCGGGGACAAGGCGGTGACCAGTCCGCCTGGCGAGGGTGTCCACGTATGGCTGCCATCGGGCCGGGTTTCTAGATCAACCGGCAGGCGGTTGGCCACCACCACGAAGTCATTGCCATGCTCACTCATGGTGCAAGAATAACTTAAGACTTCTTAGCAGACTTCTTTGTTGCCTTCTTAGAGGCCTTCTTCGTCGCTTTCTTCGTGGCCTTCTTGGTCGACTTCTTTGTCGATTTCTTGGTGGACTTTTTGGTCGACTTCTTCGTGGACTTCTTGCTGGATTTCTTGGTCGACTTCTTCGGGGCGGCATCGGCCTGCTCCGCCAGAACCTTCTTGTGTACCAAGCCCTTGGGCTCCACGCCCAGCATGGACATCAGGGTCACGCCGTCGAGGAAGTCTTGGGCGTAGGTGGCCACGATGCGGCGGGCTGCGCGGGAGGTCTCCTCCTCAAGGGCGTGATTCTGGTCAGCCTGTGGGTGGGTGTCTTGGACCTTGGGTGGCACGACGTGTCCTCCTGAACGTTGTGGAAACTACTTAAGCGCTTGCAAGAAAAGCTATCAGAGCAAATATTGTACGCTACCGGCGGCGTTTAAGACCGCTCGGGTCCGGATTCGGTGCCCGGCTGCTCCGGTTTTTGGGCACGAAACGTTTCGGTGCCCGGCACGGTATAGGTGGTCTTCTCGTGCTGCTGCGGCTGCGCCGGCCACTGAGAATCCTCCGGCCACAGGTCCGCGGCGGAGCGGGTACGCGGCCCGTGGTTTTGGGCCTCGTGGCGCGGGTGCTGCTGCGGCTGCTTCGGCCCGAGCTTGGGTGGTAACTCCGGGCGATTGACGCGCGGGGCAAACGGGGACATGGGCACGCGCGGGATTCGCGGGGCCTTGCGGGCCAAGTGCGTGGCCTTATGGAAGGAGAAGCGGCCGATGCGCTTGAACGTGGAGTAGGGGCGGAAGTACTGCGGGCGACGCAGGCGACGGGCCACGCGCTCGCCTAACACCACTCCGGCGGCCAGGGCGCCGGAAATGGCTAGCGCCATTGCCATGTTGGTAAAGCCGGTAATCATCTGCTCATTGAGCGAGGCGTACATGCCGCGGTAGAGCATGAGGCCGGGGAGCATCGGCGTATAGCCCACGATCATGGTGATAAGCGGCGGGATGCCCCAACGGCGCGACATCAAGCCGCCGGCCAGGCCGACGACCACAGCGGACAGGCCCGAGGCAATCACCGGGCCGATGCCAAACGGCACCACCACGAAGTAATAGAAGATCATGCCGGCCGCGGCGGTAAGCCCCGACATGGTGATCTCGATCCAGGCAGCCCCGCAGGCTAGCGCAAAGGCGGCGGAGCCGGTGCCACCGAGCACCACCAGCAGCGGAATCTCGTGGTAGACCGGCGGGGCCAGCGTGGCCAGCGGCGGCAGGTTAAAGCCCAGCGAATCAGCCAGCTGGATGCCCACGCCCACGCCAGCGATGATGGCGCCGGTAGATAGCAGCGCCTCAAAGAAGCGGGCGGAGGAGGTTACGGGGGCGCGCGTGATGCCGTCGACCAGCGATTGCACCAAGGTTAGACCCGCTACCAGCACGATGATGCCGGAGGCGATGATCTGTGCCGGCGAGAAATTAATGCCGAACGAGGCCGCCACGTTGTACAAAATGGCGGCAGGGAAGACAGCGAAGAAGCCACCGACCACATTCTGATAGAAGGGCGGCAAGCGATAGTTGGCCAACCAAGCGTTCAGACCCATGATGAAGGCGGAAACCACAAAGGCCACCACGCCGACGAGCAGATCGCCGCCGAGCATCATGGAAATCAGGCCACCCATCGCGCCCCAGCCGAGCATGACCGTGGCCGGCTTATAAGGGGCGGGCATGCGGTCAATCTCGTCGAGGCGCTGCTCCGCCATGGCCGGTGGCATCTGGCCGGAGTGGATAGAGCGAATGAGCTTATCGACGGCCGAGAGCTTGGAAAAATCCACGCCAATGCTCGGCACCACACGGAAGACGTGCAGGTTTTGGCGCTGCTCGCCGGTGCCGATGGTGGTGTGGATGGTGATGGTATTCATCAAGATATCCACGTGGCAGTAGTGCAAGCCATAGGAAGATGCCGCCAGGTGTACCTGGGCGCGGGCATCCGAGTTAGCCGTACCGGCGCCGATGAGGATTTCACCAATGCGGGCGGCGATCTCCATGACGCCGGTGACCTGGGCGGCATCATGGAGATCGACCGGGGCGAGTGGCGATGGCGGCGGTGCGGCTTTAGCCGCGTCGATGATGGCTACTTGGCCCGAGGAAGCGCGCAGGCGCTCCCGCATAGCGGACAAAAATGACACGGAAATAACCCTCGAAAAAGCGCTGAGAAAGTGGGATAGATTCTGCCTGAACTTTAGCCCCTGTACCCTGTCAATGCATAGATGGGGGACCGGCTTTCCCTTTAGCGTTGGTGCTCGGGTACTATGCAACGAGCGGGATATCTCCCGCGGTGCTGGAGTGGCGCAATTGGTAGCGCAACGCACTTGTAATGCGTAGGTTGCGAGTTCAAGTCTCGTCTCCAGCTCAAAAGGAGGCTGGGTCCAGCGTGGGCCTAGCCTTCGTGGTGTTTTGTGGGGGCATCAATAAGCCCAAAAAGCCGGTCAACCATGCGTTGGCGGTTAGCGGGGGAGAGCTTGCGCTGGTTGAGGTGATCGTGCACCCACAGCCCCGTACTAAGCAACATGACGAGCAGGTCATCCTCGTCGGTCTCGGCGGCGGAGGGATCCACCATCCACCGTGCATCCACATCTGCCCATTGGGCAGAAAAATCTGGGTGAGTCTGGGAGTGCACACACATCAGCAGCTTGACGAGCGGATCCTTTTTGCCCATGGAGAGCACCAAGGCGCGGGAGCGCTCGGCCCAACTGAGTTCGCTGGCAGGGCGGCCGCCGGCGAGTTGCTCGAGCTCTTCTTCCCAGCGCTCAGCGCAAAAACGGTGACAATCTACCAGCAGGTTGTGGCGGGTAGGAAAGTGGTAGATGAGACCGGACTTGGACATGCCGGTCGCCTGCGCAAGGGAGTCATAGGTAAGGCCGGAGACGTCCTCGGCGGCGATGATATCGAGCGCGGCTTCAAGGGCTGCGGTCTTTTTGTTGATTCGCGGCATGGGGATCTCCTGATTTGGGGTTATCGCGGAAGCACCAGGCGGTTATCGCGGCTAGGAGCAAGGCGAAGCAAGCTAGGCCGCCAATGGTGGAAAGATACCCGGCATTGTAGGCGCTGGCGGCGGTCGCGTGGGAAGCGGGGTGATGCAGCGCGTCGGTTCCTAGTTCTGCGAGGTGAGGTGGGAGTTCGCGGGCCATGAGTAAAGGCACGAGGGTTCCGGTCAGGGCAATGGAAATCAGGGTGCCAAATTCATAAGAGACCGCCTCTACGCCAGCGGCCATGCCGGTGCGGTGGAGGGGCGCGGCATTGATGATGGCGGTTGAGGATACGGACATGGCAAGGCCCGCGCCTAGGCCGGTGAGGACGAGGGCGACAACGAGTAGGGCAAGCGTCTCGCCTCGGGTTGCGAGCAGCAGGGTCATGCCGGTGGCCATAAGGAGGAATCCGCCGCTTATGAGCGGGAGGAATCCCAGGCGATGCAATGTGGCGCCGCCCAGGATGGAGGTAGGGATGGCAGATAGCGCCATGGCGGAGATGATAAGGCCGGCGTGGAGGGGTGAGAGGGCGTCGACAAGCTGCAGCTTTTGGGTGCTGAGTAGCTCTAGGCCGGACATACCGAACATGGCACCGCCGGCCGCTAAGGCCCCGCCGCTGAAGACGCGGGAGCCAAAGATGTCGAAGGTCAGAAGGGGATCTGCCAAGCGGGTCTGGCGGTGGGCAAAGGCGAGCGCGCCGCAGACGAAGACGGCAGCCGCAGCGACGCTCACCGGCCACGCGTGTGACAGGGATTTTATGGCCAATACCAGGCTGGTAAGAGTGATAAGGGAATACAGGGACGAAGGAAAGTCCCAGTGTTTAAGGGGATTTGGGGCGTTTGGCGGAGCTAGGAGCAAGGTCAACGCGAGGGCAAGGGCCACGACCGGGACATTGAGTAGGAATACTGAGCCCCACCAGAAGTGCTCCAAAAAGAAGCCGCCCACGGTGGGGCCGGCCGCCGCGCCGATGACGGCGACAGAACCCCAGATGCCAATGGCCGTGTTGCGCTCCACCTCATCGGGAAAGGTAAGGCGGATAAGTGCAAGGCTCGATGGCATCATGATGGCGGCGCCGCAGCCTAGGAAAGCCCGGCTTAGGACCAGCGCCCAGGCGCTGGGGGAATAGGCGGCGAGTAGGGAGGCGCCGCCAAAAATGGCCAGACCGATGAGGAACATCCGCCGGTGACCGGTGCGATCACCTAGCGTGCCGGTGCCGAGAAGGAGACCGGAGAGTACCAACGCGTAGGCGTTGATAATCCATAGTTGCTGGGTATCGGTGGTATGCAATTGCTGCGATAGCTGCGGCAATGCGGTGTAGAGGATGGAATTATCCAGCCCAACCATGAGTAACCCCAGAGAGATGACGGCGCAGAAAGACCACCGCTGCGTGGCCGTGGAGGCCGGGGTGGAAACGCTTCCTGCGCGGGGTGGGTGGATACTCATAGCAGAGTAAACAGTACCGAACGGTCGTTATAGTTTACAGCCAAAGATAGGTTAGTATTACCTTCCTCACAGCTGGACGCAGTGTGTGAGTGTATAGGAGAATAGTGGACTTTCCTGCGGTGTAAGTAGCACAGTGGTATTAGCACCAATTAAGAGTTAAGGATGATAATTAATGGCACGTAACTATGCAGAACAGCTAGTTGACACCCTAGAAAAGCAGGGTGTCGAGCGCATTTATGGCCTGGTCGGTGACTCTCTGAATCCGATTGTGGATGCAGTTCGTCGCTCCTCCATCGAGTGGATTCACGTCCGCAATGAGGAGGCTGCAGCCTTCGCCGCTGAGGCAGATTCCCTGACCACCGGCAAGCTGGCAGTATGTGCTGCATCCTGCGGTCCGGGCAACACTCACCTCATCCAGGGCCTGTATGACGCCCACCGCAACGGCGCCAAGGTTCTGGCACTGGCTTCCCATATTCCATCCCGCCAGATCGGCTCCAAGTTCTTCCAGGAGACCCACCCAGAGGCAATCTTCCAGGAGTGCTCTGGTTATTGCGAGATGGTCAATTCCGCTGAGCAGGGCGGTGTTGTCCTGCACCATGCCATCCAGTCCACTATGGCAGGCAACGGCGTTTCCGTCCTGGTCATCCCGGGCGACGTCTCCATGCAGGACGCCGACGATGACTCCTTTGTGGAGTCCAAGATCTCTACTGGTCGCCCAGTCGTCTTCCCGGACCCAGCCGAGGCTGCGGCCCTGACCCAGGCCATCAACGAGGCTAAGACTGTCACCCTCTTCGTTGGCGCTGGCGCCAAGGATGCCCGCGAACAGGTGCTGAAGCTGGCGGAGAAGATTAAGGCTCCTATCGGCCACGCCCTGGGTGGCAAGATGTACATCCAGTACGAGAACCCATTCGATGTGGGCATGAACGGCCTGCTGGGCTACGGTGCGGCACACGAGGCCACCCACGAGGCTGACCTGCTCATCCTGTTGGGTACCGACTTCCCGTATAACGACTTCCTGCCGGATGCCAACGTGGCACAGGTGGACATCAACGGCTCCCACATCGGCCGCCGCACCAAGATTTCTTATCCGGTTACCGGCGACGTAGCCGCTACCATCGAGAACATCCTGCCGCACGTGGATGAGAAGAAGGACCGCTCCTTCTTGGACAAGATGCTCAAGAAGCACTACGGCAAGCTGGAGCACGTCGTGGAGGCCTACACCTCCAACGTGGAAAAGCACACCCCGATCCACCCAGAGTACGTTGCAGACCTCATCGATAGGAACGCGGATGAAGACGCCATCTTCACCGTCGATACCGGCATGTGCAACGTGTGGGGCGCTCGCTACATCACTGCCAACGGCAAGCGCGAGCAGATTGGCTCCTTCCGCCACGGCACCATGGCCAACGCCCTGCCACAGGCGCTGGGTGCACAGGCCGCTAACCCTGGCCGCCAGGTCATCACCTTCTCTGGTGACGGCGGACTATCCATGCTGATGGGTGAGCTGCTGACCGTAAAGCTCCACAACCTGCCTATCAAGATGTTCGTGTTCAATAACTCTTCCCTGGGCATGGTCAAGCTGGAGATGCTGGTGCAGGGTCTACCGGAGCACGAGACCGACCACGAGTCTGTCAACTTTGCCAAGATTGCAGAGGCTTCCGGTATCAAGCACTTCCGCATCGAGGATCCGAAGGAAGCTCCGGAGCAGATCAAGAAGGCGTTGGCCTACAACGGCCCGGCTCTTATCGACGTCGTTACTGACCCCAACGCCCTGTCCCTGCCACCAACGCTGACCATCGAGCAGCTCATGGGCTTCTCCAAGGCCGCAACCCGCACCGTTCTGGACGGTGGTGTGGGCCAGATGATCACCATGGCAAAGTCCAACCTGCGCAACATCCCACGCCCGCAGGACTTCTAAATAGCGCGCCGCGTTAGTTACCACGCTCTTCCTCACTAGGGGAGGGGCGTGGTTTTCTTTTGCGGCGACCAGGGCGAGCATCTATGTTCACAGGATTCAGCCAGAAACTCTTCAGTAGGCTGGGAAGCAAGCGTGTCATGATTGCGTGATAGAAATTCGCAACCTTTAAGGGAGTCTGAGGAGAACATGGAAGACAAAAAACTCGCCAAGGTTCTTGTCGTCGATGACGAGCCCAATATTGTGGAGCTGCTCACCGTATCGTTGAAGTTCCAGAACTTCGAGGTCTTCAGCGCCAATTCCGGCCACGAGGCGCTGCGCGTAGCCCGTGAGGTAAACCCTGATGCCTACATCCTGGACGTGATGATGCCGGGCATGGACGGCTTCGAGCTGCTAGGAAAGCTGCGTCAGGAGGGGCTGGACGGCCCGGTGCTGTACCTCACGGCAAAGGATGGGGTGGACCAGCGCATCCACGGCCTGACCATCGGTGCGGATGATTATGTGACCAAGCCATTTAGCTTGGAAGAGGTCATCACCCGCCTGCGCGTCATCATGCGCCGCGGTGGTGCGGCGGAAGAATCCACCAACGACGCCACCATGAGCTACGCAGATTTGACGCTTAATGATGACACCCATGAGGTCACCAAGGCCGGTGAGCTCATCGAGCTTTCCCCCACCGAGTTCAATCTGCTGCGCTACCTCATGCAGAACAAAGAAGTGGTGCTGTCTAAGTCCAAGATTTTGGATAACGTGTGGCACTACGATTTCGGCGGCGATGGCAACGTGGTCGAGTCCTATATCTCCTACCTGCGCCGCAAGATTGATACGGGCGATACCCAGTTGATCCACACCGTGCGCGGCGTGGGTTATGTACTGCGCACCCCGCGCTCCTAAAGTGCTGTGGTAATGGAAGATTCACAGGAGACCCAGGGCCAGGCGCCTGCGCCAGCGGCAGCGCGCCCGCAATCCATGTGGCATGAAGGCCTAGGGCAAGACGAGGGGGAGGACAAGTCCTCCAAGCGGCGGATGTTTTCCCAGATTCCGCAGGCAATGCCGCTGCGTACGTGGTTGGTCATCCTCCTTGTCGTAGTCTCTGGGCTGGGTATTACAGGCTCGTCCTTTGCGGTGAACTCCATTATGCGCAATGTGCTCTTTAATAACGTCGATGATGAGCTGCGCTCCGCATCGACTACGTGGGCACGCGATATCAGCAATGACTTCTTTATCGGTGATCACACTAAGCGCCCGCCTACCGAATACGTGGTGCTGAACTACCTGCCCAATGGCACCATCCGCTATTCGGGGCCGTCTTCGACCACACCGAATGCGGAGAATATCCCGCTTGGCGGCTATCCCACCACCGTTGGGTCCATCGAGAACAATACCAAGTGGCGCGCGCTGGCTTTTGCGGATTCTAATGGCGTCATCACGGTCATCGCTAAGGATATGACCCATGAAAAGGAAATCCTGCACGGCCTGGCGATGGTGCAGGTGACCATCGCCGCCATCGCCTTGGCCGCCATTGCGGCCGTGGGTTTCTGGTTTATCCGCAGGGCGTTGCGGCCGCTGCGGGTGGTGGAAAAGACGGCGTCGGAAATCGCGGCGGGCGACCTGGACAAGCGCGTTCCCAAGTGGCCGCTGCATACCGAGGTGGGCCAGCTGGCCGCCGCGCTCAATATTATGCTGGGGCAGCTACAGCGCTCCGTCGTGCGTGCGCAGGACAAAGAGGAACAGATGCGCCGCTTCGTAGGTGATGCCTCGCACGAGCTGCGCACGCCGCTTACTAGCCTGCGCGGCTATACCGAGCTTTATCGCTCCGGTGCCACCAAGGACGTGGACATGGTCTTTTCTAAGATCGATGATGAATCGAAGCGCATGTCCCTGCTGGTGGAGGATTTGCTGGCGCTTACCCGCGCCGAGGGTACACGCCTCGACCTGCGTCCGGTGGATCTATTGGAACTGGCCCTGTCCGTAGGCTCGTCCGCGCGTGCGGCCTTCCCCGGCCGCGAGATTTCGGTGGCCAATGATGCCAAGTCCATCCCCGTGGTCAATGGTGATGCCAGCCGCCTGCACCAGGTGCTGCTTAACCTAGTGACCAATGGCATCCGCCACGGCGGCGAGGGGGCCACGGTGACGCTGCGCCTGCGCCGTGAAGCCAATGACGTGCTGATCGATGTCATCGATGATGGCAAAGGCATGTCCAAAGAAGATGCGGCGCATATCTTCGAGCGCTTCTACCGCGCGGATACCTCGCGCACCCGCGATACCGGCGGTTCCGGCTTGGGCTTGGCCATCGTGCACTCCCTAGTGGAACAGCACGATGGCAGCATTAGCGTCGACTCCGAGCTCGGCCGCGGCACCACCTTTACGGTGCGCCTGCCCGCGCTTGCCGACGCCCCCTCTGAGTCCTAGTCCTCCTCCCGAAAGCCTTCCTCGTTGCAGCCCAGGTGCTGGCGGATGCGGGCGGCCGCCTCATCCATCGCGGCATCGTCGGTGTTATCGGCGTCGAAGGCCTTGGCAAAGTCATACTCTTCCATCTTCTCGGTAGGGAAGAGATGGATGTGGGTATGCGGGACGTCGAATCCGGCGATGATATAGCCAGTGCGCGGGGTATTGAACGCGGTCTTGATGGCACCGCCGATTTCCAGGGCGACCTCGTTGAGGTGGGCCCAGGTCTGCGGATCCAGGTCGGTCCACTTATCTACTTCCTCGATGGGCACGACCAGGGTGTGGCCGTAGCGCAGCGGCTCGATGGAGAGGAAAGCCACGCAGGTCTCATCGCGGTAGACAAAGCGAGCGGGTAGTTCACCGTTAATGATCTTGCTAAATACAGAAGCCATGTGTGCCAGGCTACCCGCTGGTTATGATGGTGGGCATGCGCATTCTCGTAATTGGTTCGGGCGGCCGTGAACACGCCCTTGTGAAGGGCCTGTCCGCCGACCCCCAGAGCACCGAAATCCACGCCGCGCCGGGCAGCGCGGCCATGTCCACTCTCGCCACGGTCCACCCGGAATACTCCCAGGTAGATGACGTGGATCGCATGGTAGAACTGGCCCGGGATATCGCCGCAGATCTCGTCGTCATCGGTCCCGAGGTGCCGCTCGTTGCTGGCGTGGCAGACGCCCTGCGCGCCGCCGGCATCGCGGTCTTCGGCCCCAGCAAGGAAGCAGCCCAGATCGAGGGATCCAAGGCCTTTGCCAAGGACGTCATGGAGGCGGCAGGCGTTAAGACCGCTCGCGCGGAACAGCTGCGCCCAGGTGCGGCCGAGGAAGACATTGAGGCCGCGCTCGACCGCTTCGGCCCACAGTTTGTGGTCAAAGACGATGGTCTTGCCGGCGGCAAAGGCGTGGTGGTCACCGCGGACCGCGCCGCTGCCCGCGCTCACGTAGATACCGTCCTTGCCGCCGGCAATCCGGTGTTGCTGGAGTCTTTCCTCGATGGACCTGAAATTTCGCTTTTCTGCCTGGTTGACGGCGAGACCGTCGTCCCGCTGCTGCCAGCTCAGGACCACAAGCGCGCCTATGACAACGACGAAGGCCCCAATACCGGCGGCATGGGGGCGTACACCCCGTTGCCGTGGCTGCCGGAGGAGGGCGTGCAGCGCATCGTGGACGAGGTTTGCGTCCCTGTGGCCAAGGAGATGGTATGCCGCGGCACCCCATATTCCGGCCTGCTTTATGCCGGCTTGGCGTGGGGCGAAGAAGGCCCGGCCGTAGTCGAGTTCAACTGCCGCTTCGGCGATCCCGAGACCCAGGCCGTGCTTTCCCTTCTCAAGTCCCCACTAGCAGAGGCCCTCCACGCCACCGCGACTGGCACCCTGGCCGAGCTCGCGCCGCTGGAATGGGAGGATGGCTTCGCCGTTATCGTAGTCATGGCGGCAGAAGGCTACCCGGCCTCCCCGCGCAAGGGCGATGCCATCTCCGGAGCTGCGCTGGATGATCCGCAACGCGTCCTGCACGCCGGCACCGTTCACACAGACGGGGCCTACCACACCGCGGGCGGTCGCGTGCTTAGCGTGCTGGGAAAGGGATCCACGCTGGCTGAAGCGCGAGCAGACGCCTACGCCACCGTCGACGGCATCGAGTTTGCGGGTGGTTTTGTCCGCCGGGACATCGGCAAGCGAGCAGAAGACGGTGAGATTTCTCTCTAACCCTTCACCCCGCGGTGGGGCAGGCATGGAATAATAGTCACGTGGCTGAAAAGAAGAAGATTTCCAACGTCCTGTCCTCCCGCTATGCCTCCGCAGAGCTGTCCAACATCTGGAGCCCGGAGCATAAAATCATCCTGGAACGCAAGCTCTGGATTGCGGTTATGCGCGCCCAAAAGGATTTGGGCGTAGACATCCCCTCCAAAGCCATCGATGCCTACGAGGCCGTGGTGGAAGACGTGAACCTCGAGTCCATCGCGGAGCGCGAGCGCGTGACCCGCCACGATGTGAAGGCCCGCATCGAGGAGTTCAATGCGTTGGCCGGTTATGAGCACATCCACAAGGGCATGACCAGCCGTGATCTCACCGAGAACGTGGAACAGCTGCAAATCCACACCTCGCTGGAGATCATCCGCGATAAGGCCATTGCCGTGGTCTCCCGCATCGGCCGTCATGCCGCCGAGTACCAGTCTCTGGTTATGGCCGGCCGCTCCCATAACGTGGCCGCGCAGGCCACCACCCTGGGCAAGCGCTTTGCTACGGCCGGCGATGAGATGCTGCTGGCCATCGAGCGTGTCGAAGACCTTCTCGCGCGCTACCCGCTGCGCGGCATCAAGGGGCCGATGGGCACCTCCCAAGACATGCTGGATCTCATGGGCGGCTCCGAAGACAAACTTGCCTCCCTGGAGACCGCCATCGCGGATTACCTGGGCTTCCACCGCATCTTCAACTCCGTGGGCCAGGTCTACCCACGCTCCCTCGACTTCGACGCCATCTCCGCCCTAGTGGAGCTCGGCGCCGCCCCGTCCTCGTTGGCCACCACCATCCGCCTGATGGCCGGCAATGAGACCGTCACCGAAGGCTTCAAGGAAGGCCAGGTCGGCTCTTCTGCCATGCCGCACAAGATGAACGCCCGCTCCTGCGAGCGCGTCGGCGGCCTGCAGGTCATCCTCCGCGGCTACCTCACCATGGCCGCAGACCTGGCCGGCCAGCAGTGGAACGAAGGCGATGTCTTCTGCTCGGTCGTCCGCCGCGTCGCGCTTCCCGACGCCTTCTTTGCCCTCGACGGCCAATTCGAAACCTTCCTCACCGTCCTCGACGAGTTCGGCGCCTTCCCCGCCATGATTGACCGCGAATTGGAGCGCTACCTGCCCTTCCTGGCTACCACCCGCATCCTCATGGCGGCCGTGCGTGCCGGCGTGGGCCGCGAGACTGCCCACGAGGTCATCAAGGAAAACGCCGTAGCCGTTGCGCTTAATATGCGCGAAAACGGCGGCGAGCAGGACTTGGTCCAGCGCCTTGCTGCCGATGACCGCCTGCCCATGGACGAGTCCGACCTCGAGGCCGCCCTGGCCGATAAGCACGCCTTCATCGGCGCTGCCGAGTCCCAGGTCAACCAGGTGCTCAACCGCATTAACGCCTTGGTAGGCGAGCACCCCAAGGCCGCCGCCTATACCCCGGGCGAAATCCTCTAGCCCGCATTTTCCGGCTCCCTTCGCAATTCGATCAAATAGTCCCCGGATCCCGCGCGGATTTCGGGGCTTATTTGATCGAAACCTACTCGCCACCCCTGGGCGCTAGAATGAAAGCCATGCGTCTTGAGCTTTCTTCATATACCCATCTTGCCTCCGGCAAGGTCCGCGATATCTACGATGTGGACGAAAACACCCTGCTGATGGTGGTTTCGGACCGCATCTCCGCCTACGACCACGCCTTAGAGCCGGCCATCCCGGATAAAGGTCGCGTGCTGACCGCGACCTCGAAGTTCTTCTTCGATTCCATCGATTTTCCCAACCACCTGGCCGGCCCGCTCGATGATGAGCGCATCCCTGCCGAGTGCCTCGGCCGCGCGATGGTAGTCAAGAAATTGGACATGCTGCCCTTCGAGTGTGTGGCCCGCGGCTTTCTCACCGGCTCCGGTTTGAAGGAGTACAAGGCCAATGGCACCGTGTGTGGCATCGAGCTGCCAGATGGCCTCGTGGAGGCTTCCCGCCTGCCCGAGCCCATCTTCACCCCGGCCACCAAGGCGGAACAGGGCGAGCACGATGAGAACGTGTCCTTCGACTACGTGGTGGACAAGCTAGGCGCCGAGCGCGCCGAGGAGCTACGCGCGGCCACCTTGCGCATCTACTCCACGGCCGCCGCGCTTGCGGAGGACAAGGGCATCATCCTCGCCGATACCAAGTTCGAGTTCGGCCTCGACCAGGACGGTACGCTCGTGCTGGCCGATGAGGTCCTCACCCCAGATTCCTCCCGCTACTGGCCGGCTGATTCTTATGTCGAGGGCGAGGTTCAGCCATCCTTCGACAAGCAGTATGTGCGCAATTGGCTGACTTCCGACGCCTCCGGATGGGACCAAGCCGCCGACGGCACCCCACCTCAGCTGCCTGCCGACGTCGTTTCCGCCACCCGCCTGCGCTACATCGAGGCCTATGAGCGGCTGTCCGGCAAGCATTTCGCTGATTTCCTCTCGCCCGAGGACTAACTCCCCGCCGAAGCTCCCGCACCACGGGGTGCCACGCGTACAGTGGGACGGCATGAGCAACGAGAATCTTTCCGCCCCCGTAGCCGCCGTCCACCCCGTGACCCGTTCCTTCCACGGCCGGGAGTTCGTGGATAACTACGAGTGGCTGCGCGATAAGGAATCCCAGGAAACCCTGGATTACCTCAACGCCGAAAATGATTACACCAAGGCGAAGACCGCGCACTTGGAGGAGATGACGGAGAATATCTTCCAGGAGATTAAGTCCCGCATCAAACAGACTGATATGTCCGTGCCCTCCCGCCGCGGCGATTACTGGTACTACGGCCGCACTGAGGAAGGTAAGAGCTACGGTTATTCCTGCCGCCTTCCAGTAGAGGAGGGGTCCGACCCCTGGACCGCCCCGGTTATCCCGGAGGAAGGCACCCCGGACGGGGAAGAGATTATCCTTGACGCCAACGCGTTGGCCGAGGGGAAGGACTTCTTCGCGTTCGGTGCCGCCTCCATCTCTGATTCTGGCCGCTACCTAGCCTATTCGGTGGATTTTGCCGGAGATGAGCGCTTTGAACTCTACATCAAGGACCTAGAGACCGGCGAGCTTCTCGACGACCACCTAGAGGGCATTTTCTACGGCGCTACCTGGGCTGGAGACGGCTTTATTTTCTACACCACCGTCGACGATGCATGGCGTCCCGATACCATTTGGCGCCACAAGGTAGGCACCGCGCAGTCCGAGGACGTGCAGGTGTTTAAGGAAGATGACGAGCACTTCAACGTCGGCATCGGCAGCGCCCGCTCTGATAAGTACCTCTTCCTTGGCATAAGCTCCAAGGTGACCTCTGAGGTATGGGTGCTCGAAGAGGACAACCCCGAGGGCGACTTCCGCCTGCTGTGGGAGCGTGAATCCGGCGTGGACTACGACGTCGATCACGTCGTCGTCAAGGGCGAGGACTACTGGATTGTCACCCACAATGCCACCGGCCCCAACTTCGAGGTGGGCTATACCAAGGCCGACGGCGAGCTGCCCGCTCTTCGGGATCTGCCCGCGCTGCTGCCTCATAAGGAAACCACCCGCATCGAGGGCGTGGATACCTACCGCGACCAAATTGTGGTGGGTTACCGCCGCGGCGGCATCGGCCGTGCCGCCATCATGCGCATTAACGACGGCTTTGGCGAATTCGAAGAGCTCAACTTCAACGAAGAGCTTTTCACCGTTTCCGTATCTGGTAACCCGGAGTGGGACGCGCCGGTGCTTCGCGTAAGCTATGTGTCCTTTACCCAGCCCGCCCAGCTTTTCGATTACCGCGTGGACACCGGCGAGTACACCCTGCTCAAGGAGCAAGAGGTTCCCGGTGGTTATAATCCGGATGATTATGTGGCCTACCGCGTGTGGACCACGGCTGCCGACGGCACCGACATCCCCGTCTCCATTGTCCATCGCGCCGATCTTGACCGCACCCAGCCGAATCCGACTCTGCTCTACGGCTATGGCTCCTACGAGGTCAGCGTGGATCCGGCCTTCTCCGTGACCCGCCTGTCCCTGATGGACCGCGGCATGATTTTTGCGGTCGCCCACGTGCGCGGCGGCGGCGAGATGGGGCGCACATGGTACGACGATGGCAAAATGCTCAAAAAGAAAAACACCTTTACTGACTTCATCGCCGTTGCCGATGACCTCATCGCCCGAGGCGTGACCACCGCAGACCAAATGGTGGCCGAGGGCGGTTCGGCCGGCGGAATGCTTATGGGTGCAATCGCCAATATGGCCCCAGACCGCTTTACCGCCATCCAGGCCGTCGTGCCGTTTGTCGATCCGCTGACCTCCATTCTCATGCCGGAGCTTCCACTGACGGTGCCTGAATGGGAGGAGTGGGGCGACCCGTACCACGATCCTGAGGTCTATGACTACATGAAGTCCTACTCGCCGTACGAGAATATCGAGGTCAAGGACTATCCGGACATCCTGGCTATTACCTCGCTAAACGATACCCGCGTGCTCTACGTTGAACCGGCCAAGTGGATTGCCCAGCTGCGGGCGACGGCCACCGGCGGTGAGTTCCTGCTCAAAACTGAAATGGCTGCAGGCCACGGTGGAGTGTCCGGCCGTTATGAAAAGTGGCGCCAAAACGCCTTCGAGTATGCGTGGACGATCAATAAGGCCACCGGTCTGGAGAAGTAAAACCCGGATAGGGGGCCAGCGCGCGAATCCTAAATTCCTGTGCGATAATTTTTCTTATGAATGGCCACCTTCTGGTATCGATCTCCAGCATCTTTGATGACACACGGAAGCAGGCTAGCCGGCTCCTCTCGATCCTTGATCGAGAGGAGATTCCTGTTTCCCTGCTTATTGCCCCGCATATCGACGGCAACTGGCACCTTGCGAAAGATAAAGACACCAAAAGCTGGCTCCGAGACCAAGCCGATGCCGGCCGCATACTCATCCTCAACGGTTTCGACCGCTCGGTGCAGGGACGTCGTGCAGAGTTTGCGAATCTCGACTCCCACGAGGCAAAGCTGCGACTCGCGGGTGCGACCCGTCAGATGGCCAAGATCGGCTTCGAACCCACAATTTTCGCCCCGCCGCGCTGGCGCATGTCTCCCGGCACCCTGCAGGTATTGCCACAGTTTAAGTTTGAGGTGGCAGCCTCTACCCGCGGTGTTTTGCAGATCAATTCCGGCAAATTCCACCAGGCCCGTAACTTGTCCTTTGGCGAGGGCTTTGGCTCCGCTAAGTGGTGGCGCAAGAACATCATTCGTGCAGCAGAGCGGTCCGCGCAGCGCGGCAATACCGTTCGCCTGTCCGTGTCCGGCCGCAACCTAGATGACCGCAAGGTGATCCATGACTTCGTCAAAGCTGCCGACCGGGCTATTAACGCTGGGGCGACCCCTGCCGATTATGGCGCCTTCCTGCCAAATTAGGGAGCGCATTCCCTCGTCAGAGGTTCTGCGAACAAAAGTGGCGGGGATGGTTGGTGGTGTCTATGTCCGGTAGCACGATTTCGTCCATCTAAAACCCTGTTTCCGTCAACGGTTGTAGTGTTTTAGATGGACGAAATCGTTGAAATCGCAAAAATTAAGACCCCGCACGCTTAGGATTTCTCCGAAGCGAGCGGGGTCTGCGTCTGTGGGCGATTAGCGCTGCAGGCTGGTGATGAAGTTCTTTACTTCTTGCGGCAGCATGCCCCAGATCGGGGCCGGGATGGCCTTCTGGAGATTGCCGGTCACAGCGAGGAAGCCGGGGATGGCGACGAGGCCGGCGATAGCCGCGATGGCAGCGGCGATACCGGCGCCGACAGAGCTAGTGCTGGAGTTGGAACCGAAGCCAGGCTTACCGGGCTTTTCTGACGGCTTGTCCTCTGGCTTATCGGAAGGTTCATCGGAAGGCTTATCCGCCGGATCATCTGCAGGATCATCCGCAGGATCGTCTGGCTGGCCGGCGGAGTCGTCCGCACCGAGGGTGAAACCGACCTTGACTGGGTCATGGTCAGAGGCGCGGAACGGGGAGTCATCGTAGAAGTCGACGATATTGTAGTTGCGGCGGGAATACTCGAAGGCGACGGGTTCGTCGGCATTGATGTTCCAGACTTGGGCGTCGTCAAGCGTGCCGGTGGCTACCTTGTTTGCCAGCACGTGGTCCAAGGTGCCAAGCAGGCCGGAGAACTGGTAGGAGGGATCGGCACCATATTTTTCGGCGGGCACGGTAAAGCCATCGTTGCGGAAGACGTCGAGCGCGGTCTCGTGAGTATAGGTATTGAAATCGCCTAGGGCGAAAAGCGGCTTATCCTTCCAGTCTTCCTGCTTGTGGAGGGCATCGAGGACGGCCTGTGCCTGCGCGTTGCGCACGTTCGGGTTATTGCCCCGGCCATCGCCGGAATCGGCATCGCCCTTGGCCACCGAGCCCTTGGACTTGAAATGGTTGGCCACGGCAACGAAGGACTCCTCGCCCTCCTTTAGCGGTTGGAATTCCTGGGCAAGAGGCTCGCGGGCGGTGCCGGTGAAGCGATCGTCCTGGAAGATGCGGGACTCGCCGACAGGCTTCACCACATCCTTGTGGTAGATAAACGCGGTGCGGATGACATCCGGGGAGTCTGGTACGGCGTCCTTGGACGGGGAAGGAACGAAGGCCCACTTATCGGAGCCGGCGGCCTCATTGAGCTTTTCCGTCAGGTGCTTGAGTGCCTTATCGCGCTGGGCAAAGCCACCGGTGACAGCGTAGCCATCTTCGATTTCGGAAAGGCCGATGACATCGGCATCGAGGCCGTTGATGGCCGCGACAATCTTGCGTTCCTGGTCCGCGAGTGCGGATTGGGTATAGGCGCCGCGGGTCTTACCGCGGTTGACCGTGACCTTATTGCCCTCGCGGTCGGTGTAGGCGCTGCCGCCGAGTTCCTCGCCCAGGGAGGTGAAGTAATTCAAAACGTTGAAGGCGCCGATGGTGTATTCGCCCTTGACGTCATCGATGGCGTGCAGCTCAGCCTCGCGGGAGTTCTCCCAAGAGATGGGCAGGTCTGCGCCCGCGGTGTTGCCGGTGACTGGGGTAGTGGGCTGGAAGCGCCACTGCTCGTGAGAAAAGCCTACGATGACCGGGTGCTGGAAAGAGACGGTATCGGTGGTACGCAGGGACTTGATGGTGTGGGCATCATCCTGGGCGATATACGGCAGCGGGGTATTCTGGTCGGTCTTTAAGTAGTCGCGGGTGCGGCCATCGTCCAAGGTGACCAGTTTATCGGCGTTGTCCTTGGTCAGCTTCTGGATATCGGAATTGGGATCCGTGGAAGGGGAGAAGATATCGGAAGGCTGGCGGAAGGCTTCCTTGCCAGGGGCAAGGCCAATCTCGCCGTACTGGTTGAGAGCGTAGTTATTGGTTACGGTGTGCTCGCCGGGCTGGATGAGCATGTGCTCGAAGGGCTCGCGGGCCTCGTTGCCATCGGGAAGCTGATCCACCTTGAGTGGGGTGACCTTCTCTAGCGGGGTATCGAGCTGCGTGACCGTGGAGGCGGTGAGCTGGGTGGAACCGTAGAACTCGGAGACCTTGCCGGTGACCGCAACGGAATCCTCGAGGTCAGGGTACTGGTCGGCCGGCTTATCACCCATGTAGACAAAGATGGCCTGGGAAGCATCGGTAGCTTCGGCACCGGTCCCGCCCGTCTGGATGGTGAAGCCATTGAGGCCACCCTGGCTCCACACGCCGGTGACGACGCCCTCGGTGGCAACGGTCTGGTCCTTGAGCGGGGACTCAGCGCCGGTGCCTTGGATATCCGCGATGGCGGTGACGCCCTCGGGAGCAGGTTGCTCGGGCTCGGCCGGATTCTCAGGCTGCGGGGCAGGGGCCTCGTTACCGGAATTGGTCGGGGTAGGGGTGCCGGTGGTGAAGTCGGCGGCGTTGTCATCGCTATCGGTGCCCGCGGCGTCGCGGGAGGCGGACTTGGCATTGGACAGGCCAGCGGCGGCGGTGCCTTCCTTGAGGGAAGCGGCGCCGTAGCCGATGGCGTCGATGGGGGTACCGGTGGTGTCGGCAAGCTGCACGGAGCCCTTGGAGCCGGACATATTGAGGCTGCCCTCGGCATCTGGGGCAGGCAGGGCCTCGCCCGCGCCATTGCCGGCCGCGCCCTGCACCAGGAAGTAGCCGTGCGGGGCAATGGTGCCGGAAAGCCCCACCTTGCCGCCGGTGTTGCCGGAGGCGGAGAAGTACTCCACGGTGTATCCGGTCAGGTCAATTGGAGCATCGGTGGGGTTATAGAGCTCGATGAAGTCATGGGTGAAGGCAGCGCCCTTATTGCCGCCTCCCCCGTAGACCTCGGAGATGACGGCAGCGGAGCCATCGGTTGCGGCCGTGGCGGTAGGAACGGCAAGGGCGGCAGAAGACAAGGCGGTGGCAAGTGCCAGCGCGCCGAGGCGGCGAGAAGACATAGATTCAACCTTAAAAAGAGAGCGACAGTGTGCGTCGTCTATTAGTAGAGCACCGCGCCAGGCCAGGCGGGAGCGCACGCCGAAGTTTGCTAGAGCGTCGTTTGGGGTTCACGTAGAGTTTGCCCAACCGGGGTGAAACCCACACAGCGGGGGTGAGTCTAGGTAAAAGGCGGGGGTGCCAACTAGACTAAGCCGCGCAGACCAAAGCCCCATACAGTAAGGCAAATATTTCATGGCTCGTGTAGTTGTCAATGTCATGCCCAAGGCGGAGATTCTGGATCCGCAGGGCCAAGCCGTCGTCCGCGCGCTGGGTCGCATCGGGGTATCCGGTGTCAGCGATGTGCGTCAGGGAAAGCGCTTCGAGCTCGAGGTCGATGACTCCGTCACCGCAGAGGACCTAGATAAGGTAGCCGCCACACTGCTGGCCAATACCGTCATCGAGGACTACGAGGTTGTTGGGCTGGAGGTCAAGTAAGTGGCCGCAACAATCGGAGTAATCACTTTCCCCGGAACCCTGGATGATGTGGATGCCGCTCGCGCAGCCCGCACCGCCGGCGCAGAGGTGAAAAGCCTCTGGCACGCAGATAGCGATCTGCACGGCGTGGATGCGGTCGTAGTGCCGGGCGGTTTTTCTTATGGTGACTACCTGCGTTCGGGCGCTATTTCCGCGCTTGCGCCGGTAATGCAGTCCGTTATTGACCGTGCGAAGCAGGGCATGCCGGTGCTCGGCATTTGCAATGGCTTCCAGATTTTGACGGAGGCGGGCCTGTTGCCGGGCGCGCTGACCCGCAATAAGGGCCTGCACTTCCACTGCACCGATACCTTCCTCGAGGTGGCCAATTCCACCACCGCATGGACCAGCGAGTTTGAGCAGGGCCAGAAGATCCTGGTGCCGGCCAAGCACGGTGAGGGCCGCTTCCAGGCCGGTGATGATGACATTGCCCGCATCGAGGGCGAGGGCCGCGTGGTCTTCCGCTATACCGATAATTACAACGGCTCTGTCAACGGCATTGCCGGTGTCAGCGATGAGTCTGGCCGCATCGTGGGCCTCATGCCGCACCCGGAGCACGCCATTGACACGCTGACCGGCCCATCCACCGACGGACTGGGACTTTTCGTATCCGCCATCAAGGCCGTCGCCCAGGCGCCGGCGGTTTAAGGAGGCCACTTTAATGACCGTTCATAATGACACCGTAGAAAAGGCACAGTCCACCCCGGATGAACAGCAGCCCTACGCGGAGCTCGGCCTGAAGGATGACGAGTACCAGCGCATCCACGATATCTTGGGCCGCCGCCCTACCGATGCGGAGCTGACCATGTACTCCGTTATGTGGTCCGAGCACTGCTCCTATAAGTCTTCCAAGACGCACCTGCGTTATTTTGGCGAGACCATGACTGAGGAGATGGGGGAGAAGATCCTCGCTGGCATCGGTGAGAACGCCGGCGTGGTGGATATCGGAGACGGCAACGCGGTGACCTTCCGCGTGGAGTCCCACAATCACCCCTCCTATGTGGAGCCTTACCAGGGCGCGGCCACCGGCGTGGGCGGCATTGTGCGCGACATCATGGCCATGGGCGCTCGCCCGATTGCCGTAATGGATCAGCTGCGCTTTGGGCCTGCCGACGCCCCCGATACCAAGCGCGTCCTGCCCGGCGTGGTCTCCGGTATTGGCGGCTACGGCAACTCCCTGGGTCTGCCCAATATTGGCGGCGAAACCGTCTTTGATGAGACCTATGCCGGTAATCCGCTGGTCAACGCCCTATGCGTGGGTACCTTGAAGGTGGAGGATTTGAAGCTAGCCTTTGCTTCCGGCAAGGGCAATAAGGTCATGCTCTTCGGCTCCCGCACCGGTCTGGACGGCATCGGCGGCGTATCCGTGCTGGCCTCCGATACCTTCGAGGACGGCGCCGAGCGCAAGCTGCCGGCAGTGCAGGTAGGCGACCCCTTCGCAGAGAAGGTTCTTATCGAGTGCTGCCTGGATCTCTACCACGCCGGCGTGGTCGTAGGTATCCAGGATCTCGGCGGTGCGGGCTTGGCCTGTGCTACCTCGGAGCTGGCAGCGGCCGGCGATGGCGGCATGGAGGTCAACCTCGATAATGTACCGCTGCGTGCGAAGGATATGACCGCGGCCGAGATCCTCGCCTCCGAGTCTCAGGAGCGCATGTGCGCCGTTGTGTCTCCGGAGAACGTGGAGAAGTTCCGCGAAATCTGCGCGCACTGGGATGTAACCTGCGCCGAGATCGGCGAGGTCACCGAGGGCAATCACCTGGTTATCCGCCACCAGGGTGAGGTCGTCGTGGATGCTCCCGCCGGCACCATCGCGGACGAGGCTCCTGTGTACGAGCGCCCCTATGCCCGCCCGGAGTGGCAGGACGAGCTGCAGAAGTACCAGGGCACCGACAAGCGTGGTCTGGTGGAATCCCTGCAGAAGCTCGTTTCCTCCCCGTCGCTGTGCTCACGCGATTTCATCATGAACCAATATGACCGCTACGTGCGCGGCAACACCGTCCAGTCCCACCATGCGGATGCCGGTGTGCTGCGCATTGATGAGGAGACCGGCCGCGGCGTGGCTGTTTCCGCCGATGCTTCCGGCCGCTACACCAAGCTGGATCCAAATATGGGCGCCCGCCTCGCGCTGGCGGAGGCTTATCGCAACGTCGCCGTCACCGGTGCGAAGCCCGTCGCGATTACCAACTGCTTGAACTACGGTTCCCCGGAAAACCCCGACGTGATGTGGCAGTTCCGCGAGTCGGTGCATGGGCTTGCCGACGCCGCCGTGGAGCTTTCCATCCCCGTCTCCGGCGGCAATGTCTCCTTCTACAACCAGACCGGCGAGGAGCCAATCCTGCCCACCCCGGTGGTTGGCGTGCTGGGCGTTATCGATGACGTGCACAAGGCCATCGGCAACGAGCTGGGCACCGTGGGTGAAAAGGAAATACTTATCGCCCTCGGTGAGACCAAGGACGAGTTCGGCGGCTCCATCTGGCAACAGGTAAGCGCCGATACTTCCGATGCTTCCTCCCTCAATGGCCTGCCGCCGCAGGTGGATATGGCCAACGAGAAGCGCCTGGCTGAGTTCTTCCACGGCAATGAGTTGCTTACCGCCGCACACGACCTGTCCGAAGGCGGCCTAGCAGTGGCTGCTTTTGAGATGGCTAAGCGCGCCAGTGCGACTGCCGACGGCGCCGGCCTCGGCCTCAACCTGGACCTTTCCGCAGTCCACGAGGATGAATTCGTCGCGGCCTTCTCCGAGTCCGCCTCCCGCGTGCTCGTGGCCACCACCGCTGACCGCGCCGAGCAGGTGCTTGCCTGCGCCGGCGAGCTCGGCATCCCAGCCGCCATCGTGGGTGAGACCACCGAAACCGGTGCACTCACCCTCGGCGGCGAGTCCGTCGCCATCTCCCAGTTGGTCGCCGCCTGGTCCGCCACCCTGCCGGACCTCTTCGACCATGCGGTGGGTGCTAACTCCGTAGTGGAGTAAAATCTCCCGGCGTTGCATACACGCAACCAAGCGACAATGCTGAAAGCCCGGCTTCGGCCGGGCTTTAATTCTCGGTAGGAGCAGTGACAAAGGCTAAGAACAGCGTCGGGACGAGTTCTTTTCAATCATTTTCCTTTCAGGCAACCTTTCCGTAACGTCAGCGGCCTACCGTGAGTGTGTCCCTCTTCAAGATATCCACTACTCATGGAAGCCAACGTCCAATGCGCATTCGTACTCTCGCTCTTATTGCCGCCGTTGCGTGTTCTGGTGTAACAGTGCCAGCCACGGCCGCCGAGCATGGTTCCTATTACTCCACCAAGCAGCACTATGAACCGCAGGGGCGGGAGTATTCCGAAGCTCCCGCAGGATTCCGACAGATCTATACCTCCACGGTGGATCGGCATGGCTCGCGTGGACTGTCTAGCTTTAAGTATGACGACCTCGCGCAGCAGATGCTGGAGTATGCCCAGGAGCGTGGTGAGCTCACGGATTTAGGAGAAAAGCTCATTCCGCAGGTAGAAGCGATGATTTCCGTGAATGAGGAATTGGCCGGTGGTGCCGGACAAGACGCCGGATACGGAAACCTCACCGCAGTTGGGCGGGAAGAACTGCGGGGGATTGGTCAGCGCAATGCGCAACGCAATGCTGAGCTTATGCACAGCATCGACAGGGACGACTCAAAAGTGAAATTCATCTCTTCGGGTGAGGACCGCGCTAATGACTCTGGTTGGAATTTCGGTGCGGCGTGGCTGAAGGAAGCTCCCACTCTTGCTGACAACCTCGTGGACGGAACCAACGATGGGCATGTCACCATCGAGCCACGCACTGACCTGATGTATGCGCATAAAGATAAGAAGTCACCGTCGTACGAAAAATATTCGGCGTGGAAAGACTCACCGCAGCTACAGGAAAAGATCCAGGAAGCTTATTCCAAGCCGGCCTCCCAAGAAGCATCGCAGGAGTTGCTGTCCAAGATTTTCACCTCGGATTTTATCGATGAGCTAAAAGATGGGTCCATTTCATTTAGCGCCCGTGAAAAGGATGGCAAGACAGTAGAAGGAATAGTGGACGCCGCGCTGCAGTTCTACAACCTGTACATCATTGCTCCAGCACTTGCTCATGAGGAGAAAACCCCTGCTGAGGGGTGGATATTTGATCAGTACATGGACGATGCGAGCGGGCCCACCTTTGCATACCTATTGGATGTAGAAGACTTCTATGAGAAAGGGCCGGCTATCGAGGGGCGCACTGTTTCTTATGACAATTATGAGCCACTGCTTGAGGAAATGATTGAGGGCGTACAGGAACGCGCGGCTGGTGGTGATATAGCTGCGGAATATAGGTTTGGTCACGCGGAAACTATCATTCCGCTCGCCGCATTGCTGAAAACACCTGGCTCAGAGAAGGGAGTTCCCGCAGGAGAGCTCTACACTTGGCAGAACTCGGATTGGCGTGGTGACAAGGTCTCCCCGATGGGAGCAAATATCCAGTGGGATGCCTTCCAGAATGACAATGGCGAGACCCTCGTGCGCATGCTGTACAACGAGAAGGAAATTCCCTTCAAGGAGGGGTGTGAGCCAATAAGTGAGGGCTCGACGTTTTATACCATCGATGAGCTGTCCGCTTGTCTGCCGCTTGGTTCTATCTCTGACCACTCTCAAGCCCATATCGATTCCACAGCGGACAGCGGGTACAAGCCACAAACAGGAAGTAGCGTTGCCTCTTCACAGCCGAAGATGTGGGCGGTAGTTGGTGCCCTCTTCAGCGTACTGACTATTGCAGTTGGAACTGTGTACATTAACCGGCAGCAGATAGAAAGTCTGCTACATAAGTTCGGCATCCAACTTCCCTTTTAGTATCGGCAAGGTTTACTGAGTGGCCACTGCCGAGTTGATGCTGGGCGCTCTTGGCCTCTGTTATAGGTGTGGGGAGACGGGAACAATACACATTCATTCCGACTTATGTTCGGGATAGCGTGCCAGTGGCGTTGTAGGCGAGCTACACAGCCAGCTAAGTCGTATTTCTAACCTGCTTTGTCTTTGTCAAAGGCCAGGTAGGCTCCGCCACAACGAACTCTAAGCACCGGGGTCTACCCTGGCGGGCATGAAGGTTATCGCCCGGCTGCTCTCGATTCCGTTGACACTTATAGCAATGCTGGTGCTGTGGCTAGCGGTCTCGCCCTTTACCCCGCACATTTCATATTGGGGCGCTGGATCGCTCATCGGGCCGCAGTACATAGGGCCGCTGTTGCTGATCGCGCTGGTATTGGTGATCTTGGCGGTGCTGGGCGCGTTGGCCTCGCGCAGCTGCTACGTGCCAAGTGTGTTAGCTGGCATTGCCTTGGTAGCGAGCGTGGGTTTATTGGGAACACAGATTCATGCCGCAAAAGAGCAGGGAACCGACGTCGATATCCCGGCGACCTTTACTTGGACCGGCATTGAGAAGGCCGATGAAGGCCCGGATCATACGGTGACATATGACTCCTTCAACGGCGATGACCTCACCATGGATATCTACTCTCCGGAGACACACAGTATTCGCTCCGGCAGCAGCCATCCGCACAAGCACCCGGTGATGATGTATGTCCACGGCGGCGGTTGGGACCAGATGACTAAGCGCTCCCAGGCTTTCAATATGCGGCAGATGGCCCAGCGTGGTTACCTCGTATTATCCATTGACTACACATTGTCTAGCTGGGAACAGCCCACGTGGAAGGTGGCGGCGGGGCAGGTGGGCTGCGCGATGAACTGGGTCAACGCCCATGCCGCAGATTATGGCGGCGACTCGGAGCGCTTCTTTACCTATGGTGAATCCGCCGGTGGGCAGTTGGTCCTGAACGCGACTGCCGATGTCGCCGCACACCCCAGCCAGCTGCCTTTCACCGACTGTTCCGGTACGCCGGCTGTTCCCAGCGCCGTCTATGCGGATTCACCGGCCTTGGATGTGCGCCACATTTATGATTCTGACGACCCCTATGCCGGGCAGGGCTCCCGCGATACCGTGGAGAAATACCTGGGTGGAACGCCTAAGGAATATCCAGACCGCGCGGACTTCGTGACTTCAGCTACGCATCTGACCTCGGATATGCCGCCTATCATGATCGTGCGCAGTGACCACGACCGGTTAGTTCCACCGGCTAGTTACGATGACTTTCGCCAGCGGGCGAAGGACAAAGGCGTAGAGCTTGAAGAGTACGTGCGCCCGCATGCCGATCATGCTTCCGCCTTGAGCGCACACGGCGTATGGAACCAGCACCTGTTGCAGGCTATGACTGAATTCTTTCAAGCCAATGACTTAGAAGATGACCTATAAGGGAAGGATCCTAAACGCTCGGTGCTAAATTGACCAGAGTTAGGCGGCGTAAGCCAGTGGATGGCTGGCAGGTCAGGCATAATGCTGTTATGTCAAAATTCTCCGAGGTACTGGATCAGCTGCGCGAAAACCAACCAAAGGCGAAGTACGGCATCGCCTTTGAAAAGCTCATGGTGAATTTTTTCCGTACCGATCCGACTTTGAGAACGCAATTTGATGAGGTCAGCCGCTGGGTTGATTGGCGCTATAACGGCGGCAAGGCGGATACGGGAATTGACTTGGTTGCCCGCCGCGTGGATGACGGCACGTGGATGGCCATCCAGTGCAAGTTCTACGCTTCCAATGCTCGCATCCAGAAATCTCATCTCGATTCCTTCTTTGAGGCCTCAGGGCATTCCTTTGAGACCGAAAACGGCAGCGAATATTTTGGCAGCCGCATGATTATCTCCACCACTGATTATTGGTCTTCACATGCGGAAGCGGCGTTAGCCAATCAGATGATTCCCACCAGCCGTATCGGCATTTCGACCATTGCGGAGTCCCCGATCAACTGGGACGTGGCGTTCCCGGGCTCTGAGGTCCGAGACAAAAATATCCAAATTAACCTTTCGCAGCGCGAGACTTTCGAACCACGCCCGCATCAGCAAACTGCCATTGATAAGGCTATTGAAGGATTTAAGACCCATGACCGCGGCAAGCTCATCATGGCCTGCGGTACCGGCAAGACCTTCACCGCGCTGCGCCTGGCGGAGCGCGTCGCAGAAGAGAATGGTGGCAAAGCCCGCATTCTGTTCCTCGTTCCTTCCATCTCCTTGTTGTCGCAGACACTAAAGGAGTGGACTGCTCAAGGCCGCCTAGACATGCGTGCCTTCGCGGTGTGCTCGGATTCGAAGGTTTCGAAGAAAGCGGAAGACATTGCGGTCTATGACCTCGAGGTTCCTGTATCTACGGACGGTGAGGAGATTACGCAGCGCTTTGCTTCTGGCAAGCGCGCCAAGGGCCTCAATATCGTCTTTTCTACCTATCAGTCCTTGCCAGCGGTCCACGAGGCCCAGCAGCAGGGTCTAGATGATTTTGATTTGGTCATCTGCGATGAGGCCCACCGCACCACCGGGATCACTTTGGCTGGTGAAGATGCCAGCAACTTTGTACGCATCCACGATGCTAACTACATAAGGGCCTCTAAGCGTCTCTACATGACTGCCACCCCAAGGCTTTATGACGACGCGGTAAAGGGCAAGGCCGCCGAGCACTCCGCCGAGTTGACCTCCATGGATGATGAGGGCATCTATGGCCCCGAGTTCTACCGTCTTGGCTTTGGGGAAGCAGTGGATAAGGACTTATTGACTGATTACAAGGTTCTTGTCATGACGGTTGATGAGTCGGTGGCTGCTGAGGCCATGGCTCGCAGCGACGACAACCAGATAAACCTCACCACGGCTTCGGCGATGATCGGTGCTTGGAATGGTTTGGCCAAGCGCTCTGGTGAATTGCAGGGCAAGAAGGGCGGCTTTGAGGAAAACGCCCAGGCTATGCAGCGCGCTGTGGCCTTTGCCAAGGACATTAAATCCTCACAGCTTATCGCTGATACTTATCCTTCGCTCATTGCCACCCACCAAGAGCTGCTTAAGGATAAGGCAGTCCTGAATGATGTCTCCTTGACCAACGTTGATCTGCGCGTTGCTGCACAGCACGTTGATGGCGGTATGAACGCCATGGAGCGTGGCACCAAGCTTTCCTGGATCGAATCCCCGGCGGATGAAAACGAAAGTCGTATGCTTACCAATGCCCGCTGCCTGTCCGAGGGCGTGGATGTGCCGGCGTTGGATGCGGTCGTATTCTTTAACCCACGCAACTCCATGGTGGACGTGGTCCAGTCAGTTGGTCGCGTAATGCGTAAATCTGCGGGCAAGGATTACGGTTACATCATCTTGCCGGTGGCGGTGCCACCGAATGTTTCGCCTTCGGAAGCGCTTAACGATAATCAGCGCTTCAAGGTGGTGTGGCAGATTCTCAACGCGCTGCGCGCCCACGATGATCGTTTCAACGCCAAGGTGAATTCGATTGCGCTTAACGGGGCGAATGCGCAAGATGAACTGCCCATTGACGTCAACCACGTGTCTGGTGACAAAGAGAAAAGCGATAAAGAAAAGCTTGATGGGGCAGATAGCACCAAGTCCCCTGAGGCATTCGACGATGCTACGGCCATGACGCAGCAGATTGCATTGTTCTCATTAGAGCAATGGCAAGAGGCAATCTACACCAAGCTGGTGGATAAAGTCGGCACCCGCACCTACTGGGAAGATTGGGCCGATGACGTGGCCACCATCGCGGAGAATCAGATCACCCGCATCAAATCGCTGCTTGAAAGCGCAGATGGCAACCTCCGCAACGAATTTGATGACTTCGTCGAAGGCCTGCGTAACAACCTCAACGATGGCATCAGCGAAGAGGACGCCATCTCGATGCTCTCGCAGCACCTGATTACGGCACCGGTCTTTAATGCTCTGTTTGAAAACCATGACTTCATTACCCATAACCCTGTGGCCCAGGTCATGGAGAAAATGGTCAAGGCTTTGTCCAAGGCGAACCTCGATACCGAGACCGAATCCCTGGAGAAGTTTTATGAGTCCGTGCGAGTGCGTGCTTCGGAGGTGACCTCCGCTTCCGGTAAGCAGCAGGTGATTAAGGAGTTGTACGAGCGTTTCTTCCGCAAGGCCTTCAAGAAACAAGCTGAGGCGCTCGGCATCGTCTACACCCCAGTCGAAATCGTGGACTTCATCCTGCGCGCTGCCGACGACGTATCCAAGAAACACTTCGGTAGGGGCCTGAGTGATGAGGGAGTAAGCATCCTTGATCCCTTCGCGGGTACATCGACGTTCATGGTCCGCTTGCTGCAATCCGGGCTTATCAAACCAGAGGATCTAGCCCGCAAGTACGCCAACGAGCTCTTCGCCACAGAGATCATGTTGTTGGCCTACTACGTCTCTGCGGTCAATATTGAGACCACCTACAACGCGCTGCGCGAGGAAGCCGCGCAGCGCAACGGGGAACCAATTCCGGACTACGTACCCTTCACCAACATCGCTCTAGCGGATACCTTTCAAATCCATGAAGAAGGCGACATTCCGGATCTCAAAGTCTTCCGCGAAAACAACGCCACCATTGAGCGTCAGAAGAAGGCGCCCATCAACGTGGTGATTGGTAACCCGCCATATTCTGCCGGCCAAAAGTCCGCCAACGATTTGAACGCCAACCAGAAATATCCGAGCCTGGATAAACGCATTGCAGAAACCTATGCGGAGAAGTCCACAGCCACTAATAAGAACTCCTTGTACGACTCGTACCTGCGCGCCTTCCGCTGGGCCACAGACCGCATCGGTGACCAAGGTGTGGTCGCGTTCGTATCAAACGGCGGCTGGATAGACGGCAACACGGGTGACGGCGTGCGCTTATCGATGGCCGAGGACTTCACCGACCTTTACATTTTTAACTTGCGTGGAAATGCTCGAACTGCAGGAGAGCAGCGCCGTAAAGAAGCTGGCAACGTTTTTCGGGATGGTGGCCGCACGACGATTGCAGTCATGGTCGGTATTAAAGATCCAACAAAGTCAGGCTTTGAGCTGCACTACCGTGATATCGGCGACTATCTCACCGCCGAGGAGAAGCTTGGCGTCGTTGACTCTTCCTCAATTGAAACGATTGACTGGCAAGCCATTACACCCAACAAGGAAGGTGACTGGCTGAATCAGCGATCAGAAGAATTCGAAAAATGGCCGGTTATTGGTGAGAAAAAGGGTAAGTCCGTAAAAATTTTCCAGACTTTTTCTGCTGGACTTAAGACAGGGCGAGATAGTTGGGCGTACGCGCAAACGAAAGACCAACTTCTCAACCAGCTTGGCGTCCTCACTGATACCTATGCAGAAGCGACAGATGCTCTTCAGGGCTGGATGGAAACTGAGGAGATTATAAAGCCAAAAGACGCAGATGTTACGAAGTTTTTACAGCGGAATCCGAAGTTTGCAGACGCATCAAGAATTTCCTGGACGGTAATTCTTAAAAGGCTTTCGGCTAAGAACATGCAGCTTGAGCTCAATAGTGGGTGCGTGTTTCCAACGTTGTATCGGCCATTCGCTAGGCAGATGGGCTACTTTGAGCGAGCCTTGAATGATAGGCAATACCAGCTCCCGTCGATATTCCCAACAACGGGGCATAGCAACATCGGGTTCTCAATCGCCGGACCTTATCCAAACGTTGCGGGCAGTCTGTTGGCAACAACTCTGCTTCCGGATTTGAACGTGTTCACTGCGAGTCAATTCTTTCCCCGCTTCACCTGGTCCGCCGTCGAGGCCGACGACGGAGGACTGTTTAGTGAAGGGAACGTCGTCAAGCAGGGCGAGGCCAGCATCTATGGCAAGGTTGGTGAGGTTGTTGACGGCTACGTGCGTGTGGATAACATCACTGATGAGATTAAGGCCTTGTATCGGGAGGCATTGGGCGCTGACGTTACGGGTGATGATATCTTCCACTTTGTCTACGGCAAGCTGCATGATCCTGGTTATCGCACGAAGTATGCGGCGGATTTGAAGAAGATGCTGCCGCATATTGAAACGCCATCGTCGCGTGCGGAGTTCGACAAGTTTGCTGCGGCTGGTAAAGAATTAATGGACCTGCACGTGAACTATGAATCCGTGGAACCGTGGCCGCTGGACATTCAGGTCAAGGGTGATGAGTCTGACCGTGAGACGTGGCGCGTGCTCAAGATGAAGTGGGCCAAGCGCAAGGACGCGGAGACAGGCAAGAATGTCAATGACGTGACCAAGCTTATCTACAACAAGCAGGTGACCATCGGTGGTATTCCTGCAGAGGCGGATGAGTACATGCTGGGCTCGCGCTCAGCGGTGGCATGGTTGATTGACCGCTACCAAGTCAAGAAAGATAAGGCCTCGGGCATTGTCAATGACCCGAACGATTGGGCCGACGAGGTGGGCAATCCGCGCTACATCGTGGACCTGATAGGCAAGGTCACGCGCGTGGCTATGGAGACGGTGCGCATTGTTGATGGGCTGGTAGAGGAAGGCTCGGCTGCGGAAAGTTAGCAGCATTTCGAAGCGATTTTCCTTGAAGCCCTCCGGCCACGCCCGTAGACTTACGGTATCGTAAGTTTCTTGTTGGGGTTGGTTGCGGCTAGCAGAAGGGAAGTACCTCGTGGCACAGATGCATGCAGATAGCGCGCCGGGGCCGGGTCTTGTCCAGCGAACCTATTGGATGGCGGACCGCGGGCCTAGGCCGCTTAGCCGTGGCTGGGGGCATGCAATAGCGGCGCTATTGTCGGTGATTGCCTCCACCGTGCTCATTACCTATGCATGGATGACGCTGCACTGGTGGCAAGGGCTTGGAGTGACTGTCTACGGCGTGGGGTTGGTAGGTCTTTTTGGCGTCTCCGCGCTCTATCACCGCTACCCGTGGGCTAGTGCGCGTGCCGTGCAGTGGTGGCGGCGAGCAGATCACGCCACCATTTCGGTATTTATCGCCGCGACATATACGCCGCTGTGTCTCATCGTGTTATCGCCGGTGCAGGCGGCGTGGATGCTAGGCGTTGCCTGGGCAGGAGCGATTCTTGGCGTGATTTTGAACCTGGTGTGGATTAGCCACCCGCGCTGGCTCGACGTGGTGGTCTACCTAGCGCTGGGGTGGCTGGTGCTGCCGCTGCTGCCCACACTGTGGACGCAGGCAGGGGCCGCGGTGGTCTGGCTGCTCTTTGCCGGCGGGGTGGTGTACTCGCTAGGCGCGCTGGTCTATGGCTTTAAGTGGCCAGGGCGCAATGCGCGCTACTACGGCTACCACGAGCACTTCCACACCGCGACCATCGCGGCCGCGGTGGTGCACCTCGTGGCGGTGTGGATGGTCGTAGTCCAAGGCGCTGCTTAGTCAGCGTCAGGGAAAAGCTCCGCGGGATCGGTATCGGTCGTAATCGCGGCGGCAAGCAGCATACGGGCTTGGGGAGCGCGCAGGGTGCCAGAGGAGATAACGCCGGCGTCGGCAAGCGTGGCACCGCCACCGGCCCCGCCGTAGATGCCCTCCACTGGGCCGTGATCCACGCGGGTGGTGAGCACCACTGGAACTTTCTTGGCCGCGGCCTGAGCGGCCTGGGCTAGCTCGTCGCCGATATTGCCGGCGCCCATGCCCTCGATGACGATGCCCTCGGCGCCGCTATCGAGGGAGCGCTGGATAAGGTCGGCTGGCGCGCCGGGGTAGGCGGCGATAATATCGACGCGGGTATTGCCCAGCGGCTTAAACTTCAGAGCCTTCGGGCGCTGAGGCTGCTTCTCGCCATTGTTATTGGCAAAGCCATCGGCCTTGGAGGTATCGGACTTGAAAGCGCCGCGGGCAGGAATGACATGATCCGCAAAGGCGATGAACGTGCCGTGGCCCCTATTGGCGCGATCGGTGACGGTCTTCACCGCGAGCGCCAAGTTATCCGGGCCATCTGGATTCGGATCATCAAAGGGGCGCATTGCACCGGTTAAGGCCACCGGCTTCTCACTGTCTTGGAAGGTATCGACAGCGATGGCGGTTTCTTCCATGGAATCGGTGCCATGGGTTACCACAACACCATCGACATCATCGCGACGCAGTTCCTTGTTTACGGCCGTGATAATGCTATCGGTATCGTCCAAGGTCATCGCGGAAGAATCCAGCTTGGCAATGTCTTTGACCTCTAAGGTGAGCTTGTTGTTGTCAAAGGTGCCAGAAAGCGGCTCCACCAACTTGGAACCAGTAACGGTAGGTACTACCGCGCCAGTCTTATCGTGTGTGCTGGCGATAGTGCCGCCGGTAGAAAGGACCACCACGTGTCCCTCGGCGGTGGCGCGTGGACCCTCGCTTTCCGTGGCGGAGGTTTCGGTTGCCTCCGTGGTGGCGGACCCAGAACTGGTGGGGCTGTGCGAGGCGGAAGACTCGGGCGTTGTGGCCGAAGTTTCTTCCGCTGGGCGGTTATCCGGATTCTGGCAGGACGCCAAGAGGCAGGCCGAAGCTATCAGGGCAAGGCCGGTGCGTACCGACCGGCGCAACGTTGGGGTGTGCATATTCCCTCGTTTCTGTGTGGATTTAAGAGCAGACGGCAGGAAACCGTCGTCCGCGTATAAATCCATCTAAAGCATAAAGACGGGGTTGCCGCTGCCACTATGGACTTGCTAACACCGAAACGAGGGGAGAGCAGTTAATCGATGTGCTGATTTGTCGGCGCCACCACCAAAGGTTTTGGCGAGTACTTGGCGCGTAGCTCGCGCAGCACGGTGGCGTGCTCGGCCAAGCGCTTATCTTCCTCGGTATGCGGATGGAAGGGGCGGGCCACCTGTGGCTGACCATCATGATCGAGGGCGATATAGGCCACGGTGGCATGGATGGCGGTTTGCAAGTGCTCACGGCCGCCGCGGGGGTTGCCGGAGCGGACGTGGATAGACATCTGCATCGACCGGGTATCGGTGCGCATCATGCGGGCGTCGACCTCGATGAGGTCACCGATGGAAATTGGGCGGTAGAAGCGGATGCCACCGGCGTAGACGGCCACGGTGCGTTCGGCGGACCACTCCATGGTGCAGGCCGCACCGGCCTCATCGATCCACTGCATGGCCGTGCCGCCGTGGACCTTGCCGCCCCAGTTGACGTCGGTGGGCTTGGCCAGGAAACGATTGACCATGCGCGGTGCATCAGAAGGCCCGTCATAGGTTTGCTTTTCCATCTCCGCCTCGATGGCATTGCGCAGCTCAATGCGGGACTTGGCTGCTTCTTCTACGCGGCACTGTTCATCGGTTTCCGGCACGAAGGGCGGCACCGGGGTGGACTTGCCAGTGGCAGGGTCCTTGGCTACGAAGATGACCAGGCAATCGCAGGCGCGGGTGAAGATGCCTTCGCGCGGGTCAGCCGAAAGCACCTCATTGACGATGTGCATGGAAGACCGGCCGGTCATGGCGATGCGCGAGCGCACCTCCACGATGTGCCCGGAAGGGATGGGGCGGGTGAAGTGAATATGGCCCACGTATGCGGTCACGCAGTACTGGCCGGACCACTGCACGGCGCAGGCATAGGCGGCCTTATCAATCCATTCCAGGACGCGTCCGCCGCTGATGCCGGGGGCGCCGGCCATGGTGACGTCGGTTGGCGATGCCATAAAGCGCAGCGTCAGCGCCGGCGATTTCTGATTTTCCGCAACGGAAGGCGTAGGTGACATAAACAACAAGATAACAGTAGTTATGATGTAGTTATGAAAAAGCCCGTCGATCCCGCCGCTACCCGCGCGGCCGTCTTGGCCATTAAAGACTGGATTGCTGCCCCGGCGGAGCATGATAAGCCAGGTAGGGCCCTGCTTGCCGACGCCGTCCGGCGCACCGCCCGCACCCTCGAAGCCGACGCGCCGGGTCACTCCGTGGAGCTGCGCGTACCCCCATTTGTTGCGGTGCAATGCATTGAAGGACCCCGCCATACCCGCGGCACCCCACCCAATGTGGTGGAGACTGATCCGGAAACCTGGCTGCGCCTTGCCACCGGATTGGCGGACTGGGAAGAGGCCGTAGGCACTGGTCGCGTGGATGCTTCCGGCTCCCGCGCGGGCGAAATCGCGCAGTGGTTGCCGCTCATTCCGTTAGTTTCCGGCGGCGCGACAGGCTAATATAAACGCCGTGGTAGAAGTACATACTCCTAGTATCACCAATCTTGACGATCAGAATGAGCAGGAGCCCCGCGAAGAATGCGGCGTCTATGGCGTCTGGGCTCCTGGGGAGGAAGTCTCCAAGCTAACCTACTTTGGGCTCTTCGCCCTGCAACACCGCGGCCAGGAGGCCGCTGGCATTGCAGTGGGCGATGATGACCGCATCGTCGTCTTCAAAGACATGGGCCTGGTGGCCAATATCTTTGATGAATCCACCTTGTCTGCCCTCCAAGGAAACGTAGCGGTGGGCCACACGCGCTATTCCACCGCCGGCGGCAAGGAATGGTCCAATGTGCAGCCCATGTTTTCTACCTCCTCCACCGGGGTAGACATTGCCCTTGGGCACAACGGCAATCTGGTCAATTACCTGGAGCTGCGCGAGGAAGCCGTGCAACGCGGCCTCATCAAGCCGCACGAGGAATCCGTTTCTGACTCCATGTGCTTGTCCATGCTGCTTGCCGATGGCGTGGATGAAGACACCTCCGTCTTTGACTCCGCCCGCGACCTGCTGCCGCGAGTTAAGGGCGCGTTCTGCTTGACCTTTACTGATGGGCACACCATGTACGCCGCCCGCGACCCACACGGCGTGCGCCCGCTTGTCCTTGGCCGCCTGGCCAAGGGCTGGGTAGTAGCTTCCGAGACCTGCGCGCTCGATATCTGTGGCGCCCAGTTCATCCGCGAAATTGAGCCCGGCGAACTCGTCGCCATCGATGAGGCCGGCATCCGCTCCGTAAACTTCGCGCCGGCCAAGCGTCACGGCTGCGTCTTCGAATACGTCTATCTGGCCCGTCCAGATAGCGATATCAAGGGTCGCTCCGTGAATGCCTCCCGCGTGGACATCGGGCGCCGCCTAGCCCGCGAGTACCCGGCCGAGGGCGCGGACCTCGTCATCCCGGTTCCCGAATCCGGTAATCCAGCCGCCGTGGGCTACGCCCGCGAATCTGGCATTACCTTCGCCCATGGTTTGGTCAAAAACGCTTACGTGGGCCGCACCTTCATCCAGCCGACTCAGACCCTGCGCCAGCTGGGCATCCGCTTGAAGCTCAACCCGCTGCGCGAGGTCATTAACGGCAAGAAGCTGGTCGTGGTGGATGATTCCATCGTTCGCGGCAATACCCAGCGCGCTCTCATCCGCATGCTGCGCGAAGCCGGCGCCGCTGAGGTGCACGTGCGCATCGCCTCCCCACCGGTGAAGTGGCCGTGCTTCTATGGCATCGACTTCGCTTCCCCAGGCGAGCTGATTGCCAATGCCAGCCCCTCCGACGATCCGGAAACCGTCTGCGCCACTATCTGTGACACCATCGGCGCCGATTCCCTGGGCTTTGTCTCCGTTGAGGAGATGGTGGCCGCCACCGAGCAGCCCCGTGCCGAGCTGTGCACCGCCTGCTTCACGGGCGAGTACCCCCTCGGCCTGCCCGCCGGAAACTCCAATGCAGACGCCGTGCGCACCCTGCTCGGCACCGAATAACAAAGGACTTTTGAAACCATGAGTGACAATACCTACGCAGCAGCCGGCGTCAGCATCGAAGAGGGCGACCGCGCCGTTGAGCTTTTCGCCCCGCACGCCAAGCGCGCCACCCGACCGGAGGTCCTAGGCGGCTTGGGCGGCTTCGCCGGCCTATTCAAGTTGGGCGATTACAAGGAGCCCATCCTGGCCGCCGGTTCCGACGGCGTTGGCACCAAGCTGGCCGTGGCCCAGGCCATGGACAAGCACGACACCATCGGCATCGACTTGGTCGCCATGTGCGTCGATGATCTCGTCGTCTGCGGCGCGGAGCCGCTTTTCCTGCAGGACTATATTGCCGTGGGCAAGGTCGTGCCGGAAAAGGTGGCCGAGGTAGTCAAGGGCATCGCCGAGGGGTGTGTGCAGGCCGGTGCCGCGCTATTGGGCGGCGAGACCGCCGAGCACCCCGGCATGATGGAAGAAAATGAATACGATGTCTCCGCCACCGCGGTGGGCGTCGTGGAGGCTGATGGCGTGCTCGGCCCCGATAAGGTCCGTGATGGCGACGTGCTCATCGCCATGGGGTCTTCCGGCTTGCACTCCAATGGCTACTCTTTGGCCCGCCACGTCCTTTTGGAGCAGGCTGGCATGCCTCTCGACGGCCACGTAGAAGAGCTGGGCCGTCCCCTCGGAGAGGAGCTGCTGGAGCCTACCCGCATCTACGCCAAGGATTGCCTGGCTTTGGCCAGTGAGTGCTCCGTATCCACCTTCTGCCACGTCACCGGCGGTGGGCTCGCCGGCAACCTCGAGCGCGTCATCCCGGAAGGCCTAGCCGCCGATATTAACCGTGCTTCGTGGACCCCGGGTCAGATTTTCAAGCTCATTTCCTCAGTGGGCAAGGTGGAGCTGGCTGAGATGGAGAAGACCTTCAATATGGGCGTGGGTATGATTGCCGTGGTCAACCCTGAAGACCGCGACCGCGCCCTAGCGATGCTTACTGCGCGCCACATCGATGCGTGGGAGCTGGGCACCGTTCGCTCCGCGTCTGGCGAAGAGCCGCGCGTGCTCATGCACGGCGAGCACCCAAATTTCTAATAGTGTCTTGCCCCGCTAGGGGAGGGCATGAGGAAGGGCCCTAGGAAATCCTAGGGCCCTTGAACTATCCAGCGGCGAGCGGAAGATTAGCGTTCGTCGCGGTCGTCATCCCATTCATCGACGTAGTCGGCGTATGGGTCATCCTCTTCATAATCGCGGGAGTCACCCTCTTGCTGTGCGGCGAGTTCCCGTTGTAGGGACTCGATATCCATCTCGGGTGAGTTGTACTTGAGCTGGCGTGCAACTTTGGTCTGCTTTGCCTTTGCGCGTCCGCGTCCCATGTGCATGACCCCCTTGGGTTAGTAGGGCGCGCCAGGGATTCTTGGGCGCCCCATCGACTTGTCTATTGAGTATCTTCCTGTAAGACACAATAGCCTGTGTGACGAAAAAATTCCGCACCGCCCCCCTAGCTAGTGGGAGATCTAACGTCCGCGCAGCCGGTTTACCGCCTCACGTCCGGCCTTGGGGCCCTCATCTTCGGGGATGGAAGAAGGATCGATGGAAGCCGCCGTATCGCCCACCTCTAGGGTGCCGGCGTCCAGCGCAGAGCGCTTCACGAGGCCTAGGGCAATGGGGCCAAAATCGCAGTCATCCACGATCGTGCCGATGCGGCCTACCTTACGTCCATTGAAAGTAATGTCATCGCCCACATTCGGCCGTTGCGGGGCTGAGCCGTCGAGGTGCAGCTGCACCAATAGGCGAGGGGAGCGGCCGAGGTTTTCCACGCGCGCTACCGTTTCCTGACCGCGGTAGCAGCCCTTATCGAGGTGGACGTGGGCCGGATTATCTGTGCTACGGCTAATCCACTGCGGTACCTCGTGGGGGATGGATTTATTATCTAGATCCGCTGCCAGCTCCGGCTCACGGGCCCGCACACGCTCGGCGGTAAACGCCATAAGCCCGGCCAGTCGCGCGCCGGATTCCTCCAAGAGCTTCGTTGCCTCAACCAAGGATTCGCGCGGAACTCCCAGGTCAACGCGATTGATTCCGGTCCACTGAACCTGGCGGGAAAACTCCACCATGGGTGGTAGGGGAATATCGGTTTCACCCAGGAGGGTGAGGATGGCGATATCAGCCTCCTCTACGGTGACCTCGGACCAAAAGATCATCATGGTGAGGAACTTGAAAAGGGAGTCGAATTGGGCCGCGGGGACGTCGATAAGAAAGGCGTCTTCGGTGCGGACGATATCCATGTGGTGGAGGATATGTCCTTGGATGTCTAGGTCAAGGGCACCGGCGCTAAAGCCCACGGGGGCGGTATCCAGCTTTTGCGAAAGCAAATTATTAAGAAACTCGGCGGCGTCCTTGCCGCTGACACGGATGACGCGGCGTTGGGAACGGTCGATGACTATGGTGCCGCCATCGGCAGCTCGTTGCTCACCCAGCGGATTGCCATAGTGCCAGGCCATGCCTTGGGCATCGAGTACGGTTGCGTCCTGGTGCTCCGCGGCACCGGTGCGTTGCAGAAGAGGCGAAGAATAACTCACAACTACCGATGGTAGGGCATAATCAAAGGTATGAAGTTCTCGCCGCGAAAAGAGCCGGTCATCTACGTTGTGGAGCCCTTTGGAGGGTCGGTACGCAGGCATATGTCTACGCTGCCTCTCGTCTACGCGGATGATGCCGCGGTCACCCGCGGCGATGGCATTTTTGAGTCCTTGCTCGTACGCGGAGGAAAAGCCGCTAACCTGCAGCGGCACGCGCAACGCTTCTGCGATTCGGCGCGCACCATGAATCTGCCGGAACCACCCATGGAGAAGTGGGAAGAAGCCACGCGCCTTGCAATTGCGGATTTCTGCGGGGAAGAGACAGGGGATGCTAAATGCACCTGGACCTATACCCGCGGACGCGCCTCCACGGGGCGGCCGAGCGCTTGGGTCGTGGTGCAGCCCATCGAGGAAAGGGTCCTAGAACAGCGCGCGCACGGCGTAGCCGTAATGACCAGCCCGCGCCTGTGGCACGTAGCTGAGGAATTACCCGCCAAGACGCTCAACTATGCGGCCACGATGGCGATGCTGCGCATGGCGCGAGAGAAGGGCTTTGAGGATCTCATCCTCACCGATCCGGACACCGGAGAAATCCTCGAGGGCGCAACCTCGACCGTGGTGGCCGTCAAGGGAGAGAAACTGCGCACCGCCGCCGGCCGCGGCATCCTTCCCGGAACCACGCAGGCGGCCCTTTTCGCCCACGCCACTAAGGAGGGCTATCGCTGCAAAGCCAAGCCGCTCACCGTGGAGTATCTGGAAAAGGCGGACTCAGTGTGGCTGGTGTCCTCGGTGCGCGTTGCCGCCCGGGTCACCCGGCTTAATGGCAAAAAATTAAAGGCCCCGGATAACGTGGACGTCATTCGAGACCTTATTGATAACGCGCTGGGGGACTAGCCAGCGATACGGGTGAGCTCCGCGGACATGTAGGGGCGCATTTCCCCATCAACCATGCGCTCGTCTACCCAGCCCAGGTTGTTATTGGGCATCAGGCCGTACATGCGCTTGCCCGGCCCCAGGTTTTTCGGTCCGGTTTCGGTGACCATGGTGGAGGCGGACTCCAGCTGCCATGCGCGGTCATTGAACGGCTCGCCGTAGAAGATTTCCACAATGCCGTTGGAAGAGGTGTAAGTGACCTCGATTTCATCCTTTTCAGAAATGCGCCAGAAGCCGGTCTCGCGCACGGAGGGGCCTTCCGGCTTGCCCTCGGTATCAATCTTCCAGGTACGGGAGCTAAACGTGAGGTAATTCTCGCCATCGTGGGCGATGACCAGCTGCTGGCCAAAGGTATATTCCTGGCCCTGCGTATCGTGTGCCTGGCCCTCGCCTTGCCAGACGCCCACGAGGGGGAGCAGTCCTAGCAGGCCGTCGTGCAGCGATGGGCCCTGGCGCAGGTTAGCGGTATCGTCCGGTACCGGGGTATCGCCCAGCTCGAGAGCGGGGATATTGCGGCTAGCGGCGTCTTTCCACTGCTCGGCGGCCTGGTTCACGGCATCGTTGCCGTTGAGCTTTCCCGGATCATTTTCCGGGTGGGAAGCCGCGGTGGTTTCGATGTTTTCGGGAGTGGTTTCATTTTTATTTTCGCTCATGGGCGTCCAGCCTAGTCGTGAACCCGCCTATTTAACTACTAGACTTGGGCCTCGTGCATGCATTGATGATCTCGAATCCCAACTCGACCTCACAAACCAACGCCCTTTTCCGCCAAATCGTTCCTTGCCTACAAGCGGTGGAGGGGCTGCGCCTGAAGGTGCAATTTACGCACCACCCCGGCCACGCCGAAGAGATGGTCAAGGGAATGACCAGGGATGACTATGACGTCATTATCGCTGTAGGCGGAGATGGGACCGTCAACGAGGTAGTCAACGGGCTCCTCGGCCCGGCCGATGGGCAGCGCCCCGACCCCCACTCCATCCCCGCGTTGGCCGTAATTCCTACCGGGTCTGCCAATGTTTTCGTGCGCGCTCTAGGTTTTCCCAACACTCCGGTGGAAGCCACTCACGTATTGGCGCGCATGCTGGAGCGCAACCTCCGTCGCACCATTTACCTGGGCACGTGGAACGATCGCTGGTTTGCCGTCAATGCCGGCTTCGGCTTGGATGCGGATGTTTTGGCGCGCGTGGACCGAGCGCGCGAGCAAGGATTTTCTGCCACTCCACTGCGCTATCTCAATGTTGCCATTCGGGCGTGGAGCCGCGCGCGGAAGAATCCACCGCATATTGCGGTTAAGGCCGAATCCAGCATCGGCGAGCAGCTGCGCAAAGACGATGTGCCGCTCATGTTTACCTCCAATACCAACCCGTGGACCTTCCTAGGCCCTCTGCCGGTTGTGACCAATCCGCGCAATTCTTTTGATGAGGGCCTTGCTCTTTTTGGCCTGGAGGAGTTTAGCGGACTTGGCGGCGTCGTCGGCCTGCTGCACCTCTTTGGTGCCGATAAACGTGGATGGCTCAATAAGCTCACCAAAGAAAAGACCGTGGCCTTCGACGATGCCATGCGCGTCGAACTGGTCTGCCGCGAACCGCAGCGCTTCCAGGCCGACGGGGAATCTGAGGGGCGCTTCGATGCCGTTACCTTAGCCTCCGTGAAGGAAGCCATCGAGGTATTCGCCCCGCAGCATAGGAGAGAAGTCCATAAGCGCACGATGAAGGAAGTGCTCCGGGACTTTATCCGCCTGCGCTAGCCTGCGGCGCAGGTCCCACCCGGTGCTTGGTGTCGGCGGCTTTCTTTTCTGCCTCTTCCACGGCCCTTTGCTCCGAGCCTTCAATCTCCAGAGGAGAGAGTTGGGCCAGCTGCACCTTGATATTGCGGCGCTGTATTTCGAAGGAGATGGTGCCGCCCTGCATTTTTACCGCGGTAGCCTGGGCCGGAAGCGGAAGCTGGCGAGTATCAAAGTTGAGGGAAAAGGCCTTTTGCAGGCGCTCGTCATCGGTGTCATAGACCTGCATGCGAAACTCCGGCCCGACTAAGCGGAGGGTGACTTTGGCGGTGGACTTGTGAGTATCGCCAGGCAGGGTGCCTGTCAGCTCAGCTTCCGCGGAGGTGCCACCGGAAGGGGAGATATCGTCTGGGTTGGCAATGGATAGATCGGTAATTCCCAGCAGGCGGCCCAACGCCACCCCGTCTAAGGAAATGCCGCGCGAGTAGGTAGAAACAGGCGCGCCCTCAATATCGCCGTTCATTACTTGTTCTGGGGTCACTGTAATATCGCGCAGTACGGTCGAAGCATTGACCATTCCCAGCTTGGGCACCTCCACGTCGAGCGCCTTGACCTCCAAATAGGGAATTTCCTTCGAGGCCGCAGCCCACACGTAGGGGGTGCCACCGATAAAGACATCTGGCGTATTTTCCAGCCGTGAATTGGCTTTTACGGCCTGTGCCACCTTGTGTTCCGTGTGCATAGCCACGCAGGCATCCGCCACCCAGGCCGCAATGAATACGCACACCACGAGGAGGATGTGTACGATGCGCCGGTCAATTCTTAGAACACTCACCCCTTCATTCTTACCCTACGTATTCTGGGGTCTATGACTAGCAATGCCTTTAGTATCACGGAAGAAAACCTGCCGGACTCCCCGGAGCTGGAGAGCCGCCTAGAAGAGCTTGCTGAGCAGGCCGAACGTGTGGATGGAATGGCGCCCCTTTCAGAGCAGTTCCTTAATGGCCTCACTGATTCCCGCCTGCAGCATCGCCACTTGGTGGCGTGGGTAGATAAGAAGCCGTGCGGCGTGGCTGGGCTGGATGGTTCCACCGCCGAGCTATTTATCGCCCCGGATTTCCGCGGACAGGGCTATGGGGCTTTGCTTTACGACGCCGCCGCGGAAACCCCCAATCTCCAGGCCTGGGCCCACGGGAACCTGCCGGCCGCACAGGCCCTGGCACACTCCCGAGGTCTGCAGGTCACCCGTAAGCTAGTGGTTATGGGTATTGGGGGAGAAGAGCTCGCTGCTGTCGCCCGTCCCGAGGACGTGCCTTTGACGGCGCTCAATTACTCCGAGTCGGTAGCAAAATGGGGGCAGGAGTTTGTGGAGGAGCAGTGGCTCAAGGCAAATAATGAGGCTTTTTCCTGGCACCCTGAGCAAGGTGGCTGGGATATAGATCGCCTGCACCGCGGCATGGAGGCGGATTGGTTTGATCCCGCTGACCTGCTCTTCTTGTGGGATACGGCAGGAGATCCGGTCCTAGCCGGCTTCCACTGGACCAAATGGCATGCGGAGGAAGCCCCGGGATTCGGTGAGGTCTACGTGGTGGGCTTGGCTGCGGACTATCGCGGCAAGAAATTGGGTGGACCGCTGCTGCAGATTGGTCTGCGTCGCATGGTGGAAAAGGGTGCTCAGCGGGTAATTCTTTATGTGGAAGCGGACAATGATCCGGCGCTGAAAGCATATGAGCGCCTGGGCTTTAAAGTTGATGAAGAACACGTCGTATGGGGTGTATGTGATTAAAGTCATGGGGTGAGCCGTGTTTGTTCACTCAGTGTTCACCTATTGGCACCCTTTTGGTCAGATCCTGCGGATAGCTTTACACCTTGTGAGTTAACCGCACCTGCGCACCTGCATCTCGCCCCAGAAAGCGAAGCGGGATGCGGGAAATATCTCTCTAGGAGATGCGGTTTCCTCGGACAATCAATCTCTGATCTGCACCGGAAAGGGTTTTCCCGTGATTCGCAACTTCAAGCGCACCGCCGCAATCTTCGGCATCGTAGCCGCAACCTCTACCGCTCTCGTAGCTTGCTCTGAGGAGTCTGGCTCCTCCTCCGATTCCGCTGGCGGCGAGGACGTCTCCGGCGAGCTCGTCGGCGACGGTGCATCCTCCCAGCAGAACGCAATGTCTTACTTCCAAACCGCGTTCTCCGAGGATCACCCAGACGCTTCCCTGTCCTACAATGCTTCCGGTTCCGGCGCCGGCGTTGAGGCCTTCACCAACGGCCAGGCTGACTTCGCTGGTTCTGACTCCGCCCTGAAGGAAGACGAGGGCGAGGTCGAGGCTGCCGCTAAGCGTTGCGACGGCAACGAGGCATGGCACCTGCCAACCACCATCGGCCCGGTTGCAATCGCCTACAACCTGGGTGACACCGAGATCAACCTTTCCACCAAGACCCTGGGCAAGATCTTCAAGGGCGAAATCAAGAAGTGGAACGACAAGGCTATCGCCGCTGACAACGAGGGCACCGACCTGCCGGACAAGGACATCACCGTCATCTTCCGTTCCGACGAGTCCGGTACCTCCGCAAACTTCCAGAAGTTCCTGAAGGCCGCTACGGGCGACTGGGACTCCGAGGGCAAGCAGTTCCCGGATTCTGTTGGTGAGGGCGCTAACGGTTCCTCCGGCGTTGCTGACCAGGTTGCAAGCATCGACGGTGCTATCACCTACGTCGAGGCTGGCTTTGCAGACCAGAAGGAAGGCGAGGGCGTTAAGAAGGCCAAGATTGACTTCGGCCACGGCCCAGTTGAGCTCTCCACCGAGTCCGTCAACAAGGCTTTGGAAAACCTGGAGTTCAAGAAGACCGACTCCGAGCACAACATGGTTGTTGACTCTGAGGCACTGTTCTCCTCCAATAACGAGGGTGCATACCCGCTCATCCTGACCACCTACAACATCGTCTGCTCCAAGGGCTACGATGAGGAGACCTCCAAGCTGGTCAAGTCCTTCTTCACCACCGTCCTGGATCACCAGGACGACCAGCTGGCTGAGCAAGGCTTCATCCCGGTTGAGGGTGCTCACCTGGACAAGCTGAAGGCTGCTGTTGACGCTTTGCAGTAAGCGCTAAAGCTGTAAAAGCTTAATACCTCCCGCCCCCACTGCCGCACACGATTCGCGCTTTGGGGGCGCAGGTATGTAACGATATGTTCCATTTTCAACGCTGAAAAGGATTAACAGTCTCATGGCAGACAATAATCTCACCACGGCTCCAGAGCAGGCGGACGCGAATATCACCGCTGCCGAGCGAGTCTCCACCAGCGGACACGAAGAAGTAGCTACCACCAGCTCCAATAGCGGCGTAAAGCGCCCAGGCGATCGTGTCTTTGAGTTCCTGTCCACTGCTTCGGCAACACTTATTACCGTCATGATTGCGGCTATTGCCGCCTTCCTGCTGTGGCGTGCAGTTCCCGCCCTGGGAGTCAACGACGGCGGCATCTTGGGTTTCTTTACCTATGGTGGCCGTTGGGAGACCACCGATACTTCTGCGATGAAGTTCGGTATCCCGACCATGTTCGGTACCACCGTCCTTATCTCCGTCTTCGCCCTCCTGCTGGCTATGCCGGTGGCCCTGGCCATTGCCATCTTCCTGTCCAACTACGCGCCTGCCCGCTTGGTCAAACCTCTCGGCTTCCTGGTGGACATGCTCGCTGCGGTTCCTTCCATTGTTTATGGTCTGTGGGGCTGGCAGGTTCTCGGCCCGGCGCTATCCGGCTTCTACTCCTGGATGGAGTCTTGGGCCGGCGGCTTCTTCCTCTTCCATGTCTTCGATAACTCGCCCTCTTTTGCTACCGGCCGCAACTTGTTTACCGGTGGCATCGTGCTCGCCGTGATGATTCTGCCGATCATCGCGGCCACCGCCCGCGAGGTCTTCGTGCAGACCCCTCCAGGCCAGGTGGAATCCGCCCTGGCGCTGGGCGCTACCCGTTGGGAAGTTATCCGCATGACCGTGCTGCCATTCGGCATGTCCGGCTATATCGCAGGCTCCATGCTCGGCCTGGGCCGTGCGCTGGGTGAGACCATGGCGCTGTACATGGTCGTCTCCCCGCTGATTGACTTCCGCTTCTCGCTTTTCGATGGCGGCACGACCTTCGCCACGGCCATCGCCCTGGCATCTGCCGAGTTCGGTAACGAGATGCGCGCTGGTGCCTACATCGCCGCCGGCCTCATGCTGTTCTTGCTGACCTTCGTGGTCAACGCAATTGCCCGCGCCATCGTGAAGAAGAAGTAAGGAGGGGAGGATCAATGACTACGACAACTAATGCCAAGCCTGCCTCCCAAGGCGGCGCGACATTCCTGGACATCTCCGGCTCCCGCAAGATGACCAATAACATCGCCACTGCAGTGGTCTGGGGCGCAATGATTTTGGCTATGGTCCCGCTGGTGTGGGTTCTGTGGGAACTCATCGCCCGCGGTAGTGGCGTAATCCTCAACCCTGAGTGGTGGACCGCCTCCCAGCGCGGCATCATGAATAGCTCGGCTGGCGGCGGTGCTGCCCACGCAATCGTGGGTACTTTCGTGCAAACCATTTTGGCTTCCGTCATCTCCATTCCCATCGGCATCTTCACCGCTATTTACCTGGTGGAGTACTCCAAGGGTGGATGGCTTGGCCGCATCACTACCTTCATGGTGGACATCCTGTCCGGTGTGCCTTCCATCGTCGCAGCCCTGTTCATCTTCGCCATGTGGATTACCCTCTTCGGCTTCGGCCGCTCTGGCTTCGCCGTGGCGCTGTCCCTGGTACTGCTGATGATTCCGATTGTGGTGCGCAATACCGAAGAGATGCTGCGCGTGGTCCCAATGGACTTGCGTGAGGCGTCCTACGCGCTCGGTGTACCAAAATGGAAGACCATCGCCCGTATCGTTCTGCCTACCGCCCTGTCCGGCATCGTCACCGGCATCATGCTGGCGATTGCCCGCGTGATGGGTGAGTCCTCGCCGGTGCTGGTCTTGGTTGGTTCCTCCTCCGTCATCAATTGGGACGCTTTCAAGGGATCTCAGTCCTCGCTCCCGTTGATGATGCTGGATATGTACAAGGCCGGCGCTCAGCCAGCCGTGCTGGACAAGCTTTGGGGTGCAGCTTTGACGCTGGTTATCCTCATCGCCGTCCTCAATATTGCGGCCCGCATCGTGTCCGCAAAGTTCTCGGTTAAGAAGTAAAACGCCGTAACACTCGATTCCGCCATACACTTGCTAGAGGAGAAACTCCCAAATGTCTAAGCTCG
>OJLE01000008.1_pt1 | contig 221439 bp, 208 predicted proteins | sample 1596801 | NCBI WGS metagenome assembly OJLE01 (sample SAMEA3904669, study PRJEB24821) | metagenome | biome: Builtin; feature: hospital; material: surface | place: USA | collected 2013-06-01 | reverse complement strand
AAGGGATAACCGCTGAAAGCATCTAAGCGGGAAGCCTGTTTTAAGATGAGGTTTCGTTAAGGTCCCCTAAAGACGATAGGGTAGATAGGCCAGACCTGGACGCACTGTAAGGTGTGAAGGCTACTGGTACTAATTGACCACAACAAACACCAACACACACTATGTGTGCTGGCAAAAAACAACAAAAACAAGAAACAGTCACTGTCGTGACCGCGTCCACTATGCAGTATCTGACACAACACCCGAACACCCATTAAAAAGAGGGTAGATGTTCTGAAGGTTTGTCGGTGGTCAATAGCTGCAGGGAAACGCCCGGTCCCATTCCGAACCCGGAAGCTAAGCCTGCACACGCTGATGGTACTGCAACCGGGAGGTTGTGGGAGAGTAAGTCACCGCCGACACCAAACAACAAAAACACAACAAAATACAACAAAGAAGAGGACGGTATACCACCGCCCTCTTCTTTTTGCGTTTTACCAGCCCTCCCGGCCGGTGGAAGGCCTCATCTGCAAAGCCAGGAGTACGGCACTAGGGCGTCCGCGGAGCGTTCAGTAACGCAATGAGCGATTAAGCCTCCTAGTGTCCGTTTGCACGCTCGTACAACTGCGCGGCCGGTCGGCGGTGAAGAGTTGTGGAGCGTTGCGGGGCGGAGTGGCTTTCCACTGTGGGTGGTCCTGGCAATTTATTTGCGTTCAGTAGGATCGAGCGCCGTCTCATTGAACCGGTCTGGGCGAGCGTTTGGCCTAGCGCTGTATGGCTCACGCTGCGGCAGCGCAAGAGGATCTAAATTCCGGCTTTTTCGCTTGGGGTTGTAGAATAGGGCCGGTATTTCTGTGCTAGTTCCAACCAAGAAAGGGTAGGGCTTAATGTCGGAGCGCAACCACAACGGGCGAGCTGGACGTGACCGCAAACCACGCAATAACAAGAGCCGTGATTTCAAGGGCGATTCCCGGAAAAAGAAGTCTTTTTCGCCGCAGCGCTCCGGTTACCGTGAGGAACGCATCAATCGTCGCATGAGTGACCCAGACATCCCGGCCGAGGTGGATGTTAACGATTTGGATCCCTTGGTTTTGCAGGACCTAAAATCGCTCTCGAAGGAGAACTCCGAGGCCGTCGCCAAGCATATGATCATGGCTGCGACCTGGATGGAAGACGATCCCAAGCTTGCCTTGCGCCACGCACGTGCTGCTAAGGACCGTGCCGGCCGCGTGGCTATCGCCCGAGAGGTCAATGGTATTGCCGCATATCGTGCTGGCGAGTGGAAGGAAGCGCTGGCTGAATTGCGTGCTTCCCGGCGTATTTCCGGCGGGCCTGGGCTGCTGGCCGTAATGGCTGACTGTGAGCGCGGCTTGGGACGCCCAGAAAAAGCGCTCGAGCTTGGACGCGCGGATGACGCGGCTGAGCTCGATGAGGAATCTAAAACCGAGCTAGCGATTGTTTTAGCCGGAGCCCGTCTAGATATGGGCCAAGCCGAGTCAGCCGTTGTAACTATCCAGCGCGCTCATCCTGATCGAGATGCACGCGGGATAAGCGCATGCCGCCTAGCATATGCCTACGCCAACGCACTGCTGGAAGCTGGCCGGAAAGACGAGGCCAAGGATTGGTTTGAACACGCAGTGTCGATTGATGAGGGCGACTGGACCGATGCAGCGGAGCGCTTAGAGGAGTGTAAGTAGTGACGGTTCTAAGCAAACACGATGCTCTTCTGCTCGATCTAGATGGCACCGTGTGGGAAGGCGGCCGCCCACTTTCTAACGTGGTGGACGTCATCAATACCTGTGGTGTGCCGGCGGTGTACGTGACCAACAATGCTTCACGCAGCCCAGAAGCCGTGTCGAAGATGCTGGCAGACATCGGGCTCGAGGCGACCACGCAGCAGATTGTTACCTCTGCCCAAGCAGTCCTTCAATTAGTGGCGGATGAGGTGCCAGCCGCCTCGAAACTCCTCATTATTGGTGCTGATTCCTTCCGTGATTTGGCCCGCGAGATGGGCTTTGAGGTGGTCTCCAGCGCTGATGACAAGCCTGCCGCTGTTGTGCAGGGTTTTGACCGTTCTGTTGGCTGGGAGCAATTGACTGAAGGGGCTCTGGCCATCCGCCAGGGAGCGAAGTTTTTCGCATCGAACCTAGATACTTCTCTGCCTATCGAGAGGGGATTTGCCGTGGGCAATGGTTCCCTCGTGGCCGCCATCCAGTCCGCCACCGGGGTAGAGCCGGTGTCTGCAGGAAAGCCCTCGCCAGCCATGTTTACTTTTGCGGCGAAGCAAATTGGTGCGAAAAAACCGCTTGCTGTAGGCGACCGTTTGGATACCGATATCGCCGGTGGTAATTCCGCTGCCATGAATACCTTCCATGTGCTTACCGGTGTTTCTGGGGAACTAGAACTTATTGAGGCACCTGTGGAGGCACGCCCCAACTTTATTGGTGCAGGTATGCATGAACTGGCTTTGCCGGTCTCTGTTGCCCGACCTGGAGCACAGGGTGGATTTACTGCTCGGTGTGATGGACATGATCTTCTGCTGGAAGGCGGCGACGAGAAGTCCACGTCAGTGCAGGCATTAAGAACTGTGTTGGAGGTGGCGTGGGCCATGCCGTCTCCTCCGCGCTATATTCAACCGCGAAGCGAGCGCGCGGAAAAGGTTGTTGCGCAATGGCGGTAAAGCCGCATGATTTTCGCGCCGTGAAGGAGCCGGCGGAGATCGATGCTGACGTAGCAAAGATTTTAGGAGAAAACGCAGCGGATTTGGCCGCTGAGGCGGAACAGCTGGACCGCGCCCACAATGTGTTGCGCGATGCTTTGCAGGAGAATTAATGCCCCCACAACGTCGTAGGTTAGACGCGGAGCTGGTGCGCCGGAAGATTGCGCGCTCTCGTGAGCAGGCCCGGGAAATGATCAAGTCCGGCCGTGTCACGGTCGGTGGTTTCAAGGCACAAAAGCCGGCGTCGATAGTAGAACCAGAGGTCTCCATCAAGGTGGAGGAGTCCGAGGAAGATAAGTGGGCCTCCCGCGGTGCGCACAAGCTTTTGGGAGCCTTAGCGGCGTTTGACGTCGATATGAATGGTCGCATTCTTGATGCCGGCGCGTCTACCGGTGGCTTTACTGATGTGTGCTTAGAATACGGCGCGCAGGAAGTTCTTTCTGTGGATGTCGGCTACGGACAGCTGCTCTGGCGCCTCCAAAACGACGATCGAGTAAAAGTTCTCGACCGTACCAATATCCGGAATCTGACGCTCGAGCTTACCGACGGCCCTTGTGACGGCATGGTTGGAGATCTGTCCTTTATCTCCCTCCGGCTCGTATTGCCAGCCATTGTGGAATGCCTAAAGGATGGTGCCTGGTTATTGCCCATGGTGAAGCCGCAGTTCGAGGTGGGCAAGGACCGCCTTGGCAGCGGTGGTGTCGTTCGATCACCGGAATTGCGCAAGGAAGTAACCAAGGAGGTCGCTCAGTTTGCCCTGTCGCTCGGGTTGAGCATGCACGGTGCTGTAGCGTCCCCGCTGCCTGGGCCAAGTGGCAACGTGGAGTATTTCCTGTGGCTGAAAAAGGACGGCGCGCCCACGGATCTGGCTAGAGTAGAAGAAATGATTGACCGTGCAGTCGAGGAAGGCCCGCAATGACCCGTGAGATCCTGTTGGTGCCTCATGCCAACCGCGAGCAGAACCTGCAGGCAACGTCGCGAGCAGCGGAGCTGCTACAAGATGCCGGGATTACTGTTCGAGTGTGCGCGGACGAGAAGGTCTTGCCTGGGCTAAAGCACGTCCCCCACACCGAAGACGCGGCTTCGGGGTGCGAATTAGTCCTGGTACTCGGTGGAGACGGAACCTTCCTCCGTGCAGCGGATATGGCACGTTCTGTGGATATTCCGGTGCTAGGAATCAACCTCGGGCATGTGGGATTTCTGGCTGAGTGGGAAGTCGAATCCCTAGATCAGGCCTTAGTGCGGGTCATAGACAAAAGGTACCGCATTGAGGATCGACTCACCATCGATGTCACTATCTTTGACGAGGAAGGAACCCTTCTCAATCGCAGCTGGGCTCTGAATGAGGCTTCGGTAGAAAACCAAAATCGCTCTGGAGTATTGGACGCAATTTTGGAAGTTGACCGCAGGCCGGTGTCTTCCTTCGGTTGTGATGGGGTGCTCATCTCCACGCCTACTGGGTCGACCGCCTATGCGTTTTCGGCTGGCGGGCCGGTGCTGTGGCCCTCGCTCGACGCGATTTTGGTAGTACCGAATAATGCGCACGCTTTGTTTACTAAGCCCCTAGTCGTCTCGCCCAATTCTTTAGTAGCCGTTGAATCAACCATGCGTACAACTCCGGCGACCGTGATTTTGGATGGTTTCCGTGAGCTCGCCATGCCTCCAGGAGCTCGCGTGGAGGTAGTGCGAGGCGCGCGTCCGGTGCGATGGGTACGCTTGGATGACCAACCTTTTACTGACCGTTTAGTCTCGAAGCTGCGCCTGCCCGTAGAAGGGTGGCGCGGGCCGAAGGAGAAGTAGTGCTCGTCGATATTTCCATTAATGACCTGGGCGTTATTAGCCAGAGCTCCGCGGAGCTCTCTACTGGTCTAACCGTGCTTACTGGTGAAACTGGTGCGGGCAAGACCATGGTGGTTACTGGATTGCGGCTTTTAGCAGGTGGACGCGCGGATGCCTCCCGGGTGCGGGATGGGGCGAAGAAAGCGGCAGTAGAGGGGCATTTTTCCTCGGGGAAAGATTCTATCCGCGAGTTGGTCGAATCAGTAGGTGGGGAGCCCGATGAAAATGGAGAATACATCGTCTCCCGGACGGTTTCTGCTGCAGGTAGATCGAGGGCCTATTTGGGTGGTCGGGCGGTGCCTGCGGCAACCTTAGGCGAATTTGCCCGCGAACTTATTACGGTCCATGGGCAAAATGATCAGCTGCGTTTGCTTGCTCCCGAGGAACAATTGGGTGCAGTAGACCGTGCGGATCCTACGTTGGCCGAGGTACGCCGTCGCTATACCGAGGCTTTTAAAGAATGGCGCCGTTTGGCAAAGGACTATAAGCGGCGTACAGAGCAGCGCCGCGAACTCGCGCAAGAGGTTGATCGCCTGCAGTTCGCGGTGGATGAGATCGACGGCGTTGCGCCGGAGCCGGGTGAGGATGAGGAGCTGGTGCAGCTGGTTCGCAAGCTGCAAGACGTCGACGGTCTTCGCGAATCCGCGGAAGTTGCACTGGCTTCCATCGACGGCACCGAGGAACTGGAAGAGGCTGCCTCGGCGTTGCTGGGCCGGGCGGTTTCGGCATTGGCGGGGACTACCGACAAGGAATTGGCCGCCTTGGGCGAACGGCTCAGTGAGATTTCTTCACAACTGGGCGATATTTCCGGCGAGCTGGGAGGGTATCTGGCTGGGTTGCCGGCGGATCCGCAGCTTTTAGAAAAGTCCTTGCAGCGCCAGCAGGAGCTTCGTACACTGACCCGCAAATATGCCGGGGATATTGACGGAGTTATAGCTTGGCGGGATGAAGCTGCGGCAAAGCTCGAATGCATGGATACCTCAACTGAAGCCCTAGAGGAATTGAAAAAGCAGGTCAAGGACGCTGAATCGGTGATGGTTGAGCGGGCTGGGGAGCTGACAAAGGGGCGTCGGCAAGCGGCGAAGGCTTTGGGGGAGCAGGTCACGCAAGAGCTGCACGGCCTAGCCATGCCGAATTCAACGTTGACGGTTGAGCTGACGCAGGCGAAATATTCTAAAACTGGCGCGGACGCGGCCGAGCTGCAGCTGAACGGAAAGCCGATCGCGTCTGCAGCTTCAGGCGGCGAACTTTCCCGTGTCATGTTGGCCTTGGAGGTGGTGCTAGCGGATGAGGACGGCGCCACCCTGGTCTTCGATGAGGTAGATGCCGGTGTGGGCGGACGCGCGGCGGTGGAAATTGGCCGCCGCCTGGCACGTTTGGCCGTGCACAACCAAGTCATCGTGGTAACACACTTGCCGCAGGTAGCAGCGTATGCCGATGCACACCTGCATGTTTCGAAGGAAAAATTCACTTCTGGTGTGGCCGAGCTTTCGCAGGACGAGCGCGTGGAGGAGTTGGCGCGCATGCTGGCAGGCCTGGATGATACGGAGACTGGTCGCGCGCACGCGCAGGAGCTTTTTGAGCGGGCACAGCAAGAAGCTTCCGCGCGCCTAACCCACTAGAAACAATAATCACGTCACAATAGGGGTCATGGCTCTGTTTTCCCGTAACCCCGAGCAGCCTGGTGCACTGCGAGATTGCACTCCAGGCGCTAAGGGGATGAAAAAATTTAGTGAAGGCGATGTCGCCGTAATTGATGCGGCTAATATCTCTCGCCACGAGGCCCAAACCCTCGTAGACCTTAAACCCTCCGCCGTGATTAACGTGGCGGAGTTTTCTACCGGTACGGTCCCCAATTATGGCCCGCACATTTTGCTTGACGCCGACATTGCCCTCGTTGAGGGCGTTGGCCAGTCCTTCGTGTCCGAGTTCAAGGATGGAAAGAAGGCGCGAATCGGGGAGGATGGCACCGTCTTTAGCGGTGATAAGGCACTTGGCACGGGCCGCGTGGTTACTCGCGAGCGAGCAGAAAAGAACTTCACCGCGGCACAGGGTGCGCTGATTGACCACATGGAATCCTTCTTTGGCAACTCCATTGATTTTATTAACTCTGAGGGGCCGCTGCTTATCGACGGCCTTGGGGTTCCCGCCTCTGGCTCTGAGATCGCAGGCCGCAAGGTCGTGCTGTTTTCGCCAACAGACAGACACCGCGAACAGCTCAAGCAGCTGCGGAACTTTATCCGCGAGTATGAGCCGCTGCTGATTGCGGTGGGAGAGGCTGCAGATTCGTTGCTAGCACAGGGGTATAAGCCAGATTTCATCATTGGTGATCCCAATAGCGTAAGCGATGAGGCCCTGCGTTGTGGCGCCCGTGTGGTTGTTCCTGCGGATCCAGAGGGCGAGGTAGAAGGCCTTGACCGCATCCACGACCTCGGCATCGGTGCCATGACTTTTCCCGCAGCGACGCATTCAGGTACCGATTTGGGTCTGCTTTTTGCTGATTATCACGGCGCAGACCTCATCGTGCAGGCAGGCGGTGGGGTAGACCTTGATGATATTTTTGCGGATCGCACCAACCCATCGGCGGTGCTTTCCCGGCTTAAGGCCGGCACCAAGGTGGTTGACGCGGATGCGGTGATTAACCTCTACAGTGCACCTTCGTCCAACCTTGGCTGGCTGTGGGCACTGCTGGGAATCCTGGTAGCCATTGCGGCGGTTATCCTCATCGTCGGTTTCGGCGGAAGTCAGGACTTTGCAAGTAACCTCAGCGAAACCTGGTCCAGGCTCTTTGGGGGCGCATAGAGCATGGCAAAGACTGAGCTAGTAGCAGGCTTGGGCTTCGGCGCCGCGGTAGGCGTGGCGCTGGGTGCCCTGGTCATTGCTCCCAATCTGACCACCGGCATGGCCGATGATGATCCGATCCGTGAGGAGCACCGCAAGGTCGTCCAGGACAATAAGATTTTGCAGACCCAAAATGAGGCGAGCGATAAAATCGTGGCTGATTCCGGGGCGGAACTAGTAAACGGGGCATTGTCTCAGCGGCCCGTGCTCATCGTCACCACCGATGATGCTAATGGCGGAGACGTGGACGCAATCCGGAAGCTCTTGGAAACTTCCGGTGCCACGGAGGCCGGCGAGATTAAGCTGACCAAGGACTTTTTGCGCCCCGAAACTAAAGACAAGCTTTTGCCCATCCTGAAAGACACTGCGCCTAAGAAGGCAGATACCAAGGATCTGGATTCTGCGGGAGCGCTCAGCGGTGAGGTGCTCGGCACTGCATTGTCTATGGATCCTGAGAGCACGAAGCCCATGGCATCAGTACAAGAGCGTGCGGATGTGCTCCATAAGCTGCGCGACGAAGGCTTCATTGACTACGAGGATGGGACCATCGTTCCTGCCCAGGCCATTATCGTCGTCTCTGGCAATGGCCTGCGCGGCTACCCTTCCGATGCTTTGGCGGAATTTGTTACCGGGTTGGATGATGTCAATGGTTCTGTAGTGTTTAGCGGGCGTACCAAACAAACTCAGGACGATAAGGCACTTGCCCAGGTGCGCGACCAAGATGCGAAGCTGTCCACGGTCGATGGCACCGAGCGTGCAGTCGAGCGCATTGCCGTTATTTTGGCCACCGAGGAGCAGCTCGATGGTGGTCAAGGCGATTATGGTGCCACAGAGACCGCGGATTCTGCCTTACCGGGAAAGGACTAGCTCATGGCGCATGATTTCAAGGTGCTTGACTCGCAATTGCTTGTCGACGCCCCCATTCTCGCTCTCCGCCGCGACGAGGTTGTCATGCCCGGCGATGTTTCTGCCTCCCGCGAGGTAGTAGAGCACCTAGGCGCGGTGGCAGTGGTGGCACTGGACTCGGACGAACGAATTGCCATGGTGTATCAGTATCGCCACAGCGTGGGCAAGCGCCTGTGGGAATTACCGGCAGGTTTGCTCGACGTACGCGGCGAAGATGAGCTAACCGGCGCGAAGAGGGAGTTACAGGAGGAAGCTGGTCTGAGCGCGCAGACGTGGTCAGTGCTGACGGATTTGGTAACTTCGCCGGGGTTCTGCGAAGAAGCGGTCCGTGTTTTCTTAGCCTCCGACCTTTCTGAGGTGCCGCGTATGGAGGCTACCGGGGATGAAGAAGCTGATATGGAGGTTGCTTGGGTCCGGCTCGAGGACGCCGTCGACAAGGTAATGCGAGGCGAAATCGTCAATTCCATCGCCTGCAGCGGCATTTTGGCGGCTTATGCAGTGCTGCGCGGTGGCAAGGCGACCCGCAGCGTGGATGAGCCTTTCACGTTGCGGCCGACGTCGATGAGTGCCCGGCGCACGGGCGCGGACCTGAAGCAGCTGTGAGCGCGGTCGAAGATATAGCACAGACGTGGCTTAATCATCTAGCGGTTGAGCGAGGCGTTTCTGCCAATACGTTGAGTAATTATCGCCGTGATGTTCGGCGCTATGTCACTTGGTTGGAGGACAACGGGGTAGAGGACCTGCGCGCGGTAACGCGGCCTATGGTGGAGGCTTATCTCAAGGATCTGCGGTCAAAAATGGCTGCGTCCTCGGCTAATCGTGCTCTCATCGTAGCCCGCGGGTTGCATAAATTTTCCGTGGCAGAAGGCGTTGTAGACGTCGATGTTGCGGTGGAGGTTACCCCTCCATCAACTGGACAGCATTTGCCTGAGACGTTATCGGTGGACGAGGTCAGCGGCCTTATTGAGGCAATTCCCACTGAAACCCCGGTGGATGTGCGCGACCGTGCCCTGCTGGAAATGCTCTACGGTACTGGCGCGCGAATTTCAGAAGTAATCTCCCTAAACGTTGATGACGTTTCCTCTGCGCAAGAGGTAATCTACCTGCACGGAAAGGGCGACAAAGAGCGGATTGTGCCCTTGGGGTCGCATGCCCGCCAGGCCATTGACGGCTATTTAGTGCGGGCTCGTCCGGTGCTGAGCAAAGGCACAACGCCGGCGTTGTTTCTCAATACCCGCGGCGGGGCTTTATCGCGCCAAAGCGCGTGGGCAGTGTTAAAGACAGCTGCACAGCGTGTAGATCTGGGAAAGTCCATTTCTCCCCACACCTTGCGGCATTCTTTTGCGACGCACCTGCTTGAAGGCGGCGCAGATGTGCGCACCGTGCAAGAATTGCTGGGACATTCATCCGTGACGACAACGCAAATATATACCCACGTCACTGCCGACTCCTTGCGTGAGGTGTGGCGCACTGCTCACCCCCGTGCCTAAGAAAGGACATATATGTTTTCTACTCGTGTAGCCGGCGCGGTACTTTCTACCGCGTTGCTTTTCCCCGCGGTGGCGCAGGCACAGCTGCCACCGGAGGTAGAAGCCGCTATTGCCGCGCCTATCCCGGTTCCGGCCGGCGAAACCACGACCGTGAGCCTGCCAGTGCCGGCCGAGGCGAGCTACTCGGGTGATGGGTGGAACGTTTCTGCCTCTGGTACCTCTGCTACCATCACCGCCCCACCAGAGGGCGGCCAAATCTCTGTTCCCGTCTCCGCCCAGGGTATGAATGCAACTCTCACGCTGGTAGCCGATGGTTCGGTGGAGCAGGAAGACATTCAGGAAGAAATCGACGGTGCAGAGGGTGCTCCAGCGCCGAGCCCGGTACCGAATAGGCCGGATGACGGCGGCAATCCGCCGGCAGACAAGGGGGCCGAAGGTGGGGCGGAAAAGCCCGCGTCGGCGAAAGAGAACGAAAATCTCCCGGTAGTCCCAGGCGAAAAACCGGAACGTAAGCCGGCAGGGGAAGCCAACCTTGAAGGTGCGGAATACGTCAACCTTGAATCTCATATCGAAGGCAATACGATTACCGCGAAGATGGGGCTCAAGCAGGCCTACGACCTCTACCAGCAGTTTAAGGACACGGAGGAAAACGACGTTAAGCTGCGCTACCTTGATGGTGAAGGCAATATTATCCAAGGCGTAAAGCGCGACGTGGATGCTTCATCACGTACCCTCACTCTGACGTATCCAGAGGGAGAAGCGCCTGATAATCCCTTCATTATGCAGTTGCTGCGCAACGATGGCTCTGGTGCCGCCCTCATCGTCACTTTGCAGGACCCTAGTTATCAATCTGCGTCAGAGAACCTCGATAAGCGGCAACAGGAAGAACCCAAAGATGATAATGAGAGCTCGCATATGGGCTGGATTATCGGAGGGGCAGCTGCGGCGATACTTATCGTTCTGATCGCTCTAGTGGCCGAACTCAAACGACGTTCTAGTCAACGCTAAAAGCTTGATATAAACTAAGTCTCGGTACTTTCTTGCTGTAGCGGGTACGCTTTAATGACAACGTTGTAATCAACCCTAAGCCAAGTGTCATGGTCCGGAACTTGGCGTCAAGGAAGCAGGTGTGACTGTGAGCGAAGAGGGTCTCTTTTCTGCCTCTGATGTAGAGGTGGGGCTGACTGGTCGTCCTATCCGCGAGTTGCCAGAACCCGCACCCTTGGAAAAGCATGGGCCGGCCACCATTATTTCGATGTGTAACCAAAAGGGCGGCGTGGGTAAGACCACCTCCACCATTAATATGGGAGCCTGCTTGGCTGAGTATGGCCGTAAAGTCCTCTTGGTTGACCTTGACCCGCAGGGTGCGCTTTCGGCAGGTTTGGGGCTCACACATGACGATATCGAGGACACTATCTATGACGTCATGCTCGATAACCATACCTCTATTCACTCCGCTATCCAGCACACTGGTGTAGCAGGCTTGGATTTGGTACCGGCGAATATTGACCTTTCTGCTGCGGAAATTCAGATGGTCAATGAAGTAGGCCGCGAACACACGCTAGCTCGGGCCCTGCGCCCAGTGCGGCGCGATTATGACTTCATCATCATCGACTGCCAGCCCTCGTTGGGGCTGCTTACCGTCAACGCGCTTGCCTGTTCCCAGGGCGTGATCATCCCAATGGAGTGCGAGTTCTTCTCCCTGCGTGGTTTAGCGCTATTGACTGACACGGTGGAAAAGGTCTCTGACCGTATCAACTTTGATCTTGAGGTCATGGGTATCTTGGTGACCATGTTTGATCGCCGCACGAAGCATGCTCGGGAAGTTATGTCCCGAGTGGTGGACTATTTTGGCGATAAAGTCTTTGACACCGTAATTACTCGGACCGTTCGTTTCCCGGAAACGTCAGTGGCCGGAGAGCCGATTACTACGTGGGCGCCAAACTCTCCTGCTACGCAGCAGTATCGCAACCTGGCCAAAGAGGTCATTGAGCGCTCGACCGTTTAAGGTATCGTGACCCAGCCGGAGATTACGGGCTTTCGCATTGCACTGCGAAATTTTGAGGGCCCATTTGACCTGCTTTTGCAGCTTATCCAGTCCAAAAAGATGGACGTGACTGATGTTGCGCTTTCAGAGGTAACGGACGAGTTTGTCGCCTATACGCGGCAGCTGGGCGAGTCTGCGGATTTGGATGAGACCACTGATTTCTTGCTGGTGGCAGCGACGCTTTTGGACTTAAAGGCGGCGCGGCTCCTGCCTCGCGGTGATGTCGACGAGATTGAAGACTTGGAACTGCTGGAGTCGCGCGACCTTCTTTTTGCTCGTCTTTTGCAATATAAGGCCTATAAACTAGTAGCGGACCGATTCGCGGAGTGGCAGCGCGAGGCCCAGCGGAGCTATCCGCGGGCGGTAGCTATCGAGGAGAAGTTTGCGGAGCTACTGCCTCCTGTCTCCCTCGGCCATACGCCAGCCAGTTTCGCAGAGCTCGCCGCGGGAGTCTTCCGCCCAAAGCCGCCGGAAGAAGTGGCCACCGGCCACGTGCACTCCGTGGCGGTATCGGTACCAGAGCAAGCCGGCAAGATCCTGGAAACCCTAAAGCTACTGGGCGCCGGTCAATGGATGAGTTTTGGTTCCCTGACCCGCGATTGCACGGTTTCTATGCAAGTTGTGGGCCGTTTCTTGGCTCTTTTGGAGTTGTACAAGGCCAAGGCGGTTGACGCACAACAGGAAGAAGCGCTGGGCCAGTTGGACCTTTCGTGGACGGGTTTGGACGTTGACCCAGCGGTAGTTGCCGCCGCGAACTGGGACTAAGGACGCTGCTGGATAAACTTCAGCGTCTCCGGGGCCAGCTCGCGATCAGAATAAACGCGTACGTCAGGCTCATCTGGGTTGTCCTCGGTGCCTACGCGGCGGCCTTCCCACACTTGTTGGAGTCCTTGCTTTTCAATGACCCGGATCGCTGCTGGGTGGTTGGTCGTCACTCGGGCGGTGATGGGGGATTCAGGATCAACCTGGTGAATGCTCTTTAGCGTCGCCGAAGTGATCTCTGTAGCAAATCCTGAGCCCCAGTGAGCAGGGCGGAGGCGGTATTTGATGTCCCAGAAATTTCCGTCTTCGACAAAAATGGCCCCACCAACTCCGACGAACTCAGAAGGATTATGGCGCATGTAGGCGGCCCATGGTCCAAAATGGTGGGCGTCCCACGATTGGGAGGATGATTGGGCGAGCGCACGGGTAGTGCGGACATCGGCAAAGCGCCCGTTGGGTCGGTGGCTCCAAATTCGCCCGTCGCTGTAGACCTTGTGGGTCTCTTCGATATTGGCAGCGGATAGTGGGATGAGAATGAGTCTGTCGGTGCGTGTAATAGTTTCCATGGCAATATGTTGTCCGCCTCACAATAGGAAGCGAAAGTGATTTAGGAAATTTCAGGCGTCGTTTTCCGCTACAGTAAGCTTGGCGTCTATGGACCTTCCCCTCATCTCGCAGCTCCGTTCCCGCCTTGAGTCAATCTTGCTCGTGCTCGATTCCCCAGCTTCGGTGGAGTCTTTGGCGCGTGCTTTGGGGGCGGAAAGGGACGTCGTCAGTGATTGCCTGCGCGCTGTCCAGCGCGAGCTGAATGATCGTGGTTCTGGTATCGAGTTGCGCGAGACCCAAGAGGGGTGGCGCTTTTATACGCGTTCCGAAAACGCAGGCGCGGTAGAAGAATTCCTATTGGATGGCGCCCAGACAAAGCTCTCGCGTGCGGCCCTGGAGACATTGGCGGTGGTAGCCTACCGCCAGCCCGTAACCCGCCAGCAGGTTGCCGCTGTTCGCGGCGTCAATGTCGATGGTGTTATGCGGACCCTAGGCCTGCGCGGATTGGTGCGGGAGCTGCCGCAGGATGATTTTGAAGGTGCCGCGCACCGCTATGAGACGACGGAATTGTTCCTCGAGTTATTAGGGATTGATTCTTTGGAGCGCTTGCCGGACTTGGCGCCGCTATTGCCTGACGTGGAGGCGATCGACGAGGAGTACTAGCGTGGGGTAAGATTGCCCAGGTAATTTCATATCTTCGAGAGAAAAGGACACGTACGTGACTCCTCCCGCTCGCCGTGACGGCACACCGGATAAGAAGCAGCGAGACAGTGACATCATTGTCTCTAATGCTAAGCCGGCCCGTCACCAGCATGTGTCAAAGAAAAAGCAGAAGGCTACTGCAGAATCCGTAGCCCGAGAACTGGGCGCCGATTGGCTGGTCGATGAAGACAAGCCTAAGGGGGAACGTCTCCAAAAGGTGCTCGCTAAGGCAGGCGTTGCTTCTCGTCGCCACGCTGAAATCCTCATCGATGCCGGCCGTGTTGAGGTCAACGGCAAGATCATTTCCAAGCAGGGCGTTAAGGTAAACCCCTCTGTTGACGTCATCCGAGTAGATGGTGTGCGCGTTAATGTCAACGAGGAGCACGAATATTTTGTGCTCAACAAGCCGCGCGGCATGCAGTCCACTATGTCTGATGACTTGGGCCGCCCGTGCGTAGGCGACGTGGTTTCGGAAAAGGTTGCTGCTGGCCAGCGTCTTTTTCACGTAGGCCGCCTCGACGCCGATACCGAAGGTCTGCTTATTCTCACCAATGACGGCGAGTTGGCTAACCGTTTGATGCACCCTAAGCATGAGGTGACGAAGACCTACCTCGCCACTGTTTTGGGTGAGGCCGACCGGAAGCTTGTGCGACAGCTCAAGGAAGGAATCGAGTTGGAGGATGGCCTGGCAAAGGCAGATTTTGCGCAGGTTGTAGATACCAACCAGGGATATTCTTTGGTTCGTCTTGAGCTGCACGAGGGGCGCAAGCACATTGTGCGCCGCATGTTGAAAGAGGCGGGCTTCCCCGTGCAGCGTTTGGTGCGTACCAAACTTCATACGGTGCAGTTGGGCGATATGAAGCCCGGCGGCCTACGTGCTCTCAATTCCAGCGAATTGACTAGTTTGTATAAGGCGGTGGAGATGTAATGATTTCTAATATGCCGAATCAGGGCCTCATCTTAGCTGTGGATGGCCCTTCTGGGACTGGTAAGTCGACCACGTGCCGCGCCCTAGCCAAACAACTCGATGCAAAGTACATCGACACTGGTGCCATGTACCGTGTAGCAACTCTTGCAGTGTTGCGTAAGGGAGTGGACCCTGCGGATACGTCCGCGGTGATTGCCGCTACAGCCGATCTGCCATTGGAAGTTTCCGATGATCCAGATTCCACCGAGGTTCTTCTCGGCGGCGAGGATGTCGCGCGCGTTATTCGGGAAGACGAAGTCACTCGCAATGTCTCCGCAGTATCTGCCATTCCGGAAGTTCGGGAAAACCTGGTAGCCCTGCAGCGCAAGCTAGCCCGCGAGGCACATCGCGCTATTGTAGAAGGGCGCGATATTGGCACTGTTGTGCTTGCTGATGCCCCTGCTAAAGCATTCATGACCGCCTCTGCTGAAGTCCGAGCCCGCCGACGTCAGGCGCAGAACGAAAGGGCAGGAATCGCTTCAGACTACGAGACGGTACTCGCAGACGTGCAGCGCCGCGATGCGGCAGATTCTTCACGCAAAACCTCGCCGTTGCGCCCAGCAGACGATGCAACCTTAGTTGATACCTCGGATATGAGCCCTGAGGATGTCATACAGACCCTGATTAACGTGGTAAAGGAGTCGGTCAATGACTAAGCATGATCCCCAGGAAGAGTCGGAGACTCAGTTCCATTACCCGGCCGGAAAGTTTGATGATGAGGTGGTAGAAGCCTCTCCTGGTTGGGCCGCTGATGACTTCAATGCCGAGGAATTTGACTATGAGTTCGATGACTCGGAATTCGGCGAGGCCGATTTTGGTGAAGAAACAGAAGGAGAAGAGCCGCTAAGCGAAGAGGAATGGGAGGAACTCTCCCGTGCTTTTGGTGTTGAGTCCGATGATCACACCGAAGAAGCTCTGTGCACGGTAGCCATTGTGGGTCGCCCTAATGTGGGCAAGTCTTCTTTGGTCAATCGTTTCCTTGGCCGCCGCGAAGCAGTGGTAGAAGACCACCCGGGCGTTACCCGTGACCGAATCTCCTATGTAGCGGACTGGAATGGGCAGCGCTTTTTGGTACAAGATACCGGCGGTTGGGATCCGAACGTCAAGGGCATCCATGGCGCAATCGCTCGCCAGGCAGAGGTGGCGATGGAAACTGCTGACGTCATCGTCATGGTGGTAGACACCAAGGTGGGAATTACTGCGACGGATGAGGTCATGGCCCGCCGCCTGCAAAAATCCCCCGTGCCGGTGATTCTGGTATCGAATAAGTTTGATTCCGATAATCAGTATGCGGATATGGCCGAGTTTTATGCGCTGGGCCTGGGCGATCCGTGGCCGGTATCTGCTCAGCACGGCCGCGGCGGCGCGGATGTGCTCGATGAGATTTTGCGGGTATTTCCGGAAGAGCCGCGGCAGACCGCGATTACTTCTGGTCCGCGCCGCGTCGCTTTGGTGGGCAAGCCTAATGTGGGTAAATCCTCCCTGCTCAATAAGCTGACCAGTGAAGAGCGCTCCGTGGTGGATAATGTCGCGGGCACCACCGTGGATCCGGTGGACTCTTTGGTACAGCTGGATGAGCAGCTGTGGAAGTTCATTGATACTGCCGGCCTGCGCAAGAAGGTCAAAAACGCGCAGGGACATGAGTACTATGCCTCCTTGCGTACGCGCGGCGTTATCGATGCTGCCGAGGTCTGCATTATGCTTATCGACGCCTCTGAGGAGATTTCTGAGCAGGATCAGCGCGTGCTTAATATGGTGCTAGAGGCAGGCAAAGCCCTCGTTATCGCATTCAATAAGTGGGACCTCATGGATGAGGACCGCCGCTACTACCTTAACCGCGAGATCGATCAGCAGCTGAGCCACCTACCGTGGGTTACGCGTGTGAATATTTCCGCCGAAACGGGCCGCGCCCTGCAGAAGCTGGAACCTGCCATGATCGAGGCGCTGGAAAGCTGGGACCAGCGCGTGTCTACGGGTCAGTTGAATAACTGGTTGCGTGAGGCCATCGCAGCTAATCCTCCGCCGATGAAAAATAACCGCCTGCCGCGCGTTTTGTTCGCCACGCAGGCATCCACGCAGCCGCCGACGATTGTCTTGTTCACGACAGGATTTTTGGATGCGGCCTATCGACGCTACCTCGAGCGCAAGTTCCGTGAGCGTTTTGGCTTTCATGGAACGCCCATCCGCATCGCAGTGCGAGTGCGGGAGAGGCGCGGCAAGAAGCGCTAGCAGTATGCCTGTTACGCTGGGATTATAGCATTCAGGCGAGCGATTTTTGCACTGAAAACGGTGTGAGAATTAGCTCGCCTGTCCGTTTATGTCCGTTCATGTGGGGATCGATAGGATATAACCAGTTATAGATCCTCTCGTGATGGAAGGCTTTGTATGTTAGCCAGCGTAATCGCGCCAGATTCAATTCTGGCCATCGTGCTCCAGATCATCATCATCCTTAGCGCCCTGCTCTTGGGCACTCGCTATGGTGGCATCGGGCTGGGACTAATCTCCGGCATCGGTCTGATGCTCATGGTCTTTGTTTTCGGCCTCGCCCCGGGCGAGCCTCCGGTGTCAGTGATGCTGACCATCATCGCAGTCATTGGTTGCGCGGCTACCTTGCAACAGGCCCGCGGGTTGGAAGTGATGATGCAATTTGCCGAAAAGTTCCTTCGCGCCCACCCAGAGCGCATCACCATCCTCGCGCCGCTTACTACCTGGTTCTTGACGGTCCTATGCGGTACGGGCCACGTGGTGTACACGATGTTTCCGATTGTTGAGGACATTGCGCTGAAAAAGGGCATCCGCCCTGAACGCCCGATGGCTGTCGCCTCGACGTCGGCGCAGATGGGTATTACGGCCTCTCCAGTGTCTGTGGCCACCGTGTCCTTGGCGTCTATCATCGCGGAAAATGCCGGCGCTATCGACCACGCCTATTCCATCCCGCAGATCCTGATGGTGGCTCTTCCAGCGTCACTTTCTGGCGTCATTCTTGCCGCACTGTGGTCGCTGCGCCGCGGCAAGGACTTGGACGAGGATCCGGCATTCCAGGAGCGAATGAAGGATCCGGAGTTTGCCGAAAGCATCAACCAATCCACTGGGTCGCTTATGGATGAGGAATTTTCGCCGGAAGCAAAGCGTGCGGTAGTTATCTTCCTCGTCGCTATCGCCAGCGTTGTCGCCCTCGGCGCCTTTGAATTCCTTCGCCCGCTTGTTCCGGGAGATGATGGCGAGCTAAGCCCGCTGTCTATGAACCTGGTTATCCAAATGGTCATGCTGGTAGCCGGCGCAATTATCTTGCTCAGCTGCAAGGCAGACCCAAAAAAGATCGCTTCCACCCCGGTGTTTAAAGCCGGCATGACCGCAGTATTCTCCGTGTTCGGTGTGGCCTGGATGGCGGATACCTTCTTCGAAGCCCATATCGACGCTTTGGAATCCAACCTGGGCTCCGTAGTGGAGGCCGCCCCATGGGCCTACGCCGTGGTGCTGGTCATCGTGTCTAAGCTGGTGAACTCGCAGGCCGCGGCCTTGGTTGCAATTGCTCCGATTGGCCTGCAGCTGGGCATCGACCCTGCCATCATCGTCGGTTTCTACGGCGCGGCCTACGGCTACTTCATCTTGCCCACCTACCCCTCGGACCTTGCCTGCATTGGCTTTGACCGCACGGGAACGACGCACATTGGCAAGTTCGTCATCAACCACTCCTTCCTGATTCCCGGCGCCATCTCGGTATTTACTTCCTGCGTCGTGGGCTCGCTCCTAGCGCAGATCCTGCTTTAATCCGACTCCCGTACCAGCACAAAGGCATCCGTGCGGTACGGGATGTGCAGTTTTTGTCCGGGCGTATATCCCAAGTGCTCGTAGAGGTACCAGTCCAGGTTGTGGGTCATGCGCTCATGGATGGCTTCGCCGTTGCGTAGCCAGTAAGACCGGGTATGCATTAGCTGGTGAAGTTGTTCCGGGGTAAGTTCGTGCTCCCAGGTCAGGCGGAGTTCTCGCTCTAAAGACCACGGCGCCGTATAGTCCGGGTAGAAACCCGGTTTATGTACATCGCCAGAGTGCATAATGCGAGAAAGCCGCAAAACCCATGGGTCGGCATTGACATCGAGCGTATTCCAGACCAAGAGGATTTTTCCGCCCGGCGCGAGGACGCGGTCAAGCTCTGCGCAGGCGGCTGCCACATCAACCCAGTGCCAGGTTTGGGCGAGGCAGGCTGCGTCTAAGGAGGCGTCGGCAAGCGCGGTGTTTTCGGCCGTAGCACGCAGGACCGGCAGGTGTAGACGGGAAGCGAGAACTCCCGCCATATCGGCGGAAGGCTCCAAGGCTATAACCCGCTCATTGGGAAGGGACTCAGTGAGCTTTCCGGTACCTGCACCTATATCAGCTACGGTGTGGGCAGGGGCGATAAGGGCAGTGACTTCGTCCGGATAGCCAGGGCGTACATCGTGGTACGTGCTAGCGCCGCGGCGGAAGGCTTGGGCGGAGGCGGTGCGTTGCGCGGCAGTGCGGAAACCGGGGCCTTGCTTCGTGGAGGCCTTGCGGTAGCTAGGAAAGTGACGGGGATCTGGGCGGCGAGTCGACATAGCTCATCTAACCTACCGCGAATTAGAATGGCTGCCTATGAGGACACTTCCCGCAGCATCAGATCCCAGGTGGCTGCTGAAGACGGTCTTTTCCCGCCCTGCTCTTACTGTGCCGGCAGCGCTATGCATGGTTGTGTCCTTTCTGCTTAACGCCACCACCCCAGTGATAGTGGGCCATGCCATCGATGAAGCCGTGGAGCAGGGATCCATCCACCGGCTGGGGCTATGGCTAGCGGTATTAGTAGCCGCATTCGGTCTTAATGCCCTAGCCGCCTGGTACGGGCGCGGGCTGAATGCCCGAGCCATGTTGGTAATTGGCCACGATGTCCGCATGGCCATCACGGATAGGATTCAAGACCCGCGTGGAATGGCGGGCAAGCCCCGCAGCGCCGGCGAGTTGCTGGCTATTGCCTCCACGGACGCTAGGCGGGTGCAGAATGCGGTGATGATGACGGTATTCCCCGTCGCAGAGATTAGCGCCATTGTGTATGTGGCTATCATGACCAGCCGCATCAATCTACCCTTGGGCATTGCCATTTTGTGTGGCGGCCCGCTCGTGGTGTCGGGCTCGGTGCGCGCGGCACAGCCACTGCGCGCCCGCTCAGGAATCCGCCAGGCGGCGTTGGCCAAAGCCAGTGCAATGGCCACCGATCTGGTGCACGGCCTTCGGATACTCAAAGGCTTGGGTGCGGTAGCAACGGTGAGTATGCGCTATGCCCAGGCCTCTGACACTGCCTATGAGCGAACGGTAGACGCCAATGCCTCCCAAGCGCGCCTCAATGCTGCTACGGAGATTTTGGGCTCGGTGTATGTCATTGCGATGGGCCTTGGGGCAGGTGCGCTGGCAATGCATTCCACTATCAGTGTGGGTGAGCTTATTACGGTTATTGGTCTGACGCAGTTCGTCATCACGCCGATGACGATGTTGGGACGAAATATTGCCTCGCGCTGGGCAGCCGCGCAGGCAAGTGCTGCCCGCATTACAGCCGTCCTTGCTGCTCCCAGCGTGGAAGGCAAGAAACCGCAGCTTCCGGCCCTCGCCCCTGGAGTGAGCGTGGTGGCCGAGCCTGTCCCAGGTGATCTAGTTTTTCTGCCGCGGGAGCGTTTCCTTGTTGCTCCGCACGATACGCTGCTTTTTGAGGGAACCGTGCAGGAGAATATTTCTTCCGATAGCGCGGTTGCCAAACGGGCGCTTTACACGGCCGCGGGGGAAGATATCCCGGGTGGTTTAGATCGCGAGGTGGGGGAGGGCGGCCGGAATCTTTCCGGGGGACAACAGCAGCGCGTGGCGCTAGCACGAGCAATTGCGGCGGACCCTGCGGTCCTTGTTTTAGCCGATCCCACTACCGCCGTGGACTCGGTGACTGAGCAAGTCATTGCGCAGCGGGTAGCACACCACCGCGGTATAAAGCCAACACTCGTTTATACCGCTTCGCCGGCATGGACTGCTATGGGATCGAGGCTATGATGCGGTTTCCTACGGCTTCTTGGCGCCAGGTGCGCGAAGAAATTAGCCGGCAACTTTCCGACGTCCCCGGTTCGCGGCTGCAGGCTGCCGTGGCCCTTGCCTTACTCACCGCGGGCGCAAGCGCCAATGTAGCGATCCCGATCCTGCTGGGAAAGATTGTTGATGCCGTCATCACCAAAAGCGCAATTTCTACTATTGGCCTTTCGTTGATAGTGGTAGCCGTCGTCTCCGCAGTGCTCTCCGCAGCGGGGTTCTTTCTTCTCTCCCGCCTTATAGAGCGGGTGATTTCGGCTTTGCGTGAAGACATGCTGTCTACCGCTTTGCGCTTGCCCACACATCGTGTGGAGGAAGCGGGCACCGGGGATTTGGTCTCTCGCTCTACCGATGATGTAGCAGAGCTCTCGGCAGCGGTCACCGAGACCGCACCAGTGTTGGCCAAATCTGCTTTTGCCATCACCACCACCGGGGTGGCGCTGCTTAGCCTCAATTGGCAATACATACTGGTAATAGTTGCAGTTACGCCGCTATATGTAGTCGCCGCTTGCAGGTACCTGCACCGAGCCCCTGGCCGCTATGCCGACGAGCGTGCGGCCATGGCTGAGCGCGCGCGCAGGCTTCTTGAGGCGATACGAGGGCGAAAGACCGTGCGCGCCTTTGGACTGGAAGGGCAGATGCATGCCGGCATCGAACGTGCCTCCGCGCAAGTGGTAAAGGATGGCTACGCAGCACGTAAAACCATGATGGTTCTACAGCTGTGGATGACTGGCATCGAGCTCACCATGCTGTGCTGTGGTCTTGGGGTGAGTTTTTGGGCGGTGCAAACGGGAGCACTCACGGTTGGCGCCGTAACCTCAGCCATGCTTCTGCTCATCCGTTTGCGGGGCCCACTCATGGGATTGATGCGGGTAATCGACACCGTACAATCCGGCTACGCCTCGCTGTCTCGCATAGTCGGGGTCGTCGTTGACCCGCCGCGGGCGGTGCCGGATTACGGCGCTCCAGCCCCATACGGAGAAGCCGAAATGCGAAATGTGAGTTTTAGCTACGGCAACGGTGGCTGGGCTGTACGAGACATCAGCCTCAATATTCCTGCCGGGCATACGGTGGCTTTAGTCGGAGCCTCCGGCGCGGGTAAGACTACCGTGGCCGCACTTTTGGCTGGCTTGCGGGTTCCTGAGGAAGGAAAGGTCTTGGTCGACGGGGTAGAGGTAGCACTTCTTTCGGACGCTGAGCGCGTGGCGCGATTAGCCATGATCTCCCAAGAGGTACACGTTTTTTCAGGCACCCTCCGCGAGGATCTTTCTTTGGCTGCCCCTCAGGCAAGCGACGCACAGATGCTTCAAGCACTCGACCGGGTGGGCGCACGCTGGTTTGCGCAACTAGACGAGGGCCTAGATACGGTTATCGGCTCACAGGGAGTCCAATTAGATCCTGTGGCGTCCCAACAACTCGCGCTAGCACGAATATTGCTTTTGGACCCGAAAATCGTCATTATGGATGAGGCCACTGCGGAGGCGGGTTCGGTGGGAGCCGAAGCCCTCGAAAAGGCCGCCATCGAAGTCACCCGTGGGCGTTCGGCGTTGGTCGTGGCGCATCGGCTCGACCAAGCAGCACGGGCGGATAGAATCATCGTGATGGATAATGGCCGCGTGGTTGAACAGGGAAGTCACCACGACCTGCTAGATTATGGTGGCCGTTATAAGCACTTATGGGACGCATGGCAGAAGGGAAGACAAGGATGAACGCGAGGTCACTTCGGGCCGTGCTCGGTGCGGTAACTGTGTGTTTCCTTGCCGCTGCTGGCACTTCGTGTTCTAGCGAATCAACAGAGTCCCCGCACGCGGCAGAGACCACCAACACCGTTAACCTAGGAATCCCTACCTCCGCACCCTTGAACGGCCCTGAGCCGGGCTCTTTTAGGACGATCAACCTGCCTTCCGGGCGTTCCTTTATCCTCAGTGTGCCCAAAGACTATTCTGGGGATAAAAAATGGCCTATCGTCCTCGCCTTTCACGGGTGGGGTCAGTCTGCCGAAAACCTCCGTGGTTATTCTCGTCTTGATGCTGCAGATGCCATCATGATTTTCCCAGAAGGCAAGAAAAAGGCGTGGAGCCCCGCTCCATATGCCAAGACCTCGACAACGGAAGATAAGAAGTTTGTGCGGGAAATAATTGATGCGGTCCGCGCTACTTACCATGTCGATGATGGTCGAATTTTTGCCACCGGTATGTCTAATGGCGGCGGATTTGCTGCCTATCTGGCCTGCCAGATGCCCGATACCTTCAAATCCGTTGCCACCGTTTCCGCTGCCTATTATGAAGACATTCTGAAAAACTGTGCGCACTCTCCCGTCGGGCGGCTGGATATGCACGGCACCGTAGACCCTGTGGTGGGCTATTACGGAGGCACTCGCCACAAGACCAAGTACTACTCCGTGGAGTCCGTGCTGGAACAAGACCGCAAACGCAATGGTTGTTCGACCAAGGTCGATACCACCCGCTTGGTCAATAATGCGCTCGATATGAGGTGGAGTGGTTGTACCGCACCGCTCGAACATATCCGTATCGCCGGGGGTTCGCACGTGTGGCCTGGAGGCACGGCGGACGCGCACAACGAGGTAGGTAGGTTCTTCGCTACCGATCGCGTCTTAGATTTCTTCGGAATTCCTGGTCGTCCATCCGGTACCGCACAAACCTAGAACTGCTTAAAGACCTGAAAGGTAGCACCTGGAACCTTGCGCACCCTTTCCATGCAAATATCTGCAACGGTAGAAAAACCAGCGCGGTGAGCCGTGCTACGCGGGGAGGTAGGCTCCGGAATTTGCGCTAGATGGAAAGTCCTGGACCCCCCATCTTCGGCGTTGAGCTCTATAACCGCCTGCGCTGTGGTGCCGGACCCAGCAAAGAAGTCTAAGACGCGAGCATCCTTGCCACCACCAATGGACAGAAGGTGTTTAATCAGGCGTACCGGCTTTGGAAAATCGAAGATGCCCTCTATACCCATTGCTTCCTCCGCATCGCGTCGGCCGGTGCGGGTCACTCCAAAGCGCTCGCCGTCCAGGATCGAACGTGGGCGTGCTCCTACCTTCTGGTAGTTCTTGGTGTAGACAAACCCTCGACGGAAAACCAGCTCATCGTAGAACTGTTCCACCTTGTCGAGGCTCCATCGCCAGCGAGCGACCTTTTTCTTTCCCACCGGTTGGTCTGGCCAATACTCCTTTCCATCGGGCCCTGAAATAGGAAAATCTAGAGAAGGAAGGTAACCAAGGGTTTTAGAATCTAGGCGTACCAAGGAGTATTTTCCCTTGTCATCCTCATGGTTATATTTAGTGGAGGTATGACCTCGGATATCGATATTGAAACCGGGGTTGTCTGGAGTTCGGGCATAACACAGGATGTATTCGTGCTCTACCACGGCGTATTTTGCATCATTTTTGCCAGTACCGGCCTTCTTCCAAATCAATTGGCCGGCAAAGCATCCCTCGCCAAAAACCTCATCGAGAACCTTGCGGGTATTGGCTACCTCGTCTTCGCCAATGGAGACGAAGATGAACCCCTCAGAAGACAGCACTTCTCGAGCCAAAATCAACCGGGGGAGCATCATCGATAGCCATTCCGAGTGCCATTCCGCATAACTTCCTGAACGCAGCTGGCGACGTAAACGGTAGTTATCGCGGTAGACAAAGTCTTTGCCCGTGTTATAAGGGGGATCGATATATATGACGTCAAAGACCTCTCGGCGGGCGGCTAGCTCTTGCAAAACTGGAAGATTATCTGCGGCAAAGATCCTATTGAGGGAGTCACCCGGTGTACTAAGAGCAGAATCGAGCGGGAAATTCCGCGCCAAGGGCGTATGTGCGGCTTCTCGGGCTGCGTCTTTGCCTGGCCAAACTAAGCCAAAAAATTCCCCGCCCGTATCCGGGTGTGATGGGCGCGGTGGGTTAGCAGTAGCCATGGTGCAAAGCCTTTGTCAGGGGAGGAAACGTCAATATCGTCTAACGCTAGCATTCGCAAGAATCTGGGCATTTGGTATTAGCCAAAATGCTGCCGCTGCCTAATAGCATGGGGCTTTGGAGTGCGGCTAAGCCAGTGGCCTGACATGGTCGTCAGGCTGTGGGGCCTCCATTTGTCATTCTGAGAAGAACTCCGTTACAGAGCGGAATTGCTTTTGGTTTAGCGGAAAAGAATATTTGGTCTAGTGACTCAATCGCTCGATTTGGTGGCATGGAGCTAGAAGTATCGGTACGTTGGGATGTGTTGCCGGACACGGCAATAATTAGACAAAGCTAGAACTAGAAGAAAGGATAACCACATGGGTATCTTCGATAAGGCCAAGGATGCACTGAACTCCGACAAGGGCGAAGAGTTCACCGATAAGGGCTTGGACAAGGCTGCTGACGCAGCTAAGGGCAAGCTGGGCGAGGACAAGGCAGACCAGATCGACAAGGCTCGCGACGCTGCTGATGGCAAGCTCGGCAACGAGTAAATAGCGTTCACCTGCTAGACGGGTGAACAGTTAGTTTTTATTTTGGCCCCCAACCCGTCAGGGTGGGGGCCAAAATGGTATCCCAGTTCAACCCAATGGGCTGCTAAAGGTCTATACCAGTGATATCACCTATTTGTGGGTGAAATGCGCTATAGAATGGGCGGATCCGCCTGAACTTTTGCAGGAAATCGCTAGGATTATTTGCGTGAACAATCTTGAAGGCACCGTCTCCCACGCGGGCTCCGCTAAGCAACGCTTGCTGGAGCAGAGTGCTCGTATCCTGGCCAAGGGTGGGCGCGACGCTTTACAGGTTTGTGCTGTCGCGGAACAAATCGATGTGCCAGTCGATGAAGCTAAGTCCTTTTTTGAAGACGACCACGACCTTTATATTCAAACCAGCCGGTTCTTGGACGAGCGTCTCCGAGTAGCTGCCTACGAGGCACTCGATAAATTGCCGGATGGTGTGACCGCGATTCAGAAACTTCGCGAGTCTGCCAAGGCTTACTTCAACTTAGCTGTTGATAATCCCACCTACTTCGCCGCTTATAACAACTGCGAGACGGCAACGAGTTTTCCCAACTTTGAGGAAGGCATCGAAGAGGCGAAAAGCTTTGATGCCTTTCCGCCCACTTTCCGCTGGATGCTTGAACAGATGCGGGAAGCAGCCATTGCAGCACGCGGCGATTTTGATCACCGTTTGGTAGTGACCCAAGCTCTTACTTTTTTGTCTGAGTTGCAAGGTATCACCCACTTAGCCACGTTCGGCATTATGCGGCATCTTTCGCCGACGGCGAAGAAGCAGACCTTTAATGCTTGCATTGAGACTTTGTTCTCTGGTTTGGAAGTTAGCTTGCGTGACGGGGAGATTGCGCCCTTTGAACCGCGAGCACTCGTTGGCGATCCAGCGGAACCGTTTACTACAGCAGCGAAGGACATGCCAAAGTCTACGATTGAGGAAAAGCGCGCAGCCGTCTTCCGTGGTGCGGCCGAAGAGATTGTCTATAACGGTCTTCCTAGCTTGCATCTCGGCTCTGCTGCCGCACGAGCAGGCGTAGATTTGGCAGATGCGGAGCATCTTTTCGACGGTAATTCTCACCTGCTGCGTTCTTTGGAAGAATCTTTGGATGAAGCCAATACGCTAGCAATCATGCGCCAGAACCAGGCCGTGCCAGAAGGTTCTCACGGACTGGATTATATTAAGGCAACCGGCTTTGGTTATTTGGAGTATGCGCTGGAAGATCCCGTCGGCTTTGTTGCCCTCATTGAGGTCTCTAGCCGCTCGATCGTCCCCGTTTCTTTCGACGAGACCGGCGATACTGAGCAACCATTTGATATGGGCAAGGCATTTACCTTCATCATGAATTTGGTGCGCGATGCCATTGCTGAGTCGAATGGACCACGTTCGCCGTGGATTCTTTTTACCCAGATTGCAGCTTTGTGGGCTTCTATCCACGGCCTTTCGCAGCTAAGTACCGTAGGTGCGTTGCGCTATCACTCGGCCAATTTTTACTTTGGCCTAGCTTCTAAGGTGATGGACATACTCCTTCAGGGCATGGTTAATGTACTTGAGCTTAAAAAGCCCGATTAAGCATCCACAAGCAGCAAGGGGATTTCGGCACCGGGCGTCGCGTTTTCTAAATCCATCCTTGCGTCTGCGCTATGGTTGCTGCCTCAAAGCGATTTCCAGCCGCAGTTTTGGCGATGAGCGAAGATATAATATTGCGCACCGTTCCATTGCTCAGGTGGATCTTGCGGGCGATCTGGTGAGTGCTACTACCTTTCAAGGCGAGAAGTGCGACTTCTTGTTCGCGTGCGTTCAGTGGATTTTCCCGAATGAAAATGGTCTCTTGGGCGAGTGCTGGGTCAATGACCTTAAGCCCGGAGTGCACCCGCCGAATGTCTTCGGCTAATTTTTCTGGCGGGGTATCTTTGACTACGAACCCGGAAACCCCGGTCTCCAGCGCCCGTTTCACGTAGCCACCGCGGCCGAAGGTAGTGACTATGAGGCTGCGGCAGCCCGTGCCTTGCAGCTCAACGGCGGCATCTAGCCCGTTCTTGCCGGGCATTTCAATATCCAGCAGAGCAACATCGACGCTATGCTTGGCGACGAGCCCCGCAACCTCCACACCCGTTGCGCACTGTGCTACAACGCTAATGTCTGGCTCTGTTTCCAAGAGAGCAACTAGCGCCCCTCGCACCAATGATTGATCCTCAGCAATGAGAACTCGAATGGTTTCAGGCATCGCCTACACCTCCGTCGGTGTTAAGAGGAAGAAAGTCGTTGTCTCCGTCCATAGTAACCAAGGCGAGCGTGCAGTCATTGCGGCGCGCAAAAAGCAGCTGCCCGCCAGCTTTTGTCACGCGGTTGCGCAGACCACTAAGCCCTCCTTGGGGACGGAACAGGCTTTCTTCTGCACCGAATCCGCAGCCATCGTCTGCTACCTGCAGTTGGTGGTCTGTCACTTGGACCCAGCAATGGGTGGCACCGGAGTGCCGGACCACGTTGGTGGTCAATTCGCGCAGAGCCCAGGAAAATTCGGCGTCATAAAGACCAGCGGCCTTGGTAGCCGAAGGCAAATAGGGCGCAATACCCGCGGTTTCGAGCGCCCTCCGGGCGGCGTGGATTTCGCCTTCAAAAGTGGGCATGCGCATCCGAGTCACTGTGGAGCGGACTTCCGCCAGACCTCGGCGAGAAAGCTCACTTACCTCTTGCAGTTCCTGCCTTGCCCGCTGTGGATCCGTATCTATTAGCCGGCGCGCCAGCTCGGACTTAAGATTAATCACGGTAAGAGAGTGCCCCAAGAGATCGTGAACATCGGTAGCAATATCCTCGCGCTGGCGTGCCAGCTCCAATCGGCGTTCTAGCTTTGCGCGACTATCTTGACGCTGGGAAAAGGTGCCGAGCAGCACTAAAAATATTGGCCAAGCGAAAAGGACGATGAGGACCCAGCCGATATTTTTGGGCGTAAGGTACCAAGTGGCAGCAGCCACCACAGCCCCTGTAAGAAGGGTGAACGCTAAGCTGTGGCGCAAAGGAAGGTTAAAGCCGAGCAATGCCGCCAAGTACGGCGCAAAAATGACGGCAATGCTCCCGAAGAAGACAGTCGACAATACCGCGATGGCTGCAAGTGCAAACCAATACAGCCCGATTCGCTGCTCTACCCGCCATCCGCGGGGGTAGTAGCCTCCAGCGCCGAAAGCGAAGAAATAGACAAGACCGAACACTAGAGCGCACGAAAGGGCCCCGATTTGATTAGTAAGGGTCATCCCCGGCGCGGCAAAAGTGGTCCCCAGTCCAGGAATGAGAAAGACTAACCACACACTGGCAAAAAGCGCTCTTTTGAGGCTGAACCCGCGGAATGGCTCTCGGAGAGATGACATCAGCGCCGAGCTTTGTCGCGGGAGCGTAGCAGGAGGCACGCGGTCAGGAAGATTGTCGTCCATACCGCGAAGTTTAGCCACGCCATCCACAACGGGTGCGTAATCGTGCCTTCATCCCCGTTGAGGAACTGGCTTCCTTCTGCCAGAGGCCACTGGGCTAGTACAACTGGACCGAAAAGGGGAGTGAAGCGGCCCCACTCCATTAGCGGCTTGGTCAGCGGTGTGAACACATTCGCCGCGAAAAGAAAAAGAACAACAGACGTCGAGGCGATTGCGACGGAGTTGTCGGTGGGCAACGCCATTGCCCACACCAAGCCATAAAAGCCCAAGGGAATGGAAACTAGGAGGCAGGAAATGAAGCTTAAGATCCACTGGTGTGGCTGCATTTCCGCATGTGTAGCGGCGCCAGTCAAATATACTGCCGTAATGGGTAGCAGGGCTTGAAAGCCGATGGATATGAGGTTTGCCCACAGCAGCTGGCGTGAGCGTAATGGAGTAAGCGCTAGTTGGCGTGCCCACCCAGTCTTGGCATCGGTGACGGCGGAGCCGGCGGCTGCAACGGAACCGGCGACGCCACCGTAGAGAGCCATACTGATCATTTCTAAGGCAGCAAAATTTCCTTCTTTAAAGGGGGTATCGCCAAAGTCCATCATGGCGCCGAAGAGGAGATAGAAAAGCACCGGCAAAATGGTGCTGAAAAATATCGGAGTGAAGTTTCGACGCAGGCGCAGCAGGTTATGGGCAGCAAACCGCAGGGTTCGTGCAGTGGTGGTTGCAGATTTTATCGTCATGGGAGATTCCTTGTGCAAAGGTTTACTGGAAGTGGCTGGTTAAGGTTGGGGCGCAGTCATCGTTAAAAATGCGTCCTCTAAGGAGCGATTCCGAATTGTGATGTTGCGCGCCGAGGTGTGGTTAAGGAGGTATCTTGCAAGCGCATCAGAGTCACTGGTTACCATGCGGGCGTAGTCGCCAGACTGGGAAATCTCGGTAGAAATCGGTAGCTCGTCTGTAGAGGGGACTGGCCCTGCGAACTTCGCCTCGACAATGCGCTGGGCCGAATGCTCGCGAAAATCCTGGGCGCTTGCATCCGCACGTAGTTTGCCTTCATGAAGGAGAATAATCCTTTGCGCAAAATTGTCCGCCTCCTCCAGATAGTGGGTGGCAAAGACAATAGTTCGTCCCAACTCTGCCTGGCGGCGCATGGTGGTCCAGAACTCGTGGCGAGCATTAGCATCCATTCCTGCAGTAGGCTCATCGAGCAAGAGAACGCGGGGATTGCCTAAAAGCGCGAGCGCGAATCGCACACGCTGTTGCTCGCCGCCAGAACATTTGCCCACCTTTCGGTGAAGGATCCGTGTGAGGTCGGCTTGTTCGGCTATATCCCTGACTGGCAGGGGATGCGGAAAGGTGGCGGACATCATCTGCAGGGTGTCCAGGACTGTGAGCTCGGGCAGGAGGCCGCCGGTTTGCAATACGGCACCGATTTCTGAGCCTTGGACGGCGGCCCGTGGGGTGCGGCCAAGCACGGCAATGTTGCCTGCGGTGGGGGTGGTGAGCCCTAGGATGAGGTCAAAGAGGGTGGTTTTACCTGCACCATTGGTGCCTAGGAGCCCTACGATCTCGCCTTGGGAGATACTAAATGAAACCTCGCTCAGCGCACGGACTGGCTCTGAGCCCCTCGTGGTGAAAGTTTTACTCACTCCGGAAACTTTTATGGCTGGTGTGTGTTTAGCCCTTAGGTCTGTCGTGCTCATACCTGAAAAGTATCCGGGGCCAGCCAGAATAGTGAATAGGATCTGTCATGAAATTTTCATGACAAGTGTCATGGTGCGATAGGCTGGGTGAGTGCTTACTACTCTCGCAGCGGCCGCTGGGCTATTTGTGGCCACCAATATCGATGACATTGTAGTGTTGTCCCTCTTCTTTGCCCGTGGTGCTGGGCACAAGGGTACAACTGCCGCAATTTTGACGGGCCAGTATCTCGGTTTCCTCGGCATACTGGTGGCCTCTTCCGTTGTCGGATTGGGCTTCAACGCCGTTATACCGACCGATCTCATTCGCTACTTTGGCCTCATCCCGTTGTTATTGGGCCTGTGGGCGGCGTGGCAAGCATTCCGAGGTGAGGATGACGATGAGGATATTTCCGGCAAAAAGCTGAGCACGCTGGCGGTCGCCGGAGTCACTTTTGCCAATGGAGGGGACAATATCGGCGTATACGTGCCCGTTTTTACTACCTCTACGCCGGCCGAAGTAGCAGTTTATTGTGCCGTCTTTCTTGCGCTTGTAGCCCCACTTGTTTGGGCGGCGCGGTTTGTGGCAACCCGGCCAGGAATCGCCGAAGCGCTGGAGAAGTGGGAGAGTGTGCTCTTTCCCGTGGTGCTCATTGCGCTGGGAATCGCGATTTTGCTTGCAGTATAAGAAAAACCAGCACCGTGTAGGTGCTGGCTGCTTTTTGTCGGGCTAACAGGATTTGAACCTGCGACCCCTACACCCCCAGTGTAGTGCGCTACCAAACTGCGCCATAGCCCGCCGTCGCACTGTGCGACTCATCTAGATTACATCAGTAGGATTCTACTGTGAAATTTGGGGTGTAACCTGCGTTAAAGCTCGCCGGTGGAATACACCCACGTACCGTCGAAGCGGCGGAACGAGGAACGTTCGCGCTGCGAACCGACAGCTGCTCCCTTATAAAACGCCTCAAATTCCACTACGCCGGAACTATCCATAAGGCCGCCGCCTTGGGTATCTAGGATATCGAGGCGGTAGAACCTAATGGGGGAGTCTGCCAAGTCGAGGGCCTCAGGTCGAGTGACAGGATCCCACGTGCGCAGCAAGTACTCCTCGTCGCCGGTAACAAAAGCGCTAAACCGGGAGCGCATGAGCGCTTCTGCGGTGGGCGCATTGCTACCGGCATGGTACTTGCCGCAGCACTCGCCGTAGGAAAGGCCGGTGCCACAAGGACAGCGGCGCGAGGAGTCATAAGCAGGCATTAGTGTGCGTCCACGATGGTGACGTTGCCTAGCATGCGCTCGACATCAGTATCCTTCGCGGCAGAGTGCAAAATTGATACCTCTTCCGCTGAGAGGTTACCGGCGAGTTCGATACGGCGCTCGAAGCTGGCAGGGCCGGTTTGGATGATGCTCACATGGACGTCGTCAAGCGCGAGCTTTTTGCCGGCCTCCTTGATTGCTTGGGTCGACGCCGCGGCGAGGGCAGACATAAGAAGGCCCTCGGCGGTAAAGCCCTTGCCCTTGCCGCCGTTCTTTTTAGTGCGGTCGGCGCTAAGGCTATGGTCATTGTGGCGCACGACCACGCCGAATTTGGTGCCGGTAGCCGGCTGCGCAACAGCGGCGTCGGTACCTACTTCTTCCGGCGTGTAATCGGGAACGATAAATTGCTCGGCCCATGCCCCGATGAGGTCCGCTGCACGAGCGGCCGTACCTTGCTTGGTGAGCAGGTGGTCGGCCTTGTCGAGGGAGACCAAGGACTTGGGGTAGCGCGTGAGGAGGAAGATATTCTGCGCATTATCGATACCCACGGTTTGGTCGATGGGAGAGTGCAACACCATCAAGGGCTTGCGTAGCTTAGGCAGATATTCCTCGGGGTTGGTATCTGCCAAGTCCTCCAAGAACTTGCGGGAGATGATGAGCCCGCGGCCGCCGAGGACGACTTCTACTTCACCATTGGCGTCGACCTCGCCAATCTTATCCGCGTAGTGAAGCACGGAGTGGGCTGGATCAAACGGGGCGCCGAGGGTAGCTACCGCTTTGAGGGACTTCATGGTCGTAGCTGCCTTCAAAGCGGCGGCTCCGCCCAGCGAGTGGCCCATCAGCAATTGGGGTGCAGAATAGTGTTCCGTCAGCCACGCGGCTGCGGCGTGGATGTCATCGACGTTTTGGCTAAAGGTAGTATCGCCGAATTCACCGGCGGACTGGCCCAGGCCGGGAAAATCAAAGCGCAGCGTGGCGATGCCGAACTCGGTGAGCTGCTTCGCGGTGCGGGCGGCACCAGGGGTATGGCGGGAGCCGGCGAAGCAATGGGCAAAGATGGCGTAGGCGATCGGGGGAGAATCCGGGAAGTCGATGGTTCCAGCCATCTCAGTACCCCGGCTCGAAGGCAGCTTTACATTGACGGATTGCATGAGAACTAGAATAACGGGCCTCTTTCCCGCAAGCCATACGAGGTTGACTACAGTCGATAGGAGCAATCCATTTAAGGAGGATGAGTCATGGGCGCGTTTGATTGGTTCTGGAAGGCAATGGGCTCGCAAAGCGAGCGTAATAATAAGAAATCCAAGGCCATCGTGGGTTCGGCAGACGAAGCTGCCCGGACATTGAGCCAGCACGATGACGCAGCTGTGGCCCAGGCCGCGCGCGATGCCGTTCAGTCCGGTGAGATAGTGGACAAGGCGCAGTTCCTCGCGGCCCTGGCAGTGGCCTGCGAACGCACCCTGGGCATGAACCCCTTTAACGTGCAATCACAAGCGGTCCTGCGCCTACTCACCGGAGACGTCATCCAGATGGCCACCGGTGAAGGCAAGACACTGGTGGGTGCCATGGCTGCCACCGGCTTTGCGCTGACCGGAAAGCGCGTCCATGTAGTTACCGTCAATAACTATCTTGCTGCTCGCGACGCCGAATGGATGCGCCCCGTAGTGGAGTTCTTTGGCCTGAGCGTTGCCTCGGTAACAGAGGGCATGACTCCGGACGAGCGCCGCGTTGCCTACGCACAGGATATTATCTATGCGCCCGTGAACGAGCTAGGCTTCGACCTGCTGCGCGATAACCAGATCACTGACCGTTCCCACACCGTGCAGGCCGCCGGGGATGTTGCCTTGGTGGACGAAGCCGACTCCGTCTTGGTAGATGAGGCCCTTGTGCCGCTGGTACTTGCCGGAAACCGACCGGGCGAAGCACCCACCGGACATATCACCAATGTGGTTTCCCACCTGCGCGAAAAGCTGGACTACATCATCTCTGAGGACGGCCGCACCGTTCAATTGACCGAAGATGGTGCGCGCCGTGTGGAGCAAGAATTGGGCATTGATTCGCTCTATTCCGAGGAGAATATCGGCACCATTTTGGTGAAGGTTAACCTTGCCCTGCATGCCAAAGCGCTGCTTATCCGAGACATTCACTACATTGTGGTTGACGGCAAGCTGCAGCTTATCGATGCCTCGCGGGGCCGCGTTGCCGACCTGCAGCGCTGGCCCGATGGCCTGCAAGCGGCGGTAGAGGCCAAGGAAGGCCTGGAAGTCTCTGAAGGTGGGCGCATTCTCGATACCATCACCTTGCAAGAACTTATGCGGCGCTACCCACTGGTGTGCGGGATGACGGGCACCGCGGTGGAGGCAACCGATCAGCTGCGCCAGTTCTACGGTCTGCACGTCTCTGTTATTGACCGCAATAAGCCGCTGCAGCGGTTTGATGAACAAGACCGTATCTTTGCGACGGTCGAAGATAAATCTGCCGCTATCGTGGAAGAAATCGCAGCCATCCACGCCACGGGGCAACCCATCCTGGTGGGCACGCAGGATGTCGCCGAATCGGAGGATCTGGCAGATGCACTGGGCAAGCGGGGCATTGAGGTTAATGTCCTCAACGCCAAAAATGATGAGCAAGAGGCGCGGATAGTCGCCGAGGCCGGAGATATCGGGCGCGTTACCGTTTCTACCCAGATGGCCGGTCGTGGTACTGATATCAAGTTGGGCGGCGCTAGTGAGGCCGACCATGACGCAGTAGCGGAACGTGGCGGCCTTGCGGTCATCGGTACCTCGCGGCACCGCACCGCCCGCTTGGACAACCAGCTGCGCGGCCGTGCGGGCCGGCAAGGAGATCCGGGGCTTTCCCTTTTCTTTGTCTCCTTGGAAGATGACGTGGTTCAGCAAGGCGGCGACGGCGAAACTGTCCGCGCCCAACCGGCGGAGGACGGACGTATCGAGTCCAAACGGGTCAGTGATTTTGTAGCGCACTGCCAGCGCGTGACCGAGGGGCAATTGCTCGAGATCCATGCCCAGACGTGGAAGTACAATCAGCTTTTAGCTGATCAACGCATCATCATCGATGAACGCCGAGCCAAGCTTTTGGATACCGATCAAGCCTGGCAGGAGCTTTCCCAACGCGCCCCAGAGCGCGCAGCAGAGCTGGCGGAGGTTCCCGAGGAAGCTCGCGTTAAGGCCGCACGCGAAATCATGCTCTATCACTTGGACCTTGCATGGGCCGACCATCTGGAGCTCATGGACGATGTCCGTGAGTCCATTCACTTGCGCGCTATCGCCCGCGAGACGCCGATCGATGAATACCACCGCATTGCGGTAAGGGAGTTTAAGGACTTGGCCCAGCGGGCCGTCGAAAAGTCGGTGGAAACCTTCCACACAGTGCTTATCGACGCCGCCGGGGCGCACCTTGATGACGCCGGCCTAGCCCGCCCGAGTGCTACGTGGACCTACATGGTTTCCGATAACCCCCTTGCGGGCAAGGGAAATTCCGTGCTGAGCGGTATCGGAAACATTTTCCGGTGAAATAAATCTCCACCAAAGGGTCGCGGACCCAAATAAGTCGCTAGTATTGTCATAAGTAACTCGTAACTAATCCCCGGAGGTAACAATGAGCGAGAACACCGGAACCCCGGAACCACAGGTAGAGACCACATCTGTATTCCGCGCAGACCTGCTCAAGGAGATGGAAAACGGCGCGAATGGCAACGAGACTGCCGTTGCCGGTACCGACAACCTGGCAGAGGGCCAGGCACTATTGGTGGTCAAGCGCGGCCCGAATGCGGGTGCCCGCTTCTTGTTGGACCAGGCGACTACCACCGCTGGCCGCCATCCCGAGGCGGACATCTTCCTCGATGACGTTACGGTATCCCGCCGTCACGCGGAATTCCGCAAGAATGACGATGACAAGTTTGAGGTAGTTGACGTCGGATCCCTCAACGGAACCTACGTGAACCGCGAGCCACGCAACTCCCAAGTGCTCGAGGTGGGAGATGAAATCCAAATCGGTAAGTTCCGTCTGGTTTTCATCGCTAACCAGAGCTAACTCTTTCGTAGACCGGCCGCGCTTCCTTTCTAGGAAGGGCGGTGTAGTCTACGTATGGCACGATAAGAACTTTTTCAGGACCCCTAAGAGATAGACACAGTGAGCGCAGCAGATTCTTCGGCAGCAGCAGTACGCCGTACCAGCCCCAAAGCTAAAAAGGCTAAGACTATGTCCATTGGCGTGGTTTTGGAGACGCTGAATCAGCAATTCCCAGACGTCACGGTGTCCAAGATTCGCTTCCTTGAATCAGAGGGGCTTATTAGCCCGCAGCGCACGGCCTCGGGCTACCGCCGCTTCACTCAAGAAGATGTGGACCGGCTGCGTTATATTCTTACTACTCAGCGCGATAACTATACGCCGCTAAAGGTTATCCGTGAGCAGCTAGAGGCCATGGATTCCGGTCAGGTCACCGCCATTGTTTCTGCGGGCCATGCCGAAACCCTCCTGTCCCCGCAGCAGTTTAAGGCCCCTGTCGTCACGCGCTTGACTGATGTAGAGGTAGCCACGCAGGCGGGGTCCAGTGAAGATGACGTCGCATCCTTAGTGAAGTACGGACTCATTCGCCCAGATGCTGCTGGGTTTTTCAATACCGATGACGTGGCTATTGTCTCAGCCGCCGTGGCCCTCAAGGCTTTTGGTTTCGGTGCCCGTGAGCTTAAGTCCCTGCGCAATAACGCGCGCCGGCAGGCTGACCTGATTTCCCAGGCCGCAGCTCCAGTGGCACACTCAAACTCTGATACTGCACACCAGAAGGCGGAAGAAATCTCCCAGCAGATGACCGCGCTCGTGGTGTCTTTGCATGCGACACTGGTGAAATCAGACCTACGTGACGAATACCAAGCTTAATACACCGTCATTTCCATCTTTGTGGGAGAGTGGTAGTCATGAGTGATGTAACCCTAGAGTTCCACGGAATCCACCAAGTCGGTCCTGAAGATGATGTCTGCGCATTGTTGCGCTGGCCAGAGGAAAACCGCTTGATCCCCGTGTGGATTTCTCCCATTGAGGGCATGCAATTGGCCGCCGCTTTAGATGGGCACCAGCCAAACCGGCCCAACTCGCACGACCTGATCTGCGAGATCCTTGAGGCAACAGGCGGGGTGGAATCCATAGACGTTGCCAACTACCACCAGGGAACGTTCATGGTAGACATTAAGGCTGCGAACGGCGAGGCTTATGATGCTCGGGTTAGCGATGCGCTAGCTGTATCCGAATTTTTCAATGTCCCCATTTCTGCCGAGGCGGAGCTCCTCGCGCAGGTATCCGTTTATGCCAGTGATGCGGATCTGAAAGAATATTTCGACTTGGAGATTTCTACCCCTTCTCAAGATGATTCGGAAACTGGCAGCGAAAGCGCGGAGTCTTCCACATCGGCATCAGGGAATGCGCAGGCAGATGCGGATTTCGAGGCCATGATGAGATCTTTGGGAATGGAAGAAAAGGATTTCCTTTCGGGGGATGATGAAGAAAAAAGTTAATGACACGCGTGTGACTAATGGTGACAATGTGGTTTTAGAAGTCTAAAGTTGTACTTGAAAGTTGAGCCGGCAGCGCTTGACGGGTGCATGCGCTTGGCTTTTAATTGATCTTTAGAACTTCCAACAAACCCCATTGGAGTAATTACGTGAGCATTATCGAGGACTCCCAGTCCGAATCCACCTACGTGCAGGAATCACTTTTTGATGTCGGACCTGATGAGGAAGTGGGCTACCGCGTGCCTATTGCCTGCCAGGTTGCCGGCATTACTTATCGCCAGCTGGACTATTGGGCACGCACCAACTTGGTCAATCCGTCCATTCGAACGGCACGTGGTTCTGGTTCCCAGCGCCTGTATTCCTTCAAGGATGTATTGGTACTCAAGATTGTTAAGCGCCTGCTAGATACCGGCATTTCCCTGCAAAATATCCGTTTGGCCGTTGAGTCTCTGCGGGATCGTGGTGTCAATGATTTGGCAGAGCTCACTCTCGTATCAGATGGCACCACCGTGTATGAGTGTCGTTCTAACGATGAGGTAATCGACTTGCTTGCCGGTGGCCAGGGCGTCTTTGGTATTGCAGTTCCTGGTATTTTGAAGGAACTGTCCGGCACCATTTCTTCTTTCCCTTCGGAACGCATCGAAGACTTCGCCGAGGACAACGTCGTCGGGCTCGACGAGCTTGCTGCCCGTCGCAAGCGCAAGAGCTCCTAGGCTTCGAACATAAGAATCCACCCTATTTCCCGGCTCACGGGGAAATAGGGTGGATTTTTGATCTCTAAACAACAAGCAGCCTACGTTAAGTGACCCCTCGGAACCTTGTATCTCTGCGCGTCGCCGGGCCCTAGCCCAAGGCGCTCCGATCCGGTTTTTAACACGGGCTCGATTATTGAAGTGCCACCTGTGCCTAGCTGTCGGTACCTTTATGGAGATAGAAGTAAAGGCACCGAACATAATTGTCCGGTGCCGAAGGAAAGGGCGGTTGGATATTAAACGCCTGCGGCCTTAGTTATAGCGCCAGTAAGCTTGGCTTCCTCCGCTGAGTCAACGGTGGTGAAACTATCGGCTGCGGACTTTAGAGCCGCATCCACGTTGCCTTCACCTACGTGCACGACACTGAGGGAAACGTCCTTCGAAGCAGCGTCCTTAAGTGCAGCCGTAAATTGAGCATCATCCATGTCTTGCTCGGTACCTGTAGTCACCACGAGCACCCGCGCCTTGTCGCCGCTACCTGCAGCTTGGTCGGCAGCGTTAGCTACAGCCGCTACAACAGCGCTACGCGTTTGTGGAACACCGCCGGTACCAAAGCCTCCGAGCGTGCCGGATACGGCATTGCCATCACCAAAGCCCAAGTTCTGGCGGTAGCCAACCGTTGCCGTCTCAGAGATGGGTGAAGAATAATTCCACAAGGACACAGCCCCGCCGTCAGCAGCTAGGTCAGACGCGGTGGTGCCCAAGGCCTGGGAGACAGGACCGTAGATGGGAGCCATTGAGGAGGAAGTATCCAAAAGAAGTAGGGTATTTGCAGCCATCGTTAGGTCGGGCTTGGGTTGTGCTGCGGAACTAGAAGCTGGGGCGGAGCTCCGTGGAGAGGAAGAACTGGTAGGCGCGGCGGAAGTGGGGACACTGGAGGTCGTTTTCGTGGTCATCTCCGTTGTAGCTTCGCTGCTGCTTTCAACAGCTGCGGGAGCAGCGGTATCGTCCTCATCGGCATTGTCCGTACCTCGCAAGAGGAAGGCCACCAAGGCGATGATGGCCAGAAGCGCGATGACAGCCACTGCAATAACCCATCCCGCTACCGCGAAGGTATTTTTCCCATTTGAATGCCGTGCCATGTGGTGTGTTCCTCCCAAGCAAACTGCCGTTGTTAGTGGCTTATTGTAGCGGGGCGAGTGCCTGATCTATCACAGCGACAAGCCTGGCTCGCAGCGGTTCGGCCTTCTGCGCCAGGGAACGCTGCCGAGAGACATATTCGGCTTTGCCTTCAGGGGTTTCGATGGGCACTACACCGAGACCCCAATCACGGCAGTCATAAGGAGAGGCCTCCATGTCTAGGATGCGTGCTTCAATCGCCAAATCTAGGCAGTCAAGGAATAGCTTGCCGGGAACCAAAGGGCCTAGCTTCCACGCCCATTTATAAAGATCCATCGTGACGTGTACGCAGCCCGCTTGGTCATTTGCGGGCTGGTCTTCGCGGTGCAGCACGGTGAGGTTAAGCGGACGAGCTGGTGGGGTGAAGAAACGGAAGGCATCGTAGTGGGAGCACTTAATTGAGTGTTCATCCACAACGCGGTTTGTGCCTTCTGCACCTAGGCGCAAAGGAAGCGAATGGCGCGGGGTGTCTGTGTGGTAAACCATCGCCCATTCGTGCAGGCCAAAGCAGTCAAAGTGGGCGGGGTTGCTTGCAGAGTGGCGAAGAAGATTCGAGATATAACGAACCGAGCTACCGCGGCGTTGTAGAAAGCCAGCCACATCGACGGTTACGCCGTCTGGGGTGGCGTGGTAGTCGCGCCATTCGGCGTGTGGGGGAGTGCCTTCTAGCGCTATTCCTACACCCGGGTGCCAACGCTTCAAGTGGGAAGGCCGGACGGGGTAGTACTCAAAGAGAAAATCGAAGACAGGGTGATAGCTGCCAGGGTGGCGGAAACGCTCTAAGCGGTCGGTGGCTTGCTTTTCGTGTTGTTGCAGCTGAGCTTGCCAATCATCCGGGCTCAAAGTGTGCACGAGGGCATTCCTCCTTGTCTTAGCGGCCGCGGCGACGGGTGTTTCTACTACCTGGGCGGCGGCGTTGAGATGGGGATTTCTTCTTTGCGGGCTTCGCTTGGTTCTGGGGCGTGGCCTGCCCAGGCGGGGGAAGGGCGGGACCATTCGGTTTGCGAGCACCCGTTACCTCCTTGAGTACAGGTGCACCTGCAGGATTATCGCGGCTAGAAATATCGTGCTCAGTAGCCGTGACCCCTGCTTTGTTAATAAGCGCTGATACTTCCTTGCGTTGTTCATCCATGACCAAAGTAACGACGGTCCCCGCCGCGCCGCCACGTGCCGTGCGCCCAGCGCGATGGAGATATGCCTTGTGTTCTGCGGGTGGATCGATATGAACGACGAGGGAAACATCCGCAACATCGATACCGCGCGCGGCAATATCTGTGGCAACCAGCACGGGGACGCTGCCATCGCTAAAGCCCTCGATGGCGCGGGTGCGCGCGCCTTGCCCCTTATCTCCATGTAGCGGATAAGCATTGATGCCAGCACGGCGCAGCTTTTTGACTTGCCTATCCACCCCGTGCTTCGTACGCATGAACATGATGGTTTTGCCCTGGCGAGCAGCAATTCGCAAGGCTACTTCATTCCGCGCCGGACGGTCACCGACGAAAAAGAGATGATGGGACATGGAGTCCACCGCAGCTTGAACCGGAGCAGTGGAGTGGACAATAGGATCGTGGAGGAATTGCTCCACCAGCTTATTGACGTCCCCGTCGAGGGTCGCCGAAAACAGCAATCGCTGACCTGTTGCTGGGGTCAACCGCAGGAGTTTGCGTACCTGGGGTAGAAAGCCCATATCGGCCATTTGATCGGCCTCATCAAGGGTGGTGATGCGGACCGCATCCAAATACAGCTTTCCCTGGTTTATGAGATCTTGGGCGCGGCCAGGGGAGGCGACGAGAACATCGACGGGGCGTGCCAGCGAGCGGATATGGTGATTGATATTTACCCCACCCACCACGGCGAGAACTCTCAAGCCAAGCGTTGCCGCAGGTTCATCAAGACGCTGGTAAATCTGGGTGGCCAACTCCCGGGTTGGCGCAAGAATGAGCGCACGGGGATGAGCGGGCTTGGAAGCACCCGTTCCGGCAAGGCGCGCGAGCATGGGTAAACCGAAGGTAAAGGTTTTTCCGGAACCGGTAGGGCCGCGGCCGAGTACATCTTTGCCCGCGAGGACGTCGGGAATCGCGGCGCTTTGGATGGGAAATGGTTCGGTGATGCCTTGGTCACGCAATACGTGCACTAGGCGCTGGGGTAAGCCGAGATCGGCAAAGGTAGTCATTGTTTACCCATACTATCGGCAGTAAGGCGGATCGCCGCATTCGTGTGGAAGCGCCTGCTAAATATGGGAAAGGGCCCCGAAGGGCCCCATCAAAGAAATACGAATCTAGTCGATTTGGGTCAAGCTGCGGTCGCCAGACCACTCGATGTGGAAGGCACCTGGCTTATCGGTGCGCTTGAAGGTGTGTGCGCCGAAGAAATCGCGCTGGCCTTGAATCAGGGCGGCGGGAAGGCGCTCGGCGCGCAGGCTGTCATAATAGGAGAGGGAAGAGGCAAAGACTGGGGCCGGTAGGCCCAGCTGAGTGGCAGCGACGACTACTCGGCGCCACGGATCGATGAGGTCTTCCAGCTCACCCTTGAAGTAAGGATCGAGGATGAGGGCAGGAAGGTCTGCATTATTGTCGTAGGCTGCGCGGATGCGATCCAAGAACTTGGCCCGGATGATGCAGCCGCCACGCCAGATAGTAGCTAGGTCGCGAGGGTCCACATCCCATCCGAATTCCTCGGATCCAGCCTTGATCTCATCGAAGCCTTGGGAGTAAGCAATGAGCTTGGCCGCATAAAGGGCGCGGCGCACGTCTTCAATAAACGCGGCTTTGTCCACGTCCAGCTCCTTGATAGTGCCGGCAGGCAGCTGGCCTTCTTGGGCAGCGCTGCGCTGCGCGGTGGAGGAGGAAAGCGCGCGGGCGAAGACCGATTCGGCGATGCCGGTAATGGGAACACCGAGCTCCAAGCCATTGATGGCAGTCCAGCGGCCGGTGCCCTTTTGGCCGGCGGCGTCTACGATGACGTCGACAAGCGGGGCACCAGTCTCCGGATCCTTTTGGGCCAAAACCTCGGCGGTAATTTCAATGAGATAGGAGTCAAGGTCGCCGGAGTTCCATTCGCGGAATACCTCTGCGATCTCGGCCGGCGCCATGCCTGCACCGTAACGCAGTAGCTGATAAGCCTCGCCGATGACCTGCATATCGGCGTATTCGATACCATTGTGGACCATCTTTACAAAGTGGCCGGCGCCATCTGGACCAATGTGGGTAACGCATGGAGTGCCATCAACATTAGCGGCGATGGACTCAAGAATCGGGCCAAGAGTCTCCCAGGATTCCTTCGGGCCACCAGGCATGATAGCCGGGCCATTGAGCGCACCCTCCTCGCCGCCAGAGATGCCAGCACCCACAAAGTGCTTGCCGCGGGCGGCTACGTCCTTCTCGCGGCGAATGGTGTCCGTGAACAGCGCGTTACCGCCATCAATAATGACATCGCCCTCATCCATGGCCTCAGCCAGCTGATCGATGACCGCATCGGTGGCCTTGCCAGCCTTAACCATGATGATTGCCTTGCGTGGGCGCTCCAAAGAAGCCACGAAGTCCTCGATGGTCTCCGAAGGCACGAAATTGCCTTCCTCACCGTGAGCCTCAATGAGCGCATGGGTCTTTTCAGGGCTGCGGTTGTAGACCGCTACGGTATTGCCGTTGCGGGCAAAGTTACGGGCCAAATTAGATCCCATGACCGCCAATCCCACGACGCCAATTTGAGCAAGTTCATTCTTATCAGTCATGCTGCCTATCCTACGTCACTGGGATGCGGTGCTGTCATCAATGGCTAGGCTGGTGGACTATGTCGGATACGCAGAAACTCAATGACTTGCTTCACCTCGCTCATACGCGGGTACTCACTGCAGAAGAATTGGCGTCACTTAATGCCCTCAATGGCGGCCTTGCGGAATTGATAGGGCTGCAATTTACCCATATAGGCCCGCGCGAGGCGCGTGCGAAACTGCAGGTTAAGCCCGAGCATCATCAGCCCTGGGGAGTGGCCAATGGCGGGCTGTACTGCTCCATTGCAGAAACCGTGGCCTCCATCGCGAGCGTGGTGGCTGCCGACGCCCCCGCAGTAGGAGTGAATAATTCCAGTGACTTTATCCGCTCTACGGGACAGGGGGAACTGGAGGCTGTGGCCACACCAGTGCAGCTTGGTGGGCGCACCCACCTGTGGAGCGTTGAGATGCGCCAAGGCGGGGAGCTCATTGCCCGCACCACTTTGCGCACCATGATTTTGCGTTAGCTCACCCGCTCGGCAGTAAAGGACATCCCGTGGGAGGATAGCCGTTCCAAATACGGCTCAGCTAGTCCGGTGGCCGGGGTAAGCACGCCTCCTGTGCGGTCAGAGTCGGCGCGCGATTCGAGAAGGCAGAGTGCAGCCTGGCTCAGCATCATGGCGGTAACCTCGTAGCCAGGGTCGCCTTGTGCTGAGACGGTTGCATGCCAGCGCTCGCCGTCCTCAGTCACGCCGTGGTGGCTGACTTGGAAATGCGCGCCTTCAAGCCCAGGCGTGGGCAGGACCTTTTCCACCACGGGGCGCAAGCGTGATTGGGTGCCATCAAAAAGCAGCTTGGTGGCGAGTGCCAGTCCATAGGCCCGTGCACGACCGGCTAGCCCAGTCCCTGCAAACCACGCTTCCTTATAAAACAAGCGCTTGCCCCACGCCCGCCCAAGCAGAGCGTTGGAGCGGCGCACCACGCGGGTATTAAACATGGACATGAAAAATGGACCCACCCAGCCCACGCCGTCGACTTCTTTGATTTCGAAGTCATTTTGGAGGCCGTCTAAGCGTGGCCCGGCCTTGGGATCCGGGTCTAGTGAGTAAGGATTGTGCAGGTTGCGGGCCACATCTTTATCCGCGTGCGCGGCATGCGAGACCTGCAGGGAAGACTCGATGGTGCCCGGTGAGATTCCGCCTTTGAGCTTGTCGACGACCATCTGCACCCGTGCAAACGGCTTTCCTGCCGCCTGGTAGAGATTGAGCATGCCAATATCCGAGGGGACGGAATCGAAGCCGCAGGAATGAACGATGCGCGCACCTGTAGATTCGGCCACGGCATGGTGGGAATCGATGCTGCGGCGAATAAAGGGAACCTCACCGCACAGGTCAACATAATCTACGCCATGGCGCGCGCAGGCGGCAACGACGTTATCCCCATAAAGGCTGTAGGGTCCGATCACGGTGATTAGTACCTTGGTATGTTCCACCATGTGCTCCACAGCGTCGGCATCATCGGCGGCGGCGATGGCGATGTCCCAGTGCTGATTGAGTTCATCGCGCAGCGCGGCTAGCACCGGTCGGTTCCGGCCGGCCAGAGTCACAGAGGGCGCGTTAATCGAGGCAAGGTAGCGCGCCACCAATTGCCCGACAAGCCCGGTGGCACCATAGACAGTGATATCGCTCATAGTATACGAGCGTACCGCAGTCTTTAGAGCCAGTGGTTCTTTCGGAACCAAGCCCACAGGCCCACAACGACCAAAATCATAATGATGATCGCCATGGGGTAGCCCAAAGCCCAATGCAGTTCCGGCATGATGTCGAAGTTCATACCGTAGATACCGGCCACCAGGGTGGGCGCAGCCCACATGCCAACGACCGCAGAAATGGTGCGCATATCTGAGTTTTGCTGCATGGTTACCTTGGCCACCGAGGCATCGATAAGCGAGGTAAGGCGCTCATCGAAGCTGGAGACCTGGTCTTTGACTACGAGCTCGTGGTCGTTGACGTCGCGCAGATACGAGCGCAATTGCTTAGAAATCAGATCCTTGTGGTCAGAAACCATGGATTTCAGTGCCACCGAAAGTGGGTCGATGGCATGCTTCATCTCCAGCACCTCACGCTTGAACATGTAAATGCGGTCCACATCAAACTTGAGGTTAGGGGTAAAGATTTCTTCTTCCAGCTCATCGACCTCAATGCTGATGAGACGAGAGATCTCCGAGTAACGGTCCACCATCATATCCAGGATCTTCCAGGCCATAGCCACTGGGCCAAGCTCCACCAGATCCTGCTCATCTTCCACCGTGTAGGCCAAGTTGGGAAGCTTTGCCCCGTGGCGCACGGTAATGATGAAGTTGGAACCCATGATCATCTGGATCTCACCGGTAGAAATGATCTGGCGCTTATCCGTTACTTCATCATGGTCGCGATAGTTCACGGAGCGGGCGACGACGAAGAGCTGGTCATCGTAGCGTTCGAGTTTGGGACGCTGGTGAGCCATAACTGCGTCTTCCACGATGAGTTCGTGGATGCCAAACTGTGAGGCTACCTTGGTCATCTGAGACTCATAGGGCTCGTGCAGGCCCACCCAGATAAAACCACGGCCATATTCTTCGATAGCTTCCAAAGCAGAGCTGGTGGAGTATTCACCGGGAAGCGACTCGCCATCAACAAAAACGCGGCAGTGTTCAATCGCGCGTTCCGGCGGTACCGGCAGGGAGGTGGGCTTACTTAGAGGCTCGGGTTTCTTGCGGCCCCTAAAGGGTGAAGGTACGGATGGCATCGTTTCAGCCTCCTTTGCGCGGTAGTGCGGACAAGTTCGCAAAAATTCGACGGCGATTTTATGCAGCGGGTAAATCTTACACCGAAGGCGGGTAATATAATCGAATCTATGCCTACGTGGAAAGAAGTAACCGAAGCTAATCCCGAGCACTCCCATAATTTTGCCCGCAAATGGAAGCTGCTTGCCGCACAAGGCAAGGACATCAATGGCGAGGCCCGGCTTATTGATGCCATGGTCGAGCGCAACTCCACCATCCTCGACGCCGGCTGTGGCACTGGCCGAGTCGGTGGCGAATTGCTTCGCCGCGGCCACAGCGTCGTGGGAGTCGACGTAGATCCCATTCTTATTGAGCACGCAGAGCACGACTTTCCGGACGGCCACTGGTTCGTTGGAGACCTGTGCGAGGAAGAGGTGCCGGAAGGCCCCTTTGATATCGCCGTGTCTGCCGGCAATGTGATGGGCTTTCTAGCAAAAGAAGGCCGCGAGCCCGCTTTGCGCAATATCTTTAATTCTCTCAAACCAGGTGGTCGCCTGGTCACCGGCTTCGGCGAGGGCCGGGGCTGGGAGTTCTCCGACTTTCTTGATATGGCGCAGAAGGTGGGCTACCGAGTCGACTTCACCTTCTCCTCGTGGGACATGAAGCTATTCTCGGAGCATTCCACCTTCCTCGTCGCCGTCCTTTCGCGTCCGGGGTCGGACCTTCTGGCCTAAAAGCGCCTATCGGCTTGGTCGAAGAAATCTACCTCATGGTGGCTCGCTGTGATGTAGGCGCGCTCGGCCCGTGTACGAGTGCGCTCATCCGCCCCGCTGAGAGCCTGCTCGACAATGTCGAGGCTGGCGCGGACTCCGTTGAGGAAGTCTTCACCGCCGTACATGGAAAGCCAGGAGTGATAGGGATGTTCTGGGGAATCGAAATCTGCGAGGTGTAGGCCTACCTCTGCATAAAGCCAGTAGCAGGGCAATACTGCCGCAGCGCCTACCACGTAGTCATCCGTATGAGTTGAACGGATAAGGAAGTCCGTATAGGCGCTAGTAACCCTAGAAGCTGCGGTAGTGATGCCCTCTTGGAGCCAGCCGCGGTGCAGCTCGGCCTCAACCGCCAAGCAATCATGCGCTCCTTCAGCCCAGTGCAGTTGCTGTGCCGCTGCAGGGGCTAGGCTGGCTAGGCGAGCCAAGGCCTTGGAGTAGGCGTTGAGGTACTGGGCATCTTGGTCGAGATAGAACCCAAAGGCTTCTTTATCCAAAGCGCCCGTTCCCAATGCCCGAATAAAGGGCAGAGCCTTGATAGCCTCCCAGTGATTTCCCGCCAGGTCCCACAGACGTTGCGTGTGTGGTCCGGCCGCAGGAACGCGGGGCTGCTCGACTTTTTCTGGTTCCTTCAAGCTGCCGGAAAGGTAGGGCTGTGGCAGGGTAGAGGCCGCCCGCATGAGGCGCTGCGAGCGGTGCAGGTGGTCCACGGGACCGTGCCCTTTGCCCACCTGGAGCGCATCCGCGTGCACAATGGCTTCGTGCAGCCAGTGGGTGGACCACGTAAGCGCTGCGGTGTGGCTATCGCCGGCTCCAAGCCGGGTAGCCAGAGCAGAGGAGAGGGAGCAACCTGTGCCGTGCGTATTCTTCGTGTCCACCCGGCTCGAGGAGACGCGGTGAACGGACCCATCCGGATTCACTACCGCATTGTCTGCGATATCGGAATCGAGGTGACCGCCCTTGACCACAACTGCAGTAGAAGCTTCCTTCGCCCATTGTTTAGCGGTGGCGATGGCCTGCTCGAGGTCGCCTGCCTCCTCGGTGTTGGTGAGAACAGCCAATTCTTTCAAGTTTGGGGTGATGATATCCACCCGGGAACACAGTTCTCGCACGGCCTGTTCGGCTTCCTGCTCCAGCAGCCTATCCCCGCTGGTAGCCACCATGACCGGATCCAAGACCACGGGAACATCCTCCGGCAGGCGACGTAGGAAATCTGCGACCTTGGCGGTAATGGCGGCGTCAGCAAGCATGCCAATCTTTACCGCGTCTATCTCCACATCGTCAATGACTGCTTCTAGCTGCTCTTGCAGAAATTCCACTGGCGGGACATGTACGCTGCGGACGCCCTGGGTGTTTTGGGCTACCAAGGCTGTTACCACATTCATGCCATATCCGCCCGCAGCAGCAATGGACTTTAGGTCAGCCTGGATGCCCGCTCCGCCCGTGGGATCAGTACCAGCGATGGACAGTACGCGGGGATAGATTCCCTTAGCCATGGAAAGCCTCCTTTAGTCGGGCGGCTGCTGCTGCAGGATCCTTGGCCGCCATGATGTCGCTGACTACGCAAATGCCGGCAAAGTCGCTTCCCGCCAGCTCGTGCGCGTTATGGTCTTTAATGCCGCCGATGGCGACGGAATCAATGCCGCGTTCCCGTGCGGCGCGGGCGAGGGCTGCTGCTGCATCTGGCCCCATCCCCGCCGGGGCGTTCTTCTTTGTGTTCGTCGAATACACAGGGCCGATACCGATGACATCCGGGCGGGCGTCATCCGAAATGGCAGCAAGTTCGGCGTGGTTGCCAATGGACAAGCCGATAAGTTGCTCATCGGACAGCATCCCTCGGGCTTCACGAAAGGCCATGTCATTTTGACCAATGTGTAGATGGCAGCCGAGTTTTGCTGCTACCTCCACGCGGTCATTGATAAAAAGCGGAACATTGCCGAGCACGGCCAGCAGCTCGCGGGCGGTGTGTTCAATCTGCTCATCACTAGCTTCCTTATCCCGCAGCTGGACGACGCTAACCCCACCGCGTACAGCTTCCTTCACGATGCGAACCACGTTTTCTCGCCCGCCTGCCAGATCTGGATCTGTGACAAGGTAAAGCGACCAGTCGATTGCCATTTAAACCCCTTCGACGTCTGTGAGCTTGATTAGTCCCTCGATGTCCGCCGTCGGGACATCGTAGAGCGCGTCCAGCCAAGCAACGGCAAAGGAGCCTGGCGCGTGGTGCTTTTCAGCTGCCACGCTGCCTGCGGCTCCCACGTGTGCGTGGGCCGCGATGATTGCTTCGAAAGGATCCTCCCACGCCGCCAAATATGCTGCGCAGATAGCACCGAGTGAACAACCAGTACCAATGACGTTTTGGAGCATCGGATGACCGGAGTGCAGGAAGGCAGCGCGCGTGGTTTCACCTGCGTGGACGATAAGATCGCGTGGGCCGGAAATGGCTACTACGGCGCCAGTGTTCTGGGAAAGCGCTAGTGCGGAATCTAACGCGGCTTCTACTTCATCAGTAGATTCGACGCCGCGGCCGCCCTGTCCGGTACCCGCGAGCGCAATGATTTCTGAAGCATTACCGCGGATCGCCCCTGGGCCAAGGGGCAGCACCTCATGCATGAACTCGGTGCGGTTGGAGAGACCGCCGGCACCTACCGGATCGAGTACCCAGGGGGTCTGTGCGGCATTCGCACCCGCGATGGCCTCGCGCATGCCGCCGTATTGTTCGGAGCTAGGCGTGCCACAGTTGATGAGAACACCGCCGGCTACCTGTGCAAACTCGCGGGATTCCTCCGGAGTATCAACCATCGCCGGGCTGGCGCCAACGGCCAGGAGGGCGTTGGCGGTGACGTTGGAAACGACCTTATTGGTCAAACATTGAATAAGTGGTGTGGACTCGCGCACGGCATCGTGCGCGCGGAGAAAACTATATCCCACAACTATCCCTTCGCTAGTTCTAACTGAGTGCAGGTTCGATGGGTATTTCTCAGCCGCACTGTGTGCGGCACCCCATGTTGCGTTTCTCAGCCTAACAAAGGTCACGGAAACTATGTGCGAAAATCGACGCTCCAGTGCCCAGTTGGGGTGGTGCTATCGCTATCAATGAGTCGCGACAGGAAAATAGAAAATCGCCGCCCTTGCCCTGCATTGAGGCAGGAGGGCGGCGATGCGGTCGAGGAGTAATTACTTCTCGTTCTTGTTAATGATGTTGCGCGCGATGCGCTGCTGAGTGGTGATTTCTAGGTTGCCGCGGTCGCGGGAAAGAATATTGGTTGCCCAGTTCACCAGCACTGCCAGGCGACTGCGCAGGCCAATCACATAAGTCAGGTGCAGGCCCAGCCATGCTACCCAGCCAGCGAAGCCACCAAACTCGGTCTTGCCTAGCTTAACGACGGCGTTGAAGCGCTTGACGATTGCCATGGAGCCCTTGTCAAAGTAATCAAAGGCTTCCTTCTCATTGGCGGTAGACTCCTCGTCCACCTTTGCCTGAATGAGCTTAGCGACGTGCGCGCCACCCTGGATGGCAACCTGTGCGAGGCCAGGCAGGCGGTTGAGGGAGATCATGTCACCGACCATGTAGACGTTATTGTGCTCGCCCACGGTCAGGTCCTCATTGACGGAGACACGACCAGCGCGGTCTGCCTCGACGCCAGCCTGCTCGGCCACCATCTTGCCCAGTGGGGAAGCAGCCACACCGGCGGACCAGATCTTGGTAGCACCCGTCAGGGTGGTCTCTTCCTCGGTCTTCATGTCCTTATAAGTGACGGTATCCGCGGTCACATCGGTCACCATGGCGTTGAGGTGAACCTGTACGCCTTCCTTTTCCAAGGTGCGCTGTGCCTTGCGGCCCAAGCGCTTGCCAAACGGCGGCAGTACCTGTGGGGCGCCGTCAAGCAAGTAGATCTTGGCGGAGGTGGTCCCGTAGTTTGAGTAGACATCGTTGAGGGTGCGGTTTGCTAGTTCGGCAATCTGGCCGGTCAGCTCGACGCCGGTTGGGCCAGCACCAACGATGATGAAGGTAAGCAGGCGCTCGCGCTCCGCTGGGTCATCGGTAAGCTCAGCCTTCTCAAACGCGGAAATGATCCGAGAGCGCAGCTCGAGGGCATCGTCCAAGGTCTTCATGCCTGGGGCGAACTCTGCAAAATGGTCGTTGCCAAAATAGGACTGACCGGAGCCCGCTGCAACCACCAGGGAATCATATGCGTAAGTGCGGGAGAACTCATCCTGCTCGGCAGTGACGGTCTGGTCAGCCAGGTTGATATCGGTAACCTCGGCGTTGACGAAGTGAACATTATCCTGATCGCGCAGCAGCTGGCGGGTGGACGGGGCCACCTCACCGGCGGAAATCATGCCTGTTGCTACCTGGTACAGCATCGGCTGGAACAGGTGGTGGTTCTTCTTATCGATGAGAGTGATTTCTACATCGGCGTTCTTTAGCTTCTGGACGGTGTTGAGACCACCGAAGCCAGCGCCAACCACGACAACGTGGTGACGGCCACCATTGGGACGATAAGCGGTATCAGTCATGGATTTATTGCGACCTTCCTCAAGAAAGCTAATGTTTTGTACCCATTCAGTGTAAACACTTCTAACAGAACGTGCATACTCATTGACTGATAAACTTCCGTGCATCGTTATTATTTTCGCGGCAGGAACCATTGCGCCTGTGCGGAGCGCCTAAGCCGAGGTGCGTGCCAAGCTGACTAAGGTAATTGCCGATAGTGACTTCCTCCGCCCACCAAGGAGCGCACCTGGCATTATGAGTTTTATCCGCCCCGAGCATTTGAGCTCCATCGATGCAGATTCCTGGCCCAATGTGGCTACAGTCCCTTCATCTCGTTGGCCTGGTTTAAAGGCTCGCCGTGCAGAGGCTGAATTTGCCAAGGCTTGCGATGACGCCGGATTGGAACTCGACTTGGAAGTAGAGGGCGGACCAGATCTCAAGGTCGGACACGATGCCTTGTTTGAACGAATCGCCGCCAGTGGATGGCTGGGGTTCGCAGAAAGCTTTATGGCAGGAGAGTGGTCCGTCAGCTCGTCCTCCCAGCTGGTAAAAGTGCTTGGGCGGTTGCTGGGGGTGGGATATCTTCCCAAGGCCAAGATGCTAGGCGCCGGCAATTCGGAGCCAGGGGAGTTGCCGATGGAGTTGGTCCGGCTCTATTCCGGTGATGGTTTAAGCCATGTGGGTGGCATCTTTTCTAGCGGTGTGCCGACGACCATTAGGGAGACAGTAGAAAGCTATAGCCCCAAGGCCGGCCGCAAGGAACCGAAAAGCCACTTCGTGGATGTCACGACGCTAAGCGAGCCCACGAGTGTGGACAGAGATGATTTGGGCGATGCCCAGCGTCGCGCCGCTGATTGGCTTCTCGACGTCACTCGCACCGGCGCCGGAACCCACCTATTGGTGTACCCAGCCGCTGGAATGCAGCCTGCCATGCGCGCAACCAAGCGGCGCGCAACGGTAGACGTATTGACCAGCGATGTAGAGCAGATAAGTCACATGCGTGAGGCGCTCGTGCTCGAGGGGGCAGATGATTCCATCCATGTGGAACGCATTCCCGGGGTTGTCCCAAATCCCAAGCAATGGCGCGGACACTATGACGCAATCGTCACCGTGGAAAAGATAGAACAGCTTAGCCCACAGGAGCGCAAAGAGTATATTCGCGCAGTCGACCGGTTCTTAACCCCTAATGGCCGGGCAGGAATTCAGTCCCTTGTGGCGACCGAAGCAATGACCGACGCCGGAAAGGCGTCGATTCAGGCCTTGCGTGCATATGTGTGGCCTGCACTGGACTATCCGCTTACCGCGGAGCTGCACCAGCTCGTCGATAAGAACTCGAACCTGCGCATCGTATCGGAAACACACGTGGGGACACACTACCTAGAATCTTTGCGTCAGCAACGATCCTTTTTTGATGGGCACCTGCGGGAGGCCGCGGCGGCTGGGTTCGACCCAGTATTCCGCCGCCTGTGGACCTTCCAATTTGCCCTCCGCGAGGCCTTAATGACGCTCGGAATGATTGACGCGGTGCAATTCGGATTGGCCCACCGCAACCGTGGGGGACGACGCTAGGCGGGCGGTAGCTCGTCGAAGTTTTTCATCAGGTCCGCGCTGGGCACAAAGAAGTTGGTGCCAGTAAGAGCGGTGGAGAAGTCTAGAATGCGGTCGTAGTTCCCCTCCGGCTTGCCGATGAACATATTGCGCAGACGTTCCATGACGTTTTCTGGATCCTTTGCATAGCCGATGAAGTAAGTACCCATCTCACCAGCAGCAAAAGAACCAAAGACCATATTCTCGCGGTAGATATCTTCCTCAAGGTCGTTGAGAGCAACGTGAGAATTGGAAGGCTTAATACCATCATCGAGCTCGATATCGTCAGCCTTGGTGCGACCAATGACCTTTTCTTGCTCTTCAGTGCTCAGCTCGTTCCACTTGTCGAGGTCGTGGATATATTTTTGTACGGTGACATAGGAGCCACGAGGGTAATCGGCGGCGTCGTCAAGCAATACGGTATCCAAAGCTTCCTCGGCGAGGGGATTGGCGGTGCCGTCTACAAAGCCGAGCAGGTCGCGCTGGTCAAGGTATTTAAACCCCTGGGTCTCATCGATGACCGTTGCAGCCTCACCCAGCTGATTGAGTACCTGGCGAGCCATTTCGTGGCACAGGTCATAATTATTGGCACGGAAGTGCAAGAGAATATCGCCCGGTGTTGCCGGTGCCTTATGTGCGGCGTCAATAGCAGCAAATTCCTTGAGGTGTTCGGGCATAGGTGCGCTGGTCAAACGAGGCCACATGGAGGCGCCAATGCCGACTACGGTATAAAGCTCGCCGTCGTTATAACGGAAGTTTACGGACTTAAACAGTCCAGCGAACCCCGAAAGCATATCGCGGGTGGCTTGCTCGCCGCCATCCTTGATCTCAAGGACCAAGAAGAGCGTTGCGCGGGAAGGCTTATCTACTACATGCTGAATCGTCATAATGCCGATTTTACGCACCCTTAAGGGGCACAGAATGCTAGCGGGGGACAAATCGCGGGCAATGGAGATGCGGCGAAGAATTCATTGCGCGCGATTGCGCACTAGGGGAAATGGCACCCAGATAAAATGACATAATGTACATTATCGGACATTTATCCATTGTTGGGCAGTTCCTCATTTATACCTTGGCATACCTCGAGCCTTCTGGTCGGTCTTATCAGAATCCCCGCCTGCTCCTTTTATTGCGGCGATTATCTTCGCTCCGCCTTCTGCTGTGAAGCTCTGCTTTGCGATGTCGCGCAGTTACCGCGACACACTCCAGTGGCCACTGGTCCGCCAAGCTGGCTGACTAATCCTATTGAGGGCCGCCGGTATGCAGTCTGCCTCTGCGACGCCAGGCGCCTTAACTATTAAGCACTATTGAGCCCCTCCGTGCCACGGGCGCCAGCCATCTATGGCGTGTGGCTCCCGATGGGTGGCCAGACGGGTGGATTTTGGCAAAAATGCACCCCCACTGGAGTATGCAACCACACCACCATATAACGTCACATTGACGATATTCGGGGCAACTACCGCTCGCTTTGGATGTCTTATTTAACGATTACGGTAAGCACTCCACAGCTGCCATATAGTCAAAAGCGCCAAGCAGGCAGAAATCGCTACGATGACCCACATGTGTTGAACGGCTACGAAAATGGTAAAGCCGATGACTATAAGAAGGCGCAGCCACATAAACGGGATCATTTGGCGGGTGTTCATAGGCTCGTTCTTATTAGTCCTTCTTGAAGGAAATGCGAAGATTGACCTCGCCCTTTTCCTCAACCTTTGCGGCCAACATTTCCGGGGTTTCTACGCCATAATCAAGGCGATTAACTGGAACGGTGCCGCCGATGACGATGTTATCCCCGTCGCGGAGAACGTCAAAGTCTTGGGAAACCTCGTGTGTCTCATCCTTGATGGTCAAGTCACCGGTGAGCTTTACCGTGCCAATGGTGCCGTCATCTGGGACGTCGGCAAGCGAAGCGGGTTTGGTGAGCTTAAAGGAAGACTCTGGGAAAAGTTGCGTCTCAAAGAGTTTGGACTTCATATTTTGGTCGCGGACCTTTTTATCCGTAGACAACTCATCCATATCCACGGTGACCGTCGCGGTTTTGAGGGTGGAATCAGAAATTTCTGCTTGACCGGTTACCTCAGTAGTCGAACCAGATGTAGTGGTCTTTTCTGCAGGTAGGATCTCATTGAAGGTAAAACCAACCGAGGTATGATTATCAGCACGCCCCTTGGCAACCTGCCAGGATCCATCTAGTTCCGTAGACGCAGCCTTAGCTCCATCGGCGGAAATAGGCTCTGTTTTTACACCGGCGCCCTTGAGAAGCGAATACACCATAGGGCCAATGGCCACGGCGGTGAGCAATACAATGAGCACCACAAAGATGGTAATGACGAGCTTGCGGTTATAAAAAAGCTTTTTCATCTTCTATCGAAGTCCTTCTAGGCGTCGGGCCAGGGCTACAAGCTCTTCGCACAAACCGGCAAGCTCCTGCGCACTAGCACCTTCCTCCGCGGCGGTATTGATATCTTCTGCGGAACAACGTAGTTCAAAAAGTCCGTCGCGCAAACTTTCTGCCTTCTCCGGAGTAAGGATCACAGCGTTAGCGGGAATACCCGTGCCACTAACATTATTTCTTTGCTCATACGCCCGCTGTTTGCACGAGGCGCTGCAAAACTTCCGTGGCCGCCCTCTACCGCCTTGATCAATGTCCTTCCCACACCACTGGCAGGAACCGACGTTGCGTTCACGACTAGCTGTACGGATCACCCGATACACTTTAGTCCATTTTGGGCGGGCTGGGAACAAAGGCGCGAGGGTGTTCGTTATAATTAGTAGCTCTTAGGCGAAGTTTTGCTTCGCACTCAATCAGGGATCTCTTTGAAAAGGATGATGTTGCATGGCAGATCGCGTACTCCGTGGCAGCCGTATGGGCGCAGTCAGCTACGAAACCGACCGCGACCACGACCTCGCACCGCGCCAAATGGTGAAGTACCGCACCGAAGACGGCGAGATTTATGAGGTGCCTTTTGCGGATGATGCTGAAATCCCTGAGGAATGGATGTGCAAAAACGGCAAGCTAGGCCACCTTGTAGAAGGTGAAGGCGTTGAGTCTAAGCCGGCTAAGCCGCCACGTACCCACTGGGATATGCTGCGTGAGCGCCGCTCCATTGAGGAGCTGGACGAGCTCCTAGAAGAGCGCATTAACCACCTGCGCTCCCGTCGCCGTTCCGCAGCCCGCCTGCTAAAGGAGCAGCAGGAACAGCAGCAAAAGAACTCATAAGGTTCTGCCGCAGACAAAGGCCCGTACCTCCTTAGTTTTACTAAGGGACGGTACGGGCCTTTAGCGTTGAAGCATGGGCTACTTCTTCAACTGTGCAATCTGGTGCTTTGCTAGGTGAGCAATTTCCCCGGCGAAGTCAGATGCCCAGCCGGCGCCCTTGCGGGCCTGCACGCCTAGATCGTGAATGGAGCCATCCTTGACCTCACGATTGACCAGCTTGGATACGGCGCCGCCGAAATCCTGCAGCTGCTCCGTGCGGTGGGCAACGCCCCACTTGGTTACCTCCAGCAGGGAATCTTTCACGAAGGAACCATCAAGCTTGGACTCGCCGTATTCGCGCTCGGTGAAGGTAATAGGAACCTCGCGGACATCGAAGCCGGCCTTAACCGCGCGGAAAGCCAGATCCACCTGGAAGATATAGCCCGCCTTGGATAGCTCGTCGAAATCAATGGATTCGAGGAGCTCGCGGCGGAAGGCACGATAACCGGCGGTCATATCGGACAGACCAGCGCCCAGCGCCACGGAAATGTAGATATTGCCCAAACGGGAAAGGTACTCGCGAGAAGCCGGCCAGTTGACGGTCTCGCCGCCCGGAATATAGCGGGAGCCGATAACTAGGTCCGCACCCTTGTCTACCTCTTCGAGCAGCAAGTGCAGCTGCTCCGGCGCGTGGGAGCCATCTGCATCCATCTCGCACAGTACCTGGTAATCACGCTCCAAGCCCCACTCAAAGCCAGCGATATAGGCGCCTAGCAGGCCACCCTTGCCTTCGCGGTGGAGAACGTGGATATGGTCATCCTGCGCTGCGAACTCATCGGCCTTGTCGCCGGTGCCATCGGGCGAGTTATCGTCCACGATGAGGATATGCACCTCTGGGACCGCCGCGCGGACGCGTCCAGTAATGAGAGGTAGGTTTTCGATCTCGTTGTAGGTCGGGATGATGACCAAGGTCGAGGCTTCAAGCGTGCTCACAGTGTTTATGCTCCTACGTATGTATCTGTGCCGGAGCGGCGCGGGGTGCGTCGCAGGCGGTTTGTGCGCAAAGCTACCAGTGCGCAGACTGTTCCAATAATAACCATGAGCCATTGCAGGGGCGAACCAAACCTAACGGAAAAGGTCTCGCCGCTACGCAAAGGCAATTGCTCCACGAGAGCGGCCGGCGTGAAAATTTCCGTGGACTGGCTGACGCGGCCATCGGGGTGAACAATGGCAGATACTCCAGAGGTTGCCGCCACCACCACGGCACGGTCTGTCTCCATCGCACGCAGCCGGCTCATGGCCAATTGCTGGTAAGTCATATCCGAGTAGCCAAAGGTGGCGTTATTGGTTGGCGTAGTCAGCAATTGTGCGCCATTTTTGACCGATTCTCTAAAGGCGTTGTCGAAGGAGACTTCGTAACACGTTGCCACGCCTACCGGCACGCCCGCCATGGAAACCACACCTGGACCATCGCCGGGTTTGAAGTCCCCGGCAAGATCCACGTAGTCAGAAAATTTGGCAAAGAAATCCCGCATGGGCATGGTCTCACCGAAAGGCTGCAGGTACTTCTTATAGTGGTGGTCCCCTACCGCGTGGCCAGGGGCAAAGACCTGCATGGTATTGCGGGCGCCCACGTCATCGCGCGTAGCGGTGCCAACCAGAACGGGGGCATCAATCGCATCAACGGCACCACTGATTGCCGCGGCTGCCCTACCGTCATGGAAAGGATTGATATCGGATGAGTTTTCAGGCCAGATGACAAGGTCGATGTCCTTGTCGCGCGCGGCCAGCTTCTTCGTTTCAGCCACATGATTATTGAGAACCGCTTGGCGTTGCCCAGCAAAATCTAGGCCCATGCGAGGCACGTTTCCTTGGATTGCCGCAACCTTTGCTTCGCCAATAGTAGCGTCGTCTCGGTTGATGCCCAATCCTGCCACCGTCGCCGTTATTAGGGGCAGGATAGCTGCTGCAAGGGCGATACCCTTGACCGTCCAGCTGCGGTGAAACAACAGGGCGGCGATTCCGCAGCCACACAGTACTGTGGCGACGGTGATAAGCGAGGTGCCACCCCACGGCGCTAGCTTGGCTAGCGGCCCGTCGATTTGCCCCCAAGCCAGTTTGACCCAGGAAAAACCACCGAAAGGTAGAGAAGAACGCAGCACCTCCACCGCGAGGTAGACGAACGGGAAAACAATAAAACCGTACTTCCACCGTGCCACCGCGGCGCCGCCAAAGCCCAATAGGATGGCGTAAACCGCAAGCCATACTGCCAACGCAATATACGGTCCGCTTCCCACCAATTCACCGATCCAGGGCAAGGTGAGAAGATAGAGCACGAGTGAATGCGCTACCGCGAGTAGTGCGCCCAGACGGGCGGAGACGTGCCTAGTTCCCCAAGGCATCAAACTCACATAGAGCAAGCCCATGCCTGCGACTGCGGCCCACCACCAGCCGCGGGGCTCAAGGGCGGCATAAGTAAGCAGACCAGAAAGGCCCGCCACTAAAAGGCGGGCAAGGATAGGCAACACTAGCTCTTGCCGCCCTTAGTCTCGCCACCGGCAGGGCCAAAGTCATCCGGATCTAGGTTTTCAGTCCACCGGCGAATCTCTTCCTCATCCAAGACCTCATGTGGGCCAGCGTCCTGAGTACTCGGGTGCCCGCTGTGTGCGGCTTGTCCGCGGCCGAAGGAGCCAAAATCGCCATACGTGTCATGCTGCTGCGCCATCGGGGTTGCCTCGTAGATCTTGACACCCATATTCTCGATCTTGCGGTACAAAGACGCTGCCATAACTGTGCGGATGATTGCACGGGTGGGCGAGAAAATAAGTAGGGCGCCGAGAATCGTGGTTAGGAAGCCAGGCAAGGAGAGCAACATGCCGCCTACCAAGGTAAGACCTACGTTGCTGGCAGTCTTGCCCATATTGCCGCCGCGGACAACGTAAGTGCCGTCTCCTGTGCGCTCGACCTGCTTTCCCATCAAGCGCCGGACTTCAATGCCGGCGATGGACATTCCGAAAAACATGGTGACAAAGAGCGCGATTAGCGCCCAACCAACACCGATCCATGTGGATACGGCCCAGAAAGTCAGGGTTTCTGCGACCATGTAGAGAGCAAAATAGAAAAACGGCATGGCCTCAGTTTAACGAGGCAGACTGAAAATGCGCTGGCAACACTCGTGAACTATGCTGCAGCCGCGGCAGGTTAAACTGGTGCGCATGTTTACTCCTGCGCTTTTCGACGCCCCTCAGTACGGCACGTGCACCCGCATCCACGTTGCCGGCGGCAGCACCCACGCCCCAGATTGGGCAACTTTGGCAGAATGCGCCAGTGCTTGCGCGGATGGATTTGTGTACATCGACCGGTTTTCTGCCATCGAGCTGCGCGGAATTACGGATGCGGAGGCGCTTAAGCGGCGGCTCCAGGGCCTGCATCTACATGCCGCCACGGTGCCGGTGCTGGCCTCACCCCTATCGGCAGCGGCCAAGCAGGCGGCCCAAGACATTGCGGCTGAACTGGGTGCGGTAGAAGGTGGGCCAGGTCTTGCAGTCATCGCGGAAGAGGATAACTTGCCCGCGGGTGCCGCTGGTGTGAGCTTAAACATCGACAAGGATGGTTCTTTGTACCTTGGGCGCTCCCCGCTTGTCGACACCCCTACTGCCCCACTTACCCCACACGCCGCCGCCCGTCATTATGAGGAAGCACTCCAGTGCGCGGAGGCCGAGGAACACACAAGCTCCGCCCTGGCAGAACCCGGCCCCATTGGCTGGCTGGATGAGCATCTGCCTGCGGGCATCGTTGATCTGGGCGCAGGCGTTCATAAAGGCGCAATTCCAGCCGAGTTTGCACAGCTCATTGGGCAGCTGGAAGTAGACATCACCGTCACCCCTTGGGGCGGATTAGTCTTTCACAATATCGCTGAGGGCGATGCCGAGGTGGTTCTGCGCGTACTCGCCCCGCGTGGATTCATCTTCGACATCAACTCCCCACTGCTCCGCGCACACTAGCAGGATCGCAGACTCTAGCGTGGCATGTGCCGCCAGATTGGGCGCGGCACGAGGCGCATGATCCACGCTAGGCCCTGTAGAGCTCTGGGGATCCAGATGGTGCGCGAACGCGGTCTCCCGCGCCGTGCATCGTGGTCTATGCAGCTGACCACGGCCTCGGCCACATCCTCTGGACGCACCGAAAGCGGCGCCGGTTTCATTCCTTCTGTCATGCTGCCAATCACGAAGCCGGGGCGTGCGGTAATGAGTCCTAGCCGACTGCCGTGCAGCTTGTCGGCCAAACCTTGACAGAAGGCGTCAAGACCAGCCTTGGTAGAACCGTAGACGTAATTCGCTCGACGGGCCCTCCACCCTGCGATCGAAGAAAACGCGATGATGTGACCGCGCTGCATGCGCTCAGAAACCAAGGTGAGCAGGGAAATCTGCGCCGCGTAATCAATTTTGGCGATGTCGACCGCGTGGGAAGCATCGCGTTCCGCTCGCTCCTGGTCACCCAGGATGCCAAAGGCTACAACCGCAATCTCCAGAGGTCCTGCTAGCTCTATCGCGCGATCGACAACGCCAGCATGGGACGGAAAATCTGCGGCGTCGAAATCAAGCAAGTGCACGCTGCGCGCGCCCGCCGCCCGCAACTGCTGTTCTCTACCGTCCATTCCATGGGTGCCACGAGCAGCGAGCACGATGTCCTTACCGGGAGCCACCCGCCGAGCTATTTCGCCGCCGATATCACTGCGGCCACCGAGGATTAGTACGCCAGCCATTTAACGGACTTCACGCGGAGCTAGGTTAAGGGACTCGTAGCCATCGCTAGTAAGCACCACGATATCCTCCAAACGCATGCCCCACTTGCCTTCCACGTAGATGCCCGGCTCAATGGAAAAGGCCATGCCTTCTTCCAATGTGAGGTCATTGCCTTCCATAATGAACGGCTCTTCGTGAGTGGATAGGCCGATGCCATGGCCAGTGCGGTGGACAAAGTTGTCGCCCCAGCCGGCTGCAGCGATTGCCTTGCGGGTAATGGCATCGATCTCTGCGGCGATGCTACCGGGGTGGGCTGCAGCGCGGGCGGCTGCTTGGGTGTCGGCAAGCACGGCATAAGCATCCTGAAAGTCCTGCGGTGCCTTGGAAACGTCCCCGCCGACCACGTAGGTGCGGGTGCAATCGGAGTGGTAACCGGAAGGCAGAGTGCCGCCGATATCGACGACGACTGGCTCGCCCTCCGCTAACACACGGTCCGAGAAACTATGGTGCGGGTTGGCGCCGTTCGGGCCCGAGCCGACAATCACGAAATCGATAACGGTGTGCTCTTGCAAGATGAGCTCTTCCAATTCCTGAGCCACCTCCGCCTCGGTGCGGCCCGGCTGGAGGAGTTTTGGTACCTGTGCGTGGACCGCATCGATGGCCTGGCCAGCCTTGCGCAGCTCAGCAATCTCAGCTTCATCCTTGCGGGTAAAAAGCTCCGCCAGCGCGTAGGTAGCCAACTGATAATTGGCTTGTGGGATTAGATCCTGAAAACGCAGGACGTGGTCTGCAGTCAGCGACTGCCCCAGGGCCACATTGTTTAGAGCAGCGCCTGCACCATCTAGTGCTAGCTCATAGGGATTATCGCCGTCGTTCCAACTCCTTAGCTCTACATCCAGCTCTCCTACTGGAGCCGCCTTGATATCGGTGATATCGGTATTAGGCGCTGCGATCCACGCATTGCCTTGCTGCGGCACGACCAAAACGGTAAGGCGCTCGTGCGAGGAAACCCAGGAGCCAGTGAGATAGGCAAAGTCTGGACCCGTACCGATGAGGAGTAGATCGATGTCCTTGTCCTTAGCGGCCTGTTGGGCGGCCTGCAGGCGCTGGGCGTAGACATCAGCGGAAAAAGTCTGAGTAACAGTCATGTCCCAGAGTCTACTCGCCCAAGCCGCGGCCTCTAGGCGCCGATGGCTACCACACCGCGCTGAATGGCATCGATAGCCCGACGGGCATTGCGCTGAATCTCGCCGTCATAACCGGTCTTCGCCACCTGCTGCAGGAGGTCAATGACCTGCCGGCACCAGCGGACAAAATCACCGGGGGTAAGTTCGGCGCCGGCTTCATTAGCGGCAGCCATGCAATAGCCCAAGGGGGCACCGGCTGCCCATTGGTGGACGGCCAGGGCGAAACCAGCCTCCGGCTCACGGGTAGGCGGCAGACGGTGGCGCTGCTCATCGGCGGTGAGTTCGGTATAAACGCGCCACGTGCCATTCATGGCATCGGCCATGCGCTCGGTAGCTGCTTCTGGCTGCCCACTGGTAGCCTTGCGGTTTTCGAAACAGCACAAAGAAGCAACGCCGGCAAGCTCGGCAGGATCCAGCTCATCCCAAATCCCGCGCTTCAAGCACTGTGCCACGAGCAGATCGGATTCGCTGTGAATCTTGGCTAGACGCTCGCCTTCCTCAGTAATTACGGGCGTGCGTTCGGAACCTACCCCGGTGAACTCGACATAGTCCATTTCTGCCAGAAGGTCAACGATGCGCTCGAAGGTGCGGCCCAAAGTATCTGTAGCCTTATTTACCTTGGACTGGAGCTTGTCTCGGTCACGCTCGCGCCGTGCGAGCTTTTGTGCCAAGCCCGCCAGCTGCTCGCGATCAGTAGCCGGCCACTCGTGCGCGGGATGAGCGCGTAGCTGATCGCGCAACTGCCCTACCCGCTTATTGGGCCGAGTACGGGGCTGCGACTTCATCCGCTTGGGGCGATCGAAGTGCTCACGGCGCAAGACATCCTGCACGTAACGGGTATTGCGCCGTGGGTTCTTGCGTACCGGCTTCGGCACTTTAATGCGCCCCACCTGAATGGGAGGATTATTGATCCCGGCGGCGTCGATCCGACCAGACCACCCAGATTCCGTGGTAATCCACGGGCGGGGATCCGCGGTCTGGTTAGCGGGCGTGACAACCGCAGCGAGAATAGGGCGCTTCTTGCCGGGCATGGCGATAACATCACCTAGCTGCAGACGCCCCAGAACCGCAATAACCTCTTGGTTGCGTTGGTTAGCGCTATCGATTTTGGACTGCTTTTCTTCAGCGCTGAGTTCGCGGCGCAGGCGGACGTAGTCCATCAGTACCTCGGCGGGATCTTCCCCGTCTTTGGCAGGAGGTGCTAGCGACGCCACGGCATCATCCAGCTGGCTGCGCAGCTCGCGTACTCGATGTTCCGCGCGCTCAATTTCACGGGTTTCTTCCACCACCGAGCCATCCGCTTGGAACTGGGCAAAAGACTTCTCTAACAACCGAAGAGAGTCTTCGAACCCAAGCATGCCCAGCAAGTTGATTGCCATATTGTAGCCTGGAGCGAAGGTAGAAATGAGAGGGTAAGTGCGGGTGGAAGCAAGGCCGGCTACTTGACGCGGATCCATGGCGGGGGCCCATTGCACGACTGCATTGCCCAAGGTATCGATGCCGCGACGCCCCGCGCGGCCAGTTAGCTGCGTGTACTGGCCGGGGGTGAGATCAACGTGGGCCTCACCATTGAATTTGATGAGTTTTTCTAGCACCACGGTGCGCGCCGGCATATTGATGCCGAGAGCCAAGGTTTCGGTAGCGAAGACGGCGCGGACGAGGCCGCGTACGAAGAGGTCTTCCACGATGTGCCGGAAGGCCGGCAGCATACCTGCATGGTGTGCCGCGAAGCCCCGGGAAAGGGCTTCGCGCCAGCGCTTGAAGTCTAGGACCTGTAGATCTTCTTCGGGGATACCTTCTACACCAGCATCGACGATTTCTTTGATCTGCTGCGCTTCTTCTTGGGAGGTAAGCACCATGCGGCTGCGCAGACACTGATAGAGCGCGCCATCGCAGCCAGCGCGGGAGAAAATGAAGGTAATGGCCGGCAGCATGTCTTGGGACTGGAGTACTTTCAGTACCTCCGGACGGCCCAAGGGGCGATAGCGATCCTGCTGGCGAGAAGCACCGGAGCGTCCCCTTCCCCTTCCACGGAATTCACTACGACCGCCGCTCTTGTGGCGGGCGCGTGCGCGAAAACCCTTGCCGGACTTATAGTCTGCGCGACCGTCGTCGGTATCGCCGGCCTCAAGGCGCTGGATTCTACGCTCTAGCTCGGCGTTGACTTGTCCGCCGGATTCGGGTTCGAAAAGCGGATAAATCTTACGTCCCAGCATCATCCACTGGTCGAGCGGAACTGGGCGGTGTTCGGAAACGATGACGGTGGTATCGCCACGCACAGTGGAAAGCCAATCGCCGAATTCTTCCGAATTGGACACTGTGGCAGATAGACCAATGATGGAGACATGGTCTGCCAGGTTGAGGATTACCTCTTCCCACACTGCGCCGCGCGAGGCATCGGCCAAAAAGTGGATCTCATCCATGACCACATGGGTAAGGCGATCTAGTGCTGCGGATTCTGCGTAGATCATATTGCGCAGCACCTCGGTGGTCATAACGACGATCTCTGCATCGGAGTTGATCGATACATCACCGGTGAGCAAGCCGACGGCTTCCTCACCGTGCTCTTCCACCAAGTCGTGATACTTCTGGTTGCTCAACGCCTTAATGGGAGTTGTATAAAAGCACTTGGTACCTCGGCTTAATGCCAGCGACACCGCAAACTCGCCCACGATGGTCTTGCCGGCGCCGGTCGGCGCGCACACCAGCACACCGTGCCCGTCTTCCACGGCTTGGCAGCCCTTAACCTGGAACTCATCCAAGGGGTATGGCAGGGCTGCAGAAAAAGAATCCAGATGAGTTTCAGTCATGACTCCCCAGGCTACCCGTGCCTAGAGGACATCGTCGAAAAAGCCGCCGCTGTTCGACGAAGTCTCGGTGCCGCCGGTGGTCCACGTCTGCGGCTGCTGTCGCTGTGCCTGCTGGACTGGTTGAGAAACCGGCTGAGAAGGAGCGGGCGAAGGGTGTACCTGGCTTGGCGCCGCGACGGGTGTAGGCCCGCCGACCGCTCCTGGTCCTGCGCCGAGCGGTGAGGCAGCCTCGTCGTCAAGGTCCATCCACTCAGGGCGCTGGCGTTGGACGCGCTTATCGTGGATGCGGCAGAACTGGAATGCAATCTCCAGGAGGAAGATTAAGGCGCCGGCGAGAACCAACATCGAAAAGGGTTCCTGGCCTGGGGTGACAACGGCGGCGAAAATCATCACGACGACAATAATGATCCGCCGTTTGTCCTTGACATGCTCATATTCCAGCACGCCAATAAGATTGAGCGACACAATGAGCAGGGGGATCTCAAAGCTGATGCCAAAGATGAGCAACAATGCCAAGAGGAAGTAAAAATAACGTTCACCTGTCAGCGCTGCGGTTTGATATTCGACACCGATGCCCATGAGGAATTCCAGACCAACGGAGAGGATGAAATACGCCAGCACTGCGCCGGCGAGGAACAAGCTCACCGCAGCGGTGAGGAAGCTCAAGGTGTAGCGTCGCTCGTTCTTATGAAGGCCAGGAACCACAAAGGCCCACACCTGATATAGCCACACTGGCGAGGACAATACCGTGCCCGCCAAGGCGCCTACCTTCAAACGCAGCAGGAGCATTTCAAACGGGCTGGTGGCTAAAAGACGGCATTCGCCATCCGCGCTGAAAGAGGCGCGCTTATCCGCTGGTAGAGCACAATAGGGGCCACGGAGAATCTCGCCAAGCGGGGAGATACCAAACGGAGCTTGTTGATACCAGATAAAACCTATGATCGCCCCGACGACCACCGCTAAAACAGCGATGATGACGCGGCGGCGCAGCTCCTGCAGGTGCTCCACCAAGGTCATTTCCCCGGTAGGGTTCTTCGGCTTACGGGAAAACCGCAGCTTCCCCTTCACGTTCTTGCTTGCCTTCGGGGCAGAAACAGGCTGTGACTGTGGCGACATCAGTGTGGCTCTTTCAACGCAAAGAAGCGAACACTTCCCTGCTACGCGGATTGCGAGGGCATATCCGCGCGCTGTAGAGGTGTTCGCGCAACGACGGGCTGGGGGCGTTTACTGCTGAGGGTTGGTGTGGTTCTGCTGGCCCGGCTGCATGTCTGGTCGGTTCCAGAATTCCTCATCGGACTGCTGCTTCTGGTTCAGCTGTGCCTGCGCCTGGGAACGCTGGGTATCCTCGGACTGCATCTCATTAACCTCAGATTTGAAGATGCGCATGGAACGGCCCATGGAACGTGCCAGATCCGGCAACTTCTTTGCACCGAATAGCAAGACGATAACGAGAACGATTAGGCCGATTTCCATAGGTCCTAGGCTCATGGAGAAACCTCTTTCAACTAGTGCGCCAGCATGCCGGGCAGCGGTACTTCCGGAAAATCTTCCAGCGGGCGGGCGCAGTTAACGGGCAAGTAACTGGCTATTGAGTATAGCCGCTCAAAGCGGTGTTTCCTCGTTCCGCAATGAGCTTAACCACGGATTGAGGAGCCACTACCCGCAACCTATCAGCTTGACCCAAGGCAAAGCGAATAAGCCAATCCACTGATCCCATAGGCATCGTTGCAGCTATTTCCCCATTTCCCAGGTCTTCGCCCAGCCGCATATCGTAGTACTCAGCCAGCCACGTGAATTCTTGGTGAATTGCTAATTTCACGGTGTCCGCGTTGCCCAAATTAAAGGGTGAAGCGGCATCAAAATCGAGGTCCTTCAGGTGCGGCTGCGCCTGCTCTTTTTCAATATGAGCGTTCCTAATGCGGTCGATCCGGAAGGTGCGATGGGCTTGCTTTGCTTCTTCCCATGCCGCCAGGTACGGCTCAGAATCAACGATGAATATGCGCGCCGGATCCACTAGCCTCTCGGATTCTGCATTAGACGAAGCACTCCAGTAGCGCAGCCGCACCCGCTTTCGTTCATTGACCGCTTGGGTCAAAAGCGCCTGAATATCCGTTTCTTCAGGGGCTGGAGTAGACAGCGAATCGTAGATAGCTGCAGTCTTTTCATCCATGATGCCGCGCAGTTTAGCAGCGGCGGATTCGACCGCGTGGGCATCGATAAGCCCCGGCATGGCCTGCAGGGACTCTAAGGTAAGGAGCAAGGCGCCGGCCTCGGTGGGGGTAAGGCGCAGAGCTTGGCTTAAGCCTTGATCATTGTGGATGGTTACCCCATCGCGGTAGCTGAAGCTGAGATCAATGAGATCTTCAGTATTGCGGCCCGTGCCGGAACAAAATAGACGATCGAGGGCCTCCTTCAGCTCACCGGGCTCCATTCCCAAATCCGTAGCCGCTTCCATGGGCGTTTTGTCGGGGTGATTTTTAAAGTAAGGAATCAGGTTCAAAGAGCGCACGAGCGCCTGGAGCTTTTGCGATGCATCGGCCATAGCTAGCGTCCTTCCTGCCGTTGCGCGGCGGCGCGCAGAAGAGAAATGACCTCCTGGCGCACCCCGCCAGGTTCGACCACCTGTACCTCTGGCGCGTACCCGGCCGCTGTGCGCACGAGCCAATCCTTATCCACGTTGCGCAGCATTACTGTGCCATCAGGCTGCTTCTCGCCCGCATCCATTAACTCCTGTGCCTTTCCCACCGGAATAATAAGCCGCGCGTCTACCTTTTCTCCGCGCTGCAATGCGCGCTCTACCAAGGCCTGCAAGGTCTCTGTTGGGACGGTGTGTTCTGCGGGATGATGTGAGCGTTTGATATCGGAGACACGAAGCGCACGAAAGACACGTGGGGCGCCGCGGTCCACATCGAAACCCACGATGTAAATGTGGCTATCACGGTTGACCACTCCCCAAGGATCCATCACGCGGCGTACTGGCTTAGCGGCCGGGTTTGCGCGGTAGGAAAAAGTAATGCGCAGTCGGTTGCGCACCGCAGCGAGGACAGAGGTAATAACTTCCGGGGCGAGGCGGGTGATGTCATTGACTGCTGTGTACACCGGCGCGCCGGAAAGGTTGCGCGAGGCGCCGCTGGCGGCAATCTTGGTCCACCCAGATAAAGAGAAATCGCTTAAGCCTCCCGTGGTACCCATTCCCCCTGCTATGCCTAAAACCATGGCCTCTTCCGGAGAAAATTCCACCGGCGGTAGCTGGTAACTACTCGCGTCAAGACGGTAGCGCGCGCCATCCTCACCACCGGAATGCACAATGGGCACCCCAGCGCGTTGGAGGGTCGCTATATCGCGCGCCAAGGACTTGGCAAAAGCCTCGCCCGACTTATCGCCGTACCCGGCAACGTGGCGACGAATCCATGCAGCGCTGCGATCAGGGCTACCGCCGGAGTTTGCCGCGCCTTGTAGCGCGAAGGAGAGGTTGGTGAGCCTTTCTACCGCCTCATCATGCCGTTTGGGCGTGGGGTTGTGTGCTGCCACGTGCTGTGTGTCTCCCTGATATGACTCTATGGTGGATCTAGCTGTGGTGTGAACGCATATAGTCTAGCAATGCATCGACTCGTTCATCGTGGGCAATGAAGGGATCCAAAAGTTCCTCGGTTCGCGGTTCGGGCCGATTGACTTTCAGCCGCGTCCAATCAACGGTGACATTGGCGCCACAGTTACGCGCGGTAGCCAAGAACTGGCCGCGCAGCGCAGCGCGCGTGGTCGCCGGCGCTGTGTCCATCGCGCGTTCAATATCAGAATCCTCAATCCAGCGATCGATAAGACCTTTGCGCAGCAGTACATGGTAGAGCCCGCGTCCAGGACGGATATCGTGATAGGTCATATCAATCTGGGCCAGCTTAGGGTGGTCCCACTGCCCACCGAGCCGCGCACGGTAGCGCTCAAGCAGGGCGAGTTTAATGACCCAGTCGATTTCCCTGTCCACTTCGGAAAAATCTTGGGTCTCAATGGCGCGCAGGGTGCGTTGCCAGAGATCAACTACGCGCCGCATTTCGGAGGTAGGGGTACCAGCGTCTTCCCTTTCTTCCAGCCATTGGCTTGCGCGCATACAGAGCTGCTGTTGCACCTCCAGCGCGGTGACTGATCCACCTCCGCTAAGTGGTAGTTCGGTCGATCCCGTCATATCGCGCGCAATAGCGCGGATATGGTGAATCGGCTTTTCGATCTCATATTTCGGCAGCTCAAATCCGGCCTCCAACATTTCCAAAATGAGCAGCGTTGAACCTACTTTCAGCGCCATAGTTGGCTCGGCCATATTGGAATCTCCCACGATGACGTGCATGCGGCGGAAGCGTTTGGAATCGCCATGCGGCTCGTCGCGGGTATTGATGATGGGACGCGAACGGGTGGTAGCAGAAGAAACGCCTTCCCACACCTGGTCCGCACGCTGCGAGAGCAGGAATTGGGCGGGCTTATCGCCCTTAGCGGGTTGGACCATGCCGGCGCCGCAGATGAGCTGACGGGTGATGAGGAACGGCAGGAGCTCAAGGCCCAAGTCCTTGAGGACCATATGGCGGCTGATGAGATAGTTTTCGTGGCAGCCGAAGGAATTGCCAGCCGAGTCCACGTTGTTTTTAAAAAGGTACACCGCACGCGGGTGGCCCTCAGCGGCGAAAGTTTGCTCTGCTTGCTCGCCAAGCCGGTTGACAATGGCATCGCCGGCGCATTCATAGGCTAAAAGCTGGCTTAAACTATCGCACTCGGCGGTGGCTACCTCGGGGTGGGAACCGACATCGAGGTAGAGGCGGCTGGCATTGGTAGAAAAAATATTGGAGGAGGAATGCTCTTGGACAATAGGCCGGAAAAGCACGCGCGCTACCTCATCGGGGCTCAGAGTCCGTTCCTTCGAGCCCGCGCTGGTAGTTAGGCCATATTCTGTTTCAATGCCCATGATGCGTCGGGCAAAGACAGGGCGCTGGTCACTCACCCTTACTGCCCGCCCTTTTGGACATAGGAGCGCACGAATTCCTCGGCGTTATTTTCTAGTAGCCCGTCGATCTCATCGAGGAGTTCATCGGTGCCGGTTGTATTGATGCTGAGCTGCGTGGAGGTAAATTCCTCGTCGCCAGCGGAGTTATCGCCGCCATTACCGCCGGTGACCTGAGACTGGTGAGTGGACATAGGTGGGAAATCCTTTCTGTGGATCCTGCTTTAATTCGTGGTTGTTAATTACGGTACTCGGGGTGGATCCCGCTGTCAGTGAGTCTTTGGAGAAGATCCTCGACCGTGTCGGCGGCGTCAATCATCTCTCCACATTCAGCCTGAGTGAGACCAGTGGCGATATCCATGGGGACTGTGGCCCACGGTGCGTCGGTGCCCTCCCCTACTCGTACGGTGAGGCTTTGCCAGCTTGCGGCAATGATGTTCTCGCCGAATTTCTGCGTTACTCGGCCGCGGAAATAAGCGCGGGTGTCCTCCGGCGGACAGCTGGAAGCACGCTCAATTTCGGCGGCGCTAAAAAGCTGCCGCATCTGGCCTTTGCGCACTAGAGCGTGGTGAAGCGATTTGGCTGGGTCAATCTCCGCGTATTGCAGGTCTATGAGCCGCAGCTTGGGGTCGTCTGGATTGACGCCGCGGTCGAGATAGCCCTTAATCAGGCGATACTTTGCCACCCAGTCCAGCAGGTGTGCGGCCTGCATCGGGTCTTTCTCCAGTAGCGAAACTACCTCGTCCCAGGCCGCGAGGACCTTGTGATCGGTGGGTGTGCGTGGGGTGACGCGTGCGCGATATTCGGCAAGGAGCTCTAGGGCGGTGAGCTGGCGGGCGTCGGCAAGCGTGAGCCGATGCTGAAGCCTAAGATCGCGGCTCACGCGTGGGACTTCCGCCACAGCATCCTGCAGGCGGAGGTCGCTGAAGTCCACGCCCTCTTCGATGGCATCGAGCACCAGAGAGGTCATCCCCAGTTTGAGCAATGTAGACGTCTGCGACATATTCGCGTCCCCAATGATGACGTGGAGGCGGCCGAAGTCAGCATGGACCGCATGCGGCTCATCGCGGGTATTGATAATGCCGCGGTTGAGGGTGGTCTCCAGCGAGATTTCTTGCTCAATATAATCAGCGCGTTGGGAGATCTGGAAACCTGGCTCTTCACCAAACTCGCCGCGTCCCATGCGCCCGGCGCCGATGACTACCTGGCGAGCAACGAAGAAAGGGATGAGGGCCTGCGCCATGGTGTCGAAGTCCGTTTCACGGGAGTACTGATAGTTCTCATGAGAGCCATAAGAGGCGCCTTTTCCATCCACGTTATTTTTATAAAAACGCAGGGCTGGGCAGGGCTCGTGGTTGGCAAGAACGGACTTTCCTTGCGCGCTCAGCCCCGCCACGGCCGCAGCCGCTTGCAGGAGCGTGGCGTCCCCTGCGGCGTCATAAAGCGTAGCTTCCCAGGCATTAGTGCATTCCGGTGCGGAATACTCCGGGTGCGCGTGGTCAACATAAAAGCGCGCGCCATTAGCCGTGACCACATTGGCTACTCCGATGGCATTCGGGTCGACTACGGGCACCGTCTGGTAGCGCTTGAGATCAAAACCGCGGGAATCGCGCAGCGGGTGTTCCTCGGCAAAATCCCAGCGTGAGCGCGCCCCTGTGTGCATCGCGGCATAAGCTACTACCGCGTGAGTGGAAGAAATAATAGGTGAGTACTCCGGTAGCTCTGGGGTCGCAATTCCGTACTCGGTTTCGGTACCTACAATGCGGCTCATGCGCTCCTCCTTGTGGTCAATAACTCCACCCGTTCCACGCGGGCACCGGAATGGTCTTGGGAAATGATCTTGGTCCATTCCTCCGGGTTGGTGGAGGTAGGTACATATTCGGACTCGGCGCGCTCGGCTGCGATGGCATCGAGCAAGTGTTGCTTGGCGATGCCCTCGTGGTCCCCACCTGCCGCCTGCTCGCTGCCTGCACGCAACCGGAGAGCGTCCTTGATAGCCAGCTTTTTGGCCCGCGAGAGGATATTGGCAATCATTGCGCCGGAGACAAAGTCGCGGTAATGCAATATTTCCCGTTCCCCGCTGGAAAAGTGCAGCTGTACGAAGGGGCGATCGGCATAAAGCTCATCCACCGCGGCGATAATGAGTTCGTCCAACGCGCCCTGGTGCGGGACGGATTCGGTGAAGTGCCGGGCGAAAATTTCTCGGGCCCCCTGTTTATTCGGGCGGTTAACCCGGATCTTGATGTCAAGCCGGCCGGGGCGCATGATGGCGGGATCGATGAGTTCTTCGCGGTTGGTAGCGCCAATGACGATCACATTGGACAGGCTCTCAACTCCATCGAGCTCCGTGAGCAGCTGGGGAACAACCGTGGTTTCCATATCGGAGGACACACCCGAGCCACGAGTGCGGAAGATCGATTCCATCTCATCGAAGAAGATGACCACTGGCCGGTCAGCGCTGAGCTGGGCCAATTCGCGGGCCCGCTCAAAAATGAGGCGGATGCGGCGTTCCGTCTCCCCCACATACTTATTGAGCAGCTCTGGGCCCTTGATATTGAGGAAGTAGCTCGTGCCGTCGCTGCCTAATTGCTGGGCTAAAGAGTGGGCTACTGCCTTGGCAATAAGCGTCTTACCGCACCCTGGAGGGCCATACAGGAGCACGCCCTTAGGCGGCTGTAGCTCGTATTGGTGATAGAGGTCGGGATGGATAAACGGTAGCTCTACGGAATCGCGGATCTGGGAAATCTGCTCGTCCAGCCCGCCGATATCCTCATAGCGCACATCCGGGACCTCTTCCAAAGAAAGCTGGGTGACTTCAGTCTTTTCCACCTTTTCTAGTGCGATGGCAGCTTTGGGATCCACGAGTACTCCCTCGCCTGCCGACACCCGGGTATCCTCGCGCAGTGCTTGGGCTAGCAGCACTACCTTTTCCTCACCAGAGGAATTTGCCACTATCAGGCGGTCTTGACTGAGGCGCTCCACCACCGTTGCTAGCTCGCCTGTACGCTCAGGCGGGGACCCTTCCACGACCACGAAGCCATCGCCCAAGCGAACCTGCTGGCCGGCCGAGAGACTGCCTGGTTCCACGTTAGGCGAGACCTTAAGCTGCATAATGCGGCCATTGGTATAGACCTCCGCGGTGGTTCCCACCTCGCTGTGGTTCGGCGAATAACCTAGAAAAACACCGTAGGTCGATGCCGGCTCAGCCAGCGCGTTGAGCTCGGCAAAAAGCTGCTCCAGCTTCACGCGCGATTCTTTTAATAAGCCCGCCAACTTCTGATTGCGGGCGGCAAGCTGGCTTACCTGCCGCTTATAGTCCGTGGCTTCATCCATGCCCACTACTCTAACGCGGCGCGGGCAGCGAAAGAGGGCACTTCCGCTTTAAATTCTGGGCGTTAAAGCGGCCCTACTTCCGGGCACGGCGCTGCGGGCGTGGTGGGGTGACACCATCGGCCAGGCGGCGAGTCCAGATGAGGAAGGCGGTGTGCGCATTCATGCGGTGCTCTGGGCGGGTAGCTAGGCCTTCGACCTTCCATTCACGCACCAGCGATTCCCATGCCTTGGGCTCAGTGAAGCACTTGAGTTCACGAATGCCTTCCATGACCTTCATTAGCTGTGGCACCGTTGCCACGTAGGTCATAAACACGCCACCTGGGATGAGGAGATCGCGCACGGTCTCCAAGTGTTCCCATGGTTCGAGCATGTCGAGGATAACGCGGTCTACCGGCCCGCCCAGGTCTGCAGCGGTAACGTCTGCCAGATCACCAAGGCGCGGCGACCACCACTCCGGCTGCTCGCCAAAATATTCCTTCACGTTATCCACCGCATACTCAAGGTGATCATCGCGCACCTCATAGGAATACACATGGCCTTCTGGGCCGACGGCACGCAGCAAAGACATGGATAGCGCACCGGAACCGGCACCGGCCTCGAGCACGCGCGCGCCCATGAAAATATCGCCCTCTACCAAGATCTGTGCCGCATCCTTGGGGTAAATCACCGCGGCACCGCGCGGCATGGACAGCACATGGTCCACCATCAGGTGGCGGAACAGCAGGAAGGAGGAGCCAAGGGTGGACTCAATAACCGAACCCTCATCCATACCCACGATGTCATCGTGGTTAATTATGCCCTTGTGGGAGTGGAACTGGCCTCCCTCTTCAAGGATGACCGTGTAGTGGCGCCGCTTGGCGTCAGTAAGCTGCACGCGGTCGCCATAGGCAAAGGGGCCGGAATAAGCCATGTCTCAAGACTCCTCGAGGTTGCGATTACTATCCCACCAAGTATGCCTCAAGCGCTTGTGCAAGCCATACTTGGTCCCGCTCGCCCACCATTTCACGCGCCGAGTGCATCGACAGCATGGGCATGCCCACATCCACGGTGTCGATGCCCAAACGGGTTGCGGTGATGGGACCGATGGTCGATCCGCACGGCACGTCATTATTGCCCACAAAGCGCTGCACCGGCACGCCAGCCTTGTCGCACGCTGCTTCCCACAACGCCACTGTGGTGGCATCGGAGGCATAGCGCTGGTTGCCGTTGATCTTGGTCACTGGGCCCTTGCCGATTATCGGGTGGTGCGTGGGATCGTGCTTGCCCACGTAATTGGGATGCACCGAATGTGCCGCATCGGCCGACACACAACTCGAGCGGGAAAACATCTGGAAGCGTTCCTCCTCGTTAGCTCCCAGTGCCCGGGCCGTTCGAGTAATGACGTCCGCCAGAATAGGCCCGCCCGCACCGTAGCGGGAGCTGGAACCTACCTCTTCGTGGTCAAAGGCCATCATGACCAAAATATCCTTGCCCTGATAGTCCTTTGCAGCATTCTTCATCGCCGCCAAGGAGGCATGTACAGAAGAAAGATTATCCATGCGCCCGGCTGCAATGAACTGCTCTCCTGCCCCAAAGACCTCACCGCGGGCGGCATCGGCCGTAATCAGGTTGAAGGATGCAATATCCTGCTTGCCGACGCCCGCCTTCTCCCCCACTACCTGCAAGATCGATGCCTCTGGGTCACCGACGCTTAAGACAGGCTGCATATTGTGCTGTCGGTCTGGTTTGAACTCATCCTTGCGGTACAGGTGGATGGCCAAAGACGGCAGGCGCAGGACAGGGCCAGTATTTACCACATGCCGCGTGCCGTCCTTAGTCACAATCTGGCCAGCGACGGTCAACTCTCGGTCAAACCAGGTATGCAGTAGCGCCCCGCCGTAGACCTCTACTGCTACTTGCTGCCAGTCCGCCGCCGAAAAGTCCGGCGTGGGTTTGAGCACCAGGCCCGGCGAGTCCGTATGTGACCCCACGATGCGAAAACCAGAATTCTTATCCGCCTCCTGTGGTACATACCAAGCCGCTACCGCGCCACCGCGCACCATCACGTGGCCACCTGGTGCGGCCGACCATTCCTCACTCTCATCCTGTAGATCAAATCCCACCTCGCGCAATTGGCGGGATACCTCCTCCGCAGCGTGATAAGAGGAAGGAGAAGCGGCGATGAAATTAAGGAATTCTTCGGTATAACTCATACCTCCTAGCTTGCCACGAAACGCACGGCGATAGGCTAGATACACCATGGCTACTTCATCGACACCCCGCCCGCTTGCCCTGTCACCCTCGCGCGCTTCCGATTACAAGCAGTGCCCACTGCTCTATCGCTTCCGGGCCATTGACAAGCTGCCCGAACCCAAAACCATTGCACAGGTCAAAGGAACCCTAGTGCATGCCGTACTGGAAGAAATGCATAAGCTACCGCGCGCAGAGCGCACCTATCCTGCCGCAGTAAAGATGATTAAGCCCTCGTGGGCAGACATGACCGCAAAGGACGCGGAACTGCTCGAGCTCGTGCCAGAAGAAGACACCTATGACTTCTTCGTTTCCGCCAGAGAACTGCTCAAAGGCTATTTCCAGATGGAAGACCCACAGGGCTTTGATTGCCAAGAAACCGAGATGTACGTCAACACAGTTCTTCCCAATGGCGTTCCCGTTCGTGGCTTCATCGACCGAGTGGATCGCGCGCCGACGGGCGAGGTCCGCGTCGTTGACTATAAAACCGGCAAGAAACCACTGCCCCGCTATTCACAAGATGCCCAATTCCAAATGCGTTTCTACGCGCTAGTCTACTGGCGCATTCTAGGCACTATCCCCCACCAGTTGCGGCTTATGTACCTCAAGGTCTTGGACTCGATGTTTCTTAGCCCAAACCGAGAGGAGCTGGAGTACTTCGAGCGCGATCTCGGCGAGTTGTGGGCCAAAATTGAAGCCGATGGGCGCGCCGGGGATTTCCGCCCCAAGCCCTCCAAGCTATGTGGCTGGTGTGCCCACCAGGATCTCTGCCCCGAATTCGGCGGCACGCCGCCGCAGTATCCAGGGTGGCCTGGTTCCGCGGCGGATAACAAGGACTAGGTCCACGCGGCCTTAGAAAAGTCCGGAGATAGTGCCGTCCTTATCGACGTCTATGTTGTTGGCCGCTGGCTTCTTTGGCAACCCCGGCATCGTCATAACATTGCCGGTAAGCACAACGATAAAGCCTGAGCCGGTGCGCGGCAGCAATTCACGGACATGCAGCGTATGGCCTTCCGGCGCACCCAATTCAGATGCATCATCGCTGAAGGAATACTGAGTCTTGGAAATGACCACGGGTAGCTTGTCCCAGCCATTGTCCTGGATGTACTTCAGATCTTTAAGCGCCTTTGCTCCATACTCCACGCGGTCGGCGCGATAAATCTCGCGAGCAATGGTCTCGATGGAGGCTTCAATTCCTTGCTGCGGATCGTAGAGCTGCTTGGCACCGCCCTGCAGGTTCTCCAGCAAGGTCTCTGCCAGCTTAGTCGCACCTGCACCGCCCTCGGACCAGACGTTGGCTTCTTCCAAGGCCACTCCAAAGTCCTTGGCCCACTGCCGCATAAACTCGCGTTCCGCCTCCGTATCCGACCAAAAGAGGTTGAGCGCTACCACTGGCTTGATACCGAATTTGCGCAGATTTTCTACGTGGCGCTCAAGGTTGACAATGCCCGCCTTGAGCGCATCTAGGTTCTCTTCCGTGAGCTTATCTTTGGCTACTCCGCCGTTGTATTTTTGCGAACGAATGGTGGCAACAACAACCGCACCGGCAACATCCAGATCGCCAAAGCGTGCCTTGATATCGACGAACTTTTCCCCGCCCAAATCGGAGCCGAAGCCAGCTTCGCTCAGGACAATATCGCCGAATTGTAGAGCGGTTTGAGTTGCTAATAGGGAGTTGCAACCGTGGGCAATATTGGCGAATGGTCCACCGTGTACCAAGGCTGGTACCCCGCCGAGGGTCTGTACGAGGTTCGGATTAAGGGCATCACGCATCAGTGCCGTGAGCGCACCTTCTGCGTTCAGGTCACGCGCGGTAACAGGGCGTTGATCGTAGGTGAACCCGATGGTGATATCGCCAAGACGTTTCTTCAGGTCTTCAAGGTTTGTGGCCAAGCACAAAATGGCCATGATTTCAGAAGCGGCAGTAATGGTGAAACCGGTTTCAGCGGGTACGCCGTGGGCTGGGCCGCCCAGTCCAGTGACCACGTTGCGCAAGGCACGGTCGTTGACGTCCATGCACCGCTGCCACGTTACTCGTCGTGGGTCGATACCCAACGCGTTTCCTTGATGTATGTGGTTATCAATGATGGCGGCCAAGGTGTTGGTTGCGGAGGTAATCGCGTGAAAATCCCCGGTGAAGTGCAGATTGATGTCCTCCATGGGCACAATCTGTGCATAGCCGCCGCCAGCCGCACCGCCCTTAATGCCCATCACTGGCCCTTGGGAGGGCTCTCGCAGGGCAACTATCGCTTTCTTGCCCAATTGGTCTAGGGCATCGGTCAAGCCGATGAGAACGGTGGATTTTCCCTCGCCGGCAGGGGTAGGTGATACGCCGGTGACAAGCACCAGCTGGCCCCGGTTTTCCTTGGAATAGTCAACCTTGGTGATATCTACCTTGGCTTTGGTGGTGCCGTAGGGAATCACGGCGTCGGAAGGAATGCCCGCCTTGGCGGCAATCTCCGTGATCGGCTGCAGTTGGTGGGCTTGGGCAATTTCAACATCGGATAGCTGAGTAGTCATGGCCTAAGCCTACCGAGCGATTGAGTTAAATAAGGCTCATTTAGACAAGAAAGTGAAATGAATTAAGTTGCCCGCTGATGCTGCAACCAAAAAGGCGCCCTGAAGGGCGCCTTGGAGATGGTTTTAACTTCCTCTAGTTATAGGAGGACGAAACCGAATGCATAGCCCAAGAGAACCGAGAGCACGATGCTGACCGTACCTGGGATCAGGAATGGGTGGTTGAATACGGCCTTGCCGATACGAGTCGAGCCGGTATCGTCCATCTCCACTGCTGCCAACAAGGTTGGGTAAGTCGGCAGGATAAACAGAGCGGACACCGCCGGGAACGCAGCGACTGCGGTAATGGGGCTTACTCCCAGGGCAAGGGCTGCCGGCATAAGGGCCTTGGTCGTAGCGGCTTGCGAGTACAGCAACGCTGCAGCGAAGAATAGCACCACTGCGAGCAGCCACGGCGAAGATTCAATAACGCTGCCAGCCATAGACTGAATATCGTCCATGTAGTGGTTGATAAGGCTGGTGCCCAGCCAAGCCACGCCCAGCACACAAATACATGCGGACATACCGGACTTGAAGACCGGCGTATTCAAAACATCTCCAGCCGGGACCTTGGTCATCATAACGATGATGGTGGCAGCGGTGAGCATGACCGTCATAATGGCTTCATTACGTGGAAGGGTCGGGTCGGCGATAAGCCCCACCTGCTCCGAGGTCAGGGTGGCCCACGCCATCACGATGATGATGGCTACCAAGAACACGAGAACAGAAGCCTTGGCACCCTTCTGCGGAGAGTAGTTCCCTGCGCCGAGTGGTTCCTTGACCAGGCCTTGTGCCTTGCGCTCCAAGTAAACCGGATCATCTTCAAGCTCTTTGCCAAACTTATTAGCTACCCAGGCAGCTGGGAAGATAGACAGGAATGTCGCCGGAATAACGACCGCCAGTACCTGCAAATAGCCCACCCCAGTCGGCTCTAGCAGGCTAGCGAGCAACACCACGGCTGCCGAAATGGGCGAAGCACAGATTGCCATCTGAGAGGCAACTACCGCGATGGATAGCGGGCGTGAAGGACGAACCTTACCCTCTTTAGCTACCTCGACGATAACCGGCAAAGTAGAAAACGCAGTGTGCCCGGTGCCAGCGAGAACCGTCATTAGCCACGTCACAATTGGCGCGTAGAACGTGATCCGCTTTGGGTTTTTGCGCAGGAACTTCTCTGCAATGTGCACCAAATAGTCCATACCGCCAGCTCGCTGCATTGCTGCGATAGCAGCAATGACGGTCATGATGATGCCGATAACATCGAAGGGGATATCTTCCCTAGTAATGGGAACACCGGTGAGACCAAGCGCCAACACGCCGAGGCCGCCGGCCATACCGATACCAATTGATCCAATTCTCGCACCCAAAACGATGGCCGCGAGAACGATGACTATATGAACAATAACCATGGACGTACTCCATACGCTCTCTATGCAAACTATGGGCACGCATCTCCATAAAGAGTGCATGCCGTCCTCAACATCTTCTATTTTGCACCCGCTGTGGTGATTTATTCATTCAAAGTGCCTGTTTGTGTTGATTCCCACATAAAATAAGGATTCCGCTATAAAATGACCGGTATTCTAAGACGCATCGTCCCTGTATAGGAGAATAAAAGATGAATGTGAATAGTGCCCCTTCACCATGCACAAACCCCCGCAGCCTCCGCCTGCTTTACTTCCATGTGAAGTAAAAGTGGCGGCAACTGCGGGGGCCTACTCCGCGGGCACTATACCCTGCTGCTCCTAAAGCGCTGTGGGCTTAGTCTTCGTCAATGAAGAGCTGGCCTCGGAACTCTGGGTGCATGAGGTTTTCTACGGACAGAACCTTGTTCAAGGTTGCTTCATCCAGCAGGCCCTTCTCCAAGACGAGTTCCTTGACGCCCTTGCCGGTCTCCAAGGACTCCTTAGCGATCAAATCACCATTGTGGTGGCCGATGAACGGATTCAGGTAGGTGACGATACCAATGGAATTTTCTACGTAGGCGCGGCACACATCCGCGTTGGCGGTGATGCCCGTGACGCACTTTTCGTGCAGCGCATCGACGGCGTTGCCCATGATACGAATGGACTGGAACAGTGCTTCGCCGATGACCGGCTCCATGACGTTTAGCTGCAGCTGGCCTGCCTCAGCGGCCATGGTGACTACGTGGTCATTGCCGAAGATCTTGAAGCAAGTCTGGTTGACAACCTCCGGGATAACCGGGTTTACCTTACCCGGCATGATGGAGGAGCCAGCCTGGCGGGCTGGCAGATTAATCTCAGCCAGGCCAGCGCGAGGGCCGGAGGACAGCAGGCGCAGGTCATTACAAATCTTGGCGAGCTTCATCGCTGCGCGCTTAATGGTTGCGTGCAGCAGCACGTAAGCACCACAGTCAGAGGTTGCTTCAATGAGATCGCGTGCGGTCTTCATTTCCAAGCCCGTAACCTCAGACAAGGCTGCTGTGACCTGGTGGCGGTAGCCGGCAGGAGTGTTTACGCCGGTGCCGATTGCGGTTGCACCCAGGTTGATCTCCAGCAGGCGGCGCTGAGCATCGCGCAGCAATGCTTGTTCCTCGTTCAGGTTATTGGCAAAGCCCTTGAACTCATCGCCCAAGGTCATCGGAACAGCGTCCTGGAGCTGGGTACGGCCCATCTTCAGGATGTCCTGGAATTCATTGCCCTTGTCCTGGAACGCGGCGCGCAGGCCATCCATGCGCTCAATGAGGTGGTCAACCGCTGCATGCAGACCCAGGCGGAAACCGGTCGGGTAAGCATCGTTGGTGGACTGGGACATGTTCACATCATCATTGGGGTTGATGATGTCATAAGAGCCCTTCTCCTCACCAAGGTATTCCAGAGCGAGGTTGGCAACGACCTCGTTGGTATTCATGTTCAGCGAGGTACCAGCACCACCCTGGAAAACGTCCAGTGGGAACTGGTCCATGCAGCGGCCCTCTTCCAGGATCTGGTCACAAGCCCAGATGATGGCTTCGGCCTTCTTCTTAGGCAACACGTGAAGGCGACGGTTTGCCATGGCAGCCGCCTTTTTGACCTGGACCATGCCGCGAATGAAGTGCGGGATGGTGTTGATGGTCACGTAAGAAATCTGGAAGTTTTCCATAGCGCGAACGGTGTGCACACCGTAGTAAGCGTCCGCTGGAACTTCCAAAGAGCCAAGAAGGTCGGTCTCGGTGCGAGTCTTCTTGCTGGAATTCTTAGGTGCCTTCTGTTCGGCCACCTTCTGCTGTGCAGCGTGAGTGGAAGTATCAGCTTCCTTCTTCTTCACGTCCTTTGCTGCAGACTTGGTGTCCTTTTCTTCTTTCTTAGAGGACTTTGCCATGATGGCTCGGCTCCTTTGCCTGTCGAGACTTATATTCGGATGAGTAACCTCAAGCGCTAATGTTAGCCACGACTGAATCTATTTGGGCCGACCCAGAAAATTCGCTCCCCCTAAAAGCGGGCGATGCGTAAATCAGAAGCCAAGATCGCCTCTGCGCCGAGTTGGGAAAGCCGGTCCATGACTTGGTTGGCGTTTTTCTTGGGAACCATCGCGCGCACCGCCACCCAGCCCTCACGCGCCAAAGGTGAGACCGTAGGACCGGTTAACCCGGGAGTAGTACCAGCAGCCGCATCGAGATTGGATTGCGCGATGTTGTAATCGATCATCAAATAGGTGCGAGCGTGCAAAATTCCCTGCATGCGGTCGAGCACCACCTGCTCTTCTTCGCTAACTTCTACCCCTGTGCGCTTGATTACTACGGCCTCGGACTCAATGATCGGCTCGCCGAACGGCGCCAACCCTTGTTGGCGCAAGGTAGTACCAGTTGACACGACATCAGCAATGACATCGGCAACGCCTAACCGGATGGAGATCTCTACCGCGCCGTCTAGCCGAATAACATCGGCCTCAATTCCATGCTCGGCAAGGTTCGCACGGACAAGATTGGGGTAAGAGGTCGCGATCCGGCGACCATCCAGTTGAGAGATATCCCACTCCTCCCCCTGCGGGGCTGCATAGCGAAAAGTAGATCCTCCAAACCCTAATGGCAGAACCTCATCAAAGCTCGCCTTTGAGTCGAGAGCTAAATCGCGACCGGTAATACCCAGATCCAAAACACCGCGGGCAACATAGATGGCGATATCTTTGGGCCTTAAGAAGAAAAACTCAACCCCGTTATCCGCATCAACCACGTTGAGTGTTTTGGAATGTCCACGCCCCTTGTAGCCGGCCTCTGTAAGAATCTCCACGGCGGATTCTGACAATGAGCCTTTGTTCGGTACAGCAATCTTTATCATGTGGATCCTTCCGTCCCGTGGGGCGCTGTTTAAAGGTAGTTGTAGATGTCTTCTGGGGTAAGCCCCCGCTTGAGCATCATGACCTGAATCCAATAGAGCAGCTGAGACATTTCTTCTGCTAGCTCAGCATCAGACTGATACTCTGCGGCGATCCACACTTCCCCGGCTTCTTCGATGATCTTTTTGCCTATGTGATGCTCGCCTTTATCCAATGCGGCAACGGTGCCAGAACCAGCGGGGCGCTGGGCAGCTTTTTCGGATAATTCAGCAAAAAGGTTCTCAAAGTTCTTCACGGCTACCTATTGTTCCACAGGTAGTTAGGGAATGTAGTAAAACCCTGAAGTCCTACCGCTATTCCGAAATCTTGCTAAACCACTCATAGACCTCGGAGGCCCGGGCACCGGCGAGGTGCCGCGAGTTGCGGAGCTGGGAGACCTCGGTGACCTCCGGCGGAACCTCCACCTCGTCATCTTCGGGCAAGCCGATGACTACACAGCCAGCATCAACTGCGGCGCGCATTCCGTTGGCGGAATCTTCAAATACCAAGCAATCTGCGGGCTTAGCTCCGATGCGGCGGGCCGCTTCGCGGTACATATCCGGTGCAGGTTTCCCGGCAGGCACTTCATCCCCGCAAATAGTATCGACAAAGTACTGCCACCCCAACGCGCTAATGGCGGCATCGGCGACGTTGCGCTCGGTATTAGTCGTCACCATCATTGGCACGCGATCCGCCTTCAGCTCATGCAGCAACGCAGGAATGCCAGGGAAAATCTCCAGCTTGCGAGCGAAAAGACCTTTGACATAGTCAAACATCCGAGCGCGGTATCGATCGCTGTCACCGGGCCGCAGTGTCACCCCCGCATTATCTGCGCAAATCCCCAAGGTCGTCTCAAAAGTCGCCCCCACAGTGGCAAGGCGCTGGGTGGGAGTTAAACGCTTCCCCAGGAGCTCCGAGAGATAGAACGTTGCCTCCGCCCAAAGCGGCTCCGAATTGGTGAGCGTGCCATCCATGTCCCAGAAAATGGCGGCGGGCTTTGTCAGACCAGAAACGGCATCGGGGTGCTGCACGAGAATAAAACTAACTTTCTCTTTAAAAAGGCTGTGGGGTGAAACCGACCATGCGCTAAGGGCACAGAAGTAAGCGCCAGGCTGCGAATATGCCGCGGGCCGGCGCTCAAAAAGCGGGAGGACAAGAACTAAAAGTCTAGTTCTGGAATGTGCGATAGAGCTTCGTCATCTGCTCCAGTTGCCGCGCAGGCATTGTAGATAAGCTCAGATAGCTCTTCCTTCTCTTCCGGCTCGAGGACAGCGTCGTGCTGGGCACGATTAAAATCGGCCAACGCACGAACGGTCTTGGACAACACGGTTACCAGCTGCGGGCCATCTGGATCATCCGGAAGGGCATCCAGCCCATCGAGCATATTCTCAAGGTGACCGCGCAGCTCCGGAAGCACGCTGGCATCAAACGGAGCCTCCCAGAACTCCTTTTCCTCCTCTTTGAGGTAATCGCCGGTGGCAAAGGACTTCAGATCACTTATGAACTCATCTACGGTGGGCTGGAAATCGGCGCGAATGCTCATGCTGTAGATACTGCCCTATCTTGGCTAAACCTGCACGCCGAGGAGTGAATTTAGTGCAGTGCGAACCAAATCGCCCGCTCCTTCTTCGTCTGTGCCTCGCTCAGCCTGCGACCACTTATCCACAGCAGCCAGCGCCGCCGGGGTATCGAGGTCATTGGCGATCGCCGCGCGCAGCTTGGCGACGACCCCTTGTGCCCCCGCCATGCTTCCTGGCGTAGCCACTGCTTCCCGCCACGCGGACAGACGGTGCTTTGCCTCTTCGAGCACTTCATCCGACCAATCCCGCTCGTCGCGGTAATGCCCAGCGAAGACGCCGAGACGGATAGCGGACGGCTCCTCGCCTGCTCCTACTAACTTGTGGACGAAGACGAGGTTGCCCAAGGACTTAGACATCTTGACCCCGTCGAGGCCGATCATGCCTGTGTGTACATAAAACTTTGCCATGCGGTCCACACCCAGGGCCGCCTCGGCGTGGGCGGCGGAAAATTCGTGGTGAGGGAACTTCAGGTCGCTGCCGCCACCTTGAATATCAAAGGTCGAACCTAAACGATTGGTGGCAATAGCGGAGCATTCAATATGCCAGCCCGGACGGCCAGGACCAAAGGGCGACTCCCAAGCGGGCTCTCCCTCGCGGTGAGCGCGCCAGATGAGTGCATCAAGTGGGTTCTTCTTTCCTGGGCGGTCTGGATCGCCGCCACGCTCGGCAAAAAAGGTCTGCATCTCTGCCGCAGAATAATTGGACTCGTATCCAAATTGCGCAGTGGCCTCGATGGAGGCGTAGATGTCTGGGTGTTCGGGATCATCTACGACGTAGGCCGCACCAGCGTCAAGAAGCTTCTGGACCATCTCCACGATTTCATCAACGGCCTCCATGGCGCCGACATAATCTTGCGGCGGAAAGACGGAGAGCAACTCCATATCGGAGCGGAAAAGGTCAGTCTGAGACGTACCAAGCTCGCGCCAATCCACGCCATCGCGTTCGGCGCGCTCAAACAGTGGATCATCGACATCGGTGATGTTTTGTACGTAGTGGACCTTCTTTCCGGCGTCCAAAAAGGCGCGGTAGATAAGGTCAAACGTCAAGTATGTCGCGGCATGGCCCAGGTGGGTGGAGTCATAGGGCGTAATGCCACACACGTACATGGTGGCGGTATCCCCTGCGACCTCTACGGGAGCGATGGTTTGATTCGCGGAATCGTACAAGCGCAGCTGCGCCGCATCACCGGGCACAGGGCGGAAAGAAGGTATTGGCCAAGATTGCATAGCCACCATAGTAACGCGGTGCTTGTTAAAGCGGCTGTAGGACTCCCAATGCCAAGAGAAGCATTACCAGTACACCAACGGGTATGCGGTATGCGGCAAACCACGAGAAGGAGTGGTTACCTACAAACTTCAGCAACCATGCAATGGAGGCGTAACCCAAGGCAAAAGCGATGCCAGTGCCAACCAAAAGCTGCAGACCGGTAGCGGATTGGCCGGCTGCGGGGGAAAAGGCGTCGGGAAGCGAGAAAAGCCCCGAAGCTAGGACTGCTGGAATGGCAAGCAAAAAGCTAAAGCGCGTGGCCACCTCGCGGTCCAGCCCTAAGAACAGACCACCAGAGATGGTGCCGCCGGAGCGAGAAACGCCTGGGATGAGTGCCAAGCACTGGCACAGGCCCATGACGATGGCGTCTTTCATAGTCAACTGCTCAAAGCCACGCTCTTTTTTCCCCAACTTTTCTGCGGCGATAAATACAAAAGAGAAAACAATCAGCATGGCGGCGGTGATCCACAGGTTGCGCAGGGCTCCGCGGATTGCATCTTCGAAGGCGTAGCCGATGATTCCAATAGGAATAGAGCCAACGATAACCATCCAACCCATGCGCCAGTCCTGGCCACGAGAGGATTTATCGGTCCAGCCGCGGAACCAACCGGTAAGTATCTGCCAAATCATGGGAGCAAAATAAACCAGCACCGCTAGCTCGGTGCCAAGCTGAATGACTGCGGTAAAAGATGCGCCAGCATCCTTGCCCCAAAAAAGTTCGGAAACAATGCGCAGGTGACCAGAGGAACTAACCGGAAGGAACTCGGTCAGACCTTGCACGATGGACAAAACAATGACCTGTGCCCAAGAGACGGCGTCTGTTGCGGTATTTGAAATCACCCGCTTCACACTACAGCGGAACAAGGCTTCGGGTTTTTATAACGCGCGCTGTTAGGATTAGGAGTCGTGAAATCTCAATCCGGCTCCGCACTGATCTTTTCTAGTTTGCTGGCGCTTAGCGCCACCGCACTGGCCGCCTGCCAGCCCGATGTGGGCGTGGGCGCCGATCCGGAAACCGCGGTCAAGGGCAATGCCACCCCGGCGGCCTCCCCTGTCAAGGCGGACCCGGAGGGCACCGTCGTAGACCTTAAGGAAGACATCACAGACCTTGCTGCTGTCGATAACTCGCTTGCGGTGCGCACTAAGGACCAGCTCCTTATCGGCAGCCAGAAAGAGTTTGCGGGCCATAAGGCAACTGCTTTAGACATTTCTGCGGAGTGCGGTGATCTAAGTTCATCGTCGTCGGGCTTTGTACTGGCCTGCCCGGAAAAGGTCCTGCTCATCGATCCCTCCTCCCCGGATTCTCGCGAGGAGGTCCGTATGGAGGAGGAGACTCCTGTTACTGCTGCCACCCAGCTTTCCAGCGGCGAGATCTTTGCTACCTCAGCCGATTCCAGCACCGTTGGCATTTATAAAGACGGCAAACGCGAAGGTGACATCGAGGTCGAAGCCGGCTCGGACCAGCTACTAGCCGTGCCCAATTCCACGGGTGACGATGGAGTGGTACGCATTCACCGCGAGGATTCCACCATTCAAAACGTGGATTGGACTAATGATCGCGCGGGCGGTCGACTGCGCATAGGCCAGGGTGTAGGAAGCATCGCGGTGGGCGACAATGGCGTTGTTCTTGCCTCCGATACTGAGGGCGGACGCTTGGCTATCTACACTTCCGATGATGTCGTTCGCCTGCACCAATACGGCAACGTCAATGGCACCCCATGGGGCGTAGCTTGGGACAAGGAGCACAATCTGGCGTGGGTCAGCGCCACAGATACGAACAAGGCTCATGCCTATGAGATAAATAAAGGCGTTCCGGAACTGCGCGGAGATATCTCTACCGTGCCAGATGCACAAAACATTGCCGTGCTTGCCGATGGCACCTTTGTCGCCGCCTCCACCACCGGCCACGGCCTCCAGTTCGTGGACACCCCGCACCTGAAGAAGGAGTCTTAACACCATGACCAGCACAATCGATCGACTGCGCGCGCAGGCCTACCAAGTGGCATTGCGAGGCATGTTTCAGCTCAGCCCGGAGCGAATCCACGGAATTATCAACACCGCACTGAGTGGACTCCAGGCGGCTGGTCCGGCCAACCGGGCCTTGGCAAAGGTGCTGCCGGTCAACGATCCGGTGCTCCGCCAAGAGGTCTTTGGCGTAGAGTTTCCCCGCCCACTGGGACTAGCTGCAGGGTTTGATAAAAATGCCGCCGCTGCTGATACCTGGTCCCCGATTGGTTTCGGCTTCGCGGAGTTGGGCACCGTCACCGCCCAAGCACAGCCGGGAAATCCTGCGCCGCGACTTTTTCGCCTAAAGGCCGATAAGGCCATCTTGAACCGCATGGGCTTTAACAATGAAGGCGCAGCGGCCGCTGCAGAAAACCTCCGCAAGCGCCGCTACCGCGATGTTATCGGCATCAATATTGGCAAGACTAAAGTCACCCCTGCCGAGCACGCTGTGGAAGATTACCGCCGCTCTGCTTCCGTATTGGGCGACTTGGCTGACTTCCTTGTAGTCAACGTTTCCTCGCCGAATACCCCGGGCCTGCGCGACCTACAAGCAGTGGAGTCGCTGCGACCCATTCTTTCTGCCGTGCAAGAGTGCACCGCCGTTCCAGTGTTGGTCAAAATCGCTCCCGATCTTTCGGATTCCGACGTAGATGCAGTGGCAGACCTAGCCCTTGAACTCGGTCTCGACGGTATCGTAGCGACCAATACCACCATTTCCCGCGAGGGGCTCAAGACCCCTCCTGCCGAGGTAGCGGAAATGGGGGCCGGTGGCGTATCTGGTCCCCCGGTAGCCGAGCGCTCTCTGGAGGTGCTGCGCCGTCTCAATGAGCGTGTCGGCGGCCAGCTCACCCTCATCTCCGTCGGGGGCATCTCCACGCCGGAGCAGGCGTGGGAACGCATCACTTCCGGCGCTTCCTTGTTGCAGGGCTACACCGGCCTCATCTATGGCGGTCCAGATTGGATCCGCGATATCCACCGTGGCATTGCCGCCCAAATCCGCGCCCACGGCTTGCGCAATATTTCCCAAGCGGTTGGCTCTGGCCTGCCATGGAAACCCGTGGATTAATCCCTATAGAGACTCTTGGTTGAACAAGAAAGTCCGCCCCCACCTGCTCTACCCTAAGCAGCTGGGGGCGGACTTTCATTGATTAAACACGGTACTGGCTAGGCTTGCGCCATAGCGCTGCGCCTGAGAATAAGTGCGCACAGGACTGCGAAGCCGGCGTAGAACACCACCCAAAACTGCGCTTGGGTGAATAAAATCCCGCCGGGTAAGAAGCGGCTCGCCGCAATGACTACGATCGCAACCACTAATGCCACAACCTGGGCGCGGCTTCCCGCCTGGCTTCTACTCATGGTACTAAAGGCCCCGACGAGGAACGCGGCGGCAACAATAGCCACCTTCGAATACGTCCATGCGAAGTCGGCTCCCCAGCCATCCGAAAAGACAGAGATTAGCGCGAAGAGAGCCAGCACGAATGCGACCACCATGAAGGTGCCGCCGACCCGCAGGGTCGCCGAAGGGCTAGCCTGCGATGCACTAGAGCTACTTGCCGTTACTTTGCCTCGTACCAGCCCCACAAAATGGAACGGCCGAGCGCGTGGAAATGCAGGTTGAAACCGAGCACAGTCGGGGTTGCATCTGGGTCGATATCGAGCTTCTCCACGTCTACTGCATGGACTGCGTACAGATAGCGGTGAGGTGCGTGACCGGCAGGCGGGTTGGCACCATAGTAGGTGCGCTCGCCCGAATCGTTGCGCAAGCTAATAACACCGTCAATGCCCAGGTCTTCTGCAGCACCAGCATTGGTAGGCAACTCGCTTACCTCAACGGGGATATTGAAGGCCGCCCAGTGCCAGAAACCAGAAGCGGTGGGTGCATCCGGGTCGAAACAGGTCACAGCCAGGGACTTAGTGCCTTCAGGCAAACCGGCCCACGCAAGCTGAGGGGAAACGCTTTCCGGAGCGCGAAGCTTTTCTTGCAGCTCATCGCCTTCGACCACGTCGGTGGAAGAAAGAACAAAGGAAGGAACATCACGCAGCGGTGCGTAGGGATCTGGTCCAGGGAAACGGGAGTCATCTGCATAAGAAGTCATAGACCCATTTGTACCCCACCTCACAAGTCGATGTCGATGTGGTGTAACCGCACGCCATGGTCACACTACAGTCGTACCCCAGTACGACGCCTAGGCCGGATTACACCCATGTATTTCACCACCCTTCACGCATGGACTTTTCGGCGCCCTACGCTGGCGATTTGTAAAGCACACCCCACGCAAGATACAGTATCGGAGTGCCCAGCCGAGAGGCTGACAAACACCCTGCCCGGGTGGCGGAATGGCAGACGCGCTAGCTTGAGGTGCTAGTGTCCTATTAACGGACGTGGGGGTTCAAGTCCCCCCTCGGGCACAGACTTCCGGCGGCTACCACGAGGTAGCCGCCGGATTTTTCTATCCTGCACTCCCTCAAGGACTACGATTTCCCCATGACCACATTTCTGAGTTGGGTGCGCAATTTCGGCCACTTCCTGCTTTCGCTCGCTCGGTCCGCTTGGCGCTCAATCCAGCGGTGGACCGTGCAGCGGTGGATAGCCGTTCTCGCTGCAGTAATCGCCCTCCTCGCCGTGCTTTATTTCTACGATCTGCCGGATGTGGCTCACCTGCGTGATGCCTCCACCCGATTTGGCGCATGGTCCCCTTTCATCTTCACCCTAGGTTATGTCATATTTACCCAGTTTCCCTTTCCTCGAACGTTCTGGACGGTAGCCGCAGGACTCTTATTTGGCCCGTGGAAGGGACTCGCGCTTTCCCTGTGCGCCTTGACGGTATCAGCGGCTTTGTCCTTTCTTATCGTCCGCAAGCTCCTCGGAGCCTGGATCCGCCCGCACCTGACCCATCCCGCAGTGTTCACAATCAACGCGCATCTCGAGCGGCGCGGGTGGCTGGCCATCGCTTCCCTCCGGATGGTAGCCGGCGTCCCGTTTAGCCTCCTGAACTACGTTGCTGCCCTTACTCCGGTAAAGCTCAGCCACTTCACCTTGGCCACCCTTGTCGGTTCTATTCCTACTACGGCTTTGGGCGTGTTCTTCGGCGATACCCTCACCGGACATACCTCTCCCGGCATCGTCCTCGCTATGGTGGTTTTCGCTGCGATTGGAGCGAGCGGGCTTTATATGGATTCGCGGCTTCCCACTCGCCCTTAAGTCAAGTTCGAGCGGTAGACTATTTCGCATTAGGTTCTTAGAGGGAGGTTTTCCATGCTTGCTGTCCACGCCCGCTACCGTGGCCGTTCCGTGCGTCGTGCAGAGTTGGTCCAGCGTTCTGCGTCGGCCCTATCAACTCTTTCTGGCGTTGGAGAGTTCCATGTGCTTGGCGTGGAAGATATTTGCGCCGTAGTTGATTCAGCAACGGCCGTCTGCGACGTCGTCATGGCCTTGCTTGCCGACGGCGACTGGGCCATCGGCATCGGTATAAGCCCCGGCAACCAAGAAGATGAGGAGGGGGCACGCCAAATAGCTACCGCCGCGTTGCGGAAGTCCGCCCGTATGGGCCAGGTCTACGCCAAGATCAACAAGCGTGGCCGCGCTTCCGAGGCAAGCGATATCGCGGCCACCTTTGCCCTGCTGGGATATGTTTTGCACAAGCGCACCATCGAGGGGCGCGAGGCTACCTCACTCGTGCGTGCTGGGCTGAACCAAAATGAGGCCGCCGAAGAGCTAGGGATTTCTAAACAAGCCATGTCGCAGCGCCTCCAGGCGGCCGGCTGGAGCGCGGAGTTGGCTGGATGGCAGTTGGCCGTCAACCTGATTGAACGCGCGAATCTTACCCAGCCTTAGAGCAAATCAGACTTGCTCAGTTCGGGCGTCGTAACGAAGTCCACGAGCCGCTCCACCGCGCCAATCAGACTGGAATCTAAGTCACGGAAAGAATGCACGGCGTTATACACATGACGCCAACCGTCCTTAGGGTCGCTCCACCCCACGCGCCTGCACATTCCGGTCTTCCAGTCCTCGCCATAAGGTACTTCTGGCCATGCACGCAATCCCACGCGCTGCGGCTTCACCGCTGCCCAAATATCGATGAATGGATGACCAGTGACTAGGACATGCTCTCCCACGGTTTCCGTTAACCGGGTTTCCTTGGAACCTTGAACGAGGTGGTCAGCCAACACACCTACCCTGCGGCCGGGTCCGGGCTGAAATTCCGCCAAGCGGTCTTCCAAATTGTCCAGGCCTTCAAGGTATTCCACCACTACGCCTTCCACGCGTAGGTCGTGGCCCCACACCTTTTCCACAATAGCGGCGTCGTGGACACCTTCCACCCAAATGCGCGAGGGCGCGGCGACCTTAGCCTCCACGTTTTCTACGCGGCGGGAACCGGAGTTGGACTTGCGGGGTGCCTGCTTTTCGACGTACCGGGTAAGCGTAACCGGCTTACCCTCCACTAGGAACCCGCCTTTGACCAAATTAAAAACGCGTTCCACACCGTGGCGATCCTCAAGGCGAACTACCTCACCGAAAACGGTCTTATCCACCCCCATGACAGCACCCACAAATTCGTCACCACGTACTTCCACTACCATTCCGGGCTCAGCTGGCACCTCAGGATATTGACGCGGCTTCGACCGCGAGTGGCCAGCAAATATGTCTCCGCCATAAGGATCAAAACTCATGGCCCGTTAGTCTATCTATTAGACTGGCTCGTCATGGATATGCGCGCCGAAGTATGGTCACCTTTACAAAACACCGCTGTCTGGCTGGGCTCGTGGCTGTGGGGACACGAAACCACCGATGATTTGCTAGATGCTCTTAAAGAACTGGGCGGGCGTCCGGAGAGTGTGGATGAAGCACCGTTCGTCGATGTGCTAGCGATGCTGCGCGCAGAGACCGCTGAACTTACCGCGAAGCGCGGTGAGCGCGCGGAACCCGTTGTACGCCTCGCGCTTTCCGGGCCGGGAGAGCCCCCTGCCCTACCCGCAGGATCGGAGTCCTATCACGCAGCTATCCAAAGTTCCGCCGGAGCAATCATAGTTCGCACCAATAATCCCACGCGCAACTTAGTCCTCATACCTCATATCCACCACAGCCACACCGCGTGGCAGGTGATCGTCGAAAAGCAACAGCTCCCCGCCCCCGCCTGGCTGAGCCCTGGGGAAGCCGACGCACTGCTTGCTCAAGCAACCAATGAATCCGCTGACCTTATCGCCGCAACTGGGTATAGCACTGAAGCGCTGCCCACCCCCCGCCTCACCGTGGGAACTTTAAGCGACTTTTATGACACCCCCGGCCTTCCCCAATCAACGCCGGCCCGAGCAGCCAAACTCTTCACCCGCGCCGACCGAGTGGCCGCGATCATCGAAACGGTTACCGACCGCATCAACGATCACAGCCTTGACCCGCAGTTACTCCGCTTGTGGCGCCACATCCGGCAGGCCCGCATGACGGGCGTTGCCTATGCACTCGGGGAGTTCGCGCGTTAAAGAGACCAAATATCGCAACATCCCGCGGCACACGGCGCACCATTGAGCGTGCACCCTTGCACGGTCACCTGCCCGCTGGTTTCCTTCTCGCGGCCATGCTCCAGCTCTTCTATAAGGTCAACCACCATTTCTGCAAACCGAGGGGTCGGGCCTGCAGTACGGGTACGCACGACCCTGACCCCCATATCCTCGGCCGCCTTCTGCAGCTCGGAATCGAGATCCCAAATAACCTCCATATGGTCGGAGATGAAACCAATTGGGCAAACCACAACCGTGTCGACGCCTTCGTTGTGGTGAATCTCAGTGGTGTGATCAACAATGTCGGGCTCTAGCCACGGAGTGCGTGGATTGCCTGAGCGTGACTGCCATACAAGGTCATAATCGGAAATACCGGCCTGCAACGCCACCAACCGCGCCGCCTCGGCCACCTGGCGGGAGTAGAGGTTTTTATCGCCTTCCGCGCCGCCAACGTTATCGTGCGCAACCGGGACAGAATGCGCGGTGAACAAAAGCCGGGTAGTCCGCTTCTTATCAGCTGAAACTTGTTCCCAGACCTCCGTTACGGCAGTGGCCATTTCGGCCACAAATTTCGGATGATCAAAGAATTGACGAATCTTCGTAAATTCAATCTCCGGCAGGCCTTGCTGCGCGAGATGTTCGCGCATGCGCTGAATATCTTCGTCATATTGCCGGCACGCGGAGTACCCACCCCATGCGGAGGTGGCAAACACAGCTACTTTACGGATACCGTCCCGAGACATCTGTTCTGCGGTCTCGTTGGCAAAGGGATGCCAATTCCGGTTGCCGAAATAAACCGGTAGATTATGTCCGCGTTTTTTCAGCTCACCTTGGACATGTTCGATAATTTCACGGTTGAGCGCATTGAGCGGACTTACGCCTCCGAAGTGATAATAGTGCTCACCCACTACTTCAAGCCGTTCGCGAGGAATGCCTCGACCACGGGTAACGTTCTCCAAAAACGGAACGACCTCCTCGTTTCCTTCCGGGCCACCGAAAGAAAGGACGAGGAGGGCGTCGAAGTTTTGGGCATTCTGTTGTGCGTCAGTCATGCCCTAAACAATACCAACCAAAAGTTGGAGATTAGAGAAGGCGCACGACGTCGGGAGTAGCGCCACCCCAGCGAACTGGAACTACTGAAACAGTCTGACCAGACTGTGGCGCCTCAATCATTTGGCCGTCACCTAGGTAGATAGCTACGTGCTGGTTGCCACCAGGACCGTAGAAGATAAGGTCACCGCGCTTCGCGTTGTCGCGAGGAACCTTCTTGCCCTGCTGGTACTGTGCGCCAGTGTAGTGAGGCAGGTCCAGGCCAGCTGCCGCGTAGGCGTACTTTACGAGGCCAGAGCAATCGAAGCCCGACTGGTTGAAATCACCGAAAGAGTCAGCCACTCCGCCATCTCGGAGCCCACCGGTAGGACCATTGTTATCGCCGCCGCCCCAAACATAAGGCACACCAACCTGAGATTCAGCACGGGAAATGACGGCCTCAATCTGAGCATCACGCCCAGCATCTGCGCCCGCAATAGCATCGTCAGACTCCGTCACCTCGTCCACCTCAGGCGCATCAGCGCTAGCAGCGGGTGCAGTGTTCGGGCTTCCCAATCCAAGCAAGTCAGATGAGCCCTGCATGAGGGTGCGCACATCGTCCTCATCAACTGCAGCAGCGATATCATTCGCAAGTCCGAGCGCATCATCTACAGAGGACCCAGTTGCGAAGTCGACGTTCTGAAACCTCGGGGTAGCACCCTGATTGAGGGCGTTTCCAAATTCAGCTTCCGGAGCGGTACCACCCTGGTTGATAGCGCCTCGCTCTTCCGAATTATTGGACGCGTTCGGGCCAGCAGAAACCTGCGGGACCCCCTCCCCAACAACCTCATCGGTAAAGTTTTCTGACTTGATTTCTTCTGTCAAGTTTTCAGGGTTGACCGTCGCGGCGTCGGAAGCCTTTTGATTGTCAAGCTCATTAACTGGATTTAGGCCGGTATCAAGCGTGTCCTGCTGAGAGAGCTGAAGACCGCTTTCGTTTGCCTCCTGGGATTCCGCTCCCTGCTGGCGAGCAAAAGTTGCCTCCGCAAACCGTTGGGTAGCGTTCAGTCGAGCCTCATCTTGTGCTAACTCTCGACGCTCTTGCACCACACGATTCTCGGCGTCTCGCTTGTCTTTGTCTGCCTGATCCAACTCGCCCTGCAGGCTAGCAAGGTACTCTTCATTCGCCCCTGGATCGTCGCTAACTTGTTCCATTTGGCTCTGGATCCGAGCGATACGATCCTCGGCTGCAGCGACATCAGCTTCCGCTCGACTTAGCTCTGCACGCGAAGCCTCAACAGCCCCCTGCAAAGAGTCTGCGTTGTTAACCGCGCGGTCAATTGCCGCACGCTCTGAGTCGTGTGCTTGGATTACACCAGCATTGTCCGCCGGTGAATCATCGGCGCCTGCTGGCGCTACGGTAGAAAGAGTTGATACGGCTGCGGTACCTACTACCGCAGCAAGGAAAGCGCGAACATGTCGAATGCGCGGAAGGCGAATGGTGGCCACTGAAATACTCCTAGATTGGACCCACACAGTTCCTTTAAGAAGTGCCCATCACCGCTTCCGGGCATAGGAATGCCCGGGCTCCCCGCCTGCCTATTTCGCACAAACGCAGGCGTTATCGCATGTCTAACCGGGGTAACTAGAAAATCGCCTCGAGACGATAAAGATAGGTACGCGAAGCTATTCTCAAGCGCCCGTAGACACTAGAGGGGTAAATGGTTATGGACTGCCTCAATTGGCTGAGACTTCACTCCGGGCGTGTTGTTTCTATGGACCACCCAACAGTCCAGGGACTTTTCGTGCTGTAACTGGAAAACCTGACCATTATCGCTTTCCAGCCGACTGCCTTAAATCGCTACTGTTTCCCCACAACAGCGAAAATCAGACACCTTTGGATCCGGCTGAATTGATTAAAAGCCTACTCGCCCAAAATCAACAGGCTGGCGCAAAAGGTCTACACATATCCTTTGTTCACATGTTCACAGCAGAAATTCCCATGACTGCGAAGTCCACATTCTCGTTCGCGATATTTGCGACATACGTTCCAGGATGCGTTTTACAACCCAAGATTCCGCATGCCCCGATCACGTTCTATTGCACTGAGCGCCGTGAGAACTGCTCTACGGGTTCTGGCATGACTCGCCGCGGCGCCGGCTGACTTTGTTAAAAGGTCTAGCCCCTTAACAATCCTGAGCCGTCGAGGGCAAGCAGCCACAAACCATGAACAGGCCACACGAAGCTGGCCCTGGCGGAGTGAACAGGAGTTCCTAGACCCAAAACCCTATGGACCTATCCGTGCACCCCTTTCGTGGCTCTGAGCTTCGCGCTCTGCCCTATCGAAAGATTCGCACCAAAAGTTCCACACGGTGGAGTTCTAATGAACCCGTCTCACCTCATAAACGGAAGGTGGGTTGATGTTTAATTTTTTCGAACATTGCAATCGCTCAAGTTTTTAACTTGCATCCCCAACCTCTTTCGATGGAGCCCGGTTCATTGACTTCCAAGAACGGCCACTCGATGTTCCATCATTCGCTCGAGGCGTGCTTCCCCACATACCCGTGCGAGTTCTCTCGTGACAGTCAAGGCTAAGCCCATGAACCCAGGAAGCAAGAAATGTCCCCTGAGTCGACATCCGAACCTTACGTCACGACACGCCCGCTTCGCACAATTTTCCCGCAATTCACGTGAGTCAAGTTAATTCACATGACTCAACATGAGCACCTAACCTGCAATGATTTTGTTACCATCCCGTTTTTGTGATTTTAATCACACGGCACCTGGATGGACACACGCTTCAAACCGGCCCCTGTGGACAGCATGGAAGCAAACCGACCACTCCCCTACCCCGAGTCAACCCCTAAGGGTTTACTTTGCCCCTCCCCTGCCCTTCCCGTACCTTTCACCGACACCCCTAATCGTTTTGTCATCGGATACGGGCCCTGCTTCGGCACCCAATTTTAGACGCCTTCAGCACTCCTACGGATAAACGAGACAGCAACTTGTTCATCGCCGCCCGGCACCTCTACCCCACCCCCTGGTGGTCTTTACGTAAATTACTTTCCTCCTAAAACGGTTCGCAAAAGTTTCAGCTACTTATCTAAAACTTTTTCGAACAAACCTATTTTCCTACAGTCTCCACCTTGTTCAAGAGGCGTTACTTGGAATCTCGGATCCAGCGCTCAATGTCGAGGCGCCCTGCCTTTCATACCCCTGGGGTCCGCTTACAGCCCTTCAGACTTGCGTCGGCTTGCCACCATAAAAGAGCTAACCAAGACAAGCACAGCAATCACAGCAACCGCTCCCACGACTGTTGCCACCGGGAAGCTGATTTGGTCTAGTCCTCCGTAGTACTTAGTCAGAAGGTCCACCTGGTCAAGCCCGGGCGGCAGTTGCGCCTGTACTGACTCAATATCGGCTCGACTATAAGTATCACTAACCGAAGAGACATGTTGTGGGGTCTGGACAATGACCGTGTTCAACCCCGTGGCATCTTGAAGCTCTTGGGCAATGTCGCGGACGTCGGGGGTCCGAACATCGATTACATCAACTACGGCCACGCCGTCGCCGTCCCGCAACCCCTTGCTCACATCCGCATTGAGTGTGGCATTGTGACTAAGCGCCGCGGCCGTATAGGCCACCCCATCCTCTTTGAGCTGATTCGCCAAGTCAGATATATCTACCCCTGCGGGAACCATGCGAATCCCTTCCTTATATATAGGGCCCCTAAACTACTTCTCCCCCAAGATACGGGCAGCTAGAAGCGACCCAACTCCTCAACTCGCCGGTTTTCCCGAAAAGGTGAAACAGAACGCTTGTACTGTTACAATGGCAGCGACCGAAGGTTTTAGCCTCTACAATATCTAGGTGAACCATCGCGTTCTTTGTCGCCTTCAGCACTGCGGGCCCCATGGTCGCGTCCTGTCACATTAGTGACCGAAGACGCAGAGCACCGCCCCGCGGTAACGACAGACGACGAGTACCAAACAGAACACACTGTTTATCAACAAGGAATGGAGCTCCCTGTGACTGAAAGCTTGAACTCCTTCGAGGCCAAGAAGACCCTTGACGTCAACGGCAAGTCTTATGACTACTTTGACATCAACACCGTCTCCGGCTTGGAGAAGTTGCCTTACTCCCTCAAGGTGCTAGCAGAGAACCTGCTGCGCAATGAGGACGGCAAGAACGTAACCAAGGACCACATCAACGCCCTGGCAAACTGGGACCCGGAAGCGGAGCCAGACACCGAAATCCAGTTCACCCCAGCACGCGTGCTCATGCAGGACTTCACCGGCGTTCCTTGCGTTGTTGACCTTGCCACCATGCGTGAGGCGGTCTCTGCCTTGGGTGGTACCCCGGATCAGGTCAACCCGCTCAACCCAGCCGAGATGGTTATTGACCACTCCGTCATCGTTGAGGCCTTTGGCTCCACCGATGCACTGGAAAAGAACGTCGAAATTGAGTACCAGCGCAACGAAGAGCGCTACCAGTTCCTTCGCTGGGGTGCTGAGAACTTCTCCAACTTCCGCGTTGTACCTCCAGGAACCGGCATCGTCCACCAGGTAAATATCGAGTACCTGTCCCGCGTTGTATTCGACAACGAGGGCCTTGCTTACCCTGATACCTGTATCGGTACCGACTCCCACACCACCATGGAAAACGGCCTAGGTATTCTTGGCTGGGGCGTCGGCGGCATCGAGGCAGAGGCTGCGATGCTCGGCCAGCCGGTATCCATGCTCATCCCGAAGGTCGTTGGCTTCAAGCTGACCGGCGAGATTCCAACCGGTGTTACCGCAACCGACGTTGTACTTACCATCACTGAGATGCTGCGCGAGCACGGCGTTGTCCAGAAGTTCGTAGAGTTCTACGGCAACGGCGTCAAGTCCGTTCCGCTGGCTAACCGCGCCACCATCGGCAACATGTCCCCTGAGTTCGGTTCCACCGCGGCGATCTTCCCAATTGATGAGGAGACCACCAAGTACCTCGAGCTCACCGGCCGCCCACAGGAGCAGATCGACCGCGTTGAAGCATACGCCAAGGCGCAGGGAATGTGGCTGGAAGAGGATGCCCCGGAGGCAAAGTACTCCGAGTACCTCGAGCTGGACCTGTCCACCGTTGTTCCTTCCATTGCTGGTCCAAAGCGCCCGCAGGACCGTATCCTGCTGACCGAGGCCAAGGAGCAGTTCCGCAAGGATTTGGCTAACTACACCACCGACGAGGTTTGCGTCGATGAAACCTCTGTTGAGGCAAAGCGCATGTCCGCAGAAGGCGGCGCTCCGGAATTGGAGGACGTCACCGGCGGTTTGAATAAGGCCCGCGAGGGCCACGGCGAGTCCTCCGCTATTGGTGCAAAGGGCCGTCACTCCAACCCGATTACCGTTGAGTCCCAGAATGGTGGCGAGTTCACCTTGGACCACGGCATGGTCGCTATCGCCTCCATCACCTCCTGCACGAACACCTCCAACCCATCCGTGATGGTGGGCGCAGGTCTTATTGCCCGCAAGGCAGCAGAAAAGGGCCTCCAGTCCAAGCCGTGGGTTAAGACCATCTGTGCCCCTGGTTCCCAGGTTGTTGATGGTTACTTCCAGCGTGCAGACCTCTGGAAGGACCTCGAGGCAATGGGCTTCTACCTCTCCGGCTTCGGTTGCACCACCTGTATCGGTAACTCCGGCCCATTGCCGGATGAGGTATCTGCAGCCATCAATGAGAATGACCTAGCTGCCACCGCGGTTCTTTCCGGTAACCGCAACTTCGAGGGTCGTATCTCCCCAGACGTCAAGATGAACTACTTGGCCTCCCCAATCATGGTCATCGCCTACGCCATTGCCGGCACCATGGACTTTGACTTTGATGCACAGCCACTGGGTCAGGATATGGAAGGCAACGATGTCTACCTGAAGGACATCTGGCCATCCCCGCAGGAGATTGAGGACACCATTCAGTCCGCTATCTCCCGCGAGATGTACGAGGCTGACTACGCCGACGTCTTTAAGGGCGACGAGGCTTGGCGCAACTTGGACGTGCCGGAAGGTGAGACCTTCAAGTGGGATGAGGATTCCACCTACATCCGCAAGGCTCCTTACTTCGATGGCATGCCTACCGAGCCAAACCCGGTTGAGGACATCAAGGGCGCTCGCGTTCTTGCGAAGCTGGGTGACTCCGTCACCACCGACCACATCTCCCCTGCTTCCGCTATTAAGCCGGGCACCCCGGCTGCGCAGTACCTTGATGAAAACGGCGTTGCACGCAAGGACTACAACTCCCTGGGCTCTCGCCGTGGTAACCACGAGGTCATGATGCGCGGTACCTTTGCGAATATTCGCCTGGCTAACCAGCTGGTCGATGTCACTGGTGGCTACACCCGTGACTTTACCCAGGAAGGCGGCCCACAGGCCTTCATCTTCGATGCTTGCCAGAACTACAAGGAAGCCGGCATTCCACTGGTAGTCATCGCTGGTAAGGAGTACGGCACTGGTTCCTCCCGTGACTGGGCTGCAAAGGGCACCAACCTGCTTGGCGTAAAGGCTGTAATCACTGAGTCCTTCGAGCGCATCCACCGTTCCAACCTGATCGGCATGGGCGTTATCCCACTGCAGTTCCCACAGGGCGAGTCCCACGAGTCCTTGGGGCTGGATGGCACTGAAACCTTCGATATTGAGGGCATCACCGCCTTCAATGAAGGCTCCATCCCGAAGACCGTCCACGTCACCGCCACTAAGGAGTCCGGCGACACCGTCGAGTTTGACGCTGACGTCCGCATTGACACCCCGGGTGAGGCTGACTACTTCCGCCACGGCGGCATCCTGCAGTACGTCCTGCGCCAGATGGTCAAGAGCTAGGCGCTTTTCGCACAATCCTTAAGCCCCTGAAGGGGCTAAGGGCCTAGGTTCGGTCGATAACGCGGGGTTGCACCGCCCTCCCCAGTAGAGGGCGCTGCGGCCCCGCGTTTCGTCGCATAGATTTTATTCTTATTCAAAATTACTGATTTATTATTCTTTAGACGTTCCCCATTAAGGAGAGTTGCCTACTATGCCAATCGTCAGCGAATCTGAACTCAGCCGCCGTCGGCACGACATTCTCGTAGGCGCTCGCCGGTGTTTTGCAGAGCACGGGTACGAGGGAGCTACAGTTCGTCTACTAGAACAGGCAACGGGCAAGTCCCGCGGCGCAATCTTTCACCACTTCGGTGACAAAGAGTCTCTCTTTCTTGCATTGGCGCAAGAAGATGCCGCCCGTCAGGCCGAGGTCGTAGCCCACAATGGCTTGGTTGAGGTTATGCGTGAGATGCTCCAGCATCCTGAGCGTCACGATTGGCTAGCCACTCGCTTGGAAATCACATCCCTCCTCCGCACTGATCCTTCCTTCGCCGCTAGGTGGAAGGAAAACCAGTCGGTTCGTGGCGAGGCCGTGCGCGCACGCTTGGCGTCCAATGCGGACAAGGGCCGCCTGCGCGATGATGTTAATATCGACACCTTGGCTATCTATCTAGAGGTGTTTATGGATGGGTTCATCAACCGGCTCGCCTTGGGCGAAACCGCAGAGCTGGAAAAAGTCCTTGACTTAGTAGAGCAATCTATCCGTGGCGGTCAGGCGGATCTGTCTTAATCCCGTCTGAACAGTCCTGCTCCCGGCTGCTTGTTACTTGAAACGCGCAATAGCCGGGAGCTTTTCGCATGTGCTCAGCGGTGCGGTGACGGTAATTTCTTTTCCGTGACTTGGGCGTAGGTCGATATTTCCGCCACAAACTGCGGATCATGGCAAGTAACCACTAAGGCACTGCCGGACTGTAATCCGTAGTGGATTAGTTGGTGCATAAGCCATCGGTCCGCGGCGGAAAGCAAGGTATCTGGCTCGTCGAGCAGCACCTTCTGGCGGTGCTGCCCAATAACGTGGGCCACTTGCGCAAGCCGCAGGCGTGATGATGACAAATCTAAGGGATGATCAGCAGGATTTAATCCCAGCAGGTTGCGCAAAGCTTCATTGGGTACAAATTCCTCCACTGTGGAAAATGCCGCCTGGTCAAACGGCGACTGCATAGCAAGGGCGGGAAGATTTCGTACAACTCCCCCGCCATCAAGCCCGGCGGCGGCGCGCAAGAGCGACGTTTTACCGCTACCATTATTGCCGCGCAACCATGTCACCCCGGCTTCCACGGTGGGGATTTCTACGGGGCCGACGCTAAAAGTTGTTCCGGTGGGCTGGGAAAATTGCCACCACCTTTTCTTCTTTGGTCCTCGCTGGGCAATTAGCGGGCCTATGCTCCCCTGCCGCCCGCGCGCATATACCCGCGGCAGGTTGAGGGGTGCTACGAGTGGTTCTGTTCCTATGATTTCTCCGCCTAGCTCTGGCCAGGTAGTACTCGAGACGGCAATAACGCAGGTATGCGGCATTGCCTGCAGAAGGTTAATCACTTGTGCGCGCGACTCTGAATCGAGGCCAGCTGCGGGTTCACAAATGATCATGATCGCAGGCTCGCGGATGGCCACACAGGCTGCGGCTAATCTGCGAGTTTGGCCGCCAGACAGCTGCGCGGGGTCATGTTCACAGTAGGCCGAAAGGCCCACTGCGCTAAGCATATGGTCCCCGCGGACTTGCATCTCCTCCGCAGGCACACCCGCGTTTTCCAGGCCTAGTACTACTTCTTCAATGCAGGACTCGCGCAGGAAACTAATTTGTGCGGAAGCATCCGTGCCGATGATTGCTGCGGTGGACAGAGATTCCGCTAGCTGCGCCGCAACATCTTCCACTGCTTTATCAGGATCGACGAGAACCTGAACGATGGTCCCAGGGGTGGGGCGAAGGTGGGCTAGATCCATCTAGCAATCACCACCGCAAGGCACACTAGCGGGATAAGGAAGCGTAAGACTCGGGACAACCTGGAATCGGCAACGGGCCGCAATAAGCTGCGTTTCCCTTCCTGGTCGAACCCGATGGCGGCCAGGGCTTGGCCGCGTTGAGTTCCTTGGATGAGGAGGCGAGCGATGACAGGAATAATGACGCGAGAGATGGTATTGCGCCAGGTTATGGTGATTCCGGCTAATTGGTTGGCTTCACGGACGCATCGCCAGGCATGCGCACCTTGGGGCAAGGTCTGTAGGGAGGAACCAACCACATACGCCACCTTGTGTCCGACGCGGGAGACTTGCAGCCATTTGGCGATATCCGCGATGCGCAGCGCCGCCATTGCCGCGATGAAGCAGGCCATGAGCGCACAGAAGCGGAGGCTGAGGCTACCGGCGAGTATTAGGCCGTCGGCAGTAAGCAGAGGCGCAACTGGGGTGTCACCGTAGGGAGCATGAATGACCAGCATGGAAAGGGCCGCGGGCACGCTCAGTGCAATCGTAGTCAAAATCACGGAGGCGTTGCGGGTAGATACAGTACCGCAGGCAAGGGCAACGAGCATGACGCTTGCCGACGCCACTGGGGTGTTTAGCGCCAAGGTAAGAAGCCAGCCGCAGGCCGCAATGGTGACGACGGTGGCAGGATGGAGGCGGCTCATCAGCGTGGTTGCAGCGATTCACGGGTGCGTTGCGGCAAAGCTTTTACCGCTGCCCAGACGATGAGGAAAACCAGCGTTTTATCCAGGGGATCTGAGATGAAGGACTGCAGGGTAACCGAGGCGATAAGGGAATTGCCCAGCTCGCGAAAGAGCGAGACAACCGCGCCCGTACCAAGACCCGCAGTACCGCCATAAACAAAGGCAGCGACAGGGGCGGCGAGCATGCCGGAGACAATGCCAATGACGGCGCCACTGAGAATGACCCACCATACCTTGGTAAATGCGCCCTTCTTGATGACGAATCCGGATAGGAATCCCGTGGCGGCGGACACTGCAGCGAAAGGCAAAGCAGCGGGGTTGAGCAAGCCCCAGACGACAGAAGACAGCGTGCCGGTAGCCAAGCCAGCAATGGGACCGGCAAGCGCGGCTACCAGGATAGTTCCCACGGAATCGATATAGAGAGGTATGCCGATTGAACCAATGATTTCACCAACGACAATATTAAGGACGAGCGCCACCGGGATGATGGCGATGGTTCGCGCTGGTAAAGCCGGCACGGTGCCGGCAAGCAGGAGCGCGGCGCCGATAAGATAGCCGCTCAGGGTAACGAGCGCTTCAGTCGAACCAGCAACAGAATGCCAGTCCGTGGGGCGCAAAAGCACCAGGTAGATCCAAGTCGCGGCTACGACTAATGCACCCGCGATGACCATGGCCTTGCGGGCGGGGGTGAGAGAAAGCTGTGACACAATAAAAGTCCAAATCCATATACAGAAAAAAGGCATAGAAAACGCCGACCGCGGATAGTGCTGCTTTCCTATGTCACCTCGGAAAGCGATCCCGCACAGCACGTGCGCCGCGGATAATAGTAGAGGTTCTGCTCTTTAAAAGCCACTAGCGTGAAGCCAATAGTGTAAACCCCCGCAGACATTCTTGATGCGCGGCTTCCATATCTGCGCTCGTAACCAGTCGTGCGTTGCGGGCCCGGCCCCAGTGATTTCGCAAGTCCGCAACGCTCGTCCCCCGCAATAGCGGCGATTCCGCTTCGACATCAACAGTAGTCTCTACAACCTCAAAGTCGATCTGCCCCAAGGCGATCATGCACGTCAAAAGGTCGTGGATTTGGGCCTGATAGCCTTCCCCCTGCGCCTGGTGGAATTCAAAATAGTAGCGCAACACATCCGGCAGGATGTGCGCCATAGGGTGTCCGTGCAACAATTCCATGACCGCTTCTAGGCGCTGTGGGGTAATGAGAAACTGCTCTGTTAGCTCAAGCGAACATAGTGTGGTGGGAACGCGCGGGGCAGATGAATGAAAGTGCTGGGCGGCGGCGTGCGGATCAACCCAAAAGTTCCATTCCGCGGTCGGGGTGGTATTTCCCCGGTAGTTAACCGCGCCACCCATGATGGTAATGGCGCCAAACTGCGCGACGGCTTCACTATGGGCTTTTTCAAATGCTGCAAGATTGGTGACCGGCCCGGTAACAATCAACTGCAGATCGTGATGAGCGGCTAGTGCTTCTTTCCATAGACGCTGCCAATCGCTGTGGTGCAGCGTGGTAGTAGGTGCAGTGGCATAGCCCAATCCCGTCGGACCATGGGTCTCAGGGGTTGTCGTGAGACCCACCTTTAAGGGGTGCGGCAAGCCGGGGGCTACGGGGACATCGGCAAGCGAGCACAAATCCAGAATCCAGCGGGCATTGGCCGCAGTCTGATAGGCCTCGACGTTGCCGGCTGTGGTGGTAACTCCCACCAGCTCAATATCCCCGGCATGATGAAGGCCCGCCAAATACATCAGGGCGAGGCAATCATCTATGCCGGGGTCACAATCAATTAAAATAGCTGGAGGCGTGGCAATCATAGTGCCAGCCAGTCTAACGCCTTACTTGATGGAGCTCACTGGATTATCGCCATCTACAAAGGCGAGCGGGGATTCCGGCAGGGTTTCGCGGCCGAGGGCCTCGACGATGACATCGGCGACCAGCTCGCGCGAAGAAGTCATGGACTCCTGTAGCGCCTTATCCTCGATCTGCTCCAGCCCCTGTGCTGGTTCCTCGGTCAGCATTGCTGGCTTGAGGATAAGGTGCGGAAACTCTGCCTGAGCAAGGCGATTGTCCACTTCCTTCTTGGACTCAACGTAGGCATACCACTTCTCGTCGGCGGGATCCGTGGTGGCTTCCTGGGAACCGACATAGGAAATCATGAGGTAGGCAGGCAGGTTCTTTCCCTCCTGCTGCAGCGTCTCCATAGCATCGAGGGTGGCGAGGGCACCATCGCGGTCAACGGCCCACGTAAGGTCTGCCCCACCGCGGCCGCCGTTGCCAGCGCCCCACACTACGGCGTCATAAGCGGCGAAAAGCTCCGCCCACTGCGCAACGGTCTGCTCAGTAATATCGGCCAATACTGGGGTCGCGCCGAGCTTTTCAATCTCAGACTTCTGCTCAGGGTTGCGGATAAGGGAGTGGACCTCGTGTCCGGCCTCCACCAGCTTTGGGGCGGCCAACAGGCCGACCTTGCCATGTCCACCGATGTACAGAATCTTCTTTTTATCAGTCATACCTCCCCACCGTAACAACGACGCCTCTTGCCCGCAGCGACCCCGGCCAGTACCGGTGGCAAAATGGCGGCGGTGGCTGCAGCGAGCAGATAGAATTGCTTGCATGTATGCCATTATGACCGTCACCGGAGCCGATAGCACCGGCATTATCGCCGCGGTGACCACTACCCTTGCCCAACTCGATATCAACGTCATTGACGTGTCCCAAACACTCATGGGCGGTTACTTCACCATGATCCTCCGCGTCGAATTTGATGCGGATAAGGTCTCCATCCAGACCATCAAGGAGCATATGCGCCCCGTGGCGGAAGAAAAGCACCAGTCCATCCGCATTCAGTCCGAAGACCTCTTCACCGCCATGAATGAGATTTAAATGAGCACGCGTTTTAATACCACTAATATCTTGGACACCATCGAGATGATTGAGAACTATCGTCTCGATATCCGCACCGTAACCATGGGCATCTCCCTCCTTGGATGCACCCGATCCACCATGGACGCTACCTGCCAGGCCATCTATGACCGCGTCACGCAGCAGGCCGGGCGCCTAGTGGAGGTATGCGAAGGCATCGAAGGCGAGCTGGGTATCCCCATCGTAAATAAGCGTATCTCCGTGACCCCAATATCCTTGGTGGTAGCCGGTGTAGAAGGAAACCCCGTCGACGCCGCAAAGGCACTGGACAAGGCAGCCAAAGAGGTAGGAGTCAACTTCGTGGGCGGCTATTCCGCTCTGGTCGAAAAGGGCGCTACCACCGCGGAACAAAAGCTCATAAGTTCCATTCCAGAAGCGCTGGCTACGACTGACGTCGTGTGTTCCTCCGTCAATATCGCCAGTTCCCGCGCCGGTATCAACATGGATGCGGCAAGGAAGATGGGCGAGGTTATCAAGGAAGCTGCCGAGCTGACCAAGGACAATTCCGCCATTGCCTGCGCCAAGCTGGTGGTCTTTGCTAACTCTGTGGGTGACAACCCATTTATGGCCGGCGCGTTCCACGGCATCGAAGAACCCGATTGCGTAGTCTCCGTCGGCGTTTCTGGCCCAGGTGTTGTCGACCGCGCCTTGGGATCACTTGAAGGGGCAAGCCTGGACCAGGTAGCGGAAGAAGTGAAGAAGGCCGCTTTCAAGATCACCCGCGCCGGGCAACTGGTGGGCACCATGGCCTCCGAGCGCCTTGGCGTGCCCTTCGGAATCATCGACCTTTCGCTTGCCCCTACTGCCGAATTGGGAGATTCGGTGGCCCACATCCTTGAGCACATGGGCCTAGACCAGGTAGGCACGCACGGTACAACCGCTGCTTTGGCTCTGCTTAACGACGCCGTAAAGAAGGGCGGCATGATGGCCTGCTCCCGCGTCGGCGGTCTGTCTGGATCCTTCATCCCAGTCTCCGAGGATAAGGGCATGATCGATGCGGTTAAGTCCGGCTCTATCTCCATGGACAAGCTGGAGGCCATGACCGCCATTTGCTCGGTGGGTTTTGACATGATTGCGCTGCCGGGCGATACCTCGGCCGCGACCATTTCGGGCATGATTGCTGACGAGGCCGCCATCGGCGTGATGAATCATAAGACCACGGCGGTACGCGTGATCCCGGTTCCTGGCGCCCAGGTGGGCGACGAGGTGAGCTTCGGCGGCCTCCTGGGCTACGCACCGGTAATCCCGGTCAATAAAGTGGGTAATGCGCAGTTCATTAACCGCGGCGGCTTCATCCCCGCCCCAGTGCATGGATTCCGCAACTAAGGAGAGCGGCAACCGCGCCGCGGCCTAGTCCGCGGCGTGCTCTTCGCCAGGTTTTTCCGACTCCGCCCTTTCGGCGAGGTTGTCCTGGAAATGCTGGTAGGAAGATTCCAGCTGTTTTAATTCCACCTCGCCGCCAACTTGGCGGCGGGCATCAGAGTAGATGGCCCGGGCGGCGTCGGCAAGCACGCCCCGGCGCTCAGCAGTACGCAACAGGGCCACGACCTTGGCCAAGTTATCCAGCAGGCTGAGGTAGATTTCTGCATTATCTGCCGCATCGCGCCGAATCTGCGCGAACATCGCCTCAACAATTTCCTCGTAGCTAAAGGTTTGATAATCGAGCCGGAATTGCCCAGCCACGTGCACAATGCCCTGCGGCAACCGCTTATCCCCAATCACGGTAAGAATCTGGGTAAAGCGGTCAATGATGTCTATGACCGTATAGGGGTCATTGACGCCGGTGCTCAAAGCGCGGGCGGCGATCTCCGCGAGGTGCCGGGCGGTAAAACGAGGGTCGTGAGCTGAGGCATGCTCCCTGTACTGGGTGAGCACGATATGGCGCTCAACATTTTCCGGCAGGCGCGGCACACCGTGCGCGATAACCTCGCCTTCCAGTATCAAGTCACCCGGCGCCACGCCGAGGTGCACCGCGCAATTCTCCCGTGCCGCTGCCTGCGCAATGGCGTCATAGTCGACGAACTTGAGGTAGCCAGTTCCACTGCTGCGCCGCTTTTCCGCATCCACGTAAAATTCTGGCCCAGGAGCCTTGGCCACTTTTTCCTCTTCGCCCCGCCGGATGAGCCGGCGCATGTGGTCCTCTACGTCTTCGGCCACCACGTGAACTACGTGGGACATACTGATCGATTGGGCAATATGGACGATGAAATAAATGAGGAAGATTACGCAGGCGATGGCCAACAGCACCGTTACTGCTACGTTCAAGGAAGGAACATATTCTTCTTTCCCATTACCGCCCGTTTGCACCGCACGTAAAGAAAGAAGGGCAAAAATGAAGGTTGCAAGATAGATCGCCAGGGTCGATTGTATAGAGCGATCTTTTAGAAACTCATGCAGCAGGCGCGGCCCCATTACTGTGACAACACCAGAAAGTGCGGTCAGCGTGATGAAGAAAAGGGTGCCAGCAAGGGACAGCGACGAGGTAGCTACGGCGCTCAAAATGCCCTGCGCGCTATCAGCGCTGCCATCATAGAAAGGCGTGGCTGCCACATCGAAAGTGCTACCAATCGCAATAAGCAGCTCCGCACCCACTGCGGCGATCGCCACCGCCACAGCCGGGATAAGCCAAAATTTCTCCCGCCAGGCGGGCATCCTCTCCAGCAGCGTCTTCATATGCTCCTACGCTAGCTCCACAATTTCCATATAGTCATCGGACCACAAATCTTCGTCACCATCGGGCATGATGATGACGCGTTCTGGGTCCAAGGCCTTAACCGCACCCGGGTCGTGTGTTACCAGCACCACAGCACCGGTGTAGGTCTTGAGCGCATCAAGCACCTGCTCGCGCGAGATTGGATCCAGGTTATTGGTCGGCTCATCCAGCAACAGCACATTCGCGCGGCTGGAGACTAGGGCGGCGAGTGCCAGGCGCGTTTTCTCACCGCCGGATAGAGTGCCCGCGGGTTGTTCCAATTTCTCGCCGGAGAACATGAAGGCGCCAAGCAGACTACGCAGTTCCTGCTGATCCGCGTCTGGGCAGGCGTCAATGGTGTTCTGCCATACAGACTTATCCGGATCGATGGTGTCGTGTTCCTGCGCAAAATAGCCGATCCGCAAGCCGTGGCCGCTGACGATGCCACCTTCACCGTCGGTGCGCTCCACTCCGGCTAGCAATTTCAACAGCGTGGTCTTACCCGCGCCGTTATAGCCCAGCACCACTACTCTTGACCCTTTATCGATGGCCAAATCCACCCCGGCGAAGACCTCTAGGGAGCCGTACATCTTGGTCAGCCCCTTGGCATTCATGGGTGTCTTACCGCACGGTGCCGGCTCGGGGAACTTAATATTGGCCACCTTATCGGCCACCCGAACCTCATCGAGCTGGCTCATCATGCGCTCAGCGCGGTGGAGCATTTGCTTGGCCGCAGCGGCCTTCGTTGCCTTAGCACCCAACTTAGCAGCCTGCTTTTGCAGGGCGGATGCCTTCTTTTCCGCATTGGCCCGCTCTCGGCGACGGCGCGCTTCATCGGTAGCACGAGCATCGAGGTACTTCTTATACCCCATGTTGTACACATCGGCCTCGCCGCGAACCGCATCGAGGAACCACACCTTATTACACACGGCCTCAAGCAGCTCGACGTCGTGAGAAATCATAATGAGCCCGCCCTCATGCTTGGACAGGAATTGGCGGAGCCACGTAATAGAATCCGCGTCCAAGTGGTTCGTCGGCTCATCGAGGAGCAGGGTGGTCTGGGATTTTCCGGACCCCTCGGTAGCGGCAAAGAGAATTTGCGCTAGCTCCACGCGGCGGCGCTGACCACCCGAGAGAGTTTTGAGTTGCTGGTCTAGGACGCGCTGCGGCAGACCCAAATTATCGCATATTTGCGCGCACTCGGAGTCGGCTTCATAGCCGCCAAGCGACTCGAATTGCTCCTCCAAGCGGGAGTATTTCCGGATGGCCTTATCCCGGAACTTATCGTCAGTGGCCGATTCCATAAGCTCTTGTTGCTTGGCCATGCGGCGCTTGAGATCATCCAAACCGCGGGCGGAGAGAACGCGCTCTCGCGCGGTCTGTTCAATATTTCCTTCGCGGGAATCCTGGGGCAAATAACCAATGGGGCCCGAACGAGTAACTGAGCCGCCATAGGGCTCGGTCTCCCCTGCCAAAATGCGCATAGTCGTCGTCTTGCCCGCGCCGTTGCGGCCGATAAGCCCGATGCGGTCACCGGGTTGCACACGCAAGTGCTGCCCTGGGGCTTCGAGAAGCGTGCGCGCTCCTACCCTGACTTCGAAATCATTGGTTACAATCACGAAGAAACAGTCTAGCAATTGACGCTGCCGACGCTAAGACGCGCTAACGCCCCCAACAACTGTCTCCCTAGACCGGGAAATGCGCTGCTGGAGGCGTGTGCGTAGGACGCGATTTAAACCGCGAAGCCGAGGGCCTGAAGTTGCTCGCGGCCCTCTTCCGTAATCATCTGCGGACCCCATGGTGGCATCCATACCCAGTTGATACGGACGGCATCGGCCAATTTATTGGCCTTGACGATGTCTTCCACCTGCTCAGCAATGACATCGGTCAGTGGGCAGGCCGGCGAGGTCAACGTCATATTGATCATGACGATTTCCTTGCCATTGTCCTCTTCGAACCACAGATCATAGACAAGGCCCAAGTCAACAACGTTGATCCCGAGCTCAGGGTCAATGACGTCTCGCATAAATTCGGTGACGTCAAATGCCTTGGAAATCTGCTCTTCGGTTTGCTCCGGTCGCTCGCCGCTGCCGGAGAAAGAGGAATTCTCGTTCTGATAAGGATCTACGGGATCGGTCATCTAGCTCTCCACTTCTGTTAGTGCATCGGCGGAAGCAGCCTGGAAGGCCTTCCATCCGAGGAGCGCACACTTTACGCGCGCTGGGTACTGGGACACTCCGGCGAAGGCTACGCCATCACCGATGAGGTCTTCATCGCCCTCGTCCTGGCCGCGAGAGGTGATCATCTTTTCAAACTCGGCCAGCTTCTCATTGGCTTGCGCGAGCGGTAGCCCAACGATTTCTTCAGCCATAACCGAGGTAGAAGCCTGCGAGATGGAACAGCCTTCCGCGTCATAGGAGACGTCCTCAACGGTCTTGCCGTCATCGGAAAGGCGCACGCGCAGGGTCAGCTCATCTCCGCAGGACGGGTTCACATGGTGAACCTCAGCCTGATAAGGCTCCCTCAGTCCGGCGTGCTGCGGGTTCTTGTAGTGGTCCAGGATGACGTCCTGGTACATGGAATCTAGGTTCATGAGGCAACTCCAAAGAATTCGCGGGCGGCCTTGATTGCTTCCACCAGCTTATCTACTTCTTCCTCGGTGTTATAGAGGTAGAAGCTGGCGCGAGCAGTGGATTGTGCCCCGCAGGCACGGTGCAGTGGCCACGCGCAGTGGTGGCCAACGCGAATGGACACGCCGTGGTCATCGAGGACCTGGCCCAAGTCATGCGGGTGAACGCCGTCCACGGTGAAAGAAATGGCACCGCCGCGGCTTTCAGTGGTTTCCGGGCCGATGATGCGCAGGCCCGGGATTTCTTTCAGCTGGCGTAGTGCGCACTCGGTAAGGTTTTTTTCGTGCGCGTGGATATTATCCATGCCCACTTCTTCCAAAAACTTCACCGCGGCGCCGAGGCCTACTACCTGGCTGGTCATCTGCGTGCCTGCCTCAAAGCGCGTCGGCGGCTCGGCAAAGGTTGTCTCTTCCATCTTGACAATCTCAATCATGGAGCCACCGGTCAAGAAAGGCGGCAGCTTCTTGAGCAGCTCCTCCTTGCCGTAGAGCACACCAACGCCGCTGGGGCCACACATCTTATGACCGGAAAACGCCGCGAAGTCCACATCCAAGGCGTGGAAATCTACCGCCATGTGCGGTACGGATTGGCAAGCGTCGAGTACAACCATGGCGTCAACCGCGCGGGCGCGGCGTACCAGCTCATCCACATCCGCCACAGCACCGGTCACATTGGACTGATGGGTAAACGCAACGACCTTGACGGATTCATCGAGTTCGAGCGAATCGAGATCGATGCGGCCGTCTTCGGTCATGGAGTACCACTTCAACGTAGCGCCGGTACGAGCGCAAAGCTCCTGCCACGGCACCAAGTTAGCGTGGTGCTCCAGTTCGGTGATCACAACGGTATCGCCCTCGCCTACGTAGAGGTCCCCCGCGCGTTCGTCGCTAAGCACATAAGCAACCTCGTTCAGGGCCTCGGTGGCGTTTTTGCTAAAGGCGATTTCATCGCGGTCCGCGCCTACGAACGCGGCGATAGCCTGTCGCGCGGACTCATAGGCATCATCGGCTTCTTCCGCCAACTGGTAGGAACCGCGGTGAACAGGGGCGTTCGTGTGCAACACAAACTCCTCTTCCGCCTTCCATACCGGCAGCGGGCGCTGGGAGGTAGCACCTGAATCCAGGTACACCAGTGGCTTATCGCCACGCACCGTGCGCTGGAGAATCGGGAACTGCTCCCTAATTGCGTTTACATCAAATCCAGACATGAATCTTCTTTGGATAGTCGCGGTTGACCGGCCCGTGGTCGGTCCTTACTTGAGGAACTGGTCGTAGCCGTCAGACTCGAGTTGATCCGCCAATTCAGCGCCACCGGTCTTGATGACGTGGCCATCAGCGAAGACGTGGACAAAGTCCGGCTTCACGTAGTTCAGGATGCGCTTATAGTGGGTAATCATCAAAATGCCACCATTGGTTTCCTTCTGGTAGCTGTTGATGCCCTCAGAAACGATGCGCAAGGCGTCAACGTCCAAGCCGGAGTCCGTCTCATCCATCACCGCGAACTTTGGCTTGAGGATATCCAGCTGCATAACCTCATGGCGCTTCTTCTCGCCACCGGAAAATCCCTCGTTAACGGAGCGGGAGATGAAGGACTTATCGATCTTCAGGTTCTCGCGGGCCTGGGTAAGCTCCTTATTCCATTCACGCAGCTTCGGTGCCTCACCACGGATGGAGGTGACGGCGGAACGCATGAACTGGGAGACCTTTACGCCTGGGACCTCAGTGGGGTACTGCATGGCCAGGAAAAGGCCGGCACGAGCGCGCTCATCGACGGGCATGTCCAGTAGGTTTTCGCCGTCAAGCAGCACCTCGCCCTCGGTAACCTCATACTTTGGGTGGCCGGCGATGGTGTAGGACAAGGTGGACTTGCCGGAGCCGTTCGGGCCCATGATGGCGTGGATCTCGCCAGAGTTGATGGTCAGGTTGACGCCCTTGAGAATTTCCTTCGGCTCGCCGCCTTCTTCCGTCGGCAGCACCTGGGCGTGGAGGTTCTTAATTTCCAGAGTAGACATAATGTGTGTGGTTTCCTTCTATGAAAGCTTTAGGCGGAGATCTTTTCCAGTTCTTCGGAAATGCGGTCTTCCAATTCCTCAGACAGGGACTGCACCGGGATGCGGTGGATGACCTCATTGAAGAAGCCACGGATGATGAGGCGGCGGGCTTCAGCCTCTGGAATGCCGCGAGACATCAGGTAGAACAACTCGATGTCATCGAAGCGACCAACGGTGGCTGCGTGGCCAGCGCCGGTAATTTCACCAGTCTCAATCTCCAGGTTAGGGATTGCATCCGCGCGAGCGCCCTCGGTCAGGATCAGATTGTTATTGGTCTCGTAGGTATCGGTGCCCTGTGCATTGGAACGAATGAGAACATCGCCCACCCAGCAGGTGCGGGCCTCATTTTGCTTAGTACCCTGCAGCGCGCCCTTATAAAGAACGTGGGAGCGGCAGTTAGGAACGGAGTGATCCACGAGCATGCGGTTTTCAAAGTACTGGCCTTCGTCCGCGAAGTACACGCCCAATAGCTCTGCGTCGCCACCTTGCTCGGTGAAGTTCACGCGCGGCACGATGCGTACCACTTCGCCGCCAAAAATGGCAGAGTTATGGCGTAGCACGGAATCGCGGCCGAGCTGGGCAACGTGGTTGGACAGGTGAACCGCATCGTCTTCCCAGTCAACGTCAACGACAACGGTCAAGTGAGCACCATCGCCCACGATGAACTCGACGTTATCCGCGTGGGTGCCGGAGCCGACATACTTCAAAATGACGGTAGCTTCAGCGTGGTGGCCTACCTCGATGGAGGTGGCGCCAAAGGACGTTACGCCCTCGCCCTTGCCGGTATAGGTAATGACGACGGGTTCTTCGACCTGAGCCTCTGCATCGATGGTGACAACCTGGCCTTCTGGCATGGAGGTCCATGCCTGTGCCGCGACACGATCAGACGGGGTACCTACACGGCCCAATCGTTCATCATCACGAGCGACGGTCTCGGAGCTTACGCCCGGGTGCTCACTCACGGTGACATCCTGGGCTACAGCCTCAGCAAACTCGCCATTATGCAGGCCACGGAGCTTGCGCAGGGAAACAAAGCGCCAGACCTCGTCACGGCCGTGAGGCACCGGGAAGTCCTCCACGTTGGTGGAGGTAAAGACATCACCCTTGGTGATCTTATCCGGATTGAATTCGTTCGAAGCGACCATTTTCTTTAGCCGACCGATCCTTCCATTTGCAGTTCGATGAGGCGGTTGAGCTCGAGGGCGTACTCCATCGGCAGCTCCTTAGCAATCGGCTCAACGAAGCCACGCACGATCATCGCCATTGCTTCTTCTTCCGCAATGCCACGGGACATCAAGTAGAACAACTGCTCCTCAGAAACCTGGGAAACGGTTGCCTCATGGCCCAGCGTGACGTGGTCATTGCGGATGTCGTTATACGGGTATGTATCCGAACGCGAGATATTGTCGACCAACAGTGCATCGCATTCGACATTCGACGTGGAATGGTGCGCGTTCTGATTGACCTGCACCAAGCCGCGGTAAGCGGCGCGACCGCCGGCACGAGCCACCGACTTGGAAACGATATTGGAAGAGGTGTGCGGGGCCATGTGGGTCATCTTGGCACCGGTGTCTTGGAACTGGTCCTCACCAGCAAAGGCAACGGAGAGGACCTCGCCCTTTGCATATGGTCCGGTCATCCACACTGCCGGGTACTTCATCGTGACCTTGGAACCAATATTGCCGTCGACCCATTCCATGGTGCCACCCTCTTCTACCTTGGTGCGCTTGGTCACCAAGTTGTAGACGTTGCTGGACCAGTTCTGAATGGTGGTGTAGCGGCAACGGCCGCCCTTCTTCACGATGATCTCTACTACTGCAGAGTGCAAAGAGTCGGATTTATAGATAGGTGCGGTACAGCCCTCGACGTAGTGCACATAGGCGTCCTCGTCAACGATGATGAGGGTGCGCTCAAACTGACCCATGTTTTCCGTGTTGATGCGGAAATAAGCCTGCAGCGGAATATCCACGTGCACTCCCTTTGGCACGTAAATGAAGGAGCCACCCGACCACACGGCGGAGTTCAGCGCGGAGAACTTATTATCGCCCGCGGGAATGACGGTACCGAAATACTCCTTGAAGAGCTCTGGGTAATCACGCAGCGCGGTGTCGGTATCGACGAAGATAACGCCCTGGCTTTCTAGGTCCTCACGAATCTGGTGGTAGACAACCTCAGACTCGTACTGGGCTGCCACACCTGCAACGAGGCGCTGCTTTTCGGCCTCTGGAATGCCCAACTTATCGTAGGTGGCCTTAATGTCATCCGGGAGGTCTTCCCACGTCTGGGCCTGCTCCTCGGTGGACTTCACGTAGTACTTGATCTGGTCAAAGTCGATGCCAGATAGGTCCGCACCCCACGTGGGGATGGGCTTTTTATCAAAGATATTGAGAGCCTTTAGGCGCTGGTTAAGCATCCATTCTGGCTCGCCCTTCTTGGCGGAAATATCGCGTACTACATCTTCGTTTAAGCCGCGGCGAGCAGAAGCACCAGCCGCGTCCGAGTCGTGCCAGCCGTACTCATATGCACCAATGGAATCAATGATTTCATCATCGGTCATCTTGTTATCGGGTGCCGATTGTGCCTGGGTCATGACTCGCTCCTTTCAGTATTTGTATTAACGGGTGTCAAGGGGATGTTAGTGGTACAGATTCCGTGACCTCCAGCAATGGAAGCCAAAGGCTGTACGTGTTTGCCTAATAAAGCAGAAAAGACTTCCTGTTCCGCCTCACACAGCTCTGGATGCTCGGCCGCCACGTGGGAGACCGGACAATGGTGCTGACAGATCTGCACTCCCTGGCCGGCGCGGTCCACCGTGGCGGCATACCCGTGCTCATCCAGCACCTCGGCCAGCTTGCGAGCCACGTCTTCAACAGACTCGCCCTCTTCTATCAGAGGCCGAACATCTGCCACGAGGCGCTCAAAGCGGACTTTGGCAAAGTGTTTGACGGCCTCAGACCCGCCGACCGCGCGTAAAGCTGTCAGGGCCTCTGAGGCCAGATCATCATAAGCGTGACCGAATTGTGCGCGGCCACGATCGGTGAGGCGGAAGTATTTGGCTGGTCGCCCGCGACCAGACCCGCTGCCCGCAGAGCCGCGGGTAGCGGGTCGGCGGCGCACGACCTCCGTCAGTTCCTCTTCCACCAAGTTGTCTAAGTGCCGGCGAATTCCGGCAGCAGAAAGGCCAAGGCGTTCACCCAAGTGGGAAGCGGTAACGGGCCCGTCTTTCAACAGCAACAGCATAACTTGACGGCGGGTATCACCATCCGTGGTGCGGGATTCCTTCGCCGGCTTCGGCGTAGCCACACTACGTTGCGGACTGCTCATGCTGGGACCTCCCTTCGCGCTTCAGACACTTACTGCCGCCCCGCAACGTCCTCCCGTAGCTCCGGGATGCTCGCCGCAGTTCAACAGCGCCTTCAATATTAGACAACACTAGTGTTCCTTAATTCATTCCGGAATGCCACCATTGGCCAAACTTCGGCGTGGCACGGGGGTGGCAACACTCCCCTAACGGCCCGACTCGACCGTGCTGCCCACGATGTGGGCGGGCCCGCTGGGGTTTAAGCAATTGATTCGCGTAAAGTCATATGCCATGACAGGCAAAATCCGCGGCTTATTTTCTGGCGTGAAGGCAGAGCTGCCGCAGCTGGGTACCGCTGGTTCCTGGTCGGCACGGTTACACGCCGAAGACACGGGGGCCGCCGAACCCGATTCTCGGTTTGATTTTGTCCCCGCCAATGCGGATGGCCTCAAGCGCACCACCACAGCACAGTGGCGGACATTTTTCGTTCTGCGCTGGGTAGGCACGGTAGGCTCCCTGCTCATTGCGTTCGGCGCCCTAGGCGCCGGCGCACTCCCCGTGGTGGGCAATCCCTACGACAACGTGCCCTTCGGCTCCTTGATGTCCCGCATGCTGCAAACTTCCTCCGCCATAGTAATGGTGGGAGTAGGCCTATTGGTCTCCGCTTGGGTGTTCCTCGCCCCCTTTGTCGGAACCCCCTTGCGCCAACCTCAGGACAAGGCCACCGCCCCAGCGGGTGCTCGCCGTCTGGTGACCACGCATCAACTGTGGCAAACCTGGGCGGGGTGGGTCATCCCGTTGATTTTTACCGCCCCGCTATTCACCCAAGATATCTACTCCTACTTGGCTAATGGTTCCATCGTGGCACAGGGCATGGATCCATATTCTGCCGGGCCCGTTCAATTGCTAGGGGCAGGTAATAAGCTCGCCCGCTCCGTGCCGTTTATCTGGGCTAATTCCCCTTCCCCTTATGGCCCGGTAGCACTCGGCCTCGCAGCTGTGGTCAGCGCGGTTACTTCTAACTCCATCCTCTTGGGCGTTATCACCCATCGCCTATTGTCCATCGCCGGGATTATTGTTGCTGGTTGGGCCATAAGCTGTCTCGCGCAGCGCTGCCGGGTATCTCCAGAATCTGCACTGTGGCTCGGCATCCTCAACCCGCTGACCATCTTGCATCTAGTGGGCGGAATCCATAATGAGTCCATCATGTTGGGTTTGCTATTGGTGGGCATGGAACTGGGTCTCCGCGGCGTCGACAAGCTGGATGCCTCCCGACGCAGTGCCTACCTAGCCCTGGTAGCTTCCGGTTTTTGCCTTTCCTGTGCCGGAATGGTCAAGGTTACTGGCTTTATTGGGCTGGGCTTTGTGGGCATGGCCTACGCTCGCCGCCTCATCAACGCACACGGTACGGCACGCTGGAAGGCCCTGGCCTACGCCATCGCTTTGCAAATAATCGTTTTAGTAGCAACCGTTGCTCTTATTAGCGTCTGCACCGGCATTAGCTTGGGGTGGATTACCGGGCAAGGCGGGGCGGCGTCCATTCGCTCGTGGCTTTCTACGTCCACCGCCGTAGGCGTAGGTACCGGTTTTATCGGAATGCTCCTAGGCCTTGGCGACCACACCGAAGCCATTCTCACAGTCACCCGCACCTTTGGTGTTCTCGTGGCGGTAGCCTTCATGGCCCGCATGCTCTTTGCCACCTTGCGCGGCCACATCCACCCCGTGGGAGGACTCGGCATCGCCTCTTTAGTACTGGTTATCTTTTTCCCCGTCGTCCATCCGTGGTACATCCTATGGGCCGTACTACCTTTGGCCGCGTGGGCTAATAGGCTCATTTTCCGCTTCAGCGTCGTAGCCTATTCCGCAGCGATGAGCTTCTTTGTGCTGCCGCGCGGTCTCGGCCTTCCCCCCAGCACCATCATTGTGGTCTACGTGTCAGCCGCCTGTGCCTTCACTGCTATCGCCACCCTGTGGTGGGTTGCAGTGCGGCGCAGCGGAATCCGTGTCCTAAACTAATGCCACGTGAATTCCATTTCAGCCGACCGCCCAGCCCTAACCTTGGACAACGTGGTGAAGAAGTTTGGCTCCACCACTGCCGTAAATGGCCTTAGCCTCAGCGTTGCCCAGGGCGAGGTCTTTTGTCTCCTTGGCCCCAATGGTGCCGGAAAGTCCACGACGATTGAAATGTCAGAGGGCTTTCTCCATCCCACCAGCGGCACCATCGACGTCCTAGGGCTAAACCCAAGTACCGAACCAGATAGGGTGCGAGAAAAGGTCGGTATCATGCTCCAAGGCGGCGGTTCCTATTCCGGCATCCGCGTGCTAGAAATGCTGGAGCTTTCTGCCCGATACAGCGCCCGGCCTCTCTCCCCGCAGTGGCTACTAGAAACGTTGGGGCTTGAGGGGGTGGCTCGCACCCCTTATCGCAGGCTATCTGGAGGACAACAGCAACGCCTGTCCCTCGCCTTGGCTATCATCGGACGACCCGAGTTGGTTTTTCTGGATGAACCTACGGCAGGCATGGATGCACAATCCCGGTTGGCGGTCTGGGACCTAGTCCGAGCCCTGCAGCGGGATGGCGTAACCATCGTTCTAACCACCCACCTGATGGATGAGGCGGAGTCGCTGGCAGACCGCTTGGCCATCATGGATCATGGTCAGCTGGTAGCTCACGGCACCCCCGCAGAACTTACCGCCCAGACGGAATCGGCAGGGCTTAATTTCAGCACCGACATCGACGTAGATATGGAGGCCCTAGCTGCGGCGGGGATTAATGCCACCAAATCCCGTCCCCTGCATTACCGCTTGAGCCAAGCCGGCACTCCCGAGACCATCGCCACGCTCAGCGCTGAGCTCGCCCGCCAAGGAGTCTTACTGCGGTACTTAGATGCGGCCCACCGCAATCTGGAAGAGGTATTCCTTGACCTCACGGGCCGCCACTTGCGCAGCTAGCTGCAATCCCATCTTGGGAAAATATTCAATTTATTGTGTCGAGGAAAGAAGCCATTTATGAGCACCACCTTTAAACCCGGGACCTTTACTCCCGCCCCCAAGCGGACCAGCGCCGGCGCTATGCTGCTCGCGCAAGGCACGATGGAAGCTAAGCTCATGCTGCGCCACGGCGAGCAGCAACTGCTCAGCGTCATCATTCCACTGGCCATCCTCATTGGTGCGGCCCACTTGGAGTCCGTTACCAAGCACGGCCTGCACGAGGTTTTCCCCATGGTGCTTGCAGTTGCGGCCACCTCTGCGGGCTTTACCGGTCAAGCTATTTCACTTGCCTTTGACCGACGATACGGGGCCCTCAAGCGCACCGGGGCATCCGGGGTGCCGGCGTGGGCCATTATCGGCGGCAAAATCCTCGGCGTGCTCACGATGGTGGTATTCCAAATCCTTGTCTTGGGTATAGCCGCCTTCATTTTGGGTCTGCGTATCAGCGCGGGTGGGGTGTTGCTCATGCTCCTCTCCCTTTTCTTTGGCGTCGCGGCTTTTACCGCCATGGGGCTACTGCTTGGCGGCACGCTTAGTTCAGAGATGGTGCTCGCGCTGGCCAACCTCATCTGGTTCCTGCTCCTCGGCGTGGTCGGGTGGACCCTATACTCCCAGGGATTGGGCGATAATGGCATCCTCAACGTGGTCCCCACCGTCGCTCTGGCAGGCGCACTTACCGACGCCTCCAATTCCGCCTTCCCCGGCCTCGAACTTATTTCCTTGGTAGCTTGGCTCGCCGTGGCGTCGTTCGCAGCGGTCCGTTGGTTCCGCTTCGAGGGCTAAATGTGACTTTTGTCCGGTTCCGCCCGAAACAAGAGGAATTTTTATGCCCAAAATCTCCCGACTAGTAGGATGCTATGCGTGAATTACTGGACAAAAATCAAGCGCTTCTTTAAAGAAGCCGCCCCTACGCTGCAGCAACAGCGCCTCATCGCGCTCATCCTTCTCTTATGCCAGGGTGGCATTACCGTGTCTGGGTCCATTGTCCGCGTGACCGGCTCGGGACTCGGCTGCCCTACCTGGCCCGAGTGCCAGCCTGGCTCCCTTGTCCCCATGGAAGGCGCCGCTCCTGCACTGCACCAGGCCATCGAGTTTGGTAACCGCCTGCTCACGTTCGTCGTCACCGCTGCGGCGGTAGCCGCCGTCATCGCCATGCGCATGGCACGTCGGCGCACAGAGCTTAAGGTGTATGCATGGCTCAATGTCGCTGGCATTGTGCTGCAGGCGGTCATTGGCGGAATTTCTGTCCATCTCGACCTGCGCTGGTGGTCTGTAGCACTGCACTTCCTGCCATCAATGCTCTTGGTATGGCTGGCGGCAATGCTCTATTCCCGCATCTTGGAACCCGATGACGGAACGCCACGAGCACGATTCCCCCAGGCGATTCGCTTGCTCGCTGCAGTCGCAACAATTGCCCTCAGCATTGTTCTTATCACCGGCACTATGGTTACCGGTTCGGGCGTCCACTCTGGCGATTCCGGGGTCGGAATGGAAGGCCGCTTGCAGGTGGATACCGAAGCCATGGCCGTCACCCACGCCATGTGCATGTACGTCTACCTGACGCTTACCGTTATTACCATCTTCCTGCTCTATAAGAACCGTGCCCCACAGGACGCGAAGAAGGCGGGCTGGGTCCTCATCGCCTGCATCCTTATCCAGTGGGCCGTAGGCGTCTACCAGTTCTATATGAGCATTCCGCGCTGGACTGTTCCTTTCCACATTGGGCTATCCTCCTTTGTCACGGCCTATACCGCACTACTGTGGGCACACGGCGTACGCCGTACCGATGGCACCGCGGATCTCATCACCGGCTCCCCTAGCGGCGATGAAAAGTACGCCGCACGCCAAGCCTCGCTAGAAGCAGCACGCGCGACGGCTTAACACGCAGCGCAACCAGCCGGCCGAAGTCCTGCACTCGGCCGGCTTTTTGCGCTAGCCTGGCTATATGCACGCAATTCAGGTCACAGAAACCGGCGGACCAGAAGTACTTCGCTATACCGAAGTTCCCGCCCCCACCCCGAATGACGATGAGGTCTTGGTAGACGTCATCATGGCCGGCGTCAACTACATCGATACCTATTACCGTGAGGGTATCTATAATGCGACCGCCCCTTTCATTCCCGGATTCGAAGGTACTGGGCGAGTCGTCCACGACCCAAAGGGAGAAATTGCGGAAGGCACAATGGTGGCGTGGAACCAGGCCTTCGGCTCCTACGCCGAGAAGGTCTGCGTCCCGCGCGAGGGACTGGTGGCAGTCCCAGACGATTTCCAACCTGAGGTTGCAGCATCCATGTTGCTCCAAGGCATTACCGCGCACTATCTGGCGCACGGGGTCTATCAATTGGGCGAAGGTGCTTCTTGCCTGATTACCGCCGGTGCCGGCGGCGTGGGGCAAATCCTCACCCAGATGGCATCGTCGCTAGGCGCTACCGTTTATACCGTCGTGTCCACGGACGAAAAGGAAGAACTATCCTACGCGGCCGGGGCGGATAAGGTTTTTCGCTACGGCGAGGGACTCGCCGAGCAAGTTCGCCGCTACAACAGTGACAAGGGCGTCGACGTAGTTTATGACGGCGTCGGCAAAGCTACCTTCCAGGAATCGCTAGAGGCAGTACGTCCACGCGGCACCGTCGCGCTTTTTGGTGCCGCCTCTGGTCCGGTTGAGCCTATCGACCCACAGCTGCTGAACAAGCATGGGTCCATCTTCCTGACGCGGCCTTCCATCGGCGCATGGACGGCACAAGAGGGCGAGTTTCAAATGCGCGCCCAAGCAGTCGTCCAAGCTGTCATGGACGGCGACCTACGCTTTAACGTCACGGCCTCCTATCCTTTGGCAGAAGCCGCTGCGGCTCACCGCGACTTGCAGGATCGCAAGACTACCGGCTCCATCGTTCTGCGCGTCCAAGACGCCGACGGAGACGAGGACTAGCCCCACCTACACCTAGAGCGCGGGAGAAAAGCAGCATTGCTTCTCCCGCGCTCTTTTTGCCCTGCTCTTGGAATGGGGCGCAGTTAGAATAACGTGGCCGACCAACCCAGCATCCGGCCTAAGGGCTCCCAGCCTAAGACTGCGTCGATGGACAAACCGATAAAGAGCACCGAAAGGTAGTTATTGGAGTAGATGAACAAGCGCATCGGCTTAACCTTGGCGCCGTTTTTCACTCCCTTATGCAAACGGATAGCCATCCACAGAAATACCGCGCCCGAAGCAACCGCTGCGACCAAGTAGATCCACGAAGCTGCGGGGACGATGAGTAGGGTCACGATAACCGTTCCAACGGTGTACCACACGATCTGGCGAGTGACTTCTGCTTCGCCCGCCACCACAGGCAGCATCGGCACGCCGGCTTTTCGGTAGTCTTCTTTGTACTTCATGGCCAGCGCCCACGTGTGCGGCGGGGTCCAGAAGAAGATGATGAGGAAGAGCACCACTGCCTGCCACCAGCGGTCAGGCTCTCCGGCTGGGGCATTATCCCGAATTACGGCCCAGCCAACCATGGCCGGCATACAGCCTGCGAGGCCGCCCCAGACGATGTTTTGCGCATTGCGCATCTTCAAAAACTTGGTGTAGACGAAGACATAGAAGAAGTTCGTCAACACGACGAAGAAAGCTGCGAGCCAAGAATGGGCAAGGAGGCCCAGCCACAGCACGGAAATAATAAGCATTACCCAGGCAAAAATGGCTGCGTTCCGCTTCGAAATCTTCGCTCTTACGAGCGGACGAGCCCTCGTGCGCTGCATCTTTTGATCCAACTCGTAGTCCACGACGTTATTGAACGTGTGGGCGGCGCCAGCGCCCAACCAGCCGCCGAAAATGGTCGACACGATGAGCCAAATATTGTCTGACACAGCCTCCACGCCGCGCTGCGCTTGGAGCATCGCCGGGATTGCGGCCACGAGGAGGAGCTCAATGATCCTCGGTTTCGTTAGCGCAAAATAGGCCTTGATGGTCTCCAAGGAATTCCTCCACTATCTGAACGTTGGTGAACTGTCCCTCGCGCATCTCCTGCGCGCGGTCACCCCTAGCGGTCGCACATGCCCGTGAAAAAGTTCCAGTTCTCTCACTCACATTTTTCGGCGCAGGCGCGAGAGGTTACAGACCCATGTCCGCTAGATTTGGCACACGCTTTTGCGTGCTCGCGTGCACCGCTTAGCCATGCCAGCATACCGGTTATGCCTGGCTTTCTATAATTGCGCACCGCCGGCTAAAAAATTACTAGACTTAATAAAGTTAAGTACTTTTTGCCTAGACGTAAGCGAGGCTTTTCGTGTCGAAAGATAAGTTGTCCCCAGAGCTCCAAACTATGGTTGAGCGCCGTTATCCGGAGGATTGGTCGGAGCTTGACACCCGCGCTATCGACACCGTGCGAGTACTAGCCGCCGACGCGGTACAAAAGTGCGGTTCCGGTCACCCCGGCACGGCAATGTCACTCGCTCCCCTCGCCTACACGCTCTACCAGCGGGTCATTAATCACGATCCCGCTGACGTGCACTGGGCCGGCCGTGACCGCTTCGTACTTTCGGTTGGCCACTCTTCCCTTACCCAGTACATCCAGCTCTACTTGGGCGGCTTTGGCTTGGAAATGGAAGACCTCGAGCAGCTGCGCACGTGGGGGTCACGCACCCCAGGCCACCCCGAGGTCCACCACACCGACGGTGTTGAAATCACCACTGGCCCCCTCGGCCAAGGTCTAGCGTCCTCCGTTGGAATGGCCATGGCGGCGCGTAAGGAGCGCGGCCTTTTCGATCCAGAAGCCCCTGCTGGTGAATCCCCCTTCGATCACTACATCTACACCATCGCCTCCGATGGCGACCTACAAGAAGGCGTTACCGCGGAGGCTTCTTCTCTGGCTGGCACGCAAAAGCTGGGCAACTTGATCGTCTTCTGGGACGATAACCGAATCTCTATTGAAGACGATACAAATATTGCCTTCAATGAAGATGTGGTGGCCCGATATGAGGCCTACGGCTGGCACGTCCAAACGGTGCAATCTGGAGAAGATGTCGTAGCCATTGAGGCTGCTGTCAAGGCTGCTCAAGCAGAAACCGATCGTCCGTCCTTCATCCGCGTAAAGACGGTTATCGGCTACCCTGCCCCGAATAAGATGAATACCGGCGGTGTCCACGGTGCTGCGTTGGGCGATGACGAGGTAGCTGCCACCAAGGAAGTCTTGGGCTTTGATCCGGAGCGCAGCTTCCACATCGATGATGAGGTCATTGCGCACACCCGCATGTTGCGCGAGCGCGGCGCAGAAAAACACTCTGCGTGGCAAGAAAAGTTCGACGCATGGGCTGCAGCTAATCCGGAGAATAAGGCACTTTTTGACCGTATGAATGCGCGCGAATTGCCGCAAGACTTCAGTGCTGATCTACCGGAATGGGAACCAGGCGAAACTTTGGCCACCCGCAAGGCTTCTGAAGCCGCCATCCAGGCCTTGGCTGCTTCTCTGCCGGAGATGTGGGGCGGTTCTGCCGACCTTGCCGGTTCTAATAACACCGTGATCAAGGGCGCGGATTCCTTCGGCCCCGCGGCCATTACTACCGATATGTGGTCGGCTCAACCCTATGGCCGCAACCTGCACTTCGGTATTCGCGAGCACGCAATGTCTGCGATTATGAACGGTATTGCTCTGCACGGTAATACCCGCGTCTACGGCGGCACCTTCCTTATCTTCTCCGAGTACCAGTACCCGGCTGTGCGCTTGGGTTCCCTGATGTCGACCGATACCTACTACGTGTGGACCCATGACTCCATCGGTTTGGGCGAAGATGGCCCTACCCACCAGCCAGTAGAGACTCTTTCTGCCCTGCGTGCCATTCCCAACCTGTCCGTTATCCGCCCTGCGGATGCCAACGAGACTGCACAGGCATGGGCGGCAGCCCTTGAGTACAAGGCCGCGCCTAAGGGCCTGGCGCTGAGCCGCCAGGGACTACCAGTGCTGGAAGGCACCAAGGAAAAGGCGCATGACGGCGTCCGCCGCGGTGCCTATGTTCTGGTGGAAAAGTCCAAGGAGACACCAGAGGTCATCCTTCTTGCTACAGGCTCTGAGGTGCAGCTCGCTGTCGCTGCCGCGAAGGAGCTAGAGGCAGCTGGAACGGCGACCCGCGTTGTGTCCGCACCCTGCCTCGAGTGGTTTGATGAGCAGGATGACGCTTACCGCGAATCTGTGCTCCCCAGCAAGGTGCAGGCGCGCGTTTCTATTGAGGCCGGTATTGCAATGCCATGGCATAAGTACACCGGTTCCTTTGGCCGCAGCATCTCCATTGAGCACTACGGCGCATCTGCTCCTGCAGGCGAGCTCTTTGAAAAGTTTGGATTCACCACTGCAGCGGTAGTTGAGGCGGCACAGGAGTCCCTAGCCGCCGCGAATAAGTAACCCCTAACAGGACTGGATAAGGATAAAGCATGAACCATATCTCGGAACTTGCCCAGCTGGGAACCTCGACCTGGCTTGATGATCTTTCTCGCGAGCGTCTCGTTTCCGGCAACCTCAAGGAAATCATTTCGACCAAGTCCATTGTGGGCGTGACCACCAACCCAGCGATTTTCGCTGCGGCGATGACCAATGGCACCGCTTACGACGCCGAGCTGGCAACGCTAAAGGAGTCAAAGGCCAGCGCCGATGAAGCGGTATACGCCCTTGCCATTGAAGACGTTCAAAATGCGTGTGACCTCTTTGCGGATATTTACTCCTCCACTGATGGGGCAGATGGCCGTGTATCCATTGAGGTCGATCCGCGAATTTCGGATGACCCTACCGCCACACTCGAACAGGCCCGTGAGCTGTGGTCGAAGGTCGATCGCCCTAATGTCATGATCAAGATTCCAGCCACCACCGGCTCCCTCCCAGCAATTGAGGATGCCTTGGCGGAAGGTATCAGTGTCAATGTCACCCTCATTTTCTCTGTGGAACGCTACCGCGCTGTCATCGAGTCCTTCCGTACCGGTCTCAAGCGTGCCGCCGAGTCCGGAAAGGACGTCGCAACTATCCACTCCGTAGCGTCCTTCTTCGTTTCCCGTTTGGATACCGAAGTAGACAAGCGCTTGGAGGCCATTGGCAGCGAGCAAGCTCTAGCACTGCGGGGCAAGGCGGGCGTCGCCAATGCACAGCGCGCCTATGCCCTCTTCCAGGACACTTTGCTTGACGACGCCGACTTGCCAGAAGGCTCCCACCTTCAGCGTCCATTGTGGGCTTCGACCGGTGTGAAAAATCCCGATTACCCAGCCACCTTGTACGTATCTGAGCTAGCCGGTCCGCATACGGTCAACACCATGCCGGAAAAGACCATCGATTCGGTTCTCGACCAAGGCAATCTTCACGGAGATGCCCTATCGGACAGCCGCGAGACGGCAGAAGGCGTCTTTGCCCAGCTAAACGAGGTTGGCATTGATTTCGACGATGTCTTTGCCGTGCTAGAGCGCGAGGGAGTAGAAAAGTTTGTTGCCGCTTGGAATGAACTACTTGCTTCCATCGAGGAACGACTCGCGTAAACTAGCCGTGTGACTTGTGCCCCGCCGAAGATTCGGCGGGGCATTCTGCCGCTAGAATATTAGCGAGCTAAAGGCCCATAAACTCAGGAAGGATTCTTCGTGACCGACTCAGCCGCTTGGGTCAACCCCTTGCGCAATGCCAGCGACAAGCGATTGCCGCGAATCGCAGGACCCGCGGGCATGGTCATCTTCGGCGTTACCGGTGACCTAGCATATAAAAAGCTTCTGCCCGCAATCTACGACCTAGCGAGCCGAGGTCTCTTGCCCGCTGGTTTTACCCTGGTGGGTTATGGTCGCCGTGACTGGGACAAGGTCGCATTTTGTGACTACGTTCGGTCAGCTGTAGTGGCGGGCTCGCGCACCGAATTTAATGAAGATGTCTGGCAGCACCTGTCGCAGGGCATCGAATTTGTCCAAGGTTCCTTCGATGATGCCGGCTTCGATCGCCTCTCCGCCCGCTTGGGCGAGCTAGACCGAGAGCGAGGAACCGGCAGCAACTGGGCATATTACCTTTCCGTTCCACCGGAGTTTTTCTCCAATATCTGCCACCAGCTGGAGCGGGTGGGCATGGCCAACTCCGTTGCAGACTCATGGCGCCGCGTCATCATTGAAAAGCCTTTCGGCCATGACCAGGAATCTGCACGCAAGCTCAATGAGATTGTCAACGCTGTCTTTCCTGAGTCCGCGGTGTTCCGCATCGACCACTATCTGGGCAAAGAAACGGTACAAAATATCTTGGCTTTGCGCTTTGCAAATCAGATTTTTGAGCCTATGTGGAATGCCCACTATATCGATCACGTCCAAATCACCATGGCTGAAGACATCGGCCTAGGCGGTCGCGCTGGCTACTATGATGGCATCGGCGCAGCTCGAGACGTCATCCAAAACCATCTTTTGCAGCTCTTGGCCCTCGTCGCGATGGAAGAACCGTCGTCCTTCGAGCCGGAAGAATTGCGGGCTGAAAAGGTAAAGGTCTTGCGCGCTACCCATGCCGTTCACCCTCTGAATAAGACCACTGCTCGCGGCCAATATTCCGCGGGGTGGCAAGGCTCCGAGTTTGTCAAGGGGTTGCGCGAGGAAGAAGGCTTCGATCCGGAATCCACAACGGAGACCTACGCTGCCTGTACCTTGGAAGTCAACTCCCGCCGCTGGGGAGGAGTACCTTTCTACCTGCGGACGGGCAAGCGCTTGGGCCGCAGAGTGACCGAGATTGCGCTAGTTTTCAAGGCGGCTCCTAACCAGCCATTCGTCGATGGTCAAACCGATGCGCTGGGCAGAAACGCGGTCGTTATCCGCGTGCAGCCGGATGAGGGTGTCACCATGCGCTTTGGTTCCAAGGTGCCCGGCTCCACTATGGAGGTGCGCGACGTCAATATGGACTTTGCCTACGCTGAGGCCTTTACCGAGGAATCCCCGGAGGCCTATGAGCGATTGATCTTGGATGCCCTCTTGGACGAGTCTTCGCTATTCCCCACCAATGAAGAGGTAGAACTTTCCTGGTCGATTTTGGACCCCATCATCGACTACTGGGCCGAAGCAGGACAGCCCGAGGAGTACCGCGCTGGCACCTGGGGACCAGAATCCGCCGATAAAATACTGCGTCGCCGGGGTCACTCCTGGCGCCGCCCATAGGAGGGACGCAGACAATGATTATTCCATTGCCCAATACCACTACGCGTGAAATCTCCAAGAAGTTAGTAGAGGCGCAAGAACATTACACCCTGACTACCGGCCGAGTGCTCACTCTAATCGTGGCGGCCCGTGAGGATGATGACCTTGAAAGCATTCTCGCTTCCGTGCGCGATGCCTCCCACGAGCACCCGTCACGTGTGTTGGTCGTAGTAACGGGAGACCCGCAGGTCGAAACCCACCTTGATGCACAGCTACGCGTGGGCGGCGAAGCAGGTGCCTCCGAGATGGTCATCATGAAGTTGCACGGTGCTTTGGCAAACCAAGACGAAGCAGTAGTCACGCCGCTGCTACTACCTGATACCCCGCTGGTCGCTTGGTGGCCTACTCTGTGCCCACCGGACCCTGCCTCCAGCTCGGTGGGAAAGTTGGCGCAGCGCCGCATAACTAACGTTGCCTTTGACGGACGCGTGACCGGCGAAGATCTTCGCACCCTATCTGCCGGGTACACGCCGGGTGATTCCGATATGTCTTGGGCTGCCATCACCTTGTGGCGCGGTGTCGTTGCCTCCGCCTTGGACCGTCATCCCCACGAGCCGGTGAAGTCGGTAGAGGTAGCAGGTCCGGCCGGCCACCCAGCCCCGGATTTCGCCGCTGGATGGTTGCTCGACCGCCTGGCAGTTCCCGTACATCGCACAGTGGCCGACTCCGAGGAGGACCACTTCCCAGTGACTCATTTGCGGTTCAATCGGGAGACAACCCACGTAGACGTCGATGTCATTGACGAGCGCACGGTGCGTGTGTGTGTTCCGGGTTCGCCGGAATCCTTGGTGAGCCTCAATAAGCGCTCACAAGCTGAGGTGCTTTCTGAAGAACTGCGCCATTTGGATGCCGATAAAACCTATGCACAAGCGCTCCGTGCACTAGCCCAGGTAGACTACAGTAATCAGTAAACGGCTTTAATCTGAATCTTTGTAAAGGATAGCGATACGTAATGGTAACTCTTCACCGCGTGAGCGATGTGGATGACCTTATCTCCCAGGCCGCACTGAAATTCGTGGATACCGTAGCGCGTATCCAAGCATCGGGTGGCGGCCTCCACGACGATGGTGTCGCGCGTGTTGTCCTCACTGGCGGCGGAGCCGGAATTGGCGTTCTCCACGAGTTGGCCCGTTTGGATTTCGCCGCACAGCAGCAAGGTGAAAATTTTCCTGCTCAGCGCATCGATTGGTCGCGTGTTCACGTTTTCTTCGGCGACGAACGCAATGTACCCGTTTCCGACGCAGATTCTAATGAGGGCCAGGCGCGCAATGCGTTGCTCAACCACGTAGATATCCCAAACCAAAATATTCACGGTTTTGATCTGGGCGCGGTGTCTATGGAAGCAGCGGCAAGCGCATACGAACCAGAGTTGAAGGAATTTGCCCCTCATGGTTTCGACCTACACCTACTAGGCATGGGTGAGGAGGGCCATATTAATTCCTTGTTCCCGCATTCCTCCGCTATTCGGGAGCAAGAAGAACTAGCTGTTCCCGTCCACGATTCCCCAAAGCCGCCCAGCGAGCGCATTACCCTCACCCTTCCGGCGGTCAATAAATCCGATCGCATTTGGCTCCTTGTGGCCGGCGAAGCCAAGTCGGAAGCGGCCAAGCACGTGGTAGAGGGCGCTGCGGCCGAGGAATGGCCGGCAGCCGGCGTACACGGTAGGAAGGAAACCGTTCTCTTCCTTGCCGATGACGCTGCTTCCGAGATATAAGCAGGCAATCCGCAGTGTGCGTTCGGGCACATTGCTTTTAGCGCCTGACGCCAATCGAAAAGCGCCGGCACCGCTTCCCCACTTTCAGATCCCCTAGGAAAATTAGTGGTAGGAAGCTAGTGCCGGCGCTTTCGCTATCCTGGCTTTTCGCTTAAGCGAAGGCTTGGATCAGGTTTAGGCCCACAATGCAGGCCAGCCAGATGATAACCATCACCACGGTGTAGCGATCCAAGTTCTTTTCCACGACGGTCGAGCCGGAAAGGTTCGACTGCACGCCACCGCCGAAGAGGCTGGACAGGCCGCCGCCTTTACCTTTGTGCAGCAGCACGAAGATGGACATCAAAATAGCTGCGATGACCAAGATGATTTCCAGTGCCAAGACCATGAGGATAATCCTTATTTCTAACATGCGCCTTGTGGTTGACTCTTGCCACCCACTAGCGCGGAATCGTACTTTTAGGCTTTGCGTCCAGCAAAGCAGTCACACCGGCCCACTGTACACGATGGCGCGGGCCGGAACCATTCCAACCCGCGCCGAACGCGAACCTGTGACAGGTGATATCTCCTGTTAGTTCAGGGCATTAGCTGCGTTGGCAGCCAACTTGGCAAACTCTTCGCCCACCAGGGAGGCGCCACCGATGAGGCCGCCGTCTACGTCTGGCTTGCTGACGATCTCCGCAACGGAATCAACCTTGACGGAACCGCCGTAGAGAATACGAATGCCTTCCGCTACCTCGTCACCGGCGAGCTCTTTCACGAGCTCGCGGATGGCGGCACAAACCTCTTGTGCGTCGTCTGCGGAGGCTACCTTGCCGGTACCAATGGCCCAGACCGGCTCATAAGCAATGACGGTCTTGGCAAGCTGCTCAGCGCTAAGGCCAGCCAAAGAATTACGGGTCTGGTTAACCACGTAGTCCACGTGAGTACCGGCCTCGCGAACGGCCAGTGGCTCGCCTACGCACACGATGGGGCTAATGTCATTATCCAAGGCTGCGGCGGCCTTTTCTGCGACGAGCTTATCGGTCTCGCCATGATACTGACGGCGCTCCGAGTGTCCCACGACTACCCAGCTGCAGCCGAGCTTGGCTAGCATTTGACCAGATACCTCGCCGGTGAAGGCGCCAGACTCATGCTTAGAGATGTCCTGCGCGCCGTAGGTGATCTGCAACTTGTCGCCTTCTACCAGCGTCTGGATGGTGCGAATATCGGTAAACGGGACCATATAGGCCACGTCGACCTTTTCGTAGTAGTCCTTAGGCAGGGAGAACGCAAACTTTTGAACGGAACCGATAGCCTCGACGTGGTCGAGGTTCATCTTCCAGTTACCTGCGATAAGTGGCGTACGTGCCATGATTTTTCCTCTCTTTTAGCAAGTGACTCAGCAGATTTTAGGCTTCAAGGACGGAGACGCCCGGAAGCTCCTTGCCCTCTAGGTACTCAAGGGAGGCGCCGCCACCGGTGGAGATGTGGCTAAAGCCATCCTCGTCCAGGCCGAGCATGCGCACGGAGGCCGCGGAATCGCCGCCACCGACAACCGAGAAGGAGCCGTTGTTTTCGGTGGCGTCGATAATAGCCTGCGCGACGCCCGCAGTACCCTTGGAGAAGGCCTCCATTTCGAAGACACCCATCGGACCGTTCCAGAAGACGGTCTTGGAAGAAGCAAGCACCTCTGCGAAGTGCTCCACAGACTTTGGCCCGATGTCTAGGGACATCCAGCCCTCTGGGATGCCGTCGAGCTCGACAACCTGGTGTTCCGCATCCGCTGCGAACTTGCTTGCGGCAATGAGATCCACAGGAAGGACCAGCTTGTCACCGAAGCGTTCGAGCAGCTCCTTGCAGTTATCAATCTGGTCTTCTTGCAGGAGGGACTCCTGGACGTTGTAGCCCTTGGCGGCCAGAAGGGTGTAGCACATGCCGCCACCGATAATGACCTTGTCTGCCTTATCTGCTAACGCCTCAATTACGCCGAGCTTATCCGAGACCTTGGCGCCGCCAAGTACTACTACGTATGGGTGCTCCGGCTTCTGGGCCACGGTGGAAAGGACGGAGAGTTCCTTTTCTACGAGCTTGCCTGCGTAAGCCGGCAGGCGCTTTGCGACGTCATACACAGATGCCTGGGCACGGTGGACAACGCCAAAGCCATCGGAGACGAAAGCGCCATTATCGGCTGCCAAAGCAACGAGCTCATCAGCAAATGCGCCGCGCTCCGCTTCATCCTTGGAGGTCTCGCGAGAGTCGAAGCGGACATTTTCCACCAACATGACATCGCCATCGTTGAGCCCGTTCGCACGCTCATGAGCGTCCTCGCCGGTGACATCGCCGGCCAAGGCAACGTACTGGCCAAGAGCCTCGGACAGAGCTTCAGCGACTGGGGCCAAGGAGTACTTAGCGTTTACCTCTCCCTTGGGGCGGCCAAGGTGCGCGGACAGAATGACCTTAGCGCCGCCTTCCACCAAAGCCTTGATGGTGGGAAGAGAAGCGTTAATGCGACCCGGGTCAGTAATGTTTCCTTCTTCATCAAGGGGAACATTGAAATCAGAACGAACAAGGACGTGACGAGATTCGACGCCTTCCTTGAGAAGATCATCCAGAGTCTGGAAAGCCATTATTTTCTCCTTCTTAAATTCGGATTGTTCACAAGGCTGTAGATATAAGAATACCGACCGCGACACAATGCCGTTTAGGCTTGCATCGGGGCCGGACTCTCATTATTAAAGCTCTATTAAAGCTCTAAGTTTAGAGCTTGTCTGCCACCAGGCAAGTCATACGTACAAGCTGGGAGGTGTATCCCCACTCATTGTCGTACCAGCCCAGAACCTTAACGAGGTTGCCGTTGGAGACCTTGGTCATGCCGGAGTCAAAAATGCAGCCGTGCGGGGAGGTTACGATATCGGTGGAAACCAGCGGGTCCTCGGTATAAGCGAGGGTGTCCTTGAGCTCGCCTTCAGCAGCTTCCTTCAGGGCGGCGTTAATCTCTTCAACGGTTACGTCGCGGGAAGCGGTAAACGTCAGGTCGGTAGCAGAGCCGGTGATAACTGGAACACGCATGGCGTAGCCATCCAGCTTGCCTTCCAGCTCAGGCAGTACCAGGGAGACAGCCTTAGCTGCGCCGGTGGAGGTAGGCACCATATTTACAGCAGCGGCGCGGGCGCGGCGCGGATCCTTGTGCGGTGCGTCTTGGATGCGCTGGTCGCCGGTGTAGGCGTGGACGGTGGTCATCAAGCCCTTTTCGATGCCGAACTTGTCATTGAGGACCTTTGCCATCGGCGCCAGGCAGTTGGTGGTGCAGGATGCTGCGGAAATAACATTGTGGTTTGCCGGATCGTAGGTGTCAGAGTTAACGCCATAGACGAAGGTTGCGTCTACTTCCTTGCCCGGAGCAGAGATGATGACCTTCTTAGCACCAGCCTCGAGGTGAGCCTTGGCGTCATTGCCATTGGTGAAACGGCCGGTGGACTCGATCACGAGGTCTACGTCGTATTCGCCCCACTTGAGCTGCTTCGGGTCCTTCTCCGCGGTGACCACGATGCGGTGACCATTAACCGTAATGGATTCATCATCATGGGTAATCTCGCCATCGAAGCGGCCCAGTACGGAGTCGTACTTGAGCAGGTTAGCCAACGTACCGTTATCGGTCAGGTCGTTTACTGCAACAACTTCGAGGTTGTTGTCGCCCTGAGCGACTGCACGGAAAAAGTTGCGGCCGATACGGCCAAAGCCATTGATACCTACGCGGATAGTCACTGTATTTCTCCTCAAAGAGTCGAGTAAATGTGCGTATGGGTATGTGCGCGGGCCCTTCGATATATTCGGTGCTTGAGAAGCGCCCGAGCGTTTTCCCTTACAGTGCCGATACTACCGAGCGTTTTTTAACAGTGCAGTGCCCTAGCAGCCTTGAGAACTATCGGATGACAGATTATCCAAAAGAGCGTACACTTTGCCGATCCTTTTTATTTCTCCGCCATAAACCCGCTGGATACGCCCGAACGCGTGGGTTTATGTGGCCTTGACGCTGTTAACGTGAAATATATCACTGTATAGCTTCCAGGGTTACGCCCGCCTCTGTCCGGTCGGACATTTCCGAGCCTCAGTCCTGATGGCAATCAAGTCGACCGAATTGTTTTCGCCTCGACCATCACACGATATGCTTTCAATACTCACTGGCTCACATTCGCGTTTCAGTCCACTACATCTGTTCCAGCGCAATCGTTGGTCACCGTGAGAATGCTTCAGGTGCTCGTTATTCTTCAACGGGCAGGACCACCGTAGAACCCAAGGACGTCTCTTGTTCGAAATTAATACCTCTGCTGTGGGTGACAGCCTCGGGCTTACCGCCCTGGTGGCGATTCTCCCTCTCATCGCATTCTTTATCATGCTGCTCGGCGTCAAAGCGCGCGCACACACTTCTGGCGCCGTCGCCCTCGCAGTATCCCTTCTTATCGCCATCGTCGGCTTTTCTATGCCGGTAGATATGGCCTTTTCCTCCGCCGTGCGCGGCGGCCTTTTCGGACTACTTCCCATTGTCTGGGTAATCATTACCGCAATCTGGTTTTATGAAATCACCGTCGCTTCAGAACGCTTCGAGGACCTTCGTAAAACCTTCGACCTTCTAGGCGATGGCGATATTCGCATCCAAGCAATTCTTATCGCCTTTTGCTTTGGCGGCTTGCTAGAGGCCCTCGCCGGCTTCGGCGCACCCGTAGCCATTACCGCGACCATGATTATGGCACTCGGTGTAAAGCCCCTACGCGCAGCAATCGTAGTGCTCATTGCTAATACGGCCCCGGTTGCTTTCGGCGCGGTGGGCATCCCAGTGACCACCGCTGGCGAGGTCGCTGGACGCAGCGCTGAACAAACCCATGATATTGCCGCACTTATCTCTTTGCAGGTGCTCATCATCGCCGCCGTCGTGCCTTTCTTGATCGCCTTTATTTTGGACGGTGTCCGCGGCGTCAAGGAAACTGCGCCGGCAGCCGCAGTGATTGGCGTTTCCTTTGCCTTGGCACAGTGGCTGGCCGCAACGTTCTTTGCTTACCAGCTCACCAATGTTATCGCCTGCATCGTTTCCCTGGGCTGTGCCTTTGCCTTCCTCCGAGTGTGGAAGCCTAAGGGTGTTAAGGAGCTGCGCGAGCGCCTCGAGCTGCCCGCCGCTGAGTCGACCACTGACCTGAATGGTCGCCGCATTTGGATGGCGCTACTTCCCTACGCTGTAGTAACTATTGTTTTTGCTGTTGCTACTGCGGCCCCAGCCATCTTTGGTTTCCTCAAGCTCCACTTTGCTTGGCCTTTGCTGGATGACGCGATTATCGACGCCGACGGCAACCTTATGGACACTAGCTTCAGCTTCAATGTCTTTGGTAACCCAGGTACGCTCCTGCTGCTCTCGGGCATTATCGTTGCGGTTGTCTACCACTTCTTTAATGAAAATGGCCGCTACAGTCTCAGCTTCGGGCAGCCGGTCAGCGCTTTTGGGGACGTCGCCAGCCGCATGAAGTTCTCGGCCCTCACCATCATTCTGGTGCTGGCATTGGCTTATACGATGAACTACTCCGGCCAAACGATTGCTATTGGTGAGTTCGTCTCTTCTGCGGGCGGCATCTTCGCACTCTTCGCTCCGGTACTGGGCTGGATTGGTACAGCGGTCACCGGCTCCGATACCTCCGCCAATGCCCTCTTCGCCAACCTGCAGGTAGCAGCGGCCGAGCGTATCAGCGTGAACCCGGACCTCATGCTGGCCGCTAATACCGCAGGCGGCGTTGTGGGCAAGATGATCTCCCCGCAGTCCCTCGCTATTGCGGCCACCGCTGTAAAGATGGAAGGCAAGGAGTCTGTCATCCTGAAAAACGTAGTGGGCTACTCCGTGGTCTTCTTGGCCGTTGTGTGCATCATCGTATTCTTGATGACCAACGCCCTAGGATTCCTCGTTCCCTAGGCATCTAGCTCTCCCTGGCTAGCTGGTTTCCCCACCAGCTAGCTATCACAGAGAAAACTCCCCACAGTGACGGCTACCGCTCAGGTATCCGCGCTGCGGGGAGTTGTGTATGTGCCGGTGATTGCGGCGTTTAGGACTCTTTGAAGAGGTCGTCGGTGATCGCTTGGTTAGTATCGGGGATATCAAGCTCTTCCGCTCGCTTATCGGCCATAGAAAGCAAGCGGCGAATACGCCCGGCTACCGCATCTTTAGTCATGGGAGGCTCAGCCAAGCGGCCCAATTCTTCCAGCGAGGCCTCACGGTGCTGCACGCGCAGGCGTCCTGCATCAGCAAGGTGCTCGGGGACGTCATCACCAAGGATCTCCATCGCTCGGTCAACGCGGGCCGCCGCGGTGACTGCAGCACGAGCCGAGCGACGGAGATTTGCATCATCGAAATTGTCCAAGCGCCGGGACGTATCGTGCGCCTCTCGCTTGACGCGCTTCTTTTCCCAGCTTAATCGCGTTTCTTGCGCGCCCATACGGGTCAACAGTGCCCCAATGGCATCGCCATCGCGGACAACGACGCGGTCTTCCCCGCGGGTCTCCTTAGTTTTGGCAGAAATGCCCAAGCGGCGGGCGCAACCCACTAGGGCCAATGCCGCCTCCTGGCACGGGCACGTAACTTCAAGCGCAGAAGAACGACCCGGCTCCGTGAGGCTGCCATGGGCTAGGAAGGCTCCGCGCCACGCTGCTTCGCTATCAGCGACGGTGCCGGAAATAACCTGCGGAGGAAGCCCCACTACCGCATGGCCGGAGCGGGTAATAAGGCCGAGACGGCGCGTAAGTTCCTTCGCCCCGGTGGAAATGCGCACCGTAACTCGGGATTTCTTCGTGGTTCCTGCTGGGCCCGCTACGTGACTATCAGCGGAAATCCCATAAAGCTCATCGAGTGCAGCGATCACGCGCCGCGCAATAGCGTGGCTTTCTAATTCCAACTCATAGGCCATGTTGTCGCCGGAAATATCTAGCTCGCCGGCGAATCGCAGCATCGCGGCTAGTTCGGCAGCGCGAGCGGACTGGCGTGGCACAACGACAGCCGTCAATTCTTCTTTGACCTGGTCGGTCAATGGTGTGGTCACCTAGTTCGCCCCATTTCTTTTCTCACAGTCACAAGATATACACACAGGCCAGAGCCGTTAAGCAAGGCCCGGTGCGGTGAAAGGATTTCTGCCATCATACCGCGCGCGCTCAGGCACCGCGCAGTCGGCCGAACCCGAACGACCCGAGCGATAGGACTTTGCCGAGATGTATCAGCTCCGGTTGGGATCGCCAGTGTTGCGATAGTCCGAATATAGGTCGAGGAGTGCCGCAGACAGCTTCTCCGGATCGTGTTTATTGATGCTCCGGCCATTGTCATCAACTTCGCTCACATCCGCGAACGTGGCACGGGCACCAAGGGACTGGGCGGCGCGCTGGATATACACGCGCTCACTATCAGTAGGCAAAGCCGCCCCGTCCACCAGAATGCGATCAATGCGCAAATCCGGAGCGTGCTGAGAAAGCACATGCAAATGGCGCTCTGCGGAAAAACCATGCGTTTCGCCCGGCTCGGCGGAAAGGTTTAAAACAACTACGCGCAGCGCATCAGACGCAGAAATGGCTTCCACGACCTCAGGCACGAGAGTATGTGGCAATACCGAACTAAACCAAGAACCCGGGCCAATAGTAATTAGGTCCGCGCGCTCAATGGCATCGAGGACATCCGGATTTGCTTTGGGGTTTTCCGGCACGATGCGCACACGCCGGACTTGCCCCGGTGTGGAGGCAACCGCGACCTGCCCCCGGACTTGGCGCATGAAACGGGGGTCGTCGTCAAGCCCGGCTACTTCCGCCTCAATCTCTAAGGCTTGGTTGACCACAGGGAATACCCGGCCCTGGGAATTAGTAAGCTCTGCGATGGTATCTAACGCGGCCTGGTAATCACCGAGCACCTCGGTCAACCCTGCAATCATTAGATTGCCCACCGCATGCCCCGCCATTGCACCGGTGCCTCTAAAACGGTGCTGCAAGGTACGCGCCCAGAGGTCACCCACCGGATCACTATTAGCCAACGCAGCTAGCGCCATGCGCAGATCTCCAGGCGGGATTATTTCTAGCTCGCGGCGCAATCGGCCGGAGGAGCCACCATCATCTGCAACAGTAACAATGGCGGAAATGTCGCCTGCTCCGCTCAATCGGGCGGACAAAAGAGTCTGATAAAGTCCATGGCCGCCTCCTAGGCAGACCATGTGTGAAGGATTGGTCATAAAAGCGTTAAAACTCCTGCGCTCTAGCCTCGAGCAATATCCCTGTGCAAGGTGCTGACGTCCAAAATGTCATTGTCCCGCAACCGTGCCGCAATAGCCTCTGCTACGGCAACGGAGCGGTGATGGCCACCCGTACAGCCCACGCCTAAAGTTATGAAATTCTTCCCTTCGTGCCGGTAACCATCCAGCATGGTGGAAAACATCCTTATGAAATTATCCACGAATTCCTGTGCCGCTGGCTGTGAGAGCACATACTGAGCAACCGGCTCATCCGTGCCACGGTATCTACGCAGCTCTGGTACCCAATAGGGATTGGGTAGGAAACGCACATCAACCACCAAGTCTGCATCGCGGGGTGAACCATTTTTAAAACCAAAGGATTCAACGGTCACATGCTGCTTTTCATTTTGCATCTCACCAAACGCCGCCTCAATAGCACGCCGGAGATCATGAATGGATAGGTTGGTGGTGTCAATAATGATGTCTGCATGAGCTCGCACGTCTGCTACTGCTTGACGCTCGCGTTGAATGCCTACCTTGAGGGTGTCGCCCTCCTGCAATGGGTGGGTGCGCCGTACTGAATCAAAACGACGAATGAGCACATCATCACGCGCATCCAAAAAGAGCACAGTGGGCTTCATATGCAATTCTGTGAGCTCTTCCATAATCTCTAGCAGAGACCCTGGAAACATGCGCGAGCGCACATCCGTTACGGCAGCAACCTTGCCCACCGGAGTTTCTTCCTGGTTGCACAGCTTAAGCAGATCCACAATGGCGCGAGGCGGAATATTATGGGCCACATAGTAGCCCTTATCCTCAAATACTTTGGCAGCGGAACTCAACCCGCCGCCGGACATGCCGGTTATCAAAATGGGTGGAGTTTCGAAATGCGTCATGCCCCTCAGTCTAGCGCTTTAAGATTCGCCGCTCCTAGGAGAATGCCCCTTATTTACCCGTAGAATCGTGCAAATTCTCGTACACGGTCTGGGCTAGCTTTGGCCCAAAGCCATCTACCTCACAGATCTCTTCCACCGTGGCGGCCTTGAGCTTTTTCACCGAGCCAAAATACTTCACCAGATCGGTGCGCCGCTGCGGACCTAGGCCCGGAACGGAGTCGAGTACTGAAGAGCGCATTCGCTTAGAGCGCTGTTGCCGATGATAAGTGATGGCAAAGCGGTGCGCTTCATCGCGAATTTGCTGCAGGAGAAAAAGAGCTTGCGAGTTTCGCGGCAAAATGACCGGCTCATCATCACCGGGAACCCAAATTTCCTCGAGGCGCTTGGCCAGGCCCACCAAGGTCACATCCACAATGCCCAACTCATCGAATACCTCTTGAGCTGCGGCAACCTGGGGTGCGCCGCCATCCACAATGAAAAGCTGCGGTGGATACGCAAAGCGTCGGCCTGCCTCGGCAGATTCTTCCGCCACTTTTTCTTCCGCGAAAGAAGACTCTTCTACTTCCTCATCCGGTTGGGCCAGCTTGTCTTCCTTATAACGCTTAAACCGACGGCGAGTGACTTCTGCGATAGATCCGACGTCATCAGAGCGGCCATCGCCCGCTGCCTCTTTAATGCGGTAGCGCCTATAGTCCGACTTTTTGGGCAAGCCATCTTCAAAAACCACCAAAGAAGCAACCACATCTGTGCCCTGAATATGGGAGATATCGGTACATTCGATGCGCAATGGGGCTTGCTCCATGCCCAAAGCCTCTTGAATATCTTGCAAAGCCGCCGACCGGGCGGTGAGGTCTCCCACCCGCTTGAGCTTGTGCTGGCGCAACTGCTCCTTGGCGTTTTTCTCCACCGTGGCCATGAGCTGTTTTTTATCGCCGCGCTGGGGAACGCGCAGGTCCACCTGGGCACCGCGCAGTTCCTCTAAGAGGGCGACGACCTGATCGGGTTCATCCGGCAGGGCCTGCACCAAAATTTGGCGTGGGATGACTTGGACACGGCGGGACTTCATGTGCGATTCCTGGTCCACCCCGCGCCGTTTTACGTCCGCAGCAAGCGCGGCGTCCTCGCGCGCCTCCTGCTTCTCGCGCTCCACTGCATCCGAATAAAACTGGATGAGGAAATTTTGTACCAATGCCGGCAGCGCGGGATCAGGCTGGCCTTCTTCCAAGGGCTCAGAGCTAGCTTGGTCACCGGCGCGTTCTACTACCCACCCGCGCTGCCCGCGAATGCGTCCGTCACGCACATGGAAAATCTGTACCGCTGCTTCGAGTTCATCCGAGTTAAAAGCAATGAGATCGGCATCTGTACCGTCGGTGAAGACCACGGCCTGTTGCTCCATGAGCTTGTCAATAGCGCCCAAGTCATCGCGCAGGCGTGCGGCGCGTTCGAACTCTAGATTCTCGGCGGCCTGCTCCATGTCATGGGTGAGTTTGCGGCGGACTGCACCGGTGTTTCCATTCATGAATGAAACGAGTTCATTGACGGTATCCCGGTGTTCTTCCTTGCTTACCCGGCCGATGCAGGGCGCATCGCATTTGCCGATATAGCCCAATAGACACGGTCGCCCAAGGCGCTCGTGCCTGTTATAAACGCCCTTGGAACAGGTGCGCATGGGAAAGACGCGGGTGAGCAGGTCTAGGCTTTCACGCACGGCCCAAGCATGGGAATACGGGCCGAAGTAGCGCACGCCTTTGCGGCGAGGGCCGCGGTAGAAAAAGGCGCGAGGAACTGTTTCTCCGACCGAAACCGCGAGCATAGGATAGGTTTTATCGTCGCGGTACATGACGTTGAAGTGGGGATCAAAGCGCTTGATCCACGTGTACTCCAACTGCAAGGCTTCTACCTCGCTGGCCACTACCGTCCATTCCACGGAATTGGCCGTGAGCACCATTTGGCGTGTGCGCGGGTGCAGCTGAGTAATGTCCTGAAAATAGTTCGATAGTCTCGCGCGCAGATTCTTGGCTTTGCCCACGTAGATTACGCGGCGGTTTTCATCGCGGAACTTATAGACGCCCGGGTCAGTGGGAATGGTTCCCGGAGCCGGGCGGTAGGTAGTGGGGTCAGCCAATTGTTAATCCTGTGGCATGTACTTAGCTTCCACGTCGCGGAAGCGGCGAACGTTGTCGATGACGGTGTCTTTGTCACCAGACTGCAAAGCCCAGACGGGAACGAACTCGAACTCGGGAAGCTCAAGACGCGCCATACGTTGGCCCACGGGGAAGGACAGCCCATAGACCACCTGCCAGGGATAAAAGCGGGTACCCACAATATTGCGGACCTCTACCCCATCCTCATTGGCGCGCAGGCGCGGCCGGTTAAGGGCAACCCAAGACAAAATGGAAATAAGGAGGCCCACGCCGGGAAAGGCGAATTTATCAATGGTGGTGACATGCGCGCCGGTAAAAGACACATCCAAGGTGATTCCCATGAAGATATGGATAGCCATAACGAGGATCACCCAGCCGATTGCCACCTTACGCAAAAAGGGCGAGGTCGCCTTAAACTCCCACGGCTTAGACGTTGTCTGGGCAAAGGGATCGGCACTGGTATAGGCCAATACTTCGGCGTCGCTAAGCTGCCGGCTTCGCTGCGGATTCTTTGGGGCCTGCGCCTCGTTCATGTGCATACTCCTCTGGAACACCCCACAGTCCATCGTGGTGATCTAGCGTGGGGCGCTGACGCATTGCTAAAAGTTACTTATCTGCTGCGTTTAGTCTACGCAACTGCAGGGCGGTATCTAAAGCCGCCATCATTGCCTCGGCGCCCTTGTTTTCTGCCGAGTCTGCAAAGCCGGCGCGATCAATGGCCTGCTGCTGGTCATTGACGGTAAGGACGCCGTTCGCTACCGGGGTGGATTCATCGAGCGCGATGCGGGTAAGCGCCTGGGTAACCGAGTCACAGACGTAGTCAAAATGCGGCGTTCCCCCACGGATAACGCAGCCCAATGCCACCACCGCATCGTATGCGCGGGCGGCCGCCTGGACAACAACGCCAAGTTCCAAGGCGCCAACTACGCGGTACTCGGCAACCTCGGCGCCATTTTCCGTAGCGGTCTCTACCGCTTGGGCGTGGAGCTGATCGCAGATCTCCGCGTTCCATGTCGCAGTCACCACGGCAACGCGCAGTCCACTGCCATCTACCTGGGCAATTTCGGGTAGGCCTTCTTTACTCATTTCTTTCCTTTCGCGTGATCTCCACAGAGCTACTAAAGATCTACTTATGCGCCTCATCCCACTGGGCAACCTGCGGAAGATCGTGGCCCATGCGGTCGCGCTTCGTACGCAGATATTCAATATTATCCGCATGCGCCGGGGTTGCTAGCGGGGTGTGATGACCTGCATCCACACCAAAACCGCTCAGGCCTTCGCCCTTATGTGGGTTATTAGTCAGCAGGTTCGCGGACTCTATGCCAAGATCACGCAGGATCTGGCCGGCTACGGAATACTCGCGTGCGTCTTCGGGCAGGCCCTGTTCTAGGTTGGCATCGACGGTGTCCATGCCAGAATCCTGCAGCCGGTATGCCTCCAACTTATGCAACAGACCAATGCCACGGCCTTCCTGACCGCGCAAGTAGATAACCACGCCGTTGCCTTCCTGACTGATACGGCGCATGGACTCATGTAGTTGCGGACCGCAATCGCAGCGCCGCGAGCCGAAGGCATCACCGGTCAGGCATTCCGAATGGACTCGCACCATGACCTCACGCGCGCCGCGCAGTTCGGCGGGATCGCCTGCCACCAACGCGACATGCTCCTGTCCATCTATTTCATGGCGATAGCCAATGGCGGTGAAATGACCATACTCGGTGGGAAGCTGGGTGCTTACCTGGCGAATGACCTGGTTCTCATTATGGCGGCGCCACTCGATGAGCTGTGCAATAGAGATCATGGACAGGCCGTGCTTATCTGCGAAGCGGCGCAGCTCTGGCGACCGTGCCATGTCCGTGGGGTCATCCTCAGAAACGATCTCACACAGCACACCGGCTGGGCGCAGGCCCGCCAATCGGGCAAGGTCAATGGAAGCCTCCGTATGGCCATCACGCTCTAGAACACCACCAGGGCGCGCGCACAACGGCACCACGTGACCCGGGCGGGTGAATTCGCCCGGCGTGGTATCAGGGTTTGCTAGCCGGCGAATAGTTGCTGCCCGCGAGGTCGCAGAAATACCGGTACTACCCGTAGCTGCGTCCACCGTCACCGTATAAGCGGTGCCGCGCACATCCTCGTTGACCGCCAACATCGGCGGTAGATTCAGGCGGTTACAATCTTCTGGCAACAATGGTGCGCAGATATATCCAGAAGAGTAGCGCACCATAAAGGCCACCAGTTCCGGGGTGGCTAGCTCAGCGGCGAAAATCAGGTCGCCTTCATTTTCGCGATCCTCGTCATCGATAACAACTACCGGCTTACCAGCGGCGATATCCGCTATGGCCTGCTCAATGGAATCAAGACGGATACAATTATCACTCGCGCTCATAAGGTAGCAGTCTAGTCCTTGCCCTCAGGGGTTAGCGCTTCGGGGTGAAGCATCTTTTCTACGTACTTGGCCAGCACATCCACCTCGAGGTTGACTTCTCCTCCAACTGGCAATGCACCGTGAATAGTGTCCCGCAAAGTGGTGGGGATAAGGGATACTTCGAACCAGTCCGGCCCCACGGCGCTAACAGTCAGCGAGGTGCCGCTAACGGCAATTGAGCCTTTTTCTACGACGTACCGGGCAAGCTCGGTGGGCAAGCTAAACCGGAGGATATCCCAGTTCTCGGAGGTAGTCCGGCTCTGCAGCGTCGCGGTGCCATCCACGTGTCCTTGCATGATGTGACCGCCTAGCCGGGTGGTAGGCAGCAATGCCGGTTCCACATTGACCGAATCGCCCTCAGCTAGGCGGCCCAGAGCTGTCCGGTCGAGGGACTCCTGCATCACATCTGCGCAAAATATATCTCCAGATAAATCCGCCACGGTGAGGCATACGCCGTTGATAGCAATGGAATCCCCCAGTGCAGCCTCCGCGACGGTGCGCGGGGCGCGAATGCTCAAGCGCAAGGCGTCCGCGTGCGGTTCCATACCGGCTACGGTGCCCAACTCTTGTACTAGCCCAGTAAACACATCCAGCCTTTCTCGTTATCTGCTAATCCGCGCGTCTAGCGCACGTATTCAATTAGAACGTCATCACCCAGCGCCTTCATTCCCACGCGCTGGAATCGGGTGGCCCCCGCCAGAGTCTGGGACATGGGATGGGCGAGCACGCCACGGCCTTCCCCCAGCAACAGGGGCGCAATATAGGCAGAGATAGCATCGACCAAGTCGGCCTTGAGGAAGCTACTGGCGAGTCCGGCGCCGCCTTCTACAAGGACGTCGCGTGCCCCGCTGGCGTAGAGCTCGTATAACGCTTCCTCGATGCTGTCGTAGTGCTCGTACCCCAACTCGCGCAGGTTGCTGGCCGCATCACCGGCCGATTCCAAATCACGCTTGCCAATAATCACGCGGCGCGGCTGGTGTTCCCGCAAACTGCCGTCGCTAAACCGCGCGGTAAGTGACGGGTTATCAGCAAGCGCAGTGCCGGTGCCGACGATGATGGCGTCGCGGTGAGCCCTATCTGCATGCACCCAATCGCGCGCCGCTTCGCCCGTAATCCACTGGCTTGACCCATCCGCTGCGGCAGTAAAGCCATCCAGCGTCTGGGCGAACTTTAAGGTTACGTGCGGCCTGCGTGCTTTCATGGCAAAGAGCCAAGGCACGAGCGCATCATCGGCGTGCGGGGGCTTTTCCAGCTTGGCGACGTCCACCCCAGCCTCCGCCAACACGCGCGCTCCACCGGCGGCCTGCGGAGTGGGGTCTGCATGAAGGTAGTACACGCGAGCCACGCCGGCATCGATAAACGCCTGTGCGCACGGACCCGTGCGACCGGTATGCGCACACGGCTCCAAGGTGACCACGGCGGTGGCTCCTCGCGCCCTATCGCCAGCCTCGCGCAACGCCATGACCTCGGCATGCGCGCCTCCCACGGGCTGCGTAGCACCGACGCCCACGATGTCACCGGCAGTGGACACGATGACCGCGCCCACTGGCGGGTTGGGGCTCGTGGTTCCACGCACCTCAGCTCCCGCGGCCATTGCCCGAGACAGCGCTGCGGAAAGGGTACTCTCCTCTAGCTCCGCGCCCACTAGGCACCAGCCGCCAATTCACGCAGCTGATGTACGATCCCGGCGGGATCTTCTGCCTTGAATACGGCCGAGCCAGCTACAAAAGCATCGCACCCAGCCGCGGCGGCTTGGGCGATGGTGTCTGGCGAAATTCCGCCATCAATCTCGATGACGGTGTCGAGCCCCTGCTCATCAATGCTTTGGCGCAGCACCCGGACCTTTTCCAGCATCTCTGGCATGAATTTCTGCCCGCCAAAACCAGGCTCCACGGACATCACGAGCACCTCATCAAAGTGATGCAATTTATCCAGCCACGGTTCGATAGCCGTACCCGGCTTAATGGAAAAGGCAGCACGCACCCCTAGTTCTCGAATGCTCTGCGCCACATCCACCGCCGCCTGCTCATCGGCGACAGCCTCCACGTGGAAGATAATGGTATGCGCACCCGCCTTGGCATAGGTCTCCACCCATTGCTCGGGTTCCTCGATCATGAGGTGGACATCCAATGGTTTATTGGTAAGCCGATGGACCGTTGCCGTGATATCCGGGCCGAAGGACAGGTTGGGCACGAAGTGCCCGTCCATAATGTCCACATGGACCCAGTCTGCGGTTTCAATCGCCGCTAATTCCTCGCCCAAGCGAGAAAAATCAGCGGCCAAGATGGAAGGGGAAATAATCGGTGCGGACATGCCCACTAGTCTATCGCGATTAGTCAGCAGCGCGGCGCAGAGCCGCAAAGAACATAGCATCGGTACCGTGCCGATGTGGCCACATTTGCACGGATTTTTCGTGCCCCACATCGCCCATATCAGGAATGAGCCCATGTGCGTCTAGCTCTGTGGCACCGAGCTCGCGTACGGCGCGGTCGACGATGCCACGAGTCTCGCGCAAGTCTGGCGAACACGTGGAATAAATGACCACACCGCCTGGGCGCACCAGGTTTAAGGCCGAGGATAAAAGCTCAAATTGCAGCTGAGTAAGCTCGGCAATGTCGGACTCAGACTTGCGCCACCGCGCCTCGGGGCGGCGACGGAGTGCGCCGAGTCCGGAACACGGGGCATCGACAAGCACTCGGTCAAACCCCTGACCCACGCCCGGATTGCGTCCATCTGCCACATGAACGTCCACAGGTAAATCACTTACCGTTTTTTCAATCAGAGCCGCACGGTGCGGGGATACCTCCACCGCGTCCACGTGCGCGGAGTCGATGCGGGCAAGCGCACCCATTAAGGCCGCTTTACCGCCGGGACCGGCGCAGAGATCCAGCCACCGACCAGTGTCTTCGCCCTCCACCGGCGCTTCACATACCGCGCGGGCGATAAGCTGCGAGCCTTCATCTTGGACTGCAGCCAAACCCTGACGTACCGGCTCCAATTGGCCGGGATCGCCGGACTCCATATACACGGCGTAGGGGGAAAAGCGCCCTTCCTCATTGCCGGTCACAAGTGCTAATTCTTCGGCCGAGATTTCCCCGGGACGGGCCACCAGATGCACCGCAGGCCTATCGGAGTCCGCAGCCAGGGCGGCCTCTAGCTCGCCCAGCCCCAGCACACGACTAAACGATTCCGCGATCCAGGTGGGATGGGCATGTTTGAAGGCAATGCCGGCGATTTCTCCCTCCGGGGCAAGCTTGTCCAGCCACGCCTTGGCCGACGTGCGGGTAATGGTGCGCATAATGCCATTGGCAAAACCCTTGGCCTTGACCTCACCGCTGGCTTCCACCAAGCGCACGGTGGTATCAACCGCCGCATGGGCCTCCACGCGGGTATAGAGAACCTGATACGCGCCCAAGCGCAAGGCATCAACCACAGCTGGAGAAATGGCTTCGAGGCTGCGCGAGGAGCATTCTGCGATGACGGCATCTACTACGCCGAGGGTGCGGAGGGTGCCGTAGGTGATCTCGGTGGCAAAGGCGGCGTCTCGCCCGGTGAGCTTTTGCTTACGCAGTGCTGTGGGCAAGATGAGGTTGGCAAAGGCATCGTCATCGCTCACCCGACGCACGACGTCGAAAGCCACCGCACGCGGCGCGTCCACACCAGCGGTCAGTGCAGCCTGAATCAGACTGCCTTCCTGGCGCTTGCCGGAACGCTGACCAGAAGCATGAGCCTGTCGACCTCTGCGGTGGCCGTTACGTCCACCATGTTGCTGCTGGTGCGGGCGGCCACCACGGCCTTTCGCTCCACCGGATTTCCGGGGGTCCTGCGGCTTGCCTTCCGGCGACTTATCACCAGATTTACTACGGGAACGGAAACCACCACTCATTGGAACTTCACCTCGGCATCCTTGCCTAGTCCGCGGGCCCAGTCGGCCGCATTCATCATTTTCTTGCCTGGTGGCTGGATTTTACCCAGCTGGACCGGCTGCGTTGCGGTACCAACAAAAACGGCGTTCTTTGCAATGTAGAGCTGCCCAGGCTCTAAGTGCTCCGGTACCGCGGCTGCTGCCTCCACGGGGCTTACTGGTCCCACTTTTACCCGGGCCTCGTCCCACATGGTCCATGCGCCAGGACCTGGGGTGTGCGCACGAATATGCCGGTCGATGGCAAAGGCAGGCTGGGACCACTCCACGCGAGCTTGTGCGGTAGAGATTTTCGGGGCATAGGTGGCCTCGCCCTGCTGCGGTTGTGCCTCCAACTGACCCGCCGCTAGGCCATCCATGGTGGCGACGAGCAGATCGCCGCCGGAATAGGCAAGGCGAGTGAGCAGGTCATCGGCAGTATCGGTGGTGCGGATTTCCTCCGTCACGGTGCCCAGCACCGGACCGGTATCTAGGCCTTCTTCAATGCGGAACGTAGATGCGCCGGTAATCTCATCACCGGCAGCTATGGCAGCTTGTACCGGTGCCGCGCCACGCCATGCCGGGAGCAGGGAAAAATGCAGGTTCACCCAACCATGCTGCGGCAGCTCCAGCAGGTCCTTGGTGACCAGATTGCCATAAGCCACCACCGGAATTGCCTCGGGTTCGAGCTCCCGCAGGCGGGCACGCAGGGCCTGCCCGTCCTCCGTGTCTGGACGCAAGCTGCTAGGAGTTAGCACTTCGATGCCATGTTCTTGGGCTACTGCTTTCACCGGGCTGGGGTGAAGGCTACGGCCGCGGCCCTTCCTAGCATCTGGGCGGGTAATTACCGCCACCACCTCATGCGAGGAGGCAATTAGCTTTTCCAAGGCCACAACAGCGGGCTCAGGGGTACCGGCAAAAATAATCCGCATGCGGGGAAACTCTCCTATTAATCTCGTTCAAACTACTAGGCTACAACGCCGTAGCGCTGCCGCCACAGTAAGCGGGCTATGAGGCGTTAAACCACTCGGATTCACGGATGGCGCGCATAACGTCTTTTCGGTCCACGGCATCGAGGCGCTGCAGGAAAAGCACTCCATCGAGATGGTCTGTTTCATGCTGGATGCACCGAGCCATCAGCCCCGCGGCCACCATGGATAAGGGGCGGCCCTCTATATCCTGACCGCTGACAAAGACGCGGTTGAAGCGGGTGGTTTGCGCGCTAATGCCGGGAATAGAAAGACATCCTTCCGGGCCTATTTGCTGCTGCGCGCCCAACGGCGTCCAGACGGGATTAACAATCGCGCCACGCAAGCCAGATTGGGTATGCGAGCAGTCATAGACAAAAATCCGTTTGAGTATGCCCACTTGATTGGCCGCCAGCCCTACTCCCCCAGCTTCGTCCATGGTCTCGAGCATACCGTTGGCCAAAATGCGCAGTCCGCGATCGAACGTGCTTACTTCTTCTGCGCGACTGCCCAGGACAGGGTCGCCGTAGATACGGATTCCGCGAAGAGACATGGCAATCACACCTTTCTGATGCGCCGAAATAAAGCCGGCCTGACAATGGAGGGTTTCCCCGTCGAGACTAGCGCATAAGCCCTAGCCACCCGATACGGCTAACCCACGTGGATAGGATCAACCACGATACGCAGTGGCAAGTCATCCTTGCGCGCGCTACGCGCCGCGTTTGCACTGCGCAAGGCGCGCCCTAATTGGGAACGAGGCCCCAGTGGGGTGCGGATCACCAGCCGCTGCGCGGGACCAAAGCGCTGGCTATCGTAGTCGCCGGGCAGGCTATGGCCCGGGGGAAGAGGAACTGGGCCCAAAACCTCCGCATGCTCAGGAAGATCCACAAGCTCAGCAAAGCCATCCAGGGACGCATCCGCACCATCAATGGCGGCAAAGTGCACCGCAGGTGGGAATCTTACTTCTCGTCGGGCAGCAAGCTCGGCTGCGGCCGCGCCAACCATATCCCAGCGCAAGAAATGCTGAACCACGCTAAGAGACTCATCGGCAGCCACAATTACCCGGCCGCCCTTGAAATGCGGCTGCACTAGCGTGGCCGCCTGCGCCCACTTCGATAACGTGTCTTCAGTAGCACGCAGATCTTGGCGGTTGAGCAATGCACCAGCGTCCAAGAGCAGCGCCGCACCGTAGGCGCCATCTCGTACATTCGGTTCGGCGCCAGGGGTGGCGATGACAAGGGCCGGCGCATTATCCACTGCCTCGAGGATCTTATTTCCGCCAGAGACCACTACCCGGGTATTAGGAAAGGCACGGCCCAATTCCTCCGCGGTGCGCTCTGAGCCTAAAACGATGGCGCGCAGGCGCGGGGATCCGCATTCACTGCAGCGATGGCGCGCCTCGATGCGACCGCACCAGCGGCAGGTGGGCATTCCTGTCTCCTCCGCGCCGCCCTTGCTTGGCGACGCCCCCGTCGGCGGCAGCCCCAATGGCCCGTTGCAGTGCCGGCAGCGCGCCGGCGCGCGGCATCGGCCGCAGGCCAAAATTGGTGCGTATCCCTTGCGCGGTACTTGCACCAATACCGGCTCTCCCCTATCCAGCGCCTGATGGGCGGCTTGGAAGGCCTGTGCCTGAACTGAAGTGGTGCCGCCTTCTAAATCGCGAGCAATCGATAGACCGAATGGGCCTACCGCCTCAATGGCTGGGCAACGCGCCCCGATCGTTTGTTCTTTGGCGACCACATCGTGCGCCCAGCCTGACTCCACGAGGAGCTGCGTTTCCGCAGTCCGCGAATGGTTTGCCAAGACCATGCTGCAACCTTCAAAAGCAGAACGGGTGGTTAGCACTTCCCTGGCATGGACATAAGGTTTGAGGTTATCTACCAAATTATCGTTGCCATCATCGAGGATAACCGCCAGCTGTAGATGTTTTACTGGGGCGAAGGCGGCGGACCTAGTACCAATTACGACGCGCGCCTGGCCTACCAGGGCTGATAGGTAGCGGCGGTAGCGGGCCTGCGGGCCCATACTATTAGTCAGCACTGTAATCTGCTTCGCCCCTAATACCTGGCGAAGGGCGGCTTCTACCGCATCAACGCTCTTCTGGTCCGGGGCAACTAAGAGCACCCCGCCTCCGTCTAACGCCACCTTGGCCGCGAGCGCAGCTAAGGCATGCGCCCAATCATCGCCCGGGGCGATTTGCCATGCGGCACGGGCGAGCTTGCCAGACAGGATTGAATCAACGAAAGCCTCACCATGCTCATAAGCAGACCACCCCGAAAGGTCAGGCTCGCTCGTGGTACCGAGCTCCTCCCACGGGGTTTCCAAATCGGATTCCTCCGCCTTGGCGTGCCTAGGTGGAATAGCAGAGCGGATAATATCTGAGCGCACTCCGCCATAGCGGTCCGCTAGGGCGTCGATAAGCCGGGCAAGCTGCGGCGGATACACCTGGAACGGTGAGATGATGCGCTCGATAAAGCGCAGGTTACCGCCAAATTCAGAATCATGCAGGCGCTCTAGCACTATCGCATCAACCAAGCGTCCATTAAAGCGGATGCGGACCTTTATCCCCGGTTGAACTTCCTGCGAATCTGCCTCTTCTATAAGGTAATCAAAGCCCCGATCGAGGTGCGCGACCCCTAAAAGAGGCAACACCCGCGCAACCGGTTTCCGGATGGCGGGTGTTTTCTTAGGCATAAGCCCCGATTCTACAGACCGGCGGCAGCGCGCAGTGCCTCTACTCGGTTCAACTGCTCCCACGGCAGCTCAACGTCGGTGCGTCCGAAGTGACCGTAGGCCGCAGTCTGGGCATAAATGGGCCGTAGCAGGTCGAGTTCGCGGATAATCGCGGCTGGACGCAGGTCGAATACCTGATTTACCGCAGCCTGAATATTCGCATCGCTCAGGCCTTCCTTGGCAGTGCCGAAAGTCTCCACGTACAAGCCCACCGGCTTAGCACGACCAATTGCGTAGGCAACCTGAACCTCGGCGCGATCCGCCAAACCAGCGGCGACGATATTCTTAGCCACCCAGCGCATTGCATAAGCAGCGGAGCGGTCTACCTTGCTGGGGTCCTTACCGGAGAAGGCGCCACCGCCGTGACGAGCCATACCACCGTAGGTATCGACGATGATCTTCCGGCCGGTAAGACCGGCATCACCCATGGGTCCACCGAGAATGAAAGACCCTGAAGGGTTGACCAACAACGTCGTGTCTTCGGTGTAGTACTTCTCCAAGCCCGCGTCCTTAATGACCCATTCAAGGACCTCGCTGCGCAATGGGCCCTCCAGCCAAGCGCTATCAACCTCAGTATCGTGCTGAGTAGAAATCACCACGGTATCTAGGTGGGAAGGCTCATTGTCATCGGTATAGGCGAAGGTCACCTGGGTCTTGCCATCCGGACGCAGGTGATCCACGATGCCCTCCTTGCGCACCTGCGTCAGGCGGCGAGAAAGCCGGTGTGCCAAGGCGATAGGCAGGGGCATATACTCGGCGGTCTCATTGGAGGCATAGCCGAACATCAAGCCCTGATCACCTGCACCAGCGGTGTCATTTTCCTCGTCATAGTCCTCGTCATGGGCGCGGGCTTCGGTGGAGTTATCTACGCCGGCGCCGATCTCCTGGGACTGCTCACCGATGGCAATATTGACACCGCAGGTATTGCCATCAAATCCCACCTCAGAGGAGGTAAAGCCAATGGACTTTAGGGTATCGCGCACGAGCGCCGGGATTTCTACATATGCCTCGGTGCGTACCTCTCCCACCACGTGAACCTGACCGGTGGTAACCAACGTCTCAACGGCGACGCGGGATACGGGATCCTTTTCCAGCAGGGCATCGAGGATGGCGTCCGAGATGGCGTCACAAATCTTATCGGGATGGCCTTCCGTAACGGACTCGCTGGTAAAAAGACGAGTTGCCACTGCAGCGTTATCAGTCACAAAAACTTCCTTCGTTCTCACTGTTGATTCGATGCTGTGGGTTTTCTACGCCCAAGCCTAATACCTCGCAATCCTAGACCAAGCGGTCTATAAATGCAATTTTAGCTGTCTACACCCGAAACATTTCATTCACAGCCGCCAAAATCTGTGCGGCGACTACTTGTTTCGAGCCATGTTCCACCCGTTGCGGCGCGGACTCTGGCCGCAAAATCCATCCCTCATTCGACTTTTGGCCAAAGGTCTTGGCCCTACCGACCTCATTGGCCATAAGCACATCGCAGCCTTTGCGAACAAACTTTTCTTGGGCATATTCCAAGGCAGACTTGTGGGCGTCACCCGTTTCGGCGGCAAACCCCACAATCACACACTCCGCCGGAATCTCCGAGCGCTCTCGTGCGGCCACAAGCCCTTTGAGGACATCCGGGTTTTCTACCAAATGTAGGGCCGAGAGTGCGTCGTCTGCTTGCCCCTTCTTCATCTTTGACTCAGCTGCCTCCGCGGGGCGGAAATCAGAAACTGCGGCAGCCATAATGATCACGTCCGCATCACGGGCCTCTTCGTGCATCGCTTCCTCCAGTTCCCGGGTGGAAACAATGTGGCGCACCTTCGCACCGCTGGGGACAGGCAGCTGCGCAGTATTCCCAGCCACAAGGGTGACCTGAGCCCCCTTCTGGGCGGCCCATTCCGCGAGCGCGAATCCCTGCCTACCAGAAGATCGATTACCCAAGTACCGCACTGGGTCCAGTTCTTCCTGGGTGCCTCCCGCTGATATGACTACCCTTTTGTCTTGCCAGGTATGTTCAACCCGGTAACCAGCCAATTCGGTGCGCACTACCTCAGCAATCTGCTCCGGCTCCGGAAGGCGACCAGGACCTGAGTCCTTGCCGGTCAAACGGCCATGGGCGGGCTCAATAACCGTAATACCGCGCCGCCGCAAAGTAGCGACGTTGTCTTGCGTGGCGGGATTGTGCCACATCTCTGTATGCATGGCCGGAGCAATGATGACCGGGCACGTCGCCACCAACACGGTCGCCGTAAGTAGATCATCAGCCCGACCGGCGGCCAGTCGCGCGATTAGATCCGCAGTTGCGGGCGCAATTACCACAGCATCCGCCCGCTGCCCGATGTTAACGTGCTGCACCTCATCCACAGCCTCAAAAACGCTGGTGGAAACCGGGTGGCCGGACAGGGCTTCAAACGTTGCAGCGCCAACAAAGTTTAGTGCGCTTTCCGTAGGGACAACGCGCACATCATCGCCCGCCTCCTTGAGATTGCGCACAAGGTGGCACGCTTTGTAGGCGGCGATGCCGCCAGCAACGCCTACAACAATATTGCGAGAGCTATCTTTTTCAATCACACCGCACGATGGTACCTGGCGGCACAAAGAAAGGCCCCACTCGCCGCCCCGGGAAGGTGCACCCCTAGCCGGGGATACACGTCCGTGGCGACGCGTGGAGCCTACAAGCTATTGCACGCTTGTGCGCTAGCTACTTGCCTTCCTCGTGGTCCAGCAAGCCAGCGTCAATTTCGCGCAATGCGATGGACAAAGGCTTTTCGCCTGGCTCTGGAGTAACCAGTGGGCCTACGAATTCGAAGACACCTTCATCCTGCTCTTGGTAGTAGCTATTGATCTGGCGGGCGCGCTTAGCAGCGAAGATGACCAAAGCGTACTTAGAGGAAACCTTGTCCAAAAGCTCATCGATCGGGGGATCAGTAATGCCGATCGGATCATCAAATACTGGCTCCGCCTTTGCGGCTTCAGTGTTAGAAGGGGTGGTCACGTTAGTCACATGCACCTTTACATTGATTGAAGATGGTCAAAAAGGAGGTCTATGCCTGCAGGATATCACTGATGGCAGCCACTGCCTGGTCCAAATCCTCGTTAACAACGACGTGGTCGAACTCATCCTGTGCGGCTAGTTCCTCATGCGCAGTTTGCAACCTACGGTCAATGACGTCTTGCGGCTCGGTACCGCGGCCGGTGAGCCGCTCCACAAGCACGTCCCATGATGGGGGTGCCAAAAAGACCAAGTCTGCCTCCGGCAGTGCTTTCTTAACACTCCTAGCGCCCGCAAGATCAACCTCAACGAGCACTGGGCGTCCTGCGGCCAAAGCTTCCTCTACCGGCTGAGCAGGGGTTCCAGAGCGCTGCAATCCACCGTGAATATCAGCCCATTCGAGCATTTCCCCGGCGTCGATTCGCTGCTGGAAGGCTTCTGGGGTGACGAAGAAGTAGTCGACACCATCCTGCTCCCCGGGACGGGGCTGGCGCGTAGTCATCGACACGCTAAAGTACAGCCCCTCGACGTCACTGCGCAGACGCGAAACCACGGTGGATTTTCCCACTGCGGATGGCCCCGCCAGAACGACGAGGCGACCGCGTGCAGTTGCGTCAGCCATGGTTGTAACTATTCGCCGTAACCGAAACGCTCGAGGAGAGCACGACGCTGACGCTCACCCAAGCCGCGCAGACGACGGGTCTGAGCGATCTCCAGGTCCTCCATGATTTCCTTAGCCTTGACCTTGCCAACCTTCGGCAGAGCCTCGAGGAGTGCAGAAACCTTGGTCTTGCCGATGATCTCATCGGTCTCAGCCTTTTCGAGCACGTCCTTCAGGTCGGTCTCGCCGCGCTTGAGCGCAGCCTTGAGCTCAGCGCGAGCCTTACGGGCCTCAGCGGCCTTTGCGAGAGCTTCCTTGCGCTGCTCATCAGTCAACTTTGGAAGGGCCACGGGTTTCCTCCGATTCATTAGATTGATTCTGTTACGTCTAGTACTTGGTACCAGATTACGGTTGCCTAACGCAGTTTATACACCGCGGAAAGTTATCAATAACCTTCGGGCAAACCGACTTCTGGTAATCCTAGCACTGCTCATTGAACGGTGACGATTAGCGGGTCCAAAAGCACGCCTATTTTAGCACGTCACCGCACATACCTTAAACAAAGTACCAGGTAAGCAGCGCGGCCAGTAATCTGCCACGCCGCCCCTTTTAGTCCCGGAACTCCTGAGCCACGCGATTCACCGCTTTGCGCAGGTCAGCGAGAGCAGGTCCTTGTTCCAATACTGCTCGGGACACGTTCGCGAATCCCAGCGATGGCCGAGCAGAGACAATGCTGTGCACTTGCTCTGGGCCAGCACCTTGGGCGCCAACGCCTGGCAGAAGAACCGGGCCATTGAGCGCATCCAGGCGAGGTGGATTGTCCAAAGTAGCCCCAACGACTACCCCGATGTCTCCCGGCTTGTCGGCCTTGTGCGCCGCTACATTGAGCGCGGCACATTCATCGACCACTCCTTGTGCGATGGTGCTCTCCTCGCCTACTGGGACGGCTTGGATGGCACGTGCCTCCGGGTTGGAGGTAGCCGCCAAGACGAATACGCCGCGTCCGGTTTCTTCGGCCTTGCTAAACACCGGGCCTAACGCACCAACGCCTAGATAGGGAGACACGGTCACCGAATCTGCGCGCAGGGGTGAGCTATCACCTAGCCAAGCATCTGCGTAGCCGGCCATGGTCGAGCCAATATCGCCACGCTTGGCATCGGCCACGGTCAGGCATCCCACCTCGCGTAGGGACGCCAAGACGTCCTCGAGGACCGCAAACCCCTGGGAACCGAAGCGCTCGAAGAAGGCAACCTGCGGCTTTACCAAGGCAGCGGTATCGCTGAAGGCTTCTACGCAGCGCATGCTGAAGGTCCGAAGACCATCAGCGGTGGGCTCCAGTCCCCACTTTTCCAGCAGATACGGATGCGGGTCTATACCCACACAGAGGCGACCACGCGCCTGGCCCGCTGCCTCAAGCAGCTCACCAAATCCCTTAGTTTTGTGGGCCATGCTCAAGCTCCTGAAGCGCGCGTACCTGCAGGTTGCCAATGCGCATCGCTTCGATACCTTGGACGGCTGCGGTTACGCCCTGCACGGTGGTTACCAGCGGGATTTCCATGTGGACCGCGGCAGCGCGGATATCGTAACCGTCGTGGCGCGCGCCTGCAGAGCCCGCAGGGGTGTTGAGAATCCAGTCGATTTCACCGTTGAAGATCTTATCCACGATGGACTCTTCGCCTTCCTTAGCCTCAGAGACCTTGGCGGCAACCTCACATTCGATGCCATTGCGGCGCAGCATCTGCGCCGTACCGGCGGTAGCGACGATGTTGTAACCCATGTTCGCCAAGCGCTGGATCGGGAAAATCAAGGTGCGCTTGTCCCGGTTGGCGACGGATACGAAGATAGTGCCCTCCGTAGGCGGCACGGCGAAGGCAGCGATTTCGCCTTTGGCGTAGGCCGCACCGAAGTTGGTAGCCAAGCCCATAACCTCACCGGTGGACTTCATTTCCGGCGACAGCAGCGTATCGAGCAGGCTGCCATCGGTCCGGCGGAAGCGGTTAAACGGCAAGACCGCTTCTTTGACTGCGATCGGGTGCTCCAGCGGCAAGGAACCACCGTCATATTCAGAAGGAATCATGCCTTCGGCGCGCAGGTCCGCGATGGTAGAGCCCATCATGACGCGAGAAGCTGCCTTAGCTAGTGGAACGCCGGTCGCCTTGGAGACAAATGGCACGGTACGGGAAGCACGTGGGTTGGCCTCGATGACGTAGAGGATGTCGTCCTTCAGGGCGAACTGAACGTTCATCAGGCCCTTGACGCCAATACCCTCCGCTAGAAGTCGGGTGGAGGTGCGGACCTTTTCGATATCCTCTGGCCCCAGCGTCATAGGCGGCAGAGCACAGGAAGAGTCACCCGAGTGGATGCCGGCTTCCTCGATGTGCTCCATCACACCGCCCAAGTAGACCTCGTTGCCGTCGCAGAGTGCGTCAACGTCGATCTCTATGGCGGAGTCCAAGAAGCGGTCCACCAAGACCGGGTGGTCCGGGGAAAGCTCGGTAGCACGCTCGATATAGTCTTCCAGCGCCTTTTCGTCGTAGACGATCTCCATACCACGGCCGCCCAGGACATAGGACGGGCGGACCAATACTGGGTAGCCGATAGAGGAGGCAACCTCGCGCGCCTCAGCAAAGGAGGTGGCGGTGCCATACTCTGGTGCTGCCAATTCGGCTTCGTCGAGGACCTTGCCAAACTCGCCGCGGTCCTCAGCGGAGTCAATAGCTGCTGGGCTGGTGCCAACAACTGGTACTCCTGCCTCCTCCAATCGGGCTGCAAGGCCCAGTGGAGTCTGGCCGCCGAGCTGAACAATGACGCCGGCAACATCACCGGAAGCGGCCTCCGCGTGGTAGACCTCCATAACGTCCTCGAAGGTCAACGGCTCAAAGTAGAGGCGGTCCGCGGTGTCATAGTCAGTGGACACGGTCTCTGGGTTGCAGTTGACCATGACGGTCTCATAGCCCTGCTCCGAGAGCTCGAGAGCTGCGTGCACGCAGGAGTAGTCAAATTCGATACCCTGACCGATGCGGTTCGGTCCGGAGCCCAGAATAATGACCTTACCCTTGGAGCCCTCCGGTGCGGGGCGAACCTCGGTCTCGGCTTCCGGATCAAGCTCATAGGAGCTGTAGTGGTATGGGGTCTGTGCCTCGAACTCGCCGGCACAGGTGTCAACGGTCTTGTAGACAGGGCGGATACCCATGCGCCAGCGCAGGCTGCGTACGCCATCTTCGCCGTTGAATTCGGGGCGGAGGGCGGCAATCTGCGCGTCGGAAAGCCCAAAGACCTTGGCCTCGCGCAGCAGCTCCTCGGTGAGCACTGGGGCATCGATAAGCTCCTGGCGGAAGGCGACCAACGTGGCCAGCTCAGCAATGAACCACGGGTCTACGCCGGAAGCCTCATGGACCTCGTCCACCGAGGCGCCGAGGCGCAGGGCCAATTCAATGTCGTACATGCGGCCCTCGGTCGGGCGCTCTAGATCCTTGAGTACCGCCTTGAGGTCACCAGCGCGCTCGCCGGCGAAGTACTCATCTGGCTTGGTCCAGAAGCCATTGGGCTTGTTTTCCAAAGAACGCATGACCTTATTGAGGCCCGCGATGTAGTTGCGGCCAATTCCCATGGCCTCACCCACGGACTTCATGGTGGTCGTCAAGGTATCGTCTGCGCCTGGGAACTTCTCAAAGGCAAAGCGCGGGGCCTTGACAATGACGTAGTCCAAGGTGGGCTCGAATGCGGCCTTGGTCTCGCCGGTGATGTCGTTTTGTACCTCATCCAAGGTGTAGCCGATGGCGAGCTTGGCAGCCAGCTTGGCAATGGGGAAGCCGGTGGCCTTGGACGCCAGCGCGGAGGAACGGGACACGCGCGGGTTCATCTCGATGACGATAATGCGGCCATCATCCGGGTTGACGGCGAACTGGATATTGCAGCCACCGGTATCGACGCCGACCTCGCGGATAATCGCGATACCAAGGTCGCGCATCTTCTGGAACTCACGGTCGGTCAGGGTCAGCGCTGGGGCAACCGTAACGGAATCGCCGGTGTGCACGCCGAGGGCGTCAACGTTTTCGATGGAGGCCACGACCACGACGTTGTCGTCGCCATCGCGCATGAGCTCGAGCTCGTATTCCTTCCAGCCGAGAATAGACTCCTCAATAAGCACGTTGGCCTCAGGGGACGCGGCCAGGCCGCCGCCGGCAATGCGGTCTAGGTCCTCACTATTGAAGGCCAGACCTGAGCCCAAACCACCCATGGTAAAGGAGGGGCGGACCACTACGGGCAGGCCGAGCTTGTCGACGGTCTCGTGTACCTCATCCATGTTGTGGCATACCGCGGAGCGAGCGGACTCGCCGCCAATGGAGGCGACAATATCCTTGAATTTCTGGCGGTCTTCGCCGCGCTCAATGGCGTCAATATCGGCGCCGATGAGCTCAATGCCGTACTTGTCCAGAATCCCCTTGCGGTCCAACTGAACCGCCGCATTCAGCGCGGTCTGACCGCCCAGGGTGGCCAGCACGGCGTCAATGGGGTGGCCCTCTTCTTGCTCTTTGACCAGAATCTTTTCGATGTAGTCCGGCTCGATGGGCTCAACGTAAGTGTGGTCCGCGAACTCGGGGTCCGTCATGATGGTGGCCGGGTTGGAATTGACCAGGGTCACCCTCAAGCCTTCCTCCTTGAGCACGCGGCAGGCCTGCGTGCCGGAATAGTCGAACTCGCAGGCCTGGCCGATGACGATAGGGCCGGAGCCGATGACCAGGACGTGGTTGATGTCGTTGCGCTTTGGCATAGTTTTTCTTCCTTTTCCTGGTTGTTTACTTATTCGGGGTGTGGTTAGCCATCAGTTCTTCGAACTGATCAAAAAGTGGATTAGCATCGTGCGGTCCAGCTGCGGACTCGGGGTGATACTGCACGGAATAGGCCATGCCATTCTTCAAAGCAACGCCCTCTACGGTGTCGTCATTGAGGCAGATGTGGGTGACCTGCGCGGGGCCAAAGTCCGTGGCGAACTCTGCGTCCTTGCTGTCTAGGTCATAGCCTTCCGGTGCCTTGAGCGCGAAGCCGTGATTCTGCGAGGTGATGTCGATCTTGCCGGTTAAGTTATTGCGCACCGGAACGTTGATGCCGCGGTGACCGAACTTCATCTTGTAGGTATCCAGGCCCAGCGCGCGCCCGAGGAGCTGGTTGCCAAAGCAGATGCCGAAGAACGGAATCTTTGCTTCAAGTACTTGCTTGATGATGCCTACCATCTCATCGGCCGTAGCCGGGTCGCCCGGGCCATTGGAGACGAAGACGCCATCCGGGTTATAGGACTTCACCTTGTCAAAGGAGGCATTTGCAGGCACAACGATGGTCTCAATCCCGCGCTGGGAGAAGTGGCGCGGAGTCGCGGTCTTCACACCCATATCAAAGGCAACGACGGTGTACTTCTTCTCCCCCACGGCCTCAACCGTGTAGGGCTCGTCCGTAGATACCTCCGCGGCGAGATCAGCGCCCTCCATGGAGTCCTGGGCTTTTACTTCCTTTAGCAGCTCCTCTACTGGACGCTGCGCATCCTCGCCGGAAAAGAGCCCGGCGGCGATAGAGCCGTAGTTGCGCAGATGGCGTACCAAGGTGCGGGTATCAATACCGCGAATACCGATGACGCCCTGCTTCTCCATCTCTTCACTCAGGCTGCGCTCTGCGCGCCAGTTGGATACGCGCTGGGCGAGGTCGCGGATAACGAGGCCAGCAACCCAAATACGGTTGCCATGGGACTCATTGTCCTCATCATTCCACCCGGTATTGCCAATATGCGGTGCTGCGGAAACCACAATCTGGCGGTGGTAGGACGGGTCCGTCATGGTTTCCTGGTAGCCGGTCATCGCCGTGGTAAATACGGCCTCACCCAAGGTGGTGCCGGTGGCACCAAAGCCATAACCGCGGAAGGTGCGCCCGTCCGCGAGAACGAGGATTGCTGGGGTTCTATCAGTCACGTCGTGGCCTTTCTCTGCCATATAGGTGGTCTCAGTGTGCAAGGTTAGTCTTCTTCGGAGGCTGCCAAGTCAAAAGTGACGGCTCCTCGCAAAATGGTGTGGGTAACGCGGGCGCCGAACTCTTCACCTGCATACGGGTTGTTTTCGGACTTGGATGCCAGCTTGGAGGAATCAGACACCCAGTGGTGGGCTGGGTCCACAATGGTCAAGTTCGCGGGCTCGCCTTCTGCGATGGGACGGCCGTGACCCGGCAGGCGGGTGATTTCCGCCGGGCGCTCGGACATGACGCGGGCGACAAAACGCCAATCGGCCAGCCCGGTCTCAACGAAGATTTTGGCGATAACGGCCAGGGAAGATTCCAGGCCCAGCATGCCTGGGCGGGCATTTTCAAACTCCACGCACTTGTCCTCGGAGCCGTGCGGGGCATGGTCAGTGGCCACGCAGTCGATGGTGCCGTCGAGCAGCGCCTGGCGCAGGGCTTCGGTATCGCGCTCCTCGCGCAACGGCGGGTTAACGCGGAAGAGGCCATCGTAGGTGCGCAGCTTATCGTCAGTCATCAACAGGTGGTGCGGGGTGACCTCAGCGGTCAGCGGGATGTCCTGCTCCTTGGCCCACTTGAGCAGCTCCACGGTTCCCTGAGTGGACGCGTGACAAATGTGTACGCGATTGCCATAGTCGCGCGCCAAGAGGGCATCGCGGGCGACGATAGATTCTTCCGCCACGCGCGGCCAGCCGCGCAGGCCTAGTTTGGCTGCGGTCTCGCCTTCGTGCGCCGAAGCACCCCCGGTCATGCGGTCATCCTCGGCGTGCTGAGCCAGCAGTACATCCATACCCTTGGCGTATTCCAAGGCGCGACGCATCAGCTGCGGGTCCTGGACGCACTTGCCATCATCGGAGAACATGCGGACCTTGGCATCCGAGCGGGCCATCATGCCAAACTCGGTAAGGGTCTTGCCCTCCAGGCCCTTGGTAATAGAGCCCACTGGGTGGACGTCGCAAAGCGCCAAGGCCTGGGATTTAGCCCACACGGATTCCGCGATGATCGGCTGATCGGTCACCGGGTTTGTATTGGCCATAGTAAACACGGCGGTGAAACCACCCTTAGCGGCAGCCTTGGAACCGGTCTCGATGGTTTCGGTGTCCTCACGGCCGGGCTCGCGCAGGTGCACGTGCATATCCACGAGCCCCGGTAGCAGAACGTTGCCCTCGCCATCAATGACCTTAGCGTCTTGTGCCGCAACGTCACCGCCAATGGCTGAAATAACGCCATCTTTAACCAGCACACTGGTGGGCTCGCCTTCGCCATACAAGCGCACATTCTTAATCACAAGTGGGGATTCCGCCGGCGCGGAAAGGCGACCGGTTTCTGGGTAAGTAGTCATTTTCTCTCCCTAAGGTTGATTGCGGGTCGCGATATTAAATGCCGGCGTTTTCGCCATTGGTCAGCAGGGTAAACAGCACGGCCATGCGGGCGTGCACGCCGTTGTGTACCTGCTGCAGGACGGCGGTTTTATCCAGATCGGCCACGCCATAATTGATCTCCATGCCGCGCAGCATAGGACCAGGGTGCATGACAATGGCGTCTTTGTGCATGGCCGCCGCGCGGTCCTTGGACAGGCCGAAGAGGTTGGCGTATTCGCGGTGGGACGGGAAGAAACCGCCATTCATGCGCTCTTGCTGCACGCGCAGCATCATGACCACATCGGCCTCGGCGATCTCTGCATCAAAGTCATAGGACACGCGCACCGGCCAATTCTCCACCCCGAAGGGCATGAGCGTAGCTGGCCCCACGAGGGTTACCTCTGCCCCCAGCGTGTTAAGCAAATCCACGTTAGAGCGCACCACGCGCGAGTGCAGGCAATCGCCCACAATTTTCACTTTGAGACCGGCAAAGCCTTGCTCGCCCTGCAAGCCGAGTCGTTGCCGCATGGTTACCGCGTCAAGCAGCGCCTGCGTTGGGTGCTGGTGGGCGCCATCACCGGCGTTGATAACGGAGGGGCCCCTGCCCTCAGGGGCTACCCACTGGGCCAGCTGCTGCGGTGCACCAGAGGAAGGGTGACGCATGATGATCGCATCGGCGCCGATGGCGGCCAAGGTAAGGCCCGTATCCTTCAGGGACTCGCCCTTCTTTACCGAGGAGGTAGAGGCGGATAGGTTGATGACGTCCGCCGACATCCACTTGCCGGCCGTTTCAAAGGAGGAACGGGTGCGAGTGGAGTTTTCATAAAAAAGCGTATAGATGGTGCGCCCGCGCAAGGTAGGAAGCTTTTTAACTTCGCGGCCTTCGAGGGCCTCGCGGAAGCGATCCGCTTCATCCATCAGGCCGATAACTTCAGACTTATCGAGCTCCGCCATATCGATGAGGTGCTTCATGGTTATGCCTCCCCCTTCTCAGTGCCTGCGGCATCGAGGTTGACGGCAGCTCGGGTCAGCACGACCGCGTCTCGACCGTCAATCTCATTGTTATATACGGTGACGTCTTCATCTCGCGCGGTAGGCAGGTTTTTGCCCACATAATCTGCGCGGATGGGAACTTCGCGGTGGCCGCGGTCTACCAGAACTGCGAGCTGGATAATATCGGGCCGGCCAACGTCGCTTAGCGCATCAAGGGCGGCGCGAATCGTGCGGCCGGAATACAAAACATCATCAACCAGGATGACAATCGCGTTATCGATACCGCCGGTAGGAATGGTGGTGGGTTGCAATGCGCGATGCGGCTTATTGAGCAAATCATCGCGGTAGAGGGTGATATCGAGGGAGCCCCATGGGACTTCTACCCCGGAAAATTCTGCGATCTTAAGTGCAAGACGCTGTGCTAGCGGCACGCCACCAGAGGGAATGCCAAGCAGAATGACCCGCGGAGCCTCCGCGGAATCGAGCGCCGTTTTTTCAATAATCTGGTGCGCGATGCGTGCAACGGTACGCGAGACATCATCGGAGCTTAAAAGCTCCAATTGTTTCGCGGTAGCGTTAGTTTCACTCATCGTGACCTCCTTCCCCGCCTCACGGTGCGGTCTTTAAAGGATGCCGATAGATGGTCTCAAAAGTGTCTATGGTGTTAGACACAAGATACTTTAGCACCCCACCCGCCATTCGGGTGAGGCAACCCAGAAAGGTACTTCGACGGTGAGCTTTTCCGCACAGCACGTAGTCCCTGCTCCCCGCACAGATGTCTGGGCCTGGCATACCCGCCCAGGTGCTCTCACCCGGCTCAACGCCCCGTTCGCCTTTATGACCCCAGTGCAACAAGCACAGAGCCTGGGTGATGGCACTTCGATTCTGCGCTTGCCTGGTGGCCTGCAGTGGAAGGCACAACATGTGTTGTCCCGTTACCAGGAGGGTTATTCCTTTAGTGATGAGTGCGTCAATTCCCCGCTGCGCCAGCTGACTCAGTGGCGCCACACCCACACCTTCGCCGAGGACCCAGCCGGTACCCGGGTGACGGATGAGGTGGACACGCGCGTTCCTTCCGCCGCATTGAAATCAGTCTTTGCCTATCGTCAGCATCAGCTGATTGAAGACTTTGCCTTCTTCAAGCGGCTGCGCGATGCAGGACTTAATACCCAACCATTGACCATTGCGATGACAGGTTCGCGCGGCAGTGTCGGCACGGCGCTTACCGCGCAGCTACGTACCGCCGGCCATACAGTGATCCAGCTCGTGCGTGGTAAGGCGGGCAGTGGCCAGCGCCACTGGAATACCAACCTCCCCGATCCGCACTTGCTAGACGGCGTGGACGTCCTTGTCCACCTTGCGGGCGAGCCCATCTTCGGCCGTTTTAATGAGGAACACAAGGCTGCCATTCGGGATTCTCGCGTGGGCCCTACCCGGAGCTTGGCTCGCATCGCCGGCGAAACGCCATCCGTAAAAGCCATGGTGTGCGCCTCTGCTATCGGCTTTTATGGCGCAAACCGGGGCGAGGAAGTCTTAACTGAGGACTCCGAACCGGGAGAGGGATTCTTAGCCGATGTCGTGCGCCAGTGGGAGGACGCCTGCGAACCCGCCCGCGCAGCGGGCACCCGCGTAGTCAATATCCGCACCGGCATTGCCATGTCAGGCGGCTCCGGCCTACTGCCGCTGCTGCGAGCCCTCTTCTCCACCGGACTGGGTGGCCCCTTTGGCGATGGCAAATTCTGGTTTAGCTGGGTTGCTATCGATGACCTTACGGATGCCTATTTCCGCGCCATCGTGGATGATTCGCTTTCCGGCCCGGTCAATGCGGCCTCCCCCAACCCGGTCCTAAATAAGGAGTTCGTTGCTGCATTGGGCAAAGAGCTCCACCGGCCGGCTATTGTGCCCGTGCCCTCCTTTGGTCCTGCGCTCTTGCTCGGGCGCGAGGGCGCCCAGGAGTTAGCCTTGGCAGAACAGCGCGTAGCCCCCACCGTGCTCACCGAGCTCGGTCATAGCTTCCGCTACTCCACTATCGACGCCGCCTTGGCGCATGAACTGGGTGGCGAAAGCCTCTGCTAGTTGCGGGCCACTCCCCGTGGACGCCCCAGACACGTTTGGCGCAGCGCCACCGGAGTGCGACGCAATTTGTCGGTCAGCCAAAGGTTGTGGGCAGTGATTCACCATCGCAGCTCGTTGCGGCAACGCGCACGTACTGCACCACCCCGATATAACTTCCGAGCAAGACCTGCGGTGTTCTTCTCCTGCCGGAAAGCACGGGTGTAGTTAGGTAGGCTAGGAAGGGCTGACCTTAACCCCGATTAGTACATGGATTGAGACTGTTTAAGTGTCTGAAGAACCAACCCTGTATCCCGATACGCCGGTAGAGCCCGTTACTCTCGAGCGTATTGGTGAGATCTTTGAGTCCGAAAACCTCGAGTACCGCCTAGAAGAGCAGCCTGTAGGCGAGGACGAGACCGTACGTATCCTGCGTACCGGCTTTTCCAATGTTGCCATTGCTATGCAGGTTCGCGATGACGTCCTCGTCGCCGATTCTGTTTGGCGCGGCAACGTCCCTTCTTCTGAGGGACCTAGCCTGCTGATGGTTCTCAACCAGTGGAACCAGCAGCACTTTGCACCGACCCTGCGCTTTTTCGAGTCCGCAGAAAACAACCTCGCGGTCTCCGGTGTACGCGAAATTAATGTGGCACACGGCCTATCCCGGAACCAGATTGGTTCCTTTGTGATGTCCACCCTGGACTCTATGCTGCAGTCCTTCGCCTTCGTCGAGGAACATTACCCACAGCTCGTGACCTGGGAGGAGCACAACCATGACTAATGCATCTACGGAAAATAACCTGCCAGAAATCAGCCTGGACCGCGTTATCGAGGCAATGCGTACCTTCGATATTGAGCTGACCACAATGGACGCTGATATCGACGCAGCCACCGCTAACCTCAATGGCCTGCCCACCATGTTCGCGGTACTAGACTCCGTCGTTATCGTTCGTTGCGACGTGCCTACCGACGCCGCCTATTCCAAGGCCGACGCTGGCCTATTCTTGGCTGCAAACCAGATCAACTCGGTAGCTTTCGGTGCGCGCGCGGTTATCTCAGAGCACGATGACATGCTCGTCGTGCGCACCGAGCGCGATATCCCCGCTGCCGCTGGTATGAATGACGAGCAGTTGCAGGCGGCCTTAAAATCTGCAGTAGACGGCGTAATCCGCGGACAGGACGCCATGGTCTCTGCAGCGGAAGAAATGGCCAAGCTTGGCTCCGAAACTGCTGGCAAGGCCGGCGAGGAAGGCAATACCTCGGGTGCAAGAGACGCCACGAGTTAACTAAGCCCGCCCTTAGAATCAAGCTCCCTTTGCCCTCCATTCCTCGTGCGAATGGCCGGCAGAAAGGGAGCTTTTCTTGTGCACAATTACTCGGCGTCGAGAATGCGCTGGCGTTCTTCTTCCGGATCAAAATTCGGTGCGGGCCAAGAAAGCTCTAGGTGGCGCAACGCGTCCACGATGAGGAATTTCAGCGCCATGCGGGCATATTTCTTATTGTCTGTGGGGATTACGTACCACGGTGCCCAGATTTCATCCGTTCGGCGAATGGCATCTTCATAAGCAGCCATGTACTCGTCCCAGTATCCGCGCTCCTCAATATCGGATGGGTCGTATTTCCAATATTTGTCCTCGCGTTCGGTGCGCTCCAGCAAGTTTTCTTTTTGGAACTGCGGAGAGATATGCAGGAATATCTTTAAAATCTTGACGTTTTTGCCGGCAAGTTCCTGCTCATAGTCCCGGATGGCTGCAAAACTGCGGTCCACTTCGTCTTCGTCTACCCATTTATGCACCCGCTGGATGAGCACATCTTCATAATGGGAGCGGTCGAAGGCCACAATCTGGCCCGGCACGGGGTCATGTTTGCGAATGCGCCACAAAAAGTCGTGCTCCAGCTCCTCCTCTGTCGGCTTACCAAAGCCGACAGTTTTGGTGCCCTGCGGGTCAAAGACCGAAAAGACATTACGGATGACGCCGCCTTTGCCGGAGGTGTCCATTCCTTGCAAAACTACGAGCAAGGAAGGAGCGCCTTCTTCGTGGGCGCGGCCATTGGCAAAGAGACGCTCCTGAAGGTCGTAAAGCTCTTCATCGTAATGCCCGAAACGATCAGCTAGGTCGGATTTGGAGCCACTGAAGCCTGGTGTAGAGGTGGGGTCCACATCAGCGAGGCGGAAATTCTTCCCTGCCCTCAGGCCCAGTGCATCATGAATCTTGAATTTGCCCATGCCTGCCATGGTACAAAAATACCGCCCGCGGCCAGCCTGGTATTTCAACCAAGCCGGCCGCGGACGGAAAATGGCTCACGCTAAAGGGCGCGGCTACTACTCGCCGGTATTACTGGGCCGAGTCTTCCGCTGGTGCGGAGGCCTCATCAGTAGCGGCTGTGTTGCTCGCAGTCTCTGCTGATTCGGCCGGGGACACGGCATCCGTCGTGTCTTCAGCCGCAGCAGTATCGTGCCCGTCTTCTTCTAGGCCCTGGTGTTCTGCAGACATTGGGCTTTCGGCGGAGCGGGACTGGGCCACATCGTCCAATACCGCGTGGATATACGGTGCCGCCTGCTCATTGGAGTACTGAGAGGCGATTTCGACGCCTTCTACTACAGCGGTAGCAGTAGGAATATCGGGATTGAAGAGCAGTTCCCAGACCGAAACGCGCAGGATAGCACGATCTACTGCAGGAATGCGGTGTAGCTCCCAGTCCTCGGAAAGGTAGCGAGAGATAGTCTCATCGATGACGTCAAGCTCTTCCGCTGCTCCCTTGATAATGACCTTGGTGTACTCGGCAATCGGCGCTACCGCATTGCGATCTTCGCGCGCCAAAGCGATGCGGTCTTCCACGATGGCTACGGGATCGATGTCTCGATTCTCAGCCTCGTATAGGATGTCCGCGGCGCGGCGACGTGCGCGATAGCGCGCGGTGTGCCGCTTGTAGTTAATGTCGCGCTTAGGGGTGTTATCAGACACAGCCAGATGCCCTAGTTGTTGACGCGGGAGAGGTACTCACCGGTGCGGGTATCGATCTTGAGAACATTGCCGATCTCGATAAACAGCGGAACCTGGATCTCCGCGCCGGTCTCCAAGGTGGCAGGCTTAGTGCCGCCGGAGGAACGGTCACCCTGCAGGCCAGGCTCGGTGTGCTCGACCTTGAGGTCTACGGAAATAGGCAGCTCTGCGAACAGCGCCTCATCCTCGTAGAAGGAAACCTGTACGCGCATGTTCTCCAGCAGGAAGCGAGCGGCATCGCCAAACTTCTCCGGCGGGAGCTCGAACTGCTCAAAGGTCTTCTCATCCATGACGACGTAGCTGGTGCCATCGTTGTAGAGGTAGGTCATATCGCGGCGGTCCACGGTAGCGGTCTCTACCTTCACGCCTGCGTTCCAGGTCTTATCCACGGTCTTGCCGGAGACAACATCCTTAAGCTTGGTACGCACGAAGGCTGGGCCCTTGCCCGGCTTTACGTGCTGGAACTCAACGATCTGCATCAGTTTGTTGTCGATCTTCAGAACGAGGCCGTTCTTGAAATCAGTAGTATCAGCCATTGCGGTTAAACTCCCGAAATTGTGGACTAAAGGTTGAAAACAATGATCAAGCCTACCGGACAACTGCCTTTCGGGGTATTACTGGTCCCCCATTTCCGCCCCACACTTCTGCCCTATCTTGGCTAAAAGAGAAACTTCCGCAGCTTGTGACCATACGCAGCAGGTGGAGAACAGACACGTAATGGTTTTTATCCAACGATAACTGGCTGTACGGTACAGTCTTGCCGAATTAATTTTTCACATTTCTACCAAGGATTTTTGCGATGCCTTTCAAAAAGCTTTCTGCTGTGGCTACCGTGACTGGCGCAGCTTTAGCAGCACTTAGCGCTCCCCAAGCACTGGCGGCGGATGCCCAAACCGTGATGTTCGGCGATTCTATCTTCGCTAACCCTACCTATGGCCAGATCGGGACAACCTCCAGCCTGTCCCCCGCAGCAGACACTGCTCTCTCGTCTGCTACCCATGGCATTGAAGACACCCCGGGTGCACCTTCCCCGCAGGGCTGCCCGCAGGGTCACAGCAATGTAGGCCGCGAACTGGAGCGGGTTTCTGGCCAGCACGTAGCCAACTACGCCTGTTCTGCCGCGAAAGCCGCCGGCCAGTCGCACCGCAAGGACTTCGAGGAGCAGATAAACGGGGCCATTGCCAATAACGATCTCAATGGTGCAACCAAGAATGTTTTGATTCAGTTCGGCGCCAACGACTTCCAGGAAATTTTGCGGCCATCGCTATCTTCCGCTAATCCTTATTTTGACGGCATGAAGCGTTCCATCCACCGCGTCCGTCAGGCCGCGCCTCATGCGCACATCACCGTCGTAGGGTATCCCGCCATCTCCGCCCGTAACGGCGCCGTATGCCCGGTACGCACGTCCGCGCCGGGCTCCACCGACGCCGGTTTCAATCTGGACTACGCGGGCCTGGTACGCACCGGCGAGGACCAAGTCAATAGCGCGATGTACAAGGCAGCACGTGCCAACGGTGTCCAGTACTACGACCTACGCGCCGACTCCATTGATCACGGCATGTGCGCGCCGGACAGCACTCGCTGGATTTCCGGTAAGTGGGAGTACTCCGTACCGCACAACCTCTTTAATCACCTCACGCACCTGGGCAACCGCAATGTCGCCCAGCTGCTTAACTCCAAGGTGCTGGCTCACTAGGCGGGTAGCTCAGTAAATTCCTTCGTCGCGGCAGTTATGATCTTCGGTGCGCCATCGGTAATGATGAGGGTATCTTCGATGCGCACACCGCCCTTGCCAGGCACGTAAATGCCCGGCTCGATGGTCAAGGTCATGCCCGAGGCGAGTTCGCCTTTGCCGGTCTGGGCGGCGAAGGGCGCCTCATGTACGTCGAGGCCTACTCCGTGGCCAGTCGAGTGCACAAAGTAATCGCCATAGCCGGCGGCGGAAATAATGTCGCGGCAAGCTGCGTCGACGTCGGCAAGCTTAGCGCCTGGCACCGACGCTGCCACGCCCGCTTTCTGGGCGCGTAGCACCACATCATAAATTTCCTTAGCAAAGTCATTCGCCGCGCCCACGACGTAGGTGCGCGTGCAATCGGAATTGAACCCGCGCAGATGCGCACCGAAGTCGATGGTCACCAAATCTCCGTCCTCGATGACCCGGTCATCCGCACCATGGTGTGGCATGGCCGAATTGGGACCGGAAGCGACGATCGTATCGAAGCTCACCCGCTCCGAGCCGAGCATGCGCATCCGGTACTCCAAATCGGCAGCCACCTGGCGCTCCGTGCGGCCGGCACGCAGCTCGCCTGCGGCCAGGAGATCCTCCAGCGCCTGATTAGCCAGCGCGGCAATTTCTTCCAGTTTTTCCAGCTCGAGTGGGTCTTTGAACAGCCGAATATCTTCAATCACGCCAGTAACAGGGACCAAGGTGACTGACTCTGGGGCCGAATCTTCGAGTTCCTTCAATTCAGATACCGTCAGGTAGTCTGCCTCAAAGCCCACGCGGACCGGTCCTTGCACATCGGCGAATTGCTGCAGGAGCACCTTGCCTACAGCGCGCCCCTGAATAGCTTCCAGATCAGGGACCTCGCGGGAAATCTGCGTGGTGTAGCGGCCGTCGGTAGCAACCTGCGCGGAAAGATCCTTGCGCAAGAGCAGACCACCATTGGAGCCGGAAAACCCTGAAAGATAACGCACATGCGTGAGGTGGGTTACTAAAACGGCATCGATGCGCTGGCTGGCTAGCGTCGCGGCAAGCTTGCGGCGACGGTCACTAAAGCGGGTATCTGCCAAAGCCATGATTTAATCCTCCTGGGTTGACTGCGGTATTAAAAGTATTCACCCAGTATATCGACCTTGCCACCGCGGTCGGGCCGTTTTCTTTCTGTCCGGACGCCACGAAGCCCAGTGGGACGCTTCTATTGGCAGAGGTAGTCCACTGCCGCAACGTAACCAAAGACCCCCAAGCCAGCAATCACACCGCGGGCAATCGGACTGAGATAGGAGTGATGACGGAAGGGCTCGCGCGCATGCACATTGGAGATATGTACTTCGACGAATCCGGCTCCCTCCGCCACTTCAGCCAGGGCATCGCGCAAAGCCACCGAGGTATGGGTAAACCCGCCAGGGTTGATAATCACGGGATGGCCCGCATCCGCGGCGGCATGTACCTTCTCAATGAGCTCGCCCTCATGGTTGGATTGAAAACATTCCACCTCTACCCCGTGTTCGGCGGCACGCGAGGCAATCATGCGCTCCACATCGGCCAAGGTGGTTGAGCCGTAGACATCCGGTTGTCGCTTTCCCAAGCGGTTTAAGTTCGGGCCGTTGAGAACAATAATCTTCATCTTCTACTCCGAAATCGCGGCGTAGGCCGCCTCGAGCTCGTCCAAGTCAGGGCCTTCCAGGCGGGTGGCCTCCCCCACCCCGGTCAAGGCCACAAACCGGATTTTTCCGTCCCTATTCTTCTTATCATGGGTCATGGCCTCATACAGGTCGGCGAAATGGCCTGCCTTATACCGCGTGGGAAGCCCAATGCTGTGCAGGATCCGGCGGTGCTTTTCCACCAGTTGAGCGTCAATGAGGCCGCGGGAATGCGACAGGTGGGCAATAAACATCATGCCCACTGCCACCGCGTTGCCATGGCGCCATTCGTAGTTCTCATGGCGCTCCACAGCATGGCCAAAGGTGTGACCGTAGTTCAGCGTTTCGCGCATACCTGACTCTTTCAAGTCTTGGCTTACCACGGCGGCTTTTACTGCGATGGAGCGCTCTATTAATTCTGGCAAGAAGCCCTGCGGGTCCACGCAGGCTCCAGGGTTGTCCTCATAGCGTTCCAGAATTACCGGGTCATGGATGAAACCGGTTTTGATTATCTCTGCCGAACCGGCAACGATTTCCGTCTCGGGCAGAGTGTCAAGGCGCTCTAGATCCACAAAGACGGAATCCGGCTCGTGAAAGGCGCCGACAAGATTCTTCCCAGCCGCCGTATTGATGCCGGTTTTGCCGCCCACGGCGGCATCAACCATGGCCAATAGCGTGGTAGGCACCTGGATAACCTTGATGCCACGCATCCACCCAGCCGCCACGAACCCCGCCATATCGGTGGTGGCACCACCGCCTAGGCCGATGATGACGTCACGCCGGTTAAAGCCGTTCTCCCCCAGCTTGTCCCATACACCGCCAACGACGCTGAGCTGCTTGGCCGCCTCAGCATCGGGAACCTCAATGAGCACGGGCACGACCCCCTGGGTCCCAACGAGTTCCGCTAGGTGCTCGGCGGCGGCGCGCAGCGGCGGTTGGAAGACAATGCCTGCCTGGCTAGCGCCAATCTCCGCGCAGCGCTGCGCGATGTCTTCATTGAGACCGGCACCAATGCGAACTTTATAAGGCTGCGGTCCATTAACGGCAATGGTGGGCATGGTGGTCCTTTCCGTTCGCCGCCGAGGCAGTATGGCGAGGAACAAGTACGAGCGCAGCGGGCAGCTAAAGGGTATCGAGGAAACCGAGAATATCGCCTACTACCTGCTGCGGGGTTCGGGTATCTGTGCGCACTCGATAATCGGCAACCTCCTGGTAATACGGGCGCCGCACGTCCACTAGGTTTCGGTAATGTTCGAGGGGGTCAGCGGCTGCAAGAACCGGCCGATTGCTATCACCGGAGGTGCGCCTTGCTCCTTCTTCAGGGGAAATATCCAAAAAAATTACCGTGTGCCGCTCCAGGAGGTCACGAGTGGACTCCGTGAGCACTGCCCCGCCGCCGAGACTTACGACCCCATCGGTACGCAACGCGGCCGCAACGTGTTGCGCTTCAAGCGCACGGAAGTCCTGCTCACCGAGCTCGCTAAAGACTTCCCCGCAAGGCTTTGCTTGTGCCTGTTCAATAAGGTGGTCAGAGTCTGTAAATTCACAGCTCAGGGCATGGGATAGGCGGCGGCCAAGTGTGGATTTACCCGCGCCTGGCGGGCCAACCAAAACAACGCGTGGGCGGGGTTGGCCCGTAACTGCGGTTGGGGTGGTCATAACTTACTCCTGGTCAAAAGCAAGGCGGTCCGAAACGTATCTATCATACGCGGCAATAGCCTGAGAGGTTTCTTCGAGGCTATCTCCACCGAATTTCTCAAGCACAGCGCGCGCAAGAACAAGGGCAACCATGGCTTCTGCTACGACGCCGGCCGCCGGAACCGCGCATACATCGGAACGCTGGTGAATGGCAGTTGCCTCAGCGCCGGATTCCATATCAATGGTGCGCAATGCGCGCGGGACGGTAGAGATAGGTTTCATCGCCGCCCGCACACGAAGCTGCTGCCCATTAGTCATGCCGCCTTCGAGGCCGCCTGCGCGATTGGTGAGGCGGGAAACGCCCTCTGCGGTACGCACCATTTCATCGTGAGCAGCGGAGCCGCGCCGCCGAGCCTCTGCGAAGCCATCACCGATTTCCACTCCTTTGATAGCCTGAATGCCCATCAAAGCGCTGGCTAATTGCGCATCCAAACGGTCATCGCCGGAAATGTGCGAGCCCAGTCCAATAGGCAGGCCATCTACCACGACTTCGACGATGCCGCCCAAGGTATCGCCTTGTTTCTTGGCGGTTTCGATTTCTGCAATCATGGAGGCCTCTGCCTCCTTATCACAGGCGCGCACGGGTGAATCATCGATAGCCTCGATGTCCGCGAACGCCGGCGCAGGGCCCTCATAAGGCTCAGAAGCCCCAATAGAAATGACGTGGGAGAGTACCTCGATGCCGAGGGTCTCGCGCAGGAAGTTGCGCGCGACGGTAGCGGCAGCCACACGCGCTGCAGTCTCACGCGCGGAGGAACGCTCCAAAATGGGGCGCGCTTCACTATGGCGGTATTTCACCATTCCGGCAAAATCCGCGTGGCCTGGACGCGGCCTAGTCAGGGCTGCACCCCGTCCAGAATTCATGGCCTTTATATTTTCTTCATCGTCCATATCCAGTGGATCGGCCGACATGATGGTGGTCCACTTCGGCCACTCCGTATTGCCAATCATGATGGCAATAGGGCTACCCAGAGTCAGCCCGTGGCGGACTCCGCCGAGCACGGTAACCCCATCAGCCTCAAACTTCATGCGGGCGCCACGGCCGTAGCCAAGGCGGCGCCGGGAAAGCTGATGCGAAATATCGGCGCGGGTAATTGGGACCCCGGCGGGCATGTGCTCCAGCAGAGAAATAAGAGCTTGGCCGTGGGATTCACCTGCAGTAGTCCAACGAAGCATGCGGGTATTATCGCACGATGAGGCCAATCCGGTATGAACTTGGCCCCGCAATATATTCTTCCACCCCCTCAAAAAGGGTAAACACAAGCCACGACGAGTGCCGCCGCCAATAACATCGCGGGGCCATGCGCGCTTTCTTTCTGCCCAGCACACACAGACCAGCCGAGCGTTAACAGGGACGCGCAGCCGCTCGCCGCCACCACCCCTATAAACCCAGCAAAATGCCCTACCAGCATCCCTAAGGGCACGGCCAGCTTAATATCGCCGCCACCCACCCCTGCATGGGACAGCCCAAGCACGAGGTATATCCCCGGCCACCACAGCCCGCCCCAGTTGGCAAGTACAAGTGACAACGCAGCGGCTGGCAGCGTCAACCAGTCGGGCAAGCGGCGATGCCGCAAGTCCCACCAAGACAGCGCCGCGGCCCAAAGGCAATAAACAATTCCCCCAAAGATCAACACGGGACTTAGAGTAAAGCGAGGTACCGCCTAGCGCTCGAGGCTTTCACTCAGAGGGCGAATTGTGCAGCGTGAGCCAGACGCGAAGGATAGCCCGCACTTGTCCAGGCCTCGTTTTATTTGACAGTTTGCGACCGCCGCTGCAATTCCTCATTCAATGCATTTAGCATCTCTTCCCGCGGTGCGGCCACGCCGGTAAATTGCTCGAACTGGCTAAATGCTTGATATGCGAGCATGACATGTCCGCCGACGGACTTGTACCCGTTGGCCGCCGCGCACGTGGTCAGCGGCGTGGGCCAGGGATCATAAATGACGTCGAGCACCGGTGCGTGGGCGATGTCGAAGACATAGTCCTCCACCGCAGCGGCGGGAACGGTGGATACAATGACATCGGCTGCGCGAGACAGTGCAGATAGGTCCCCATCGAAACCGGTGAAAGAAAGCTCCAGTCCCAGCTCTTGGGCAAGTGGCCGTAGCTCGGCGCTACGGTCCGAGCGATTGAGCACGGTGACGGTAGACACTCCGCGCTCAGCCAGCGCCCACAAAGCTGGACGCGCTGTGCCTCCAGCTCCAATGAGCATCGCGTGCCGTGCGGGGGAATCCCCCAAAAGTTCTATGAGCGCGCCACGCACGCCTTCGGTGTCGGTATTGTCTGCAAACCACCCTTCTTCTTTACGCACCAGGGTGTTTGCGGAACCTATCAGCCGAGCGCGCTCGCTTACGGTATCCGCAAAGCGGAGGGCGGCGAACTTACCCGGCATGGTGACGGAGAACCCTACGAACTCAGGGGTACTCCCCTTCACCAGATCCGGCAAGCCCTCCGCAGCCGTTTCAAAGCGGGTGTAGTCCCAACCTTCGAGCCCGGCAGCCTCGTAGCCAGCATTATGGAGCACCGGAGACAGTGAGTGCTCAATGGGACTACCAAGGACTGCCGCTCGTGGCATCGGGTTCTACCTCTTCGTGGTTTTCGCGACTTTATTGGGCGGGCTGCTCGGCAGCGGCGTCCCCGTTTCCGGAACCAGCACCCTCCCCTTCGCGCTTGGAGTCAAGCACGCCGGAACGGATGGCGTCATCAACGCGGCCCAAGTGCTCATCGTAGGTATCGGAGAAGACGGTGGTGCCTTCCTCGTCCACGGTGACAAAGAACTTCCAATTGCCCTCAGCAGGCTGCTCCATGGCCTTGATTGCATCATCCGAAGGAGAAGCAATCGGGGTATCCGGCAGGCCCTCCTTTGCGTAGGTATTCCACGGAGTCTTCTCCTCACGGGCCTTATCGGTGGTGGCCAGCTCAACGTCTTCCAAGCCATAGTTCACGGTGGAGTCAAACTCCAAGCGCATCGGCTCGTCCAGACGGTTGAGGATGACGCGGGCGACCTTGTCGAACTCACCTGCTGGCGCCTCGCGCTCCACTAGGGATGCGGAAGTAAGCAGCTCATAAGGGCTCAGACCGATAGCCTGGGCGCGTTCTTCGATCTTGGTCTCGTTGTAGCGCTTGGTAGAGCGGGTAATGAGGTCCTTCAGAATATCCTTGGCCTCCATATTGGGGTCCAGGACGTACTGGCCTGGAGCGATAAGGCCCTCAATGCGCTTAGGATCGTTGCCGCGCTTGTTGATGGCCTCGAGTGCCCACTGTGGCGCACCCAGCTCAGCAGGATCAGTTTCCGCAGCGACCTTTTCTAGGTCTTCCTTCTTCAGGCAGTTGCCATCGTTGCAGCTGACCTCAGAAATCAAGGAGTAGATGCCATAACGAACGTCTCCACCAACAACCTTGACGTCCTCCAAGGTTGCGCCGCCTTGGACTTCGAGCATGTCGACGCGGTTATTCTTATCCAATAGCGCCTCTACCGCGGCGTTGGCACTCATCTCTTCCTGCAGGCGGTAGAAGCCAGGTTGGATTTGGCTTGCGCTATGGTTCATAGACGCAGCAGAGTCAAAGGCGTCTTGGGTCTTGACCACATTCTTTTCCACCAGTGCAGGACCGAGCTCGGACATCGACGAGCCTTCCGGCACCTCCACCAGCTGGGTGGTACCGTTGCCGGTTCCCTCATAATCGGCAGAGGTATTGCCGAGACGGAATCCGATGTAGATAAGGGCGCCAAGGATAACGATGATCGACGCAATGATAACGGCAATGCCGCGCTGGCGGCGCTTGACGTGTTTCGGCTCCATCGATCGACCGAGACGTTCTTGATTACGGCTCACTTGTTTTAGTCTCCTGAGTTTGAAGGCTGATCTATTGCATCCCTTGGTCGGAGAGCGTTTGCACGCCCGTCCAACCATGTCTGCAATATCTCCACCGCTGCTGCTTGGTCGATGACTTTACGGCCCTTCTTCTCGGACACGCCTGACGCGCGCAGCGCGGTGGTCGCTGCCACGGTAGTCAAACGCTCATCAGCCAAACGTACTGGTGGTGGAACTTTATCCATATTTGCATTTCGATTCAACCGACGGCGGATCCGAAACGCAATTTCTTTAGCATGTTTTACGCTTTTTGAGCCATTTCCCTGCAAATCTCGTGGCAGCCCCACGATGACCTCGACCGCCTCATAAAAATCAATCAATTCTAGGATCCGGTCGATATCACCCTTATCGCGGTCCTTAAACCCGGTTTCGCGGTGAACGGTCTCCACTGGGGTGGCAAGCGTTGCTTCCCTATTGGACACTGCTACGCCGATGCGCACAGTACCGACGTCAAGCGCGAGCCGGCGGCCCTGCCCCGGATCATCAACCCCGGGGATATCTGGTTCCACTTGTGCCACGTTCGAACTCCTACAGGGACTCGAGCATATCCTCGACGGCGGCAAAGCCGCGCTCTGCACCTGCAGCTGAAGAACCGGAGCCCTGGGCCATGTCCGGCTTACCGCCGCCGCGGCCATCAACGTACTGGCCAAATTGCTTGACGACGTCCCCGGACTTCACACCGCGTTCGACGGCCTTGTCGGTGGCTGCCACGATGAACGGGAACTTGCCCTTGTCCTGGGCGCCCAAGACGATGACGGCTTCTTCCTCGCGCAGGCGGTTACGCAGGTCCGTAGCCACGGTGCGCAGGTCCCCACCGGTGGTTCCATCCGGCAACGTCAGCGCAATAACCTTGAAACCATTGATGTCCTTGGCGGCGCCGACAAACTCGGAGGCACGCGCAGCCAGCTGCTGCTTGCGCAGGGTTTCGATTTCCTTTTCTGCTGCCTTGAGCTTCTCAGATAGCTGAGCAATGCGCTCAGGCAGGTCCTCGGTCTGTACCTTAAGCTCGCGGGAGACTCCTTCCACCAAGGCGGTTTCCTTGGAGTAGTAACGGAAGGCATCCATACCGGAGTAAGCCTCAATGCGGCGAGCGCCAGAGCCTACGGAAGATTCACCCAGCACGGAAACCGGGCCGATTTCAGCGGAGGATCCCACGTGGGTACCGCCGCATAGCTCGATGGAGAACGGTCCGCCGATTTCTACCACGCGGACTTCCTTGCCGTAGTTCTCACCAAAGAGCGCCATGGCGCCCATGGCCTTAGCCTCTTCCAAGGAGGTCTCGATGGTGTTGACGGCAAAATTGGAGTCAATTGCCTGGTTGGTAATCAAGGAAATTTCTTCCAGCTGGGCCTGGCTGAGCTGTTCGGTGTAGTTGAAGTCAAACCGTAGGTAACCCGGGCGGTTCATAGAACCAGCCTGGACCGCGGTGGGGCCAAGCACCTGACGCAGTGCGGCGTGAATGAGGTGCGTCGCAGAGTGAGCCTGGGTAGCGCCGTGGCGCCACTGCTCGTCGACGCCCGCCTCAACCGACATGCCCAGGTCTAGGCCGCCAGCCGTAACCGTGGCTTTGTGGACCCACAGCTTCTTGCCAATCTTTTGGACGTCATTGACCTCCAGCAAGGACTCGCCGGCCACAATGCGCCCGCGATCAGCCATCTGGCCGCCCGCCTCGGCATAAAGTGGGGTGTGGTCCACAATGACCTCGACCTCTTCACCCTCGTGGACTTCATCGACCTTTTCTCCGCCGCGGACAAGGCCGATCACGCGGGCGTCGGAAGTAAGCTCCTCGTAGCCGGTGAAGACGGTGGGGTTATTGTCTACCCAGTCGCGGTAGAGGGAAAGGTCAGTGTGCCCGTGCTTCTTGGCCTGGTTATCGGCCTTGGCGCGGCGGCGCTGCTCACCCATGGCATCGTTGAAGCCATCCATGTCCACCTCAAGGCCCGCTTCCTGGGCCATTTCCAGCGTCAAGTCGATGGGGAAACCATAGGTATCGTGCAGCTCAAAGGCCTTCTCACCAGGCAGGACCTTCGCGGTCTTCGCGCGAGAGGTGGACTTGAGCTCCTGCACGGCATCGTCGAAGAGGCGGGTTCCGGACTCCAGAGTCTTGAGGAAGGCCTTTTCTTCGTTGACGGCCACGCGCAGAATGCGCTCACGGTTGTCCGCAATCTCCGGATAAGACGGAGTCATGGTATCCATGACCGTGTTCATGAAGCGCTCCATGGTGGCACCGGTAGCGCCCAGCAGCTTGGCGGAACGGATAATGCGGCGCAGCAGGCGACGCAGGATATATCCGCGGCCCTCATTGCCCGGGGTTACGCCATCCAAGATGAGCATCATGCCGGTGCGGGAGTGGTCCGCTACCACTCGGAAGCGGATATTGTCTTCCTGAGAGGCTTTATCGCCGTAGGTGGCACCGGTAAGTTCCTCAGCTACATCAATGACTGGACGCAGCAGGTCTGTTTCGTAGACGTTGTCTACGCCCTGCAAAATGCAGGCCACGCGCTCGATGCCAAGGCCAGTATCGATGTTCTTCTTGGGCAGCTCGCCAACGATTTCAAAATTGCCCTTGCCAATGCCCTCGCCGCGTTCGTTTTGCATGAAGACCAAGTTCCAGATCTCCATGTAGCGGTTATCATCGGCAATGGGTCCGCCGTCCTTGCCGTACTCAGGACCGCGATCGAAATAAATCTCGGAGCACGGGCCACATGGTCCAGGGATACCCATGGACCAGTAGTTATCCTCCATGCCGAGGCGCTGAATGCGCTCTTCAGGAACGCCAATCTTATCGCGCCAGATTTCGGCGGCCTCATCATCATCCAGGTACACCGTCACCCACAAGCGTTCTGGGTCTAGACCAAAACCGCCCTCCTCAACGGAGCGGGTAAGCAAGGTCCAGGCATTGGTGATGGCGCCTTCCTTGAAGTACTGGCCAAAGGAGAAGTTTCCGGCCATCTGGAAGAAGGTGTTGTGGCGGGTGGTAATGCCCACCTCTTCAATATCAAGGGTGCGCACGCACTTCTGAATAGAGGTGGCTAGCCCCTTGGCAAAGGGCGGATTCTGCTGGCCCAGGAAGTAGGGCTTGAATGGAACCATGCCCGCGTTTACGAAAAGCAGGTTAGGGTCATCCAGGATCAGCGAGGCACTTGGTACCGCCTCGTGACCAGAATTGACGAAGTGCTGGGTAAACCGTTCCCGGATCTCATGAGTCTTCACGAGCAACAATCCTAACTGTATGAGCTTTCATCTTCTATCGAGAAGTTTCTAACCCGCCCAACTTTACCCTTCGCCGCACCGCAATTTCCCTTGGGTAGGTATCAGCGCGGCCGGCGAGCGTTTTTACCGGGAGAACGCTTGCCGCGAATAATGCTGCGCAAGCGGCCTATATAGTCATAAACGCGCTTTTCAGCTCCATGATCGGTGGGTTCATAATATACGGAGCCTTCCAACTCATCGGGCAGGTATTGCTGTTCTACTACGCCGCGGGGATCATCGTGGGGGTAAACATAGCCCACGGCATTTCCCATCCGCTTTGCGCCCTCGTAGTGTCCATCGCGCAGATGCGCCGGCACGTGGCCCACCTTGCCGGCGGCCACATCTGCCTGGGCCTGCGTGATGGCGGAGATTACCGATGGAGACTTCGGCGCGGTGGCCAGATGGATGGTGGCCTGCGCCAAGGGAATTCTCGCCTCCGGCATTCCGATGAGCTGTGCGGCCTCGGCCGCCGCCACTGCTACCTGGAGCGCAGTGGGATCGGCCATACCGATGTCTTCGGAGGCATGCACTATGAGCCTGCGCGCTATAAAGCGCGGATCCTCTCCTGCTTCCACCATGCGGGCTAGATAATGCAGCGCAGCATCAACATCGGAACCACGAATGGATTTAATAAACGCAGAGACCACATCGTAGTGTTGGTCGCCGTCACGGTCATAGCGCACCACCGCCTTATTGACGTTATCCGTGACCGTCTGTGCGGTAATTTCCCCGCCGTCGTCGACCGCCTCGGCCGCCGCCTCCAGGTAGGTCAATGTGCGCCGCGCATCGCCGCCGGCCAGAAGAACTAACTGTTCCAAGGCCTCATCGGTGATCCGAATCTTGCGCTCGCCCAAGCCTCGATCGCTTTCTAGCGCGCGCTTGGCGACGCCCCTTAGGTCGTCGTCGCTTAGCGAATGCAGCTGCAAAAGCAGCGAGCGCGACAGGAGCGGCGCCACAACGGAAAATGAGGGATTTTCCGTCGTCGCCGCCACGAGCAGTACCGTGCGGTTTTCCACGGCCGCGAGCAGCGCATCCTGTTGGGTTTTAGAAAATCGATGTACCTCATCGATAAAAAGCACCGTCCGGCGCCCGTGAATGAGCTCTTGCCGGGCGTGGGTGATGACCTCGCGGACCTGCTTCACGCCCGAATCGAGCGCGGATAGACCCACAAAATTCTGCCCCATCTGGCTCGCAATAAGAGAGGCAATCGTGGTCTTGCCAGTACCTGGCGGGCCATACAAAATGACAGAGGCCTCCCCTGAGCCTTCCACTAGGCGGCGCAATGGCTTGCCAGGAGCCAAGAGGTGGTCTTGTCCGACCACATCATCCAAGCTCTGCGGGCGCATGCGCGCCGCCAGCGGCGATCCTGCGTGGGTGGCAAAGAGGTTCTTCCCAGGCAAAGACGCGGCATTGTCCCCGGGGGTGGGCCCGCCAAAGAGAGAGTCTTGAGACACTAAAAACCTACCTTCTAGCAGTGTGCGGGCACATCGAAGTTATCTATTCATCATCCAAGCGGCGCGCAATTGCGCTGCCAAATTCTGCGATGGGTGCGCAGGAGGGGCCATCGCAGCGCGCGGCATAGCGCGACAGCGCCTCAAAGGTTTCGTACAGATCGCGGCGTACCAGCAATTCATCTTCCGTAAACGGCCCGTGATCGGCCGGGCGCAAGATCGAATGCTGCGGATCGTGGAAGACCTCGGCTTCTCCCCTGACCAAGGCCACCAGCCCTTCAATGCCGCCTGCTTGCATGGTGGTCACGCTCGACAGCGCCCAGCCGATAAGTGAAGCCACGATGAGTCCATGGATCTCTTCCGGATCAGAAAACAACGGCCACACGTCTGCTACCGCACGAGACCAGGCGGAGATAAAAATATCTGCCTCCTCGTCCGTAATCGGCTTAGAGAAGAGGAATTGTGGGAAACCGGCAATAACGCAGGCCACGTCGAAGCCTACATTGCGGAACCCCGCCCATTCATAATCCAAGAAGTGCAGGTGCTGCGAGACGATAATATTATCTGGAGAAAGGTCAAAGGGGGTAAAGGCCCGGTCCTTGCCGGAGGCCAAAGACCTGGCTGCTTGACTAGCTAGCTCACGGAAGCTTTCGGGGGCTTCGAGCCCCGCCGTATCCAGCAAATCAAGGCCGATTCCGATGGAGCCTTCCAATGCCTCATCACGCACGGATTGGTGCGGGGCCAATTCCGGGTTCTTGCGCAACATGCGGCTAAGCAAGGTTTCATAATCCTGCTCATGCCCGGCGGTCCCCGCATGCATGTGGCCCAGTGCGCTGCCCAGCGAGCGCAGCACTCGGACGCGGTCGGCATCGGTGGACTGAACCAGGACATCGGCAAGCGTTTCGCCCTCTCCCAAGTCCGTCAAAACGATAATGCGCTTATCTAAATCATGGGCGAGGAGCACCGGGCCGGGGCGCACATCTTCAGATAGCGCGGTAGTAAATTGATAAGCCACAACCTCACGCAGCATTGCGGCATCATCAACGCCATAGCCTGTAACCGGGTTGTATTTAATGACTACCGAACGGTGAGGCAGGAAGGCGCCGGGGGCAATCCTTGCGCGCAAGACCATTGCATTGCCGGAGCCATCCAAGCGCTCTACGCTCGACATCTCCGGGGTGCCACCAAAACGGCGCGACAACATCTCCGAGGCGGCCTTGATGACGTCCTCGGGCGATAGCACAGTATCGTTTTCATCCATAGTTCTATCCAGTATGCCCCCTCACACCAAAGCGGGGCCACAAGTTCGCCCGCAGCGAAAATGGCCACGGCCTACGATGTGCCCCGCACGGTGTGCCTCAGCGGCTGAGGTTCAAGCTATCTGCTTATTTCTCCTCAGCAGTCTCTCCCGCAGTGGAACCGGCCTTGTCCTGTTCCTTCTTCTTTTCCGGCTTGTAGTCTACGCCGGTTTCCTTGCGCTGTGCGGCAGGGATTGGCGCAGGGGCGTCGGTAAGCGGGTCTACGCCGCCGCCGGACTTCGGGAACGCAATGACGTCGCGGATGGAGTCGAAGCCGCCCAGCAGGGAGACAATTCGGTCCCAGCCAAAGGCGATGCCGCCGTGCGGTGGGGCGCCATAAGAGAAGGCATCGAGCAGGAAGCCAAACTTCTCCTGAGCTTCCTCGTCCCCAATTCCCATGACATCAAAGACGCGCTTTTGCACGTCTTCCTGGTGGATACGGATGGAACCGCCGCCAATCTCATTGCCGTTGCAGACAATGTCATAAGCGTAGGCGGTAGCCTCGCCCGGGTTCTGGTCAAAGGAATCAATCCACTCCGGCTTCGGGGAGGTGAAGGCGTGGTGGACCGCGGTCCACTTGGAGTGACCCAAAGCGACGTCGCCGGAAGCGGTTGCATCGGCAGAAGGCTCGAAGAGCGGGGCATCAACAACCCACGTAAAGGCCCAGTCGCCTTCCTTGATAAGGTCCAGCTTCTTTGCAATCTCGCCGCGCGCAGCACCCAGCAGGGCACGTGAAGACTTGGTGTCGCCAGCGGCAAAGAAAATGGCATCGCCTGGCTTAGCGCCAACGTGCTCTGCGATGCCCTCGCGCTCGGCGTCGGTAATGTTCTTAGCTACCGGGCCACCCAATGTGCCGTCCTCACCCACGGTGATATAAGCCAAGCCCTTCGCACCGCGCTGCTTAGCCCAGTCCTGCCAAGCATCAAACTGACGGCGTGGCTGGGAGGCGCCGCCCTCCATAACCACAGCGCCCACGTATTCATTCTGGAAGACGCGGAAGGTGGTGTCCTTAAAGAACTCGGTGCACTCTACAATCTTGATGTCGAAGCGCAGGTCTGGCTTATCAGAGCCGTAGTACTTCATCGCATCAGCGTAGGTCATGCGCGGGATTGGAGTCTTAATCTCGTAGCCAATGAGCTTCCACAGCTCGGTAACGATCTCTTCTGCCAAGGCGATGACATCGTCCTGGTCTACAAAGGACATCTCCACGTCCAGCTGCGTAAACTCCGGCTGGCGGTCGGCGCGGAAATCCTCATCGCGGTAGCAACGAGCAATCTGGTAGTAGCGCTCCATGCCAGCGACCATGAGCAGCTGCTTGAACAGCTGCGGGGACTGTGGCAGTGCGTACCACGTGCCTGGCTTCAAGCGCGCCGGCACCAGGAAGTCACGCGCACCCTCCGGGGTGGAACGAGTCAAGGTCGGAGTCTCAATTTCTGCAAAGTCATGAGAATCCAGCACCTTGCGGGCTGCACGGTTAGCAGCAGAACGCAGGCGCAGGGCCTTCGCCTGGCGCTCACGGCGCAGGTCCAAGTAGCGGTACTTCAAGCGAGTCTCCTCGCCTACCTCACCCGAGGTCGAAGGATCATCAACCTGGAACGGCAGCGCTGCAGATTTATTGAGCACCTCGAGATCCGCGACATTGACCTCAATCTCGCCGGACGGCAGGTTGGGGTTCTCAGAGCCTTCCGGGCGGGGTTCTACGGTACCGGTAACCTTCACGCAGTATTCGGAGCGCAGGTCGTGGGCGCGTTCTGCCACGTCAGATTCACGGAAGACAACCTGGGCGATGCCAGAGCGATCGCGCAGGTCAATGAATATCACACCACCGTGATCGCGGCGGCGGGAAACCCAACCGGTTAGGGTGACGGTCTCTCCTGCGAGTTCTTTGCGGAGCTCACCAGCTAAGTGGGTACGCAGCACTGTTGTTCAATCCCTTCTGAAAATTGTGTCACTTGCGGGTCCCGCCACGCGTAAACAGCGCGCGCCAAACCAAGCACAAGACTAGGAACGTGCACAATCCTACATCCCTACCGGTACATGCAGCGTAGTAAGGTAGACGCAGCACCGCCCCGAAAGCGGAAAAGGTAGCTTCCTCCCCCTGTTTCCTTGCCCCCTTGTGTACCCATCTTCATCCTGTGTTTTAAGGGGGCCATGTGGCACTATTTAGACATGACTTTTAGATCTGGTGCCGATTTCGGCGGCAAGGAAGCTCGTTCCGGTGGCGGCGGCGGTGGCATCGCCATCGGCGGTGGCGTCGGCTCGATTGTTTTGCTTGGCCTTTTCCTCCTACTTGGCGGTAACCCCTCAGACTTGGGCGCGATTTTAGGCAATGAACAGTCTCAGTCCGATGGCGCCGCGCAGGGCGATAGCCCAGAATGCAAAACTGCAGAAGATGGCAATACCAAAGATGAATGCCTGGTAGAGTTCACCGGCCGCAGCGTGGACAACGTTTGGTCCAAGGTGCTGCCAGAACAGGCAAATATCCAATACACCGAACCGGAGCGCGTGGTCTTCCACGGTGGCGTTAATACCGGATGCGGCGCGGCATCCTCTTCTACCGGCCCCTTCTATTGCCCACGCGATGAGTCCGCCTACTTCGATACCGAGTTCTTTGATTCCCTGCGCAATTTCGGCGCGGAAAATGCCCCTTTGGCCCGCATGTACATCGTGGCCCACGAGTTTGGCCACCACATTCAAAACCTGGAGGGCACCCTCGGCTTGTCGGACTATAACAACCCCGGCGCCGATTCCAACGCCGTAAAGATCGAGCTGCAGGCTGACTGCTACGCCGGGCTGTGGGCCTCCTACGCCGACAAGGGTGACAACCCCTTGCTAGAGCCCATTACCAAAGAACAGGTCTCGGATGCTGTCGCCGCTGCCCAAGCGGTGGGCGATGACAATATTCAACGCCGTTCCGGCGGCCAGGTCCAGCCTGACTCCTGGACCCATGGCTCTTCTGAACAACGCGAGAAGGCATTCCTCGCTGGCTATAACTCCGGCAAGATGTCCCAGTGCGACACCTTGGAGCGCGGGGCCTACCGCGGCTAAAACTACTTTTGGCCGCCGCCTATCCTCTAAGAGCCTAGACGAACTCGCCACCTCCGCTAGCCATACCGACTGTGCCGGGGCTAGCGGGTTTTCTTATCCCTATCCCAGGGCGCTGCAAGCACTCCGCGCTTGGCGACGCCCTCCCTTTCCACCCTTCTCCACACTGGCACCTATCACTATTCACCTAGCTAGTGCATTCTTGGCCGCTTTCATGACCTTAAAACCCTGCGCTCCATTGTGAACGCAAAGAACTCCTTTCCCACGCCCGCTATTACAAATCAGAGCTCATCGCTCAGCCGCACGCAGCAGTGGTACAGCAGATTTCCACCCTCCGGGACATAGTGGTGTCCCCTCCCGAGACCCTTCGCGTCCTGCAGCCGCATCGATGGGTCGCCGCGGATTTCAGCGATAAGCACAAACTCGATGCCGCCGACAGTGCGGATAGAGCGAGGTATCAAGAGCCCAGCGATCGCGCCATCTTTCTGGCCCGCACGGTAAGTGTGCAGGAACCGATGGATTGCCCATCAGAAACCGATAGCCTGGGGAACCGCCCGTGCGCAGCCGTCATCACAGAACACGGCAAAGTAAATGAGACTCCGCTGTGGTTGGTTGCACCGGCGGACCTACCGGTACTAATGGATGCCCTAGAATGGGAATGATTCGCCAGCCGTTCACACTGCGTCTTTTACCCCTGGGCACCGCAGAGAAAGGTAACCATGCAATTCGGCATCTTCAGTATCGGGGATTTAACCACTGACCCCAACTCAGGAAAAACTCCCTCTGAGGCCGAGCGCATCCGCAACTTAACGGAGATTGCACTCAAGGCCGAGGAGGTAGGCCTTGATGTCTTTGCCACCGGCGAGCACCACAACCCGCCCTTCGTGCCGTCCTCACCTACCACGCACTTGGCCTATATCGCCGCGCAGACTAAGCGCTTGCAGCTCTCGACTGCAACGACTCTTATTACTACAAATGACCCGGTCAAGATCGCAGAGGACTATGCCTTCCTGCAGCACCTTGCACAAGGACGAGTAGACCTCATGCTGGGCCGCGGAAATACGGGCCCGGTCTATCCGTGGTTTGGCAAGGATATCCAGCAGGGCATTTCCTTGGCTATTGAAAATTATCACCTGCTGCGCAGGCTCTGGCGCGAGCCAGTTGTTAATTGGCAAGGAAAGTTCCGCACAGGCTTGGAAGGGTTTACCGCCACCCCGGCGCCGCTGGATGGAATTCCACCCTTTGTCTGGCACGGCTCAATTCGTTCGCCGCAAATTGCCGAGCAAGCTGCTTATTACGGCGATGGTTTCTTCCATAACAATATCTTTTGGAATAAGGAACACACGGCTCAGATGGTAGATCTCTACCGCCGTCGTTTTGCAAGCTACGGCCACGGCCAAGCGGACCAAGCGATTGTAGGCCTTGGTGGCCAGGTCTTTATCGGCGATACCGAGCAAGAGGCTAAAGATTTCTTCCGCCCCTACTTCGACAATGCCCCGGTCTATGGACACGGCCCCAGCCTCGAAGAATTCACGGCCCAGACCCCATTGACCGTTGGCACCGTGGAGCAAGTAATTGAAAAGACCCTCAGTTTTGCTGACTGGGCCGGGGACTACCAGCGTCAGCTTTTCCTCATCGATCATGCCGGGCTACCGCAAGAAGTAGTCCTCGAGCAGATAGAAATCCTTGGCACCCAAGTAGTCCCCGAGCTGCGACGACGCTTTGAACAACGCCGTCCCAGCCACGTTCCTTCTCACCCGCCGACGCACGCTAGCTTGCTCGCTGAGCCCAATTCTTCTCACCTGCAGGTCAGCCCTGGAAAGGAACACTAGTTATGCGCTCCCTACTCGTTATTTCAGCTGGCTTATCGCAACCGTCTTCCTCTCGCCGGCTGGCAGACATGCTTGCAGAGGCTACCCGCGCCAAAATCTCCGCGCGCGGTGAAGGGACCCAGATCGACGTCATTGAGATTCGCGATCTGGCTTTCGAACTAGCTACTGCCATGACAGATCGGACTGCGTCGACGCCGGAGTTGGCCCGGGCCCAGGAGTGCATTGCTCAGGCCGATGGACTTATTGCCGTCACCCCTGTATTTCAGGGAAGCTACTCAGGCCTCTTCAAGATGTTCTTTGATACCTTGAAGCCCCATGCACTAGACGATCTTCCCACCATTATCGCAGCTACAGCTGGTTCTTCGCGCCACTCCCTAATTTTGGATTACGCGCTTCGCCCACTGTTTAATCAACTCCACGCAAATATCGTGCCAACGGGAGTTTTTCAGGCTGCGGAAGACTTGGGCACTCCAGAAGGAGAACGCATTGTCACCCGCATTGAACGCTCTGCCATTCAGCTAGCTGACCAAATGGTTGCCCCCAGGGACAGGGTGTCTGGAATCGCTGGCGAGCTGGAGGGGTTGGGTGGCCGTTCTACTGTGCGGCTAGCCAAGGAGAACTTCATCCCCTTGGGAAAGCTCCTGAATGGATACGGCGACTAGGCCACAGGCCGCGGTCTGTACTTCGCATAGGCGGCGATTGATAGAAGGTGTGACTTTCGCTACGCTGGGCACAGAAAATTTGCCTCTCCCCTCGCTTCCGGCTTTGCCCCTTGATACGAGAAAAGCCCCTAGGAGCCAAACACATATCCACCCAGAAAGGTTCGGCACAGCTTAACTATGACAATTAGCGTCACGGACATCTTCTCCATCGGCATCGGCCCGTCCTCTTCGCACACCGTTGGGCCTATGCGCGCGGCTAAGCAATTCCTCGATTCCCTCGAGAAGCACCCGGCGAAGGTGTATACCGAGTTGCGTGGTTCTCTTTCCGCCACTGGCCGCGGGCATGCCTCTGACCGCGCGGTCATCCTCGGTCTCGCTGGCTGGGATCCACTGAGCGTGCCTATCGACGCCGAGCCGCACGCAGGTGGATTTATCCCCAGTGAAGGATCCATTTCTGGCCCCCGCGGCACGGTGGACTATGAGATCGTCTTTGATAACGAGCCACTTCCTCAACACCCCAATGGCATGATTTTTAGTGCTTGGGACGAAAGTGGCAACCTCATCGCAGAAAAAGAAGAGTACTTTTCTGTCGGCGGCGGCTTTATTCTCTCTCGCTCCGAGCTTGATGCAGAAGTCGCCGAAAGCAATGAGGTGCCCGCTGGCGTAGCCGCAGCGCAGGTTGATGACACCGTTCCTTATCATTTCACCACGGGCGAAGAATTGCTCAATCTGTGCGAGGCTCATGACAAGGCAATCTGGGAGATTGTGCTAGCCAACGAAGAAGCCTTGCACCGTGACGAGGGCGGCGCCGAATTCGTTTTGCGGCACCTTGATCTGGTCTGGGACATCATGCGGGAGTGTGTGACCGAAGGTATTTCCACCAAGGGCCTACTACCGGGAGGGTTGCGTGTGCCGCGTCGCGCCCCAAAGATGTACGCCCAGTTGCTGGAAAATCAGGATGACACCAGCTGCGGTTTCTCCGCCATGGAGTGGGTTAACCTCTATGCCCTCGCAGTCAATGAGCAAAACGCGGCCGGTGGCCGCGTCATTACCGCACCGACCAATGGTGCGTGCGGCATCATTCCAGCGGTACTGCATTACGCGCGCGATTTCCGCGCAGACTTCACCCGTTCTACCGCCCGGCGCTACCTATTGACCGCCGGTGCTATCGGCATGATCATCAAAGAAAATGCGTCCATCTCGGGAGCTGAGGTGGGCTGCCAAGGCGAGGTAGGTTCCGCCTCCGCTATGGCCGCTGCGGGTATGGCAGAGCTGCTCGGCGCTACTCCGGCGCAGGTAGAAAATGCCGCGGAGATCGCATTGGAGCATAACTTGGGCCTGACCTGCGACCCAGTTGGCGGATTGGTGCAGATTCCGTGCATCGAACGCAATGCGATCGGTGCGGTTAAATCCATCAATGCCGCACGCATGGCCAAGATGGGCGAAGGCACTCATCATGTGACCTTGGATAATGCAGTGCAAACTATGGCAGAGACCGGCCGCGATATGCTCTCCAAATACAAGGAAACCTCCCTGGGCGGATTGGCTAAGACCATGGGCTTTAGTGTGTCCCAGGTGGAGTGCTAAAACAGACTCCATGCGCGCAGATGCCCTTCACCGCCGCACAGCTATTATTGCCGCGGCGTGTCAGTTATTCCGATCCCACGGCGATAATGTCGCTTTGGATAAGGTAGCCGCACAGGCCGGGGTGAGTGTAGCCACCGTCTATCGCAACTTCCCTAACCGCGCGAGCCTTATCCGCGCTTGCGCAGAATATATGGGCGATGCCTTTGCGAGGTTCCAACAGCGTCTCATCGCTGACTTTGAGGATCCTAAGCATTCCGGCAATGATTATGTCCGCGCCTATGCCACCCATATCCTTACCATGGAGCTTAATACCCTTATCCCTGCCTTCATCCCCCAGGATTTGGATTCTCTGAGCCCCGAGCTAACCGCTCAGCGTGATCTCTTGGAGAGCAATGGGCGCAGGTTTATTGAGCTTGGGCAACAGCACGGCGAGATCGGACCCGGAGTCACCCACCTCGAATTCATTGTGGGACTCCTGAGTCTGGCGCGGCCCCGCGAGGTCGATGTTGAGGCCTACCAACCCGACCTGCAAGAAAAGATTATTGATCTTTACCTGGCGGGCATTAAAAGAGGGCACCGCGCCTAAGCGCGATGCCCACCAGCTACAGAAACTTAAGCCTCGCCGTGCATTTCGCGTGTAAGGACGGAAACTAGGTCAGAGACATTGACGTCGTGCTGCTCGTGTGCGGCTAGGTCCTTAAGCGCAACGGTGCCGTTTTCTAGCTCCTGCTCGCCCAGTACCAGAGCAAAGCGCGCACCTGCGCGGTCCGCACCCTTCATCGCGCCCTTGAGGCCACGGTCTCCAAAAGACATATCCGCGGAAATGCCGGCCTTGCGGAGATCGTTGATAAGAGTGGTCATGGTGCGCTTTGCGGAGGCACCCAGCGCCACGCCAAAGACGTCCACGCGAGAATATACGCCTTCTAGGGTGATGCCCTCGGCTTCAAGAGCCAGCAGGGCGCGGTCGACGCCCAAGCCATAGCCGATGCCAGATAGGTCTTGGCCTCCTAGCTGGGCCATCAGGCCGTCGTAGCGTCCACCGCCACCGATACCGGACTGCGCACCAAGGCCGTCGTGGACGAACTCGAAGCAGGTCTTAGTGTAGTAATCCAGTCCGCGCACCATGCGCGGATTAATCTCATAAGCTACGCCCATATCATCCAACATGCCGGTGACGGTCTCGAAATGCTCGCGGCATTCCGCATTAAGGTGGTCGAGCATCAAGGGGGCATCGACAAGCTGCTCTTGGATCTCCGGACGCTTATCATCCAGCACACGCAGAGGATTGATCTCAGCACGGTGGCAGGTCTCTTCATCCAAATCGAGCTTAAAGAGGAACTCCTGCAGCTTCTCCCGGTAAGCCGGGCGGCAATTGCGATCTCCTAAGCTGGTCAGCTCGAGGCGGAAGCCGCTGAGCCCCAGCGCGCGGAAGGAACGGTCTGCCAAAGCAATGACCTCGGCGTCTAGCGCGGGATCGTCGACACCAATTGCCTCCACGCCCACCTGCTGGAGCTGGCGGTAGCGACCGGCCTGCGGGCGTTCGTAGCGGAAGAACGGACCAAAATAGTTAAGCTTCACGGGCAGTTGGCCACGGTCCAAGTTGTGCTCAATGACAGAGCGCATCACGCCGGCAGTACCCTCTGGGCGCAAAGTAACGGAGCGGTCACCGCGATCGGCGAAGGTGTACATCTCTTTAGATACCACGTCGGTGGACTCGCCTACGCCACGAGCAAAGAGCGCGGTGTCTTCAAAAATGGGCAGCTCAATGTGCTGGAAGCCGGAGAGATGTGCCTGCTCCACCATGGTCTGGCGCACCTTATAGAATGCGGCCGACTGCGGTGGGAAATAGTCTGGGACACCTTTAGGAGCGGACAGGGCTTGAAACTGCTTTTTATTACTCACGGGTATTACAGTACCTCCCTCAATGTAGCGAAGAAGGGATTGGTCGCCCTCTCCTTACGCATGGTGGTGGTGGGGCCATGGCCGGGCAGAATGTCGAGGTTATCCGCCAAACTCCATACTGGTCCCGCGAGGGACTTCTGCATGGCTTTGGGATCCGAGTGAGGTAGGTCGGTGCGACCAATGGCACCGGCAAAGAGCACATCACCAGTTAAGGCAAAGTCCTCAGCAATGATCATGGTGCATCCCGGAGAATGCCCGGGTGCGTGCTTCAAGCTGAAGGTGTGGCCGAGGAGTTCTAGGATTTCCCCGTCTTGTAGCTCGCGCACATCGTTGATGGGGACCATATGGGCGGCGTCGAAAAGCTCCTGCGTCTGGGGCGAAACACCTTCGCCGCTGGCGAGCATAAACTTGTCAGCGGGGTGAATATAAACAGGGATATCGAGCTTTTCGGCAAGGGATCCGGCGTCCCGGGTGTGGTCAATGTGGCCGTGGGTAAGCACGATAGCCTCATAGTCCAGGTCATGCTCTAGGACTTTTTCCATCGCATCCATGCCGGGATCGACGATGAAGGCGCGGCGGCCCTCCGCAATCACATAGGTATTGGTCTGAAAGGGACCGGCAGTAAAACCGAAGATTTCCATACCCACCACCCTAGCTGCCCAGAGAATAAAGAGCCGCCCGGCCCCGCCTTCGTAGATGAACCGCGACCAGCAACGCTGTGCGGCCTAGCTCAAAATATCCCACACCTTCTCATAGTCAAGCTGGGTGACAACACCTGGAACCATTTGTGTGTGCATCACCCGGTGATTTTCATCGGCCACGACCGCGGAGCGGGCAAGGAGGCCTTCCAATACGGAATCGCGTACGGTCACGCCGAATTTCTCTCCAAAGTCAGATCGAAATGCGGAGGCGGCAATGACATCAGCAATGCCTTCCGCAGCGCAAAATCGCTTGAGGGTAAAAGGCAAGTCACGAGAAACGCAAAGAAGCTTAGTGTTATCTAGCTGCGCAACCTGCTCATGGAAACGGCGCAGTTGCTCCTGGCAGGCAGGGGTTTCGATAGACGGAAAGATGGAGATAATAAGGCGCGTGCCCGCGAAAGTCTCATTGTTAATCTGACTCAGGTCCGTACCGATGAGTTCGAATTCGGGCAGCGGTTCTCCCACTGCGGGAAGTTCACCAACGGTGGGTGTTGGCGGGTCGATAAAATCTGGTTCAACCATAGAAACCAGAGTACCCATGACTTGGCCCAATAGCCATTGACTAGCCCGATTTACTTGCCCACGCTTTATTCGAAGTATGGAACCGCTAAACTCGGTCAGGTTGAATCATGCCACCGAAAATCGCTAGAAAGGTTGACTCCCGGTGCCAAATAATAAAAAGCGCGGCGAAGAGGCGCTGAGCAAGCTCGAGCGCGAGCTAAAATCCCGCGAACGCAAGCAAAAGACACGCCCGCTGGGCGTTGTCTTCGCGTCCCTCGTAGTAATCCTCGCCCTGGTAGGCGGTATTTACTACTTGTCCACCCGCGAAGGCGACGATGAGAAGGTACAGGCTGAGGAGTCCTCCGCAGCTGAGACCTCGCAGCAAACCCCACAGGCACAGCCCATCGCAGATAAGCGTGCAAAGGCTCTGCCAGATACCGTGACCTGTAAGTACGAGGACACCGGTCAAGATTCCAACGGTGCGACCAAGCCGAATGGAAAGGATATTTCCACCAAGGGCACCGTTACCGTTTCCTTTGAGACTTCTCAGGGCACCATTGAGATGGAGATGGATCGTGCCAAGGCGCCGTGTGCCACCAACGCAATTTCTGAGTTGGCAAAGTCTGGCTACTACGACAACACCGTTTGCCACCGTATGACCTCGGGTGGTCTCAACGTCTTGCAGTGTGGCGATCCGACCGGTTCCGGTTCCGGCGGCCCTGGCTTCAGCTTCGCTGATGAGTACCCCACCGACGAGGTGGATGAGAAGGATGCCCAGAACCCCGTTATCTACCCGCGCGGCTCCGTTGCCATGGCAAATAGCGGTCCAGACACCAATGGTTCTCAGTTCTTCCTCAACTATGACGATTCTGAGTTGACCCCGAACTACACCTACTTCGCCACCATTACCGATGAAGGTATGAAGACGATGGACAAGATTGCCAAGAACGGTGTCGAAGGCGGCCAGCCAGACGGCAAGCCAGCAAAGGAAGTCAAGATCAAGAAGGCAACCGTCAAGGCCTAGGCGCTTTAAAAGCCCTGCTTGGCGACGCCTCCCCTGCCACCACCGCACACCCCCTAACGGGGGCAAGGGTTAAGCCCCGCGCATTCGTCACTTTCACAACGTACGGACGCGCCGGGGCTTATACTTTCCTTAATTTAACCTGAGCCTGAATATGAGCCCTTAGCTGCAGAAACACTAAGCCTCTAAAATTCCCCTAGTTCACACTAGCCACAAGAGCAAACTTGCAGCACACAGCAGACTTTCAGATATTTCAGCGAGTAAACAGAGACCTGCCAATACTGTTGCGGAAGCCTGTCAGCCTGTCTAGTATTTGAAACGTCTTTGAACGCACCAAGCTTGTTAGGAATCAAACATGAAGCTTTTCTCCCGCAAGGCACTCGTTGCCGGCGCAACCGCTCTGTCCGTCGCTTTCGCAGGCACCACCGTTGCAAACGCTGAGGACACCACCAACGAACTGTCCTCCCGCATCACCAACACTTTCGAAGGTATGTCCTCCGACGGCAACAACTACGCTTCTGAAAAGGACGGCGAGTCCAACTCCAACGCTGACGACTCCAAGAAGAAGGAAGACACCCGCACTTCCAAGGAGAAGGCAGAAGACATCAAGGCTTGGATCGGCGTTGTTACCGCCGTCATCGGCGCTCTGGGCACCCTGTTCGCCTTCGCAAATAAGTACCTCGACCTGCCTTTCGGCAACAAGTAAGGTCACCGCTTCATAGCGATTCTTAAGCCGCTGCATTCCAAATGGGAATGCAGCGGCTTTTTTGTAGGCTTTTGAGCAATCGGAAGAACTGCTCGACGCTAGTGCTTTCGAGTCTTAGGAATGCTTCTAGGACTCTTTGGCGTCTTCAATGTACTCGGACCCTACGAGGTCTTTGAAAAGCTCTGGATCGATTGTTTGACCGACCCTGATGACAGAGATATGACCCGTGGGCTCCAGGATCATAATCTGTACGTCCTGCATGCGGCTAATGCCTGCCTTGCGGGCAGCAGAATAGATATCTGACTTAGTAATATGTGCCAGGGTCAAGTTATCCTCAACCATTTTCCCGCGAAATACTAGGAGAACTGGGCGCCGGTCAAGAAAGCGAGTCCACTTCACCACTTTGCGGATAGTACCGAACGCGGCCTCTAGAGCCATCAGAGTAGTCAAACCGATTACGCCGGCGGCCAGGGTCGGTGGATTACCCACAATGACACGGCCTGCAACCGCGCCAAACATAATGATGATGATGGCATCTGAGGCCGTCATGGAAGTAAGGACCCGGGAGCCAAAAATCTTCACTAAGACCATGAAGGATAGGTAGATGCCCAAAGTGGCCAATACGACAACTGGGATACGGTGCCATTCAATGCCTAGTTGATAGGTAATTTCGCGCAGGAAGAGGTCTAGAGTATCCACGGTTGATTAGGTTACCTGGCTGCTGCACGGCATACAGAAAAGGCGGAGCGATACTCCCCCGTTCAGGAAGAACCGCTCCGCCTAGCGCCGTGATGGCTTAGAGGTGGAATTGCTTGCGCAGGTCCTCAATCATCTTGCGCGCTGGGGCAGGAAGAATCTGCGGGTTCATACCCACAACCGCAACACCAGCTACCAGCGCCGCAACAATGGCAAATACTGCGCTGCCCATGGAAGAACCGTTAGAGGACAAGGAGGAACCCTTCGGCTCGGGCTTAGCACCCGGCTCCTGGGAGCCCTCGCCGCTTACCTCGATAGGCAGAGTTGCCTTTGTGCCGGCGTCAGTGGTGATTTCGAGGTTTTGCTTGCCGCTGAGGTTTTCTGGAACGGTGAGCTTTACCGTTGCACGTCCGCGCTCGCCAAATTGCGCATCGCCTTCCTGGGCAGCGTTGTCGATGTCGACGGTCTGCTCAGCGTCACCCAACTTCACGGTTGCCTTCTTGGCAATCGGCTCACCCTCGGTGGAGTAATTAAGGCTAGACAGATTGACGGTAATTTCCTTACCCGGCTTCACCTCACCTTCAACGTGGGCACCGATTTGACCTTGTCCGGTGCGGACCTCAGATTCACCCGACTTGATGTAGTCAATCATGGCCTGAGTGTCCATGTAGCCCACATCGTTTTTGTCCTTGATGGAACCAGCGTTGAAATAGCCATCGCCGCCGGCTTCTTCGTCACTAGAAGCAAGGAAGGACGACAACGCGATGGAATAATCCTTCTTCGGGTCAATCTGTTCGCCGTTGATGGTCACGGACTTTACCCGCTCACCCTTATTGGCCTTCTGGTCGTAGACCACCTGCACATTATTGGAAAGCCCCATGGCCAAGCGCGGACGGCTGCCTTCCTGCCACTGGTTTTCCAAAGCATTGATGAACTCCTCGCCGGAAATCTTTGCGGTAATCACGGAGTTACCAAACGGCTGCACCTCAAAGATGTCCTTGTAGGTAACGTCGCCACCCTTCAGGTCAGCACGCACACCACCGGCGTTCATGACACCGATCTCGATATCCTTACCTACCTGCTTGCTCATGGCATAGCGTTGGCCATCTGCGATGAAGTTATTGAGGGTGGATTCTACGCCACGGTTGGAGCCTGCCTCTGCGCCTTTGTCAGAGCCACGGAACAGGTCCTGCTTGACGTTTCCTGCAGTCTTGGAGCCTTCTACCTCGGCTTCCTTTTGTGCCTTTTCCACCACAGCTGCAATGCCAGCGTCCGGCTCGACAGCGGTAGCGTCGGTAGCATCGTACTGGCTGAGTTTGATGTCGGTTACCTTCTTGGCGGACTTGTCAAAGGTAATGTCGACGTCGTTAAGCAACTTGCCATACTCATGCCCCTGCGCCCATTGCAACGGGAGTGCACCTTCGCGCGGGACTTCGCCCTTGGTGCGCTGGTGAGTATCGCCGCCGAAAAGCACGTCTACGTCTTTACTGAAGCCCTCGGCATATTCTTGGGCATCCTCGTGGAAAAGGGCGACAACAACGTCCGCTTCGCCGGACTCCTTTAGCCGGGCGGCCTCTTCATTGGTTGCCTTTACTGGATCCGTGAAGGTAACGCCCGGGATCTTGGCCGCAGATACCTTGTACTTGGTATTTTCCGTCACGGTTCCGACATAGCCCACCTTGACGCCGTCCACGTCTTCAACGTGAGAAGGCTTAAGCAAGGGCTTGCCGTCTTTCAGCACGTTGGCACCCAAGATGGGATACGTGGAGTTCGGCTGAATGCGCTCGGTTAGATCCTCGGTGCCCTTATCAAACTCGTGGTTGCCCACTGCGGATACCTTCATGCCCATCTGATTGAGAGCCTCAAGGGTGTACTTGTCATCAGAAATTGCAGATACAAAGGCAGAGCCGCCTACGTTATCGCCCGAAGAAGTCAGGTTGAATTCCTGACCTTCATTCACCTGCTTGATTAGGGACTGCAAACGAGCCACGCCAATTTCATCGCCGGCCTTTGCTGGGTCGCCGATCTTGTCCTCCAAGTGACCGTGAATATCGGTGATATTGGTGACAGAGATGGTGGTCTTGTTTTCTTGTGCGACCGCCTGCGCGCCGGAGAGAGCTACAGCGGATACGGTAGTGGCGGCCACAAGTTGGCCGATGCGGCGAAACTGCATTGAAATACTCCTAGATTGTAGAAAGCAACAGGATAATTTATATCGCTTTACTAACAACTTGGCAGGAGAAACTAAGCTCGCTTGCTGGGGATTTACCTGGCAGAAGCCGAAAATTCATACACTGGTAACCAGCCCGAAGCCTTCGCGTTGCTTGCCCCGCCCCTCCTTGAGGGTAAGGAGAAAGCGCGCTAAGCAGTTACTCGGTAAACGTCGAAGACGCCTTCCGTATTGCGCAAGGTCGTCATTAACGTGCCCAGCTGCTTGGTGTCTGACACCGAGAACGTAAACCTAACCGTCGCAATGTGGTCATCTCCCCGGTTGGAGTTCATAGTCAAAACGTTGATGTTCTCATCACTCATAACGCGGGTGAGCTCTGAAAGAAGGCCTTGCCGGTCAAGGGCTTCCAATTGCAACGTCGCAGAGAAAGCACCGGTAGCGGAGGTCCCAGAAGACCAGGCCACCTCTAGCATGCGCTCGGGTTCTGCTTTGAGCTTTTCCGCGTTGGTGCAGTCGGCTCGGTGCACTGATACTCCGCCGCCTCGGGTTACGAAACCAAAGATGGTATCGCCTGGTACAGGCTGGCAGCATTTGGCGAGCTTGGCCATTACATCAGGGCTGCCCTCCACCAAGATGCCGGTGCCCGATGCGGAGTCCTCGGTGTGCTGGGCACGGGAATTTTCAATCTCAGACAGCGGCGTGCGCGAGGCCAAAGTGTCAATTGCATCGTCCTGGTCCCCAAACATGGCAACCAATTGATTGGCAACATGTTGCGCAGATACTTGGCCCGCGCCGATGGCGGTATACAGCGAATCGACATCAGCGTGGTGCAGCTGCTCCGCCACCTGCTTCATAGATCTGGCGGTAAACAGGCGGTGCATCGGCAGGCCGCCTCGCTGGACCTCAGTGGCTAGGGCATCTCGCCCTGCCTCCAAATGTTCTTCGCGGCGCTCTTTGGCAAACCACTGCCGTACCTTGGTCTTAGCGCGTGCAGATACCAGAAAGTCCTGCCAATCACGGGACGGGCCTGCGTTAGGGTCTTTAGAAGTAAAGATCTCAACCTTGTCACCGGATTTTAGCTTCGATTCCAGTGCTACCAGCTTGCCATTGACCTTGGCACCGATACACCTATGCCCCACTTCGGTATGTACTGCATAGGCAAAGTCCACCGGAGTAGAACCTGCGGGCAGATTTACTACGTCACCCTTAGGGGTAAAGGCAAAGATTTGCTTAGCGGTAAGGTCATAGCGCAAGGAGTCTAGGAACTCATTAGGGTCAGCTGCTTCCTTCTGCCAGTCCAGAAGTTGGCGCATCCACGCCATCTGGTCCACTTCTTCTTGGTGGCCCGAGTTTTTGCCCTTGGTTTCCTTGTAGCGCCAGTGAGCGGCCACGCCGAATTCGGCATTGTAGTGCATCTCGTGGGTGCGTACCTGGACCTCCAGCGTGGCACCACCATCGCCTAGCACTGTGGTGTGCAGCGATTGATAGACACCAAATCGCGGCGAAGAAATATAGTCCTTAAAGCGCCCGGGCAGAGCTTGGTAGATCGAGTGAACCACGCCAATTGCGGCATAACAGCTATTGACATCCTCTACTAGGATGCGGATACCCACTAGGTCAAAAATCTCTGCAAAGTCGCGGCCACGTACGATCATCTTTTGGTAGATGGACCAGTAGTGCTTTGGCCGGCCCATAACCTCAGCTTCAATGCCGTTTTCCTTCAATGCCGCACTAACTTGGCTAATGATCTCTTTGAGCGCGCGGTCACGCGAGGGGGCGCGGTCTGCCACCATGCGCACAATCTCGTCGTACTTTTTGGGGTACAGGATGGCAAAGGATAGGTCCTCCAGCTCCCACTTCACACTGGCCATGCCTAAGCGGTGAGCTAATGGAGCGATAACCTCGAGGGTTTGGCGCGCCTTTTTGGCCTGCTTTTCGGGCGGGAGGAACCGCATCGTACGCATATTGTGCAGGCGGTCGCTGACCTTAATGACCAAGACGCGCGGGTCAGTGGCCATGGCTACGATCATCTTGCGGATGGTTTCCGCCTCTGCGGCCGAGCCCAGCGCCACCTTATCCAACTTCGTCACGCCGTCAACCAGCCGGGCCACCTCGGGGCCGAAATCCCTGGTGAGGTCGTCTAAGGAGTAGTCCGTATCCTCCACCGTATCGTGCAAGAGCGCTGCCACGATGGTGGTGGTGTCCATACCAATTTCCGCAGCGATCGTAGCAACGGCAAGTGGGTGGGTGATATAAGGTTCTCCAGATTTGCGGAAAACCCCTTCATGCAGACGCTCGGCGGTGTTATAAGCACGATTGAGCAGGTCTGAGTCGGCCTTAGGGTGAAACTTGCGGTGGATGGACATCAGCGGGTCCAGCACCGGATTCACCCTGACTCGGCCGCCTGTGAGCGAACGGGCAAGGCGAGCCGACATGCTACGCATACCGCCGCCGGTCTGGCGCTTTACGGGTTTATCCATGGCCATTTCTACCGCCCTTCACAGTGCCACGGGCCATATTGGCCTCATATTCGTCTAGATCGTGGGATCTAGCTTAGACACTTCATCTTAGTCTGTGGCATTTAGCACAATGAGCGGCGGGCCGGATAAACGCTCACGCCCATTGAGGCCTTTGACTTCCAGCACAACGACGTTGCCGGCAACCTCGGCACCCGCGGACTCGAGCAGAAGTTTCGCACCATGGAGGGTGCCACCGGTGGCTAGGACGTCGTCGACAAGCACTACGCGCTTGCCCTTGATGTCGACGCCGCTGGCCGGAATCTCCAGCGCCGCCGAGCCGTATTCCAGCTCGTATTCCTCGGTGTATACCGGAGGAGGAAGCTTGCCCTTCTTGCGGATGGCTAGGATACCCAGGCCCATCTTGTAGGCCACGGCCGAGCCGAGGAGGAAGCCACGGGCATCTAGGCCACCGATCATCTCCGCGCCCAGTTCCTCGCAGGCGGCCGCTAAGCCGTCTACGACGGTGCGAAAAGCCTCTGGGTCTGCCAAAACTGGGGTGAGATCTTCGAAGAGGATACCCTCCTCTGGGAAGTCTTGAACGAGGCGAACCTTATCCTTGAGAGCCTGTGCTGCTGATTCGTAGTGCGAACTCATAATCTTCCTTGAGAAATAATTGCGAGAGGTCGTTAACGGCCGCTGTTGCGGGTCCTACTTCTTTTCGGTTGGAGCGGTGCTACGCCAGCGATCCATATTCCAACCGATGCCCGAGACGCCAGTGTACGGCAGGACACCTTCCACGTCGCGGCGGACGAGGAAGACACGCGGCTGCGCGGAGAGCGGAATGGACGGAATATCCTTCCACAAAGCTTCTTCTGTCTTCTTAAGCTCCGCAGAGTTTTTCATACTAGCTTCGACCGCGGAGTACTCCGTCTGAGGAGCTACCGGTCCAAGGAAAGCGTCGACGGTAGGTGCCCAGGTTTCTGGATCCATTTCCAGGTAGTGCTGAGACATAAACTCCGCAGACGCATCCTCGATGGTGATTCCGGCCGGCTCACAGGATGCACGGAGCTGTTCCACCATAGCTGCGTAACGCTTATCCGGTCCTAAGTAGCCGACCTTGATGGTCGTTCCATTCAGATTCCCCGCCTGCGCCAGATCGGTACCCTGGTGCTCCTTACCCACTTTGTCGAGGCCGCCGGCAACCGGGTTGGTGACGGAAACGGTGCGCACATAAGCCGGTGGCACCTCTACGCCAGAGGCCGCGGAGCTTGCCTGAGCCACCGCCTGCTGATCGACGCACGCAGCGAAGCTCTCGCGCGCCCACGGCTCGGCGAATACCCCAGCCTCAGACAGCGTCAGCGTATCCGTTAGCTCGCCTACCATTGGGGTAGCTTCATAGGAGTCCTCCCCTGACTCACTTTGATTCCGGTCAAGCCAGTCAGGGGTTGCATTGGCGGCGTCGACCACGCGCAGTGCCCCCTTATCTACCAGCTTGTGCGCGTCAGCATCCGCTGGCCACACCACAACGTGGTCCTCGGCTGGCGCATCCCCAAAGTATTTTTCGTTCGCTTTGAGGATAACCTCGCCCTCATCGCCTATCTTGTCGATGACATAGGGGCCAAAAGACACTTGCAGTTTTGGATCGAGTTGATCCTTTGCCACAGAGAAGCCATACCGCCATGCCTGGGCAACTGGATCTAGCGCTTGCATATCTTCGGCTGCCAGCGCCGCATTAAGCTCCTCAAGGCTCAACCCAGCCTTTTCTGCCAGCGCATGGGCGGGCATGACCGTTCCGGCGCCAAACATATGGCGCCAGCGCTGCCCCTGATCCTTATTAAAGGTCAACGTAAACGATTTGCTGTGGGGTTCGCAGCTGAAATTCGCAATGTCATTCATCAGCGGCATATGGGAGGCGAATTCAGCCGGATGGGTGCCGGCAACGTAAGTCAAATAGTAATCATCACAGGTCACGGGAGTGCCATCGGAAAAGACGGCATCCTCGGCCAAGGTCAGCTGGACGCTGCGCTGGACGCTGCGCTGGTCGCTGCCCTCAGCGGGCGGGAGCTCTTCCGTTTCTACTAGGTCTGCATTGGGGATCAATTCGCCCGCGGGACCAGGTACGAAAAGGCCAGGATATAGGCGCGTGGATAACAGTCCGGCGGAGCTGGCAGAACCAAAGGAGGTGCCTGCGTTGGTAGTGGCCAGACGGGAATTTACCTGGTACCCAAAGTATCCATAGGATTCTGGTTCCTGGGGCGCAGCCGAAGACTCATCCTCGCCACCCTGCCCGCTGCAGGCAGATGCAGCCAGGGCGAGTGCGGATACGCATGAAGCAAGGGCCCGCCTCCCCCTATGACGTCCTCCAGAACTGCTCTTTTCCTTAAGCATGGTTATGTGCCCTCACTTCAGCTAGCGATCCGCCTGAATTTTACTACCGGAAGTTACCTGCCTGGCCGCCACGTTGCGCCAGGGTGTCCGGTGGACTCCGCCGATTCGGCCTCATTGCCAGCCGGGGTGGACTGAGCACTTACTGGCGAAACCACGGTGCGCCCCGCTGCGGGTGCGTCATCTTCTGCAGCACCCTTCTCATCCTTACCAGCACGGTAGTCCGCTACTCGCTTATTGTGGCGCTTAGTCTTCTTGGACATATTGGCGAAGGTGACAACCAATGGCGTAGCGAAGAAGATGGAGGAGAAAATACCCTCAACCACACCGATGAGCTGGATGAGTGCCAAATCGCGCAGGGTACCAATGCCCATGAGCCACACGGCCACCACGAAGAGCGCGATAATCGGCAGCGCAGAAATCACCGAGGTAGAAATCGAGCGCATGACCGTCTGGTTAATCGCCAGGTTCGTCAGCTCAGCAAAGGTCTTCTTGCGCTGTCCCTCCAGGCCTTCCGTGTTCTCGTTGATCTTGTCAAAGACGATGACCGAGTCATACATGGAGAAGGTCAGGACGGTAAGCAGACCGATAATGACAGCAGGGGAAACCTGGAATCCGAAGAGCGCATAAATGCCGGCAATAATCACGCCGTCTGCAATCAGGGCGATGATAGCGGCAAAAGCCATGTTCTTCTGCAAGCGAATGGCCACATAAACGGTGGCAGCTACCAAGAAGACCAGCATGGCGATAAGCATGCGCTGGGTAATGGCAGAACCCCAAGACTCAGATACCGTGGACGAACCGATGGCATCCGGGGTGGCCTTACCTTCTTCATCCTTCGGCTTAAAGTCCTCGTAGATAGCGGTACGAGCCGCATTCACCTCTTCTTGGCTGAGGCGTTCGGAGACAATCTCCAAGGTCTCGGAGTTGCCGGAGCCTACGATATGTACCTGCTCGGGTTCTACGCCGCTGGAATCTTCAAAGACGCGTCCTACTTCTTCTTCCTTAAGGTCCCCTGCCGGCATGGACAGCGTAGTGCCGCCTTCGAAGTCAATCGAGAGGCTGAAGCCGCGAATTAGGATTGCGGCCACGGCCGCCACGATCAGCGCGGCGGTGATGCCGTACCACAGCTTGGTGCGGCCAATGAAGTCATAACCGCGCTCATCCTCGTAGAGGCGGTCCATTCGGGAAATCTTGTGCTTAGTCGAAACAGCCATGCTTATTTCTCCTCATCTTCCGCAGCATCAACGGGACGTGCGGTTCCTGCGGCAGTATGTGCTGCCGTTTCTGTGGTGGCTGCCTCCTTGGTTGCGGAGGTTTTAGTGGAGCCTGCTTTGCGATGCCCCGAGCCGAAATAGCCGCGTTCACGACGCTCTTCCACCAAGGCGTAGATACCGCCAAGGCCGTTCATCGAAGGCTTGGCTGCAGCTGGACGGCGGCCCACCAACTGCATCAGTGGTGCCATAACCAAGAAGGATACGACAAGGTCGAAGACCGTGGTCAGGCCCATGGTAAAGGCGAAGCCCTTAACCTCACCGATGGCGAGGAAGTAGACCACTACGGAGCCGATGAGGGTCACCGCGTTACCGGTCACGATGGTCGCACGAGCACGCTCCCACGCCTTTTGCGTAGCGGAGCGGAAAGTGCGTCCCTCTAGCAGCTCATCCTTGATGCGTTCGTAGTAGACCACGAAGGAGTCAGCCGTTGCACCCACACCGATGACCAGACCGGCAATACCGGAGAGATCCAGTGAGTAGCCGATCCAACGACCCAGCAGCACCAAAGCACCATAGGTCAACAGGCCAGAAGAAATGAGGAAGACGAGGGAGACGCCGGCCAGTGCGCGGAAGTAATACAGCGAATAAGCCATCACGAGTACCAAGCCGACTAGGCCCGCGATAAGGCCGGCCTGCAGGGCGGCCTTACCCAGTGTCGGCGGAATGGACTCAATGGTACCGCCCGGCTCGCCATTTTCACCGGCGAAGGACAGCGGCAGTGCGCCATACTTCAAGTTATTGGCCAGGTTCTGTGCTTCCTCCTGGCTGAAATCACCAGTAATAGAGGTTGCGGACCCAACTGGAGTTGCGCCCTGGATCACCGGTGCAGAGATAACTGCGGAGTCAAGGGTAATGGCGACTTGGTCGTTGAGGTGTTCCTTGGTGAGGTCCGCCCACGTCTGGGAACCGTTTGGTCCATCTCCGGTCTTGAAAGAGAAGTTGATCTCCATTTGGCCGGTTTTGTTGTTCATACCGCCTTCGATAGGACCATTGGTATTGATCTCATTGCCGGTTAGGCGGGTGCCATTTTCATCCTTGATGCCGTTAAGAAGTGGCGCGGGCTCGAGGACGTACGGGTTGCCCTTGGAATAATCACAGGTAACAAATGGCTTAGCCGGATCGTCCGCGCCAGCCAGCGGATCGGTATCGCCCTGACAGGTCATCAGCATCGAAGCTGCGGCTTGGGTCGTCGGATCCTCGGACTGGCGGTCCTTGAGCAACATCTCCGTGATTTCATCACGGCGCTTCGACTGCTCAATGGAGTTGCTTGGCTCATCCAGGGGCTTAGCGCTGACCTTTGGAGCCTTCTTCTCCTTTGGCTTCTGTCCGGTCATCTGCGCTTCCTGCGCAGAGATGGCCTTGACGCCTTGATCCATCTGCTTGTTCGCTTCGTCTGCGCTTAGCACGCCATACTTTACCCAGCGGTTGGCCATGTCTTCTAGCTCCTTATTGAGCTTGCCCATATCCGGCATGGATGGCTTAGCCACTGGGCGGAAGAAGAGCTGCGAGGTCTTACCTACGGCCTGTGCTTGGGAAGCGTCCTCTCCTGGCACGGTAATAACCAGGGTATTGCCGTTAATGACAACCTCAGAGCCAGAAACGCCCATACCATTGACACGCTGTTCCAAGATGGTGCGTGCTTGTTTGAGCTGGTCCTGAGTGGGTTCCTCGCCTTGCGGAGCAAGCGTTACGCGAGTACCGCCCTGCAGGTCAATGCCGAGCTTCGGCGTGCTTTGACGGCTACCAGTAAGAAAGATAAGCGCATAGATAACAACCACAATGAGGACGAATAACGCGATAGCGCGCTTCGGCCATTGGCGTTGGCTATTTTTCATAGCGCGACGGGGTGATGCGGACAACGATAATCTCCTGTGCTGCTTATAACAGGGTGCTTAGACAATAAATACGGCCCGACCGGATGGCGCAGGCACGTCAACAACGCACAATCGTACGTCATGAGACGGAATTTTCCTTAACGAGGGCCAGATAAGGCCCAAAGTGTGATGGGGTCTACGCTCCACAAAGTTCCCACCACCTAGCAAACGTTAAGATAACTCTCAGGAAAGACGGGGTTAGTTCTTCCCCTCGCCGCCGAACGGAGGGACATTCTAATCAGGCAGGTTATCTTCCGTATCGCCTTGTGCTTCCCCAGCAGCCGCAGGGCGCTCGAGCTTATTGGCCTCCTGCTCGGTGCGAATCACGGCCATCTTGTCAAAAGTAACCACCACTCCTGGGGCAATTTCTAGATCCACATCCTTGTCACTGGTGTTACGCACCACGCCGTGTACACCGCCCGCGGTAACGATGGAATCGCCCGGCTTGAGGGAGTTTTGTAGGGCCTGCATATCATTTTGGCGCTGGCGCTGCTTTCGCATGGCCATGAAGGAGGGGATGACGAACAGGATGCCAATAATGATGAGAATGATGATTTCCATAGCTCCCTAGTGTGCCAGACGGAAGTGAACACAAAAACCCAGAGTGCTTGACCAAGCAGGCTGGCGCCTGGAATTAAAACAGGCCGGCTGCCCCCTCAGGAGGAGTTAGCCCCAAGTGCCGCCACGCGGCGGCGGTAGCTACGCGGCCGCGTCCTGTCCGCGCAATCATTCCCGCACGCACCAGGTAGGGCTCACACACCTCCTCCACCGTCGAGGGCTCCTCGCCCACCGCAATGGCAAGGGTGCTCACGCCGACCGGTCCGCCGCCGTGCCCCTTAATTAAGGCATCGAGTACCGCCCGGTCCAAGCGATCGAGGCCCATTTCATCCACGTCGAAGACCTCGAGCGCCCCCTGGGCCGCACTAAGATCAATCAGACCCGAGCCGTTGACCTCGGCATAGTCGCGAACGCGGCGCAACAGACGGTTAGCAATACGCGGGGTGCCACGCGAACGAGAACCAATTTCTACCGCTGCATCATGGTCAATATCTACGTCTAAGATGTGCGCCGCACGCTTAATCACCTGAGTTAAGTCAGCCGTGTCGTAGTACTCCATTTGCGCAGTAAAGCCGAATCGATCACGCAGGGGGCCAGTAAGCATGCCGGCGCGGGTTGTAGCCCCTACCAGGGTAAAAGGCGGGATTTCCAGCGGAATGGAGGTAGCACCAGGCCCCTTGCCTACGATGACGTCAATACGGAAATCTTCCATCGCCATATACAGCATTTCTTCTGCTGGCCGGGCAATGCGGTGGATCTCATCGATGAAAAGCACGTCGCCTTCCATCAGATTTGAAAGCATGGCGGCCAAATCGCCGGCGCGCTCTAAGGCAGGCCCCGAAGTCATACGCAGCGAGGTCCCCAACTCCTGGGAAATAATCATCGCCATGGTGGTCTTACCCAGGCCAGGCGGGCCAGAGAGCAGAACGTGGTCCGGCGTAACTCCACGATTCTTAGCGCCTTTGAGCACCAAGGAAAGCTGCTCGCGCACCTTGGGCTGGCCTATAAACTCATCTAGCGACTTCGGGCGCAATGACCGCTCAATATCATGTTCCTCGGAGTGTGCGGTCGCTTCGACGTCGCTATTGCGCTGCGAATAATGCGCCGCGTCGATGCCGTCGGGGAGGTTAAATTCGGTGCGCTCAATATCGGACATGATTGTTCAGCCTTCCTGCCTGCCGTTACTTTTTCTTGCCCAGCTGCGCTAGAGCCGCACGCAAGAGGGAAGACGTATCGGCATCAGGGTTCTCCGCGTATGCCGCTTCCACCACAGGCCGCGCTCCCTTATCAGTAAACCCAAGACCAATGAGCGCTTCCGTCACGCTTTCTACCACGGCCCCGCCGGCTGGCGCGACGGCGGTATCGCTGGCACCTGCAGTAGAGGGCTCGCTTGGCGCAAAGGCCGCCACCTTATCTTTCAGCTCCAATGCCAAGCGCTGAGCCATACGCTTACCGACGCCCGGGATAGATTGCAGCGCCTTCACGTCTTCCGCACCAATTGCAGCTGCGAGCTCCCCTGCGCCCATGACCGAAAGCGCCGCCAAAGCAAGCTTTGGTCCGAGCCCCGACACGGATTGCAGAACTTGGAACATCTCGCGGTCCTCATCAGCGCTAAAGCCATAAAGAGTCAGGGAGTCTTCCTTGACCACCAAGTTGGTGAGAACCGTAGCTGCTTCCCCGCGGCGCAAAGTGCCCAGCGTTTTTGGGGTGGCCAAGAACTTGTATCCCACGCCTGCACAATCGATGACCCCATGGTCGAGTCCAATATGGATTACCTCTCCACGCAGTGCAGCAATCATTGGCTTCCTATCCTTTTCTCTCAGTAAATTTCTCTACCGCTTCTTAGCTTGTCCGCGCACGCCACTTGTCTTGGCTCCAAGCCCAAGACCATTCTGGTCCATCCGCGCAATGGCAGGGGCGCGCCAGCAATGACACACCGCCAAGGCGAGTGCATCGGCGGCGTCGGCAGGCTTGGGCGGCTCCGTCAACCCCAGAATACGGGTGATCATAGCGGTCATCTGCTTTTTATCGGCGCGTCCATTTCCAGAGATTGCCTTTTTCACCTCGGATGGGGTGTACATATACACCGGAATATCGCGCTCAGCTGCAGCCAGCACCAACACCCCTACCACGTGGGCAGTTTGCATGACCGTGGAGACCTGGCCGCGTTCGAAGACTCGCTCGATCGCTACCACATCCGGCGTATAGTCATCCATCCATTCTTTCGCTGCCACTGAAAGACGCAGGAGGCGCTCCGTTAAGTCTTTATCGCTAGGGGTACGAACCACACCTACAGAAACCGGGAGAATTGCTCGGCCGCGACCAGCTTGAACCACGGAAAGTCCGCAACGCGTCAAGCCTGGGTCAATCCCCATTACGCGCATTCCTTCTAGGTTCATCTCTCCCCCATTGTCATGTCAGCGCCTTATCGCACCGCCTACTGCCCCCATTATGGACTACACACAGGTGTTCTACAAACGTAGTAGTCCACCCCACCATAGCGAAGCGCCGGCAGCGCCTCCGGCGAGCAATTCTCGCGGAGCGCTCCCGGCGCTACATAGCCGCCGCTCTTGCGGCGAAGAGGTGATTAACCCTCGTTCAACTCGGCTAGTACCTCATCGGACAGGTCCATGTTGGTGTAGACGTTTTGCACGTCATCGGAGTCTTCCAAAGCATCAATGAGGCGGAAAATCTTCTTGGCATCATTGGCATCAAGCGGCACCTCAACAGAAGCGCGGAAGTCATTATCAGAGTCATCGACCTCAATATCGGCTTCCTTGAGCGCGTCCTTAACGGCCTGCACATCCGTCGGAGCGCAGACGATTTCGAACTTCTCGCCCTGGTCCTTTACCTCTTCCGCGCCAGCTTCTAGCACGGCCATCAAAACATCGTCTTCCGTCAGCTCGCCCTTTTCTATTAGGACGTAGCCGGTACGGGTGAACATATAGGCCACGGAGCCGGATTCGCCCAAGTTGCCGCCGTTTTTAGACATAGCGGTACGCACGTCGGTCGCCGCACGGTTGCGGTTATCCGTAAGGCACTCAATGAGCATGGCCACGCCGTTGGGGCCATAGCCTTCGTACATGATGGTTTCCCAGTCGGCGCCGCCGGCTTCCTCACCGGATCCACGCTTGCGAGCACGCTCAATATTGTCATTGGGGACGGAGGCCTTCTTGGCCTTCTTGATCATGTCATCAAGGGTTGGGTTAGCCGCTGGGTCACCACCGCCGGTGCGGGCCGCCACTTCGATATTCTTGATCAGCTTGGCAAATTCCTTGCCACGCTTTGCATCGTTGGCAGCCTTCTTATGCTTGGTAGTTGCCCATTTCGAGTGGCCTGACATGTAGTCCCTTTCTAATCGGGTGCTGAAACTGGTGGCAATTATACGTGTGCTGCATGAATGCGTGAAAGCGACCCCCTTATAAGCGGGGCATATTTACACGTTGTGCCAATTGCCATGGGCGGAGCCGCTGCCCAGCTTTTCATCCAAGAAGCGCGTGAGGCCCTCTTGATTGACCAACGCCACCAATTCGCCCTCCTCCGTAAAGAGCTTGCCGCGCGCAATTGCCGTTCCTTGAAATGCTGAGGGTGATACTTGCTCATATAAGAGCCATTCATCCACGCGAATAGGACGCAGGAACCAAATGGCATGGTCGAGGCTGGCCAACTGCACTTTCTCTCCCTGATGCGGAAGGAGCGCGGAGCGGATGAGAGTCATATCCGACATGTAGGTCAGCGCGGCGCGGTGGAAAGCCGGATCCTGCGGAAGCTCACCGGTATTGCGAAACCAGATATGACGAAATCCTGCACCGGTGCGTTCCGCTGCCACAGGGGCTCGGCCTTCCTCTGGTACCAAGCGGATATCCCATTCCTCCCACTCTTTGAGGATGATGCGGGTGGAGTAAGGCGCACCGCCACCGGAACGAGCTGTTTCTTCGGGCCCAGGTACCTCCGGCATGGGATCTTGGTGCTGCGGTCCGCAGTCCCCGTTGCGGTGGAAGCTCGCCATGGCAGAGAAAAGTAGCGTGCCCCCTTGGTAGGCGCGTACCTGCCGGTTGGCAAAGGATCTACCGTCCCGAATGCGCTCGACCCGCAACTCAATCGGCCGGCTCGCGTCACCAGGCCCCACAAAATAGCCGTGCAGGGAGTGGACCTCTTTCCCGGAAACGGTGCGTTGGGCCGCAGCCACTGCTTGGCCAGCAATATGTCCGCCGAAAGTACGCTCAATCCGCGACTCCACCGCCGGGCCACTAAAGACATCGTCCGCTCCCGTTTCCTCTATGTTCAAAATCTCGCGGATGGCCGCCATCTCCACACTCCCAATGTCCTAAATCACTACCGCTAGCAATTGTCGTCCACACTACTAAAAGGTCGAGCCGCCGATTCCTTTTCTCATTATCTCTCCCCCATTTTTTGGCATAAGTGGAAGAATTTTCTAGAAGAAACTATGTCCGCCACCGAAGTGAGCGCTCTTTGAATAAAGTCTTTTGGGTGAAACGCCTCGCTTCTGTTCCTGCAGTTTGGATTGGGTGGGTTATCGCCCGCCTGTGCCTTGTATATCTACTCAAGATTGACCACAGTCCCAGGGGCGATGTCGCATATTATTTTGCGGGTATCTACGGCGACGACCCAACTCAAATGACCGAGTACCCTCATGCAGGCACGTGGCCTACGGTGCTTTTGGGGTGGCTCACCGGTGAAAATATCACCGCTTTCTATATCGGCTTTACCATCATGACGCTGCTTGTCGACGCCGCGTTTTTAGCCCTGCTGCTGCGCCACCATCCCACCCAACCGCGCGCTTTTTGGGCCGCTTGGTTCTGGGTTTTCTTCGGCACCGCGGCCGGCCATGCCTTTGTGTGGCGCCTCGATATTTTCCCCGCCCTAGCCGTCGCCGGAGCAGCCGCCCTTCTGGCTACCCATCCCCTTATTGCCTCGGCGTTACTGGGCTTTGCCACCACCATGAAGCTTTGGCCCGGAGTGCTCGCCGCAGGCTTAGTGGGCCGCTTCAATAGGTCTGCGACCTGGCAACGCCTGCTCGTCTTCTTCTGCACCATCATTGCAGTCTGCGCCATAACGGTTGCCACCTGTGGCACCGAACGCTTACTTTCACCTTTAAACTACCAGGGCGTGCGCGGTCTCCAGTTGGAGTCCATCCCGGCGACCTTCCTGTTGCTGCAAGCGCATCGCCACCCCGGCCGCTGGGATTTGGGCTACGCCGCTTCCAAGAGCTTTGAGATCTCCGGGCCCGGCGTGGATACCGCCATCAGGTGGAGCACCATAGCGATCATTATCATCCTGGTGTTTGCGGTGGGATGGGCGCTCTACCGGCTGTGTGCCGGCGGATGGACTACGCGCACCACCATGGCGTTCTTTAGCGTTATGGTCTTGCTCCTTATCGCGACCAATAAGGTTTTCTCCCCGCAATACATCGTCTGGCTCGGCCCGCTGCTTGCAGTGGTGATCCGCCAGCGACTTCCACAAGGGTTTACTACCTTGCGGGTAGTCCAGCGCCTGCTAGCGGTCTGCGCCATTATCGCCGCTGCGCTGGGTACTTTGGTCTATCCGTTTAACTACGACTACATCTGGCATTACGTGGGCGAGAATATGTTCCCCGTTTATCTCTTGGTGGCCCGCAATATTCTCATCGTGGTTATGGCCATCATTGGGCTTATATGGTTTGCGCTCGAGGTGGCGCTGGCTGGAAAACTGGAACGCCCAGGAATTCACCAGCCACACGCGCCAAGCGCCCTGGCACAGCCGGTTTTACGCCGCCGAGGCGGCCGGCACTCGCTTCGGTCATAAAACCGCTCAGCAGGCTACTCAGCCAGCATGTAGTCAAAGTATTCCGGCAGCTTTGCGGTGCCGCCCAGATGGAAAAGCCGCACCGCAGGGCGCAGACGCAAAGCGCGAGTATCGCTGACCGCTTCGTTATAAAAGCGGTGGGCGAGCTGGATTCGCCCTTCGGCGTCGGCAAGCGCGGCGGGGCGGCGCTCTGCGGGAAACTCTTGCACAATGGCGGCAGAAAGCTCCCGCTCGGCCAGCGTGCGCGGTTCGAAGTGGCCTTGGTAGAGTTCGGTGGATTCGGCTCTTTGGGCCAGGGCCGCCAGCCCTGGTGCTACTGCCGCTGTGACCGCTGCCCTGCGGTCTAGGGCCGCCTGTAGCTGTGCCAGCGAGGCATCGGTGCGAATGTGCAGTGAGTTGAGCCGCTGAGCGGTAAAAAGCGCCCAGGAGCCCACGATGATGAGCAGAAAGAGGACTAGCGCAATTTCAATGGCCATTAGCGCTTCACCCTCACCTTGGTTCCGTCCTGGACGGTTTCATAGACCTGCATAACAGCTGCTGCCACATGGTCCCAGTCATACGTGCTGGCACGCTCGACGCCATTGCGTGTCAGCCGAACCCGGTACTCGGCATCATCAAGCACCTCACTTAAGACGCGCACCAGATCTTCACTATCCTCATTGCGGAAGAGTGCGCCGGCAGGCTCATCAGAATCGGCGTTGCACACCGCGCGGAAGGCTTCAAGGTCAGAAGCAACTACTGCCGCGCCGGCCGCCATGGCCTCTACTAACACAATGCCGAAACTTTCGCCCCCGGTATTTGGGGCCACGTATACATCGGCGCGGCCGAGGATCTCGGCCTTTTCGGCATCGCTGACTCGGCCGACAAAATCTACGCCTTCTACCTCGCGAGCACGGCCGCCACCCATGATGGTAACGCGGAGGGGGTGGTCTATCTGGCGGAGCGCACGAAGCAGGATATCCAGCCCCTTGCGCGGCTCGTCGAGCCTGCCTAAGAAGACTACTTCTAAAGGATCTCCGGGGGCCTTGGCTGGGCTGCGGCGCCGTGCCTGCGCGTATACCGATGTATCCACGCCGTTGGGAATGAGGACTGGGTCTCCGCCCAATTGCTCCACCTGCCAGCGGCGCGCCATATCTGAAACCGCGATACCGCCGCGGATCTTTTCCAAAAAAGGCGCGAGGAAAGGCTTGGCAAGGGTCAAGACCAGCGAGCTCGACGCGGAGGCGTGATACGTGGCCACCAACGGTCCCTGCGCTACGGCCAGCGCGGTCATGGAAAAGCTCGGGGAATTGGGCTCATGGATGTGCAAAACATCAAAGTCGCCATCTTTGATAAAGCGTTTGACCTTGCGCGTTACCTGAGGTCCGACGGACAGGCGGGCCACCGAACCGTTATAAGCAATGGGAAAAGCCGGGCCTCCCTTGACCACAAAATCAGGCAGCGGCGTGGAGTCAGAAGCGGGGCCGATGACTTGAACATAGTGCCCTTGCTCTATATATACAGTGGCTAGATCAAGGATATGGGCTTGAACTCCGCCCGGTTCATCAAAGGAGTAGGGGCACACGATGCCGATCCGCATTATTTCTCGCCTTCCTGCCGTGCACCAGCGTGGCGGCTATCACGGGCCTTGTGCGCGGCGCGCGCTTGCCGACGCCTCTCAATATCGACATTCCACTGCGGCTGCAGCATATGCCAATCCTCCGGATGCCGGCGAATATTGGCAGCGAAGCCATCGGCCATGCGTTGCGTAGTCTCTTGTACGTTTGTTACCTCAAGTTCCGGAGACACCGATAGGCCCCAGCCCTCTCCCTTAAACCATGAGTGCACCACATGGAGGGCGGCACCAGTCTCCAGCGCAAGGCGGGCGGGTCCGGCGGCCATATTGGCCTCCTCCCCCATGAAATCTACGCTCACACCACTTCGAGTCAGGTCACGCTCGGCCAGCAGGCACACCACGCCGCCAGCTTCTAATACTTCTTTGAGGCGAGCAAAAGGCGAGGCTTCGCCTCCGGTGAGGGGAAGGACCTCAAAACCGAGGGTTTCGCGGTAGTCCACAAAGGCGTCGAAAAGCACTGCGGGCTTCAAGCGCTCTGCGACAGTGGTGAACTGGCCATAGTGGCCCACGAGGAAGACACCCGCCATATCCCAATTACCCGAATGTGGGAGGGCCAAAATAGTGCCGCGTCCGGATTGAGCGGAAGCATCAAAATGCTCGAGACCTTCCAAGCCGCTGAGCAAGCGCTCGTGCAGGCTGGCATCGCCGTGCATAGCCGGCAGGCGGAAGGCCTCCATCCAATAGCGCATATAGGAGCGAACGGAATCGCGTACCAGCGCGCGGGTAACGTTTTCCGGCCCCACCACCCGGGCAAGGTTGCGGCGCAAGCCTTCCATTCCGCGGCCATTGCTGCTGGCAAAATCTGCGCCCCACCGAAACAGCGTGCGCGCAATGGGCTCAGGCAGCCGACGCACCACCTTCCACCCCGCGAGGTAGCCCGCCGCGGAGAGGTCTTCTTTATCCCACATGGTGTTAAAACCTCCTGGTTTTTCGGTGGTGCTCAGCGAGCTAGTGCTGCTCCTGGCGGGCAGCGATGACCATGCGCTGGCACACGGTAAAGATGGAGCCAACGGCAAGGATCCACAGCGCTACCTCGATAGCATGCGGAACGCCAAGGCCCTCAAGGCCAATGCCGCCCAAGCCCAAGAGAAGCCGCTCAGGGCGCTCGATGAGGCCGCCGACCATCTTGAATCCAGACGCCTCTCCCCTAGCCTTGATATAGGAAATGACCTGAGAACATACCAAGGTGACAAAGCAAGCGATGACCGTAATGCGGGAAGAATCCGCGGAATAAATCAGCCACCACGCAATAGCGCTAAACAAGGCACCATCGGTGATTCGATCGCAGGAAGCATCCAAGGTCGCGCCAAAGGCGGTGGCTTTGCCAGTCAGACGCGCCATGGTGCCGTCGAGCATGTCAAAGGCGGCAAAGAGGCCGGATAATACGGCAGCGGAAAACAGGTGACCGGTAGGAATGAGGATCACCGAAATAGCAATGGTGACAATGGTTCCCACAATAGTCACCACATTCGGGGTCAGGCCCAGCTTTAAAAAGGCCTTCGCTATAGGTTCCACCACCACGGCGGCGGGCTTTCGCCCATGCACGCTAAGCACGCGAATCCTCCTCTTCCATCTCGCGCCAACCTTCTGCCAGCACGCGGCGTGTATCCTGCAGAAGCTGCGGTAATACCTTAGTCCCATCGAGGACAGTCATAAAGTTACTATCCCCAGGCCACCTTGGCACCACATGCAGGTGCAGGTGATCTCCCACGGAGCCTCCTGAAGAGCGCCCCAAGTTCAAACCTACGTTAATGGCCTCGGGGTGAGAGACGCGTTTGAGTACCCGGATAGCCTTTTGCGCAAACTCCATCAGCTCTTGAGATTCCTCTTGCGTTAGGTTCTCAAGCTGAGATTCTTTACGGTACGGCACCACCATGAGGTGTCCAGCGTTGTACGGAAAGAGGTTTAGCAATGCATAAACACTCTTGCCACGGGCGATGATGAGCCCGTCTTCGTCGCTACCCTGCGGGGCGGCAACGAAGGGGTCCTCAGAGCGCTTGGCTATATAAGCCATGCGATAAGGTGCCCACAGCCGCTCTAGACGGTCCGGTTCGCCCGCGCCTGAGTCAACGAAGGTCCCCTCCGCCGCTCCATTGTCGAAAGCGGCGGAGCTTTTGGTCTCGCGCGTCTTTTTAGCGTCGGGCACTGATGAGCTCTTCAGTCGGCTGCTCGTTATTGCGTTCTGCGACCCACGCAGTGATGAGCTCCACAGCCTCATTCACCGGCACACCATTGACCTGGGTGCCATCTAGGAAGCGGAAGGACACGGCGCCGGCTTCCACATCGCGAGCACCGGCGACCAGCATGAATGGGACCTTTCCGGTGGTGTGATTGCGAATCTTTTTCTGCATGCGGTCATCGGAGGTATCCACATCGGCGCGGATTCCCTTCTGGCGCAGCTGTGCGGCAACTTCTTCAAGGTGCGGGGAGAATTCATCGGCCACCGGGATGCCCACCACCTGGTGCGGAGCCAGCCAAGCTGGGAATGCGCCAGCGTAGTGCTCCAGCAGCACACCAAAGAAACGTTCAATGGAGCCAAAGAGCGCACGGTGAATCATGATCGGGCGCTTCTTTGTTCCGTCCGAAGCGGTGTATTCCAGCTCGAAGCGCTCGGGCAAGTTGAAGTCCAATTGCACGGTAGACATCTGCCAGGTACGGCCAATGGCATCGCGGGCCTGGACCGAAATCTTTGGACCGTAGAAAGCTGCGCCTGCTGGGTCCGGTACCAGCTCCAAGCCAGACTTTTCCGCGACCGACTGCAAGATGGAAGTCGAGCGCTCCCAAATCTCGTCGGAACCGACGAACTTATTCGGATCCTTGGTGGAAAGCTCCAGGTAGAAATCAGACAGGCCATAGTCCTTCAGCAGGGAGATGATGAAGTCCAGGACCTTGGTGAGTTCTTCTTCCAGCTGTTCTTCAGTGCAGTAAATGTGCGCGTCGTCCTGGGTAAAGCCGCGGGCACGGGTGAGACCGTGGACCACGCCCGACTTTTCGTAGCGGTAGACGGTGCCGAACTCAAAGAGGCGCAGCGGCAACTCGCGGTAGGAACGGCCACGGGATGCAAAAATCAGGTTGTGCATCGGGCAGTTCATGGGCTTGGCGTAGTAGTCCTGCGGCTCCTTGACGGTATTGCCCTCTTCGTCATACTCGCCATCGAGCTGCATTGGCGGGAACATGCCATCAGCGTAGAAGTCCAGGTGGCCCGACTTCTTGAAAAGATCGCCCTTGGTGATATGCGGGGTGTTGACAAAAGAATAGCCGGCCTGGACGTGGCGGTTGCGAGAGTGGTTTTCCATCTCCATGCGCACGGTAGCGCCATTCGGGTGGAATACCGGGAAACCGGACCCAATCTCATCTGGGAAGGAGAAGAGGTCAAGTTCTTGGCCCAAGCGGCGATGGTCGCGCTTTTCAGCCTCTTCCACCATGGTCTGGTAGGCCTCCAGGGCCTCCTTGGACTCAAAAGCGGTGCCGTAAATGCGCTGCAGGCCAGCCTTAGACTGGTCTCCGCGCCAGTATGCAGCAGAAGAGCGGGTTAGCGTGAAGGCCGGGATGTACTTGGTGGTTGGAACGTGCGGTCCGCGGCAGAGGTCGAACCACTCTACTTCCCCGGTGCGCGGGTTGATGTTGTCATAGTGGGTCAGATCGCCGGAACCAACCTCGGCGGCCTCATCGGAGTCAGGGTCAACGTTGCCCTTGTCCTGGACCAGCTCGAGCTTGAAGGGTTCTCCGGCAAGCGCCTGCTCCGCTTCTGCAGCGGATTCGTAAACGTGGCGCTCAAAACGCTGGCCTCCCTTAATGATCTTCTTCATGCGCTTTTCAATCGCCTTGAGATCTTCCGGGGTGAAAGGCTCCGCGGTTTGAAAATCGAAGTAGAAGCCATTTTCAATGGCCGGGCCGATGCCCAGCTTGGTGCCGGGGAATTCGGCCTGCACGGCCTGCGCCATAACGTGGCCGCAGGAGTGGCGGATTACCGCGCGACCGTCTTCCTCGCAGGCGGCTACCGGGGTGAAGGTGGATTCCGTGTCGGGGGTGTGCGACAAATCAAAGAGAGTGCCGTCTTCACCGCGAACGACTACGACAGCCTCAGGGCCCTTATTGGGAAGATTGAGCTCTCGCATTGCTGCGCCCACGGCCTGGCCGGCGGGCACGGTGAAGGAATCGTAATTGACCGGTACTGCGGGAATGAGTTCCGCCATAATCGCGCTCCTTTATGCGCTCGTGCGTCGGCGGCATACCTGGCCGCGTCCGCTATTTAAATTTACGGATAGCTATTCTACAACCCTGCATACTCGCAAAGCGATTTCGCCCACCAAGATTCACGCCCATCCGCGTCGAGGGTGCCCGGCGGGCAGAAATACATAGCGGAGCCGATATGGGTCAGCCACTCATTCATCAGGTCAGATTTATCCAAACGGGCCTGGATAGGCTCGAATTGCTTGGTGGGATCCTGCTGATAGCAGATGAAAACCTGGCCGATATTGGAAAGCTGCCCATCCTTGCCATCGGGGGCCAGCTCATAGTTATACGGCCGGCGTAGGATGCGTTGCTCCGGATGATCAGCAGGTGGCGCGGCCACGGCCATGTGCGAGTTTTTATCAATCACCGGCAAGCCGTAGTCATCTACCGCATCGAAATCTGCAGCATCAAATTCTTCTTCACCGGTAAGCGGGGCGCCGGTGTCAAGCTTACGGCCCACCGCATTTTCACGGGAGGAGCGATCCAGCTTCTCCCACGTATCCACGTTCATGCGAATGCGACGCACCACCATGGCCGTTCCCCCTTGCGCCCACTTCGGCCCTTCATCGATCCACACTTGGGCTGCAAAATCTTCCTCGCTGCGCGGGTTAACGGTGCCGTCCTTTTGCCCGAACATATTGCGCGCAGTAGCGCCCTTTTCGTGGCTGCCATAGGCATTAATAAATCCCTGCTGCAGCCACTTCACACTGGCATAGTGCTCACCGGCTCGCACCATGTGGCGCAGTGCATAAGTATTCATCAACGGGTCATCGCAACAAATCTGAAGGACAATATCGCTTTGTCCCCATTGTCGTTGCAGCTCATCACGCTTAAAGGAACGCACATCTCCCAACCAGTGTGGTTTCTCCACGCCGAGCAGGGAGAATACCTTCTGGCCTAGACCGCAGGTGATGGTCAAGTTGGCGGGCTGTTGCACCATTTCCGGTTCCAGGGTGCCCAGCGGCGGCTCCCCCGTACACAGCGCGCGGGCGTCCTCGGTCCACAGCTTCATGAGGTTGGCAAACTCTCGCTTGTCGACGCCCCTTTTAAAGTCAAACCCCACCAGATTCAGGTGAGCCTGCTCTGCGGTAGCAATGCCCGCCTGATGCTCGCCGTCAAAAGCCACGAGGGCGTCGGCAAGCGCAGGCTGTTCCTGTGCCCCAGCATCCGGGGAAGAGCCCTGGTTATTGCAGCCTGCCAACGCGAAGGCGCTGGTCGATACCGCAGCGCCAGTGAGAAATCCCCTTCTGCTGAACCCAGACATGGTTAGTGGTCGTGGCCTTCCTTATTGTGGGACATATCTCCGTGCTCCATGTGGGACATATCGTGGCCTTCCATATCGCCGTAGTCCTCATCCCCGGAAGGCATGCTACGCGTTTGGGTCTCGCCCAGATCGAGCTCTTCGCCGCCTTCTAGCTTCACCTTAAGGTCAAGGGATTCGCCGGGAGCGATGTGGTTTCCCATTTCCATGAGCATGAAGTGGTCACCGCCTGGTGCAAGTTCGTGGGACTCGCCGGCCTTGACCACCAACGGGCTCGACATTTCCTGCATCTTGCCATCGACGGTCTCATGGATCTGGTTCACCTTGGCATTAAGACTGGTGGAAAAACCGGTGATAGCGATGTCCTTATCGGTGTGGTTCACCAAGGTGCCAAAAATAGCAGTCATGTCTTTATCTTCGTTGGCACGCACGACCGCGTCTTCGAAGGTCAGGTCCTCGGCTGCGGCGGGGGAGGACTTCTCCGCAGCGCTGGAGGTGGCATCAACCTTCGACTCGGTGGAGTCATTTTGGTTCTGCGGGGAGCAACCCGCCAGGGCAAGGCCGGCCACAGTTAACCCCACAAGGGCAATGCTAGAAATCTTGGACATTATTTTTCACCTTCCGAATCAATGCGACGAGACTTGCCAATAAATAGGGCAACTACTGCGGCAATTGCCAAAACGCCGCCCACGCCCAAAATGATTTTCAGCGACATCGGCAGCCCCTCGGTTGCTTCCTGGTCTGTCGCGTCAGACTCGCCAGCCTCGGGGTTTTCGGCCCCGTCACCTTTAACGGAAAATTCCACACCACCGCGAGTAGCGTGTCCATCCGAAGACGTGATTTGGAAACCCACCTGGTAGTTGCCCGGCCCAGGGTTAACCCCCTCAGGAGTCTCAATTGTGAGGTCTCGTTCATGGAGCTGCGGTTCCTGGCTAAAGAGCTTCTCACCGGTATCGGCGTTGGTTACGGCAAAGGTGTTGAAGTCCTCTTTGGGGATGCCAGAAAACTCAAGGGTGATTTCCTTAGGGAACTCATCGAGTTGATCGCCGTCTTTGACCGAACCGCCAATAACGGAGTCGTGCGCGAATGCGGCAGGCATCGACCCGCCCAAGACCAGTGCGGCTGTGCCCACTGCTGCGGCTGTGCGGCGCAGCCAAGGTACGCGGTAGCCCATAGATAGCTCCTTTGTGATGTTGGAAAAGCACAAGTTGAATTGTCAGACATACTAGCCCCGCGACTTGCCATAGCGGCAATCACAAAAAGCAGCGCGTCGAGTCATATGTCGGCTTGAACTGGGCTCGAGTTCCGCTTCCTTAATAAAAAGAGGTATTTATCACTATTTAAGCCAAGTTGACTCAATTCCAGCGGACCTAGCCTTAGGACCTCTCCCCCTGCCGGGCATTAAAAAACGGACCAGAAACCATCAGAGCAAAAATAACCAGGGCGACGCCAACACCGATGAGCGTCAAAGGCCACGCCCCGCTGCCACTGCCTCCAGCCGCATCTGCCGCAGTAAGGCCCATAAAGAAAAGCACAGTCCCCGAAACAAAAGACGCGAAGCCGCAGGCTCCAACCAATAGCGGTACCACTAGTGCGCGTGACATCTTTCCTCCTCCGCTTTGGGTTATGACTCTTCAAAGGCAAGCGTATCGCACAGCACACGGAAGGAGACAAGAAAAAAGCCGCCCCGTCTCTGGGGCGGCTACATGGAGCGGATGACGAGACTCGAACTCGCGACCCTCACCTTGGCAAGGTGATGCGC